>VFQQ010000082.1_pt1 | contig 250225 bp, 246 predicted proteins | sample 3512341 | NCBI WGS metagenome assembly VFQQ01 (sample SAMN10412373, study PRJNA504923) | tailings metagenome | isolation source: Relicate 2 Philex TSF1 revegetated site | place: Philippines: Tuba, Benguet | collected 2017-08-29 | reverse complement strand
CGATGCCGGCGAACTTCTTGAACAGGCAGCCCTTGCCCTCCATCACCGGCTTGCCTGCCAGCGGGCCGATGTCGCCCAGGCCCAGCACCGCGGTGCCGTTGGTGACCACGCCGACGAGGTTGCCACGCGAGGTGTACTCGGCGGCCAGTGTCGGGTCCTCCTCGATGGCCAGGCAGGCATAGGCCACGCCGGGCGAGTAGGCGAGCGACAGGTCGCGCTGGTTGGACAGCGGCTTGGTGGGCGCGACGGCGATCTTGCCGCGCACCGGGCTGCGGTGGTATTCCAGCGCGGCTTCGCGCAGGGCCTGTTCAGCGGGCGACAGCGGGGTCTTGGGCGCCATGAGGTTCTCCTTCGTTCGGGTGCATGCATCGATGCACCGGGGGCGTGAGCGTACGCCGGTGGCGGGCTGCCATCCCTGCAAAAAAGTCGCAGGTGTTTTGCAGCCCGGCTGTCCACTCAGCGGTTGACGTCCACCACCGTGCGGCCGCGCACCTGACCATCCAGCAAGCGAGGGCAGAAGTCGATCACCTCGGACAGGCCGATCTCCTGCGTCATCCCTTCGAGCCGTTCGGCCGGCACATGGTTCGCAAGCAGAGCCCAGGCCACGCGGCGGGTGTCGTTGTCGATGAAGACGCTGTTGATGCCGTACAGCGTCACGCCCCGCAGGATGAATGGCATCACCGTGCCGGCAAAGTCGGCGCCCTGGGCCAGGCCGCAGGCGGCCACGGCGCCATGGAAGCGGGTCGAGGCGCAGGCATTCACCAGCGTGTGGCTGCCCACGGTATCGACCACGCCGGCCCAGCGTTCGCTCTGCAGCGGCTTGCCGGGCTGGGTGAACTCGTGGCGATCGACGCAGCGTGCGGCGCCCAGGCCCTGCAGGTAGTCGGCCTCCTGGGGGCGGCCGGTCGAGGCGACCACGGTGTAGCCCAGGCTGCCCAGCAGGGCCACCGCCACCGAGCCCACGCCGCCGGCAGCCCCGGTGACCAGCACCTCGCCGTCACCGGGCTGCAGCCCATGGCGTTGCAGGGCCATCACGCACAGCGCGGCGGTGAAGCCGGCGGTGGCGATGGCCATCGACTGCCGCGCGCTGTAGGCCTCGGGCCGCCGCAACAACCAGCCGGCTTTCAGCCGGGCCTTCTGCGCCAGGCCGCCCCAGTGGGTCTCACCCAGGCCCCAGCCGGTCACGACCACCGGGTCGCCGCTCCTCCAGGCGGGGTCGCTGCTGGCTTCCACCGTGCCGGCCAGGTCGATGCCGGGCACCATGGGCCAGGTGCGCACGATGGCGCCACGGCCGGTCACGGCCAGCGCGTCCTTGTAGTTGAGGGTCGAGTACTCGATGCGGACGGTGACCTCGCCCTCGGGCAGTTGCGAGTCGTCCAGATCGGTCAGTGCAGCGCGGGTCTGCTTGTTCTCCTGGGTCAGCAGCAGGGCCTTGAACATCGGGGGTCTCCTTCGTTGGAGCCCCGATCTTCGCGCAATCCCCCGTCAGTGCGCCACGGGTTCCAGCACGCCCACCAGTGCGAGCCGGTAGCGGTCGGCATGCGACCGCCAGGCGGCGCCGCAGGCGGGCACCTCCACCTCCACGGGCTCCGTGTGCTCCTGCCAGTCCAGGGCTTCATCCAGCAGGCCATGTGCCGGGGTTGCAAAGGCCATGGCGCCACGCCACAGCCGCGCCATGCGTTCGGACGGCGCGCAGCCGTGCTGTGCGCGGTGGGCGCGTTCATAGCGGTCGCGGCAGCCCGGGCCCCGGACGTGGCAGCGCTCCCAGTCGCCGGTGATCTCCGGCATGGGGCGCACCAGCGAGGGGCTGATGCTGTCGGTGCGGGCATCGTACAGCCCAAGCAAGGTCAGACCGTCCGGGAAACGGATGCGGGCGAGATGGTCGGTCATGGTCGGTCGATCGTGGTCGTGGGTGCCGGGTGCGGCGATCGGGCGCCGTGTTCATGGGCGTCGGACAACAGTGCAGATGGGACCACAGAACCCCTTGTCAAGTTGCTCCCCCGTAAGAGGGAAGCACGTGCTGCATTGCACAATTCCGGTGCCCCCTCAGGGGGAGGTTCACAATGCGGACATGTCAAGCTGCGACCCCCCACCCCAACGACCTCTGGCCCTGACATTGGGTGACCCTTGCGGCATCGGCCCGGAAATCCTGGCGATGGCGCTGACGCGCGATGCCGTGCCCGGCGGCTTCGTCGTGGGCGACGTGGCCGTGATGCGCCGGGCGTTGGCGTGCATCGATCGGAGCGTTCCGGTGGCGCAGATCGAGCATCCCGCAGAAGTGCTCGAAATGCCCCCCGGGGTGGTACCCGTGCTGCAGCCGCAAGGGCTGCCCGAGGCCCTGGCGGGCCTGCCGATGGGGCGTGTGGATGCCCGGGCGGGCGCCGCGGCCGCACGATGCGTGCGCGAGGCCATGGCCTGGGCGCGGTGCGGCGCGGTGGCGGCGCTGGTGACGGCGCCCTTGCACAAGGAGGCGCTGGCGGCGGCGGGCGAGCCCTACCCCGGCCACACGGAACTGCTGCAGGCCGAGGCCGCCGGCCCCGGCCAGACACCGGCCCCCGTGCGCATGATGCTGGCCAACGACGAGCTCAAGACCGTGCTCGTGAGCATCCACCTGTCCTTGCGTGAGGCCATCGAGCGCGTCACCGCACCGTCGGTGCTGGAGACCATCCGCATCTCGCACCGCAGCGCGGCGCTGTGGGGGCAGCCCCAGCCCCGCATCGCCGTGGCCGGGCTCAACCCGCACGCCGGCGAGGGCGGCCTGTTCGGCGACGAGGAGATCCGCCACATCGTGCCCGCCATCGAGGCCGCGCGCGCCGAAGGCATCGATGCCCGCGGCCCCTTTGCGCCCGACACCGTCTTCATGCGCGCCCGCCATGCACCGGGGCATCCGGGCGAGTTCGACGTGGTGGTGGCGATGTACCACGACCAGGGCCTCATCCCGGTGAAGTACCTGGGGGTGGAGCAGGGCGTGAACGTGACGCTGGGCCTGCCCTTCATCCGGACCAGCCCGGACCATGGCACAGCCTTCGACCTGGCCGGCACCGGCCGGGCCGATCCCTCCAGCCTGATCGCGGCGGCCCGGATGGCGCGCCGGCTCAGCGCTGGCTGTTCGCAGTGAGTTCGGCGAGCTGCTTGCGCGCACGCGCCACGGCACGCTCGATCAGGTAGGCCTGCTCGAAGGCGCGGAAGCGGCCTGTCTCGCACATCTTGGTCAGCATGCGCCCGGTCATCGAGACGATGGTCTGGTGCTTCTTGCCGTGGCTGAAGATGAAGAAGGTCCGCCCCGGGCTCACCCAGTTCAGTCGCACCCTCTTCCATTGCCCGTCCATGTGCATCTGGTAGGCCACGCCGGCCTGCACGTGCTGCACCAGCCCGATGCCCTGGGTGGGCTGCTCGGGGCGCATCTCGGGCCCCAGCCCGTCGAGGTTGATGTCCAGGTCGGCCTGGGCTGCGGCATCGCCGCCATCGGCGCCCAGGTCGATGTCGACGGTGCCATCCCAGTCGATGGCCTCCTCGGCCACCAGGCCGATCTGCTCGGCTTCGGCGGCCGAGAAGTTGGTCTGCGGCGCGGCCATGGACGCCGGCATCTCGGTGGCCGGCACTTCGTCGGCCGTGGGCACCACCAGCTTGTCCAGCGCCTGCAGGTGCGCGTCGAGCTGGCGCATCTGGAAGTCGGTGAGCGCCTGACCCTTGAGCGACTGGGCATGCAGCGGCAGCAACTCGCCGAAGAAAGCCTTCTTCTGATCCTCCGGATGATGGATCAGCGCGAGGCCCTCGTTGAGGGTCTTCATCATCTGGGGCAGGGCCAGGATGAACTGCTTGCGATCGGCGGGCGTGGCCTTGGGCTGCACCGACATCACCAGTTCGCGCCCGGCGCGCCGCATGCGCTTCGTGGTGTCGGCCTGCGCGCCATAGCGCATCGTGGCCTCCACCTCCACCTGGCTCCACACCTTCACGAGGAAGTCGCGGATGAACTCGTGCACGCCGATCGAGGCCAGGGCGCCCTGTACCTGGGCTTCGTGACGGTGCACGATGCGCAGCTGGGCCTCCTTGCTGGCCAGCAGCGCGACGGCTTCGGCGTGAGCCTGGGCCTCGTCCTGCGCCTGTTCCTGCACGAAGGCTTCGAGGGCCCGCAGCTTGCCCTCGTAGAGATCCATCTGGTCGAAGTCGCCTTCGACCACCTGCTGCACCAGTTCGCGCACCAGGCCCATGAAACGTTTGCCCGCGCCCTCGTCGAAGTCCTCGAACGCGCACGAGATGGACGCCATGCGGTTGACGAACTTGCGCACCGGGTGGCTGCGCGAGGAGAAGAACTGCACGTCCTTCAGGGCCACGCGCAGCACCGGCAGCTGCAGCCGAGCGATCTGGCGCGCCATCTGCGGCGGCACCTTGGGGTCCGACAGGATCTGGTCGAACAGCGAGGCGACGATGTCGATCACCATGTGATCGAGCGCACCCGTGCTGGCGCGCATCAGCTCGTCGCGGTGGGCGCGGATCAGGTTCACGGCCATCAGGCCGCTCAGGCCCGAATGCAGGCTGCCGGGCGCCGTGGCCGCGCCCGCTCCGCCAGACGGCACAGATGGCATGCCGCTTGCGCTCCAGGCACCGGCGCCGGATGCCGCTCCCTCCAGTGCGCCGGGCCCGCTGGTGAGGTAGGCCAGGCGCCGGATCACGTCGAGCATCTGGGCATCGGCGGGCGGCGAGGCCGGCGCGGCCGCCCGCCCGCCCGGTGCCGGGGCGCGGCTCAACTGGTCCAGAGCATTGCCCAGCGCTCCTGGGCCGCTGCCGAGCGCGCCCGGGCCGCTGGGGCCGAAGCCGGCCGGCGTGGGCATGCCGAACAGCGCGCTCAGTGCCTGCGCCGCCTGCCGCTGGTCGGACAAGGCGCCCGGACCGGTGTTGCGCAGAGGCACACCGGGGGATGTGACGCCGCCGGTGCCCGAGATCGCGGTGCCGCGCACCGCCAGCCCCACGGGCTGGATGCCCCGGGCGCTGAAATCGGCCACGATGGCGCCGTAGCACTGGCGCATGGACTTTGCCAGGCCATGACCGAGTTCGCTGGCCAGCGTCTTGCGGATCGCTTCCTCCGGCGTCACAACCTCGATGCCGCGGAACAGGGCTTTGCCGATGATGTCCGGCCGGATCGGGTTGCGCTCCGGATCAGGCCGGCCCAAGCCCAGCAGCGAGCCCATGTAGGCGTCGAGTTCACGCAGTTCCCATTCGCACTCGTGCTCGATCTCCAGCCCCAGGCGATGGGCGGTGACCTGCTCCTCGACCTCGTTGTCGCCCACCAGGCTCAGGGTCGACCAGTCGGTGCTGGCCAGGGGGCGCCCACCCACCCGCGGCGTGATCTCCTGAGCCACCTTCTCGTTGAGCACGGTGGTGAACGTCATGTTGAAGGCCGAGAGCTTGCGCTGCAGGTCGAACTGGGCCGACATGTAGGCCTGCCGCTGCGCATTGCTCTTGGCCGGCAGGGCGAGCATGCCCAGCGCGTCGACCACCCGGCTGGCGGTGGACGACGCGGTGTTCAGGATCCTCTGGACGGCCGCCTGCATGGCGGCGTGGAGTCGCGGGTCGGGCAGAGTCATGGCGCCGGCTGTTGCACGTGGAAACAGTATGGCCCGAAAACCGCCTCCCAAGGCCGGGCCGTGCGCCAGGAGTCGCCCGGACCGGGCCCACGCCGGGAGAGCGTGCGGAAAAAAGCACAGGCGCCGCCCCGGCGCCTGCATTTCGAGCCAACGCGCCCGCAACGGCGCGTAACTTTTGGTTACTTCTTCAGGGCGTCCCGGATCTCGCGCAGCAGCACGATGTCCTCGGGCGGGGCGGCCGGCGCAGCCGGCGGGGGCGGTGCTTCACGCTTGAGGCGGTTGATCTGCTTGATCATCAGAAAGATGATGAAGGCCAGGATCAGGAAGTTCAGCGCCACGGTGATGAAACTGCCGTAGGCGAACACGGCGCCAGCCTTCTTGGCCTCCACCAGGGTTTGCGCTGTCTGCCCGGCCAGGGGGATGAAGTAGTTCGAAAAATCCAGGCCGCCGAAGATGGTACTGACCACTGGCATGATGATGTCGCCGACCATGGAGTCGACGATCTTGCCAAAGGCGCCCCCGATGATCACGCCGACGGCCAGGTCGATGACGTTGCCCTTGACGGCAAATTCCCTGAATTCGCTCATGAAACCCATGTGGTGCTCCTGGTTGGATGGACGGGCCCGCGCAGTATGCACGGGGCTCCTTCAAAGACCAAGTGGGTGGCCGCTCCGGATCGTCTGCGCGGCAGGCGCACGCCGGCGCGGCCCCAGGGGCTGGCTGGGGTCTGTGCCTGTCCGCTAGAATCGCGGGTTGCCCCCAACCAAGAAGTGCTATCCGAGGATCCCCCATGAGTGATCAGCAAGTGGACAAAAGCCGCCGCACCTGGGTTGCCATTGCCTGTGGCGCCGGTGCCGTCGGTGGCGTGGCCACCGCCATCCCGTTCGTCAGCACCTTCCAGCCCTCCGAGCGCGCCCGTGCCGCCGGGGCTGCGGTCGAGGTGGACATCAGCACCTTGCAGCCTGGCGAGATGATCACCGTGGAATGGCGCGGCAAGCCCGTGTGGATCATGCGCCGCACGCCCGAACAGCTGGCCTCGCTGGCCAAGACGGACGATCAGGTCGCCGACCCTCAGTCGCTGCGCACGCAATACCCCACGCCCGAGTACGCACGCAACCAGCACCGCTCGATCAAGCCCGAGATCTTCGTCGGTGTGGGCATCTGCTCGCACCTGGGGTGCTCGCCCATCTCCAAGTTCACGCCGGGCGCCCAGCCCTCGCTGCCCGACGACTGGCAAGGCGGCTTCCTGTGCCCCTGCCACGGCTCCACCTTCGACATCGCGGGGCGCGTCTTCAAGAACAAGCCCGCTCCGGACAACCTGGAAGTGCCGCCGCACATGTACCTGTCGGACTCCAAGCTGTTGATCGGCGAAGACCAGCAGGCCTGAGCCCCCCGACGGACGTACAAGCACTAGGTGACACCCCATGGCTGAATACAAAGAAGCTCCCGCCGACGCCACCGCCGCCCAGAAGCTGCTCAACTGGGTCGACAACCGCTTCCCGCTCTCCAAGCTCTACAACGAGCACGTCGGCGAGTACTACGCACCCAAGAATTTCAACTTCTTCTACGTCTTCGGATCGCTCGCGCTCGTGGTGCTGGTGATCCAGATCGTCACCGGCATCTTCCTCGTGATGCATTACAAGCCCGACGCCGAACTCGCCTTCGCGTCGGTCGAGTACATCATGCGCGACGTGCCTTGGGGCTGGCTGATCCGCTACATGCACTCCACCGGGGCCTCGGCCTTCTTCGTGGTGATCTACCTGCACATGTTCCGCGGGCTGCTCTACGGCTCCTACCGCAAGCCGCGCGAGCTGGTCTGGGTGTTCGGCTGCGCCATCTTCCTGGTGCTGATGGCCGAGGCCTTCATGGGCTACCTGCTGCCCTGGGGCCAGATGTCCTACTGGGGCGCCCAGGTGATCGTGAACCTGTTCGCGGCGGTGCCCTTCATCGGCCCTGACCTGGCCCTGCTGATCCGCGGCGACTATGTGGTGTCCGACGCCACCCTGAACCGCTTCTTCAGCTTCCACGTCATCGCGATTCCGCTGGTGCTGCTCGGCCTGGTGGTGGCGCACATCATCGCGCTGCACGAAGTGGGGTCGAACAACCCCGACGGCGTCGAGATCAAGGCCAAGAAGGATGCAAAGGGTCGCCCCCTGGACGGCATTCCCTTCCATCCGTACTACACCGTGCACGACATCTACGCGCTCAGCGTGTTCCTGATGGCCTTCTCGGCCGTGGTGTTCTTCGCGCCCGAGTTCGGTGGCTATTTCCTCGAGTACAACAACTTCATCCCGGCCGATCCGCTGAAGACCCCGGCGCACATCGCCCCGGTGTGGTATTTCACGCCGTACTACTCGATGCTGCGCGCGACGACCGACCTGATGGTCAACGTGCTGGTCGTGCTGATCGCCCTGGCCGCGGTGCTGGCCGTGCTGCGTGGTGGCTTTGGTGGCAAGGGCAAGCTGGCCATCATCGTCGGTGCCCTGGTGGCCGCCGGCCTGCTCAAGGTGTTCGACGCCAAGTTCTGGGGCGTGGTGGTGATGGGCGGCGCCGTGATCATCATGTTCTTCCTGCCCTGGCTCGACCGCAGCCCGGTCAAGTCGATCCGCTACCGCCCCGACTGGCACAAGTACATCTACGCGGCCTTCGTGATCGTGTTCGTGATCCTTGGCTACCTGGGCATCCAGCCGCCGTCTCCCATGGGTGAACTGGTGTCGCAGATCGGCACGCTGTTCTACTTCGGCTTCTTCCTGCTCATGCCCTGGTGGTCGCGCATGGGCGAGTTCAAGCCGGTGCCCGAGCGTGTGACCTTCGCCGCCCACTGAGCCCGCTGGAGTCCGCCAACATGAAAAAGATGATCCAAACGCTGCTGGCTGCGCTGGCGCTGAGCTTCGGTCTGTCCTCCGCCCACGCCGCTGGCGAAGGCATCGCCTGGGACAAGTTTCCCAGGGAGCGCCTGACGGACATGGCCGCTTTGCAGAACGGCGCCAAGCTCTTCGTCAACTACTGCCTGAACTGTCATTCGGCGGCCTTCATGCGCTACAACCGCCTGCGCGACATCGGCCTGACCGAAGACCAGATCAAGAACAATCTGATGTTCACCACCGACCGGGTGGGCGACACGATGAAGGCAGCCATCGACCCGAAGCTGGCCAAGGAGTGGTTTGGCGCCAACCCGCCCGACCTCACCGTCATTGCCCGTTCGCGTTCTGCAGCCGGCAAGGGCAGCGGGGCCGACTACCTGTACACCTATCTGCGCACCTACTACCGTGACGACACCAAGGTGACGGGCTGGAACAACCTGGCCTTCCCCAACGTGGGTATGCCCCATGCCATGTGGGAGCTCCAGGGCCAGCGGGTGGCTCGCTACACCGAACAGCCCGATCCGAAGGATCCCAGCAAGACCGTCGAGGTCTTCGCTGGCTTCGAGCAGATCACGCCGGGCAAGATGAGTGAGGCCGAGTTCAACGTGGCCATGGCCGACCTCGTCGCCTTCCTGCAGTGGATGGGCGAGCCTGCGCAGAACCAGCGGGTGCGCCTGGGAGTGTGGGTGCTGCTGTTCCTGGCAGGGTTCACCTTCATCGCCTGGCGCCTGAATGCCGCTTACTGGAAAGACGTGAAATGACCCTGGGGTGACGCCGGCCGCTGCTGGCGGCCCCGTCACATCCGCCGGAGTGGGCCCGCCGATGCGTCCCACTCCTTTCGTTTTTTGACCTCTCGACTCACGAGGAGCTCACCACCATGATGGTGCTTTACTCCGGAACCACCTGCCCCTACTCCCACCGCTGCCGCTTCGTGCTGTTCGAAAAGGGCATGGACTTCGAGATCCGCGATGTCGACCTCTTCGCCAAGCCCGAGGACATCGCGCTGATGAACCCGTACAACGAGGTGCCCATCCTGGTGGAGCGCGACCTCATCCTGTACGAATCCAACATCATCAACGAGTACATCGACGAGCGCTTCCCGCACCCGCAGCTCATGCCTGGCGACCCCGTGGCGCGGGCTCGCGTGCGGCTGTTCCTGCTGAACTTCGAGAAGGAGCTGTTCGCCCACGTCAACGTGCTCGAGTCGCGTGGCATCAAGCCCACCGACAAGCAGCTCGAGCGTGCGCGCTCCCAGATCCGCGACCGCCTGACCCAGCTGGCCCCGATCTTCCTGAAGAACAAGTACATGCTGGGCGAGGACTTCTCCATGCTCGACGTGGCCATCGCGCCCCTGCTGTGGCGCCTGGACTACTACGGCATCGACCTGTCCAAGAACGCGATGCCGCTGCTCAAGTACGCCGAGCGCATCTTCTCGCGTCCGGCCTACATCGAGGCGCTGACCCCTTCCGAGAAGGTCATGCGCAAGTGATGACGCGATGAGCGATCCGACCGCACCCGAAGGCACCGAGGTCGCTTCCACGCGGCCCTACCTGATCCGTGCCCTGCACGACTGGTGCACTGACAACGGCTTCACGCCCTACCTGGCGGTGTATGTGGACGAGTCGGTGCAGGTCCCGCGCGAGTATGTGAAGAACCACGAGATCGTGCTCAACGTCAGCTTCGACGCGACCAGCGGCCTGAAGCTCGGCAATGACACGATCGAGTTCCGGGCCCGCTTTGGCGGCGTCTCGCGCGACATCTTCCTGCCGGTGGACCACGTGATCGCCATCTATGCCCGCGAGAATGGCCAGGGGATGGCCTTCCCCGTTCCAGTGGCGGCCGTGGCGGGAGATCCGGGCGCCGAGGGCGGTGGTGGCGAGGGCGAAGCAGCACCCCGTCTCGCCGGGCCCCGCACGGCGCCCGGCCCGCTGAAGCTGGCCCCCGGCCCCGGGACCGCGGAACCCCCTTCTTCCGGCGCGGACGAACCGCCCGAACCGACGCCTCCCGGCGGCGGACGACCCGCGCTCAAGCGCGTCAAATGAGCCCTTTAGAATCCTGAGAGCGCCTCGCTGCGGGCGCAGACGCCGGCTTAGCTCAGTTGGTAGAGCAACCGCCTTGTAAGCGGTAGGTCATCCGTTCGAGTCGGATAGCCGGCACCAGTTTTGAGAGTTCGGGAGCGCCCGCCGCAACGTCGTGTCTCACGGAGACGACGCGCGACGGTCCAACCAACCTCGGTCGGAGACTGCGACGCATGGACATCCAGACCTGGCTCATCTACACGCTGGCCGCGCTCGGCCTGTCGCTCTCGCCGGGCCCCAACGGGCTGCTGGCACTCACCCATGGCGCCCTGTATGGACGACGGCGTGCGCTGTACACGGTGGCCGGCGGCTCGCTGGGCTTCGTCCTGATCATTGCGCTGTCGCTCTTCGGCATTGGCGCCTTGCTGCAGACCTCGCTGGTGTGGCTCACTGTGCTGAAGTGGGTGGGTGGGGCCTACCTGGTATGGTTGGGCGTCCAGGTGTGGCGCTCGCCGCCCATCGGACTGGAGCCGGTGGCGGCCGCCGAAGGGCGCAGCAATGGCTCGTTGTTCCGCCAGGGCGCCCTGTCGGCGATCACCAACCCCAAGGGCATCCTGTTCTTCGCGGCCTTCCTGCCGCAGTTCATCGATCCACAGCGCAGCCTCCTGCTGCAGTTTGCGGTGATGGCCGGCACCTTCGCCGCCATCGAGTTTGCCACCGAGGTCTTCATCGCCAGCGTGGCCCATCGCCTGAGCCGCTGGTTGGCCCGGGTCGGGCGGGCGTTCAACAAGGCTTGTGGCGGGGTCTTCATGGCCATCGGGGCGGCACTGCCCTTGCGATCCTGAGGGCCTCCAGGCGCCAAGACGATTCTGCATGGCGGAACACGCGTCCCTGTCCGTGACGCTTGCACGCCGCGTTACCCGTGGTTTCCTTTGCCCGGGTCAGGCCGATTGAACCTTCACCCTGATTGCGCTAACCTGCCACCCCTGCTGGCGTAAAGCCGCTTCCAGGCGAGGTTGCAGCTGTCGCAGCTTGGCCGCAGCTGCCGCGTTCGGTGCCAGCAGAGTCCACCCCTGTTCATCGACAGGCCCAGCTTTGACATGGGCCGCGAGCGCGGGGGGCAGGAGGGGGCGAATACCGTCGAGGCGCGACTGCGAGTCGCGCAACAGGAGTTGTAGCCGCTCCAGCATGCTGTGGCGGCTCATGGCCTCGTGGATGGGCAGGGTCCGGTCCGCGCGGGGCTTCATGGGCAGGAGTGTAGCGATGCAGATCATGATCACCCACAGCCGGCTCACGCGAACGCGTGTGCTGACGCTCAACCGCTGGCAACTGACTGCGGTGATGGCGGGCGGTCTCGGGCTGCTGATGGTGCTCTCGGGCCTGATCTACCATTTCATCTTCCTGAAGGCCGCGCGCGAAGGCTGGCCCGTGGTCAGCCAGATCGTGCGCCTGGTGGTCAAGGACGAGTTTGCGCAACGCGATCGTTTCGTGCGCGAGAACCTCGATGCGATGGCGCGCAGGGTGGGTGAGATGCAGGCCCGGCTCGTGCAGCTCGAAGCGGTGGGCGAGCGGGTGTCGGACATGGTGGGGCTGAAGCCCGAGCAGATCAAGGCGGCCGTGCCGGACGGCCCGAAAGGCGGCCCCTATGTGCCCTCTGGTCAGCCGTCCTTCGAGCACCTGAATCGCCTGATGGAGGAACTGGACCAGTCTGCGGCGCTGAGCGCAGACCTGTTCACCCTCATCGAGTCCCAGTTGTTCGAGCAGCGCATGCAGGCGCTGATGATTCCCAACAGCCGTCCGCTGACAGGCCCGACCAGTTCGGGCTTCGGCTTCCGCGAGGATCCGTTCACCGGCCGCCAGGCACTTCACACCGGGTTGGACTTTCCTGCACCCACCGGTACGCCCATCCATGCAGCCGCCGGCGGGGTGGTGATCGCCGCCGAGTATCACCCTGCCTACGGCCAGATGGTCGACATCGACCATGGCAATGAACTCGTCACCCGATACGCCCACGCGTCGAAGCTGCTGGTCCAGCAGGGCGATCTGGTCAAGCGCGGCCAGGTGATTGCCGAGGTGGGGTCCACCGGCCGCTCCACCGGCCCGCATCTGCATTTCGAGGTGCTGGTCTCCGGCGTTCCCCAGAACCCGGCCCGGTTCCTGGCGGGTCAGGCCCCCCGGCGCTCGTCGGTGGCCCAGGCGACTGCGGCCCGCCCCGCAGCGCCCTGAGCGCGCGCTGCCGCCGGGTTGGCGGCCCCTTCGAAGCCCGATCCCTGGCGCATCGGGCGTCTTCGACCGGGTGCTAAACTCAAACGCTTTTGGGCACTGGCGGCCTGCCAGAGCCCTTTTGCCTTGATGTGACGCTCCGACGTCCGCAGCCCCGAGGCTGCACCTTCTTCCTATCCCATCCCATCGCGCATGTTGCCCAAGCTTCTCACCCAGATTTTCGGCAGTCGCAACGACCGGCTCCTCAAGCAATACCGGCGTGTGGTGGAGCGCATCAATGCCCTGGAGCCTCAGTTCGAAACACTCGACGATGCGGCCCTGCGCGCGAAGACCGATGAGTTCCGTCAGCGCCTGGCCCAGGGCGCCACGCTCGACGACCTGCTGCCCGAAGCCTTCGCCGTGGTGCGCGAGGCGAGCAAGCGCGTGCTGAAGATGCGCCACTTCGACGTGCAGATGGTCGGCGGCATGGCCCTGCACAACGGCAAGATCGCCGAAATGCGCACCGGCGAAGGCAAGACGCTCACTGCCACGCTGCCGGTCTACCTCAATGCCCTGGCCGCCAAGGGCGTGCACGTGGTGACGGTGAACGACTACCTCGCCCGCCGCGATGCCGAATGGATGGGCCGGCTGTACAGCTTCCTGGGCCTGAGCGTGGGGGTAAACCTGCCCCTGATGTCTCGCGCTGACAAGCAGGCCGCCTATGCGGCCGACGTCACCTACGGGACCAACAACGAGTTCGGCTTCGACTACCTGCGCGACAACATGGTCTACGAGACGGCCGATCGCGTGCAGCGGGGCCTGAACTACGCCATCGTCGACGAGGTGGACTCCATCCTGATCGACGAGGCGCGCACGCCGCTGATCATCAGTGGCCAGGCGGAAGACCACACCGAGCTGTACATGCGCATCAACCAGGTGGTGCCGCAGCTCAAGCGCCAGATCGGCGAGGCCGACCCGCGCACCGGCGAGGGGGTGATCGAGCCCGGCGACTTCACGCTCGACGAAAAGAGCCGCCAGGTCTTCCTGACCGAGCAAGGCCATGAGAACGCAGAACGGGTGCTGACCCAGGCCGGGCTGCTGGCCGAGGGTGCGAGCCTCTACGACCCGGCACACATCACCCTGGTGCATCACCTCTACGCCGCACTGCGCGCCCACCACCTCTTCCACCGCGACCAGCACTACGTGGTGCAGAACGGCGAAGTGATCATCGTGGACGAGTTCACCGGCCGCTTGATGGCCGGGCGCCGCTGGTCCGACGGCCTGCACCAGGCGGTGGAAGCCAAGGAGGGGGTGGCCATCCAGGCCGAGAACCAGACCCTGGCATCGATCACCTTCCAGAACTACTTCCGCATGTACGGCAAGCTGGCCGGCATGACGGGCACGGCCGACACCGAGGCCTACGAATTCCAGGAGATCTACGGCCTGGAGACGGTGGTCATCCCGCCGAACAAGCCGACGCAGCGCAAGGATGACCTGGACCGCGTCTACAAGACGAGCCGCGAGCGCTACGATGCGGTGATCGCCGACATCCGCGACTGCCATGAGCGCGGTCAGCCGGTTCTGGTGGGCACCACCTCGATCGAGAACTCCGAACTCATCTCCGAGCTGCTGGCCAAGGCGAAGCTGCCGCACCAGGTGCTCAACGCCAAGCAGCACGCCAAGGAAGCCGAGATCATCGCCCAGGCTGGCCGCCCGGGCATGATCACGATTGCCACCAACATGGCCGGCCGCGGCACCGACATCGTGCTGGGCGGCAACGTCGAAAAGCAGGTGCAGCTCATCGAAGCCGACGAGGCCCTGAGCGAGACCGAGAAGCAGCTGCGCATCGACAAGCTCAAGTCGGAGTGGCAGGGCCTGCACGAGCAGGTCAAGGCGCTGGGCGGGCTGCGCATCATCGCCACCGAGCGCCACGAGTCGCGCCGCATCGACAACCAGCTGCGCGGCCGTTCGGGCCGCCAGGGCGACCCGGGCTCCTCGCGCTTCTACCTCTCGCTCGAAGACCCGCTGATGCGCATCTTCGCCGGCGACCGTGTCAAGGCGATCATGGACCGCCTCAAGATGCCCGATGGCGAGGCCATCGAGGCGGGCATCGTCACACGCTCGATCGAAAGTGCGCAGCGCAAGGTCGAGGCCCGCAACTTCGACATCCGCAAGCAGCTGCTCGAGTACGACGACGTGTCGAACGACCAGCGCAAGGTCATCTACCAGCAGCGCAACGACATCCTGGATGCCACCGAGATCAGCGCCCAGATCGCGCATCTGCGCGAGGGGGCCCTGACGGACCTGGTGCGCAACCACGTGCCGGTGGAAAGTGTCGAGGAGCAGTGGGACCTCGCCGCGCTCGAGACGACGCTGCGCGACGAGTTCCAGCTCGAGGTGGACCTGCGGCAATGGGTGGAGGCCAGCGAGGCCGTCACCGACGAAGACATCGTCGAGCGGGTCGTGAAGGCCGGCCACGCCGCCTACGAGGCCAAGGTCGAGCGGGTGGGCAAGGAGCAGTTCGCGCAGTTCGAGCGCATGGTGCTGCTGCAGTCCATCGACTCCCACTGGCGCGAGCACCTGGCGGCGCTGGACTACCTGCGCCAGGGCATCCACCTGCGCGGCTACGCCCAGAAGAACCCGAAGCAGGAATACAAGCGCGAGGCCTTCGAGCTTTTCTCCCAACTGCTCGATGTGGTGAAGATGGAAGTCACGCGCATCCTGTTGACCGTGCGCATCCAGACCCAGGAGCAGGTGGCCGAGGCGGCCGAGGCCATCGGGGACAAGGCCGAGCACATCAGCAACGTGACCTACACCCATCCGAACGAGGACGGCTCGGTGGCCAGCGATACCGACCCGCGCACGGCGGCCGTCCAGGTGCCCAAGGTCGGGCGCAACGATCCCTGCCCCTGTGGCAGTGGCAAGAAGTACAAGCATTGCCACGGCAAGCTGGCCTGAGCCCGGGAGAGCCCCATGCCCGTCAACCTGTCCGCCCCCGATCCCCAGTCCTTGCACGCCGTGCCCGGCGTGCGCATCGGCATTGCCATGGCCGGCGTGCGCAAGGCCAACCGCAAGGACGTCTGTGTCTTCGTGCTCGACGAGGGTGCCGCCGTGGCCGGTGTCTTCACCCAGAACCGCTTCTGCGCGGCACCGGTGCAGGTGGCGCGTGAGCACCTGGCGGCAGGCTCAAGCGTACGTGCCTTCGTGATCAACACCGGCAATGCCAATGCGGGCACCGGCGAGGACGGGCTGGCGCGTGCGCGCGCCACCTGCGAGGCGCTGGCGAAGCAGCTGGGTGTGGCGCCTTCCCAGGTCCTGCCGTTCTCGACCGGCGTGATCATGGAGCCGCTGCCGGTGGATCGCATCGTGGCGGGCCTGCCGGCCGCCGTGGGCGACCTGAAGGCCGACAACTGGGCGAACGCCGCCGAGGCCATCATGACGACCGACACCTTGCCCAAGGCCGTGTCGCGCCAGGTGAGCCTTGGTGGCAAGACAGTCACGATCACCGGGATCGCCAAGGGCGCTGGCATGATCCGGCCCAACATGGCCACGATGCTGGGCTTCCTGGCCACCGATGCAAACATCGACGCGGCCTTGCTGCCGGCCCTGGTGCGCGAGGTGGCGGACCAGTCTTTCAACCGCATCACCATCGACGGTGACACCTCCACCAACGACGCCTTCGTGGTGGTGGCGACGCACAAGGCGGGGCATGCGCCGATCACCCAGCTTGAATCTCCCGAGGGGGCCGCACTGCGCGAAGCCGTGATCGACGTGGCGCAGCAGCTGGCCCAGGCCATCGTGCGCGACGGCGAAGGGGCCACGAAGTTCATCACCGTGCGTGTGGAAGGCGGCGCCACGAAAGACGAGTGCCGCAAGGTGGCCTACGCCATCGCCCATTCGCCCCTCGTGAAGACAGCCTTCTACGCCAGCGACCCCAACCTCGGCCGCATTCTGGCGGCGGTGGGCTATGCCGGCATCACTGACCTCGACCAGACGAAGATCGATCTCTATCTGGATGATGTGCATGTGGCCCGCCAGGGCGGACGTCATCCCGACTACCGGGAAGAGGACGGCCAGCGCGTGATGAAGCAGGCGGAAATCACCGTGAGGGTGTTGCTCGGGCGCGGCAATGCGCGGGCCACGGTGTGGACCTGCGATTTCTCCCACGACTACGTCAGCATCAACGCCGACTACCGCAGCTGAGGCGCTGCGCATCGCAGGCGTCAAGCCTGCGAGACGTGACGTTGCAGGCGATCCAGGGCGAGGTCCAGCGAGATCATCGCGCGGGCGCTGCGCTCGCGGCGGCCGGCGGCCTTCACATCCAGCAGGGTCCGGCCACTGTCGGCGAGCACGGCGGTGTCGAGCGTGATGCCGTGGCGCGCAAGGCGGGGGAGCAGTTCATCATGCCGGGCCAGCAGGGCCTGGCGCGTGCTCTGGTAGGCATGCTCGGCCAGACGGCGACGTTGCGAGTAGCTGAAGGTGTTGGCGAGGAACATCTCGGCATCGTGAGCCTCGGGCTCGAAGAGCACGATGTCAGTGTGAGGATAGGCGCGCTCATAGCTGCGCAGACCCAGTTCCAGGCGCGAGTGAATCATCGAGCGGAAGGTCTGCGACAGCACCACCGGCAGGCCGCCATCGGCAATGCGCGGGATGCGATGCGGCCCACCTTCTCCGTCTTCGCGGGCCTCGAAGGGCACCAGCGGATTCAGGCAGATCATGAGGTCCAGGCCCTGCTCGAGCAGCACCGAGGCGTGGACCGTCTTCTTCAGCGCACCGTCCACATAGTGCCGACCGTCGATCTCCACGGGCGGGAACAGCCCGGGCAGCGCGGCGCTGGCCTGCACGGCGCGTGAGATGGGCACATGGTCCCAACCGGGCTGACCGAAAGGCGCTGCCGATCCGCTGTCGAGATCCGTGGCCACGAGCACGAGCTTGCGGCCCAGGGTGCGGAAATCATTGCTGCGGCCGGGCTCCGAGAAAAGCTGGGCCAGCCGGGTGTGGATCTGTTCATTCGAGAACAGGCCGGTGGGCAGGGCGCGCCCGAGGCGCTCCACCGCACTCATCAGCGAGCGTCGGCCAAAGGCGTAGTGCCAGGCGGCCGAGCCCAGCAGGCCGGGCAGCGCGGCCCCGCGACGCAGGAACTCGCCCACGGCCGGGCGCACGAGCAGTGAAGGTTCGAAGACCTCGCTGGCCGGGCCGAGGTTCTCGATGAAGGCGCGACACAGCTCACGCGGGGTGTAGCCGTTGGCCAGCCCCGCCGCGATGAATCCGCCGGCCGACACCCCCACGTAGCCATCGCACTGCGTGAGCGACAGGCCCTGGAGGGCCTCGTCCAGTGCACACAGGGCGCCGATCTCGTAGATCGCGCCCAGGGGGCCGCCACCCGCCAGGGCGAGGCCGATGCGCGGAGCGCCGACGGGTTGCGGCATCCTCAGGCGGCTGCCTTGCGGGCCGGTGCCCGCTTGGCGGCCGGCTTGGCCGCCGGTTTCTTGGCTGCCGTCTTGCGGGCAGGCTTGGCTGCACCGTTGGTCGCCTTGGCCGGGGTCTTCGACAGCTTGGCGACGGCTTGGCTGAGTTCGTCGATGCGCGCGATCAGGGCATCGACATCCTTGTGACTGGGCACGCCCAGCTTGTTCAGGGCGCGGGAGACGCGCTCCTCGAAGATGGATTCGAGCTTGTCCCAGTGCTGACCGGCACGGCCCGAGATGTCACCAGCCATGGCACTCATCTTGCCCGTGACTTCGCCAATCTTGTCCTCGGCCACGGCCTGGGTCTTGCGCTGCAGCGACACACCTTCCTTCACCAGGGCCTCGAAGACCTTGCCGCCCTCGGCCTGTGCCTTGGAGAACGCGCCCAGGCCTGCCAGCCAGATCTGCTGGGCCGAGTCGCGCACGGTGGCGGCCAGCTGCGAATCGAGCAGGCCGGCGGGAGAGGCGGCCTTCTTCTCGGCCATCTTCTGAAGCTTCTTGACCATGGGTCTTCCTTCCAGGTTGCGTGGTGACAGCCCCACTATAGGGCGGCCGTCCTAGGCGCCACAGCCTAATTCTCTAGTGAGCGGCCTCTACGGGCACCCTGGGGAAATCGCGCAGCAGACGACGTGCAGGCTTGGACAAGAATCGAGCCCATCGTCTTCAGGAGGGCAGTCATGCACTATTTCGTCACCGGCGCCACCGGCTTCATCGGCAAACGTCTCGTCAAGAAGCTGCTGGAGCGCCGCGGCGCGGTCGTGCACTTCCTGCTGCGCAAGGAAAGCCAGGCCAAGGTGCCCGAACTGCTCGAGTACTGGGGCGTGAGCAAGGCGCGGGCGATCCCGGTCTATGGCGACCTCACCCAGCGCAAGCTCGGGGTGTCGGCCGAGGATGTGAAGGCCCTGAAGGGCCAGATCGATCACTTCTACCATCTGGCCGCGGTGTACGACCTGGCGGCGGCCTCCGAGACCCAGGTGGCCGTGAACATCGACGGCACTCGCCACACGGTGGAGTTCGCCAAGGCCATCGAGGCAGCGCACTTCCACCATGTGTCGTCGATCGCCGCGGCGGGCTTGTACGAAGGCGTGTTTCGCGAGGACATGTTCGAGGAGGCCGAGAACCTCGACCATCCCTACTTCCACACCAAGCACGAGAGCGAGAAGGTCGTGCGCAAGGAGTGCAAGGTGCCCTGGACGGTCTACCGCCCGGCGATGGTGGTGGGCGACTCGCAGACCGGCGAGATGGACAAGATCGATGGGCCTTACTACTTCTTCAAGCTCATCCAGCGCCTGCGCCAGCTGCTGCCGCCCTGGATGCCGATGGTGGGCCTCGAAGGCGGGCGCGTGAACATCGTGCCGGTGGACTTCGTGGTCGATGCCATCGATCACATCAGCCATGCCAAGACCCCGCCGGCCGGCAAGTGCTTCCACCTCGTCGATCCCAAGGGCTACCGCGTGGGCGACGTGCTGGACATCTTCAGCAAGGCCGCGCATGCGCCCAAGATGAACGTCTTCGTGAACGCCGCCCTGCTGGGCTTCATCCCGAAGGCGGTGAAGAAGGGGATGATGGCGCTGGCGCCGGTGCGCCGCGTGCGCAACGCGGTGATGAAGGACCTGGGCCTGCCGGAGGATATCCTCACCTTCGTCAACTATCCCACGCGCTTCGACTGCCGCGAAACCCAGGCGGCCCTGAAGGGCAGCGGCATCGCCTGCCCCAACCTGCACGACTACGCCTGGGTGCTGTGGGACTACTGGGAGCGCCATCTCGACCCCGACCTCTTCATCGACCGCTCGCTGCAGGGGGCCGTGGGCGGCAAGGTGGTGCTGGTCACCGGCGGCTCCTCGGGCATCGGCCTGGCCGCGGCCAAGAAGTTTGCCGAGGCGGGGGCGATCACCGTGATCTGCGCACGCGACGAAGCCAAGCTGGCGGAGGCGAAGAAGGAGATCGTCGAATTTGCCGGTGCCGATGCGCAGGTGCATGTGTATTCGGCCGACATCGCCGACGAGGCCAGCTGCGCCGAACTGGTGGCCTGGCTGAACGACGAGTTTGGCGGGGTGGATGTGCTGATCAACAACGCCGGACGCTCCATCCGTCGTGCGATCGAGAACAGCTACGACCGCTTCCACGACTTCGAGCGCACGATGCAGCTCAACTACTTCGGCTGCCTGCGCATCACCATGGGCCTGCTGCCTGGCATGGTGGCCAAGAAGAAGGGCCACGTGGTCAACATCAGCTCGATCGGCGTGCTGACCAATGCGCCGCGTTTCTCGGCCTATGTGGCCAGCAAGGCGGCGCTCGACGCCTGGACGCGCTGCGCCTCCAGCGAGTTCGCGGACGTGGGCGTGACCTTCACCACCATCAACATGCCGCTCGTGCGCACGCCGATGATCGCGCCGACCAAGATCTACAACAACGTGCCGACGCTGGCCCCGGAAGAGGCCGCCGACATGATCGCGCAGGCGGTGGTGCACAAGCCGGTGCGCATCGCCACGCGCCTGGGCATCCTGGGCCAGGTGCTGCACGCCCTGGTGCCGCGTGTGGCGCAGATCATCATGAACACGAGCTTCCGCATGTTCCCCGACAGCGAGGCGGCCAAGGGCGAGAAGGGCGGCAAGCCGCAGTTGTCAGCCGAGGCGATCGCCCTGCAGCAGATGATGCGCGGGATCCATTTCTGATCCGAAGGCAGTCACTTCTTGTCGAGGGCCGTGACCGTGTAGGCGCCGCCCACCTTGGCGGCCTCGAAGCTGACCTTGTCGCCCACCTGCACCTTGTCGAGCAGGCTGGGCGGCTCGGCGCGGAAGACCATGGTCATGGGCGGCATGTCCAGGCTCTTGATCTCGCCGTGCTTGATCGTGATCTTGCCGCCGGCCTTGTCGATCCGGCGCACTTCGCCCTCGGCCGCCTGGCCGAAGGCGAGGGTGGTGGAGGCGATCAGGGCCAACGTGGTCAGAAGACGTTTCATCTCGGGGCCTTTCAGGTCCGGGTGCCGGTGATGGCGGTGTAGTGCTGGTAGACGCGGCCTTTGCGGTCACGGCCGACCAGGACCACGTCGTAGGCATCGCGGCGGTCGCCCACTTCCATGCCGGGCGAGCCGATGGGCATGCCGGGCACGGCCAGTCCGATGGCGGCCGGCCGCTCGGCCAGCAGTCGATGGATCTCGCGCGCGGGCACGTGGCCTTCCAGCACGTAGCCCTGCACCTGGGCCGTGTGGCAGGAGCCGAACTCGTCGGGCATGCCCAGCTTCTCCCGGTACTCGGCCGGGCCGCGCACGTTGTTGACCTTCACCTGGAAGCCGTTGGCCTCCAGATGCTCGACCCAGGCGCCGCAGCAGCCACAGCTCTCGGACTTCCAGACCTCGATCAGGGGCTTGCGCGCGGCGACAGCCGGGACGCTCACGGCGGCAGCGGTGGCGCCGATCCAGCCCAGGAGCTGGCGGCGGGACAGGGTGGGGGACATGAACACCTCTTGAGAGAATGGCCTGATGGTACTGCCCCTTTCGAGTGCATCCTGGTGCCGGGGTTCCTCTGGTGTGTTCATCAGGCGAACGATTCGCGTGGTGCCACTGTGCTGCGCTGCACCAGCCACCGTCCTAGAATCCGGGCACCCATCCAACGTCTGCATCCGCCTGCGCCCCGGAGCCTTTCCACATGAACACCCCTGCATCCGCGCCTGATCACGACCTCCAGCACATCGCCCCGCGCGACCAGGCCGAGATCCTGGCCCAGGCCCTGCCCTACATCCGCAAGTTCCACGGCAAGACCATCGTCATCAAGTACGGCGGCAACGCCATGACGGATCCGTCGCTGCAGCAGGACTTCGCCGAGGACGTGGTGCTGCTCAAGCTGGTGGGCATGAACCCGGTGGTGGTGCACGGCGGCGGACCGCAGATCGATGAGGCGCTGGCCAAGATCGGCAAGAAGGGCACATTCGTGCAGGGCATGCGCGTGACCGACGAAGAGACCATGGAGGTGGTCGAGTGGGTGCTGGCCGGCCAGGTGCAGCAGGACATCGTGGGCCTGATCAATGCCGCTGGTGGCAAGGCCGTGGGCCTGACGGGGCGTGACGGCGGCCTGATCCGCGCACGCAAGCTGCGCATGAAGGACAAGGCCGATCCCAACAAGGAACACGACGTCGGCCAGGTGGGCGACATCGTCGCGATCGATCCCAGCGTGGTCAAGGCCCTGCAGGACGACCAGTTCATCCCGGTGATTTCGCCGCTGGGCTTTGGCGAGCACAACGAGAACTACAACATCAATGCCGACGTGGTGGCCGGCAAGCTGGCCGAGGTGCTCAAGGCCGAGAAGCTGATGCTGCTGACCAACACCCCGGGGGTGCTGGACAAGAACGGCCAGCTGCTGACCGACCTGACTGCACGCGAGATCGACGAGCTGTTTGCCGACGGCACCATCTCGGGCGGCATGCTGCCCAAGATCGCTTCGGCACTGGATGCTGCCAAGAGCGGCGTGAACGCCGTGCACATCATCGACGGCCGCGTGCCGCATGCGATGCTGCTGGAGGTCCTCACCGAGCAGGCCTTCGGCACGATGATCCGGTCTCACTGATCCCCCTGGGCGCCGCATGCAGCGCCGCGAGCGGGTCTGGCTGTTCGACCTGGACAACACGCTGCACGACGCGTCCAGCGCCGTGTTCCGGCACATCGACGGGTCGATGACCGACTACATCGCCCGTGCGCTGGACGTGCCCCATGAGCATGCGGACTTCCTGCGCCGCGACTACTGGCGGCGCTACGGCGCCACGCTGCTGGGGCTGATCCATCACCATGGCATCCGGCCGGCGCATTTCCTGGAACACACCCACGGGCTGCCCGGGCTGGAGGACAGGCTTTTCGTCCATGCCCACGACAAGGCGGCCCTCAAGCGCTTGCGAGGCCGAAAGTACGTGCTGACCAATGCACCCCGGGGCTACACCCGGCGGGTGCTGGGCGCGCTGGGCCTGGAGTCGATGTTCGACGGCATCATCCCCATCGAAGGCATGCGCATGTTCGGCCGGTGGCGGCCCAAGCCCGACCGGCGCATGCTGCGCCACGTCGCCGCCCGGCTCAAGGTGCCGCCCCACCGTTGCACGCTGGTCGAGGACACGCTCGCCCACCAGAAGGCGGCCCGCTCGCTGGGCATGCACACGGTGTGGATGCAGCGATATATGCGACGCAATGCACATGGGCCGGAAGTTGGTGTTTACCTGCACCGCAAGCCCGTCTACGTGTGTGCGAGAATCCGCTCGCTACAAAAGTTACATTTTTGCTGAGCACACGATGGCCGATCTCCCCCTTCCTGCCACGCCTTCCCCCTCTCCTGCCGAAGCCGCGGGCGAGCCGGCCGGGCGCAAGCGGCCCAAGCCGGGGGAGCGGCGCATCCAGATCCTCCAGACCCTGGCGTCCATGCTCGAGCAGCCCGGCGCCGAACGGGTCACCACCGCGGCGCTGGCCGGCCGACTGGAAGTGAGCGAAGCGGCGCTCTACCGGCACTTCGCCAGCAAGGCCCAGATGTTCGAGGGCCTGATCGACTTCATCGAACAGAGCATCTTCACCCTGGTCAACCAGATCACCGAGCGCGAGCCCGCCGGTCAGGCCCAGGCGCACAAGATCGTCGCCGTGGTGCTGCAGTTCGCCGAGAAGAACCCCGGCATGACCCGCGTGATGGTGGGTGACGCGCTGGTGTTCGAGAACGAGCGCCTGCTCGTGCGCATGAACCAGTTCTTCGATCGCGTCGAGGCCCAGTTGCGCCAGAGTCTGCGCCAGGCGGCCGACGCCAACGGCTCGATCACCCCCACGGTCGATGCCCAGGCCCAGGCCTCGGTGCTGACGGGCTTTGTGGTGGGTCGCCTGCATCGCTATGCCCGCTCGGGCTTCAAGCGCACGCCCACCGAGTTCCTCGACACGAGCCTGCGCCTGCTGTCGGCCTGATCTCTTGGCTCGGCCATGCTGAGCATCACCCTGGCCGGCGAGCAAGCCGTGCTCCTGCCCGAAAAAGCCCTGTGGCTGCCCGAGTACGGCAGCCTGTTGGTGGCCGACGTGCACCTGGGCAAGGCGGCGAGCTTCCGCAAGCAGGGCGTGCCGGTGCCTCGCGGCAGCAGCAGTGCGGCGCTGCAGGGGCTGAGCGCCTTGATCGAACGGCTGGCCCCTGCGAGGCTGGTCTTCCTGGGGGATTTCCTGCATGCCGCCGAGGCCCACAACCCCGCCACGCTGCAGGTGCTGTCCCGCTGGCGTGATCGGCACCCCGGGCTGGACCTCGTGCTGGTGCGCGGCAACCACGATGATCGGGCAGGCGACCCGCCGGCCGACCTGCAGGTGCAGTGCGTGGACGAACCCTGGCCCCTTGGGGCGCTGGCCCTGTGCCATCACCCCACACCGCAGGCCGGCGCCTATGTGCTGGCCGGGCACTGGCACCCTTGCGTGAGCCTGCAGGGCCGTGCACGTGACCGCCTGCGCCTGCCCTGCTTCTGGTTCGGGGCCCAGGTGGGGGTGCTGCCGGCCTACGGGCATTTCACCGGCATGCACCCCATCGAGCCGGCAGCGGCAGATCGGGTCTACGCGGTGGCGGGTGGAGAAGTCGTGGCCGTGCCCACGCCGGGCTGAGGCCGCCGCTACACTGCTGCGCTCCGACTCCCTGTTGCTGCTGTCGTCCCCCATGTCTGCTGCCCTCGATGCCCTGCTGCTCCGCGCCGAAGCCCTGCTGGCCCGGCTGGAGAAAGTGCTGCCCCAGTCGCTCAGCGAGCCGGACTGGTCGGCCTCCACCGCCTTCCGCTACCGACGCCGGGGCCAGGCCGGCCGGCTGGAGCCGGTGCGCCATGTGTCCAGCATCCGGCTGTCGGACCTGCAGGAGGTGGACGGCCAGAAGGAGCGCCTGCTGCGCAACACGGCGCAGTTCGTGGCGGGCCAGGAGGCCAACAACGTGCTGCTCACGGGCGCACGGGGCACCGGCAAGTCCTCGCTGGTGAAGGCCTGCCTGAACGAGTTCGCCAACCGCGGCCTGCGGCTCATGGAGGTCGACAAGGCCGACCTGGTGGACCTGCCCGACCTCATCGACCTGGTGGCCGAGCGTCCCGAGCGCTTCATCGTCTTCTGCGACGACCTGAGTTTCGACGAGGGGGAGTTGGGCTACAAGGAACTGAAGTCCATCCTCGACGGCTCGGTGGCCGCGGCCACGCCCAATGTGCTGATCTACGCCACGTCCAATCGCCGCCACCTGCTGCCCGAGTACATGAAGGAGAACCTCACCTACACCCACACGGAGGATGGCGAGGTGCACCCCGGCGAGGTGGTGGAGGAGAAGATCTCGCTGTCCGAGCGCTTCGGCCTGTGGATCAGCTTCTACCCCTTCAGCCAGGCCGAGTATCTGGCCATCGTGGCCCAGTGGCTGCGCAGCTTCGGGGTGGACGAGTCGGCCATCGAGGCGGCGCGGCAGGAGTCGCTGGTGTGGGCGCTGGAGCGCGGCTCGCGCTCGGGCCGGGTGGCCTACCAGTTCGCGCGCGACTACGCGGGCCGCCACGGCCTGCACCAGGCATGAGAACGCCGGTGGACGTGGCCGTGGGCGTGCTGGTCGAGCGCACGCCGGCAGGCGAAGGCCGCTTCCTGCTGACCTCGCGCCCTGACGGCAAGGTCTATGCGGGCTACTGGGAGTTCCCGGGCGGCAAGCTCGAGGCCGGCGAGTCGGTGGAAGAGGCGCTGCGTCGGGAATTGCACGAGGAGTTGGGCATCACCATCGGGGCCGTGTTTCCCTGGAAGGTCGAGCTGGTCGACTACCCGCACGCCCTGGTGCGGCTGCACTTCTGCAAGGTCTATGACTGGGCCGGCGAGTTCGAGATGCGCGAAGGCCAGTCCATGGCCTGGCAGGACCTGCCGGTGCAGGTGCACCCGGTGCTGCCGGGCACGGTCCCGGTGCTCCAGTGGTTTGCGGCCGAGCGTCGATTCGACGGTGCGACACACGGCGGCTGAGCCCGCCTCAATGCACGGGTGGCGCGTCCGGGTCCTCGGTGTCAGAGCTGTCGGGTCGCGCCGGCACACGGTAGCTCTCGCTGGCCCAGGCACCGAAGTCCAGGTTCTTGCAGCGTTCGCTGCAGAAGGGACGATAGGGATTCTGCGCAGCGTAGAGGCTCGGGCCGCCACAGGCCGGGCAGCGCACGGTGCGGGGCTTGGGGGCGGTGGAGCTCATCCCGTGCACAGGGTCAGCTCGAACCCCAGCTCTTCGGTGGCGGGGCGCAGGCGTCCCTCTTCTTCCTGGCGCATGAAGCGGATGGACACCATCAGCCGATGGCCGCTGATCTCGGGCACGAGGCCGTGAGAAGGATCCAGGCGCACACGCAGGAGCTGGTAGCTGCGCCCGGCCGGCAGGCTCTGCTGGTACTGGCCTGCGGTGGCCATCACCTTGTGAGGCACGCCCGACTCGCGCAGCAGACCCAGCAGCACGCGCAAGGCCTCGGCGAGCGGCATCAGGGACCCCACCCAGCGCTGCAGGTCGGCCTGACGACGGGCCGCGGGCTGCTTCTGCCAGGCGTAGTAGGCCGGGAGGTCGAACTCGCAGGTGCCTCCCGGGATGCTGATGCGGCTGCGCACGCTCATCAGCCATTCGTTGTTGGTCAGGGTCTGGCCGGCCTTGCCGGGCAGTTGATTGAGGCGCTGGAAGGCGTGGTCGATCCGCCCGATCACCTCGTTCAGCGCGTCCTCGGAGATCGACGGATTGCCGCGGTAGCCATTGAGGATGGAGCGCTGGCGCTCCAGGTCCTTGAGCAGGTCGGACTTGAGATCCGCTCGCGAGGCCACATCGATGATCTCGAAGATGGTCGCCAGCGCGAAGTGATGGTCGACCGCCTCCTCACGTGCCATCAGCTGCCCCAGCCGGTCGAACAGCTGTTCGAGCCGCAGCATGGTGCGAATGCTCTCGTTGAAGGGGTACTCGTAGAGGATCAAGACAGCGGCGCAATGCAGAAGGTGGATGCCGGGCATTGTTCCACAGCCCGGCGAGGGGGGCCACCGCCCCTGGGGACATTCCCGTGTCAGCGAATGTGTCTGCCGGCGCTCAGGCCGGGTGCCACTGCGCCCACAAGGCAGCCAGGGTGTCGTGCAGCGGCGCGAGCGTGTCGTGGTCGTTGGCGATTACCACGTCGGCCGCCGCAAGGCGCAGTCTGCGGGGCGCCTGCTGGGCCATGATGGCCCGCACGGCCTCGTCGCTCAGTCCTGAACGCTGCATCACGCGGGCCACCTGACGTTCGGGTGCGCAATCGACGACGAGGACCTGATCAACCCGGGTGCGCCAGAGGCGCGATTCCACGAGCAGCGGCACGTCAAAGACCACCATCTGCCCCGGTTTCGCCTGCGCCGCACGGCGAGCGGCTTCCTGGCCGATCAGGGGATGGAGGAGGGCTTCCAGTCGGTGTTTGGCCTCAAGATCGCGGAAGACGAGTTCACGCATCTTCTGGCGATCCAAGGCCCCGTCCGGGCCGATGGCGTTGTCGCCGAAGGCTCGACGCAGCGGTTCGATGGCGCCGCCACCGGCCTGGCTGAGTTCGCGCGAGATGGCGTCGGTGTCGACCAGGTGAGCGCCCTGCGCCGCCAGCCAGGCTGACACCGTGCTCTTGCCGCTGCCGATGCCGCCGGTCAGGCCGAGTCGGGCCGGGCGAGGCAGGATCCCGCCGCGCATGGCGTCAATACCAGCCGATCCAGCCCAGCACGGTGTCCACGCCCACGAAATAGACGAAGACGCCGGCACCGGCCAGGAAGGGGCCGAAGGGCACGTAGCGGCCTTCGCGCAGGCTGCTGACCATCTTCATGCCAATGCCCACGATGGCACCGATCACCGAGGCGATGAGGGCAATGGGCAGCAGGGTGCTCCAGCCCAGCCAGGCCCCCAGGGCCGCCAGCAACTTGAAGTCACCGAAGCCCATGCCTTCCTTGCCCGTGGTGAATTTGAAGAGCCAGTAGACCGACCACAAGGACAGGTAGCCAGCCACGGCGCCCCACAAGGCGGTGGGCAGGGGAATCGTCCAGCCCAGCGCCGCGGCGATCAGCCCGCCCCACAGCAAAGGCTGTGTGAGCTGGTCGGGCAGCAGGGTCGTGTCCCAGTCGATGAAGGTCAGGGCGACCAGCGTGGCCATCACGGCACACCAGGCCAGTGCCACGGGCTGCGGGCCCACTTTCCAGGCCACGCCAGCGAATAGAGCCGCCGTCAGGAGCTCGACCCCGGGATAGCGCCAGGAGATGGGCGTCTTGCAAGCCGAGCAGCGAGCGCGCAGCACGATCCAGCTGATCACCGGGATGTTCTCGTACCAGCGGATGAGGTGGCCGCACTGCGGGCAGCGCGAGCGAGGCCGCATCAGCGAGAGAGGTTCGCCGGCATCAGGCAGTGGGACTTCAAGCAGTTCGGCACTGTCGCGGCGCCACTGCCGCTCGAGCATGAGGGGCAGCCGGTGGATGACCACGTTGAGAAAGCTGCCGACACACAGGCCCAACAGTGTCAAGGCAGTCGGGGATAACCACCAATGCAAGAAGTTTTGGGCCATCAACCGTGATAGCGAATCAGCTTCAAACAACCTCGCCCAACTTGAAGATGGGGAGGTACATGGAAACCACAATCCCTCCAATTAGCGTGCCAAGGACGACGATGATGATCGGCTCCAACAAGCTCGACAAACCCTTAACAGCTTCATCGACTTCGTCTTCAAAGAACTCTGCAGCCTTGTTGAGCATGTGGTCCAGCGAGCCAGACTCTTCGCCTATGGCAGACATCTGCAGCACCATGATTGGAAATACACCAGTGGCTTGCATCGATGCAGTCAAACTGGTTCCCGTGGAAACCTCCCTCTGAATTTTCTCTGTTGCCTCCGCAAATACGGCGTTACCAGATGCGCCCCCGACAGAATCAAGTGCTTCGACGAGAGGCACCCCTGCTGCAAACATGGTAGCTAGTGTTCGTGTCCAACGTGCAACCGCTGACTTGTACACCAAGGATCCGAATACAGGGACCCTTAACAGAAGTCGGTCCATGGTCTTCTGCATTTTCTCCGAACGTTTCCACGACTCGAAGAAAAAATAGGTGCCGCCGATAAGTATTCCAAAAATGATGTACCAATACGATACGAAGAAGTCAGAGAGACCGATCACAGCCATTGTTGGGGCTGGCAGGTCGGCGCCGAAGGAGGTGAAGATGTCCTTGAACGCCGGGATCACGAAGATCATGATGATGGCCACCACCACGAAGGCCACCACCAGAACAGCCACGGGGTAGATCAGGGCCGACTTGATCTTGGACTTGATCGCCTCGGTCTTTTCCTTGTAAGTGGCCAGGCGCTCGAGCAGCGTTTCCAGGATACCGCCGGCCTCGCCGGCTTCGACCAGGTTGCAGTAGAGCGCGTCGAAATACAGCGGATGCTTGCGCAGCGCGGCCGACAGGCTGGTGCCCGTTTCGACGTCCATGCGGATCTCGTTGAGCAGCTTGGTCAGACGCGGGTTGGTGCTGCCGCGGCCCACGATGTCGAAGGACTGCAGCAAGGGCACGCCCGCGCGCATCATCGTGGCCAGCTGGCGCGTGAAGATCGCGATGTCCTTGGGTTTGATCGACTTGCCGCCGCTGGTGCGGCGCTTCTTCACCTTGGTGACCAGCACGCCCTGGCGGCGCAGGCTGGCGCTGACCATGGCTTCGCCGCCGGCGCGCATCTCGCCACGCACGGCCTTGCCGTTGCGGTCCTTGCCTTCCCATTCGAAGACAAATTCCTGGCCCTTTTTTGCTGCTGCTGCGACTGCCATAGTCCCTCCAGGGCCTGAACCCTGTTCCAAAACTTATTCGTTCGTCACCGAAATGACCTCGTCGAGCGTGGTCACTCCGAGCCTGACCTTGTGCAGGCCGGCCTGGCGCAGATCCCGCACGCCTTCCTTGTGCGCCTGGGCGGCGATGTCCAGGGCGGACCCATCGGCCAGGATGATGCGCTGAATCTCTTCGGTAATGGGCATCACTTGGTAAATGCCGACACGCCCTTTGTAGCCATTGTTACAACTTGAACACCCCACGGCCCGGTAGGGCTTCCAGCTGTTGTCGAGCTCCGTGTCCTTGAAGCCTGCCTTGAGCATGGCTTCGCGCGGGTAGGTGGCTGGCTGCTTGCAGTTCTCGCACAGCCGCCGGGCCAGACGCTGGGCCGTGATCAGGATCACGCTGGAGGCGATGTTGAAGGGCGCCACGCCCATGTTGCGCAGACGCGTCAGCGTGGTGGGTGCGTCGTTGGTGTGCAGCGTGGACATCACCATGTGGCCGGTCTGGGCGGCCTTGATCGCGATGTCGGCGGTTTCCAGGTCGCGGATCTCACCGACCATGATCACGTCCGGATCCTGGCGGAGGAAGGCCTTCAAGGCCGTGGCAAAGGTCAGGCCGGCCTTGTCGTTGACGTTGACCTGGTTGATGCCCGGCAGGTTGATTTCCGCCGGATCCTCCACCGTCGAGATGTTCACTCCGGGCTGGTTCAGGATGTTCAGGCAGGTGTAGAGCGACACGGTCTTGCCGCTGCCGGTCGGGCCGGTGACGAGCACCATACCATAGGGCCGCTGGATGGCGGCCATCAGGCGGTCCTTCTCCACCTTCTCGTAGCCCAGGGCCTCGATGCCCAGCTTGGCGCTGGACGGGTCCAGGATACGGATCACGATCTTCTCGCCGAAGAGCGTGGGCAGGGTGCTGACGCGGAAGTCGATGGCCTTGTTGCCGAACTTCAGCTTCATGCGCCCGTCCTGGGGCACGCGCTTTTCGGCGATGTCCAGGCGCGAGATCACCTTGATGCGCGAGGCGAGCTTGTCCTTGATCGCAATCGGCGGCTGCGTGATCTCGCGCAGCTCGCCGTCCACGCGGAAGCGCACCCGGTAGTTCAGTTCGTAGGGCTCGAAGTGCAGATCGGACGCGCGCATGTTGATGGCGTCGATCAGCATCTTCTGCAGGAAGCGCACGACCGGGGCGTCTTCGACGTCGGCGGTGACTTCGGCGCTTTCCTGGGCGGTGGTGTCTTCCTCGGAGACGTCGAACTCGAAATCGCCGCCTCCGACGATGTTCTCGAGGGCCTCGCTGGCCGAGGCGCCGATGCCTTCGAGCACCTTGAGCAGCTTGTCGTGCTCGACCAGCACCCATTCCGGGGTGAGCTGGGTGGCGAACTTGATGCGCTCCAGCGCTTCCTGGTCGGTCGGGTCGGCGCCGGCAATGAACAGCCGGCTGCCCCGCTTGCCCAGCGGTGCGACCTGGTACTGCGCCGACAGCTTGGCGTCGATCACGCCTTTGGGCAGGCGCTGGGCATCGACCGCCGCCAGGTCGAGCAGCGGCAGCGAGAAGGCCGTGGACAGCGTGTGGGCCAAGTCTGACGGGGAGACGGCGCCCGCGGCGATCACGGCAGAGATGAAGCTGCTGCGCTTTTCCTTGGCCAGCTTGGCCAGATCCTCGGCAGTCTTGGCGTTGAGCTTGCCGGCGTTGACCAGCACGCGCGCCACGCCGGACAGCGTGGTGTTCGGGGCCTCAGCCAGGGTGTCCATGCCAGATGTTCGAAACCGTCAAGAAAGTGAGTGGTCGCACAGCGCCTCAGGCGTCGTGCAAAGCCGGCGAATGATCGCTGATCCGTCTCGCACTGTAAACCTAGCAAGCCCGTGCACCTAGGCTGGCTGCCCCGGTTTCATGGTGAACAAATGCACGCGTGGACCCGAAAGATGGGTTGTCCGGCCATTCATTGATCCCGTCGAACAGTGGATCGAAACATTGGGATTCACAGATAAGGCAGGTCGAGGACAGACTGTGGGGTCGGCCGTTTCGGGCCTTCTCAGCCCGCTTTGGGCGTCTCGGTGTCCTCATGAACTCCACTTCAACCTGTCCTTCCCCGCACCCTTCCTCATCCCAGGCCCTCGTCGTGGGCGGCGGCACCATGGGGGCCGACGTTGCGGTGGTCCTCTTGCGCGGGGGATGCACGACCGTGGTGGTCGAACCCTCCGAGACACGTCGGCAAGCGCTGCCCACGCTGGTGCGCGCCGGACTCGCTCAATTCGACCGCGAGGCGCGCCTCGATCGCCTGCGTGTCGTGCCGACCCTGGAGGACGCCCACTGGCCTGCGATCGATCTGGTAATCGAGTGCATCCCTGAAAAGCTCGAGCCCAAGCGGGCCCTCTTCACTGAACTGGTGAGGCTTGCCCGACCCGATGCGTTGCTGACGAGCAACAGTTCGAGTTTCCCCATCTCGGCCATCGCCGAAGGCTTGCCGACGCCCGAGCGCCTGCTGGGCCTGCACTTCTTCATGCCTGCGCACCTGGTGCCTTTGGTCGAGGTGGTGATGTCCGAGCGCAGTGGCCTGGCTCAGGCCCAGGCGCTTCAGGCCTTCATGCGGGCCTGCGCGATGGTGCCGGTGCTGGTGCGCAAGGACCTTCCGGGCTTCCTGGCCAACCGGCTGCAGCATGCGCTGGCCCGCGAGGCTTTTGCACTCATCGATGCGGGCATCGCGAGTCCCGAGGACGTGGATGCTGCCGTGCGCTTCGGCTTCGGCTTCCGCTTCCTGGCGGCCGGCCCGGTGCTGCAGCGCGACCACGCGGGCCTGGACGTGCACTGTGCGGCGGCGGCCACGATGTATCCCTCGTTGGCGGCAAACGCCGTGCCGGCGCGCGCCCTGTCGGAGCGCGTGGCCGCCGGTCAGCTGGGCATGAAGACCGGTCAGGGCTTTTTCCCCTGGACGCCCGAGGCCATCGCCGCCGAGCGCGAGCGCTACGACCGCCTGCTGCTGGCCGGCCTGCGTCTGCTGGCGGACGAACTGCCGCCGCTGGATGCCGGTGCACAACCCACCTGAAGGACTTTGCCATGACCCCATCGATCGCGTCCGAGCCGCTCATCGTCACCGTGGCCCCCAATGGGGCCTACAAGACCCATGAACAGCACCCTGCGGTGCCACTGACCGCGGCGTCCCTCGCTGACACGGCCAAGGCTTGCCTGCAGGCGGGTGCCGCGATGCTGCACATGCATGTGCGCCGCCCGGACGGGCGTCACCTCCTGGATGCCCAGGCCTACCGGGACGCCACCGAGGCGGTGCGCAAAGCGGTGGGCTCGCAGCTGGTGGTGCAGATCACCACCGAGGCCGCCAAGGTCTATGAGCCGGCCGCCCAGATGACCGTGGTGCGTGAGGTGGTGCCCGAGGCCGTGTCGGTGGGCCTGCGCGAACTGCACGTGCCGGGCGTGAGCGAGGTCGAGCTGGGCAGCTTCTTCCAGTGGCTGGTCGAGCAGCGCGTGATGACGCAGGTGATCCTCTACGACGAGGCCGATGTGCGCGTCTGGCAGGACCTGCGTCGGCGCGGCGTGATTCCCGAGGGGCCGTGGTTCCTGCTCTTCGTGCTGGGACGCTACAGCGCCGGCCAGACCTCCTCGCCCAACGACCTGCTGCCCTTCCTGCAGACCCACGACGGGGTGCACCCCTGGGCCATGTGCGCCTTCGGCGCGCAGGAGCACGCCTGTGCGCTGGCGGCTGCCGCGCTGGGTGGGCATGTGCGGGTGGGCTTCGAGAACAACCTGCTGCTGCGCGACGGCCGGGTCGCGCCCGACAACGCGGCACTCGTCGCCCAGGTGGCGCAGGGCGCCCACGTGCTGGGTCGCCCGCTTGCCACGGCCGATCAGATCCGCGCGCGCTTCGGGCGCGGCTGACGGGCCGGTTCAGCCCAGGGTGTCCGGATGGGCCTGCAGGTAGGCGTCACGCGAGGGCAGCAGATGACGACGGCACAGGCTGACGAGAGTGTCACGGTCGCCATCACGCAGGGCGTGGATGATCTGCCAGTGCTCGCCCCGGGCGCGTTCGCGGTAGTCGGGCGAGACCAGGGTACTGAAGCGAATGGCATGCGTGCGCCGCGCGTACTCCTGGATGGCCTGGGTCAGCACCTCGTTGCCGGCCAGCGAGAACAGCCGCTGGTGGAAGTCGAGGTTGGCGCGGAACACGGCACGCGGTTCGCCAGCTCTCACGGCTGCGTCGTGGCGTTCCTGGATGTCGATGAGGGGCTGCAGAGCCAGCGCGTCCAGTGGCAGCGGGATGCGGCATGCGGCCTCGGTCTCCAGGAGCTCGCGCATCTCGTACAGCTCGATGACCTCGCGACGGCTGAAGGCGCGCACGAAGGCGCCGATGTTGCGGCGCCGCTCCACCAGCCCCATCTGCTCCAGCCGGGCCAGTGCGTCGCGCACCACATGGCGCTTGGCACCGAAGCGCTCGATGAGGTCGTCTTCCACCAGGCGCTCGCGCGGCAGCAGGCGGGCCATCACGATGTCCTCCTCCAGCACCGCCACCAAGGTCGCGAGCGTCGGCTCCGGCAGCGCGGCGAGGCCGTCGTGGGGCAGCAGTGCGGTGTGGACGGACATGGCGGTGGATCAGCAGGGTCGGGGCACACGCCCCCGGGTCTCGGTGGCGCGCAGGAAATCGAAGTCGGCGCCCTGGTCGGCCTGGGTCACCGTGCGCAGGAAGAGCTGGCGGTAGCCTCGCTCGGCCTGGGGTTCCACCACCGGCTGCTCGGTGCGGCGGCGTGCGAGCTCGTCGTCCGACACCTGCCAGTCGATGCGGCGCTCGGCCACCGACAAGCGGATGCGGTCGCCGCTGCGAACCCAGGCCAGCGGCCCACCGACGGCGGCCTCCGGCGTCACATGGAGCACGATGGTACCGAAGGCCGTGCCGCTCATGCGTCCGTCGGAGATGCGCACCATGTCCTTCACGCCCGCGCGCGCCAGCTTGGCGGGGATGGGCAGGTAGCCCGCCTCGGGCATGGCCGCGCCCTTGGGGCCGATGTGCTTGAGCACGAGGATGTCGTTCGCGTTCACATCCAGCGCCGGGTCGTCGATGCGCGCGGCCAGGTCTGCGGCGTTCTCGAACACCACCGCGCGGCCCTCGTGTTCCATCAGTTGCGGGTTGGCGGCCGACTGCTTGATGATGGCCCCGCCCGGCGCCAGGTTGCCCCACAGCACGGCGATGCCGCCTTGCGGATACAGGGGCTGGCTCAGCGGGCGCACCACGTCCTGTGCAAAGCCCGCTCCGGCGGCCTCGATCTCTTCGCCCAGGGTGCGGCCGGTCACGGTCATCGCGCCCAGGTGCAGCAGGGGCTTGAGCTCGCGCAGCAGCGTGGCCATGCCGCCGGCGCGGTGGAAGTCTTCCATGTAGTGGTCGCCCGAGGGCTTGAGGTCGAGCAGCACCGGCGTCTCGCGGCTCATGCGGTCCAGGGCCTGCAGGTCGATCTCGTAACCCATGCGGCCGGCAATGGCCGTGAGGTGCACGATGGCATTGGTCGAGCCCCCCATGGCCAGCAGCACGCGCATCGCGTTCTCGAAGGCCTCGGGCGTGAGGATCTGGTCGATGCGCCGGCCGGCGCGCGCCATCTCGACCGCCACCGCGCCGCTGTGCTCGGCCACGCGGATGCGGTCGGCGGTGACGGCCGGCGGCGAGGCGGCCCCCGGCACGGACATCCCCAGCGCTTCGGTCAGGCACGCCATGGTGCTGGCCGTGCCGGCCACCGAGCAGGTGCCCACGCTGGGCACCAGGTGGTCGTTGACCTCGGCCACCTCGTCGGCGTCGATCTCCTGCGCGCGGAACTTGCCCCAGTAGCGCCGGCAGTCGGTGCAGGCACCCACACGCTCGCTGCGGTGCGAGCCGGTCAGCATCGAGCCGGTCACCAGCTGGATGGCCGGCAGGTTCACCGAGGCCGCGCCCATCAGCTGGGCCGGCACGGTCTTGTCGCAGCCGCCGATCAGCACCACCGCGTCCATCGGCTGCGCACGGATCATCTCCTCGGTGTCCATCGACATCAGGTTGCGCAGGTACATGCTGGTGGGCTGCGAGAAGCTCTCGTGCAGCGAGATGGTCGGGAAGTCCATCGGCAGTCCGCCGGCCAGCATCACGCCGCGCTTCACCGCCTCGATGAGCTGAGGCATGTTGCCGTGGCAGGGGTTGAAGGCGCTGCCGGTGTTCACGACGCCGATCACCGGGCGCGCCAGCGTCGCGTCGGTGTAGCCCGCGCCCTTGATGAAGGCCTTGCGCAGGAAGAGCGAAAAGCCCCGGTCCCCGTAGTTCGTCAGTCCTTTGGACAGGCCTTGGGGGGACTCGCTGGCAAGCGTGGGCTTCGACTCGGACGACGAGGACATGAACGACTCCAATTAATTATCAATAATATTATTGACGATAAGCTGACGCTTGCCTAGACTGACCCTTCAACCGGCCCGTGAATGGCCTCGAAACCTCTGTGAACCCACTCCGGATTCGCAGCCAACCCAGGAGACATCTGTGACCCAAGGAAGTACCCCCACCCGTGCGCGCCGCGCCTTGTTGACCAGCCTCGGCCTGTGTGGCGCCCTCCTGCTGGCGCCCGCGGCCTGGGCCCAGGCCCAGGGCTACCCGGACAAGCCGGTGCGCCTGGTCGTGCCCTATCCGCCCGGGGGCGCCACCGACGTGATCGGCCGGGTGCTCGCCCAGCAGCTCAGCGAGAAGCTCGGCCAGCAGTTCATCGTCGACAACCGTGCTGGCGCCGGCGGCAGCCTCGGTGCCGGGCAGGTGGGCAAGTCGCCGGCCGATGGCTACACGCTGCTGATGGGCGCGTTCACCAGCCACTCCATCAATGCGGCCCTGCAGCCGCGCACGGTGCCCTTTGACATCGAGAAGAGCTTCTCGATGGTGTCCATCGTCGGCACCGTGCCGCTGGTCTTCGTGGTGAACCCCGAGGTGAAGGCCAACACCCTGGGCGAACTGATCGCCCTGGCCAAGGCCAAGCCCGGCTCGCTGGCGTTCGCCTCGGCCGGCAATGGCTCGCCCCAGCACCTGTCCACCGAGATGTTCAAGCGCATGGCGGGCGTGGACGTGCTGCACGTGCCCTACAAGGGCAGTGGCCCGGCCATGACCGACCTGATCGGGGGCCAGGTGCAGGCGATGATCGAGACCGCACCGGCGGCCCAGGGGCATGTGAAGGCCGGCAAGCTGCGTGCGCTGGCCACGACCACGACTGAGGCCGTGGCATCCCTGCCGGGCGTGCCCACGGCGGCCTCTGCCGGGCTGCCCGGCTTCACCGTGAGCTCGATGTTCGGCATCGCCGCACCCGCGGGCACGCCGGCCGACATCGTCAACAAGCTCAACGCCGCGCTGAAGGACATCCTGGCCCGTGCGGACGTGAAGGATCAGTTGCTGGCCCAGGGCGCCATCGCCACCCACACCTCGCCTGCGGATGCCGCCAAGGCGGTCTCGGCCGAGTTCGCGAAGTGGGCCAAGGTGATCAAGGACGGCAACATCGTCATCGAGTAAGCCGTTTCGGCTTGTGAAGAGGGGCGCCGACACGGCGCCCCTTTTTCATTCGAACTCGATCTCCTCGGCCTGCAGGACGCCGTTGCGCAGCGTTCCCTTGACCTCCAGTCGCAGGCCATTGCCGAGCTCGCCGGCCGACCCGCCATCGAACTCGGTCTGGTCGTCGTAGACGACGCCCACACGCTGGCCGGCATCGGTGGTGAGCGTGAAGCGGCGCAAGCCTGCATCGAAGCCGGACACCGCACCTTCCCACTCGCTGCGGCGCACCTCGAGCTCGTCGTCACTCTTGAGCTCCACCTCGCTGGCCTGCAAGGCGCCGTCGCGCCAACGCCCTTCCACTTCGACATAGCTGCCCTCGACCAGACCGGGTACCGCCGCGGCCACCACGACAGGAATGCCGTCCACGCTGAAGCGATTGGCGTCGACCACGGCCGTCACCCGGCCCTCGATCTCCAGCTCGCGGCCTTCCTCGAAGCCCAGCCGCTCGATGCGCGCCCAGGCGACCACTTCCCAGGCGGGGTCGGGTTCGGCCGTTGCCACCCGCAGGCGCACGAAATCCCCGACCGTCGGGCGCCCGGCCACCGCACTGAAATCGAAGAGTTCGTCGCCGAGCTGCACCACGTCGCCCTCGACAGCGCGCACGAAACCGCGCGCCTTGTAGAAGGCGGCGCCGTCGGCTGAGGCCACGAAGGTGGCGACGAATTCCGGCACGAGGCTGGAGCGATCCACGTAGCCCCAGACCTCCACCTCCTGCTCGCGCAACTGGCCGGACTCGCGGATCTGCTCGCGCAGGGTCTCATCGAACACCGTGGCGCCGTTGAAGCGCACCGGCAGGCCCAGCACGCGCAGCCGGCGCTGCAGCCACTGCACGTCGGTCACCGGGCCGCGCAGCGAGCCGGCCAGCACGAGGCGCTCTGCCACCGCCCGTCGCACGCCGGCCGCATCGGTGCGGATCGGTCCGGCTTCCACGGCGATCACCATGCCCGGTTGCAGCGCGCTCAGCAACGGCGGGGCTTCGCCATCTTCCCACTGCACCGAGGCGACGCCGCGGGTGTCGAAGCGGATGCCGGCAACGTGCACCGAGCCGAAGCCGGAGATGGGGCCCGAGGCAAAGGACCCGGTGCCACCTTCGCCCACACCGCCGCCACCCCCGCAGGAGACAAGGAAGGCCGCCAGCGCGAGGGCCGAGAGCAGGGTGCGCCACAGGCTCGGCCCGGGGGCGCGCATCTTGGAGTTCATGACGAGTTTCTCCCGTTGGCGTCCTTGCGCGGACGCCCTCGCGGACGTTTGGCTGGCTCGGGCGCCGGCGAGGGGGCCGGGGTCTCGACCAGGTCATAGGTGTACAGGCCGATGCGAACGCGGTGCGCCTGGGCCTGGCCAGCCGCACGGTCGGCCTCGATCAGGTCGTGCAGCGCCGGCACCAGTGCCTGGCGCAGGGCCTGCCACTGCGTCTTCACCAGGGCCTGGAAGGCGGGCATCGATGCGTCGGACAGCCCGTCGGCAAAGAGGGCCTGCTCGAAATGCTGGGTGCCGTCGCCCAGCAGGTTGGCCACTGCACCCGAGAGATGGTCGCCCACGTTGTCGGCGAGGAAGCGGGCCATCCGCACGGCGTCGCCGCGCGGCACGAAGGCCTCGCGCGCCAGGGTGACGGTGTCCTCGGCGTCATCCACACGGGCCATGTCCAGGCGCACCAGTTCCTCCAGCAGGCTTCGCGGGTGCACGTCGCGGGTGACCGAGTGGGCCAGCGACTCGAAGCTGGGCTGCGGCCCCAGGCGCGGCAGCACCCGCGGACGGCCCGCTGCATCGCGGTATTCGGGGGCCGTCATCCAGCGCGCGAACACCTCGCTGGCCGGCGAGCGGGGCGGCCCCGGGCGCTCGGGCGCCTGCACGATGCGTGTCACCTCGCGGCGCGACAGCCCGGTGGTCGTGCTGATGCGGCTGACCCGGCGGTGCTCGGGCAGGTCCGGGTGCGCGGCGTGGGCGGCCCGCACGAAGGCCGACTTGGCCAGGTCCTCGAAGGCCGCGTAGGGGACACCACGCGCCACAGCGAGCCGCGCGAGGGGCTCCAGCACCGAAGACAGGGCATCCAGCACGGCCTGCTGCTCGGGTGTGATGTCGGCGGGAACGTCCGGGTCGTGGGTCATGGCGGCGCGAGAGCTGCCTCGATTCTGACGCAAATGGGCGGGATGCCCTTTTCGACATCCCGCCCGGGGCCCCGCCGCTCAGTCTTCGAATTCCACCCGGGCGGCCTGCAGCACACCGTCGAGCATGAACCGCCCGCGCACTTCGACCTCGGCTCCCGGGACCAGATCGGCCCGGGTGCCGTCCTCGAAGCGCAGCACGTTGCGGTAGGAGACGGAGATCTCGCCATGCACCTCGTGACGCAGCACGAAGGTCTCTGCGCCGGTGTCGACCGACACGATCGTGCCGTGCAGCTCGTTGCGCTCCAGGCTGTCGTCATCGTCTTCGCGCTCGACCACCGCGGCCCTCATCACGCCAGCTTCGATCTGGCCCTTGACCTCCACCTCGTCGCCGCAGGTGACGAAGCCGTCTCGGAAGACCGCCGTGCTGGCGTCCACCGCAATGCCGTTGACGCTGAACGAGGTGTTCGAGGAGCAGGTGTCCACCACGCCTTCGATTTCGGATTCGACGCGATCCAGCGCGGGGCGACGCACGCCATGCTTCACGCGCACCGCCACCCACTGGCCCGACGCATTCTGCTCGGTGAGCAGGCGCACGCGGACCCGCAGCCCATCGGCCAGGTTGGCGGGCAGATCGGTCACGCCGCCGTAGTAGATCGTTTCCGTCCCCAGCCGGAAGGTGCGTGCCGTGGTGTCCAGCCCGCTGACGATGCCGCGCAGCTTGTAGTGGTCGGCATCGTCTTCGGCTTCCACCCGGGTGGCGACGTAGCGGCTGGTGGCGGCGTTGAAGTAGCCATGCACCTCCACCACGTCACCCGGGGCCAGGCTGGCCAGCCCGGCCGGCAGGTCCTCGAACTGGGTGGCGGGGCGCACTTCGATCGTCTGGCCGAACAGCACGAAGGTGCTGGCGCCCGCATCGACCGAACTCACCGGCCCGACGAATTCATTCGCCCAGCGCACGCGCAGTGCGCGGCCCACGCCGCGATCGCGATCGACGCCGCTGGCCTCCACCTCGACCCACATGCCGATCTTCAGGTCGTCGCGCAGGCCTTCGCGGTCGTCATCGTCGACGACGACGGCATTGCGATCGTCGAAGCGCACCCCGTTGACGATGATTGATCCGTACCCGGTGATCTGGCCCTGGGTGTAGGAGGTGGGCGTCTCCGACGGGCCGCCACCGCCCCCACCGCAGGCCGCCAGCAGGACCGAGGCGGCGATCGGAAGGCTGTAACGAAGGCGCGCAAGGCGCCGGGAAAGGGCTTTCAGCATGGAAATCTCCTGACCGTGACATGAAGAAGCGGCTCACGGGGTGCCGCGGTATTTCCATAATAAATGTGCTTGATGCACATTTCAAGCGAATTTTTGTGACGGCTGGTCAAACGGGTGCGAGGCCTGTCTACACTGACGTGGTGGACTTCAATCTCTCCGCCAAAGACCTGCGGGCCTTCCTGGCCGTGGCGCGCACCTGCAGCTTCAGCCAGGCCGCCCAGCAGGTGCACCTGTCTCAATCGGCTTTGTCGACGCTGATCCAGCGGCTGGAGGACGGGGTGGGCGCGCGGCTGTTCGAGCGCACGACCCGCTCGGTAGCGCTCACCGCCGCCGGGCAAGCGTTCTCGGAGCGGGCGCAACAGCTTCTGCGTGAGATCGAGCACACCCTGACCGACGTACGTGACGTCGTGGGCCTGCGCCGCGGCCGGGTCACCGTGGCGGCGCTGCCCTCGCTGGCGGCGGGGATCGTGCCCCGGCTCTTCCAGGCCTACCAGGCCCGCCACCCGGGCATCCGCCTGCACCTCGTCGACACGCTGTCGGCGCCGGCCTTCGAGCTCGTGCGTGAAGGCCGCGTCGACTTCGCCCTGACGGCGGCCGACCCGGTGCACGAGGATCTGCTCTACGAGCCGCTCACCGCCGATGCCTTCGTGCTGCTGTGCACGACGGGCCACCCGCTGGCACGCCGCCGGTCGCGGCTGGGCTTCACCGACACCCTGGCCTGGCCGCATGTGTCGATGCCGCGCACGGCCAGCGTGCGTCAGTACCTCGACGCCGCCGCGTTGGAGAAGGGTTGGTCTTCCTGCCGCGCTACGAGGTGGACCACATCGCCACCATCGGCGCGATGGTGGCCAACGACCTGGGCGTGACGGCGCTGCCGTCGATGGCGGCCGAACTGATTGCCCACCATGGGCTGGCCGTGCGCGAACTCGGCCCCCCGGCGATCCGACGTTCGCTGGGTCTCGTGCGCCGGCGTGACCGTGAGCTCTCACCGGCGGCGCAGGCCTTGTGCGACATGGCGCGCGACAGCCTGGGCGCACCCATCGTGCCGCACTGAACGGCTCTGGTCCGTACCTCCGCGGTCCGCCGCGGGTTTTGCGAACCCCGTAAAGTGTCGACCTCAACCCAAGGAAGCCACCGTGAACCCCTTGTTCCACCGCATCGTCTGCACCGCACGTGTCCTGGTCGCATCGTTGGCCCTGAGCCTGGCTGCCGGCGCTCAGGCGCAGGCCGTCCTGAAGGTCACCACCATCCCCGAGGAAGCCGCCTCCGAGCAACTACGCAAGTTCGGGCCCCTGGTGAAGTACCTGGAGCGCAGCCTGGGCACCAGGGTCGAGTTTGTGCCCGTCAACGACTACCCGGCGGCCGTCGAGGCCCTGGTGAACAGGCAGGTTGACCTGGTGTGGTTCGGCGGCTTCACCTTCGTGCAGGCCAAGATCCGGTCGGGGGACAAGGTCATCCCCATCGCCCAGCGGGAGGAAGACACGCAGTTCCGCTCGGTCTTCATCGCGCAGAAGGCCTCGGGCATCACGCGCCTGGAAGACCTGAAGGGCCGGCAGGTGAGCTTCGGCTCGGCCTCGAGCACCTCCGGGCACCTGATGCCACGCAACTTCCTGCTGCAGGCCGGCATCGAGCCCGAGCGGGACTTCAAGCGCGTGGCCTTCTCCGGCGCCCATGACGCCACCATCGCCTCGGTCGTCAGCGGACGGGTGGATGCCGCGGCCCTGGACATCACGGTGTGGCGCAAGTTCGTCGGCGAGAACAAGGTCGACACCAGCAAGGTCGATGTCTTCTACACCACGCCGCCTTACTTCAACTACAACTGGTCGGTGCATGCCGACATGCCGGCGGCGCAGCGCGAGCGCATCCTGCGCGCGCTGCTTGCGTTGAGTCCCGACAACCCCGAAGGCAAGGAAATCCTGGGCCTGGCGCGGGCCACCCGCTTCATCCCCACCCAGGCATCGAACTATCAGGGCCTGGAAGCGGCCGGACGCAGCGCGGGCCTGATCAAGTGAGCATCCCGGCGGGCCTGGCACTCGCGCTCGAGGCCCTGGCGGGGCGGCACCCCCAGGCCCATGACGGCGCTCGCCTGGCCTTGGAGGACTTGTCCTTGTGCATCCGGCAGGGCGAGCAGGTGGCCGTGATCGGACCGTCCGGTGCCGGCAAGACCACGCGCTGCATGCGTTGGCCTGTGCGCTGAAGCCCAGCGCCGGGCATCTGACGCTGGATGGACTCGCCCCCTGGAGCCTGCCCCCCGCGGCCCTGCGCAGGCTGCGCGCACGGCTCTTTCTGGCGCCGCAGACGCCCCCGCTGCCTCCGCGGCAGCGGGTGGTGACGGCCGTGCTCGCCGCCCGGCTGCCTCGGATGAGCCTCCTGGCCAGCCTCGCCTCATGGGTCAGGCCGGTTGACGCGCCCGAGGTGCATGCGGCGCTCGAGCGCTTCGACCTCGGAGACAAGCTCTGGGAGCGCGTCGACCGCCTCTCGGGGGGCGAGCGTCAGCGCGTGGGCCTGGCGCGGGCCTTGCTGTCGCCTGCGGCGCTGTGGCTGATCGACGAGCCGCTGTCGGCGCTCGACCCGGCCCGTGCCGCGCAAGCCTTGCGTTCCATCACCCAGGCCGCCGCGGAACGCGGCGCAACGCTGGTGGCCTCGCTGCATCAGGTCGACCTGGCCCTGTCCACCTTTCCCCGCATCCTCGGCCTGCGAGACGGACGTCTGGCCTTCGACCTTCCGGCGGCCGAGGTCGACCGACACCGGCTGGCCCAGTTGTACGCCAGCTTCGAGCACGAGCTGCAAGGGGCAGGCCTGACGGCCGAGCCCGCCAGCCTGCCGGCGCGCACGGTGATCCGGTGCTGAGGCAAGGGTGAGGGCGCCCGTGACGCTTCGCACGATCGATGCCCATCGCGATCCGGCCTGGCGCGCGCGGGTCTTCTGGGTGCTCGCCGGCATGGCACTGCTGGCACCGGCGCTCGTGGCCGTGGAGTTCAAGCCGTGGGTGCTGCTGGCGCCCGACAACCTGCGGGTCACGCTCCATTTCCTGGGCGATTTCCTGCCCCCGCAGACCTCGGCCGAGTTCCTGGCCCTGGTGGCGCGCGAGGCCTGGCGCACCGTGGCGATTGCCACCGCCGCAATGGTGCTGGCCCTCGTGCTGGCCATTCCCCTCACCCTCCTGTCGTGCGCTGCCCTGTCGGTGTCCTCGTTGTCGGGCCGCATGCATCCCCTGGCCTGGGCGGTCCGGCAGGGGGTGCGCGCCCTGCTCGTGGTGCTGCGCAGCGTGCCCGAACTCATCTGGGCGCTGGTGTTCGTGCGGGTCGTGGGGCTGGGCCCGGCCGCTGGGGTGCTGGCCATCGCACTCACCTACGCCGGCATGCTGGGCAAGGTCTACGGCGAAATCCTCGAAAGTGGGGATCTGCATCCGGCCCGCACGCTCCTGCGCCACGGCAGCGGGCGTCTGCAGGCCTTCCTGTACGCCCTGCTGCCTGGCAACGCCAGCGAACTCACCAGCTACACCGTCTACCGCTGGGAATGCGCGATCCGCTCGTCGGCCGTGCTCGGTTTCGTCGGGGCTGGTGGCCTGGGTCAGCAACTCGATGCCTCGATGAAGATGTTCAACGGCGGTGAAGTCGCGACCATCCTCGTGGCCTTCGTCCTGCTCGTGGCGCTGGCCGATGCCGTGAGCGGTCAGCTGCGCAAGGCAATGGCATGAGCGCGCCGGCGTCGCGTCGTCCCGTGCCGGAGCCGCCTGCGCGCCGCTGGGGGGGGCTCGTGCTGCTGGTGGCGCTGCTGGCCTTGTCGGTGGCCAGCTTCGCCGAGATCGGGCTGGAGTGGGGCCGCTTGTTCTCTGCCGACGCCGCGCGCCGCATCGGGGCCTTCCTGGGCGAATTGGCCAACCCCGCCCTCGACCCGGCCTTCCTCGGCCGCCTGCTCACGGCCACCCTGGAGACCCTGGCGATGTCGGCCGTGGGCACGCTGCTGGCCGCGCTGATGGGCGTGCTGCTCGCACTGGCGGCCAGCCAGGCGCCTGGGCGACCGCGCAGCTGGGGGCGCACCCCGACGCGCTGGCTGCTCAATGTGCTGCGGTCCATCCCTGAACTGGTGTGGGCAGCGCTGCTGCTCATTTCGGCAGGCCTGGGGCCGCTGGCCGGCACGCTCGCCCTGGCCGTGCACACCACTGGGGTGCTGGGGCGTCTTTTTGCCGAGACGCTGGAGAACGCACCGGACGGCCCGGCCCTGGCCCTGCGCGTGCAGGGCGTGTCACCTGGACGCGTCTTCCTCTACGCCACCTTGCCGCAGGCCCTGCCGCAGCTGATGTCCTACACGCTCTACCGGTGGGAGAACAACATCCGGGCTGCGGCCGTGCTTGGCGTGGTGGGGGGCGGAGGGCTGGGCCAGATGCTGAGCTTCCACATGGGTCTGTTCCACATGCGCGAGACGGGCACCATCCTCATGGCCACCCTGGCGCTCGTTGCCCTGGTCGACTTGATGTCGTCGGTGATCCGGCGGATGCTCAATCCTTGAGGGCATCAGAGGATCAAGCCGATGCACGCATCCCAGACGTGGCGCATTTTGTCGCAAGAACCCCTCCAGGGAGAAGATTCCCGCGCCGAGCGACGCGCCTAAGTCGTTGTTTTGAAAGGGATTTCCCTGGTCGGGGTGAGAGGATTCGAACCTCCGGCCTCTACGTCCCGAACGTAGCGCTCTACCAGGCTAAGCTACACCCCGAGGGTCACAGAAAGTGACGGCCCGATGGTTGACGCGGTCAAGCCGACCGGTCCACCGAGCGAACACAAAATTCTAGCAGAGCTTCGCGGTACGGGGAAGCGGGCAGGTGTTCCAGGCATTGGCGGGCAATGCCGGCCTCGGCACGGGCGGCCTCGCGGGTGGCTTCTAGCGCGCCGGTGCGGCGCACGATGGCGATGATCTCGTCCAGGCGTTCCTGCTCGCCATGCTCGATGGCGTGGCGGATGAGTTGCCGCTCGTCGGCGCTGGCGCGCTCCATCGCGATGAGAAGGGGCATCGTGGGCTTGCCTTCGCGCAGGTCGTCGCCGACGTTCTTGCCCAGCGCGTCGGTGGAGCCTTCGTAGTCGAGCAGGTCATCGACCAGCTGGAAGGCCGTGCCCAGGTGGCGACCATAGTCGGCGCTGGCCTGCTCGACCGTCGCGGGTGCGTTGGCCAGCACGGCACCCAGCCGGGCGCTGGCTTCGAAGAGTTTGGCGGTCTTGTAGCGGATGACACGCAGATAGGCCTCGATGTCCGTGTCGGGGTCGTGCATGTTCATCAGCTGCAGGACCTCCCCCTCGGCAATGATGTTCGTCGCCTCGGCCAGCACATCGAGCACGCGCATGCGGTCGATGGACACCATCATCTGGAAGGCGCGCGAGTAGAGGAAGTCTCCCACCAGCACGCTGGCAGCGTTGCCGAACACCGCATTGGCCGTGTCGCGGCCGCGGCGCAGCTGGGACTCATCGACGACGTCGTCGTGCAGCAGCGTGGCCGTGTGGATGAACTCGACCACCGCGGCCAGCTCGTGCCGCTGCGGGCCGTCGAAGCCCAGGGCCCGGGCAAAGAGGATCACGAGCTGTGGGCGGATGCGCTTGCCGCCGGCGCTGACGATGTAGTGCGAGATCTGGTTGATCAGCGCCACCTCGGAGGCCAGCCGGCGTCGGATGACGGCATCGACTGCGGCCATTTCGGCGGCCAGCAGCTGGGGGAGGGCAGAAGAGGAGGAAGCGGCGGACACGCGAAAGGCCCAGGGACGTGAATGCCGGGATTATAGGGAGGCGCGCTGGCCGGCCCGTCCTGGCTGCCAGGGTCCAGCGAGCCGCTATGCCGCGGTGTGCTATACTTTTGGGCTCAGTCCGTTTTGGGCTGGGTACAGGTATAGAAGGTATGGGTCATGGTGCGTTCGCAAGCCATGACGATCGGTGCGGGCCTCGCAAGTGGGGCGCGCGTTTGTGAAAGGGCTGATATGTACGCGGTCATAAAAACCGGTGGCAAGCAATACAAAGTGGCTGCCGGCGAAAAGATCAAGGTAGAACAGATTGCTGCGGAAGTCGGCCAAGAGATCGTGATCGACCAGGTTCTCGCCGTGGGTGACGGCGCAGAGCTGAAGGTGGGCACGCCCTTGGTTGCCGGCGCAAGCGTCAAGGCCACGGTGGTGGCACATGGCAAGCACGACAAAGTGCGCATCTTCAAGCTGCGTCGTCGCAAGCACTACAAGAAGAGCCAGGGTCATCGCCAGACCTACACCGAGCTGCAGATCAGCGCGGTGGCCGCCTGATCCCCCTCCAGGAGTTAAGCAACCATGGCACAGAAAAAAGGCGGCGGTTCCACCCGGAACGGCCGTGACTCCCAACCGAAGATGCTCGGCGTGAAGGTGTTCGGCGGCCAGGTCGTGCCGGCCGGCTCGATCATCGTGCGCCAGCGCGGCACCCGTTTCCATGCCGGCGTGAACGTCGGCACGGGCCGTGACCACACGCTGTTCTCCCTGGTCGATGGCCAGGTGTCCTTCGATGTGAAGGGCCCGATGAACCGCAAGGTGGTGAACGTCACGCCGCTCTGACCGGCGCCGTTCCCCCGAAGCGAAGCCCCGGCCTGCCGGGGCTTCGTTGTTTGCGCGGCACCGCCCTCGGGCGGCCGCTGCAGTACCATCGCCAACGGTTGCCAGCCCCTCGGGGGCTGTGGCTTTGGCGGGACAGGACATCATGAAATTCGTTGACGAAGCCTACATCGACGTGGCCGCCGGCAATGGCGGCAACGGCTGCGTGAGCTTCCGCCGCGAGAAGTTCATCCCCTTCGGTGGCCCCAACGGGGGCGATGGCGGGCGCGGCGGCAGCGTCTATGCCGTGGGCGAGCGCAACCTCAACACCCTGGTGGATTTCCGCTATGCGCGCCGTCACGAGGCCCGCAGCGGCGAACATGGCCGGGGTTCCGACCAGTTCGGCGCCGCCGCGGACGACATCGTGCTGCGCATGCCCGTGGGCACCATCATCACCGACGTCGACACCGGCGAGGTGGTGGCCGAGTTGCTCGTGCCAGGCGAGAAGGTGCTGCTGGCCAAGGGCGGCGACGGGGGATTCGGCAACCTCCATTTCAAGTCGAGCACCAACCGTGCGCCGCGCCAGCGCACCATGGGCTGGCCCGGTGAGCAGCGCAAGCTGAAACTCGAGTTGCGCGTGCTGGCTGACGTGGGCCTGCTGGGCATGCCCAATGCGGGCAAGTCCACGCTGATCGCGGCCATCTCGAACGCCCGCCCCAAGATCGCCGACTATCCCTTCACCACCCTGCATCCCAACCTGGGTGTGGTACGCGTCGGGCCTGAGCAGAGCTTCGTCGTGGCCGATGTGCCGGGGCTGATCGAAGGGGCCGCCGAAGGCGCGGGCCTGGGCCACCAGTTCCTGCGCCACCTGCAACGCACCCGCTTGCTGCTGCATCTGGTGGACCTCGCGCCCTTCGACGACGGGACCGACCCGGTCGCCCAGGCCAAGGCCATCGTGGCCGAGCTGAAGAAGTACGACAAGACCCTGTACGAGAAGCCGCGCTGGCTGGTGCTGAACAAGCTGGACATGGTGCCCGAGGACGAACGCGCGGCGCGCGTGAAGGATTTCGTCAAGCGCATGCGCTGGAAGGGGCCTGTCTTCGAGATCTCGGCGCTCACGCGAGAGGGCTGTGAGCCGCTGGTGCGGGCGATCTACGATCATGTGGCGGCCATGCGCGAGCCTGACGTGGAAGAGCCCGACGTGCGGTTCGTGCCCGAGGCCGCCCCCGAAACCGCTGCGCCCGCACCCAGCCATGACCCGGACGATCCGCGCTTTCGCTGAGTCCGTCGTCGCCCCTGTTCCTCCGCTCGCTTGTATCCATGAGTGACGTGCTCCGCAATGCCCGCCGTATCGTCGTGAAGGTGGGTTCCAGCCTGGTGACCAACGAGGGCCGCGGCCTGGATGCCCAGGCCATCGGCAACTGGTGCCGCCAGATGGCCGCGCTGGCCCGTGAGGGCCGCGAGGTGATCATGGTCTCCAGTGGGGCCATCGCCGAGGGCATGAAGCGCCTGGGCTGGGCGAGCCGGCCGACCGAACTGCACGAACTGCAGGCGGCCGCGGCCGTGGGCCAGATGGGCCTGGCCCACATCTACGAGACGGAACTGCGCGCCCAGGGCCTGGGCAGTGCGCAGGTGCTGCTCACGCACGCCGACCTGGCCGACCGCGAGCGCTATCTCAATGCCCGTTCCACCCTGCTGACACTGCTGTCATTGAAGGTGATTCCGGTCATCAACGAGAACGACACGGTCGTCACCGACGAGATCAAGTTCGGCGACAACGACACCCTGGGGGCGCTGGTGGCCAATCTGGTCGAGGCCGACGTGCTGGTGATCCTGACCGACCAGCGTGGCCTGTACTCGGCTGATCCGCGCAAGGACCCGAACGCCCGCTTCATCGATGAGGCGAAGGCAGGAGACCTTGAACTGGAGCGCATGGCCGGCGGCGCCGGCTCGAGCATCGGCAAGGGCGGCATGATCACCAAGATCCTGGCGGCCAAGCGGGCTGCCGGCAGCGGGGCTTCCACCGTGATCGCCTGGGGCCGCGAGGCCGATGTGCTGATCCGGCTGGCGCAAGGCGAAGCCATCGGCACGCTGCTGGTGGCCGGCACGGCCAAGCAGGCCGCGCGCAAGCAGTGGATGGCCGATCATCTGCAGTTGCGCGGCGCGGTGGTGGTGGACGATGGCGCCGTGGCCAAGCTGCGCGAGGCGGGCAAGAGCCTGCTGCCCATCGGGGTGGTGCAGGTGACCGGCGACTTCGACCGTGGCGACGTGATCGCGGTGCGCGACGCCCAGGGGCGCGAGATCGCGCGGGGTTTGTCCAACTACGACAGCACCCAGACCCGGCTCATCGCCCGCAAGCCCTCCAGCGAGATCGAGCGGCTGCTGGGCTGCCCTGGCGAATCCGAGTTGATCCATCGGGACAACCTGGTGCTCGTTTAGCGGGCACCCCCCTCAGTCCTCGCCCGGCTCGTGACTCTCGACAGCCGGCGCAGCGGGGACGTCGCGTACCTCATCGCGCCCATGCGGACGCAGCCCGGCGCGCAGGTAGCGGTTGTGGTGATGCGGCAGCCGAGGCAGGAACCGGGCCAGTTCCGTCAGCGCCATCTGGTAGACGCCCCGCTTGAACTCGATGACCGCGTCCAGCGGCACCCAGTACTCGTTCCAGCGCCAGGCATCGAATTCCGGGTGGTCGGTGGCGCGCAGGTTCATGTCGCTGTCACGGCCGGTGAGCTGCAGCAGGAACCAGATCTGCTTCTGACCCTTGTAGTGGCCGCGGGCGTCGCGCCGGATGTAGTGCTCGGGCACTTCGTAGCGCAGCCAGTCGCGCGTGCGTGCGACGATGCGCACGTGCTCAGGCCGCAGCCCCACTTCCTCGTGGAGCTCGCGGTACATCGCCTGCTCGGGGTTTTCGCCGTGTTTGATGCCACCCTGGGGAAACTGCCACGAATGGGTGCGGATGCGTTTGCCCCAGAAGACCTGGTTCTTGTGGTTGAGCAGGATGATGCCGACGTTGGGCCGGAAGCCTTCACGGTCGAGCATAATCAAACCTCGAATTTTTCAGTTGAATCCATTATTGCACCGGCCTGCGCGGCTGACCATCCGGCCGCTCCCTGACAGGTCCGGTGTGATCTTCATCACGCCTGCCGGCCCCATCCCCGCCCCATGAAAGCCTCCCAGTTCTTCATCTCCACCCTCAAGGAAGCCCCGGCCGATGCCGAGATCGTGAGCCACAAGCTGATGATGCGCGCCGGCCTGATCAAGCGGCTGGGGGCCGGCATCTACAACTACATGCCCATGGGCCTGCGCTCCATCCGCAAGGTGGAGGGCATCATCCGCGACGAGATGAACCGCGCCGGGGCCATCGAGCTGCTGATGCCGGTGGTGCAGCCGGCCGAGCTGTGGCAGGAGACCGGCCGCTGGGACAAGATGGGCCCCGAGTTGCTGCGCGTGAAGGACCGGCACGAGCGCGACTTCATCATCCAGCCCACCTCGGAGGAGGTGATCACCGACATCGCGCGCCAGGAGCTGCGCAGCTACCGCCAGCTGCCGCGCAACTTCTATCACATCCAGACCAAGTTCCGCGACGAGCGCCGGCCCCGCTTCGGCATCATGCGCGGTCGCGAGTTCACGATGAAGGACGCCTACTCCTTCGACCGCGACCTGGCCTCGGCGCGCCTGAGCTATCAGCAGATGTACGACGCCTACGTGCGCATCTTCGAGCGCCTGGGCCTGCAGTTCCGGGCCGTGGCCGCCGACACCGGCGCGATCGGCGGCGATGCCTCGCACGAGTTCCAGGTGATCGCCGACACAGGCGAGGATGCGATCGTCTATTGCCCGCAATCCGACTACGCCGCCAACATCGAGCTGGCTGAGGCGGTGGCCCTGACGGCCGAGCGCGCCGCACCCTCGCAGGCGCTGGTGAAGGCGCCCACGCCAGGCAAGAGCACCTGCCCCGATGTGGCCGAGTTGCTGGGCCTGGCGCTTTCTCGCACGGTGAAGTCGCTGGTGCTGGCCACCGACGAGAAGAACGAGGCCGGCGAGGTGGTGCGCAGCCAGGTGTGGCTGCTGCTGGTGCGTGGCGATCACGATCTGAATGAGGTCAAGGCAAGCAAGGTCGAAGGCCTCAAGGCAGGCTTCCGCTTCGCGACGGCCGCCGAGATCGAGGCGCACTTCGGCTGCAAGCCGGGCTACCTCGGCCCCATCGGGCTGAAGCAGCCGGTCAAGGTGGTGGCCGACCGCACCGTGGCGAACATGAGCGATTTCGTCTGCGGCGCCAACGAGGCCGACTTCCACTACACCGGCGTGAACTGGGGCCGCGACCTGCCCGAGCCCGACCTGGTGGCCGACATCCGCAACGTGGTCGAGGGTGATCCGTCACCAGACGGCAAAGGGCGGCTCGCCATCCAGCGCGGCATCGAGGTGGGCCATGTCTTCCTGCTCGGCACCAAGTACAGCGCTGCGATGAACGCGACCTACTTGGACGAGAACGGCAAGCCCCAGCTGATGGTGATGGGCTGCTACGGCATTGGCGTGACCCGCATCCTCGGCGCGGCCATCGAGCAGAACCATGACGAGCGTGGCATCGTCTGGCCCGATGCGATTGCGCCCTTCACGGTGGTGCTGTGCCCCATCGGCTACGACCGCTCGGCCGAGGTGAAGGCCGCGGCCGACCGGTTGCATGATGAGCTGGTTGCGCTGGGTGTGGACGTGATGCTCGACGATCGCGGCGAGCGCCCCGGCGCGATGTTCGCCGACTGGGAGCTCATCGGCGTGCCGCACCGCGTGGTGCTGTCCGATCGCGGCCTCAAGGACGGCAAGGTGGAATACCAGGGCCGCCGGGACGCCCAGGCCACGCCGGTGGCGGCGGCCGAGGCCCTGGCTTTCCTGCGCCAGCGCCTGGGGGCATGACGGCAGACGGCGGCCTCCAGCCCGCCCGGCGCCGGTTGATGCTGGCGGGCGCTGCCGGCCTGCTGGTGCCTGCGGCCCCGGCGATGGCCGGGGGGCAGATCGAGGAGCCGCTGGCCGATTCGGTGCGTTCGGCGCTGTCGGCCGTGATCGCCAACAGCGCGCCTCCCAAGCCCAGCTTTGCCCGCATCGAGGACCGCTTGGTCTACCTGCGCTGGCTGGGCGAGATGAGCGACCGCCTGCGCCGGCGCAAACCCGACCTGAACACCCGCGTGGAATTCCTGGAAACGCTGTGGTACGAGACCACCCGCGCCGGCCTGGAGAAGGCGCTGGTGCTGGGCTTGATCCAGGTGGAGAGCGCTTTTCGCAAGCACGCCGTGAGCCGGGTGGGCGCGCGGGGCTACATGCAGGTGATGCCCTTCTGGAGCCGCCTGATCGGCGATGGCGATCCGGCCAAGCTCTTCCACATGCAGACCAACCTGCGCTTCGGCTGTGTGATCCTGCGCCACTACCTGGACAGGGAAAAGGGCAATCTCTTCATGGCCCTGGGCCGCTACAACGGAAGCCGCGGCCGCGCGGAGTATCCCAACGCCGTGTTTGCCGCACGCAAGCAATGGCTGTATGAGCCCCCGACCGGGCCTTCGGGCAGCCCCCAGGCCACGGGCGGTTGACCGGACTAGAGCCCCTGCCAGGTGCGGGGCGCAGCCTCGCCGAAGCCCAGCAGGGCAAGCACGCGCTCGACGCTGTCGTTGACCAGCGCGTCGATGCTGTCGGGGCGGTGATAGAACGCGGGCAGGGGGGGGAAGACGATGCCGCCCATCTCGGTGACAGCCGTCATGTTGCGAAGGTGGGCCAGGTTGAAGGGCGTCTCGCGCACCATCAGCACGAGGCGACGGCGTTCCTTGAGCGTGACGTCGGCCGCGCGGCTGAGCAGGTTGTCCGACAGCCCCAGCGCCACTGCGGCCAGCGTCTTCATCGAGCAGGGCGCGATCACCATGCCGGCTGTGGGGAAGCTGCCGCTGGCGATGGCCGCACCCACGTCGCCAGGGGCGTAGGACACGTCGGCCAGGGCTTCGAGTGCGCGGCGGTCCAGGCCGAGTTCATGGTGGGCATTCAGTACCCCTGCCGGGGAGACGACCAGATGGGTGCGCGATCCCAGCTCGCGCAGGCGCTGGAGCAGCCGCACGCCATACACGGCGCCCGTGGCCCCGGTGAGGCCCACGACGATCTGGGGGGCGGCCACCGCGGCAGCCTCAGTGGGCCGCGCCCAGCACCTGCTGCAGCTCGCCGGACTGGTACATCTCCATCATGATGTCCGAGCCACCGACGAACTCGCCGTTGACGTAGAGCTGGGGGATGGTGGGCCAGTTGGCGTATTCCTTGACGCCCTGGCGGATGGCTTCGTCTTCCAGAACGTTGACGGTGGTGAGGTCGCTCACGCCGCAAGCCTTGAGGATCTGCACGGCGCGGCCCGAAAAGCCGCACATCGGGAATTGGGCGGTACCCTTCATGAAGAGCACCACGCGGTGGGATTTGACGAGGTCGTCGATGCGTTGCTGAACGTCGCTCATGGTGAGGCGGGCGGCCGTGGCCGCGTCATGAAAATCGAAGCCACAGTGTATCGGGCGGCGCAGGCGCCCGGGTGGGTTCGGCGATAGACCCGCACGGGTTCACGGCGGACCGGAGGCGGAGGCCGACAAACCGGCTCCGGCCAGGTGGTTGCTCGCAGCCTGGCAGGTGGCGGCCAGGAGGCCGTCCAGGGCCTTCAGGTCGGCTGCCGATGGCATCTGGCCGGCCTTGCACCGGGCCTCGATGTGCGCCGCGAGATGTTGCAGGCGCACCAGGCCCAGGCTGGCGGCGGCACCCTTCAGGCTGTGGGCTTCGTGCTGCACCGCCTGCAGGGACAGGCCCGGCGGGAAGCGTTCCCCTGTCTCGTAGAGTTGGATGAAGTGCTGCAAGGCGCGGCGGTGGATGTCCTCGCGCTGGGCGCACAGGCGCACGCCCAGGGCTGCATCGAGCAGCGGCAGGTCCTCGCCGAGCCTGGCATCGGGCCAGGCTTGCATGGGCGGCATGCGCGGGGGTGCCTCGGCGGCCGTGCGCAGCCGGGAGAGGGTCTGGCGCAAGGCGACGGTGTCGATGGGTTTGGGCAGATGCTCGTTCATGCCGACGGCCAGCGAGCGTTCCCGATCGCCCGACATCGCATTGGCCGTCATCGCCACGATCGGCAGCTGAGCTGCCGCCCCCCCCAGCGCCCGGATGCGCCGCGTGGCCTCGTAGCCATCCATCTCGGGCATCTGCACGTCCATCAGGACGACATCGTAGGCCTGGCGCTGCACCGCGGCCACGGCCTCGGCGCCCGTCTCCACAGCCGTCACCTGGGCGCCGGCGCGGTCGAGCAGGGCCATGGCGAGTTCGCGGTTGAGCGGGTTGTCCTCGGCCAGCAGCACCCGCAGGCCGTCAAGCCGGGGGGGCGCGTCGAGCACCACCCTGTCGCCGGCGGGCTCGCGGGTGTCGACATCCAGCGGCAGCTGAAACCAAAAGAGCGATCCCTGCCCAAGCGTCGAGCGCACGCCGATGCGTCCGCCCATGAGGTCCAGCAGCCGCCTCGAGATCACCAGGCCCAGGCCGGTGCCGCCGAAGCGGCGCGTGGTGGAGGCATCCGCCTGGGTGAAGGCCTCGAACAGGCGGGCCTGCTGTTCCTCGCTCAGGCCGATGCCGCTGTCTTCGATCTCGAAACGCACGGTGGGGCGCGATGCCGTCGACCCCTCGAGGATGAGAACACGCAGATCCACCCGACCCCGCTCGGTGAACTTCACGGCATTGGACAAGAGGTTGGTGAGCACCTGGGTCAGACGCGTGGGATCGCCGAGCACCCTCTCGGGGACACTGGGTTCGAGGCGAACGTCCAGCGCCAAACCCTTGGAGTCGGCTTGCAAGCGCACCATGTCCAAGGCCCCACCGACGAGCGCGGGCAGCGAAAAGGCCGTGCGTTCCACATCCAGCTTGCCGGCTTCGATCTTGGAGAAATCCAGGATGTCGTTGAGCACCGCCAGGAGATTGCGCGCCGCGGCGTTGGCCTTGGCGATCTGATCATGCTCGCGCGCCGGCAAAGCGCCGCCCAGGGCCAGTTCGGTCATGCCGATGATGGCGTTCATCGGCGTGCGGATCTCGTGGCTGACGTTGGCGAGGAACTCGCTCTTGAGGCGGTTGGCCTCCTCGGCGGCGGCACGCGCCCGCTGGGTGGCTTCGGTGGCCTTGCGTTCGGCGGTGATGTCGAAGGTCAGGCCCACCGTGCCGGTGGGGTTACCGCTTCGTCGCGCGTGCTGCGGGCCACGGCGCGAAGGTGGCGCACCTCGCCGCTGGGGCGCACGATGCGGAACTCGCTGGTCACGCCGGTCGCGTGCAGGTGGACCGTGGCAATCTCCTGGGCCAGACGTTCGCGATCATCGGGATGAACCCGCTCCAGCCAGGCCGCCCGCGTGACCCGGAAGCTGCGCGGGTCCACCCCGAAGATCTGGTACTGCTGCTCGTTCCACTCCACCGCCGTGTCCGACAGGCGGCTGCTCCACACGCCGATGCCGGCAGCGGTGATGGCCAGCTGCATGCGCTGCGTGAGCTCTTCGGCGCGCGCAGCCGTCTGGACCTGGGGGGTGATGTCCATGTCCAGGCCGATGGTGCGCAACAGACGTCCCTGGTGGTCACGCTCGTTGCGCGCCACCGAGCGGATGTGACGCAGCCCGCGCTCGGGATGTTCGATCGTGTAGCTGATGTCGAATTCCTGGCAGGTCGGATCCTTCAGATGGGTGTAGATGCGTTCGCGGGTGACGGTCGCCATATGGGGGCTGAGCACCGACTCCCAGGCCTGACGGTGTCCGTTCAAGTCGACCCCATAGAGATCCGGGCCGCGGTCGTCCCATTGCAGCCGTCGCGTCTGGGCGTCGTATTCCCACACCGAGGCATGCACCGCCGACAGCGCGATGCGCAGGCGTTCGTTGACGTCCTCCAGCGTGCGCTGCGAGCGCACGTCGGCCGTGATGTCCCAGTTCACGCCCACGAGACGCACAGGACGGCCCGCGCCGTCTCGTTCCACATGGGCCAGACCACGCAGCCAACGCACCTGGTCGCCGCGCTGCACCCGGAAACGGGATTCGTATTGCGTTGCGCCGTCAATCACCCGCTGCATGGCCTGGGCCGTCGCCTCGCGGTCATCCGGATGGATGAGTTCGCGCACCCGCTCGCGGGTGATGGGAGCCTCGTCGTGAAGACCGAATAGCTCGCGCTCGACCTCGTCGAAGACGAAGAGCCGGGTGGAGAAGCTGTACTCCCACACGCCGAGTTGCGCCACCTCGGTGGCCAGGTGGAGGCGCTGCAGCAGCGATTGCAAGTGAGCCTGTGCCTGGGCGTCTGCCGTCACGTCCTGATCCAGCCCGACCAGACGCACCACGCGACCATCGGGCGTGCGCTCCAGTTCCCCCACCGAATGCACCCAGCGCAGCTGCCGGTCGGGCCGCACGATGCGGTAACGGCATTCATACGGCGCTTCCCCTGCCAGACTCCTGCGGAACACCTCGCGCACTCGGGCGAGATCATCCACGTGCACGGCGCGCAGCCAGTCGTCCAGGCCGGCCCGCGTCATCTCGTCGGGCAGACCATAGAGTTCGCGTTCGCGTTCGTCGATGAGGAATTCGCCTTGCCCGATGTCGTACTCCCACACGCCGAAGCGCCCCACGCGAACGGCCATGGCCAGCCGGCTGTGGATGCGGTGCATCGCAGCCTCCTGCTCGCGTTGCAGCCGCTCCCGGGCCGTCTGCAGGTAGGAGCGCATCAGCTGGCCCCGCAGCACCAGGGTGAGCAGGCTGGTGAGCACGATGAATTCGCTGAAGACCCAGGCCTGGTTGCCCGGGGGCAGGGCCCGGGGCGCGATGCCGCTCCATCCCTCCGCCTGGGCCCAGGCGAGCAGCGAAACCGTCAACACGCACAGGCCGGCGCTGGCCAGGCCGGGCAGGGCGCCAAAAAGGAAGCTGATGAACATCACCGGGAGCACCAGCACCATCAGCTGGACCGCCTGGACATTGCCGGCATAAGCCACCCAGACCAGTCCGCCTGCCAGCGCCAGGGCCGCGGCCACGGCGGCAGGGCGTGTTCCCGGCCTTTGGCGCACCCAGCGCTGCAAGAGCAGCATCAGTGCCACCAGGCCTCCCGTGGAGGCCATCGCCCGGGGGGTGGCCGAATCGACGAACAGCCACGTGAGGGCCAGCAGGGCGAGGCCGCCCCAGCCCATGAGCCCCAGGATGCTGGCCGTCAGGCGCCGGACGTCGTCGCCGGGCAGCGGGGGGGTGGGCTCACCAAGCCAAGCACGCCAGCGCGCCAGTCCCCCGGCGGGCGTCGGCGGCTGGGCATGAGGGGGCAAAGCCATGAGACAAGACGTGACGGAGTGGCGCATTGCGCGCCTGCGTCATGCGGACGTCATCGGGGGGTCACGTCGATGTCACTGTGGCGGCCTAGCCTTCATGCCCATGTCACGCAGGAGAACACCATGAGGGACTTGCCGCTGCCCACGCTGCCCATCGCCGAGATCCGCGCGCCCCGGAGGTCGCTTCATCGCAGCGAACCGGCGCGGTTGGCCGTTGAGTCACCTGCCCGCGCGCGGCTGGAAGTGGTTTGGGCGCGCCATGAAGACGAGGTTCGGGAGGCCCAGCGCCTGAGGTATGAGGTCTTCGCGGAGGAGATGGGTGCCCGGCTGTCGGTGCCCAAGGGCTCTCCTGCCGGCCATGACATCGATGTCTTCGATGCGTATTGCGAGCATCTGCTGGTGCGCGCGGCAGGTCGCGACGGCGAGCCGGGACCGGTGATCGGCACCTATCGTGTGCTCACACCCGAGGCGGCGCGCCGCATCGGCGGGCTGTACAGCGAGACCGAGTTCGACCTCACCCGTCTGCGCCCCTTGCGATCGCGCATGGTGGAGCTGGGGCGTTCCTGCGTGCATCCGGAGCATCGCAGCGGCGGCGCCATCCTGGCGCTGTGGGGGGCGCTGGCCGAGTTCATGGTGCGCAACCGCCTGGACACCATGGTGGGTTGTGCCAGCGTGAGCATGCGCGACGGCGGCCACTATGCCGCAAGCCTGTGGGAACAACTGCGCCACACGCACCTGGCGCCCATCGAGTACCAGGTGCAGCCGCGCCTGCCGCTGCCGGTGGAGGAACTCCAGCATGACCTGACGGTGGAGGCGCCGGCGCTGATCAAGGGCTACCTGCGCTGCGGCGCAAAGATCCTGGGCGCCCCGGCCTGGGATCCCGACTTCAACACCGCCGACCTGCCGATGCTGATGCGCATCGACGACCTGCCGGCCAAGTACCGCCGGCATTTCCTGGGCGCCTGACCAACAAGCATCGTTGGCGAGGGCGGGGCGAGCGCCGGGCCGCCCCAAGCCGGCCCGCATCCCCTCGGGGGATCGCCTGTGTACTCACGGGCGAGGGGTGGTCATCACTCGCCTTCCCCGAACTTGTCGTCGATGAGCGCGCGCAGCGCGTCCATGGCGGCTTGCTCGTCCTCGCCCGACGTCTCGATCTCGACCTCGGTGCCCAGGCCGGCGGCCAACATCATCACGCCCATGATGCTCTTGGCATTCACACGCCGGCCATTGCGGCTCATGTGGACGTCGCTCTTGAAACTGCCGGCCAGCTTGGTGAGCTTGGCGGAGGCCCGCGCGTGCAGGCCGAGCTTATTGCTGATGGTGATGCGGGTCGTGAGCATGGGAGGGAGCTTGTGCCTGGTTCTGCGGGGCGGTGTGGCCCACCTGCATGATGCCCTGGTTGGCGCCGGCCACGGCCCGCGCAACCAGCACGTCCAGGGCTTCGTGCTGGTAGCACAGGCTGCGCCAGAGCATGGGCACGTTCACGCCGGCCACCACCTTGACCTGCACGCCGTCGGCCAGCCGCTGGGCGACATTGCAGGGTGTCGCGCCAAAGACGTCGGTGAGGATGAGCGCTTCGGGCGTGCGCACGCGTGCGAGCAGCGCACGGGCGCGCACCTCGACTTCGTCGATGCTCATCTGGGCAGGCACGTCCAGCGCTTCCAGCGTGGCGGCGCAGTCGGGAAAGGTATGCCGCGCGCAGGCCTGCAGGGCGCTGGCCAGCGGGGCATGGGCGATGATGAGGAAACCAGGCATGGGAGACGGAGGGGTCGATTATCGACCCATCGCCGCCTTTGCATGTGTCATCCGGCCGACACCCGGACAGGGGGGAGGGCGGCGGCTCGGGCTGATCGCCAGTGACCCCAATAGGCCCAGGCGCCCAGCAAGCCGTACAGCCCCAGTGCGAAACGGTAGGCGTCGAGCGTGGCCAGGCCGAGGGCCTCGCCCAGGTCCACCGACAGACCGATGCCCCACTGCATCGCAAACACACCCGCAAAGATGACGAGGTTGTAGGCTGACAGTGCGCGCCCGGCCAGGTGGGTGGGAAAGGCCTGCCCGACCAGCGGCTGGGCCAGGGCCATGAAGGTGCAGCTCACGCAGTACAGCGCCCAGGCCCAGGCGGTGGCCTGGGCGCCCAGCACCAGGTTCAGGGCCAGCACCGCGAGGCTCCAGGGGGCGCCCACGGTGATCAGCCGTGCCGCGCTCCAGCCGCGCGCCTGCAGCCGGGGCATGGCCAGGCCCCAGACCAGGAAGGTCACCAGCATCGCGGCGTTGACGATGAACAATCCGCCGGCCGAGGCCGTGGGCGACCAGCCGGCCACATTCACCAGCCAGGGTCCGATCCACAGCGTCTGCAGTGCAATCATGCCGCCGTAGTTGACGAATCCCAGCCCGGCATAGCGGCGGAAATTCGGGTTGCGCCAGATCGCGGCGTACCCCTCCTGGGGTGCGGTGTCGCCGGAGGCCGGGGGCGCAGCGACGGGCTCGTCGCGGGGAACGAGCCACCACAGCGCCGCGATGCTCAGCACGAGGCACAGGCCCAACAGCCAGAACAGCCCGCGCCAGCCGGTCAGCGGCAGCAGCCACTGCACCGGCAGCGTCGAGGCCAGCATCCCCAGGGAGCCGGTCATCAGCATCCAGGAGTTGGCACGCAACTGCTGGGTGGGTGAGAACCAGCGCCGGAAGCCGGTGAGCGGCGCCATCAGGCAGGCGCTGACGCCCGCGCCGATCAGGGCGCGGGCCAGGGTCAGTCCTGCAAATCCTCCGGCCATTGCAAAGGCGGCGCAGCCGGCCACGGCCACCGCCAGGAAGGCCACCAGCACGCGGCGGGGCCCGAAGCGGTCGAGCCAGCGACCCAGCGGCAACTGCATCACCGCAAAGCCAAAAAAGTAGGCGCCGGCCAGCAGGCCCAGGTCCCCGGGGCTCAGGCCCAGGTCGGTCGTGAGGGTGGGGGCCAGCGTGGCGGTCACCGCGCGCACCAGGGCCGACAGGAAATAGGCCCAGGCGAAGACCAGGAAGAGGATAAGCGCCTGGCGAGGGCTGAACGATTCCGCGTCAGGCAGGCGGGAGGCGTTCATCGGAACTGCAGTCCGCTGAAGAAGGTGCGCACGGCCTCGGCCGGCGGGTTCGGCCCGACCACGTTGACCTGGTAGACCGTCGTGGCATGAGCGAAATACCCGGCGACCTGCACCACCGCCTGGCCGTCGGGCAGCGTGCCTGTCACGCGCATGCGCAGAGCCTCGGGGTTGGGCGTCATGCCAGGCACTTGCAGCGGCGAGGTTTCGGGCTCGCGGGCCTCCAGGTTGCTCGCCGTGGCTTCCCGCAGCGCGCGCAGCGCCGGGGTCACCTGGGCAGGGTCCGCCATGTCGGCCAGGCTCAGCGCATAGGTATGCCCTCCGGTCGTGCAGGCGTACAGGCCCATGTGCACCTGGGCGCTTGCCAGCGACACGCTGCGGGCGTGGGTCTTGGGTTTGCAGGGAAACAGGGCCTGAAGGGGGCTGCCTTCGGGGCGCACCTGACGCCAGTCGAGGGTGGGCGAACACGCCCCCAGGGCCAGCAGCGTTGCGACGGCCAGGGAAAATCGGAACAGCATGACGCCGATTATCCGCCCGCCGCGACCACACGGGGGCCGACCCCTGTTCAGGGGGTCGACGCAAATTGTCACATTTCCAATACTGCGGCGAACCGTTTCCCCAACCCACTGCACGCCGCTGGAGCGCCCCATGGATCTGTCCGAGCTCTCCGGCCCGACGCCCGACGGGCGCCAGCGGCCCCCCCTTGCGCCCATGCCCGAACCCTCCGCCTCCTCGTCCGAACGCTGGCATCAACTGGTCACCCAGATCGGCGAGGAAATCGCCGCGCCGCTGAGTGCGGCCCTTGAACGCGTGCATGGCCTGATCGCCACGGGGCAGATCGATCGCCGCAGCCTGCGCCTGCTGCGCGATGAGCTGGAGCGGGCGCGTCGGGTGGGCATGACCAGCCAGCAGATCGTGCGCTTTGCCTCCGGCCGGGTGCGCCAGAGCGCCGAACGGCTGCACCTCACCCAGACGCTGCAGGGCGTGCTGTCACACCGCAGCCGGGAGACGCAATCCCATGGGATCGAGATCCGCCAGGTGCTCAAGCCGGTGGAGGTGATCGTCGATCCCGCGCTGCTGTTCTCCCTGCTCAACACCTTGCTCGACTGGGCGGTGACGCATGCCCAGGGCTCGATCGAGCTGCGGCTGGACACGAAGACCTGGCCCGTCCATGCGCGCCTGATGTGCCGCTTTCACCACACGCCGCCCGACGAAGAGGGGCGGCAAGCCTTCGTGAACACGGTGGCCCCGCAGGAGGGCCATGCGCTGGACGATGTCAGTTGGCGCCTCGTCGAGCAGGCGGCGACGGCCATGGGCCTGGAACTGGACCGCCAGGACGGCGAGGTCACGACGGCCGTGACGGTCGAGTTCCCTCGCACCATCCATGACGAGGTTCAGGGACTCACGGTCTCGGAGGAAGACACCGGCTTTGCGGTCTCGTCCGCCAATTCGCGCCCCCTGGCCGGCAGCCACGTGCTGGTGGTGGCCTCCCGGCGCGAGGTGCGCGTGCAGGTGCGCGAGGCGATCCGCCACATGGGCCTGGTGGTTGATTTCGTCGGCTCCATCGACGAGGCGTCGGCCTTCTGCCGCGAGGGCCTGCCGCATGCCATCATCTTCGAATCCATCCTGCGCGGAGAACGCTTCAATCAGTTGCGTGAAGACGTCACCCGCGAGGTTCCGGACTTCGTGTTCATCGAGATCGTCGAAGAGGGCGGCATGTTCGAGGTCTCGGGCTACGGGCACGCCGCCGTGGCGCGTGTCGGCCGCGACGCCATCCTGAGCTCCCTGCCCTCGGCCCTGGTGTTCGAGCTGGCCAAGACCATGTGACCGGCGGCAGCCTCAGCGCAGGCTGCCGAACACCTTGCGAAGCAGATCACTGCCGGTTCCGACGGGATCCTTGCGGATTTTGCGTTCTTCTTCGCCGATCATGAAGTAAAGGCCGTCAAGGGCCTTGGTCGTGACATAGCCTTCGATCTGCGCGTTCTCTTCCCGCACGAGGCCGAGTTTCGCGGCGCGCCCGGCCAGATCGTTGTACTGGCGCGCCAGTCGCACCCGCTGTGTTTCGCGGGTGACGATGGGCAGGAAGCGCTCGCCCAGCGGCAAGCGGGTGCGATCGGCAAAGAAGTCGGTCACCGAGGTGTCGCCGCCCGTGAGGATCTGCCGGGCGTCGGCCACGCTCATCGTCTTCACGGCATTCAGCAGCAAGGCCTTGGCCTCGGGCACGGCGGCTTCGGCGGCGCGGTTCATCGAGGTGACCAGGTCGTCCAGACGCCGTTGCTGGCCCAGGGCGCGCAGCATGCCGGCGTACGGGTCGAGTGCCGGAGGCAGGGGAATGCGAACTTTGGGGTCGCCGAGGAATCCATCAGGGCGGCCCAGCAAGGCCACGGCGGCGGTGGCGCCGCGCTCCAGGGCCAGTTTGAGCCCGGCGGTGGCGTCCTGGGGGCTGAGCTGGGCCAACAAACCCTGCGACGGACCTTGGGCACGAGCCCCAAGGGCCGCCGACAACCCCAGGAACAGGGCCGCCAGACCCTGGCCCGTAAACTTGCGTCTGCGCAACGGAGTCTCCTGATGAAAAAACCTGCCTATCTTGCCGCTGCAGTGGTGGCAGTGGCAATTGCCGTGACCGGTTTCCTGGCCTTTTCCCGCGATGAGGCGCCGCAGGTGGGGTACGTGTTGCTGGACGGCAGCCGCGAGAACTTCGCCGACCTGCGCGGCAAGGTCGTGGTGGTGAATTTCTGGGCCACGAGCTGCGTGACCTGCGTGAAGGAAATGCCCGATCTCGTGGACACCTACCGCAAGTACCGCGAGCGCGGGCTCGACATGGTGGCCGTGGCCATGAGCTACGACCCCCCGGCCTATGTGTCCAACTTTGCCGAGACGCGCCAGCTGCCCTTCAAGGTGGCCATCGACAACACCGGCGAGGTGGCGCGCCAGTTCGGTGACGTGAAGCTCACGCCCACCACCTACGTGGTCAACAAGCGCGGCCAGATCGTCAAGCGCTACGTGGGCGAACCCGACTTCGCCCAGCTGCACCAGCTCATCGAGCGTCTGCTGTCCGAGGCCTGATCAGGCCCGGGCGCGCATGCCCACCACCGCCGCGCCGATGATGAGCGCGGCCGCAGCCACGATCCAGCCCGAGAAGCTGCGCCCCGTGGCCAGCACCAGCAGCACTGTGCTGGCCAGGGGCGTGAGGTAGCTCAGGATGCCGATGCGCCGCGCGTCCCCGGTCTTGAGCGCCTTGTCCCACAGGAAGAAGGCTGCCCCCAGGGGCCCCAGCCCCATCAGCGCCAGCAGGCCCCAGTCCTGGGCCGACAGGACCACCCGCGGCTCCAGCACCCAGTGGCAGCCCAGCGACAGCCCCCCCGACACCAGACCGAAGAGTCCGATGGCTGCCGTGGGGAAGTGCGCCACGCGGCGTGTCCCCAGCGAATAGCTCGCCCAGATGAAGGCCGAGCCCAGCGCCGCCAGGTAGCCCCAGGACCATCCACCCGCCAGCTCGCGGCCCCCGGCGATCGCCAGACCGGCTCCTGCGAAGCCCGCCAGCGCCGCCACCACGTGCACCAAGCGCAGGGTCATTCCGGGCAGGAACAGCGGCGCCATCACCACGATCAGCAGCGGCCAGAGGTAGTTCACCAGGTTGGCTTCCACCGCTGGCGCATGGCGCAGTGCGATGAAGAGCAGGAAGTGGAAGCCGAAGAGCCCGTACACGCCCAGCGCCAGCGTGCGCAGCGGGATGCGCCACTGCCGCCACAGCGGCCAGGCCGGCACGCTGCCGATCACCAGCGCCGCGCCGGTGAGCAGGAAGGGCGGCACATGCGACAAGGCCACCCCCAGTGTGGCCAGCAGAGCCCACAGCGCAATCGCGCCGAGGGCGTAAAGGTGGGAGGAAGGATGGCCGCTGCCGGCGGCCAGGGGCACGGAGCTCATGGCCGCAGAGCATAGTCGCTGAGCCACACCCCGATCGTTGCGCGCCCTCGATCGATCGTCGCGAAACGCGGGTCAGTCCCCGGCACGACGCAGCGCTGCCGTCAGCGCCGACGGCGAACGGTAGCCGCAGCGCCGGGCCACCTGCTGCACCTGCAGACCCTGGGCGCGCAGCCGGCGGGCAGCGGCCAGGCGGCGCTCGCGCACGTAGGCCATCGGGGCCTGGCCGGTCTCGGCCAGACATCGGGCGGCGAACTGCGAGGGGCTCAGGCACGCCTGCGCCGCCAGTTCGGCCACGCCGAGCGGTTCGCCCAGGTGGGCGTCGATCCAGACGTCCAGCCGGCCCCAGTCGATGGGGCGTCGCGTACCGCGCGGCAGGGCGACTTCGCCTGGCAGGGTGGACAGCAGCAGCGTGGTGGCCGGGCCCTGCAGGTCGGCCAGATCGTGGCGGCTGGCCAGGAAGCGCAGCAGGTGCAGGGCCGAGCCGTCGGCGTCCAGCACACGGCCGGCCAGGGCCGCGAGCACGGGGCTGGCGGTGTCGTCGGCATCGAGGACAAAACAGGTGCTGCCGTCAGCCGACCAGAAATCATGGCGATCACCGGGGGCGATGACGGCCAGGCGGCCTGCGGTCATCCGCGTGCCACGGCCTTCGATCTCCAGTTCCAGGCTGCCTTGCCAGCCCCACAGGAGCTGGAAGTGATCGTGGGCATGGCTGCCCTTCGAGTCGCCGTAGCGGCGCCGGCTGAGACGGGCGGCCGCGTCCATGCTCACACGGCGTTGGCCACGCCCGCTTCATGCGCCTGCTGGTCGGCGTGGTAGCTCGAGCGCACCAGCGCGCCCACGGCGGCATGGGTGAAGCCCATCTCGTAGGCCTTCTCCTCGAACATCCTGAAGACGTCGGGGTGCACGTAGCGTCGCACCGGCAGGTGGTGGCCGCTGGGCGCAAGGTACTGCCCGATGGTGAGCATGTCGATGTCGTGCTCGCGCATGTCGCGCATCACCTGCAGGATCTCTTCGTCGGTTTCGCCCAGGCCTACCATCAGGCCGCTCTTGGTCGGCACATGGGGGGCGAATTCCTTGAAGCGCTTGAGCAGGGTCAGGCTGTACTGGTAGTCAGAGCCCGGACGGGCTTCCTTGTACAGGCGCGGCACCGTCTCGAGGTTGTGGTTCATCACGTCGGGCGGCGCCGCCTTCAGGATCTCGAGCGCACGGTCCATGCGGCCGCGGAAATCGGGCGTGAGGATCTCGATGCGGGTCTCGGGCGACAGTTCGCGCGTGCGGCGGATGCAGTCCACGAAGTGGGCTGCGCCACCGTCGCGCAAGTCGTCGCGGTCGACACTCGTGATCACCACGTACTTGAGCTTGAGTGCGGCAATCGTCTTGGCTAGGTTCAGCGGCTCGTCCGCATCGAGCGGGTCCGGGCGGCCGTGGCCGACGTCGCAGAAGGGGCAGCGGCGGGTGCACTTGTCACCCATGATCATGAAGGTGGCCGTGCCCTTGCCGAAGCACTCGCCGATGTTGGGGCAGGAGGCTTCCTCGCACACCGTGTGCAGCTTGTGCTCGCGCAGGATCTGCTTGATCTCGTAGAAGCGCGTGCTGGGCGAACCGGCCTTCACGCGGATCCAGTCCGGCTTCTTGAGGGTTTCGGCCGGCACGATCTTGATGGGGATGCGCGCGGTCTTGGCCTGGGCCTTCTGCTTGGCCGTGGCGTCATAGGCGCCGGTGGGCTGGGCCTCGTGGACGACGTTCGGGGTGGTCATGCGCGGATGCTCCGTCTCAGCCGGCGGGCTGCGGTGTCAGGGACTCAGGTGGGCCTGCAGGCGTTCGCCCAGGCGGGCTGCCACCGTGTCCCAGTCGGTGGAAACCCCGAGTGTAGCCAAGTCGATGCTGCGCAGGCCGGCGTAGCCGCAAGGGTTGATGCCCTCGTAAGGGCTCAGGTCCATCGCCACGTTCAGGGCCACGCCGTGGTAGGTGCGGTGCTGGCTGACCTTGATCCCCAGGGCAGCGATCTTGCCCAGGCCGGCGAAGGGGTCGGCCCGTTCGTTCGCCAGCCGGGCGTGACCGAAGGGGTCGGCCAGGTTCACGTAGATCCCCGGTGCGCCTGTCACGCGGTGACCCGTCACGCCAAAGCCCTCCAGCGTCTGGATCACCGCCTGCTCCAGCCGATGCACATATTCCTTCACATAGATGCCCAGCCGGCGCAGATCCACCAGTGGGTAAGCGACCACTTGCCCAGGGCCGTGGTAGGTGACCTGGCCGCCCCGGTTGGTGGGCACCACGGGAATGTCGCGGGGGTTCAGCAGGTGTTCGGTCCGGCCGGCCAGGCCCAGGGTGTAGACGGGCGGATGCTCGCACAGCCACAGCTCATCGGGGCTGTCGGGTGTGCGGCCTTCGGTGTAGGCCTGCATGGCCTGGACGGTGGGCGCATACTCGACATGCCCGAGCCAACGGATCTCCATGCCCGCCAGTCTAGCGGGGCGGGAAAGCCCCAGGGCGATCCGTGCGGCCCGGCGAAACTCGGTGCGGCCGCCGCCACTCCAAGCGCGATGCCGCCTGTGCAAGGTGGAACTTCGGAGCAAACCCATGCGAGCCTGGCGACGTTGGATGCGCGGACGAGTACAGGGCCTGGCGGCCGCCGTGGGCCTGGGCCTGCTGGGCGGTGCCTGGGCGCAGCCGGCCCCCTTGCCTGGCGGGGTCTTCGTCACGCCCGAGGGACTGCAGCGCTACCTTCAGGAGCGGCGCGACATCGACCAGGCGCTGGTCGAGCACCAGGCGGGCCGCTGGCCCGAGGCCGAGCGCCGCTTCACCGCCCTGGCCGAACAGGGCAGCCCGGTGGGCCGCTACAACCTGGCGATGATGCACGTGCGGCGCGAGGCGGCCCAGTCCAGCCTGAACAAGGCGCTGGAACTGCTGGAGGCGTCGGCCGCCCAAGGCTTCGTGCGCTCGGAGCATGCGCTGGGCGAGATCTATGAACGGGGCCTGACCGGGCGGCCCGACCACGTGCGCTCGGTGCAGTGGTACCTGAAGGCTGCCGAGCACGGTCATGTGGACGCCCAGGTGGCCGCCGGCACGGCCTACTACCTGGGCCGCGGCGTGCCCCAGGATTCGGCGCTGGCGGCCGAGTGGTACCGGCGCGCTGCCTTGCAGGGCGAGATGGGCGCCCAGTACTTGCTGGGCTCGATGTACGAAAAGGGCCTGGGCGTGCCCAAGGACGCTCGCCTGGCGCGCTACTGGTACGACGCCGCTGCCGCGAATGGCGACGAGGCAGCGCCCTACAAGGTGAAAGAGATGGACGAGGTGCTGAAGGGGCAGGCCCTGTGAGGCGTGTCGGTGCCTAGAGCACCACCTTCACCATCGGGTGGGAGGTCAGCGCGCGGTAGAGCGCATCGAGTTGCTCTCGGCTGGTGGCCGTGACCGTGAGCGTCAGGCCCAGGTAGTTGGCGCCTTTGCTGGGGCGCATTTCCATCGTCGCCGGATCGAAGCCCGGGTCGTACTGCAGGGCCAGTTCGGCGATCGCCGCGGCGAATCCATCGACGTTGGCCCCCATCACCTTGATGGGGAAGGCGCTGGGGTATTCGATCAAGGATTGATCGGCGGGGATGTCCGGGAAACTCATATCGACTGCTCCACCTTGGCCCGTTGGTAGGCCTCGTACAGTCGTGCATAGATGGGGCCGGGTTTGCCTTTTCCAGCCCCATGGCCCACCGGTTCGCCGTCCAGGCGGGTGACCGGCAGCACTTCCTTGGTGGCCGAGGACAGCATGATCTCGTCGGCGGCGAACACCTCGGCCTCGCTGATGGGGCGCAGGTTGAAGCCGATGCCCAGTTCCTCGCAGAGTTCGGCGATCAGGCCGTAGCGGATGCCTTCCAGCACATGCTCGCTGCGAGGGGCACCCAGCACCGCGCCCTCGTGCACGATCCACACGTTGCTGGCCGAGGCTTCGGTGAGGTGGCCATCGCGGAACATGATGGTCTCCATGGCGCCCTGGTCGGCCGACATCTGGCGGGCCAGCACGTTGCCCAGCAGCGAGATCGACTTGATGTCGCCGCGCTCCCAGCGGAAGTCACGCGCGGTCGTGCAGGCCACCCCGGCATGCCGCTGCTCGGGCGAGGCCGGCTTCATCGTGCTGACCATCATGAAGACGGTGGGCGCGATGTCCGGCGGCATCACGTGGTCACGCAGGGCGACGCCGCGCGTGAGCTGCAGGTAGACGAGCTGGTCGGTCGCGCCCGTCTGGGCATGGTGGTCGGCAATCAGCTTGCGCATGCGCTCCAGCCACTCCATGCGCGAGTGCGGGTTCGGGATGCGCAGCTTGGCCAGCGAGCGCTCCAGCCGCGCCAGGTGTTCCTCGAAGCGGAACAGGCGCTGGCCATAGACCGGCACCACCTCGTAGCAGCCGTCGCCGAAGATGAAGCCGCGGTCCAGCACCGACACCTTGGCGTCGCACAGGCGCTGGTACTCGCCGTTCAGGTAGCAGAGGGTGTCGGGCAGGGCGTGCATGGTCAGGTCCTTCGTGACGGCTCGAAAGTGGGGGTCAGCTTACTGGATCCACAGGCGGATGGCATCCCAGGCACGGCCGAAGATGCCGGCCTCGGGCACGGCCTCCTGGACCACGAGCGGGGTCTCGGCGATCACGGTGTCGCCCAGCGTGACCTTGATGCGGCCCACGGCCTGACCCTGGGTGAGCGGAGCCACCAGCGGGTCCACGCGTTCGATCTTGGTGGTGACCTTGTCACCTTCACCGCGCGGCACGGTCACGAACAGCGGGCCGGCCGCCCCCAGCTTGGCCTTGGCAGACTTGCCCTTCCACACCTGCGGCTCGACCACCGGCTGGCCGCCCTCGAAGAGGCGCAGGGTGTCGAAGGCCTGGAAGCCCCAGTTGAGCAGGCGCTGGCTTTCATTGGCGCGCGCCTCCATCGAGGTGGTGTTGAGCACCACGCTCAGCAGGCGGCGCTTGCCATTGGGGAAATCGCGCTGCGCCGAGGCGATGAGGCAGTAGCCCGCCGCCTCGGTGTAGCCGGTCTTGAGACCGTCCACACTGGGGTCGCGGCGCAGCAGCAGGTTGCGGTTGGGCTGGGTGATGTTGTTGAAGCGGAACTCGCGCATCGAGTACATCGTGTAGTACTCGGGGAAGTCGGTGATCAGCCGCGAGGCCAGCACCGAGAGGTCGCGCGCGGTGCTGTGGTGGCCGGGCTCGGTCATGCCGGTCACGTTGGCGAAGCGGGTGTTCTTCAGGCCCATGCGCTGGGCCTCGCGGTTCATCTTGCCTGACTGCACGATCATGCCCTTGAGCAGGTCTTCCACTTTCACACGCATGCGCGGCTCGATGAACATCACCGAGGCGCCGCCCTTGCGCTCGTTCCAGGCGCGCACCGAGACCGGCAGGTCCTGCTCCATCGCCAGGCGCTTGTCGCGGATGGCGCCGAAGGTCACATAGGCCGTCATCAGTTTGGTCAGCGAGGCCGGGTCCGATTGCACATCGGGCTCGCGCGAGGCCAGCACCTGGTTGCTGTTCATGTCCAGCAGCACGTAGGACTTGGCGGCCACCTCGGGTGGCGGCAGCGGCTGGGCGGTGGCAGGCAGGGCGGACCAGGCCGTCGCGCAGGCGGCCAGCAGGGAAGCAAACAGTCGTTTCATCGATGCGGAATCGGTTGCGGGCAGGCGCCTTGGCTCAGGCCAGGGCGCGCAGCACCAGGGTCTTCAACAGCGGCAGCTGTCCATGAAAAAAGTGCCCCACGCCCGGCACCACCACCACGGCCAAACCTTGGGGGCGGGCCCAGTCGAGCGTGGATTGCAGCGGCACTACGTCGTCGTGCTCGCCGTGGATCACCACGGTGTGGGCAGGCACGGGGGCCACCTCGAAGTTGCCGGTGGCCGGCCCCACCAGCACCAGGTGCGCCAGGTCGCCGCCCAGTCGCTGCGCAGCGTGCGAGGCCACGAAGGCTCCAAAAGAGAATCCGGCCAGGGCCAAAGGTTCCCCATCCTGGCGGAAATGGGCCACGACGGCGAGCAGGTCCTCCACCTCGCCGCGGCCGGCATCCCAGGCGCCGGCCGAGTGACCCACGCCGCGGAAATTGAAACGCACGACGCGCCAGCCACGTTGCACGAAGGCCCGTGCCACGGTCTGGACCACCTTGTTGTCCATCGTGCCCCCGTGCAGCGGGTGCGGGTGTGCCACGACGGCCAGGCCCTGGCTGTCCCCGGCGGGCGCGTCCAGCGCGCATTCGAGCGCACCGGCCGGGCCGGCGATCACGAGCTTCTCGGTCTGGGCGTTCATCGACCGATATGGGACGCCAGCACCAGGCGCTCGACGACCTGACCGTGCTTCAGATGTGATTCGACGATCTCGTCGATGTCGGCCTCGTCCACGAAGGTGTACCAGACCGCCTCGGGATACACCACCGCCACGGGCCCGCCGGCGCAGCGGTCGAGGCAGCCGGCGCGGTTGACCCGCACCTTGCCCGCGCCGGCCAGCCCGGCGGCCTTCACGCGCGACTTGCAGTGGTTGAAGGCCGCTTCGGCGCCCTGGCTGGCGCAGCAGGCTTCGCCGTTGTCGCGCTGATTCAGGCAGAAGAAGATGTGGCGCTCGTAATAGCTCATCAAGCGATTTTACGGCGCCCCCTGCGGTCGATCGCGCGAGGCCACTCGCGCGATGAGGTAGGCGAGCACCACGTAGGGCCACAGCCACCCCACCCATTGGGCCAGGCCATGGAAGCGGATGAAGCGCCCCTGCTCCCAGGCGGCCAGGCTCTGGGCATGGTAGGGATCGGAAGGAGCGTCGTTGACGAAGCCGGCCAGAGCCGTGAGCACCACCAGGCCGATCGCGGCGGCGGCACGCATGGGCAGTGGCGCCAGCACCACGGCAGTGATGACCCCCACGGCCAGGCCCAAGGGGGTGGCCGGCGTGATCCAGGCCAGGGCGTGCTGGGGGCCGTAGCTGAGCGCCGTGGACAGGGTGGTCGTGGCAAAGCCGAGCAGTGCCGCGCCCGCCACCAGGACCAGGCGCGGCCAGCGCGGGGGGCTGATGGCGAACGCGAGCAGGCAGGGCGCCAGCACCCCCAGGGCCACCACCACCAGTTCGGTCACCGCCGGCAAACGGGCCACCGTCGCGGCCACCGGGGCGTGAACCCAGCCTTCGATGGCTGTGCCTTGAAGGATCTGCTCGATGAAATCGTCCACCCGGTCGGCGACCTGGCCCACGCCCAGGGGCGCCGGCGTTGGAAAGAGCAGGGCGGCCGGCCACAGCAGCAGCAGCGTGAGGCCGACGGCGCTGCGGTCGATGAACCAGCGCTCGCGCAGCCACTGGGCTCGCGCCAGCAGCCCCAGGGCGTGCAGGCCGAGCATGCAGAGCGCCCCGCCGGCCGCGCCAAGCACGTTCAGCCCCCAGTCGAGGTTCGACGGCACCCGCGCGGGCAGGAAATTCTGCAGCGTCTCCAGGGTGCCGGACAGCGCCATGCCCACGGCCAGTGCGGCCCCGAAGGCCCGCGAACGCGGCCACTCGCCGCGCAGGGCAGCGCCGGCGACCAGGGCGCCGAGCGGCATGTAGCCCAGCAGGTTCGAGATCAGGTCGAAGGCTGTCCACCACCGTGGCCAGGGCTCCAGAACGAAGGCCCACAGGGGCTGGCCAGAAGGGGTCCAGCCCCGGAAGGGGTAGAGGCTCGCATAGACGATCAGGGCCCCGTACAGCAGGGCCAGTGGCACCAGCGAGCTGCGATGTCGGCCCATGCGGGGTCCGTGCCGCTCAGAACGGCTTGAGCACCACCAGCAGCACGGCCACCAGCAGGGCGATCACGGGCACCTCGTTGAACCAGCGGTACCAGACATGGGATCGCGCCGAGGCCTGCAGTTGCTCGAAATCGCGCAGCAGCCGGCGGCAGTAGTGGTGGTAGCCGATCAGGGCCACGACGATGGCCAGCTTGGCATGCATCCAGCCGCTGCCCGGTCCGCGCCCCACGCCATAGCCCAGCCACAGCCACAGCCCGAAGCCCAGCGCCGGGATCATCAGCAGCGACATGAAGCGGTAGAGCTTGCGCGCCATCAGCAGCAGGCGCTCGCGTTCGGCGTGGCTGTCCGGGCTCACCATCGCCAGGTTCACGAAGATGCGTGGCAGGTAGAACAGTCCGGCGAACCAGCTGACCACGAAGACGATGTGCAGGGACTTGATGACGGCGTAGAGCATGCGCGGCATGATAGCGACGCGCAAAAAGAAAGAGCCCCAGTCGGGGACTGGGGCTTCAAAGCCTTAACGCTGTCATCACGGTAAGGCACCTGCTCAGGGAGGAAAAGCAGGGAATGAACGCCTTGCGACGTATCATTCACATGTGAGCTTATCACAGATCCGTGACAGGCTGGGGCGGCCCAGTGTTCCACTGGGGCATGGAAAACACCAGCTTTTCACGCTTTCAAACGCTTGTTACAGGATTTCGCCTTGGCCTTTCCCGCTTCCTTTCCGGCGGCCCGTCCCCGCCGTCTGCGCCGCGACGATGCGACCCGCCGCCTAGTGCGCGAACACGCCCTGCGCGCCGATGACCTCATCTACCCGGTGTTCGTGCTGGATGGGCAGGGACAGACCCAGGACGTGGCCTCGATGCCCGGCGTGCAGCGCCTCAGCCTGGACCGCCTGCTCCCTGTGGCCGAGCGCTGCCTGGTGCTGGGCGTCCCGGCGATGGCGTTGTTCCCCGTGATCGAACCGGCCCTGAAGACGCCGGACGGCCGTGAAGCGCTGAACGCAGAGGGCCTGGTGCCGCGCGTGGTGCGCGAGCTCAAACGCCGCTTCCCTGAACTGGCGGTGATGACCGATGTTGCACTCGACCCCTTCACCAGCCACGGCCAGGACGGACTGCTCGACGACACCGGCTACATCCTCAACGACGAGACGGTCGAGGTCCTGGTCAAGCAGGCCCTGGTGCAGGCCGAGGCGGGCGTGGACATCGTTGCGCCCTCGGACATGATGGATGGCCGCATCGGCGCGATCCGCCAGGCGCTGGAGGCGCGCGGGCTCATCCACACCCGCATCATGGCCTACAGCGCCAAGTACGCCTCGGCCTTCTACGGCCCCTTCCGCGATGCGGTGGGGTCGGCGGCCAACCTGGGCAAGAGCAACAAGAAGGTCTACCAGATGGACCCCGGCAACAGCGACGAGGCCCTGCGCGAGGTGGCGCTGGACATTGCCGAAGGGGCCGACATGGTGATGGTCAAGCCCGGCCTGCCCTACCTGGACATCGTGCGCCGCGTGAAGGACGAGTTCCGCGTGCCCACCTTTGCGTATCAGGTGAGTGGCGAGTACGCCATGATCAAGGCGGCCGCCGCCAACGGCTGGCTCGACCATGACGCGGTGATGCTGGAGTCGCTGCTGGCCTTCAAGCGCGCCGGCGCCGATGGCGTGCTCAGCTACTTTGCGCTCGATGCTGCGGCGCTGATCAAGGCCTGATGCGCACCTTCCACGTCAGCCCCGAGGGCTTCGAGGAACTGCCGGGCCTGCCGGCTGAACTGCCGGCCACGGGCTATCTCTGGGTGGGCGTGACGCGTACCGAGTTCGAGGCGGAATCGGCGCGGCTCCAGGGCTGCCTGCAGGCCTGGGCCGGTGGCCAGCTGGTGGACCTGCACGTCTCGGACCTGCTCAACCCGCAGCTGCCGTCACATTTCGAGGACACCTCCTGGTACGACGTGCTCGTGTTCCGCCGTCTGGCGGCCGGGGCGGGCACGAGTGCGCTCTTTCTGGAGGATGCCCGCGGCGACCTGAACTCGGCTCGGCGGGCCCTCGAGGCCATCGACACCAGTCCGGTGGGCTTTGTGGTCTTCGACCGCGTGCTGCTCACGGTGCACCCGGCCGACTGCCTGGTGCGCGAGCATTTCGCCCAGCGCTACACGCAAATCGCCCAGGGCCAGGCCGACCCGCGCGCCGAGGGGCGGCCGGTGGCCGTGCGGCTGCCGTCCAGCCCGGCCGACCAGATGCTGCGCATGGTCAATCACATCGTGGACGGCTACCTGGAGCTGAGGCGGCTGCTCACGCGCCAGTTCGGCGTGCTGCAGCAGGCGCTGTTCAACCCGCGCGCGCGGTTTCGCAGCTGGCAATTGCTGCTCGATTCGCGCAACACCCTGCACCTGCTCGAAGACATCTGCGAGGACCAGCGCAACGCGATCCAGGAGTGGATCGATGCCCTGCAGGAATGGCCTCCCGAAACCACCCCCCATGCGCGCCGCGAGCGCGAGCTGTTGCGGGTGCGCTCGCGCGATGTCCTCGAACACATCGAACGGGTGCTGAGCCATGTGCGCCGGCTCGAGTCGTCGGCGGAGACAGCGGTGCAGATGCACTTCTCGGCGCAGAGCAACCGCACCAACGACATCATGCGCACGCTCACCGTGCTCACGGCCATCTTCCTGCCGCTGAACCTCATCACCGGCATCTTCGGCATGAACTTCGACACCCTGCCGCTCATCCACGAGGCCACCGGTGTGTGGATCACGCTGGGCCTGATGGCCACGCTGGGGCTGGGGCTGGGCCTCTTCTTCTGGCGCAAGCGCTACCTGGGGACCCGGCACTGAGGCCGGCGTTCAGCCGTGCGCCTCGAGCGTGTCCAGCGCCAGGCACAGGTCTTCCCAGGCCTTGGCCTTGTCGGGGAGGTTGCGCAGCAGATACGCGGGGTGGTAGGTGACGATGAGGGGCACGCCCTGGTAGTCGTGCACCCGCCCGCGCAGGCGACCGATGGGCTCGGTGGTGCGCAGCAGCGACTGCACGGCAAAGCGCCCCATGGCCAGGATGATGCGCGGCTTCACCAGGGCCACCTGGCGCTTCAGGAAGGGCTCGCATTGGGCCACTTCCTGCGGCTCGGGATTGCGGTTGCCCGGCGGGCGGCACTTCAGCACGTTGCAGATGAAGACCTGTCGCTCTGGCGGGGCGGCCTCGCGCGTGAGGCCGATGGCCCGCAACATGCTGTCGAGCAGCCGGCCGGCCTGGCCGACGAAGGGCTCGCCCTGGCGGTCCTCGTTTTCGCCCGGGGCTTCGCCGACGATCATCCAGTGCGCCTGTTCGTTCCCCACGCCGAACACGGTGTTGCGGCGGTTCTCGCACAGCGCGCAGGCGCGGCATCCGGCCACGGCCTCGCGCAGCGCGGGCCAGTCCATCTGCTCGACGCCGGTGGCCCGGGCGCCGCGCGGCAGGGGCGCGGGCACTTCGACGGCAGGTTCGGCGGCGGGGGCTTCAACGACGGGGGCCACCGCGTCACGCGGCATCCAGGCCGTGAGCCCCATTTCGCGCAGCATCGCCAGCTGGCGGTCGTCCAGGCTCATAGGGCAAGGCTCATGACGAGGGCATCTTCGCGCTGTCCGCGGGCCGCCGGGTAGTAACCCCGGCGCAGGCCGACTTCTGCGAAGCCATAGCGCTCGTACAGGCGCCGCGCGCGCTCGTTGCTGGGGCGCACCTCCAGCCAGAGCTGCAGCGCACCTTCGCCCCGCGCGATCTCGCACAGGCGCTCGAGCATCCACACCGCGTGGCCGCATCCCTGGTGTGCCGGCGCCACCGTGAGGTTGAGCAGGTGCATTTCCTCCACGCCGCTCATCGCCAGGAAGTAGCCCAGCATGGGTCCGTCGCCCCGGCGCAGCCACCAGGCCGCATGGCCGGCCGCGAGCGAGTCGACGAAATTGCCGCGCGTCCAGGGAAACTCGTAGGCCTGCACCTCGATGGCGAGCAGGGCTGCCAGATCCTCCACCTGCAGGCGCTCGAGCCGGCGCGGTGCAGGGGCAGCAAAAGCACGGGCCTGGGCATTCATGGCGTGCGCAGGGCCTCTCGTTCGGCGGTGGTCTGGGCCACCTTGTCGCGCACATAGAGCGGCAGGGCCAGCGCGGCATCCACGGCCTCGCCACGGGCCCAGGCCGACACCCCCAGCGCCAGGAGGGCGCTTGCCGAGGGCACCGCCTGCCCACGGGTGATGCGCCCGCCGAGCTGGAGCAGCCCGGCATGGACGGTCACGGCATTGCCGGCCACGACGGCACCATCGTCGCGGCCCAGCTGCGCGGCGAAGTCCGCCGGGTCGTACAGCGCCGGCGCGTCCAGCGTGGTCCAACGGTCGCCAAGCCAACGGTAGCGCGCTGCATAGAGCTGGTTCATGCGCGCATCCTGGGCGGCCCAGACCTCGGTGTCGCCATGGGCCTGCCGGGCGGCTTCGGCCACCACCAGCAGCGTGTCGATCGGCAGCACCGGGCAGTGGCGCCCCAGGGCCAGCCCTTGGGCGACCGAGCAGGCGGTGCGCAGGCCGGTGAAGGCGCCGGGCCCCCGTCCGAAGGCGATGGCGTCGACGTCGCGCATCGTGCAGCCCGCCTGGGCCATCAGCGACCACAGGGCCGGGATCAGCGTGGCCGACGATTGGGCACTGCCGGGTCCTTCGTGCTCGAACACCCGGCCGCCGAAGGCCACGCCCAGGCGCAACGTGTCCGTGGCCGTCTCCAGGGCCAGCAGGCAGGGCATCGATTGGGGAGGGTGCATCCCGAAAGTGTAGCGGCCGGGATAATCGGACGATGTCGTGCATCTTCTTTCCCAGACTCCGCGCCCGGCTCCATGCAGTTGCGGCGTTGGCTTTCCTGATGACGGCGCCTGCATGGGCGCAGCCGCCGGCCCCGCTGCCTGCGCCGGTGGAGGCAGCCCTGGCCCAGGCGCGCCTGCCGCGTGACGCGATCGTGGTCGAGATCGTCGAGGTCGGCCAGGCGCCGCCGCGGCTGAGCCACCGGGCCGATGCCAGCGTCAACCCGGCTTCATTGATGAAGCTCATCACCACCTACGCGGCGCTGGATCTGCTCGGGCCGTCCTACACCTGGACGACGCCGGTCTATGCCGAGGGAGAGGTGGTCGAAGGCGTGCTGCGCGGCAACCTCTACCTGCAGGGTCGAGGCGACCCCAAGCTCGTGATGGAGCGGCTTTGGATGCTGCTGCGCCGGGTGCAGCAGATGGGCATCCGCGAGGTGCAGGGCGACATCGTGCTGGACCGCAGCGCCTTCGAGCTTCCGGTGGGGGACCCCGGGGCCTTCGACGACGAACCCTTGCGGCCCTACAACGTGCTGCCGGACGCCCTGCTGATCAACTACAAGTCGGTGGTGATCGGCTTCGTGCCCGAGATCGCGCGCGGACGGGCCCGTGTGACGGTCGATCCCCCGCTGCATGGCTTCCTCGTGGACGACACCGTGCCCTTGGACCTCACCGCCGCTTGCGGCGACTGGCGGGCGGCCCTCAAGGCCGAACCGGGCGACCCGGCCCGGCTGCGCTTGCGTGGCGCCTATCCGGCCCGCTGCGGCGAGATGCAGTGGCCCATGGCCTATGCCGACCCGCGCGGCTACAACGCCCAGGCGGTCTTGGGCATGTGGCGCACCCTGGGTGGCCAGCTCACCGGCACTGTGCGCGAGGGCACCGTTCCGGCTGGCCTGGCACCGCTGGCGCAAAGCGTATCTCCCACGCTGGCCGAGGTGGTGCGCGACATCAACAAGTTCAGCAACAACGTGATGGCCCGCCAGCTCTTCCTGACACTGGGCCGCGAGCGTCGAGGCGTGGGCAGCCCGGCACTGGCACGGGCCGTCGTGGAAGACTGGCTGCGGGACCGTCTGGGCGCCCTCGACCCTGGGCTCGTGATCGACAACGGGGCCGGGCTGTCCCGCGAGGCGCGGGCCAGCGCTGCCTTCTTCACCCGGCTGCTGCAGCGTGCCTGGGCCGATCCGGTGATGCCCGAGCTGATGGCCTCGCTGCCGGTGTCAGGCCGCGACGGCACGCTGCGCCGCTCGCGCGCCGTGGCGGGACAGGCCCACCTCAAGACGGGCTCGCTGCGCGATGTGGCGGGATTGGCCGGCTACGTGCTCGGCGAAAGCGGGCGGCGCTACACCTTCGTGGCCATCGTCAACCACCCGAATGCCTCGGCGGCCCGGCCGGTCCTGGATGCCTTGGTCGACTGGACCGTGCGAGACAGGCCCCCGCCTCAGTAGGGATGGCGCTCGGCGCGGTTCCAGGCGAGGTTGCCGATCAGACGGTTCATCTGTGGCGTGAAGTAGAGAGCATCCGCGTACACGAAGCGGTAGTCGCTGATGCTTTCCCGGTAGTCCGCGCTGACGGTGCTCAGCGTGCAGTCCAGGGACGAAGACACCGTGCAGGCGGCGGACGTTTCGTTGCGGAAGCGCGTACCGGTGTTGCCGTCTCCGTCGGTGGCCAGACGCACGAAGTTGTTGATCTGGGCGTAGGCGGCTCTGCGGCTGTTGTTGCCGAAGCTGTTGTAGAAGCCGGAGTTGAAGGCGTCGGTCAGGGCCTTGAGCAGCCGTTGTCCCTGGACGGGTTCGGCCAGGCCGCGCGGTGTCTTGCCCTGGTTCACCACGTCGATGGCCAGCACGCGCGCGTCGCGCTCGGTGATCTGCTGGATCAGGCGCCCCAGGTCGGCGCCGCGCTCGCAGGCGGTGCGCAAGGTGGCCGCCAGGCCGGCCTCGTTGCAACCCGGAAAGTCTTCTGGGGCGCTGACGCCAGGATCCTGCTGGTACAGCGCCCACACATCCTGCAGGCCCACCTGGAGCAGCACCATGTCGCCGGTGCCCAGGCTGGGCAGTTGCGCCTCGACCTGGGCGCGCACGTCAGCCAGATCCCAGGATTCGCTGGCGAAAAGCTGGGCGACCCGGTCGCCTGTGAGGTTGTTCGGGTTGCAGGCGGCGAACGCAAAGCCGAAGTTCTCGGCAACGAGCTGGTTCCAGCTGCGGGCGTAGCGGCAGTCCGCCGGGTCGTTGACCGTGTACTTGCGGCCGTCGCTGGCCATCACGCTGTGGCCGTCGCCAAAGGAGTACACCCGCGTGGGTTCAAAAGCATTGAAGACGTCACCGCCGCAGCCGGCAAGGGCCAATGCAGCAGCCACGCCGGCCAGGGACTTCAGGCAGCGAAGACCGCTGAAGGAACGGAAGGACATGCAGACTCCGTGATTCAAGGGAAGGCTCCGTCAGGCGGCCGCGCGTGTCAGTCGATCACGCACGCCGTCCCATTCGGGGCCGGGGGGAGGGCTTTCGACCCAGATGAGCCGGACGCCTCTCGCATCGAGATCGCGCAGCACGGCGAAGAGTTCCTGAGCCGCGCGGGCGGCGTCGTCGGGCATGGCCCGATGCAGCATGCCACGCGGCGGACGGACGGTGCGGGAATAGAGCGCCACGCCCTCGGGGCCGGTGCCCAGTACCTCCAGCGCGGTCTGCAGCACGTCGGCGCTCATCAGGCGCACGCTCGCACGTGGCGCGTAGTGGCTCGCCAGCGTGCCCGAGGCCCGCGGCGCCTGCGCGTCGCGGTCGTGCACCGCTTCGCCCAGCGCCGCCTCGATCTGTCCGCGCGTGAGCGTGCCGGGGCGCAGCAGCACTGCCCGTCCGCGCGAGCAATCGATGATGGTCGATTCGATGCCCACGGGGCAGGCGCCGCCGTCGAGCACCAGCACGTCGTCACCGAATTCGCCGGCCACGTGCGCAGCCGTGGTGGGGCTCACGCGTCCGAACTGGTTGGCGCTCGGCGCCGCCAGGCCGATCAGGCCTCGCTCGGCGCAGGCCTGCAGCAGGGCCTGCGCCACGGGATGGGCGGGGCAGCGCAGGCCCAAGGTGTCCTGCCCGCCGGCCGCTGCTGTGGCCACGCCGTCTCGCCGAGGGACGATGACCGTGAGGGGACCGGGCCAGAAGGCGTCCATCAGCCGCTGGGCAGCGGGCGGGATGGCGCGTGCCAGCGGCAGGGCTGACGCCGCATTGGGCACATGCACGATGAGGGGGTGGTTGGCAGGGCGGCCCTTGGCCGCAAAGATGCCGGCCACGGCCGCATCCTGGCCGGCGTCTGCGCCCAGGCCGTAGACGGTTTCGGTGGGGAAGGCCACCAGCCGCCCAGCCGCGAGGGCATCGGCCGCCTGGGCGATGTGGCTGGGGTTGCCGCCGTCGAGGATGCGTGCCACGGTGTGCCGATGCTCCCTCACCAGGCCGCCAGGCCCAGCAGCTCGGCGCAGCGTTGCGCCACGTCCTGTGCCTGGGCGGGCGTGCTGCCGGTGACCGTGAGGTGCCCCATCTTGCGTCCGGCGCGGGCGTTGAGCTTGCCGTACAGATGCAGGTGCACGCCCGGCAGGGCCAGCACCTCGGCCCAGGCGGGCTCGCGCGTGCGGCCGGCTTCGTCGAACCAGAGGTCGCCCAGCAGGTTGAGCATCACCGCCGGCGAATGCAGCCGCGGCGAGACCAGCGGCAGGCCGGTCATGGCCCGCACCTGCAGCTCGAACTGCGACACGTCGCAGGCGTCCAGCGTGTAGTGGCCGGAGTTGTGCGGACGCGGCGCCATCTCGTTGGCCACCAGGCGGCCATCCCGCAGCACGAAGAATTCCACGCACAGCACGCCCACGTAGTGCATCGATGCGGCCAGGCTCTCGGCCGCGCCGACGGCCTGGGCCTGCAGTTCGGGGCCCACCTCCGGCGCGGGCACGGTGGTGACCGCAAGGATGCCGTCGCGGTGCAGGTTGCGCTGCACGGGGAAATGCACGACTTCGCCCTGGGCGTTGCGCGCCACGATCACACTCACCTCGAAGGCCAGGTCCAGCCGCTGCTCCAGCACGCAAGGCACGCGGCCGAGCTGTGCCCAGGCGGCGGCCAGGTCCTCGGGGGTCTTCACCGTGACCTGGCCTTTGCCGTCGTAGCCCAGGCGCGTCGTCTTGAGGATGCCCGGCAGCAGGGCGGCATCGACTGCCGCGAGCTGTTCGGCGGTTTCGATCACGGCATGGGGCGCACAAGGCACGCCGCAGCGCCGGAAGTGGGCCTTTTCCAGGGCGCGGTCCTGGCAGATCGCCACGGCCTGCGCGCCCGGGGCCACCGGGCGATGGGCTTCCAGCGTGACCAGCGCGGCGGCCGGGACGTTCTCGAATTCGGTGGTGATCGCGGCGCTGCGCTGCATCAGCTGCGCCAGGCCTTGTTCGTCCACGTAGTCGGACTGGATGTGGTGGTGCGCCACCAGGCCGGCCGGGCTTGCCGTGTCAGGGTCGAGCACGGCGGTGAAATAGCCCATCTGCTGGGCGGCGTGCACGAACATGCGACCCAGCTGGCCGCCTCCCATCACGCCCAGGGTGGCCCCGGGCAGCACCACGGCACTCATCCCGCCACCCCCGGCAGCGTCATGGCGCGCGCCGCCTCGGTCTGGCGGGTGCGGAAGGCCAGCAGCTTCTCGCGCAGCGCGGGGTCTTCAGTGGCCAGCAGGGCCACGGCGAAGAGAGCGGCATTGGCGGCGCCTGCCGCTCCGATGGCAAACGTGGCCACCGGGATGCCCTTGGGCATCTGCACGATGGAGTGCAGGGAGTCGACGCCCTGCAGGTGCTTGCTGGGCACCGGCACGCCCAGCACGGGCACCACCGTCTTGGCTGCCAGCATGCCTGGCAGGTGGGCGGCGCCGCCAGCGCCGGCGATGAGGGCCTTGAGGCCGCGCGGCGCGGCCTGCTCGGCGTAGCGGAACATGTCGTCGGGCATGCGGTGGGCGGAAACCACCTGGGCCTCGTAGGGCACGCCGAACTCGGCGAGAATCTGGGCGGCGTGTTGCATGACGTCCCAATCGCTGTTGGAACCCATGACCACACCGATGAGGGGCGAAGCGCTCGACAAGGACGGCTCCAGGCTGGGCAGAAAGCGCGATTTTAGGCGGGGCTGGAAAACCGGCCGGCAACCCCCAGCTTGACCAGGACACTTGACCCCCACAGGGCTGCATTCCCATGATCGATATCACCCTCCAGAACTTTGAAGCCGAGGTGCTGCAAGCCTCGGTGTCCCGCCCCGTGCTGCTCGACATCTGGGCCCCCTGGTGCGGCCCCTGCCGCACCCTGGGCCCGATGCTGGAAAAGCTGGAGACCCAGTACGCCGGCCGCTTCACCTTGGCCAAGCTCAACTCCGACGACCAGCCCGAGATCGCCGGCCAGCTCTCGCAGATGTTCGGCGTGCGCTCCATCCCGTTTTGCGTGATGTTCCGCGACGGACAGCCGGTGGATGGCTTCGTGGGCGCGCTGCCCCAGGCGCAGATCCAGCAGTTCCTGGACAAGCACGTGCCCAGCGCGGCCGAGATGGAGGCCGAGGAAGAGGCCGAGGCCGCCGAGGAACTGGCCGCCGAGGGCGACACCGATGCCGCCCTGGAGAAGCTGCAGCAGGCCGTGGCCATCGACCCGGCCAACGACACCGCGCGCTTCGACTACGTGAAGCTGCTGCTCGAGCGAGGCCAGGTTGCCGAGGCGCGCACCGCCTACGAGCCGGTGGCCTCCAAGGCCCTGGCCGATGCGCGCATCGCCGCCCTGGGGCTCTATCTGGACGCCTGCGAGCGTGCCACGTCGGCGCGCCCGCCTGAAGCCCTGGTGGCGGCCATCGCGGCGAACAAGCGTGATTTCGAGGCCCGCCACGAACTGGCCCAGCAGCATTTCGCCGCCGGCCGGTTCACCGAGGCGATGGACGAACTGCTCGAGATCCTGATGCGCGACAAGGCCTGGAACGAGGGCCTGGCCCGCAAGACCTATGTGGCCATCCTCGAGATGATGAGCAAGCCCGCGCCGAAGGCGGCCGCCACGGAAGCCAAGGGCACGCTGGAAGTCACCGGCAAGGCGGCGGTGGCGCCGGCCGATCCGGTCGTGGACCAGTACCGCCGCAAGCTCAGCATGACGCTGTTCTGAGCGGGAGGCCCGGCCTCACGCCCCCAGCAGCCGGTCGCGCGCCTCGCGGTACTTGGCGGCCGTCTTCTCGATCACCTCGGCCGGCAGCGCCGGTGCCGGCGCCTGCTTGTTCCAGGGCTGGCCGCCCACGGTGGCCTGCTCCAGCCAGTCGCGCACGAACTGCTTGTCGTAGCTGGGCGGGTTGGCACCTTCCACATAGCCCTCCACCGGCCAGAAGCGCGAGGAATCGGGCGTGAGCACCTCGTCCATCAGCGTGAGCGTGCCGTGTTCGTCCAGGCCGAACTCGAACTTGGTGTCGGCGATGATGATGCCGCGCGTGAGCGCATAGTCGGCCGCGGTGCGGTAGAGCTCGATCGACACGGCGCGCACGCGCTCGGCCAGATCCCGCCCGATGATCTCGCACATGCGATCGAAGGAGATGTTCTCGTCGTGCTCACCCATCTCGGCCTTGGTGGCCGGGGTGAAGATGGGTTCGGGCAGCTTGCTGGCGTTCTTCAGGCCCGCCGGCAGCTTCACGCCGCAGACCTCGCCGCTTTGCTGGTATTCCTTCCAGCCGCTGCCCGCCAGGTAGCCGCGCACCACGGCCTCTACGGGCAGGGGCTTGAGGCGCTTGACCAGCATCGCACGGCCGCGCACCTGCGCGCGTTCGGCTTCGGTCACCACGCTTTCCGGGTTGTCGCCGGTCAGGTGGTGGGGGACCACGTGCTGGAGCTTGTCGAACCAGAACAGCGCCACTTCAGTGAGCAGGGCCCCCTTGCCGGGGATGGGCTCGCCCATCACGACGTCAAAGGCCGAGAGACGGTCGCTGGCGATCATCAGGATGCGGTCGGTGCCCACCGCATAGTTGTCACGCACCTTGCCGCGCGCCAGCAGGGGCAGGGAGGTGATCGAGGAGTTGAGCAGGGCGGCGGTCACGAAGGTCTCCGGAAAAGAAAAGAGCCCGCTGGTCCAGCGGGCTCGGCAGGTGCGGTGCGGGCCGGGGCTTTACTGAACCACCTGGGCCAGCTCACCGGCCGCGTAGCGGCGCGCCATCTCGGACAGGGCAATCGGCTTGATTTTACCGGCCTGGCCTTCGCAGCCGAATTCCAGGTAGCGCGCCTTGCAGATCTGCTTGGCTGCTTCGCGCGCGGGCTTCATCCACTCGCGCATGTCGAACTTGTCGGGGTTCTCGGCCTGGAACTTGCGCACGGCGCCCGTCATGGCCATGCGGATGTCGGTGTCGATGTTGATCTTGCGCACGCCATGCTTGATGGCTTCCTGGATCTCGGGCACCGGCACACCGTAGGTCTGCTTCATCTTGCCGCCGTACTGGTTGATGAGGTCCAGCAGGTCCTGCGGCACGGACGACGAGCCGTGCATCACCAGGTGGGTGTTGGGGATGCGCTTGTGGATTTCCTTCACGCGGCTGATGGCCAGGATGTCGCCGGTGGGCGGGCGGCTGAACTTGTAGGCGCCGTGGCTGGTGCCGATGGCGATGGCCAGCGCGTCGAGCTGCGTGGCCTTGACGAACTGGGCCGCCTCTTCGGGGTCGGTCAGCATCTGGCTGTGGTCGAGCTTGCCTTCGGCGCCGATGCCGTCTTCCTCGCCGGCTTCACCGGTTTCCAGGTTGCCCAGGCAGCCGAGTTCACCTTCCACGGTGACACCCACCTTGTGGGCCATCTCGACGACGGTGCGGGTAACGTTGACGTTGTAGTCGAAGTCGGCCGGGGTCTTGCCGTCCTCCTTGAGCGAGCCGTCCATCATCACCGAGCCAAAGCCCAGGTCGATGGCGCCGGCGCACACCTTCGGCGAGGTGCCGTGGTCCTGGTGCATCACCAGCGGGATGTGCGGGTAGGCCTCGACGGCGGCCTGGATGAGATGCTTGATGAAGCTCTCGCCGGCGTACTTGCGGGCACCGGCGCTGGCCTGCAGGATCACCGGCGCGCCGACTTCGTCGGCGGCGGCCATCACGGCCTGCACCTGCTCGAGGTTGTTGACGTTGAAGGCCGGGATGCCGTAGTTGTTTTCGGCGGCATGGTCCAGCAGCTGGCGCATCGAGACGAGTGGCATGGTCGGGCCTCTTGGGAGTCGGGAAAGCGGGGCGGTGGTCGCGCGGCCGCATCATGAAACCGCGCTGTAATCATCCACGGGATTCTACCGAGCCCGTCCGCGCTGGCGGCCCACACCCCCTGGGACCGGGGAGGGATGCCGCACTGCAGCATGGGGTTACCTCGCCCGGCCTGGCCATCGCCATGGGGGCCGCCTACAGTGGCGAGTTCCCCACTGCAACACCCGACCGCCCGATGACACGACGCCTGCCCCGCCGTTTCCCCGCTCCTTTATGGTTTTCCTGGCTGCTCGCCTGCGCGATGGGCGCCGCGGCCGGGGTGGCCCAGGGCCAGGTGGTGCAGCGCCCCGACGGTCAATGGCGCCACCTCATCGGTCTGGGCGCCAGCGTGGCTTCGGGCAACACCCGCACGACCAGCCTGAACCTGTCGCTGGACAGCGTGCGTGCCACGTACGAGGACAAGTGGTCGCTGGTGGGCAATGCGCTGCAGTCGCGCACCGAAGGTGACACGGCGGCCCAGCGCGCCGAACTCAAGACCCAGTACGACCGCGACTTCTCCGACCTGTGGTTCGGGTTCGGCAGCCTGTCGGCCCTGCACGACGAAGCCGCCAACATCGACACCCGATGGTCGCTGGCCACCGGCCTGGGCTACCACCTGCTGCGCACCGAGGACAGCTACTGGGATGTCTCCGCGGGCCTGGGCTACACGCGGGATCGCTACGACAGCCCGACCTTCATCGATGGCCTCAATCGCCGCAGCCGCGACCGTCTCGAACTGGTGCTGGCACAGGAATCCACCACCCACCTGTCGGACACGGCGCGTTTCAAGCAACAGGCGCGACTGCTGCCCAGCCTGCGGGAGTCGGGCGAGTACCGCGCCGAGGTGATCGGCAGCCTGGCGGTGGCGATCAACGCGCGGCTGAGCCTGACGGCCAGCCTCACCTATCGCTATGACACCCAGCCGGGCGAGGGCTTCAGCCGCGGCGACATGCTGTTCGTCACCGGGGTGTCGCTCGGGCTGGATTGACCGGCACGGATCAGCCGCCCACGCGGCACACCTTCAGCATGTTGGTGCCGCCCGGATAGCCCATGGGCTCGCCGCAGGTGATGGCGTAGGTGTCGCCCGGCTTGAGCACACCGCGCTCGACGAGCAGGGCCTCGGCCTTGTGCAGCGCCTCGTCGCGGTCCTGGTAGGAGGGCATCAGGATCGGACGCACATTGCGGTAAAGCGCCATCTTGCGCTGCGACACGGGCTGCGAGGTGAGTCCGAAGATGGGCACGTGGATCTTGTGGCGGCTCATCCACAGGGCGGTGGAGCCCGATTCGGTGAGCGCGATGATGGCCTTGCAGCCCAGGTGGTGCGCGGTGAAGAGCGCACCCATCGCGATGGACTGGTCGATGCGGCCGAACTGCTTGTTGACGAAGTCGGAATCCAGCTCGACGTCTTCGGCCCCCTCGGCGGCCAGGGCGATGTGCGCCATCTGCTCGACGGTCTCGATGGGGTACTTGCCGGCGGCGGTCTCGGCGCTGAGCATCACGGCATCGGTGCCGTCGAGTACCGCATTGGCCACGTCGCTCACCTCGGCGCGCGTGGGCACTGGGTTGACGATCATGGACTCCATCATCTGGGTGGCGGTGATCACCACCTTGTCCATCTCGCGGGCCATGCGGATCATGCGCTTTTGCAGCGCCGGCACGGCGGCATTGCCCACCTCCACGGCGAGGTCGCCGCGCGCCACCATGATGCCGTCGCTGGCCTTGAGAATGGCCTCCAGATGGGGAATGGCCTCGCTGCGCTCGATCTTGGCGATCAGCGAAGGCTTGTGGCGCCACGGCTCGCCGGCCACGTTGGCCAGCTGGCGGGCCATCTCCATGTCGGTGGCGTTCTTGGGAAAGCTCACGGCCAGGTACTCGCACTGGAAGCTCATCGCGGTCTTGATGTCTTCCATGTCCTTGGCTGTGAGCGCCGGTGCCGTGAGGCCGCCGCCCTGCTTGTTGATGCCCTTGTTGTTCGAGAGCTCCCCGCCGATCTTCACGTGAGTGAAGACCGCATCGCCGCCCACGCGGTCCACGGTGAGGACGATCAGGCCGTCGTTGAGCAGCAGGGTGTCGCCCGGCTTCACGTCGCGCGGCAGCTCCTTGTAGTCCAGGCCCACGCGCTCGTTGTTCCCCAACTGCGTCCAGCCGGCGTCCAGAATGAAGGACTGGCCCTGTTCGAGCTGGGTCTTGCCACCTTCGAACTTGCCGACGCGGATCTTCGGGCCCTGCAGGTCGGCCATGATGGCCACTTCCTTGCCGGCGCGCTGGGCGGCCTCGCGCACCAGCGTGGCCCGGTCGATGTGGTCCTGGGCCGTGCCGTGCGAGAAGTTCAGCCGCACCACATCAACGCCGGTGCGGATCATGCGCTCCAGGATCTCGGGCGTCGACGAGGCGGGGCCCAGGGTGGCAACGATCTTGGTGGCGCGGTTCATGTCAGCTTGTCTCCGGTGAGGCTGTAACTTTATTCCATTTCATGGCCTCATAGAAAGCCTCTGGAGTTACAACGCCACACCGGGTGAGGTTCAGCCGGCCGCGCGGCGCGACAGGATCTCGAAGGCCGGCAGGGTCTTGCCTTCCAGCACTTCCAGGAAGGCGCCGCCGCCGGTGGAGATGTAGCCCACGTCTTTCTCGATGCCGTACTTGGCGATGGCCGCCAGGGTGTCGCCGCCGCCGGCGATCGAGAAGGCGCTGGACTCGGCAATTGCTCGGGCCAGGGTTTCGGTGCCCTTGGAGAAGGCCTCGAACTCGAACACGCCCACCGGGCCGTTCCAGACGATGGTGCCGGCGGCCTTGAGCTGATCGGCCAGCATCGCGGCCGTCTTCGGGCCGATGTCGAGGATCAGGTCGTCCTCGGCCACGTCGGTGGCCGCCTTGACGGTGGCGGCGGCATCGGCCTTGAAGGCCTTGGCCACCACCACGTCCACCGGAATGGGCACCGCCGCCCGCGCGCCTTCATCGCATCCATCACGGCACGGGCCTCGCCGAGCAGATCGGGCTCGGCCAGCGACTTGCCGATGGGCAGGCCCGCGGCCAGCATGAAGGTGTTGGCAATGCCACCGCCCACGATGAGCTGGTCGACGTTCTTGGCGAGGCTTTGCAGGATGGTGAGCTTGGTGCTGACCTTGGAGCCGGCCACGATCGCCGCCAGCGGACGCTTGGGGTTGGCCAGGGCCTTGGTGATGGCGTCGATCTCGGCGGCCAGCAGCGGGCCGGCGCAGGCCACCTTGGCGAACTGCGCGATGCCATAGGTGGAGGCTTCGGCGCGGTGAGCGGTGCCGAAGGCGTCGTGCACGAAGATGTCGCACAGCGCGGCCATCTTGCGTGCCAGGGTTTCGTCGTTCTTCTTCTCGCCCTTGTTGACGCGGCAGTTCTCGAGCAACACGACCTGGCCGGGCTGCACCTCCACGCCATCCACCCAGTTCGAGCGCAGCGGCACCTCACGGCCCAGCAGCTCACCGAGGCGCTGCGCCACTGGCGCCAGCGAATCCGCGGGCTTGAACTCCCCCTCGGTCGGTCGGCCCAGGTGGGAGGTCACCATCACGGCCGCCCCGGCCTTCAGGGCCATCTCGATGCAGGGCACCGACGCGCGGATGCGGGTGTCCTCGGTGATGCGGCCCGCATCGTCCTGCGGGACGTTGAGGTCGGCGCGGATGAAGACGCGGCGCCCAGCCACCTGGCCTTGGGCGATCAGATCGGAAAAGCGGAGCACGTTCATGGTGGAGGACGTCGGCAGCCGGCAGTGCTGCGGCAGTGGCAGGGAAAGAACCCGGAATTGTAGGGGGGCGCCGGCCGTTGCCGTCCCTGCGCTCGCGGCTTGTCATGCGTCAGATTCAGGTGTACAAGGACAACAACGCTCGCTTCGTTCACACCTTTTGTGACGCAAGGAGGGCCCCATGCGCAGACGCATCTATTGGCTTCTGCCCGACCTGGCCAGTGCCAGGCGGACGATGGACGATCTTTTGCTCGCCCGCATTGCCGAGCCGCACATTCACTTTGTCGCGCGCGAGGATACCGACATGAGCGGGCTGCATGCGGCCAATGTGCTGCAGACCTCCGACGTGCTCCGTGCGGCCCAGCTGGGGCTGGTGGTCGGCGGCGTGGTCGGCGCGATTGCGGGCCTGGGCATCGCGGTGTTCTTCCCCATCGTCGGCGACTCCCCGCAGTGGGGTGTGGCCGCCGTGCTCACCGTGCTGGGCGGCCTGTTCGGCGCCTGGGCGGCGAGCATGATCGGCATCTCCACCCCGAGCCACCGGCTGGCGCGTTTCCAGGCGGCCATCGATCAGGGGCAGATCCTGCTGATGGTCGATGTGCCGCGCTCGCGTGTGGCCGAGATCGAAACGCGGCTGCAGGCTCTGCACCCCGAAGCCCGTCTCGAGGGGGTCGAGCCCAACATTCCGGCCTTTCCCTGAGCGTTTGCGCCCGCGGGGTGCATCCTGGCCCCGCGGTACCGCGATCCGGTGCACGAGGAGGCAAGATCATGGAACTGCATCTGTCGACGTGGCGGGCGGGCTCGACCCGCCCGGACTGGACGGCCGCCGCCGTGGCAGGGCTGGCGGCCGGCGCCGTGCTGATGGTCCTGGAGCTGTTCTGGGCCGCCAGCATGGGCGGTGACGGACCCTGGCGGCTGCCTCACATGGTGGCCGCCATCATTTTGGGGTCCGGCTGGCTGGAATCGGCCGCGGCAGGCGGCTATGCCTTCCATGCCGGGGTGGTGGCGGCGGCGCTGGCGGTGCATTACGCCCTGGGGGTGGCCTTCGGGCTCTTGCTGGGCCTGCTGGTGTCGTGGCTGCGGCTGGACACCCTGCTCGGGCGCATGGAGGCCCTCGGGGCGGTCTTCGGCGTGCTGCTCTACCTGCTCAACTTCCACCTCATGGCCCAGATCTTTCCCTGGTTTGCCGAGTTGCAGGGCGGAGCCACCTTGACGGCGCACCTGGTCTTCGGCATCAGCGCGGCCTTGCTGTACTGGAAGCTCGCGCGGCGTGATACCCGCTGACACCGCCTGACGGCATCCTGTGCAGAGGCAGATATGGTCATCGCGGCCGTCCTGCTCGTCATCGTGTTGGGCTCGGTGGTCTTCCACCTGGCCACGCCCTGGTGGACCACGCCCCTGGCCTCCAACTGGAAGACGATGGACGACACCCTGACCATCACCGTGGTGATCACCGGGGTCTTCTTCGTCGCCATCAACCTCTTCGTCGCCTATGCGGTGTGGCGTTACCGCCATCGTGCAGGCCATCGTGCAGCCTATGAGCCCGAGAACCACCGGCTCGAGCGCTGGCTCATCGGCATCACCACCATCGGCATCGTCGGTTTGCTCGCGCCGGGCCTGGTGGTCTATGCCGACTACGTCCGGCCGCCACGTGACGCGCTGCAACTCGAGGTGGTGGGCTATCAATGGCAGTGGCGCTTCCGCCTGCCGGGGCCGACCGGTGAACTGGGCGGCACCGATGTGCGCTTCATCAGTCCCACCAACCCTCTGGGTCTGGACCCCAGCGATCCGGAGGGCCGGGACAACCTGGTCATCGACGGTGGCGAGGTCTACCTGCCCGTGAACCGGCCCGTGAAGGTGACGATGCGTTCGGTGGACGTGCTGCACGACTTCTTCGCTCCGCAGTTCCGGGCCCGCATGAACCTGGTGCCGGGGCAGGTCAGCAGCTTCTGGTTCACCCCGACGCAGACGGGGCGCTTCGAGGCCATGTGTGCGCAGCTGTGCGGCCTGGGCCACTCGGCCATGCGCGCGCATGTGGTGGTGGTGGAAGAAGCCGAGTTCCTGGCCTGGCGCGACAAGCTGCCCACTTTCGCCAGCACGCAGGCCCCGATGGCCGTGACCGGCGGCGATCCCGTTGCCCTGGGCCGGGCGCTGGCCCAGTCGAAGGGCTGTGTCGCCTGCCACAGCAGCGACGGCAGCACGAGCGTGGGCCCCACCTGGAAGGGCCTGTACGGCAAGACCGAGACCCTGAAGGACGGTCGCCGCCTGCGCGTGGACGAGCAGTTCCTGCGCGACTTCATCCGCGACCCGAAGGCCATGAGCATCCAGGGCTTCCCGCCGGTGATGCCGCGCATCGAGCTGAGCGAGGACGAACTCGACGCGCTGGTGGCCCACATCAAGTCCCTGGCCACCCCCTGAGGTCCGGCGATGAGCACCCACCACGACACCACCCGCGATGCGCTCCACGAGGACCACGAGCCCCGCAGCTTCTGGACGCGCTACGTCTGGAGCCAGGACCACAAGGTCATCGCGATCCAGTACGGGGGCACAGCCATCTTCGTGGGGCTGATCGGGCTGCTGCTGTCCAACCTGATGCGGTTGCAACTCGGCTTTCCGGGCGTCTTCGAGTTCATCAACCCCGAGCGCTACTACCAGTTCGTCACCATGCACGGGATGATCATGGTGATCTACCTGCTCACGGCGCTTTTCCTCGGCGGCTTCGGCAACTACCTCATTCCGCTGATGGTGGGGGCCCGCGACATGGTCTTCCCCTACCTGAACATGTTGAGCTTCTGGGTCTACCTGTTGTCGGTGATCGTGCTGCTGGCCAGCTTCTTCGTGCCCGGCGGTCCCACCGGCGCGGGGTGGACACTGTATCCACCGCAGGCCATCCTGCCCGGCACACCAGGACACGACTGGGGCATCATCCTCATGCTCGTCTCGCTGGTGATCTTCATCGTGGCCGCCACGATGGGCGGCCTCAACTACGTCACCACGGTGCTGCAGGCACGCACGCGCGGCATGACGCTCCTGCGCATGCCGCTCACGGTGTGGGGCATCTTCGTGGCCACCATCCTGGCGCTGCTGGCCTTTCCGGCGCTGTTCGTCAGCGGCGTGATGATGCTGCTCGACAAGACCCTGGGCACCAGCTTCTTCATGCCGGCGCTGGTGTCGCTGGGCCAGGCCACCGACTACAAGGGCGGCAGCCCGCTGCTCTTCCAGCACCTGTTCTGGTTCTTCGGCCACCCTGAGGTCTACATCGTCGCGCTGCCGGCCTTCGGCATCGTCTCCGACCTCATCAGCGTGCATGCGCGCAAGGCCATCTTCGGCTATCGCACCATGGTGTGGGCCATCGCCATCATCGGCGGCTTGAGCTTCGTGGTGTGGGCCCACCACATGTTCGTCAGTGGCATGAATCCGTACTTCGGCTTCTTCTTCGCCACCAGCACGCTCATCATCGCGGTGCCCACGGCCATCAAGGTCTACAACTGGGTGCTCACGCTGTGGCGCGGCGACATCCACCTCACGGTGCCCATGCTGTTCTCGCTGGCCTTCCTGTGCACCTTCGTGATCGGCGGGCTCACGGGGCTCTTCCTCGGCAACGTCAGCGTGGACATTCCGCTGTCGGGCACCTACTTCGTCGTCGCGCACTTCCACATGGTGATGGGGGTGGCGCCCATCCTGGTGGTCTTCGGCGGCATCTACCACTGGTTTCCCAAGATCACCGGGCGCATGCTCGACGATCGCCTGGGCCACCTGCACTTCTGGGTCACCTTCCTCGGCACCTATGCGATCTACTTCCCCATGCACTACCTGGGCGTGCTGGGCATGCCGCGGCGCTACTACTCCTACGAGATCTACGACTTCATCCCGGCCTCGGCCCATGCGCTCAACGTCTTCATCAGCGTGGTGGCCATCGCCGTGGGCGTGATGCAGCTGGTCTTCATCTACAACCTGGTCTGGAGCGCCCTCAAGGGCCCGCGGGCCGACCCCAATCCCTGGCGGGCGGCCTCGCTGGAATGGTTCACGCCCGACACCCCGCCGCGCCATGGCAACTGGGGCCCGGCGCTGCCGGTGGTCTACCGCTGGGCTTACGCCTACAGCGTGCCGGGGGCGCCGCGCGATTTCATCGCCCAGACCGAGCCGCCCGAAGCGGGCGGCATGGAGCCCCAGCCTCACGGCAGCGCGGGCATGAGAGGAGCTTCTGCATGAACACGACCACCGTGTCTCTGGAGCCACCGCCGGGCTTGCCTCGCATCCAGGCCCTGGGCCTGGGGGTGTGGGTGATGATCGGCGTGGGCTGCGCCCTGTTCGGCCTCTTCCTGGCCGCCTATGTGATGCGCATGGACGGCGGGGACTGGGCACCCATCGCCTTGCCCTGGCAACTGTGGCTGAGCACGGCAGTGCTGGTGGCGGCGAGCCTGGCCCTGCACCGCGCGGCACGCGCCGGGGAGCGGGGGCTTGCGGTCGAGTCGCGCCGCGCGCTGTGGGCCGGCGGGGCCTTGGCCTTTGCCTTCCTGGCCATCCAGGCCTGGGCCTGGATGGCGCTGCAGGCGGCACAGGTGGTGGCCGTGGGCAACCCGGCCGCCAGCTTCTTCTTCCTGCTCACGGCCCTGCATGCGCTGCATGTGATGGGCGGCCTGCTGGCCTGGGGGGTGGCGTTGCGAGCCCAGGCCCGCGACGCCGATGTTCGCGCCACGGCCTGGCGTGTGCGCCTGTGCGCCCGCTACTGGCATTTCCTGCTGGCGGTGTGGGGGGTGTTGTTCGCCGCCCTGGGCGTGCTCACGCCCGAGCTGGTGGCCTATCTGTGCGGCACGGCCTGAGGACATGCCATGAGCAGCATCCCCGCACCGCCCTCGTCGCCCGTGGCTGCGGCATCGCCATCGAATCGCTGGCGCGAGCTGGTGGCCGACTGGTCGGCCGATCGCCAGGCCTTCCAGGTGTCCTGGGGCAAGGCGATGATGTGGATCTTCCTGCTCAGCGACACCTTCGTCTTCGGCACCTTCCTCACGGGCTACATGACGGTACGGGCTTCCACCACCGTGGACTGGCCCAATGTCAGCCAGGTGTTCGCGTTGCATGTGGGCGGGGTCGAGGTGCCGCTGCTGCTGATCGCGATCATGACCTTCGTGCTCATCACCAGCAGCGGCACGATGGCCATGGCCGTGAACTGCGCCTACCGACGCGACAAGGTCAACGCGGCCGTGCTGATGCTGGTGACGGCCGCCCTGGGCGAGACCTTCGTGCTGATGCAGGCCTTCGAGTGGTCGAAGCTGATCATGGACGGCGTGCGGCCCTGGGAGAACCCTTTCGGCGCCGCGCAGTTCGGCTCCACCTTCTTCATGATCACGGGCTTCCACGGCTTGCACGTCACGGGTGGCGTGATCCTGCTCTTCGTCGTGAGCTGGAAGCTGCTGCGCGGCGACTACGACCGCCGCGGCAATTACCAGATCGTCGAGATCGTGGGCCTGTACTGGCACTTCGTCGACCTGGTGTGGGTCTTCATCTTTGCCTTCTTCTACCTCTGGTGAGGCGGCCATGGACCAGGAACATCAGCAACAGCATCCGATCAGCCTCTACCTGAAGGTGTGGGTGCTCCTCTTCGTGCTCAGCGCGCTGTCGTACATGGTGGACTACTTCCAGTTCCAGGGGTTGTGGCGCTGGGGGCTGGTGCTGACCTTCATGGTGCTCAAGGCGGGCCTGATCATGGCCATCTTCATGCACCTGGCCTGGGAGCGCGTGGCCCTGGTGACGGCCATCGTGCTGCCACCGCTGGCCCTGCTGGTGCTGGTGGGGCTGATGGCGGCAGAGGCCGATCACACGCTCACGGCGCGGCTGACCTTCTTCCGTTGAAAGGCCGGTCTCCATGGCCCTGCACCCTCCCGGCCGCTCCCGCCAGCGCGGGCTGACCCTCGTGGAAGGTGCGCCGGCCGTGTCGTGGCGGGCCTATCTGGCGCTCACCAAGCCGCGTGTGGTGCTGCTGATGCTCTTCACGGCCTGGGTGGGCATGTGGCTGGCCCGGCCGCTGCATCCCGAGCCCTGGCCCGTGCTGGCCGGCCTGCTGGGCATCGCCCTGATGGCGGCCAGCGCGGCGGCGATCAATCACCTGGTCGACCGCCACGTGGATGCGCGCATGGCCCGCACCCGCCACCGGCCGCTGCCGCGCGGGCAGCTGAACGCGGCGCAGGTGGTGGTGTTTGCCCTGGCGCTGGGGCTGGCCGGCTGGGCCGTGCTGTGGTGGGGTACGAACCCGCTGTGCGCGGTGCTCACCCTGGCCTCGCTGGTGGGTTACGCGGGCGTCTACAGCCTCTACCTGAAGCACGCCACGCCGCAGAACATCGTGATCGGCGGGGCGGCCGGTGCGGCCCCGCCCCTGCTGGGCTGGGTGGCCGTCACGGGCCAGGTCGACCCGGGCGCATGGCTGCTCTTTCTCATCATCTTCATCTGGACCCCGCCGCATTTCTGGGCACTGGCCATCGACCGCCGCGAGGACTACGCCCGCGTGGGCGTGCCCATGCTGCCGGTCACCCACGGCGTACCCCATACGGCGCGGCGGGTGCTGGGCTATGCCGTGGCGCTGGTGGCGGTGAGCCTGCTGCCGGCGGCCATCGGTCTGGGCGGCGGGCTCTACCTTGCCGGGGCGGTGCTGCTGGGGGCGCGCTTCGTGGCCATGGCCTGGCGGCTGCAGCGCGATGTGCGTGTGGCCTTGCCGCTGTTCCGCTACTCGATCACCTACCTGTTCGGGCTGTTTGCGCTGCTGCTGCTCGATGCCACCCTGCGTCTGTGAGCTTCACCAGCCCCACACCAGACGCAGCGGCAGGTACAGGGCCATGCCGACGAGGATGGTGCCCAGGATGTCGCGGCGCCAGAAGTAGTAGGCCGTGGCCGCCACCAGGCCAAAGATGCGTGCGTCGCGCCAGGTGCCGATCAGCTCGCCCTGGGTCATCAGCACCTCGGGGGCGATCACCGCCGCGAGCGCCGCCAGGGGGGCGTACTTCAGGCCGCGCTTGAGCAGGCCCGGCATGCGCAGCTCGCGTTCGGGCAGCAGGAAGAAGGCGCGTGTGAGGACGGTGATCACCGCCAGCCCGGCGATCGTGAGGATGGCCTCCCAACCACTCATGTGCCGCCTCCGGTGGGGTGAGCGCGCCTCCAGGCGCGTTCGGCGGTTTCCATGACCAGGCCGGCGGCCACGGCCGCAGCAATGGCCACCACGATGTTCAGCTTGAGCGGCAGCGCATAGGCCGCCACGGCCGCGGCGCTGGCCACGCCGGCAGCCACCCAGGTGGCCCGTTCGCCCAGCAGTGAGCACATCACGCCCAGCAGGGCCAGCACACCGGCAAAGCCCAGACCCCACTCGGGCGGGATCACGTTGGCCAGCACGATGCCCAGCACCGAGGCGCTCTGCCAGGCGACCCAGTTCGTTGCCACGCCACCCCAGTAGTAGGGCATCTGATCGGGCACTCGATGCTCGGGCTCGGGAAAGCGCTTCATGAACATCACGTAGTTCAGGTCGCCGCTGAAGTAGCCCAGCACGCAGCGCTGGCGCAGCGGGAAGCGTGCGAAATAGGGCCGCCACATCGCGCTGAAGATCACGAAGCGCAGGTTCACGCAGGTGGCGGCAGCCCACACCACCCACATCGGCGCGCCGGCCGCCATCAGCGGCAGGGCGGCCAACTGCGCACTGCCGGCGAACACGAAGAAGGTCATGAACAGCGCCAGCGGCACCGACAGGCCCGACTTGACCATGGCCACGCCGGTGACCAGCCCCCAGGCGGCGATGCCCAGGGCCAGGCTCACCATGTGGCGGGCGCCGAGGCGGAATTCGGGATGGCGCCAGGTGGCGTGGAGGAGGCTGGTGTTCATGCGGGCGACAACAACCTGTCATTGTCGCCAAAACTGGCGTACAGGCACCTGAACATCGGATGATTGGACGGAACCGCCCCGCAGGCGACCGGGGGAGCCACTGGGTCTCGCCTCAGTCGGCAGAGGGGGGCGTGCCCGGCGGGACGGCCCGCAGCAGCAATCCGGTGGCGGACACGCGCAACTCCATCTCGCTCGCACCGTTCACGGCCCTGAAGCTGGCCGAACCGTAGTCGGTGTCGAGCAGGCCCGACAGCCAGCCGAAGCGCTCGCGCAGGGTGAAGAGGTCCACCGGCCGGTCCAGGCGCAGGCTGTGCACCGTGCGTTCGGCCGTGCGCTCCTGGTCCAGCGAGACGTAGCGGCCCGACACCCGGTCCAGTTCGTAGGCCGTGTGCAGGCCCAGGAAGTTGGCCACGGGCTTCCACTTCAGTACATGTGCGTCGACGTAAAGTGCATCGCCGCGCAGCTCGAACGCCTTGCGGCTGCCGTCGGGCAGGGTGAAGTGGGCGCGGAAGTGCTGGGCGCCCAGCGGCTCGATGCGGATGTGCGCGGCCACCTGCTCATGCGTGAGCGCACGGTAGCCGTGCACCCCCAGCCCGATCAGGCTGATGGCCACCCCGCTCATGAGCAGCACGAGCCCCGTCAGGGTGTGTACCAGCAGGCCCAGTGGCCGGGCACGCAGCAGGCTGCGGAAGGCGGCGGCCATGAAGAGCAGGCCCAGCAGCCACAGCGCAAGCGAGGCCCACCAGCCCGGGCCCAGCGCCAGGGGCATGTCCTCGAACCAGCTCTTCACCACGGTGGTGTCCATGGGCTCATCCTGCCACGGTCCGCGGCGCATGGCCGGGCAAGCCCGAGCGCGCGGGATGGCCTTGCCCGGGCACAATCCCCAGCACCCGTGAGGGCCTGTGGCCCAGGAGACCGCCCCGATGAGCTCGTCCGACCAAGACCGCCGCGCTCTGCGAGATCGCCTGCTGGCCGCCCGCCAGGCCCTGCCCGACCGGCTCGAGCGGGCCGTGGGGCTGCAGACGGTGCTGCGCGGCTGGCTGGTGGGCCGGCGCGAGACGCGCATTGGGGCCTACTGGCCCATCAAGGGCGAGTTCGACCCGCTGCCAGCGCTCTACCGCTGGCAGGAGGGCGCCCCCGAGGGCACGACACGCCGGATCGGCCTGCCCGTGGTGGACAAGGCCAGCGGCCAGCTGCGCTTTCATGTGTGGTTCCCGGGCTGCCCGATGGAAGAGGACGCCTACGGCATCCCCAAGCCCAAGGACACCGAGGCCTTCGAGCCCGAGCTGCTGCTGGTGCCCTGCGTGGGCTTCGGGCCGGCGGGCCTGCGCCTGGGCTACGGCGGCGGCTTCATCGACCGCACGCTGGCCGCGCTGGACCCGCGCCCCTGGTCGGTGGGCCTGGGTTATGCGCACGGCTTCCTGCCCCTGCTCAAACCCCTGCCTGGGGAGGCCTGCCTCGACACCCTCCTCACCGAGGAGGGGGTGATGTGGGAGCGCGGCTGAGCGGTGCCCGGCGCGCTCAGCGCAGCCCCAGCCGCTCGCAGATCTGCAGCGTGGCGTGGGCCTGGTTCATCGTGTAGAAGTGCAGCCCCGGCGCGCCAGCGACGCGCAGCTGGTCGCACAGGTCGCTCACCACGTCCAGGCCGAAGGCCTGGATCGAGGCCTTGTCGTCGCCGTAGGCCGCCAGGCGCATCCGGATCCAGCGCGGGATCTCGGCACCACAGGCATCCGAGAAGCGCATGAGCTGTGATGAATTGGTGATCGGCATGATGCCCGGGATGATGGGCACGTCCACCCCGAGCTTGTGGGCGTCGTCGACGAAGCGGAAGTAGGCGTCGCTGTTGAAGAAGTACTGCGTGATGGCCGCATTGGCGCCGGCCCTGACCTTGGTGGCGAAGGCCTGCAGGTCGGCCTCGGGTGAGCGGGCCTGGGGGTGCACTTCGGGATACGCACCCACCTCGATGTGGAAGTGATCGCCCGTGGTCTCGCGGATGAAGGCCACCAGGTCGCTGGCGTAGCGGAACTCGCCGAAGCCACCGTAGCCACTGGGCAGGTCACCGCGCAGGGCCACGAGGCGGCGGATCCCCATCTGCCGGAACTGTTCGAGCTGGGCGCGCACGCTGTCGCGTGTGGCGCCGATGCACGAGAAGTGCGGGGCGGCATCCACGCCCTCGGACAGGATGGACTGCACCGTCTGCAGGGTGCCGCCCTGCGTGGAACCGCCGGCGCCGTAGGTCACCGAGCAGTACTCGGGCTTGAGGGCATAGAGCTGCGCGCGCACGGCGGTGAGCTTGTCCACCCCCTCGGGTGTCTTGGGCGGAAAGAACTCCAGGCTGACCGGCAGCCGGTCTTGGGTCGCTTTCATCGGATCCTCTCTTTTCCGTTCGATGGGGCCTTCAGCCCCGCGTTTGTGCCCAGATGAAGAACTCGCGGTTGCCATCGCCGCCGGTGATGGGGCTGTCCCACCAGCCTCGCACCGTCCAGCCCAGCGCATCGCAGGCGGCGCGCAGGCGCTGCTCCACCAGAGGGTAAAGGCGGGCGTCTTTCACCAGCCCACCCTTGCCCACCTGCTCGGGGCTCAGCTCGAACTGGGGTTTCACCAGCATCAGCACCTGGGCGCCGGGCTTGAGCCAGGGCGCCAGCGCAGGCAGCACCAGCGTGAGCGAGATGAACGACAGGTCGCCCACCATCAGGTCGAAGCTGGCAGCCGGCTGATCGCGCGCAAAGTCGCTGCCTGCGGGCGATCGCGCATTGGTCCCTTCATAGCATGTGACCCGGGCATCGCTGCGCAGCCGCTCATGCAACTGGCCATGGCCCACGTCCAGTCCCACCACCGTCGCAGCACCCGCCTGCAGCAGCACGTCGGTGAAGCCGCCGGTGCTCTGCCCCACGTCCAGGCAGCGCCAGCCACGCACGTCCAGGCCACTCTCGCGCAGGGCGCCTTCCAGCTTGAGCCCACCGCGCGAGGCGAAGCGCAGCTCGGCGTCGTCGGTGACCTCGAGCGTGCAGCCCTCGGGCAGGTCTTCGCCCGCCTTCTTCGGCACCTGCCAGCCCCGCGGCCCCTTCCAGCGCACGGCCCCGCGCTCGATCAGCCGCTGGGCCGCCGAACGCGACGGCGCCAGGCCCCGCTGCACCAGCAGTTGATCCACTCGCATCATCGAAGCCTCAGGAATCCAGCGGACGCCGCGGATCCGGCTCGGCCGGTCCGCCAGCGTCGCCCCCTTGAGGGGGCGGCCGCAGGCCGTAGGGGGTGGTCAATCAGTACCTGTAGGTGTCGGGCTTGTAGGGGCCGTGGACGGGCACGCCGATGTAGGCGGCCTGCTCCTTCGTGAGCTTGGTCAGCTCGGCCCCCAGCTTCGACAGCTGCAGGCGCGCGACCTTCTCGTCCAGGTGCTTGGGCAGCACGTAGACCTGGCCCACCTTGTAGTCCTTGGCCTTGGTGAAGAGCTCGATCTGCGCGATGGTCTGGTTGGCAAAGCTCGACGACATCACGTAGCTCGGATGACCGGTGGCGCAGCCCAGGTTCACCAGGCGGCCCTTGGCCAGCAGGATGATGCGCTTGGCGGGCTTCTTGCCCTGCTTGGGGAAGATCACGTGATCGACCTGCGGCTTGATCTCTTCCCACTTGCAGTGCTTTTCCAGCGAGGCGACGTCGATCTCGTTGTCGAAGTGACCGATGTTGCACACGATGGCCTGGTCCTTCATGGCCGCCATGTGCTCATAGGTGATCACGTCCTTGTTGCCGGTGGCGGTCACGAAGATGTCGGCCTTGTCGGCGGCGTAGTCCATCGTCACGACGCGGTAGCCTTCCATCGCGGCCTGCAGGGCGTTGATCGGGTCGATCTCGGTGACCCACACCTGCGCCGACAGGGCGCGCAGTGCCTGGGCCGAGCCCTTGCCCACGTCACCGTAGCCGCACACCACGGCGATCTTGCCGGCGATCATCACGTCGGTGGCGCGCTTGATGCCGTCCACCAGCGATTCACGGCAGCCGTAGAGGTTGTCGAACTTGCTCTTGGTGACCGAATCGTTCACGTTGATGGCGCGCAGCATCAGCTCGCCCTTGGCCGACATCTCCTGCAGGCGGTGCACGCCGGTGGTCGTCTCTTCGGTCACGCCGATGATGTTCTTCAGGCGGCGGCTGTACCAGGTGGCGTCTTCCTTGAGCTTGGCCTTGATGGCGGCGAACAGGATGCGCTCTTCCTCGCTCTTGGGCTTGCCCAGCACCTTCAGGTCCTTCTCGGCCTTGGCGCCCAGGTGCATCAGCAGCGTGGCATCGCCGCCGTCGTCCAGGATCATGTTCGGGCCTTCGGTCTTGCTGCCCTTGGGGCCGAACTCGAAGATGCGGTGGGTGTAGTCCCAGTAGTCCTCCAGCGTTTCGCCCTTGACGGCGAACACCGGGGTGCCGGCTGCGGCGATGGCGGCGGCGGCGTGATCCTGGGTCGAGAAGATGTTGCACGAGGCCCAGCGCACATCCGCGCCCAGTGCCTGCAGCGTCTCGATCAGCACGGCCGTCTGGATGGTCATGTGCAGCGAGCCGGTGATCCGGGCGCCCTTGAGCGGCTGGCTCTTGGCGAACTCGTCGCGAATGGCCATCAGGCCGGGCATCTCCGTCTCGGCGATCTGGATTTCCTTGCGCCCCCAGCTGGCGAGCGAGATGTCGGCGACGACGTACTGGGAGGGCGGGACGGGCTTGAGGACAGCGTTCATGTGTTTCTCCTGGTGGAAAAACCGCTGTGCACTGAGGGATTTTGTGAGACTCACCCGGCAGGACACATGCGGGTGAGCGCCGTTGCAGATGAATTCCGAGCCTGGGGCCTGGGTGGCCTTGCAACGCTCCTCGGAAGTGGCGAATTGTAGCTGTCCTGGCGAATTGTTGGGGCGCGCAGGCGGCCGAGCCGCGGCAAAAACGGTAGCATTTGCGGTTTGCGCACGCCAAGGCGGTGTGCCGCGGTGCCGCCTGGCACCAGCCTGCCTGGCTCGACCCGGGCCCCTGGAGTCTCTTGTGTCTTTCGCCCCCGAAACCCGGCGCCGCCGGACCTTTGCCATCATCTCCCACCCCGACGCTGGCAAGACCACGCTGACGGAGAAACTGCTGCTGTTCTCGGGCGCGATCCACATCGCCGGCTCCGTCAAGGCGCGCAAGGCCAGCCGCCATGCCACCTCCGACTGGATGGAGATCGAAAAGCAGCGCGGCATCTCGGTGGCCAGCTCGGTGATGCAGATGCTCTACCGCGACCACGTGGTCAACCTGCTCGACACGCCGGGCCACAAGGACTTCTCGGAGGACACCTACCGCGTGCTGACGGCGGTGGATTCAGCGTTGATGGTGATCGACGCGGCCAACGGTGTGGAAGCCCAGACCCGGCGCCTGATCGAGGTCTGCCGCCAGCGCGACACGCCCATCCTCACCTTCGTGAACAAGATGGACCGCGAGGGACGCGACCCCATCGCCCTGCTCGACGAGATCGAGCAGGAACTGGGCATGCCCTGCGTGCCCATGACCTGGCCGGTGGGCCAGGGCAAGGCCTTCGCCGGCATCATCAACCTGCGCCAGAAGAACATGCGCCTGTTCAAGGCGGGGCAGGACCGTGTCACCGACGACGAGGTCGTGTCGCTCGACCAGGCAGATGCCTTGCGCGCGCGCTTCGGGCACGATTTCGAGCAGGCCGAGCAGAACATCGAGCTGCTGAGCGAAGCCGCGCCGGCCTTCGACATGGAGGCTTTCCTGGCGGCGAAACAGACGCCGGTGTTCTTCGGTTCGGCCGTGAACAACTTCGGTGTGCAGGAGGTGCTGGATGCGCTGGTGGACCTGGCGCCACCGCCCGCGCCGCGCCAAAGCACCACGCGTGTGGTGCAACCCGAAGAAGAGGCGTTCTCGGGCGTGGTCTTCAAGGTGCAGGCCAACATGGACCCCGCGCATCGCGACCGCATCGCCTTCGTGCGTGTGTACTCGGGCCGTTACACCCAGGGCATGAAGCTCAAGGTGCAGCGCACGGGCAAGGAGCTGCGCCCCACCAGCGTCGTCACCTTCCTTTCTCAGCGGCGCGAGGCCGTGGATGAGGCTTACGCCGGCGACATCATCGGCTTCACCACGCATGGCGGCGTCCAGCTCGGCGACACCATCACCGAAGGCGAAGCCCTGCAGTACACCGGGCTGCCCTTCTTTGCGCCCGAGCTCTTCCAGGCCGTCGAACTGGCCAACCCGATGAAGAGCAAGCAGCTCCAGGCCGGCCTGATGCAGCTGGGCGAGGAAGGCGCCATCCAGGTCTTCCGTCCGCATGATGGCGGCGCCATGCTGCTGGGGGCTGTGGGGCAACTGCAGTTCGAGGTGGTGCAGCACCGCCTGAAGGCTGAGTACGGCGTGGAGGTGCGCCTGATGCCCTCGCGCTACGTCGGCGCGCGCTGGGTCACGGCCGACACGCCCGAGGAACTGAAGAGGTTCACCGACGCCAGCAGCGCCAAGCTCGCGCTGGACGCGGCCGACACCCTGGCCTACCTGATGACCTCGCCCTACGACCTGCGCCTGACGCAGGAGCGGCATCCGAAGATCCACTTCCATCCGCTGCGCGAGCATGCTGGCCTGACCCTGCAGAAAGCCGCATGACGCCCGCCGCGATGCAGCCTTTGTCTGCCTGGCCGGTGGAGGCCCGTCGCCAGTTGCGAGGCGTCTTCACCGACATTGACGACACGCTGACCAGCGACGGGGCGATTACGCCTGATGCCTTGGGGGCGCTGCACGCGTTGAAGGACGCCGGGCTGGTGGTCATCCCCATCACCGGCCGCCCGATGGGCTGGTCGGAACCCTTCGCGCGAGCATGGCCGGTCGAAGCCATCGTGCCCGAGAACGGGGCCCTGGCGGTGCTGCCGGACGGCCGGCGGCTCTATGTGCAGGACGAAGCCACACGCACGCGCCATGCCCGCCGCCTGGCAGAGGTGGCTCAGCGCATCCTGAACGAGGTGCCGGGGGCGCAGCTCGCCCGCGATAGCGCCGGGCGCGTTACCGACATCGCCATCGACCACAGCGAGTTCACCCACCTGCCTCAGGAACGCATCGACCAGGTCGTGGCACTGATGCAATCCGAGGGCATGGTGGCCACCGTCAGCTCCATCCACATCAACGGCTGGTTTGGCACGCACGGCAAGTGGAGCGGTGCCTGCTGGATCGCCAGGGAACTGCTGGGTATCGACCTGGCGAGCGAACTCGACCGCTGGGCCTACGTAGGCGACTCCACCAACGATCAGCCCATGTTCGAGCGCTTCGACCACAGTGTGGGGGTGGCGAACATCGCGCGTTTCGTGCCGCAGATGCAGCACCTGCCACGCTATGTCACGCCCTCAGAGCGGGGCCATGGTTTCGCCGAGGTGGCGCGCGCCGTGCTGGCCGCCCGCTGATCAGGGCTTGCGGCCGGGGATGCCCGTCCACATTTCGTCCAGATTGGCGATGCCCCAGGCTTGCGGGTCCTCGTGGCCGACGATGCGGTCGTTGGTCTGCACCGTCCCCAGCTCCAGTACCTCGGGCACGATGTAGGTGTTCGACTTGGTCGAGAAGAAGACCTTCACGCGCGGCAGGAGCAGCGAGCGTTCGCTCTGGTCGAGCACCACACCCAGGCGTCCTGAGTGCATGCGCACCAGCGAGCCGGTCGGGTAGATGCCCACGCACTTCACGAAGGCCTGGAAGACGCGCTCATCGAAGTGGCCTTCTTTGGCCCACAGCGCCATCTTCTTCAGCGATTCGGCCGGATGCCAGCCGGCCTTGTAGGGACGGTCAGAGGTGATGGCATCGTAGACATCGCACACCGCACCCATCTTGGCGTGCACGGTGATGGCATCGCCACGCAGCCGTTCGGGATAACCGCTGCCATCCACCTTTTCGTGGTGGTGAAGGCAGACATCGAGCGTCATCTCCGAGGTCACGCCTGCCTCGACCAGCATGTCGTAGCCGGCGCGTGGATGGGATCTGACCTTCCCGAATTCATCGTCCGTGAGCCGGCCGGGCTTGTTGAGGATGTCCAGCGGGATGGCCGCTTTGCCCAGGTCGTGCAGCAGGCCGGCCAGAGCAGCTTCCCGGATCGTGTCCAGTCCCAGGCCGAGTTGGCGGGCCAGGCTGGACATCAGTGCGGCCACTGCGACTGAATGCAAGTAGGTGTAGTCGTCCTTGGTCTTCAGCCGCGCCAGGCTGATCAGGGCGCCCGGGTTGCGCAGCACCGAATCCGAGATGTCGTCCACCAGTGGGGCGAGGTGCTCGGTGGACACCACCTTGCCCAGTCGCGCTTCCCGGAAGAGCACGGTGACCTCCTTCTTCGCCTGGGCCAGCACCCGCTGCGCACGTTCGATCTCGGCGCCCAGGCTCGAGGCCTCGGGCACCGGACGCGACGGCCTGGTGGCAGGGCCTTCCTGGCGCAGCTCGGCCCGCAGCCTTTCGTCGTCCGCCGTGCCAGGTGCAGGAGCCTCTGCCGGGGCCGCCACATCCAGACCCTTGTCCACGTCGATCAACACCTCCTTGACGGGGCTGCGCAGGAGCTTGTCGAGGTCGGCCTGGTCCCTGATGACGAAGGAGGTCTTCCAGAACGGATGGTCGAGCCAGGACGAGCCGCACAGGCCGTGCAGGAACATGCCCAGGCGAACCTGGCTGACGGGGATCTTCTTCAACATGGAGGCGCCATGCTAGTGCGGCGGCTTCGATCGCACACAAGAAAAAAGCGTGCCGAATGGCACGCTTGTTCTGCTTTCGCGAAAGCGCCCACGTAGGCGGGCGCTCACATCGGTGAGTTCACTTGAGGCCGGCCGCCGCCCGAAGCACCGCCGCCTTGTCCGTCTTTTCCCAGGTGAATTCGGGCTCCTCGCGGCCGAAGTGGCCGTAGGCCGCCGTCTTGGAGTAGATCGGGCGCAGCAGGTCGAGCATCTGGATGATGCCCTTGGGGCGCAGGTCGAAATGCTCGTTCACCAGCGCGGCGATCTGCTCGTCGGGGATCACGCCGGTGCCTTCGGTGTAGACCGTCACGTTCATCGGGCGGGCCACGCCGATGGCGTAGGCCACCTGGATCTGGCACTGGCGGGCCAGGCCGGCGGCCACGATGTTCTTGGCCACGTAGCGTGCCGCATAGGCGGCCGAGCGGTCGACCTTGGACGGGTCCTTGCCCGAGAAGGCGCCGCCACCGTGGGGGCAGGCGCCACCGTAGGTGTCGACGATGATCTTGCGGCCGGTCAGGCCGCAGTCGCCCTGCGGGCCACCGACGACAAAGCGGCCAGTCGGGTTGATCAGGTACTTGGTGTCCTTCAGCCATTCCTTGGGCAGCACCGGCTTGATGATCTCCTCGATCACCGCTTCGATGAACGAGGCCTTCATCTTCTTGGGCGTCTCGCTCTGGTCGGGGCTGTGCTGCGTGGACAGCACCACGGTGTCGATGCTGTGCGGCTTGCCATCGACATAGCGCATCGTCACCTGGCTCTTGGCGTCCGGGCGCAGGAAGGGCAGGCGGCCGTCCTTGCGCAGCTGGGCCTGGCGCTCCACGAGCCGGTGCGCATAGTAGATCGGCGCGGGCATCAGCTCGGGGGTTTCGTCACAGGCGTAGCCGAACATCAGGCCCTGGTCGCCGGCGCCCATGTTCAGATAGTCGTCGCTGGCCTGGTCCACGCCCTGCGCGATGTCGTTGCTCTGCTTGTCATAGGCCACCAGCACCGCGCAGCCCTTGTGGTCGATGCCGTACTCGGTGTTGTCGTAGCCGATGCGCTTGATGGTGTTGCGTGCCACCTCGATGTAGTCGACGTGCGCATTGGTCGTGATCTCGCCGGCCAGCACCACCAGGCCGGTGTTCGTCAGGGTCTCGGCCGCCACGCGCGAGCGCGGATCCTGCTCGAAAATGGCGTCCAGGATGGCGTCGGAGATCTGGTCGGCCACCTTGTCGGGGTGACCCTCGGATACGGACTCGGACGTGAAGAGAAAATCGTTCGCCACTGCAGGGCCTCCAATCAAGTTGACTCACCTTCGGGCGTTTGCCGTCTCGGGTGTGTTGGAGGAGCGGCGAACGCTTTAGCGGAATTTATGGAGCGAGCCCTCGAAGCAGGCACTCACCCGGCAGCGGGCTCGCTATGCTTGCCCCTCTGCATCGCCCCGCAAGTTGTTCCTTAACCCGGCGATGACCGCATTATAGAAACATGCAATTCCTGTTCCGCGTGCTGTCCCGATGTCCCTTGTGGCTGCTCCACTGGATCGGGGGGGGGGTGGGTTGGCTGGCGTACGCACTGTCGCCCAGCTACCGCCAGCGCTTCCGAGCCAATGCCGCGCAGGCTGGCCTGGACTGGCCGGCCGTGCGGCCCGCCGTGGCCGAGGCCGGTCGCATGGCGGCGGAGCTGCCGTGGCTGTGGATGCGTCCGCAGGAGGCCCGGTTGGGAGGCCGTGTCCGGGTGGAGGGTGCCGCCTTGATCGAAGCGGCCCATCGGCAGGGACAGGGACTCATCTTCCTGACGCCGCACCTGGGCTGCTTCGAGGTGACGGCGCAAGCCTATGCCGAACACTTCGGTGCACGTTGCGGACCGCTGACGGCCTTGTACCGCCCGCCGCGCAAGAAGGCCCTGCGCGACCTGGTGGACACGGCCCGCCATCGGCCCGGCCTGAAGACCGCCCCGGCGACGCTCTCGGGGGTGCGACAGATGATCCGCGCGCTGAAGGCGGGCGAAGCCGTGGGCTTGCTGCCCGATCAGGTGCCGCCCGAGGGGATGGGGGTGTGGGCACCGTTCTTCGGCAAGCCGGCCTACACCATGACGCTGGCGGCGCGGCTGGCCCACCAGACCGCTGCCCAGGTGGTGCTCGTCTGGGGCGAGCGGCTGCCGCGCGGTGCAGGCTATGTCGTGCGCTTCTCGCCCCTGGAGGAGGCGTTGCCCCTTGAGGCAGAATCGGCGGCCGCCTGCATCAACCGCGCAATGGAACGACTGATCCTGCAATGCCCTGGCCAGTACCTGTGGGGCTATCACCGCTACAAGAGCCCGCGTACACAGCCGGTGGGCGGAGCGTTGGCGTGATGCATCTGGGAAGCCGGGCCACCATCGGCTTGATGTGGCTGCTGCACTGGTTGCCGCTGTCGGTACAGGCCGTGATCGGGCGCGCGCTCGGGCGGGCGCTGTATGCACTTGGGCGGTCGCGGCGACGCATTGCCCTGCGCAACCTGGAACTGTGCTTTCCCCATCGGTCGGCGGCCGAGCGCGAGGCGCTGGCGCGCGAACATTTCCAGTGGCTGGGGCGCAGCCTGCTCGAACGGGGCCTGCTGTGGTACGGATCACGCGCTCGTCTGGAGCGCCTGATCCGCGTCGAAGGCGACATCGGCCTGGCGGATCGCAGCGACAAGCCCGTGATGTGGCTCGCTCCCCACTTCATGGCCCTGGACGTGGCCGGCGTGGCCATCCAGCTGCATGTGAAGAAGACCGGCACCTCCATCTACCAGGCCCAGAGCGACAAGGTCTTCGATGCAGCGATCCGCCGCGGCCGGCTGCGCTTCGGCAACGCCGAGATCTTTTCGCGCAAGGAATCGGCCAAGCCCCTGATGCGCTGCATCCGTCGCGGTCAGCCCTTCTTCAACCTGCCGGACATGGACTTTGGCCCCAAGGACGCGGCTTTCGTGCCCTTTTTCGGTGTGCCCGCGGCCACGCTGCTGGCGCCCTCGCGCATGGCCCGCGCCCTCGACATGGTGGTGCAGCCCGTGGTGGCCGAGATGCTGCCGGGCGGCGAGGGCTATGTGGTGCGGTTCCTGCCCCCGTGGACAGACTTTCCCACCGACGATGCGCTGGCCGACACGCTGCGCATGAACCAGTGGATCGAACGCGAGATCGAGCGCCTGCCCGCGCAATACCTCTGGGTGCACAAGCGCTTCAAGACCCGCCCGCCAGGCGAGCCCCGTCTGTACTGATCCCCGCCGCCTTCTGTGGCGGGGGATAATCTGCACATGAAGCTGCGTTTCACCAAGATGCATGGGGCGGGCAATGACTTCGTCGTCATCGATGCCACCACCTCGCCGCTGTCGCTGTCGGTGGCGCAGTTGCAGCGCCTGGGCGACCGGCGCTTCGGCGTGGGAGCTGATCAGATCCTCGTGGTCGAGCGCGCCTCGTCGGCCGATGCCGACTTCCGCTACCGCATCTTCAATGGCGCCTCGGGTGAAGAGGTCGAGCATTGCGGCAATGGCGCACGCTGTTTCGTTCGCTTCGTGCATGAGAAGGGCCTGAGCGAGCGCAACCCCCTGCGGGTCGAAACCGTGAACAACCGACTCGTGCTGCAGGCGCAGGCCGACGGCCGGGTGACGGTGGACATGAACGCGCCGATCTTCGAGCCTGAGCGTGTCCCTTTTGATGCGGCAGGACTGACACCCCGCCCCGCGGGGCCGGCGCCCGGGATGCCGCTGTGGCCCCTGGATCTGGGCGACGCGCGTGTTGATGTGGCCGTGCTGTCGATGGGCAACCCGCACGCCGTGCTTCTGGTCGACGACGTGGACAAGGCCCCGGTGGCGCAGTGGGGCCCGCGCATCGAGCAGCACCCACGCTTTCCCCGCAAGGTCAATGCCGGCTTCCTGCAGATCATCGACCGCGGCCATGTGAAATTGCGCGTGTACGAGCGCGATGCGGGCGAAACCCTGGCCTGTGGCACGGGTGCCTGCGCGGCCGTCGTGGCCGGCATTCGCCAGGGACTGCTCGATCCTGCGGTCGAGGTCGACACGCGAGGCGGCCGGCTGCGCATCGAATGGGCGGGCGGGGACGCGCATGTGTTCATGACCGGCCCGGCGCAGACCGTCTTTGAAGGAGAAATCGAACTGTGAGCACCTCTTCCGGCATCCAGGGCATCACCGAGGATGACATCGCCCGCTTCCTCGCCAACACGCCCGGGTTCTTCGAGCGTCATGCCGAGCTGCTGGCCAGTATCCAGCTCACCAGCCCGCATGGTCATCGCGCTGTCTCGCTGCAGGAGCGCCAGATGGAGATGCTGCGCGAGAAGATCCGCGGCCTGGAGATGCGTCTCATGGAGATGATCCGCCATGGCCAGGAGAACATGGCCATCGCCGACAAGCTGCACCGCTGGACGCGTGCACTGATGCTCACGGCCGACCCCGCCGACCTGCCCGGTACCCTGGTGCATGAACTCAAGGCCCAGTTCCTGATCCCCCAGGCGGGTATTCGCGTCTGGGGCGTCGTGGGCGCCTATGCCGACCATGCCTTCGCCCAGGACGCAAGCGAGGACACGCGGGCGCTGGCGTCCAGCCTCATCCAACCCTACTGCGGCGCCAATGCCGGCTTCGAGGCGGTGCGCTGGCTGGACGACCCCGACACCGTGGCGTCGGTGGCGATGATTCCGCTGCGTCATGGCGTGGGCGCCCCGGCCTTCGGTCTGCTGGTCCTGGGGTCTCCCGATCCGACCCGCTACACCGCCGACATGGGCACCGAGTTCCTGATGCGTGTGGGCGATCTGGCCAGCGCCGGCCTGACGCGCCTGCTGCCCGAGGGCTGAGCACCCCGCCATGGACGACGGCATCGATCCGCAGATCGAGCGCTACCTCGAGCACCTGCGCGTCGAGCGTCGCATGGCTGAACTCACGCTCACTGCCTATGCCCGCGACCTGGCCCAGCTCCAGCGTCTGGCCGGCGAGGCCGGCGTGCCGCTGGATGCGGTGCAGCCTCACCACGTGCGCCGGTGGCTGGGCCGGCTGCACGCCCACGGCCTGTCCGGGCGCAGTCTGGCCCGCACGCTGAGCGCCTGGCGTGGCTGCTACCGCTGGTGGGGTCGCCAGGGACGCCTCACCCACAACCCGGTGGAAGGACTCAAGGCGCCCAAGGCGCCCAAGCCGCTGCCCCAGGCCCTCTCGGTCGGCCATTCCGTGGCGCTGGCCGAACACACACCGGCACAGGACGAGGATCCGACCCTGGCCGCACGCGACCGCTGCATCGTCGAGTTGCTCTACGGCTGCGGCTTGCGCATCAGCGAGCTGGTGGGGCTGGATGTGCGCAGCACCGCCGCCTCCCGAGGCTGGGTCGATCTGGCCGAAGCCGAGGTGCACGTGCTGGGCAAGGGCGGCAAGCGGCGCAGCGTGCCGATCGGTGCGGCGGCACGCGAGGCCCTCGCGGCCTGGCTCGCCCATCGGCCTCGCTACGTGCGAGCCGATGACGCACCCCTGCTGCTGAGCGAGCGCGGGGCGCGGCTCTCCCCCCAGCAACTGCGCCTGCGCCTGTCGCGGCGCGCCCTCCAGGCCGGGCTGCCCACCCAGGTGCACCCGCACATGCTGCGCCACTCCTTCGCCTCGCACCTGCTGCAGTCCAGCGGCGACCTGCGCGCGGTGCAGGAGCTGCTGTTTTTTAGCTCGATTTCCAGCACCTGGCCCGGGTCTATGACAAGGCTCATCCGCGGGCCAAGCGCAAGCCCTGAGGCGCATCCACACCCATGAAAGTCATCACCCTGCGCGAAGGCAAGGAGCGCTCCCTGCTGCGCCAACATCCCTGGGTCTTCCAGGGCTCCATCGCCCGCGGCAAGGCCGACGCCGGCGAGACCGTGCGTGTCGAGGCTCACGATGGCCGTTTCCTGGCCTGGGCCGCGTTCAGCCCCACCTCCATGATCCGGGTGCGTGCGTGGAGCTTCGACGAGAACGAGCGCATCGACGCTGACTTCTTCTCGCGTCGCATTGCCCGCGCGCTGGCGTTGCGCGATCGCCTGCCGCTCAACAGCGACGCCGTGCGGCTGATCCATGGCGAAGCCGACGGCTTGCCGGGGCTCATCGTCGACCGCTATGGCGACACGCTCAGCGCCCAGTTCCTCTCGGCGGGCACCGACCGCTGGAAGGCGGTGATCGCCGACCAGTTGCTCGCGGCGACCGGCGTGCAGCGCCTCTACGAACGGTCGGACTCCGGCGTGCGCAGCCTTGAAGGTCTGGCGCCCGCCAGCGGCTGGCTGCGGGGCGAGGGGCCGACCGAAGTGCGCATCCACGAGAACGGCTGGCAGCTCACGCTGGACGTGGCCGAGGGCCACAAGACCGGCTACTACCTTGACCAGCGGGACAACCGCGGGCGCTTCGCTCAGTGGGTGCAGCACTTCGGCTGCCGGCGAGTGCTCAACTGCTACAGCTACACCGGCGGCTTCAGCGTGGCGGCGCTGGCCGGCGGCGCCGAGGAGGTGGTGAGCGTGGATTCCTCCGGGCCGGCACTGGCTCGGGCCGACGCGCATGTGCGGCTCAACGGCTTCGACGCCGCGCGCCACCAGGCCCTGGATGCCGACGTGAACGAGACCTTGCGCCGCCTGATCAAGGAAGGCCGCTCCTTCGACGCCATCGTGCTGGATCCGCCGAAGTTCGCTCCGACCGCCGCCCACGCCGAGCGGGCATCGCGGGCCTACAAGGACATCAACCGCCTGGCCTTCAAGCTGCTGGCTCCCGGGGGGCTGCTGCTGACCTTTTCGTGTTCGGGTGGCATCGGCGCCGAACTCTTTCACAAGATCGTGGCGGGCGCCGGCCTGGATGCCGGGGTGGATGGGATGATCCTGTCACGCCTGGAGGCCGCGCCCGACCACCCGATGACGATCTGCTTCCCCGAGGGCGAGTACCTCAAGGGGCTGGCCATCCTCAAGCAGGCGGCCTGAGCGTCAGGGCAGCAGCCGCTCGCCGCGGAACAGTTCGGCCGGCTGCTCCCGCTCGCGCACGAGGTGGGCCTGGTCGCCGATGACCAGCACCTCGGCCGCACGACCACGGGTGTTGTAGTTGCTGGCCATGGTCATGCCGTAGGCTCCGGCCGACAGGATGGCCAGCCGGGCACCGGGTTGCGCCGCCAGGACGCGGTCGCGGCCCAGCCAGTCGCCCGATTCACACACGGGCCCCACGACGTCGTAGGTCATGGGCGAACCCCCGCCCCGGCGGGTCGGCACGATGCCCATCGTGGCCTCGTACATCGCCGGGCGCATCAGGTCGTTCATGGCCGCATCGACGATGCAGAAGTTCTTCTCTTCACCCGGCTTGAGGTAAAGGGTCTCGGTGAGCAGCACGCCGGCATTGCCCACCAGGGAGCGTCCCGGCTCGAACATCACCATGCGATGGCCGTGCCCTCGCGCGTCCAGGCGCTGGAGCAGCGCCGAGATCAACACATCGGCCGCGGGCGGCACCTCGTCGGTGTAGGTGATCCCCAAGCCGCCACCCAGGTCGAGATGGTGCAAGCGGATGCCCTCGGCCTCGATCGCCTCCACCAGGTCAAGCACACGGTCCAGCGCATCCAGGTAGGGGGCCACGTCGGTGATCTGAGACCCGATGTGGCAGTCGATGCCCACCACCTCCAGGCCGGGCAGCCCTGCCGCTCGCCGATAGATGGCCACGGCACGCTCGTGGGCCACGCCGAACTTGTTCGCCTTCAAACCCGTGGAAATGTAGGGATGCGTCCCCGCGTCCACGTCCGGGTTCACGCGCAGGCTGATGCGGGCGGTGTGCCTTTCCTCCACCGCCACGGCGGACAGCACCTCCAGCTCGGCCTCGCTCTCCACGTTGAAGCACTTCACGCCGGCCTGCAAGGCCAGGCGCATTTCCTCACGCGTCTTGCCCACGCCGGAAAACACCACCCGGTCGGCGCTCACGCCCACGGCCAGCACGCGCGCGAGCTCACCGCCCGAGACGATGTCGAAGCCGCAACCGGCGCGTGCGAAGGTCTGCAGCACGGCCAGGTTGGAATTGGCCTTCATCGCGTAGCAGATGAGGTGGTCGCGCCCCGCCAGGGCCCGTTGATACGGCGCCAGCGCCGCCAGCATGGCGGCCTGGGAGTACACGTACAGCGGTGTGCCGAAACGGTCGGCCAGTGCGTCCAGGGCACAGTCCTCGAGATACAGCGACTCGCCGCGGTAGGCGAGAAAAGGAGCACCAGGCAGGTTCATCGCGACGGGACAGGTTTGGGGGAGGTGGGGGCCGAGGCAGCATCGGCCGGGGCGGGCGCGGCGGTCTGGGGCAGGTAGAGCGGACCCTTTTGCCCACATGCCGACAGGCCCATGGCCAGCAGCGCGAGCAGGCCGGCAGATAGAATCAAGCCACGTTTCGACATGCACGGATTCTATCGGCGATGGCTCTGGACCCCACCCCCTTGAGCGACAGCGAGTACCACGAGCGCAGCCAGGCTGTCCTGGCCGCCGTGGAGGCGCGTGCGGACCAGCTGTTGCAGGATGACGTCGTCGACATCGACACCCATCGTACAGGCGGGCTCCTGGAACTGGTGTTTCCCAACGGGAGCAAGATCGTCATCAACACGCAGCCACCGCTGCACGAGATCTGGCTCGCCGCGCGTTCGGGCGGCTATCACTTCCGGCACGTCCAGGGCCGCTGGCTCGACACGCGCACCGATATCGAATTTTTCGAGATGCTGTCTGCCTGCGCCAGCGAACAGGCCGGCAAGCCGGTCCGCTTCCCCTCCGCCTGAGGCCGCCGGCTCTCAGGGGCGGAAGAGGTCCAGGATGCTGCGGCGCTCTTCCTCGGTCGTGGACGTCGTGGGCGCCTGGGCGTCTTCCAGGCCCAGACTGGTGACGCCGGCGCCATGGGCGTACTCGTCGTAGAACCACTCGCCACCGACTTGGATCAGACCGGGCGGTGGGGTGAGTTGAGCCACCGGCACGTTTTTCAGGTGCGCCGCCATGTAGTCGATCCACACCGGTAGCGACAACCCGCCACCGGTCTCGTTGCTCCCGAGCTTGCGCGGCGTGCCGTATCCGATCCAGACCACGGCCACGCGGTCCGGATGGAAGCCTGCGAACCAGGCATCCACCGAGTCGTTGGTGGTGCCGGTCTTGCCGAAGAGATCCGGGCGCTTGAGCGTGGACTGGGCCCGGGCCGCCGTACCGCTGCGGGTGACTTCCTGGAGCAGGCTGTTCATCACGAAGGCATTGCGCGGATCGATGGCGCGCCGGCTCTCGTCCAGGGGTGGGGGCTTGTACTCCACCAGCACCTGTCCGCGGTTGTCGGTCACGCGGGTGATCAACGAAGGGGCGATGCGGTAGCCGCCGTTGGCGAACACGGCATAGCCGGTGGCCATTTGCAGCGGCGTCACCGAACCGGCGCCCAGGGCCAGCGTCAGGAAGGGCGGATGGCGCTCGGGATCGAACCCGAACCGCGCGACCCACTCCTGGGCATAGGCCGGCCCGATGGCTTCCAGCATCCGGATGGACACCATGTTCTTGGAACGGGCCAGTGCGCGGCGCATCGACATCGGGCCATCGAAGGTGCCGTCGTAGTTCTTCGGTTCCCAGGGCTTGCTGCCCGTGGTGGTCGCGTCATAGAAGAGGGGCGCGTCGTTGATCACGGTCGCTGGCGTGAACCCGCGCTCCAGGGCCGCTGAATAGATGAAGGGCTTGAAGCTGGATCCGGGCTGGCGCCATGCCTGGGTGACGTGGTTGAAGCGGCTCTTGGCATAGTCGAAGCCTCCGACCAATGCGCGGATCTCGCCTGTGACCGGGTCGAGCGAGACGAACGCACCCTCCACCTCCGGCAACTGCGTGGCCGCCCAGCCTCGCCGACCGCCCAGGTCGATGACCCGGATCACCGAGCCAGCGCGGATCTGCACCTTGGGGCTGGCCTTGGCCGCCAACCCGGATTGGACCGGCCGCAAGCCCTCGCCGGTGATGGTGACGGTCTCGCCGTCGGCAAGCATCGCGACCAGTTTCTTCGGATCGACTTCGAGCACGACTGCGGCGCGGATTTCATCGTTGTCCGGATGGTCAACCAGCGCTTCGGCCACCCGGGCATCGACCAGGGCCGGGTCCTTGGGCAGATCCACATGGCCTTCGGGGCCGCGATACCACTGGCGGCGCTCGTAGTCGGTGATGCCCTTGCGCAGTGCCCGGTAGGCGGCCGTCTGCTCGTCCGACCGGATCGTGGTGTATACGTTCAACCCGCGCGAGTAGCTGTCCTCGCCATATTGGCTGAAGATGAGCTGGCGTGCCGTCTCGGCCACGTACTCGGCATGGACCGGCACGCTGGGCGCCTGGCGATAGCGCAACACCTCGGCCTTGGCCTGCGCATGCTGCTGCGGTGTGATGAAGCCGTTGTCCAGCATGCGGTCGATGATGTATTGCTGGCGGATGCGCGCGCGTGGTGGATTGCGGATGGGGTTGTACGCCGCCGGCGCCTTGGGCAGGCCCGCCAGCATGGCCGCTTCGGCGATGCTGATGTTCTTCAGGTCCTTGCCGAAGTAGATCTCGCTGGCGGCCGCGAACCCGTAGGCCCGCTGGCCCAGGAAGATCTGGTTCATGTACAGCTCGAGGATTTCGTCTTTGGTGAGCTGGTTCTCGATCTTCAGTGCCAGCAACACCTCATAGATCTTGCGCGTGAGCGTTTTTTCCGAGGACAGGTAGAAGTTGCGCGCCACCTGCATCGTGATCGTCGAGGCCCCTTGGCTGCCGACCGAGCCGAAGTTGGCCAGCGCGGCGCGTGCCATGCCTTTGTAGTCGATGCCGATGTGGTCATAGAAGCGAGCGTCCTCGATGGCGAGAACGGCCTGCTTCATCACCGCTGGGATCTCCTCGATGGGCACGAACTTGCGGCGTTCCTCTCCAAATTCGCCGATCAGCACGCCGTCCGCCGAAAACACCCGCATGGGCAGTTTGGGCCGGTAGTCGGCCAGTCCATCGATGTCTGGCAGATTGGGATAGGCCACGGACAGCGCGATGACGCCGAGCAGGCCGCCGGCGACTGCGGCAGCCGCCGCCCCGCCTGCCAGCCAGGCCAGGATCCGCAGCGGCCAGTGGGACCAGGGAGGCAGGGGCACGCGGCGGCGAGGCGAAGAAGACGGGTCGTGGTCAGCCATGCTGGATTATAGGAAGCCCCCGCTTCCTGGACGTGTGGGAGCGGCGCCGGCAGCCCTTGGTGCAGGGCGTCGCGAAAAGGTTGCAGACACAGCTTGTTTCATTCATTCGCAAGGCTCAGGGTTCTCCCGGAAATACCCTTTTCGAGTCGACTTTTGGCAACGCAAACAAACGCCCAAACCGTGAAAAAATCTTTGTTGCACAAAGGGTTTACTGCTAGCATTGAAGTAACTTATTAACAATCCGGCGCACCTGTGAGCGCCGTTGGGGGACCCCGTGAGCTTTCTTGACGTTTTGTTGGGCCGCAAGCACCCGCCGCTTGTCGGACTGGACATCAGTTCGTCGAGCGTGAAGCTGGTCGAGCTGGGCCAAAGTGCCTCGGGAGAGTACGTCGTCGAGCGTTTCGCGACGGAAAGCTTCGAGAAGGGCTGGATCGCCGACGGTCAGATCGAGAAGTTCGATGAGGTGGCCGATGCGGTGCGGCGGGTGGTCGTCAAGAGTGGTACGCGCACCAAGCATGTTGCCATGGCCATGCCTCAGTCGGCTGTCATCACCAAGAAGATCATGTTGCCGGCCGGCCTGCGCGAGGAAGAACTCGAGATGCAGGTCGAGTCCGAGGCCAACCAGTACATCCCCTTTTCGCTGGACGAGGTGAGCCTCGATTTTTGCGTGGTCGGCCCCAGCCCCACGTCGGCGGGTGACGTCGAGGTGCTGATCGCGGCGTCCCGCAAGGACCGTGTCCAGGACCGCCAGGGCTTGGCCGAAGCTGCCGGGCTCAAGCCCGTGGTGCTGGACATCGAGTCCCATGCCTCGCGGCTGGCCGTGGGCCGCCTCATCACCACCCTCCCGAACGAGGGCCGCGACTCGCTCGTGGCGCTGTTCGAGATCGGCGCCGAAACCACCAGCCTGAAGGTGTTGCGGGACGACGAACTGCTCTACGACCGCGACCAGGCCTTCGGCGGCAGCCAGCTCACCCAGCTGATCTCGCGCCAGTATGGTTTCTCCTTCGAGGAGGCTGAGCAGAAGAAGCTTGCCGGCGATCTGCCCGAGGACTACGAGCAGTCCATCCTCAACCCCTTCGTCGACAGCATGGCCCAGGAAGTTGGCCGTGCCCTCCAGTACTTCTTCACCAGCACGCCCCATCACAAGGTGCATTACGTGATGCTGGCCGGCGGCAGCGCCGCGTTGCCTGGCTTGAAGGAGCGCGTGACAGAGCAGACAGGCTTCGCCTCGATGATCGTCAACCCCTTCGATGGCATGAAGCTCGGGTCGAGCGTGCGTGAAAGCAAGCTGCGTCGCGAGGCGCCGTCCTACTTGACGGCCTGTGGCCTGGCGATGCGGAGGTTCCTGCAATGATCCTCATCAACCTGCTTCCCCACCGGGAAGAAAAGCGTCGCCGCCGCAAGCAGGCATTCTTCGCCGTTCTGGGCGTCTCTGCCCTGGCGGGTGCTCTGGTCGTTGTTCTATGGTACGCGGTACTGCAGCAGATGATCTCGACGCAGCAGGAGCGCAACGCTTTCCTGCAAAGCGAGATTCGCAAGCTGGATGAGCAGATCAAGGACATCGCCAACCTGCGTGCCGAGATCGATGCGTTGAAGGCCCGCCAGAAGGCTGTAGAGGATCTCCAGACCGACCGCAACATGCCGGTGCATCTGCTCAATGAACTGGTCAAACAGACCCCCGAAGGGGTCTACCTGACTTCCATCCGCCAGGATGGACAGATCGTGGCGGTTTCCGGTGTGGCACAGACCAACGAGCGCGTGTCCGAACTGCTGCGCAACACGGCCTACAACTCGCCCTGGCTGGAGCGGCCAGAGCTCATCGAGATCAAGGCGGCCAACGTGCGCGCCGATGGGCGCGAGCAGCGTCGCCTGTTCGAGTTTTCCATGCGCATTGCCCTGAAGCGTCCGCAGGATGCGGCAGCGGCCGGCGCTGCGCCGGCCCCGCGTGCCGGCCCGGCATCCTGAGGGAGAGGACCCGATGGCAAAAGCAAACCTCAACCTGAGCGAGCTGTCCGACGAGATTGCGTCGCAGTTTCGCGGGCTGGACCCCAACGAGCCGGGCCAGTGGCCGGTTCTGCCCCAGGCGGCCATGTGGATCGTGGCGGCGGCCATGATCGTGGTCCTCGGATGGTTCCTGATCCTCACCAATGAAGCCGATGCGCTGCAGGCGGAACGCAACCGGGAGCCTGAGCTCAAGCAGACCTACCGGAACAAGCTGGCGCAGGCCGTGAACCTGGGCGAGTTGCGCAAGCAGCGCCTGCAGGTGCAAGAGTATGTGACGCAACTGGAGAAACAGCTGCCTGGCAAGGCCGAGATGGACGCCCTGCTGTCCGATATCAACCAGGCGGGCCTGGGGCGAGCACTGCAGTTTGAGCTGTTCCGGCCCGGACAGGTCGTGGTCAAGGACTACTACGCGGAGTTGCCCATCGCGATCCGTGTGACAGGGCGCTACCATGACATCGGAGCCTTCACCGCAGACATCGCCAACCTGTCCCGCATCGTCACGCTTCACGGGCTGAACGTCTCCGTTCCGAAGGGAGGAGAGGCTTCTGGCACGCTGGGGATGGAAGCGACGGCGCGTACCTACCGTTACCTGGATCAGTCGGAGATCGACGCGCAACGCAAGGCCGCGGCGGCCGCCAAGGCGGGGGGCGCAAAGTGATGATGCCCAAGAATCGAATCTCGCCGCTGAGCGCGGCTGTGCTGGCGTGTGCGGCACTCGTCCTGGCGGGCTGCGGCGGCCCGCAGGATGAGTTGCAAGCCTGGATGGAACAGCAAAAGCGCGAGGTTCAGCCGCGTGTGACACCGCTGGAGCCGCCCAAGCAGTTCGACCCTCAGGCCTATGTGGCGGCCGATGGCGTCGAACCCTTCAGCCCGCAGAAGCTCACCGTGGCGCTGAAGTTCGAAGCGCGACAGCCGAATTCCCTGATCGCTGCAGAACTGAACCGCCGCCGCGAACCGCTGGAGGCCTATCCCCTCGACAGCATGTCCATGGTCGGCAGTGTGTCCCGCCAGGGCCGGCAGTATGCGCTGCTGCGGGTGGACCAGCTCCTCTACCAGGTCAAGGTGGGCGACTACCTGGGCCAGAACTACGGCCGCATCACCCGCATTACCGAGACGGAGGTCGCTCTCCGGGAGATCGTTCAGGACGCCGCTGGCGAGTGGATCGAGCGCACCAGCAGCCTCCAGCTTCAGGAGAAGACCCAATGAAAACCATGCAGGAGCACTCGAAGATGAAGACGCTGCGCCTCGGCGCGCTGGGGCTGGCCCTGGCCATGGCGCCCATGGTCGCCTGGGCCCAGGCTGCCATTCGTTCGATCAGCGCGAGCCAGTCGGCCGGCGCCGAGGTGGTGCGCATTGAACTGTCGCAGCCGCTGGCGGCCGTGCCGGGCGGTTTCACCGTCCAGACCCCGCCACGCATCGCCATCGACCTGCCGGGCGTGACCAGCGATCTGCCAAGGCCCAATGTCGAGATCAACCAGGGCAACGTGCGTTCCGCCAATGTGGCGCAGGCGGGGGAGCGCACCCGCCTCGTGCTGAACCTGAAGCAGCCGGCCAACTACACCGCACAGATCGAGGGCAACGCCTTGCTGCTGGTGCTGGAGAACACTGGCGCGGCGGCCACGACGGCAGCTTCTTCCGGGGGGACCACGGGCGGCACCGTGCACTTCGCCCCGAGCGGCAACGTGGGCGTCCAGTCGCTGCGAGGGGTCGATTTCCGCCGGGGTGCGGAGGGGGCCGGGCGCGTCGTGGTCGACCTTCCCAGCACCCAGGTCGGGGTGGACATCCGCCAGCAGGGTGCGAACCTGGTGGTCGAGTTCCTTCGGACCAGCCTGCCCGACAATCTCCGTCGCCGCCTGGACGTAACCGATTTCGGCACCCCGGTGCAAATGGTGTCCACCACCCAGGTCGGCGACCTGGTGCGCATGGTCGTCGAGCCGCGGGGCAACTGGGAACACAGTGCCTACCAGACCGATACGCAGTTCGTGCTGGAGGTCCGCCCTCAGAAGGAAGACCCCAACCGCCTCGTGCAGGGGCCGACCTTCCAGGGTGAGAAGCTCTCGCTGAACTTCCAGAACATCGAAGTGCGCGCCCTGCTGCAGGTGATCGCTGATTTCACCAACTTCAACGTCGTGACCAGCGACTCGGTGACCGGCAACGTCACGCTGCGCTTGCGCGACGTGCCCTGGGACCAGGCCCTGGAAATCATTCTCCAGGCCAAGGGCCTGGGCTACCGCAAGGCTGGCAACGTGCTGTGGATCGCCCCCAAGGACGAGATCGCTGCCAAGGAGAAGATGGAACTCGAAGCCAAGGCCCAGGTGGCCCAGCTCGAGCCCTTGCGTACGCAGTCCTTCCAGCTGAACTACGCCAAGGCCACCGACGTGGTGCGCAGCCTGGTGGGCTCAGGCGGGGGCGGCGGTGGTTCACCCGGCGCCTCCGGCGGGTCGTCCGGTGGCATGCGGATCCTCACCCAGCGCGGCAGCGTTATTGCCGAACCGCGTACCAACCAGCTCTTCATCACCGACATTCCCTCGAAGCTGGAGGAAGTTCAACAGCTGATCAGCAAGATCGACATCCCGGTGCGTCAGGTGATGATCGAGGCCCGCATCGTGGAGGCCGACGACAGCTTCGGTCGCCAACTGGGCGTGAAGCTCGGCGCCACCGACCTGCGCGGTGTGCGGGGTGGTACCCCCGGCTGGAGCCTGGGAGGCAACAATCGCCTGGGCATCGGCGGCACCTACCTCGGCATCGGCGAGCAGACCCTGCAGGCGGCCGTCACCGGCGGCAGCTACATCCCCAACAGCTACTTCGTCAACATGCCGGCGCAGTCGATCGATGGGGCCAACCCGGCCACTCTGGCGCTGTCGCTGTTCAGTTCCACGGCGAACCGTTTCCTGAACCTGGAGATTTCCGCCCTTGAGGCCGATGGCAAGGGGCGGGTGGTCTCCAGCCCGCGCGTGATCACGGCCGACCAGGTGACGGCGCTGATCGAGCAGGGCACCGAACTGCCGTACCAGAATGCCACTTCCAGCGGAGCCACCAGCGTGGAGTTCCGCAAGGCCAGCCTCAAGCTCGAGGTGAAGCCCCAGATCACGCCGGAGGGCGGCATCATCCTCGACGTGGATGTCAACAAGGACACCCCGGGCATCCTGACGCCTGGCGGTTTCGCGATCGACACCAAGCACGTGAAGACCCAGGTGCTGGTGGAGAACGGGGGGACTGTCGTGATCGGCGGCATCTTCACGATGAGCGAGCGCGAGGACATCAGCAAAGTGCCGCTGCTGGGCGACATCCCGGTGTTGGGCTACTTGTTCAAGCAGCGCGGCAAGTCCACTTCCAAGACCGAACTGCTGGTGTTCCTGACGCCGCGGATCGTCTCCGAGCGCGGCGGCGTGCAGTGAGCGCCCAGGCAGCGCCACCGCTGCCTGAGGCGACCGCGGTGCTGCGCCTGGCCTTGGTGGGCCTCCCGGGTTGCGGCAAGTCCACCATCGGCCGGCAGCTGGCCCGGCGACTGGCGCTCGACTTCATCGACAGCGACGCCGAGATCGAGAAACGTCTGGGCATGAGCATCCGACAGTACTTCGAGCTCCACGGAGAAGCCGCCTTCCGGGAGGTGGAGCAGGCCGTGCTCGAGCAGATCTGCACGGCTCCAGCCTCTTGCGTGCTCGCCACAGGCGGCGGCATCGTGCTGCGCCAGGTGAATCGCCAGATCCTGAAAGAACGTGCCCGGGTGGTCTACCTGCATGCCTCTGTCAGCGATCTCTGGCGCCGGCTGCGCAATGACACCAAACGGCCGCTGCTCCAGGGCGATGATGCCCAGGCACGCCTCAAGGCGCTGGCCCGGGAGCGCGAGCCGTTGTACCGTGACGTGGCGGAGTTCGTGGTCGAAACGGGTCGGCAACCTCCCGCGGCCAGCGTGAACACCATTGCGATGCAGATGGAGGTGCTGGGACTGGTGAACGCCCATGCATCGGATCGGACCTGACACAGAGGGGGCGTTGAGCACACTCGCCCCACATGACAACATGGCGTCCTTGGAGGGAATCATGAAGATCGGATCACGTGGCGCATGGCGCACCGGAAGGGGGGCGCTGAGTCTGGCGGCCCTGTGGCTGCTCATGTCTTGCGGCGGCGGCGGAGGCGGCGCGGGCAGTGGGTTCGGCAGCCCCGGTGCGGGGTCGGGCTTCCCTCCGGGGGCGGGCTCGCCGCCATTCGGACCTGGAGCCGGCGGTGGCGGTATCGTGGGCGATGGCCCGCGGCCGACGCCAGACCCCACCGTCATCGTGAGCAACGACGCCATCCAGGGATCGGTCTTCAATGCCACATCGGGTGCGGGACTGGCCAATGCCTCCGTCAGTTTCGAGGCCGTGACCCTGACGACCAACGCCCAAGGCGACTTCACGCGTGCCACGCATCCGGCCACCCCCCGGCTGGTGATGCGCACGCAGGCAAACGGTTTCGAGACCATGGTGCGCACGACGCCAGTGATCTCAGGCGTCCCCAGCTTCACCATCTTCAAGCTGACGCCGCTCGGGGTGGCCTCCAGCCTGGATGCCGGTGCTGGCGGGACGGTGGAGTCCGAGGCGGGCACGACAAGGGTGGTGGTTCCGGCCGGAGCGCTCGACGACGGCGGAGCGGCCGCGACCGGCAGCGTGACGGTGCGCGCGACCGCGGTCGACGTGGGGTCGGACAGCTTCCTCGTGAGCGGTGACTACACCGACTCCACGACGGCCTCTCTTGAGGCTTTTGGTGCGGTGGTCCTGTCCAACACACGCAACCTGGACGTCACGTCCGGCAGCACCCTGGATGTCCGTGTACCGGTCAGCACCCGGGCGGCGGCCCCGCCAGCCACTGCCACGGCCTATGTGCTGGACGAGTCCACCGGACGGTGGGTGGCCGGCCCGACCGCCACCTTGACCTCTGGCAGCGCGCCCTACTACAGCTTCCAGGCCGATCGGTTCGGCGAATGGATGGTGGGTGCGCCGCTCGGGGGCGGCGTCGTGGTGACGGGTTGCGTGGTCGATGACCTGGGCAACCCTGCTGCCAACGTGTCGGTCAATGCGGAAGGGCTGAGCTACACGGGCCTGAGCTTTGCCGTGACCGATTCGGGCGGCAACTTTACCCTGCCTGTTCGCTCCAACGGCAGGGTGGCGGTATCCGGCCGACGGGGCGCCTTCCTCACGAACGCCGCGACGGCGGACATCAGCGGCAGCAGCAGCAACCTGACGCCTTGCCTGACCTTGCCGACTGTGAATGCGGCCACGGTGCGCCTGACCTGGGGCGCATTGCCGAGAGATCTGGACTCGCATCTTCGCCTGCCCGGCGAGGTTCACGTTTTCTACGGAAGCCGCGGGTCGCTCAGCCAGTCCCCCTTTGCCAACCTGGACGTGGACGACGTCACCGGTTTCGGCCCCGAACTGACCACCATCAGACGTCCGCGGGTCGGCATCTATCGCTTCTATGTCTACAACTTCTCCGGCACCTTCGGCCCTGGAATGACAGACTCGCCGGCGCGGGTCGAGTTGAACTACGCTGGACGGACCGTGGTCTTCACCCCCCCTCAAGGTGAAGGCGCATCGAGGTACTGGCACGTCTTCGACCTGGAGATCGGTCAGAATTGCTCCATGACCTTGTACCGGTACACCCGCTGGCGCGCCGACGAGCCGCAAAATCCCAACGGCACGGCGCCCCCAGAGGAGTGCCAACCTTGAGGGGTTCCTAGGAGCGCCATGCATCGCCTCGACCTTGAACTGGGAGACCGTCGCTACCCCATCCTGATCGGCACGGGTTTGCTCGGCAAGCCCGACAGCTACGACGCTCTTCCCCGCGGCAGCGTGGCCGCCATCGTCACCAACGACGTGGTGGCCCCGCTGTACGCGCAGCGCCTGGAGTCGGTCCTGAGGCAGCGCCACCGCGAGGTGGTCCAGATCGTTCTGCCCGACGGCGAAGCCCACAAGGACTGGGCGAGCCTTGATCACATCTTCGATGCTCTGCTGGCCCATGGCTGCGACCGCAAGACGGTGCTCTATGCGCTGGGTGGCGGCGTGGTGGGCGACATGACCGGTTTTGCAGCCGCCTGCTACATGCGTGGCGTGCCCTTCGTGCAGGTTCCGACCACGCTGCTCGCCCAGGTGGATTCGTCGGTGGGGGGCAAGACGGCGATCAACCACCCGCGCGGCAAGAACATGATCGGGGCCTTCTACCAGCCCCTCCTGGTGGTGTGCGACCTCGACGTGCTCGACACCCTGCCGGAGCGCGAACTGTCGGCTGGCTTGGCCGAGGTGATCAAGTACGGGCCCATCGCCGATCCGGCCTTTCTCGACTGGATCGAAACGAACCTGGACGCGCTGCGGGCCCGCGACAAGGACGCGTTGGCCCATGCAGTGCGGCGTTCATGCGAGATCAAGGCGTGGGTGGTCAGTCAGGACGAAAAGGAAGCCGGCCTGCGCGCGATCCTCAACTTCGGCCACACTTTCGGTCATGCGATTGAAGCCGGCCTGGGCTACGGCGAGTGGCTGCACGGCGAGGCGGTGGGCTGCGGCATGGTGATGGCCAGCGAGTTGTCGGCCCGCCTGGGTCTCATGCCCGCAAGTTTTGTCGAGCGCATGCAGCGCCTCGTCGAGCGCGCGGGCCTCCCCGTGAAAGGGCCGGCGCTTGGCGCGCAGCGCTACCTGGAGCTGATGAGCGTCGACAAGAAGAACGAAGGCGGCGAGATCCGCTTTGTGGTCATCGAGGCCCTGGGTCGTGCGGGGGTTCGCCCTGCGCCCGACGCCCTCGTGGCTCAGGTGATCGAGGCCCACAGCGGCTGAGGGGTAGCGAGACATGCTCTCGCCCTATGCCTGCGATCCGGCACAGTCGCGCGGCCGGCGCCATCCTGAACCTGATGCGCCCACGCGCAACGCCTTCCAGCGTGACCGCGACCGCATCGTGCACAGCACGGCCTTCCGACGCCTGGTCTACAAGACCCAGGTCTTCCTGAACCACGAAGGCGATCTCTTCCGCACGCGTCTGACCCACTCGCTGGAGGTGGCGCAGCTCGGTCGTTCGATCGCGCGTGTGCTGGGTCTGCACGAGGACCTGGTGGAGGCCATCGCGCTGGCTCACGACCTCGGGCACACCCCGTTCGGTCATGCGGGCCAGGATGCGCTGCACGAGTGCATGCGCGACGAAGGGGGCTTCGAGCACAACCTGCAGAGCCTGCGGGTGATCGATGAGCTGGAGGAACGCTATCCGGGCTTCGATGGCTTGAACCTGAGCTTCGAGACCCGAGAGGGTGTGCTCAAGCACTGTTCGCGCACGAATGCGCAGCGCCTGGGCGATGTGGGCCGGCGTTTCCTGGACGGCACCCGCCCCAGCCTGGAGGCCCAGCTGTGCAACCTGGCTGACGAAATCGCCTACAACGCCCATGACATCGACGATGGCGTGCGCTCGGGGCTGCTGCATTTCGAGCAACTCGACGAGGTGCCGCTGGTGGCGCGCTACCGGCATGCGGTGCTGCGCGAGCACCCTGGGCTGCCACCCAAACGCGTGCTGGCCGAGGCCATCCGCCGCATGCTGTCGGACCAGGTCTATGACGTGATCGAGGCCACCCACCAGGCTCTGGACCGGCACCAACCCCGGCATGTGGACGAGGTGCGGCAACTGCCGGGCCTGCTGCGCTTCACTGAGACGATGCGCAGCGAGAGCGACACGCTCAAGCGCTTCCTGCGCGCCAATCTTTACCGCCATCCCCAGGTGGTGGAGACCACCGAGCGGGGCAAGCAGGTGGTGCGCGAGCTGTTTGCCGCCTACGACCAGGACCCCCGAGAGATGCCGGCCGACCACTGGCAGGACGGTCGAAAGGGCCGGCGGGCGATCGCCGACTACATCGCGGGCATGACCGACCGCTTTGCCATCCGCGAGCACGAGCGGCTCACGGGATCGCGCCTGTTCTGATCAGACGATCGAGAAGCGCCAGACGCCGTCGCGGCCCTGTTCGCGGCTGAGGCGCCCGTCGAACCACAGCGCGTGCAGGTGGGCCAGGGCCTCGCCCATCGCGAAGGTGGTCTGGTGCAGGTCGAGCTTGCGCTTGAACATCACCTCCAGGAGGTCGGCCGCGCAGCAAGGGGCGGTGGCGCAGGCGTCCATCACCTCCTTCAGGCGTTCGGCGTGATGCTCCTCGAGCTGCCGCACGCGCTCATGCAGCCCACGGAACGGGCGTCCGTGCGAGGGCAGCACCAGCGTGTCTTCGGGCAGCGCGCGCAGTCGCTGCAGGGAGGCCAGGTACAGGGGCAGTGGATTGGCCTCGGGCTCGATGTCGAAGACGCTGACGTTGGTGGAGATCCGCGGCAGCAGCATGTCACCCGAGATCAGCACGGGACCACCCTCCGTGGCGTGCAGCGAGATGTGCTCGGGCGCATGGCCATAGCCGGCGATGCAATGCCACCGCCGCGACCCGATGGCCAGTGACTGGCCATCCATCAGGCGGCGGAACTGCTCGGGCACGCGCGGCACCATCGAGGCATAGTAGTTGCCGCGCTGGCGTACGCGCTCCACCGAGTCGGGGTCGGTGAGACCATGGCTGGCGAAAAAGGCGGCGGCGCTGTCGCCGCCATGCCCGCCGGCGCGCAGGCTGCCCACGCGGGCGGCGTTGTAGTCGGTGGCGCTGATCCACATCCGGCACCCCCAGCGCTCGGTGAGCCAGTGCGCCAGGCCGATGTGGTCAGGGTGCATGTGGGTGACGATCACGCGCAGCACGGACAGGCCGTCCAGCTCGGCCGCGAAGACCTGCTCCCAGGCCTCGCGCGTGGCGTCGTTGGCGATGCCGCAGTCGACGAGCGTCCAGCCGTCCTGGCCGTCCAGGCGGTCGCGCAGCAGCCACAGGTTGATGTGGTCGAGGGCAAAGGGCAGGCCCATGCGCACCCAGCGCAGACCGGGCAGCACGTCCATTGTGGTGCCGGAGGCGGGGAGCCGGTCGCCCAGCGGGTAGTCAAGACGCTGTTCCTGCGGATTCATTCGCTACACTTTACGTAAACGTCACTTGCCGAGTATAGGCAGCCATGGCCACTTCCGCTGTCACCGCCGCGTCGCCCCACTACACGATCAGCGAGCTCGCGCGCGAGTTCGACCTCACCACGCGGGCCATCCGCTTCTACGAGGACTGTGGCCTGCTCAGCCCGGAGCGCAGCGGCCCGAATGGGCGCAACCGTGTCTACACGGCGCGCGACCGCACGCGGCTGAAGCTCACGCTACGCGGCAAGCGCCTGGGCTTGAGCCTGGCTGAAATCAAGGAGCTGGTGGACATGTACGAGTCGCCCCGCGACACCGTGCCCCAGCTCAAGAAGTTCCTGGTGGTGCTGGCCGCGCATCGAGAACAGCTGGAGCAGCAACTCGCCGACCTGCAGGTCACGCTGGAAGAAGTGAGCAGCCACGAACGGGAAGCGCGGCGTCTGCTGGGCGAAAGCGAACGCAAGAAGCGGGCGTGAGCGGGTCCTGGGTGCCCGGAGTGGGTCGATCCAGAATTGACGTTTACGTTAACGTCAATTAGGCTGTGAGCTTCGTTCCGATCCCAGCGCCGGAGTCCGTGATGCCGTCCACCCCCGCCGAGTTCGTGCCGGTCGACCCCGGCTATGCCGATCGGGTGCGCGCGTCCTTCGGGCGCCAGGCCGTGATGGCCACGCTGGGGATTGACCTCAACACTGTTGCGCCCGGCGTCGTGAGCCTGCGGATGCGGCATCGGGACGATCTGACGCAGCAACACGGTTTCCTGCACGCGGGGGTGGTCTCGACCGCCCTCGATTCCGCCTGCGGCTATGCCGCGTTTTCCCTGATGCCGGCCGACGCGGCGGTGCTGACCATCGAGTTCAAGGTCAACCTGCTGGCGCCGGCGCGCGGCCCCGATTTCAGTTTCGAGGCCCGGGTCACCAAGGCCGGGCGCACGATCTCGGTCGTGGATGGCCGGGCGCTCGAGCGCGGGTCGTCCGGTGAACGGGTGGTCGCCACGATGACCGCCACCATCATGGCCGTGATAGGCCGCGAGGGCGTGCACCACTGACGGTCTGCTGCCCCCGTTCGAACACTTTCCCCGAAGGACACCCCACCATGCAACTGCCCGGACTCAACTTCCAGCTTGGCGAAGACATCGATGCCTTGCGCGACACCGTGCGCGCGTTTGCGCAAGCCGAGATCGCCCCGCGTGCGGCCGAGATCGATCGCAGCGACCAGTTCCCCATGGACCTGTGGCGCAAGATGGGCGAGCTCGGCGTCCTGGGCATCACCGTCTCCGAGGAGTACGGCGGCGCCAGCATGGGCTACCTGGCCCACATGGTGGCCATGGAGGAGATCAGCCGCGCCAGCGCCTCGGTGGGGCTGTCCTATGGCGCCCACTCCAACCTGTGCGTCAACCAGATCAAGCGCAACGGCAACGAGGCCCAGCGCAGGAAGTACCTGCCCAAGCTCATCAGTGGCGAGCACGTGGGTGCACTGGCCATGAGCGAACCGGGCGCCGGGTCGGACGTCATCAGCATGAAGCTCAAGGCCGAGGACAAGGGGGGCTACTATCTCCTGAACGGCAACAAGATGTGGATCACCAACGGCCCGGATGCCGACACCCTGGTGGTCTATGCCAAGACCGAGCCCGAGCTGGGTGCGCGCGGCGTGACGGCTTTCCTGATCGAAAAGGGCATGAAGGGCTTTTCCATCGCCCAGAAGCTCGACAAGCTGGGCATGCGTGGCTCGCACACCGGTGAGCTCGTGTTCCAGAACGTGGAGGTGCCGGCGGAGAACGTGCTGGGGGCCGTGAATGGCGGCGCCAAGGTGCTGATGAGCGGCCTGGACTACGAGCGCGCCGTGCTGGCGGCCGGTCCCATCGGCATCATGCAGGCGGTGATGGACAACGTGGTGCCCTACATCCATGACCGCAAGCAGTTCGGCCAGAGCATCGGCGAATTCCAGCTCATCCAGGGCAAGGTGGCCGACATGTACACCGTGCTTCAGGCCGCACGCGCCTTCTGCTACACCGTGGGCAAGAACCTCGACATGCTTGGCAGCGAGCACGTGCGCCAGGTGCGCAAGGACTGCGCGAGCGTCATCCTCTGGTGCGCTGAAAAGGCCACGTGGATGGCCGGGGAGGGCATCCAGATCTTCGGCGGCAATGGCTACATCAACGAGTACCCGCTCGGCCGGCTGTGGCGCGATGCCAAGCTCTATGAGATCGGCGCGGGCACGTCCGAGATCCGGCGTATGCTCATTGGCCGGGAGCTCTTTGCTGAAACGATGTGAGCTCGGTTGTGCGCTTGGCGCCCGTCAGCGCCTACACTCCGGGCTGGGATATTGCACTGCACCATCATGTCAACCCAGCTGACCGAGCTCTTCGAAAGCAACCGCGAGTGGGCGCGCCAGACCGAGGCGCGTGAGCCCGGCTTCTTCACCCGGCTGCTCAAGCAGCAGACCCCCCAGTACCTGTGGATCGGCTGCGCCGACAGCCGCGTGCCGGCCAATGAGCTGGTGGGCCTGATGCCCGGTGAGCTCTTCGTGCACCGCAATGTCGCCAACGTGGTCGTCCACTCCGATCTCAACTGCATGTCGGTGATCCAGTTCGCGACCGATGTGCTCAAGGTGCAGCACATCATCGTCGTCGGACATTCCGGCTGCGGCGGTGTGGCAGCGGCTTTGCGTGACCGGCGTGTGGGCATCGTGGACAACTGGCTGCGTCACGTGCAGGACGTGCGGGATCGTCACAGCGACTGGCTGGCCAAGGTGCCCGAGACGAGGCAGGTCGATGCCTTGTGCGAACTCAACGTGATCGAGCAGGCGGAGAACGTGTGCCAGACCACCGTGGTGCAGGATGCCTGGCAGCGTGGCCAGGCGGTGGTGGTGCATGGGTGGTTCTATGGCCTGCACAACGGATTGCTGCAGGATCTGACGATGACTGTGGCGGGGTCTGACGAAGTCCAGCCGGCCTATGAGCAGGCGGTGAGGGCGGTGTACGCGCGGTACGACACGGCCGCGGCGCAGCGCAAGGTGGCGTGATGTTCCCCCAGAAGCTCACCGACCCGCGGGCCTTCGACATTGCGGCAGCCCTTCTGGAAGGTTTCAACCGCCACTACCGGCTCTTCCGCCAGGCCAGCGTCGAGGCCAAACGCCGCTTCGAGGCCGCCGACTGGCACGGTCAGCAGCGGGCCCAGCGCGAGCGTATCGAGTTCTACGACAAGCGCGTGGACGAGGCGGTGGAGCGGCTGCAGCATCAGTTCCGCGCCCACGAGCTGCCCATGGACGTGTGGCATCAGGTCAAGCTCCACTACATCGGCCTGCTCACCAACCACCTGCAGCCCGAGCTGGCCGAGACCTTCTTCAACTCGGTCACGACCAAGATCCTGCACCGCAGCTACTTCCACAACGACTTCATCTTCGTGCGCCCGGCCATCTCGACGGAATACCTCGAGAACGAGGAGCCGGGCTCACAACCCACCTACCGCGCCTACTACCCCACGCGCGAGACCCTGCGCGAGACGCTGCTGCGGGTGGTGAACAACTTCCAGCTCGCACTGGAGTTCGAGGACCTGGGCCGCGATGTCGAGTACGTGCTGCGGGCCATGCGCGAGGAATTCGGCGACGTGCGCCTGCGCACCAACTTCCAGCTGCAGGTGCTGTCCTCGCTGTTCTTCCGCAACAAGGGTGCCTACATCGTCGGCAAGATCGTCAACGGCTTTCGCGAGATCCCGTTCGCGCTGCCGCTATTGCACACCTCGCGCCGCCAGCTCTACATCGACGCAGCCCTCTTCGGCGAGGACGAATTGCAGATGCTCTTCAGCTTCGCGCGCGCCTATTTCCTGGTGGACATGGAGATCCCGGCGGCCTATGTGCAGTTCCTGCGCTCGCTGATGCCACGCAAGCCGCGTTCGGAGATCTACAACGCGCTCGGACTGCACAAGCAGGGCAAGAACCTTTTCTACCGCGACTTCCTCTACCACCTGAAGCACTCCAGCGACCGCTTCCGCATCGCGCCGGGCATCAAGGGCATGGTGATGCTGGTCTTCGACCTGCCGTCCTACCCCTATGTGTTCAAGGTGATCAAGGACTTCTACCCGCCGCAGAAGGACACCTCGCGCGAGCTGATCCAGCGCAAGTACCTGCTGGTGAAGACCCACGACCGCGTGGGGCGCATGGCCGACACGCTGGAGTATTCCAACGTGGCCTTCCCGCGCGCGCGCTTCGAGGACGAACTCGTCGAGGAGCTCAAGCACTTCTGCCCGAGCCTCATCGAGGAAGATGGCGACGATCTGGTGATCAAGCACCTCTACATCGAGCGCCGCATGATCCCGCTCAACATCTACCTGCACGAAGCTTCGACCGAGCAGATGACCCATGCGGTCATCGAGTACGGCAACGCGATCAAGGACCTTGTGGCCGCGAACATCTTCCCCGGCGACATGCTCTGGAAGAACTTCGGCGTCACGCGCCACGGCAAGGTGGTGTTCTACGACTACGACGAGATCGAATACCTCACCGACTGCAACTTCCGCAAGGTGCCCGAGCCGCGCAACGAGGAAGAGGAGATGTCGGGCGAGGTCTGGTACAGCGTCGGTCCCAAGGACGTGTTTCCCGAGACCTTCGGACCTTTCCTGCTGGGCAATGCGTCGGTGCGCGAGGTGTTCATGCGCCACCACGCCGACCTGCTCGACCCGGCCTACTGGCAGGCCCACAAGGAGCGCATCCAGGCCGGCCATGTGCACGACGTGTTTCCCTATGACGTGGACAAGCGCTTTTCGCGCCTGCGCCATGTCCACAACCCCGATCAACCCCAGGCGGCAGGCAGTCCGGCACTCGTGCCCTGAGCGACAGCACCCGCCCCATTTCCGTAGGAGAGCATCATGTCCGACCCCATCGTCATCGCATCCGCCGCCCGCACCCCCATCGGGGGTCTGCTGGGCGATTTCTCCAGCCTGCAGGCCTGGGAGCTCGGGGCCATCGCCATCCAGGCCGCGGTCGAGCGGGCCGGCATCCAGGGCACGGCCGTCGATGAAGTGCTGATGGGCAACTGCCTGATGGCCGGCCAGGGCCAGGCACCGGCGCGCCAGGCGGCGCGCCGCGCAGGCCTGCCGGATGCGGCGGGCGCCGTCACCTTGTCGAAGATGTGCGGCTCGGGCATGCGCGCGATGATGTTCGCGCACGACATGCTGGCCGCTGGCAGCGCCGAGGTCATGGTGGCCGGCGGCATGGAAAGCATGACCAACGCGCCGCACCTGGCCTTCATCCGCAAGGGCCAGAAGTACGGTGCCACGGCCTTCTACGACCACATGGCCCTGGACGGCCTGGAAGACGCCTACGAGCGCGGCAAGGCCATGGGCGTGTTCGCCGAGAGCTGCGTGGCCAAGTACAACTTCAGCCGCGAGGCCCAGGACAACTTCGCCATCACCTCCACCGAGCGGGCCCGCCGCGCCAACGAGGACGGCAGCTTCGATTGGGAAATGGCGCCCGTGACGCTGGCCGGCAAGGGCGGCGAGGTGAAGATCAGCAAGGACGAGCAGCCGGCCAAGGCCAAGCTCGACAAGATCCCCGGCCTGAAGCCCGCGTTCAAGAAGGACGGCAGCATCACGGCAGCCACCTCGTCGAGCATCTCCGACGGCGCTGCCGCGCTGGTGCTGATGCGCCAGTCCACTGCGGCCAGGCTGGGTGTGACGCCGGTGGCGCGCATCGTGGCACACAGCATGCACGCGCAGGCGCCCGAATGGTTCACCACGGCCCCGGTGGGCGCCATTGACAAGGTGCTCAAGAAGGCCGGCTGGGCGGCGAAGGACGTGGACCTCTGGGAGGTGAACGAAGCCTTCGCAGCGGTGACCATGGCTGCGATGGCCGAGCACAAGTTGCCCCATGACAAGGTGAACATCAATGGCGGTGCCGTGGCCCTGGGTCATCCCATCGGTGCCAGCGGTGCGCGCATCGTCGTGACCCTGCTGGGCGCGCTGCGCAAGCACGGCCTGAAGAAGGGCGTGGCCTCGCTGTGCATCGGCGGCGGGGAAGCCACCGCCATGGCCGTCGAGCTGCTCTGAGGCGGGTGTGATGCAGGTCCTGGTGATCGGGGCGTCGCGTGGGCTGGGGCTGGAGTTCGCCCGCCAGTTCCGCGCGGCGGGCGACCGCGTCGTGGCCACGGCACGCGGCGAGGCCGGCCTGTCGGCCCTGCGTGCCCTGGGCTGCGAGGCCTTGCCGCTGGACCTGCTCGATGCCGCCAGCGTGGCCGGCCTGGGCTGGCGGCTCGACGGCGAGCGCTTCGATGCCGTCGTCCTGAATGCGGGGGTCTATGGCCCGCGTACCCAGGGGCTGGAGTCGCCCACCCAGGACGATTTCGATGCCGTGATGCGCACCAATGTGCTGGGCCCGATGCGGGTGCTGCCGCAGATCGAGGCCACGCTCGCTGCGGGTGCGAAGCTGATGGTGCTGTCGTCGATGATGGGCTCGATCGGCCAGCGCAGTTCGACCACCGGCTGGCTCTACCGGGCCTCGAAAGCGGCGGTGAACTCGGTGTTGCGCGATGCGGCCCTGACGCTGGGGCCACGCCGCATCACTTGCGTGGCGGTGCATCCCGGCTGGGTGCAGACCGACATGGGCGGGCCCCATGCCAGCCTGTCGCCAGAACGCAGCGTGGCCGATCTGCGCCGGCTGCTGGCTGGCCTGACGCCCGATGACAACGGGCATTTCCTCAACCACGACGGCTCGCCCATCGCCTGGTGAGCCGCACACGCCTGTCGACATCATGCTGTTGAGCGAAGACCACCGTGCGGTGCAGGACGCCGTGCGCGCCTATGTGCAGGACCACATCGCGCCCCACGCGGCGCGATGGGACAAGGAGCACCACTTTCCGGCCGAAGAGCTCAAGGGCCTGGCGGCGCTGGGCTGCTACGGGGTGGCGGTGCCGGCCGAATACGACGGCGCCGGGCTGGACTATCTCGCCCTGGCCGTGATCCTCGAAGAGATCGCCGCCGGCGACGGCGGCACCAGCACCGTGGTGAGCGTCAACAACTGCCCGGTCTGCTCCATCCTCATGGCCTATGGCAACGAGGACCAGAAGCAGCGCTACCTCAAGCCCCTGGCTCGCGGCGACATGCTCGGCGCTTTCTGCCTGACCGAGCCGCATGTGGGCAGCGAGGCCGGGGGCCTGAAGACCACGGCGGTGCGCGACGGTGACCACTACGTGCTCAACGGGGTGAAGCAGTTCATCACCAGTGGCAAGCACGGCGACGTGGCCATCGTGATGGCGGTGACCGACAAGGCCGCAGGCAAGAAGGGCATCAGCGCCTTTCTCGTGCCTACTGCCACGCCGGGCTACACGGTGGCGCGGCTGGAAGAGAAGATGGGTCAGCACAGCAGCGACACGGCCCAGATCCTGTTCGAGAACTGCCGCGTGCCCGCAGCGAACCGGCTGGGCGAGGAGGGCACGGGCCTGAAGATCGCGCTGTCGGGCCTCGAGGGTGGGCGCATCGGCATTGCGGCGCAAAGCCTGGGCATGGCGCGTGCGGCCTTCGAGGCGGCCCTGGCCTACAGCAAGGAGCGTGTCGCTTTCGGGCAGCCCATCTTCAACCACCAGGCCGTCCAGTTCCGCCTCGCCGACATGGCCACGCAGATCGAGGTGGCGCGCCAGATGATCCACCACGCGGCCAGCCTCAAGGATGCGGGCGTGCCCTGCCTGAAAGAGGCGGCCATGGCCAAGCTCTTCGCCAGCGAGATGGCCGAGCGGGTCTGCTCCGACGCGATCCAGGTGCACGGCGGCTACGGCTATGTCAGCGATTTCCCGGTCGAGCGCATCTATCGCGACGTGCGTGTGTGTCAGATCTATGAAGGCACTTCGGACGTGCAGCGCATCCTGATCGGCCGCGCCCTGGGGTGATGCGGTGAAGCCAAGGGGGTGGGCATGCCCGAGGGTTTGCTGCGACGCAACATCTGCGCATAATCGCGCCCCATGAACATCATCATCCTCGGCGCCGGCCGGGTGGGCGAGAGCGTGGCGGAAAGCCTGGTGTCGGAGCGGAACGACATCACGGTGATCGACACCAACCCTCAGCGTCTGCGCGAACTGCAGGACCGCCTGGACCTGCGCGGCGTGGTGGGCAATGGCATCCAACCCTCGGTGCTGCAGGAGGCCGGGGCGCAGGATGCCGACATGATGATCGCCTGCGCGCCAATGGACGAAACCAACCTCGTCACCTGCAAGATCGCGCACGACCTCTTCAACATCCCCACCACGATCGCGCGGCTGCGCTCGCCGGAGTTTCCCGACGGGTCGCCGTTGATGGAAAAAAGCGGCTTCGCGGTGGATCGCGTGATCTGTCCCGAGGCCTCGGTGACCCGCTATGTTCGCCAGCTCATCGCCTACCCCGAGGCCCTGCAGGTGCTGGAGTTCGCGCAGGGGCTGGTGAGTCTGATCGCCGTGCGCGCGGTAGCCGGGGCGCCGCTGGTGCGCCACACGATCTCGGAGCTGCCCAGCCTGGTTCCCGATGTGGACATGCGTATCGTGTCCATCTACCGCCCTGACCCGGAGGGCCCCGACCAGGCCATCGCCTGCGATGGGGTGACGCGCATCGAACCCGGCGACGAGGTCTTCGTGCTGGCGGCGACGCAGCACATTCGCACCGTGCTGGAGGCACTGCGTCGGCGTGACCGGCCGGTGAAGCGGGTGATGATCGCCGGCGGGGGCCGTGTCGGCTTGCGCCTGGCGCGTGAGCTCAAGGGCGAATACCGCGTCAAGATCATCGAGCATGACGCCGCGCGCTGCGAATACCTGGCTTCGCAGTTGCCCGCCGATACCCTCGTCCTCAAGGGTGACTCCACGGACGAGGAACTGCTCGAAGGCGAGAACGTCCACGACATGGATCTCTTCCTGGGGCTCACCAGCGACGACGAGGACAACATCATGGCTTGCCTGCTGGCCAAGCGCATGGGGGCCAAACGCGTGCTGGCGCTCATCAACCGCAAGGCCTATGCCGACCTGATGCAGGGCTCGCAGATCGACATCGCGCTGTCGCCGGCGCAGACGGTGATTGGTGAGTTGCTGGCCTTTGTGCGGCGTGGCGATGTCGAGGCCGTGCATTCGCTGCGCCGCGGCGCGGCCGAGGCGCTGGAGGCCGTGGTGCGCGGCGACGCCAAGACGTCCAAGGTGGTGGGGCGTCCCATTGGTGACCTCACCTTGCCGCCTGGGGCGCAGATCGGTGCCATCGTGCGGGGCCTGCCAGAGAACGACGCCAGCCCGGAGGATCGCGAGCAGGCCCTGAAGTCGGCCGAGGTCATCATTGCCCATCACGACACGGTGATTCGGGCCAACGACCACGTGATCGTCTTCCTGCCGCGCAAACGCATGGTCCGTGAGGTGGAGAAGCTCCTGCAGGTCAGTGCCACCTTCTTCTGACGCCGGTCTTCCGCCCATGCAATCCGTCCTGCCTGTCTTCTCGATCCTGGGCGTGATCGTGATGTTCTTCGCCTTGACCATGGCCGTGCCCCTGGGGGTGGCCTGGTTCGGCGAAGACGCAGCGCTGTCATCGTGGCACGTGGGCATGGCGCTGACCTTCACGGCCGGCGCTGCGATGCGCCTGCTGGCCCGGCGGCACCGACGCGAACTTCAGCCGCGCGATGGCATCTTGCTGGTCTCGCTGGTGTGGACCATGCTGCCGCTCTTTGCCAGTGTGCCGCTGATGGTCTACTTCCACCAGGCGGGCAGTCCCTTGTCCTTCACCGACGCCTACTTCGAAGCCATGTCGGGCCTGACGACCACGGGGGCCACCGTGCTCACGGGTCTGGATCACCTTCCGCCCTCCATCAATTTATGGCGATGCTTCATGCAGTGGATGGGCGGCATGGGCATCCTCGTGCTGGCCGTGGCCATCCTGCCCATGCTGGGCATGGGGGGTAGCCAGCTCTTCCGGGCCGAAGCGGCCGGACCGATGAAGGACACCAAACTCACGCCGCGCATCACCGAGACGGCCAAGGGCCTGTGGAGCGTCTACTGCGTGCTGTCGCTGCTGTGTCTGCTCGCTTACCGCGCCTGCGGCATGAGCTGGTACGACGCATGGGTGCACATGTTCACCACGGTCAGCCTCGGGGGACTTTCGTCGTACGACGCAAGTTTCGGCCACTTCGACTCACCGCTCATCGAGTGGGTGTGCATCGCCTTCATGCTCGTGGCCGCCTGCAACTTCGCGATGTACTTTGTCGCCCTGCGCAAGCGCAGCTGGCGGCGCTTGTGGTCCGACACGGAAAGCCGCGGCACCGTCGGCCTGTTGCTGGTCGCCTCGCTGCTGGTGGCCGTGCTGCTGTGGTTCAAAGGCACCTACGAGGATCCTTTGCAGGCCCTGCGCATGGCCTTCTTCAACGTGATCTCCATCGCTACGACCACCGGCTATGCCAACACCGACTACGCCCAGTGGCCCATCTTCGCGCCGGTACTGATGCTGATGCTGTCGGGTCTGTCCACAAGTGCGGGATCCACCGGTGCGGGCATCAAGATGGTGCGGGTCATCATCCTGCTCAAGCAGGCCCGGCGCGAGATGTCACGGCTGGTGCATCCCAGGGCGGTGAACCCGGTCAAGCTTGGCACAGCCACGGTGGACAGCAACACCATCTTCGCGGTGCTGGGGTTCATGCTGGTCTATGGCGCCACCATCATCGGGCTCACCATGGTGCTGCTGGCCACCGACCTCGACGTGGTCACTGCCTTCACCGCGGTGGTGGCCAGCGTCAACAACATGGGCCCGGGCCTGGGCAGCGTCGGACCGTCGGGCAACTTCGCGGGGCTCACCGACTTCCAGACCTGGGTGTGCACGTTGGCGATGCTGCTGGGGCGCCTGGAGATGCTCTCCTTCATGGTGCTGCTCACGCCCTCCTTCTGGCGCAAGTAGCCCAGTTCATTCAGACGCCGTTCAGCTTGGCGCGGGTCGCCTGCGCGGGCAACGCACCGTTCAAGCATCTCTCCGGGCCGGACGCGGGTTTGTGCTAGCCCGCCGACAGCAGCGGCTGCCTAGCATCGGGAGGTCCACGTCCGCTGCAGACGGCCGGGACTGCTCCGGAACATGCACCCACAAGGAGACCGATGTGAGCGAGATGAAATCCCACAAGGCGCCCCAACGGCGTCGCTTCCTCAAGACCGCCGCGGCAGGGGCCGTCGGCGCCGGCGCCGCCGCCTTCCCGATGGTGTCGACGGCCCAGACCGTGTCCATGCGCTTCCAGAGCACCTGGCCGGCCAAGGATATCTTCCACGAGTACGCCAACGACTTCGCCAAGAAGGTCAACGACATGGCGGGCAACCGTCTGAAGATCGAGGTGCTGCCGGCGGGCTCCGTGGTGCCGGCCTTCCAGTTGCTCGACGCAGTCGCCAAGGGCACCCTCGACGGCGGACACGGTGTGGTGGCCTACTGGTACGGCAAGAACCAGGCGGTGGCCCTGTGGGGTTCGGGTCCGGCCTTCGGTCTGGACGCCAACATGGTGCTGGCCTGGCACTACTACGGCGGCGGCAAGGAACTGCTGGACGAGATCTACCGGAGCCTGAACCTGGACGTGCAGTCCTTCCTGTACGGCCCCATGCCCACCCAGCCGCTGGGCTGGTTCAAGAAGCCGGTGGCGCGGGTGCAGGACCTCAAGGGCCTGAAGTTCCGTACCGTAGGCCTGGCGGTGGACATCTTCACCGACATGGGCCTGGCGGTGAACCCGCTGCCCGGCGGCGAGATCGTGCCGGCGCTGGACCGCGGCCTCCTGGATGCAGCCGAGTTCAACAACGCCTCCAGTGACCGCGTGCTGGGCTTCCCGGACGTGACCAAGACCTGCATGCTGCAAAGCTTCCACCAGAGCAGCGAGCAGTTCGAGATCCTTTTCAACAAGACCAAGTACAGCGCGCTGCCCGCGGAGCTGAAGTCGGTGATCGACTATGCCGTGCAGGCCTCGTCGGCCGACATGAGCTGGAAGGCGGCCGATCGCAACTCCACCGACTACCTGGAGATGCAGAGCAAGCAGGGCGTGCGTTTCTACAAGACGCCTGACGCCATCCTGCGTGCCCAGCTGGCTTCTTGGGACAAGGTGACGGCCAAGAAGTCCGAAGAGAACCCGATGTTCAAGAAGGTGATGGACTCGATGCGTACCTTCGCCCAGCGTGCGGGTCGTTGGCAGTTCGACACGATGGTCGACTACCGCATGGCCTACAACCATTACTTCGCTCCCAAGAAGAGCTGACCGACCCTCACGTCCTTGTGCACGCCACGCGCCATGTCAGGCGCGTGGCGTGCGCGCATTGCGGGCGCTGCCGGCCCAACTCCAAACCGTGACCGTCTCATGCAAAAACTGCTGCTCGCGATCGACGCAGTGTCCACCTGGATCGGCAAGGCTGCGGCCTGGGCCGCTGTGGGACTGACCCTGCTGATCAGCTGGGAGGTTTTCTCCCGCTATGTGATGAACAATCCGCATGCCTGGGTGTTTGACGCCCAGATCATGCTCTACGGCACGATGTTCATGCTGGCGGGCGCCTACACACTGTCGAAGAATGGCCACGTGCGGGGCGACGTGCTGTATGGCTTTTTCAGCCCGCGAGCCCAGGCTACCGTGGATCTGGTGCTGTACTTCCTCTTCTTCCTCCCCGGGGTGGTGGCGCTCACCTGGGCGGGCTGGACCTATGCCCAGGAATCGCTGGCCATCCGCGAGCAGACCTTCTCGGCCACACCGCTGCCGTTGTATCCCTTCAAGTTCGTGATCCCCCTGGCCGGCGCCACGCTGCTGCTCCAGGGCTTTGCCGAGATCGCCCGCTGCATCATCTGCCTGCGCGAGGGGCAGTGGCCTTCGCGCGAACGTGATGTCGAGGAGGTCGACGTCGACAAGCTCAAGGAAATGGTGCATGCCGACGAGCACGGCGCCCCCACGGGAGGCCGCCCGTGAGAATCCGTCCCGAACTGCGTTTCGGCCTGGGCATCATGGCCCTGGTCGTCCTGGGCATCGTCTGGCTGCTGCTGGGCGTGGAGACCATCACCAAGGGCCACCTGGGCCTGCTGATGCTGTCGCTGGTCGTGGTGGCCATCATGCTGGGCTTTCCCACGGCGTTCACGCTGATGGGCATGGGCATGATCTTCACCTGGCTGGCCTATGACCGAGACATCACGCGCACGCTCGACCTGATGGTGCAGGCGGCCTACAAGAGCATGACGAACGACGTGCTCATCGCGGTGCCTCTGTTCGTCTTCATGGGCTATCTCGTCGAGCGCGCCAACCTCATCGAAAAGCTCTTCAAGAGCCTGCACCTGTCGATGGCGCGCATCCCCGGCTCACTGGCCGTGGCCACGCTGGTGACCTGCGCCGTGTTTGCCACGGCCACCGGCATCGTGGGTGCGGTGGTCACCCTCATGGGGCTGCTGGCGCTGCCAGCCATGCTGCGCGCGGGCTACAACACGTCGATGGCCGCCGGTGCGATCACGGCGGGAGGCTGCCTGGGCATCCTCATTCCGCCCTCGGTGTTGCTCATTCTGTACGGGGCCACGGCGGGCGTCTCCGTCGTCCAACTTTATGCGGGTGCCTTCTTCCCAGGGCTCATGCTGGCCGGCCTGTATGTGATCTACGTGATCATCCTGGCCAAACTGAAGCCGCATTGGGCACCGCCGCTGTCCGAAGCGGACCGACGCATCGATCTGCCATCGGCGAGCCAGAAGCTCGCTGACACGGGCACCCACCATGCCCTGCTGCGCCTGCTGTCGGCCCTGAAGGGGCAGCGCAACGCCGACGTGCCGTTGTCGCACGTGCTCAAGCAGCTGGGTCTCGTGCTGATGCCGGGTTTGCTCTTCCTGCTGCTGGCCACGAGCACCTACCGCTCCGTGACGACGGTGGATGTTGAGCCCGAGTACGACATCGAGCCCATCAGCTTCTCTTCCGGCGGTTCCTCCTCGAGCAGTGGTTTGGCGGAGCCCCCGATGGCCGGTGGCCTCGCCGAGCCACCGATCGAAGACGATGAAGAGGCACCCGCCGAGCCGCTGGGCCTGAGCGAGCCCCCCGGCGCCCAGGAAGACGAACCCGCGCCTGCGGCGCCCGCGCTGGCCGAGCCGGGCGGCGACCAGGAGGGCGAGGCTGTGGCGGCAGAGACGACGCGGCCGGCACCCACCTGGTGGTGGGTGGTGTTCTCCATCCTGGGGGCCATCGTCACGCTGTTCTATCTGTTCCTGAGCTTTGCGCGGCTGGAAGTGTTCAAGATGCTCCTGGCCTCCTTCTTCCCGCTGGTGGTGCTGATCGGCGCGGTGCTGGGCTCTATCGTCTTCGGTCTGACCACGCCCACCGAGGCCGCGGCGATGGGCGCCCTGGGGGGCTTCCTGCTGGCCGCCGCCTACCGCCAGCTCAACCTGCGGGTGGTGAAGGAGTCGGTGTTCCTGACCGCCAAGACCTCGGCCATGGTGTGCTGGCTCTTCGTGGGCTCGGCCATCTTCTCGGCGGCCTTTGCCTTGCTGGGCGGGCAGGAGCTGGTGGAAAACTGGGTGATGAGCATGAATCTCACGCCCACGCAGTTCCTGATCCTGTCCCAGGTGCTGATCTTTCTGCTGGGCTGGCCGCTGGAGTGGACCGAGATCATCGTGATCTTCATGCCCATCTTCATCCCGCTGCTGGACAACTTCGGCATCGACCCGCTCTTCTTCGGGCTCCTCGTGGCGCTGAACCTGCAGACGGCCTTCCTGAGCCCGCCAGTGGCGATGTCGGCCTTCTACCTGAAGGGGGTGGCGCCGCCGCACGTGACGCTCAACCAGATCTTCCTCGGCATGCTGCCGTTCATGGGGATCCAGATCATCGCGATCGTGCTGCTCTACGTTTTCCCGGGCATCGGCCTGTGGCTGCCGCAACTGTTGTACCGTTGAGGGGATGAACAAGCCACCGATCGACTTCTACTTCGACTTCTCCTCGCCCTATTCGTACATCACGTCCGAGTGGATCGAGGCCCTGGCGGCACGGCACGGGCGCACGGTGCGCTGGCATGCCGTGCTGCTGGGGGTGACCTTCCAGGCGGCCGAACTGAAGCCGCCGGTGGCGCATCCCATCAAGCGCGACTACGTGTTGCGCGACTTTGCCCGCTCGGCCCGCTTCGAGGGGCTGCCTTATACCCAGCCCGAGGTGTTTCCCATCCCGACGCAGAATGCGGCGCGGGTGTTCTGGTGGCTCAACGAGAACGACCCTGAGCGAGCCGTGGCCTGGGCGCGCGCCTGCCTGCGGGCCTATTTCGCCCGCGGCGTGAACCTGTCGGACCCCGAGGCGCTGAAGGCCCTGGCGGCGGAGTTCGGCCTGGAGCCCGACCACGCCGAGGCGGTATGGAATGAGCCCGCCTGGAAAGAGAGGCTCAAGCGCGCGAATGAGTCGGCCGTGGCGGCTGGCATGTTCGGCGCGCCGTATGTGATCGTGGATGGCGAGCCCTTCTGGGGCAACGACCGCAAGGCCCAGATCGAGCGCTGGCTCTCGCAGGGGCCGTTCTGACACGGAGGTGCGGATGAAGAAAGGCTACAAGGCCCTGGTGGATGAAGCCATGGCCCAGGTGACGACCTACAGCGTTGACGAGGCCCGTGCGCGCCTTGACGACCCCGGCGTGTGCTTCGTCGACGTGCGCGACGTGCGCGAGCTCGAGCGCGAGGGGGTGATCCCCGGTGCCGTGCACGCACCGCGCGGGATGCTGGAGTTCTGGGTCGACCCGGAGTCGCCCTACCACCGCCCGGTGTTCGCCGAGGACAAGGAATTCGTGCTGTTCTGCGCCGCCGGCTGGCGCTCGGCCCTGGCCACCAAGACCCTGCAGGACATGGGGTTGGGCCGCGTGGCCCATATCGAGGGTGGATTCTCCGCCTGGAAAGAGGCGGGCGCCCCCGTGGCGGAAAAACCGAAGAAGTAGGGCGCACCCTGCTGGTCAGCCGGGTTGGACTCCGCCTAGAATTGACGTTTACGTAAACGTCAAACAGGCCGCCCCCGGCGGACCCTGCTGGAGACCGCATGAGCCCGATCGAATCCCGCCTGAACCCGCGCGCCGACGATTTCAAGGCCAATGCCGCGGTGATGCGTGCGCTGGTCGATGACCTCAACCAGCGTCTGGCCACCATCGCCCAGGGGGGCGGCGAGGCGGCGCGGGCCAAGCACCTGGGGCGCGGCAAGCTGCTGCCGCGCGAGCGGGTGGAGATGCTGCTCGACCCGGGCACGCCCTTCCTGGAACTGGCCCCGCTGGCCGCATTGAACATGTACGGCAACGACGCCCCCGGCGCGGGGCTAATCGCCGGCATCGGGCGCGTGTCGGGCGTGGACTGCGTGATCGTGTGCAACGACGCCACCGTCAAGGGCGGCACCTACTACCCCATGACGGTGAAGAAGCACCTGCGCGCGCAGGAAGTGGCGCAGCAGAACGGCTTGCCCTGCATCTACCTGGTGGACAGCGGCGGCGCCAACCTGCCCAACCAGGACGAGGTCTTTCCCGACCGCGATCATTTCGGGCGCATCTTCTACAACCAGGCCACCCTGAGCGCCGCCGGCATCCCTCAGCTGGCGGTGGTGATGGGCTCGTGCACGGCGGGCGGCGCCTATGTGCCGGCCATGAGCGACGAGACCATCATCGTCAAGAACCAGGGCACCATCTTCCTGGGCGGACCGCCCCTGGTGAAGGCGGCCACCGGCGAGGTGGTGAGCGCCGAGGACCTGGGCGGCGGTGACGTGCACACACGCCTGTCGGGTGTGGCCGACCACCTGGCCGAGAACGACCTGCATGCCCTGGCGCTGGCACGCGGCTCGGTGGCGCGCTTCAACCGACGCAAGCCCCAGCCGCTGGCCTGCGTGCCGCCGCGGCCGCCCAAGTACGCCCCGGAAGAACTGCACGGCGTGATCCCCACCGACACGCGCAAGCCCTTCGACGTGCGCGAGGTCATTGCCCGCATCGTCGATGCCAGCGAGTTCGACGAGTTCAAGGCCCGCTACGGCAGCACCCTGGTGTGCGGCTTCGCGCACATCGAGGGCATGCCCGTGGGCATCGTGGCCAACAACGGCATCCTCTTCAGCGAAAGCGCCAACAAGGGGGCGCATTTCATCGAGCTGTGCTGCCAGCGCAAGGTGCCGCTGGTTTTCCTGCAGAACATCACCGGCTTCATGGTGGGCCGCAAGTACGAGAACGAGGGCATCGCACGCGCCGGCGCCAAGATGGTGACGGCCGTGGCGTGCGCCCAGGTGCCCAAGTTCACCGTGATCATCGGTGGCAGCTTCGGTGCCGGCAACTACGGCATGTGCGGCCGGGCCTACTCCCCCCGCTTCCTGTGGATGTGGCCGAATGCACGCATCAGCGTGATGGGCGGCGAGCAGGCGGCCAGCGTGCTGGCCACCGTCAAGCGTGATGGCATCGAAGCCAAGGGCGGGCAGTGGAGCGCCGAGGAGGAAGAGGCCTTCAAGGCCCCGATCCGCCAGCAGTATGAAGACCAGGGCCATCCGTATTACGCCTCGGCCCGGCTGTGGGACGATGGGGTGATCGACCCGGCCGACACCCGCCGCGTCCTCGCCCTGGGCCTCAGCGCCAGCCTCAATGCGCCCATCGCCGACACCAAGTTCGGTGTCTTTCGCATGTGATGGAAGGAGGCCTCATGTCCAGCACGCTCGACATCCGCATCGACGGCCCCGTGGCCCATGTCTGGCTCAACCGGCCGGAGGTGCGCAATGCCTTCAACGACGCCACCATCGCCGAGCTGACCAAGACCTTCCTGGCGCTGGGCCACAACCCGCAGTTGCGCGCGGTGGTCCTGGGCGCCCACGGCAAGGCCTTCAGTGCAGGCGCCGACCTGAACTGGATGCGCGCGATGGCCGACTACACCTGGGAGCAGAACCGCGACGACGCGGCACGCCTGGCCGAGATGCTGTGGACGCTCTACAGCTGCCCGCTGCCGGTGGTGGGCCGCCTCCAGGGCGACTGCTATGCCGGCGGCGTGGGCCTGGCCGCCGTGTGCGACGTGCTCGTGGCGGCCGAGGGGGTGCAGTTCTGCCTGTCCGAGGCAAAGCTCGGCCTCTTGCCGGCCACCATCAGCCCCTACGTCATCCGCGCGATGGGGGAGCAGGCCGCGCGGCGTTACTTCATCACGGCCGAACGCTTCAGTGCGACCGACGCGCACCGCCTGGGGCTGGTGCACGAGGTCTGCCCGGCCGGGGTGCTGGACGAGCGCGTCGATGCGATCGTGGCGGCCCTGGTGGCCAACGGCCCGCAGGCGGTGAAGGCCTGCAAACGCCTGGTGCAGGACGTGGCCGGCCAGCCGATCAGCGCGGCGCTGCGTGAAGACACGGCGCGACGCATCGCCGACATCCGCGCCAGCGACGAAGGCCGCGCCGGGGTGCGGTCCTTCCTCGACAAGCGCAACCCGCCCTGGACCGGTGCGTGAATCGCCGCCCATTCAACGACAAGAAGGTCTGTGCATGTTCAAGAAGATCCTGATTGCGAACCGCGGCGAGATCGCCTGCCGCGTGGCGGCCACTGCGCGCCGGCTGGGCATCCGCACCGTGGCGGTGTATTCCGATGCCGACGCCCAGGCCAAGCACGTGCAGGTGTGTGACGAGGCCGTGCACATTGGCGGGCCCGCGCCGCGCGACAGCTACCTGCGCCATGAACGCATCCTGGAGGTGGCGCGTGCCACCGGTGCGCAGGCCATCCATCCGGGCTATGGCTTCCTCAGCGAGAACGAGGTCTTTGCCCAGGCCTGCGCGGAGGCAGGCATCGCCTTCATCGGCCCCCCGGCCTCGGCCATCGCCGCGATGGGCAGCAAGGCCGCTGCCAAGGCCCTGATGGAAAAGGCCGGCGTACCGCTGGTGCCCGGCTACCACGGGGATCGCCAGGAGAGTGATTTCCTGCTGGCGCAGGCCCAGGCCATCGGCTTTCCGGTGCTGATCAAGGCCAGTGCCGGCGGGGGCGGCAAGGGCATGCGCGCGGTGCAGGCAGCCGAGGAATTCGAGGCGGCGCTGGCCTCGTGCAAGCGCGAGGCGCGCTCCAGCTTCGGCGACGACCATGTGCTGGTGGAACGCTATGTGACCCGGCCGCGCCACATCGAGATCCAGGTGTTCTGCGATGCGCACGGTAACGGTGTCCATCTCTTCGAGCGCGACTGCTCGGTGCAGCGCCGCCACCAGAAGGTGCTGGAAGAGGCCCCGGCCCCCGGCATGAGCCCGGAACGCCGGCGTGAGATGGGCGAGGCGGCCGTGGCCGCGGCACGGGCCGTGGGCTACGTGGGTGCGGGAACCGTGGAATTCATCGCCGAGCAGGACGGACGCTTCTACTTCATGGAGATGAACACCCGGCTGCAGGTGGAGCACCCGGTCACCGAGGCCATCACCGGCCACGACCTGGTGGAGTGGCAGCTGCGGGTGGCGGCTGGCGAGCCGCTGCCGGCGCGGCAGGACGAACTGCACATCCGCGGCCATGCCATCGAGGCGCGGCTGTGCGCCGAGAACCCCGAAGCGAATTTCCTGCCGGCCACGGGGCAGCTGCGGGTGTTCCGCCTGCCGGCGCAGGCCAGCGAGTTCGCTGTGGCGCCGGTGCGCGTGGATGCGGGCGTGCGCGAGGGTGACGAGATCTCGCCCTACTACGACTCGATGATCGGCAAGCTCATCGTGCATGGCGACACGCGCGAGCAGGCCCTGGCGCGGCTCGATGCCGCGCTGGCCGAGACCCACATCGTGGGCCTGCACACCAACGTGGCTTTCCTGCGCCGCGTGGTGGCCAGCGCGTCATTTGCCGGGGCCGACCTCGACACCGCCCTGATCGAGCGTGAGCGCGCCCAGCTCTTCGGCCAGCCCGGCCTGCCCCTGGCCTGTGCCGTGGCCGGCGTGGCCGCGCGCGTGCTCGCCGACGAGGCGACGCTGCAGGATGCCGATCCCTGGAGCCGGCGCGACGGCTGGCGCTTGCATGGCACGGCCCGCCGGCGCATGGAGATCGAGACCGGCGGCGAGCGCCACGTGGCCTACCTCGAATACCTGCATGACGGCCGGCACGCACTCGACCTGGGCGGACAGCGGCAATTGCTGCATGTGCAGGCCCAGGGCTCCGACGTCCACGAGGTGGTGCTGGGCGAGGCGCGCTGGCGACTGTCCGTCTACCGCCAGGGGGAACACTTTCACGTGTTCGGCCCGCAAGCGGTGGCCGCGTTGCGCTGGATCGACGCCATCGCCCATGCCGGCGAGGGCAGCCACGACAGCGGGCGCCTGACCGCGCCGATGCCGGGCAAGGTGCTGGCGCTGCACGTGACGCCGGGCCAGGCGGTCAAGAAGGGCCAGGCCCTGGCGGTGATGGAGGCGATGAAGATGGAACACACCATCGCGGCGCCGGCCGATGGTGTGGTGGAAGAACTGCTTTACGGGGTAGGGGACCAGGTGGCCGAAGGGGCCGAGCTGCTGCGCCTGAAGGCGTCTTGAGGGAAGGGCTGCAGGCGCTCAGCGGGCCGCAAGCGGGGCCGGATGGAAGGCGGCGCTCAGGTGGCGCCACCAGGCCGAGCGCGTGGGCTGGGCAGGAAAGGGTGTGACAGGCCGCGGCCGCACCGGGCGAGAGGCTGCCGCGCCGTCTGACGGTTGGGCCTGGCTGGCCTGCACGAACTGCTCGGCCAGCTTTTCCAGCTCTTCGTTCTCGCTGGCGCGGCAGACGTTGATCACGTCCAGCGCGTACAGGTCGCGGCTGAGGATCAGGCCCACGTCGATGCCGCTGCCCAGTTCGCGCAGCAGGGCGAAGTGGATGCGGGTGGCGAGGTGGAGGCGGTGGGTGCTGTCCATGATGCGGTTCCTTCGTGATAAGAGGAATTCTTGTCCCCTGACCCCGGGTCGGCCATCCCCATTAAGGTGGAATTCCCTCCGAATGGGGGGGCACAATCCGGGCTTGCTGTTGGAGTTTTGCCATGTTTCCTGATCGAGTCACCCTGGTGGATGTGGGGCCGCGCGACGGCCTGCAGAACGAGAAGCAGCCGGTGTCGGCGGCGCACAAGATCGAACTGGTGCACCGCCTGCAGGCCGCCGGCCTGCGCGAGATCGAGGTGACCAGCTTCGTTTCCCCCAAATGGGTGCCCCAGATGGCCGACAACGCCGAGGTGATGGCCGGCCTCCAGCGCAAGCCAGGGGTGCGCTACTCGGTGCTGGTGCCCAACATGAAGGGCCTGGAGGCGGCGCTGCCCACCCGGCCCGACGAGATCGTGGTGTTCGGCGCCGCCAGCGAGGCCTTCAGCCAGCGCAACATCAACTGCTCGATCGAGGAATCGATCGAGCGCTTCCGCCCGGTGGCGGCCGCCGCACGCGAGCAGGGCCTCAAGGTGCGCGGGGCCATTTCCTGTGCCGTGGGCTGCCCCTACCAGGGCGAGGTCTCGGCCGACGAGGTCGAGCGGGTGGTGCGCCTGATGAAGGACATCGGCGTACAACACGTGGGCGTGGCCGACACCATCGGTGTGGGCACACCGCTGAAGGTGCGCGCCGCGATGGAGCGGGCTCTGCGCCACTATCCGCTGCACGAAGTGAGCGGGCATTTCCACGACACCTACGGCCAGGCCGTCGGCAACATCTACGCCTGCCTGGAGATGGGCATCCACCACTTCGACACCAGCGTGGCCGGCCTGGGGGGCTGTCCCTATGCCAAGGGGGCCACGGGCAATGTGGCCACCGAGGACGTGGTCTTCCTGCTCCAGGGCCTGGGCATCGATTGCGGCGTGGACCTGGACGCGCTGGTCGATGCGGGCGACTTCATCTCGCGCGTGCTGGGCCGAAAGCCGGTCTCGCGCGCCGCCAATGCCCTGCTGGCCAAGCGGGTGCGTGAGGAGGCGCCGGCATGAGCGCGGTGTTGCCACCGGATTTGCATGAACGCCCCGAAGGCTTCCAGCGTGTGGCCCGGGCACTGGCCGAAGCCGGCCATGCGCAGCCGCCGGTCTTCCTGGAGGTGGCGGCCCGCACGGCCCAGGAGGCTGCCGAAGCCCTGGGCATCGTGGTGGGCCAGATCGCCAAGAGCATCGTGTTTCGCCGCAAGTCCGACGAAGCCGCGGTGCTGGTCGTGACCTCGGGCGACAAGCGCGTGGACGAGAAGAAGGTGGCGGCGCTCGTGGGGCCGCTGGGCCGCGCGGATGCGGATTTCGTCAAGGCCCGTACGGGGTTTTCGATCGGGGGCGTGTCGCCGGTGGCCCACCTGCAGCCGCCGGTCATGCTGATCGACCGCGAGCTCTTCCGCTTCGACGTGGTGTGGGCTGCGGCGGGGCATCCCAACGGGGTCTTCCCGGTGGCGCCGCAGCAGCTGGTGGCGCTGACGGGCGCGCCGGTCGAGGACGTGGTGCTGTGAGCCGCAACAGACCGCCACCGGCCCAGAGCCTCGTGCCCAGCCCCTGCGTCAGTGTGTGCCGCATGAACGCGGCCACCGGCTGGTGCGAGGGCTGCCATCGCACGCTGGACGAGATCGCGGCCTGGTCAACGATGAGTGACCTGGACAAGCGTGCCGTCTGGAAGCGTCTGCCCGCGCGGCGAGATGCGGCAGCCCAGACCCGGGCGGAGGGGACATGAAGGCCTTGACCTTCTGGCTCGACCCGGTCTCGCCGTATGCCTACCTGGCCTTCGAACGCCTGCCCCAGGTGCTGGAGGGCCTCTCCTATGCAGTGAGCTACCGGCCGGTGCTGTTCGCCGGTCTGCTGCAACACTGGGGTCAGCTGGGACCGGCCGAGATTGCGCCCAAGCGCGACTGGACCTACCGCCAGGTGGCCTGGCTGGCGCATCGCCTGGGCATCGAGCTGAAGATGCCCGCACAGCATCCCTTCAACCCCCTGGCGCTGTCGCGCCTGCTGCTGGCGCATGGCGCGGCCACCCATCAGGAGGGTGCCGCCAATCGCTGGGCCTGCGAGACGGTGCTGCGGCGCGTCTGGTGCAGCGGCGAGGCGGCTGGTACGGCGGAGCAGGCGCAGGCCCTCGCCGAGGCACTGTCGCCGGGGCAGGCCACCGGCCTGCTCGCCGCGGCCCAGGGCGACGCCGTGAAGGCGCGCCTGCGGGCCAACACGGAAGAGGCCGCCGCACAAGGCATCTTCGGCGTGCCCACCGTGGTGGTCGAGGGACGCCATTTCTGGGGGCTGGACGGCCTGGAGCTGCTCAGCGCCTGGTTGCGCGGCGACCCCTGGTTCGACGGGCCCGACTGGGAGGCCGCCGCCCAGCTGCCCAGCGGGGTGGCACCGCGCCGGCCTGCGCGCTGAGCTGCGGGCACCCCCGCAACCGGGTGCGATCCGTGCACATTTCCGGCTTGCGCAGTGGGGTTGCCGGCGGCAAGATGCATTCACGCACATGACGTGTTAGCGTGTGTGCCATGGTGAGCCGAGACGCTCACCGGCGATTCCGTTCGGTCGGCGCCACCGCCGCACGGGGCGTCTGCGCAGGTGTCGCGCACGAGGTGGCGGTCGGGGCAGCTTACCGATGAGCAAGCGTGCGCTGTACAGCAGTTCCAGGCCGCCCGCTCGCGCGACGCCGGCCGAGGCGACACGGCCGCAGCAGCCGCCTCCGGCTGCAAAACCTCCGCCCGTGGTGGACTCCGTTGCGCCCACTGCGCCGGCTGCGGCAGCCGCCCCTGCATCCCGGCGCGGCCGTCTCTTGGCATGGATGCACCGCCATGAGCGCTGGAGCCTGGTACTGGCTGGCGGATTGCTGGGCCTGGGCCTGATGATGGGCTACAGCACCTTGCAGCCGGGCAGCCCGCGCCTCACGCAGGACGATATCGACAAGGCTGTCCTGCACACCCTGAACAACAAGCCCCTGCCGTCCCTGGCGGCCAAGGCCTACGAGAAGATCCGCCCCTCGGTGGTGCGCGTGCGGGGCCTGAGCGTGCCCAATGCCGAAGGGCGGCAGCGCGAGATCGGCACCGGCACGGGCGTGGTCATCGTCGATGAGGGCCTGATCCTCACCAACCTGCACGTCGTGATGGGCGCACCGCGCCTGCAGGTGGTCTTCGACGATGGCCATGTGGCCGAGGCCGACATGGTGGCCGCCCAGCCGGAGAACGACCTGGCGGTGATCAAGCCGCGCACCCTGCCCGATGACCTGATTCCGGCGACCCTGCGTTCGACCTCCGACCTCGCGCCCGGCGATCAGGTCGTGGCCGTGGGCTTCCCTTTTGGCATCGGCCCCACCGCCACGGCCGGCGTTGTGTCGGGCCTGGGACGCGAGTTCCGCTCGCCCGAAGGCGAACGCATCCTCACGAATCTCATCCAGTTCGACGCGGCCGCCAACCCTGGCAGTTCGGGAGGGCCGCTGGTCACCCAGGACGGCGAGGTGGTGGGCATCGTCACCGCGATCCTCAACCCCACGGAACACCGGGTCTTCGTGGGCATCGGGTTTGCGGTGCCCATCGAGAACGCGGCGGCCGCCGTCGGCCTGTCGCCGTTCTGAGCCACTCCCTTCACCGACAGAGAAAGGACTCACGCATGGACAGCAACGCCAACCACAACGCAGTGGCCGAGCAGATGCAGCGGGTGCTCTACGAGGTCAAGCGTGTCGTCGTGGGGCAGGACCATTTCCTCGAGCGCGTGCTGGTCGCCATGCTGGCCCAGGGCCATCTGCTGGTGGAAGGCGTGCCGGGCCTGGCCAAGACGCTCACGGTGAAGACCCTCGCACGTGTCATGCGTGGCAGCTTCAAGCGCGTGCAGTTCACGCCCGACCTGGTGCCAGCCGACCTGGTGGGCACGCGCATCTACAACCAGAAGACGGGCGAGTTCAACACCTCCCTGGGCCCGGTCTTCACCCACCTGCTGCTGGCCGACGAGATCAACCGGGCGCCGGCCAAGGTGCAGAGTGCCTTGCTGGAGGTGATGCAGGAATACCAGGTCACCATTGCCGGGGAAACCCACAAGGTGCCACGGCCCTTCCTGGTGATGGCCACGCAGAACCCCATCGAGACCGAGGGCACCTACCCGCTGCCCGAGGCGCAGGTGGACCGCTTCATGATGAAGGTGCTGGTGGGCTACCCGAGCGAGGAAGAGGAATTCGTCATCGTGCAGCGGGTGACTGGTGCAGCCGAGGAAGTGGCCGCGGTGGTCACCACCGAGGAACTGGCGCAGCTGCAGAAGGAGTGCCGCAAGAGCTATGTGGACCCATCGCTCATTCAATACGCGGTGAAGCTGGTCGCGGCCACGCGTTCCCCCGAGCGCTTCGGACTGCCCGAACTCGGGCGCTACCTCAGCTTTGGCGCCAGCCCGCGAGCGACCATCAACCTCATCGAGGGCGCGCGCGCGCTGGGGCTGCTGCGCGGGCGGCCCTATGTGCTGCCCGAGGACCTGACCGACCTCGTGCCCGACGTGCTGCGCCACCGCCTGGTGCTGTCGTACGAAGCCCTGGCCGAGTCGCTCACGGCCGATCACATCGTGCGGCGCATCATGGACAAGCTGCCCGCCCCCGACAAGCCCCTGGACACCCATGCGCGCACCGAAGCCACCGCCTGAGGCGGCACCCATCGAGGCCAGCGAGACCCACGCCGCGCTCGGCGAGGCTGACCGGCTGCTGCGCCGGCTCGAATGGAAGGTGCTGCGCCGTCTCGACGGGCTGCTCGAAGGGGACTACCGCACCCTGTTCCGCGGCCAAGGACTGGACCTGGCCGACCTGCGCGAGTACCAGTTCCACGATGACGTGCGCTACATCGACTGGAACGTGACCGCGCGCATCCAGGTGCCCCATGTGCGCGAGTTCCAGCAGGACCGCGACATCAACGTGTGGTTCCTGCTCGACCTCAGCGGCTCGGTGCATTTCGGAGCGGGCGAGTTCAGCAAGCGCGACCTGCTGATCGCCTTCGTGGCCCTCATGTCGCGCCTGCTCACGCGGCATGGCAACCGGGTGGGCGCCATCGTCTGCGGTGACACCGTGGATACCGTGATGCCGGCCCGCAGCGGACGCCAGCAGGTGCTGCAGCTGGTGCACCGGCTGCTGGCGCGTCCGGCGCGTTCGGCCGGCCGGCCGGCACGGGCCCAGGGGGAGACCGACCTGGCCGAGCTCTTCCACCGGGCCGGGGCGCTGATGCGCCGCCGCTCGCTGGTGTTCGTGGTGTCCGATTTCATCGCCCAGCCCGGCTGGACCGAACCCTTGGGGCAACTGGCGCAGCGCCATGAGGTGCTGGCGGTGCGGCTGACCGATCCCTTGGAGGAGTCGCTGCCCGACCTGGGCCTGGTGATGTTCGAGGACGCTGAAACCGGCGAGCAGCAGCTGGTGGACACCCACGACCCGGGTTTTCGGCGACGTTTCGAACAGGTGGCGCAGGACCGCGAGGCGCGGCTGCGCCTGGCGTTTGGCGATGCTGGCGTGGACGTCCTGGAACTGGCCACCGATGAAGACCTGGTGGTGGCGGTACGGCGCTTCGTCGAGTTGCGCAAGCTGCGCGCGCGGCTGTCGGCGGGGGGCGGTGCGATCCAGTCGCGCCCACCTGCGGCCCTGGCCTCGACGGCCCCCTTGTGAACCGGGAGACGAGCATGGCATTCATCTGGCCTGAGTTGTTGTGGCTGCTGGTGCTGGTGCCCTTGAGCGTGCTGGCGTACTGGTGGCTGTTGCGCCGCCGACGGCGCGTGGCGCTGCGGTACTCGGGGCTGTCGCTGGTGCGCGAAGCCCTGGTCAAGGGACCGGGCTGGCGCCGCCACGTGCCGCCGGTGCTGATGCTGCTGGCCCTGGTGGCCCTGCTGGTGGCGGTCGCACGGCCCACGGCCAGCGTGACGCTGCCTTCGCAGCAGCGCATGGTGATCCTGGCGATGGACGTGTCCGGCAGCATGCGGGCCACCGACGTCGAGCCCAGCCGCATGGCGGCGGCCCAGGCGGCGGCACGCGAGTTCGTGGCCCTGCAGGACAGCGGCACGCGCATCGGCGTGGTCACCTTTGCGGGCACGGCACTGCTCACGCAGCCGCCCACGCACAGCAAGGAAGACGTGCTGGCCGCCATCGACCGCTTCAATTTCCAGCGCGCCACGGCCGTGGGCAGTGGCATCCTGGTCTCGCTGCAGGCCATCTTCCCAGACCTGGAATTCGATCTGCGGGGCACCAACCCCCGCCCTGGCACGGAAGACAGCCGCCTGGGCCGTTCGCTCGACCAGCGCGGCGGAGGTGGCAAGCCGCCGCCGCCGGTGGAGCCGGGCTCCTATGCTTCAGCGGCCATCATCCTGCTCACCGACGGCCAGACCACCACCGGCCCCAACCCGGTGGAGGCCGCGCGCATGGCGGCTGAGCGGGGCGTGAAGGTCTACACCATCGGCGTTGGCACGGAAAACGGCGAGATCCTCGTGGGCGACGGCTGGTCGATGCGGGTGCGCCTCGACGAGGAATCGCTGCGGGGCATTGCCAACGTCACCGGAGGCGACTACTTCTATGCGGGTACGGCCCCCGATCTGAAGAAGATCTACCAGGGGCTGCACTCCAAGCTGGCACTGGAGACCCGCGACATCGAGGTGACGGCCTTGCTGGCTGCCGCTGCGGCGGCGCTGATGCTGCTCGCGGCCGGCCTCTCGGTCTTCTGGTTCCATCGGGTGTTGTAGGGCCGGCACTGGCGGCGCCGATGCGGCATCATCGGTCGCCTAGGTGACTGCCCCTCCCGCGCAGGGCGGGCACCATGAGCCCCGGATGCCGCCCATGACTGATCGCCCCGCGCCTTCATCCCCACCCCCCCGTCCACCCCGCCCAGCGGCCACCCTCGTGGTGGTGCGCAATGCCACCACAGGGCCGGCAGGCCTGGAAGTGCTGCTGCTGCGACGTGCCGAGCGCGGGGACCACAACAGCGGTGCCTGGGTCTTTCCCGGGGGGCTGGTCGATGCCGGGGATCGCGAGGCTGCAATGTGCAGCTCCGGCCTGGCCGATCAGGAAGCGGATGCGCTGCTTGGTGTGGTCGAAGGGGCTCGCGACTACTTCGTCTGCGCCGTCCGTGAGTGCTTCGAGGAGTGCGGGCTTCTCTTTGCCGATGGCCCGCCGCCCGACGACCTCACGGCCTTGCAATGGCGGCGGCAGGTCCACCGCGGCGAGCTCGCCTGGGCTGACCTGTGCACACAGGCGGGCTGGACGTTGAGGCTCGATCGGCTTGCCTACCTGAGCCATTGGCTCACCCCCCTCGGCCGGGCCAAACGCTTTGACACACGCTTCTTCGTGGCGGTGGCCCCCGCAGGCCAGACCGCCGTGCACGACGAACGGGAGATGGTGGAGCACGCCTGGCTGCGTCCTGCGGACGCGCTCGCGCGCGGCACGGCCTTCAAGCTGATGACCCCCACGCGCGTGACGCTGGATCTGCTGGCCCGTTTCGACGCGTGCGAGGCCCTGATGGACTGGGCCCGCACCCCGCGCCAGGTCGCCCTGGTGATGCCCCGCGTGGGACAAGGCCCCGAGGGGGAACGCCCGGTGATGCCCGAGGAGCCGGCCTGGGCCGAGATCGGCCGGCTCGACCCCCTGGGCCACGGGCACGTGTCCTATGCGCTCGTTCCCGGCGTGCCGGTGCGCCTGTCCGAACGCGTGATCCGTGTGACCGCCCCCAACGGCAGCCTGATGACCGGTCCGGGCACCAACACCTACCTCGTGGGCGGTGGCGCAGCCAACCGATGGACCGTCATCGACCCCGGGCCTGACGATGACGGGCACGTGCGAGCGGTGCTCGCCGCAGCCCCCGGTCCCATCGAGGCCATCGTGCTCACCCACAGCCACAAGGACCATTCCCCCGCGTCGCGGGCCTTGAGTGCGGCCACCGGGGCGCCGGTGTGGGGCCGCTGGCCCGCACATCCCCAGGGTCAGGATGCGCAACTTGCGCTCGAGCGTGAACTGCGCCACGGTGAACGTCTGGCCTGCGCCCCCGGAGCCCACCTGCGCGTGCTGCACACACCGGGCCACGCCTCCAACCACCTGTGCTTCGTGCTGGAGGAGGAAAAGCTGCTCTTCACCGGCGACCACGTGATGCAGTCATCCACGGTGGTCATCAACCCGCCGGACGGCGACATGGCGGCCTACCTCGCCTCGCTGCGAGGCTTGCTCGACGAAGGCCTCGAATGGCTCGCGCCCGGTCATGGCTTCCTGATGGCCCAGCCGGCGAAGGTGATCGAAGCTCTCGTTGCTCACCGCCTGCGCCGTGAGGCGCTGGTGCTGGAGGCGACTCGGGCCCTGGGCCCGGCGCCCGTGGCCCGGCTGCGCGAGCGCGTGTATACCGACATTCCCTCGGCCCTGCACGCCATGGCCGAGCGATCGCTGCTGGCCCATCTGATCAAGCTGCAGACCGAAGGCCAGGTGTGTCAGGACGAAGCCGGCTGGAGCGCGGCCTGAGCGTCACCGCGGCGGCGGCAGCGGGTCGCCCCACATCCGGCGCCACAGCCAGGGCAGCCCCCGCTCCAGGTCGGGGCGCGTGCCCACCTGCTCGGGGCGCTGCAGCGGCACGGGATCGGAGTGTCGCTGCGCCATCCGGAAGGTGAACACGTAGTAGGGCTCCTGGCCCATGCGCAGGTCGCTCATCAGCACATCACCATCGCGCTCGTGCATCTTGAAATAGCCCTTGCTGAACCAGGCGATGCGGTCCACCGGCCAGTGACCCCGCAACTGCTCGTACAACGCGGTGCTGCGGTCGAAGCGCTCGAAGGTCACGTCGCGGCCGTCGTCCAGCAGCGAGTGGAAGCCCTCGAGGTGAGCATCGGGCGTGATCACCAGGATGCGCCACAGCACGGTGTTGAAGGCGGTGGGCGTGGCCATCACCTGGACCACCTCCACACCCTGCCGGGCCAGGGACGCGCGCGCCACCTCCAGCGCCTGTTGCTGTGCCACCACGCTCCAGCCCAGGTAGGCGGTACTCAGCACCAGCCCGGCCGCGTTCCAGCGCAGCCGGTCGGTCCTGCGGGAGGCGAGGGCCACGCCCGCACCCACCAGCAGCGGCACGGTGTAGAGCGGGTCGATGATGAAGATGCTGCCCACACCGAAAGGATGATTGCTGAAGGGCAGGGCGAGCTGGGTGCCGTACACGGTCATCGTGTCCAGCAGCGGATGCGTGATGAGCACGAGCCAGATCGCCAGCCACCAGCGCTTGAACAGGGCCGCCTCGCCATGCACGCGCGTGACGATCCAGGCCAGCAGCGGCGAGGCCAGGGTCAGGTAGAACAGCGCATGGCTCTCGCCCCGGTGATAGGTCATGTTGCGCACGGGGTCGCCAAAGTCGATCAGGGCGTCCAGATCGGGTACCGTGCCGGCAAGGCCGCCCCACAGCGCAGCCTTCCACAGGGCCGTGCGCCGGCCCATCACGGCCATGCCGACGGCCGATCCGAGAGCGATCTGGGAAAGCGAGTCCATGGCTCCGATTGTCGGTGCCAGGGGAAATCCCTGCCGGCCTGGGGGCGCGGCCATGCTGCGCGTCCGTCGCACCCATCCCCCTTTTGGGGGTGTGTCACAGGTTCCCCCTCAGCCACTAGCATGCAGCATCCACGTTTGCTCAGGGCCTTGCCGATCCAGCAGGGTTCCAGGCTCAGGAGGTGAAGGCGCGATGGCGACCGGGCAGGCTCCACCGCAACGCTGGCGTTCGGCCTGGTCGATCTGGGCCTGGGTGGCGCTCGTGTCCGCCCTGGCCATCTGCGTGTCCATGGTGTGGCTGCAGTGGGCCCAGCAGCGCGAGGTCGACCGCACGCTGAACACGGTGCGCGAGTTGCGCAACGCGCGTGTGGACCTGGCACAGGGTTTCCTGCATGTGGCCCTTGGTGATCAACCCGATGCGCCATGGGATGCAGGCCAGGGACTGGCGCTGCTGGACCAGGCGCTGGAGGGCATGGCGGGTGCGGCGCAGCGGTTTCCACGCTCCGCCACCGACGTACCCGCGCTCATCGAGCAGGTCGAACGTTTCCGCGGGCAGCTGCAGCAGGCGCTGAACGACCCCGCGCGCAGCCTGCGCACGACGTCGTGGCGCGTCGAGCTGCATCGCCTCGACCAGCTTGCGTCGAGCGTCACCAACCAGATGCGTACCGCTCTGGATGAGCAGATCGCCACCGATCGCCAGATCCAGCGTGCGGCGCTGCTGGGGGCGGCCCTGCTCCTGGGAGGCGTGGCCTGCGCCGTGGCCCTGTCGGCTCGGGCCCAGCGCCGTGCCGAGCTGGCGCTGCGTGACAGCGAGCGCCGCCATCGCGAGCTGGCCGACGAACGCAAGCACCATCTCGACCGTGCCCTTGAAGAACGCAGCGAGACCGAGGAGTTCGCCCGCACCGTGGCCGACAACCAGCCCACCCTGGTGTGCTACTGGGACCGCGATCTGCGCCTGCGCTTCGCCAACCGTGCGTACCTGCAATGGGTGGGCCTGAGCGAGGAACAGGCCCTGGGCCGCACCATTCCCGAGGTGGTGGGCAACGAACTGTTCCAGCGTCAGCGTTCCGCCATCGAGCGCATCCTGCAGGGTGAGACCTTCGAGGGCGAGTATGAATTCGCGGGGGCGAGGGGCGAGGCACATCAGTTCTGGTCCTACCGCCTGCCCGATATCCAGGACGGCCAGGTGCGCGGCTACTACTTCTTTGCCACCGACATCACCGAGCTCAAGCAGGCACAGGCCAACCTGCAGAGCCTGAACAACGCCCTTGTCCAGGCGCGCAACCGGGCCGAGGCGGCCAATCGCGCCAAGAGCGCCTTCCTGGCCAACATCAGCCACGAGATCCGCACGCCGATGAACGCCATCATCGGCCTGACCCACCTCATGCAGCGCGAGGTGAACGACCCTGCCCAGGCCGAACGCCTGGCCAAGGTGACCGATGCGGCCCAGCACCTGCTTTCCATCATCAATGACGTGCTCGACCTGTCCAAGATCGAAGCCGGCAAGCTCCAGCTCGAATCCGCCGACTTCCGCATGGATGGCATGCTCTCGCGCGTGTGCGCGTTGGTGGGCGAGCGCGCGCGCGACAAAGGCCTGGAGCTTGTCCTCGACACCGATCATCTGCCCATGGGCGCGCATGGCGACGAGACCCGACTGGCCCAGGCCCTGCTCAACCTGCTGGGCAATGCGGTGAAGTTCACCGCCAGCGGCATGATCGTGCTGCGAGGCGAGCTGCTGCGACAGGACGGCGAGACGCTGTGGGTGCGCTTTTCCGTGAGGGACACCGGTGTGGGCATGTCTCCCGAGCAGCTCCAACGCATCTTCGAACCCTTCGAACAGGGCGACGGCACAACGACGCGCCGGCACGGGGGCACGGGTCTCGGCCTGGCCATCACGCGGCACATTGCCCAGATGATGGGCGGCGAGGTCGGGGTGGAGAGTGCGCCCGGCGAGGGCAGCACCTTCTGGTTCACGGCACGCCTGCGAGTGGCCGATCCGGTGCTGCCTCGTGCGGATGCCGAATTGCAGGGGATGCGCGCCCTCGTCATCGACGACCTGCCCGAGGCCCGTGAAGCTCTGGGCGAAATGCTGCGTGTGCTGGGCCTGCGCGTGCAGGCCGCCGCCTCTGGCAGCGACGGCCTGCACATCCTGGAGGCGGCCGGCCGGGGCGTGCCGGCGCACGATGTCGTGCTGGTCGACTGGCTCATGCCCGGCCTCGATGGCCTGGAAACCCTGCGTCGTCTTCACGAGCGCCTGGGGGACCGCGCGCCGCCGTGCCTGCTGGTGACGGCACGTGACGACCCCGATCTGGTAGCCCTGGCTCGCGAGGCGGGCGCTGCCCACGTGCTGCTCAAGCCCGTCACGCCCTCAGCCCTGCACGACGCGCTGATGTCGGCCCTGAGCGCAGCACCGACACGGGCCGTGGCGCGCTCGCGCCGCGACAACCCGCGTACGGTCGCACCGAATGCCTTTGCGCGCAGCGGCCGCATCCTGCTGGCCGAGGACAACCCGGTCAACCAGGAAGTGGCGCGCGAACTCCTGCACGTGGTGGGCCTGGACGTCGATGTGGCGGGCACCGGTCGCGAGGCCCTGGCCATGGCGTCGCAGCATCCCTACGCCCTCATCCTGATGGACATGCAGATGCCCGAGATGGATGGCCTGGAAGCCACCCGCGCCATCCGCGCCCTGGCGGACCACGCGAACACACCCATCCTGGCCATGACCGCCAACGCCTTCGGCGAAGACCGTGACGCCTGCCTGGCTGCGGGGATGAACGACCACATCGCCAAGCCGGTGGAGCCGGGGCTGCTGTATGCGAGCCTTCGCCGATGGCTGGCGAGGGAGACGGGTGGAAAGTGAGAGGATGGTAGGCCGTGCTGGGCTCGAACCAGCGACCAAAGGATTATGAGAAAAGACGTCATTCCCAGCGGCTCACGGGTGTCTAGGAAACCCGGGGCGATTCATAGTGCGCGTGCAGCAGGTACGTCCACGCGATGACCATCAGCACGATGAACGTCTCCGACTTGAACGAGACGTGCGGATCGTTGAACACGCGAACCGCATTCAGCGCGGCCTCGCGCGACTTGGCGAGGAGTTCGGTCGCCAGGGAGCCGGCCGTTCGCTTTCTGGTAGCCAAGGGGTGGGGTCCTCCGCGCCGGCCGACCAGCTGAGCGTCAGCCGACGTTCACGGGCACCAGAGTCATGGTGTCGTTGCCGAAGATGTCGATCACCTTCACAGCCACCGTGTAGCGGCCGGGGCGGTCGTAAGTGTGCAGGGCCGTCGTCAGCTCCAGGTCTCGGCTCTGACGGGTGCGAAAGCTCTGCCACTCGTTCTCGAAGATGTAGCCGCCCGTCCACCGTTCCTCGAACTCGGGCAGCTTCAACTCGCCCTGCGGGGGCTCGAAGCCTTCCAGGCTGGCGACTCCACCGATGCCCGTGCCGACGGGGACCTTGATGATCTCCTTGCGTTGCAGGTAGTCAAAGTCCACGGCCCAGTAGTCCACCCAGTCCGTCCAGTGCTTGGTCAGCCGCTCACGATTGACGATGCCGTCCTTGCTCTTGCTGATTTTGTAGAGCTGGCCCTGCTCGCAGATCACGTCGCTCTTGCCCTCCTTCAAGGCGGCAATCGCGGCCTCTGCCGCCCCCTGCGTGTAGTACACGGAGAAGTCGGACAGCTCAATGCTCACGGCCAGCTTGTTCTTCTTGTCGTAGCGCGGGCTGGCCTCCACAAAGCTGATGTCGTGGAAAACCACCTGGCCCTTGTCCACCGCCCTCTTGTCGAACACCTCTGCAGGGATGTACTTGGGGGTGAGATCGATGCCTTTGCTGCGGGCTTCTTCCAGCACCGCAGGGAACAGACCCATTTCGAACTCGAAGGCTAGGATGTCCACTCGTGAGGCCCCACGCTTGCGGCACTCGGTGATGACCTCCTCGACGAACAGGCGACCCACGGGCAGGTTGATCGGTCCGATGACCACCAATCGGCCGTTGCGAGCGCCGTGGAAGAAGCCGTCCTGAGCGGCGCCGTCTACCCCCAGCGGACTGGCTTTGTAGGCACGCATGATCAAGTCGCGAAACTCACGCTCCTTTTGAGCGAGGGCCGCTGACTTCTGTTCAGCAGTCAGGCGTCCACCAAGGTTGAGGTAGGCCTGCCGCTCGTAGCGGCCCAAGTTCAGCACCTCAAAGGCTCGGAAGTCCTTCTCTGCGGCCTTCTGCCGTCGCTGCACTTCGATGAGTCTCTTGCGCGTAGTGTGGATTCCGAACTTGCCAAGGTCGGTGGCGATCCACTTACGCCCGAGCCGCTCAGCCACCGCCGGGGTGGTCCCGCTGCCGCAAAAGAAGTCCGCGACCAAATCGCCCGGTTGAGTACTCATCTTGATGACGCGCTCGATGAGAGCCTCAGGCTTCTGTGTCGCGTAGCCGATGGACTCCTTTGCCTGCGAGTTGATGGGGTTCACGTCGGTCCAGAGGTCCTGCAAAGGAACTCCAGGCATCTCGTCGAGATAGCGCTTGTAGCGAGGCACCGCACCTGGGCTTGGCTGCACCACTCGGCCCTGCTCGTAGAGCGCCAGCATTCGCTCGCGCTTGAACCGCCAAAACCTGCTGATGCCGAGGAACTCGTAGTAAGGATTCCCCTTTGACGCCCCACCAGGAGCGTTCAGATCAGCGAGCTCGAATCGTCGGTTTGTGCCTGGCTCGACGTTCTTGTAGTGTGTCTTCAAGTACTGCTCGTCATAGGGCATGTACTGGGTGTTCCACGTGTAGCTGGCGTCCTTCGTGTACAGAAGGAGCACATCGTGAACTCTGCCCATGTGCTCCGAGCCTTGGCCGCTGTCGCTATGAGCGGTCTGGCGCTTCCAGATGATTTGATTGACTGCTCGCTCCTTCCCGAACACCTCATCAAGAATCGCTCGCACGTAGTGCGACACCCCCCATCCCATGTGCACGTAGATGGAGCCATCGGGGGCCAGCAAGTCCCGCATGAGGATCAACCGCTCGTAAAGCATTGAGATAAAGCTGTCCGCACCACGTCCCCACGTGTCCCGATAGGCGATCTGTTCCAGCAGGTTGGCCTCCTTGTGGAACAGCTCACCGCCGATCTTGATGTCCAGTGAGAAGTCGGCCCCAACGTCGAACGGCGGATCGATATAGATCATCTTCAAGCCGCCTGCATCCTCGATCTGCTGCCGTAGCGGTCCAGCCTTCAACGATGACAGGATGAGCTTGTTATCGCCCCAGATCAGCTTGTTGGACCACCCCTTCGTCTGCCGTCCACGGCTGTCGAAAAGGTCGCCCTGGGTGTTGGTCTCCTTGCGGGGCTCGTCGATGTGTTCCAGCGTCTGGAAGGGCAGGATGGTCGTGCACACGTCGCGGGTCTTGCCGTTCCAGACCAACTCGACTTCACGCTTGTCCTCGAACAGGATGAAGCGGTACTTCTCGGGCAGTGCCTTGCCCTGCTGGATCAAGTTGAAGAGATCGCGTTGCTCGGCCTCGCTGAGGTCGTAAGTCTTCTTGTCTTGACGTGCCATCGGTCAGGCCCCCTGTTCTTCATCTTGGTACTCACGGAAGGCACTCACGAGTCCTGCGAACGTGGTGGGCTTGTGCTGCTCGAAGCTCTCTTGATCGACGTACACAAAGCCGTACCTGGTGCCGCCCTCGTCCTTGCTGGCCTCGGTGGCGTCCTGGCACCACTGGCTCAGCCGCTTCATCTTCTGGGGCAGGTCCAGCTCCTCGCGACCCTTGGTCTCGACGATCCAGACTGCCCCATCCTTGGTGCGGACGATGAAGTCGGGCGTATAGGTGGACAGCTCGCCGCTGGCCTTCACGTAGTCGATCTTGAAGCCCACGGCCATGTAGTTCTTGCCGAAGGCCTGCACGTCCTCGGCACCTTCAAGGAACGCGGCGAAGGCCAGCTCCAAACCGTCCGCTGAGCCCTCGCCCACGATGCGGTTGAACACCGACTTCGTGGCCTGCAAGAAGCCTCGGGGCTGGGTGCGGAAGGGCCGCGTGTCTCGCAGTTTGATGGTGCCCTCGATGCGGGACGAGCCTGTCTCTCGGATCGTCAAGCCGTTGATGGCCGCTCGGAAACTGTCGAAGATGACTTTGCTGACCTCGGCCTCGCACAGGTTCCGCAGCACCACGGGGCTTTCAAGATCGACGGCCTGATCAAACAGGTGGTCGCGGATGAAGACCTTGACCTTGGGGTACAGCAGCTCATACCCGCCCACCAGACGAAGCTCTTTCAGGAGCTGACGGGCGAAGAAGGCCACCACGGAACGGGAGTCCGCTACGCCGCTGTTGTCGAGCTGGATGGTGTGGTCCACCTCCGCGTCCAGCATGGTCTTGAAGACGATCTCGCGGGTCTCTTCGGGCGTGAATGGCTTGACGGGCAAGGGCTTGTTGCCGAGGGTGGACGGGTCCAGCTCACTCAGGTCCTTGAACTCGCGGTTGAACCTGCGGGTCAGCCTGGGCAAGGCGATGTCCAGCTCGTCGATGTTCTTTGTGGTGGCGTCCTTCTCGACCTCCACCACCAGCGAGTCCTGGCGTTCCTTGCCCCCGTTGCCGCCCATGGGCACCCGCTCGAAGTTCACACCCTCGCTCTGGATGGACTCCACGAAGTCCATGAAAGCGGGCGTGCCCATGACGGACACGGTTTCCCGCTGGTCGCTGCCATAGTACATGCGACGCAGGCCACGGCCGAGAGTCTGCTCGGGAAGGATGTTGCTCTTGGCGGAGTAGGCCCGCAGGCCGACGATGACGCTGACGTTGCGAACGTCCCAGCCTTCCTTGAGCATCAGCACTGACACGATGGCCTTGTAGGGCGACTTCCACGTGTCGATCTCGTTGGACTGCTTGCGAAGCAGTTCCAACTCGTCCTTGCTCTTGCCGCTGGCGGCCTCCGAGATTTCCCCGTTGGCCTTGGTGTGGATGACAAGCACCGCACCCTGCAACTCGGCACAGATTTTCTCCAGGTATCCGCCCACCTCGTCGCAGTTCTTGGTGTCGTCCACCATCACGAAGAGCACTGCCTTCTTGCCCAGCTTCTCGTGCTCGGCATAGCTTTTGCGCCACTCCTCGACGCCCAGAGCCAGGTAGTCGGCGTATTTCTCGCTGACGATGGGGCTCTTGTGCTCGGTGAGCTTGGCTCGGCTGACCGCATCGGGCAGCACGGGGTGCTTGACCACGTTCTGGGCAATGGCCTCCACCAGCGGGTAGTCGCTGATGGTCTGCACGAAGATGGCCCCGTTGTTGGCCTTGGGCGTGGCCGACACGTCGATCTGGATGGACAGCCGCAAGTCCTTTTGCAGCATCCGGTGGTGGATGTCCTGGATGCACTTGAACCACGCCATGCGCGGGTCATGGATGTGGTGGGCTTCGTCGTTGAAGACGGCCAGCTCATCAATCTCGCGGATCAGCTCGCCCAGGTCCGTGTTGCTGTCCGTGGTCTTGCCCACGGGCTTGTCGCCGAAGGGAGAGAGGAAGTAGTCCCGCAGGTCGTCGTCGTCGAGCGAAGGCTCGGGCACCTCACCAAGGTAGACGCGGTGGATGTTGGTCAGGAACAGGTTGCCCACGGGGCGAACCACCCGCACGTCGTCCTGGATGTGCAGGGCGACCTGAAAGTCATCCCGCCAGTTGCGTCCTGCGTGTCCGTTGTCGGGCAACACGGGGTCGTTGAAGAAGATGCGAAGGCCATCGAAGTCGGACCGCAGACGGTCCAAGACGATGATGTTCGGAGCGATCAGCAGGAAGTTGCGCGAGAGCGAGGAGTCGGGCTCGTAGAGCTTGTGGAAGTAGCTCCACGCCATCAGCAGCGACAGCACCTTGGTCTTGCCCGCACCTGTGGCCATCTTGACCACGAATCGGGGCCACTCCTCGTCGAACATGTTGCTCGACACGGCACCCGAGGCGTCAAACCGCAGCAGGTCGTACTTGTCGCGGGCCTTGCGAACGTCATGCAGCCAAATGACCGACTCGACCGCCTCGCGCTGGGCAAAGTAGTAGCGGAACTCGGTTTGCGTCCCGTCTGCCTGACCGATCAAGTGATGGGTCTCGAACCACCATTGCAACAGGGCCTTGGAAGTCTCTGAGGCCCCCTTGTAGCCCGATGCCCGCCAAGCCTGCACATCCTGCCGCACTTTGGCAACCAAGGGCGGGAGCAGCTTCTCGTACGCTGTCTCCCGCATTTCCTCTGCGGCGGGGAACCAGCGCACCGAGGGGTCCAAGACCTCGTACGGCGAGCTGGGAAAGGACGGGTGAAGGGCCATTGACGTACTCCCTTGAACTACTTGTCAGAGCGCGCCCGACCGTGCTTCGGGCGCATCGGGCGTGGGAGTTTCGTTGTTCAGCTTTGCGCCGAACAGACTCGACTCGTAGAGTGCGAGTGCGTGGTCGGCAACTTGATCAAGAGCGACGCGGAGTTGCTGCCCCAGCCGCGAGTCATTCGCGGCTGATGCCACCCACTCGGGCCACGTGAGCCAGGTGAGGGACACGGCGTCCTCGTCGAGCAACCCTCGGTTGATGAGTTCGACGACATCCATGAGGTTGCCGTTGTGCCAGCCAAAGGGCCAAGGCTCCGTCAGAGACCTCTCCCGCAAGAAGTCGCCCATTGACGCGAATCGCGAGAGGGACTTGCCACAGGTGTTGACGACGGTAGGGAACCGCCGCATCCATTCGAGGGCCAGAGCGAGGTTGTATCGAACGGGCGCGTTGGCCGCACTGCCGATCTTTTGGAACGGAGGGCCGTCTACTTCCTTGCGCCCGTCGCGCGCATCCTCCAACCACTTCTCGTCGAGGTCGAATAGCTCAGCCAGCTTCTTGGGGGACAGCCACCGATGCGCTGGGCCGATGACGTCGTTCAGGGCATCGGCTGACAACGCCCTTTGCTTGGGGTCGCGCCGCGCGCTCTGTGTCTCAACGGACTGCTTCTGTTCGGTCAACGGCATTCAAGGCTCCCACATTGCTACTTCGGCCTGCAGGAGCCCTGGGGGAGCCTCGAAACTCACCGCCACCGATTGCAATGATCCAGAACTGTCCTAAGTTGTTGATTTTATTGGTAGGCCGTGCTGGGCTCGAACCAGCGACCAAAGGATTATGAGTCCTCTGCTCTAACCAACTGAGCTAACGGCCCAGGGTGAAACCTGAAGCCCCGATTGTAGGCGGTGCTACTTCTGGCTCAGGGCGTTGGACACCAGGCGGGAGGTGATGTCCACGATCTGGATCATGCGGTCGTAGGCCATGCGGGTGGGGCCGATCACGCCCAGCGTACCCACCACCTGGCCGTCCACCTCATAGGGAGCCGACACCACCGAAAGCTCCTCGAAGGGCACGACCTGGCTTTCGCCGCCGATGTAGATGCGCACGCCCTCGGCGCGGCTGGAGACATCGAGCAGGCGCATGAGCTGGGTCTTCTGCTCGAACAGGTCGAAGAGCTTGCGCAGCGAGTCGAGGTCGCTGGAGAAGTCCTGCACGGTGAGCAGGTTGCGCTCGCCCGAGATCACCACCTGCTCCTGGCTGCTGGCCATGGCTTCGGTGCCGGCCTGCACGGCAGCCTGCATCAGGCTGGCGATCTCGCCGCGCAGGTCGTCCACCTCGCGCTTCAGGCGGTTGCGCACCTCTTCGATGCTCAGGCCTGCGAAGTGGGTGTTGATGTAGTTGGTGGCCTCGATGAGCTGGGACTGGGTGTAGTTGTGCTCGGTGAAGAGCACGCGGTTCTGCACGTCGCCGTCGGGCGACACGAGGATGACCAGCACGCGCCGGTCGGACAGGCGCAGGAATTCGATGTGGTGGAAGACCGAGGCCTTGCGCGGCGCGGTGATCACGCCCACGAACTGCGAGAGGTTGGACAGCAGGTGGGCGGCGTTGGCGATCACGCGCTGGGGCTGGTCGGGCTGGAGCTGCTCGCGCACATTGGCCACGTCCGGCGGCGGATGGCTCAGATCCAGCGGCCGGGCGGTGAGCATGGTGTCCACGAACAGTCGGTAGCCACGTGCCGTGGGCACGCGCCCGGCGGACGTGTGGGGGCTGGCGATCAGGCCCAGTTCCTCCAGGTCGGCCATCACGTTGCGGATGGTGGCCGGCGAAAGCTCCAGGCCGGAGGCCTTGGACAGGGTGCGCGAGCCCACCGGCTGGCCGTCCGCGATATAGCGTTCCACCAGGGCTTTGAGCAGGGTCTTGGCACGGTCGTCCAGCATGAAACCGATTGTAGGGCGACCCTGGCCCTCATCACGGTGCGAAGGTGGGCGTTTTCCCCGGATTGGCGCGGTTTTCGCCGCCACGGGCGCCAGGGGCGCTGTGGTGTAATCCCGCCCATGAAATCCCGCTTCCGTCACGTGGCGCTGATCGGCAAGTACCAGGCCCAGGGCATGCGCGGGGTGCTGGAAGACATTGCCCAGTTCATCTGCCGCCAGGGGGCGGAGGTCTCGGTCGAACATGACACGGCGATGAACACGGGCCTGAGCGGCCACCCCATGCTCGACGTGGACGGCGTGGGCCGGCAGTGCGACCTGGCGGTGGTGGTGGGGGGCGATGGCACCATGCTGCACATCGCCCGAGAGGTGGCGCGCCACGGCGTGCCGCTGGTGGGCATCAACCAGGGGCGCCTGGGCTTCATCACCGACATCCCGGTGGGTGAGGTGCGCGAGGTGCTGGGCCCGGTGATGGCCGGCGACTTCGAGGAAGAGCGCCGCAGCATGCTCGAAGGCCAGGTGATGCGCGACGGCCGGGTGATCTTCGAGGCCTTCGCCCTCAACGACGTGGTGGTCAACCGCGGCCCCACGGCCGGCATGGTGGAGCTGCGCATCGAGGTGGCCGGCGACTTCATGGCCAACATCCGCTGCGACGGCCTGATCGTGGCCTCGCCCACGGGCTCCACGGCCTATGCGCTGTCGGCTGGCGGGCCCATCCTGCACCCGGACATCGCGGGCTGGGTGCTGGTGCCCATTGCGCCACACACCCTGTCCAACCGGCCCATCGTGCTGCCCGACGACAGCGAGGTGGCGGTGGAGATCGTGGGCGGACGCGACACGAGTGTGAATTTCGACATGCAAAGCCTGGCCAGCCTGATGCACGGCGACGTGGTGCGCGTGCGCCGCTCGGCGCACCGGGTACGCTTTCTCCATCCGCGCGGCTGGAGCTACTACGCCACGCTGCGCAAGAAACTGCACTGGAACGAAGGTCTGGGAGGCTGACCGATGCTGCGCCGCATTGCGCTGCGTGATTTCGTCATCGTCACCGAGCTCGACGTCGAGCTCTCGGGCGGGTTCTCCGTGCTCACCGGCGAAACCGGCGCGGGCAAGTCCATCCTCATCGACGCCCTGCAGCTCGCGCTGGGCTCGCGCGGCGACGCCGGCGTGGTGCGCGAAGGCGCCACACGCACCGAGATCACCGCTGAATTTGACCGACCCGACGCGCTGGCCGCCTGGCTGGAGGAGGCGGGTTTCGACACCGGCCCCGAGCTGCTGCTGCGGCGGACCATCGACGCGCAGGGCAAGAGCCGCGCCTGGATCAACGGCAGCGCGGCCACCGTGGCGCAGCTCAAGGCCGTGAGCGAGCACCTGGTCGACATCCACGGCCAGCATGCCTGGCAGAGTCTCACCCGGCCCGAGTCGGTGCGCGGCCTGCTCGATGCCTATGCCGGCGCCGACCTGGCGCCGCTGGCCCGGGCCTGGACGGCCTGGCGTGCAGCGGCCCAGGCGCTGGACGAGGCCCGCACCAGCCAGGATGCCCTGTTACGCGAGCGCGAGCGACTGGCCTGGCAGATCGGCGAGGTGGACAAGCTGTCGCCCGGCCCCGACGAATGGGCCGAGCTCGATGCCGAGCACCGTCGCCTGAGCCATGCCCAGGCCCTCATCGACGCAGTGCAGGGCGCCTTGCAGGCCGTGTCCGAATCGGACGGCAGCGCCGATGCACTCACCGCACGCGCGGTCGACGGCCTGGAGGCCGTGGCCGACTACGACAGCACGCTCACCAACGTGATCGAGGTGCTGCGCAGCGCACAGGCCCAGCTCGAAGATGCCGCCCACAGCCTGAACGCCTACCTGCGCCATGGCGAGCTGGACCCGGAGCGCTTGCAGGAACTCGATGAGCGGCTGTCGAGCTGGATGAGCCTCGCGCGCCGCTACCGTCGCCCGCCGGAAGAGTTGCCCGCGCTGTGGGCGCAGTGGAAGGACGAGCTGGCGCGGCTCGATGCGGCTGCCGACCTCGACGGCCTGGAACGCGCCGCGGCCCAGGCCCGCAAGGCCTACGACCAGGCCGCGCGCGAGCTGACGAAGGCCCGCAAGGACGCTGCACCGCGCCTGGCCCAGGCCGTGACGCAGGCCATGCAGCAGCTGGGCATGGCTGGCGGGCGCTTCGAGGTGGTGCTGGTCCCCCATGACGCACCCCAGGCTCACGGCCTGGAATCGGTGGAATTCCTCGTGGCCGGCCATGCCGGCAGCACACCGCGCCCGCTGGCCAAGGTGGCCTCGGGCGGTGAACTCTCGCGCATCGCGCTGGCGATTGCCGTCACCACCAGCCAGCTCGGCGAGGCCGGCACGCTGATCTTCGACGAGATCGACTCGGGCGTGGGCGGTGCCGTGGCCGACACCGTGGGCCGGATGATGAAGCAGCTCGGGCGCGATCGGCAGGTGCTGGCCGTGACCCACCTGCCGCAGGTGGCGGCCTGTGCCGACCACCACTGGGTGGTGAGCAAGCTCACCGAAGCGGGCCAGACCAGCAGCCGGCTGCAAGCCGTGGCCGGCGAGGCGCGCGTGGCCGAGGTGGCCCGCATGCTGGGCGGACAGCAGCTCTCGGGCACCAGCTTTGCGCACGCGCAGGAGATGCTCGCCACCGCCGCCGCCCCGGTGCCCGCGGGCGAGTCGCCGCGCACGCGGAGGCGCGGATGAGCGACACCGCTTCGACACTGCGCGAGCTGGTGCTCATCACCGGCATCTCGGGCTCGGGCAAGTCGGTGGCGCTGCACGCGCTGGAAGACGCCGGCTACTTCTGCGTCGACAACCTGCCGGCCGAGCTGCTGGAGCCCTGTGTGCAACTCGAGCACGAGAAGTTCACGCCGCGAGTGGCCATCGCCGCCGACGTGCGCGCCGCGCAGTCGCTGCCCCTGCTCAAGCCGGCGTTGGCGCGCCTGCGCGACCAGGGGGTCACGGTGCGCCCCATCTTCCTGGACGCTTCCACCGACACGCTGGTGCGGCGTTTCTCGGAGACGCGCCGTCGCCATCCGCTGTCCGACCCGCAGGCGGCCGACCCGACCGCCCAGCGTGCGCTGATCGAGGCCATCGAGCTGGAGCGCGAACTGCTGGGCGAGTTGCGCGAGACCTCCACCATCATCGACACCAGCGAGCTTCGCCCGGCCCAGCTGCGCCAATGGACACGCCAGATCGTGCAGGCGCCCGCCGCCGCGCTCACCCTGGTGTTCGAGTCCTTCGCCTTCAAGCATGGCGTGCCGCTCGATGCCGACTACGTCTTCGACGTGCGCATGCTGCCCAACCCCTACTACGACCGCGAGCTGCGGCCGCACACCGGGCGCGACGCGCCGGTGATCGCCTACCTGCGGCAGCAGCCCGAGGTGGACGAGATGCTGGCCCAGATCGAGGCCTTCCTGCGCCGATGGCTGCCGGCCTTCGAGCAGGACCAGCGCGCCTACCTCACCGTGGCGGTCGGTTGCACCGGCGGCCAGCACCGCTCCGTCTATCTTGTCGAACAACTGGCCCAGCGCTTCCGAGCGCGGGGCTCCACCCTGATCCGCCACCGCGAACTCGATGCGCGTGACGCCACTTCATGACCGATCTGCCTGAGTCTTCGGCCCTGCCGCTGTTTCCCCTTCAATCCGTGCTGTTCCCCGGGGGCCTGCTGAGCCTGAAGGTGTTCGAGGCACGCTATCTCGACCTCGTCAGCGAATGCCTGCGCACCCAGCGCCCCTTTGGCGTGGTCGCCCTGCGTCAGGGGCAGGAGGTGAGGCGCGAAAGCGAAGCCGTCGCCTTCGAGGCCGTGGGCTGCCTGGCCGAGCTGATCGAGGTCGACAGCGAACAGGCCGGCATCCTGCAAGTGCGCTGCCGCGGCTCGCAGCGCTTTCGCATCGCGTCGACCCGTCAGCGCGACGATGGCCTGTGGCTGGCCCAGGTGGACTGGATCGACGCCGATGAAGCCGTGCTGCCCAGCGAAGATTTCGTGGACAGCGCCCAGGCCCTGGCCAACGCCATCCAGATGCTGCGCCAGCGCGGCCCCTTGCCCTTCCTGGAGCCCTTCAGCTTCGAGGAAGCGGGGTGGATTGCCAACCGCTGGTGCGAGATCCTGCCCATCCCGCTGGCCGCCCGCCAGAAGCTGATGGAGCTGGAAGACCCACAGGTGCGCCTGAAGCTGGTCGATCAGTTCCTGCGCAGCAAGGGCATCATCGGCGAAGGCTAGGGCGCGACACGCGACAGGAGCAGCTTGCGCAGTGGCGCGGGCAGGCCCCAGTCGGCCAGGTCGTCGTAAGCCACCCACTGGCCCGGGCTGGCGGGCTGCGGGGCCGGGCCACTGAACACCCGCTGGCGCGGGTGCAGCAGCCAGTCGAAGTGCGTGAGCGCATGCGAGATGCTCGGCCAGGGCACGAGCGGGCCAGGCCACTCGGCGCTCAGGGCGGCCTCGCTGTCGTACTCCGGCAGGCTGTGCAGGCCGGCCCACACGCCACGCGCGGGGCGCGGCTGCAGCCACACGCGGCCTTCGTGTTCCAGCCACAGCCACCAGTGCTCGCGCCGGCTGCGCTTGAGCTTGCGGGTCTTGACGGGGTAGGCCTCGGGGCGGCCCTCGGCGCGCGCGGTGCACAGCGCCTGCACCGGGCACAGCAGGCACTGCGGCGAGCGCGCCAGGCACACCGTGGCGCCCAGGTCCATCAGGCCCTGGGTGTAGGGCCCCATGTCCTCGTGCGGCAGCAGGGTCGTGGCCTCGTCCCACAGGGCGCGCTCGTGGCGGGCCTGGGCCAGGTCCTCGCCGAAGCCCAGCACGCGCGTGAGCACCCGCTTGACGTTGCCATCAAGGATGGCCGCGCGTTCGCCGAAACAGAAGGCCGCGATCGCTGCTGCCGTGGAGCGTCCGATCCCCGGCAACTCGGCCAGGGCCTGGGCTGTGCGAGGGAACTGCCCGCCGTGCTCGGCCACCACCACCTGGGCGCAGCGGTGCAGGTTGCGCGCACGGCTGTAGTAACCCAGGCCGCTCCAGGCCGCCATCACCTCGTCGCTGCTTGCCCTGGCGAGTGCGTGTACCTCCGGGAAGCGCTGCAGGAAGCGCTCGTAGTAGGCCAGCACGGTGCTCACCTGGGTCTGCTGCAGCATGATCTCGGAGAGCCACACGTGGTAAGGCTCGCGGCTGCGCTGCCAGGGCAGGCTGTGGCGTCCGTGGCTGCGCTGCCAGGCGATCACGGCCGGTGCGAAATGCACCTGCACGGACGCAGTCGAGGGCGAAGGATGGGACATGCCGCGATTGTCGCGGCTTCCCGAAGATCAGGCCTGCAGCGGGGCCGGGCGGGTGCTCAGGTCCAGGTCCAGGCTCAGCGGCTCGATCTCCGGCGAGGGCAGGGGGTTGCCGGCTCGCTGCTGCACGTGGCCCACGAGGCGATGCAGTCGTTCCTGCAGTTCGCGCATGCGGGCATCCTGCGATTCCATCTCCGAGACCCGGGACTCCAGGTCGGTCGCCGCGCTCTTCACCCGCTCCAAGGTCTCGCGGCGGCGCTTGAAATTACGGCGCCGGTCACGCAACTGGGTGTCGATCTGTGCGGAAGCCGTCTTGTTCCACAGTTCCAGTTCTCCGCTGGCCCCCTCGAAGACCACGCGCAGCTTGGACACCAGCATGCGCCTGAACTGCGACATGAAGCGGTCGTTCGACAGCCGCAGGGCGTGCGACAGACCGAGGTACTGGGTGTAGTTGCGCTCGATGAGTTCGAGGTCGCGCATGAAGCGCGACAGGTCGGGTGCTGCCGGTGCGGCCAGGCCGAATCCGAACTCGGCATTGAGCTTCTGGAAGGATGCACCCAGCATCGTGTGGATTTCGTTGCCCTTGGTCTGGGCCTCGTCCAGCTTGCGGCGCAGCACCTCGGCCATCTCGGTGAAGGCCTTGCGCGCGCCAAAGTTCAGGATGGCCGAGCGCAGCCGCTCCTGCAGCACCTCGGTGTGGCGGCGCACCACGTCGCTGGAGATGCCCACCAGCGCGTCCTTGAGCATGCGGGTGTGCACCGAGCGCATGGCCTGCACGTGGGCGATGCACTGCTCGAACTCCGCGCTCTCGGCCTCGACGCGCTTGAGCATCACCTCGACCATGCCGGCATTCTTGCCGCGCAGGCCACGCAACTCGAGCAGTTGCTCGGCGAACTGGCGGCGGCGGTCGCCCAGGCGGCGGCTGATCTGGGCCTCGAGCTGCCTTGTTGCGTCGACCACCATGCCAGCCAGCACCTCCTTGCGGTGCGGCAGCAGTTGCTGGCCGAGGGCGTCCTCCAGGTCGAGCAGGCGGCTGGCGCGCAGGTCGTCGGCGTCGCCCGTCACACGGCCAGCCAGCGCGAGCTTGGCCGAGATCGGGAAGACACGGTCCTCGGGGATGCCCAGCGTCTGGGCCGTCTGAGCGCGCTGGCGGCTGATGTGGGCTTCCACCTCGGCCGGAGAACTCAGAGGATCGGTCAGGGCATCGATCTTGTTCAGCGCCACGTAGCGCGCCAGGGGCTGGCCGCTGAGATGGTCGCGCCAGATCGTGAGGTCGGACTTGGTGACGCCGGTGTCGGCGGCCAGGATGAAGACCGTGGCATGCGCCGACGGCAGCAGGCTCACGGTCAGCTCGGGTTCGGCACCGATGGCATTGAGGCCGGGTGTGTCCAGGATCACCAGACCGCGCTTGAGCAGCGGGTGGGGGTAGTTGATGATGGCGTGACGCCAGGACGGGACTTCGACCAGTCCGTCCGCACCCACGGGAGGGTTGTCCTCGGGCCGGCTCTCGTCCCAGAACCCGAGTGCGCGCGCATCCTCCATCGTGACCCGCTTGGTGGCCATCACCTGGGTGAGCTCTTCCGCCAGCTCATCCGGCCGCCGGATGTTCAGCGTGACATCGGCCCAGGCGTTGGGTTGTTCGCGCAGTTCCGCCAGCGGTGCACTTGCCAGGCGTGTCTCGATGGGCAGCAGGCGCAGCGAGGGCGGCTCGTCCGCGTCGTAGCTGAGTTCCACCGGGCACATGGTGGTGCGCCCGGGGGTGGCCGGCAGGATGCGCCGTCCGGTGTCGGCAAAGAAGATCGCGTTGATCAGCTCGGACTTGCCGCGCGAGAACTCGGCCACGAACGCGACCACCAGGCGGTCCCGCGCAAGGCGCGCTTGCAGCGACTCCAGCAGATCAGCCGCCGGCTCGTCCAGCAGGTCGTGATCGAACAGGAAGCGCGACAGGTCCTGCAGCTGCGCCTCGAGTTCGGCGCGCCACAGCCCGAGGCTGTCGAACTTCAGCGCAAACGAGGGGGCCGGCGAGGGAGCAGGAGACGACGACATGGCAGGCACACCGGGGCATGCGGGCAGGGAAGCGGCCATGGTAGCGCATGCCGTACGCCCGCCAGACCGCTGGCGGCCCAAGTGCTGCCGTTCGTCACACTCCTGCAACGGCTTACGTTTTGCTACGTTCTGCCCGGCCTTCAACTGCGCCGCTGGCAGCGGGGGCAGAAATAGGTCGAGCGCTGGCCCTGCACGAGGCGCCGGATGGGCGTCCCGCACACGCTGCAGGGCTGGCCCTCCCGGCCATAGACCCGTGCTTCGTCCTGGAAGGCGCCGTTGTGGCCATGGGCGTCGCGGAAGTCGCGCAGCGTCGAGCCGCCGGCGGCCAGCGCGCGGGCCAGGGTGTCGCGGATGGCCGTCGCCAGGCGCTCGCAGCGTGGGCGGCTCACACGTCCCGCCGGCGTGCGTGGATCGATGCCGGCGGCAAACAGTGCCTCGCAGGCGTAGATGTTGCCCACGCCCACCACCACGTCGCCGGCCAGCAGGGCCTGCTTGACGGCCACCTGCCGGCCCCGGAAGCCTGTGTGCAGCACGGCACCCTGGAAGCTGGGCTCCAGCGGCTCCACCCCCAGGCCGGCCAGGAGCTTGGCCGCGGGCCCGGTCTGCAGCGAGGGCGACCACACCACGGCCCCGAAGCGGCGCGGGTCGTGCAGGCGCAGCAGGCCGCGGCTGGTGCGCAGGTCGAAATGGTCGTGGGGCCCCGGGGGAGCCTCCTCGGGCGAATAGCGCAAGGAACCCGACATGCCCAGGTGCATCAGCAGGCCGCCGCGCTCCAGCGGCAGCCACAGGTACTTGCCGCGCCGACTGGCCAGCCCCAGCACCTGTCCCTGCAGCGATTCCGGCGTGCAGCCCAGCGGCCAGCGCAGCGGCTTGCCCAGGCGCACGCCCAGCACCCGGGCGCCGGCCACGTGGGGTGCGAAACTTTGCCGGGTGACTTCGACTTCGGGGAGTTCAGGCATGAGGGAATTATCCGGGGCTCCTTAGAATCGAATCGACTTTGAGGAGTTGCCCATGCCGATGCGTCCCCTGAAACTTCGAGCGCTGGCCGCGGCTGTTGCCGCGCAGTCGGTGCTCTGGGGTGGATCGGCCTGGGCCCAGCCCGCTGGCGCGGCATCGTCACCGCGTCTGACGGAGCTGTCCACCCCGCAGGTGGTGAACTCGGCCCTGGATGCCCCGTTGTTCTACCAGTTGCTGGTGGCCGAGTTTGAATTGCGTTCCGGGGGGGCCGGCACAGCCTATGAACTGCTGCTGGACGCCGCCCGCAAGACCCGTGATGAGCGCCTGTTCCAGCGCGCCACCGACATTGCGCTGCAGGCCCGCGCCGGTGAGCAGGCGCTGGCCGCCGCGCAGGCTTGGCGCATCGCGGCGCCGGCGTCCCTGGACGCCTTGCGCTACCTTGCCCAGATCCACGTGGGGCTGAATCGCCCGGCCGATGCCCTGGACCCACTGCGCAGCCTGATCGAGCGCACGCCGGCGGCTGAACGGGCGGCCGCTATCTCCCTGTTGCCGCGCTATTTCGCCCGCGCATCCGATCTGCCCAAGGTCACGGCCGTGATCGACCAGGTGCTGCAGCCCTATACGAAGGACGAAGCCACCCGGGTGGCCGCGCTGGTGGCCATGGCGCGCATGCGCCTGCACAACCGCGAGGGAGACCAGGCGCTGGCCCTGGCGCGCGAGGCCCAGCAGGCCGACGCCGGGGCCGAAGGGCCGGCGCTGGTCGCGCTGGAACTGCTGGGCAGCCAGCCCCAGGCCGATCAGTTGCTGGCCACCTATTTCCAGGCCAAGCCGCGCAGCCATGCGCTGAGGCTGGGCTATGTGCGCGAGCTCGTCAGCCAGCAGCGCTACCCTGCCGCCATCGCGCAACTTGAGCAGGCCCTGGCGCTGGAACCCGCGCTGGCGACGGGCTGGCTCAGCCTCGGGGCGTTGCGGCTGGAGTTGAAGGAGCCTGCGGCGGCCGAGGTGGCATTGCGCCGTTACGTGGATCTGGGCGCCCAGGCGCCGGCCTCCGACGATCCGGCCCTGACGGTCACCAATGAAGGCCAGACCCAGGCCTACCTGATGCTCGCCCAGGCGGCCGAAAGCCAGGGCCGGATGCAGCAGGCCGAACAATGGCTGCTTCGCATCGACGATCCGGCCGCGGCCCTGAGCGTGCAGTCGCGCCGCGCCTCCCTGCTGGCGAAGCAGGGGCGACTCGAAGAGGGGATTGCGCTCATCCGCCGGCTCCCCGACGACCCGCCCGACGCGGCCCGGGCCAAGCTGCTGGCCGAGGCCCACCTGTTGCGTGACCAGCGGCAATGGCCGCGCGCCTACGAGGTGCTGGGCCAGGCCGCCGAACGCTTTCCGGACGACGTCGATCTGCTGTACGAGCAGGCCATGATGGCCGAGAAGTCCGACCGGATCGACCGCATGGAGCAGCTTCTGCGTCGCATCATCGAGATCCAGCCCGACCACTACCACGCCTACAACGCGCTGGGCTACACGCTGGCGGACCGCAACCTGCGCCTGGACGAGGCTCGCCAGCTCATCGAGAAGGCCTTGTCGCTCGCGCCCGACGAGCCCTTCATCGTGGACAGCCTGGGCTGGGTGAAGTACCGCCTGGGCCGCCGTGACGAGGCGCTGGTGCATCTGCAGCGCGCCTACCAGGCCCGGCCGGACACCGAGATCGCCGCCCACCTCGGCGAAGTCCTGTGGGTGATGGGCCAGCGAGACGAGGCCCGGCGTGTCTGGCGCGAAGGTCGGGAGCGCGACGCGGCCAACGAGGTGCTGCGCGAGACCCTGCGCCGCTTCAAGGTCGAACTGTGATCTGTCCCTCGCGGCAGCGCATGCGCGGCGTCGTGGCGATGCTGGGCGTCGTCCTGGCCCTGGGGGGCTGTGCCAGCCTGCCCGCGCCTGACGGGTCGCTCGAACTGGCGGCATCGGGCCGGCTGGTCGTGCGGGTCGATGCGCCCGAAGGCACGCGCGCGTCGACCGCACAGTTCGAGCTGCTGGGCCGGCCTCAGCAGGGGGAGTTGAGGCTGTCCAGTCCGCTCGGCACAGTGCTGGCCGTGGCGCGCTGGCAGCCGGGGCAGGCCTGGGTGCAGGCCCAGGGGGAGCGACGCGACTACGGCAACCTCGATGATCTGACCCGCGACCTGATGGGCGAAGCCCTGCCGGTGGAAGCCCTGTTCGACTGGCTGCAGGCCCGCCCCTGGCCGGGCGCCTCCAGCCAAGCGCGCAGCGACGGCCCGGGCTTCGTGCAACTGGGCTGGACGGTGGGCCTGGAGGGGGCGGCCGATGGGCTCATCGTGGCCCGTCGCAGCCTGCCGACGCCGGTGACGGTGCGCGCCAAGGTGGACACCCGGTGAAGGCCCTGTACGACCTGCCCGCGCCGGCCAAGCTGAACCTCTTCCTGCATCTGGTGGGGCGGCGCGCCGATGGCTACCACCTGTTGCAGTCGGTCTTCGTGCCGATCGACTGGCAGGACACGCTCCACATCGAGCGGCGCGACGACGGCCGAATCCAGCGCCACGACCTGGGTGCCGCCTTGCCCGACGACGACCTGTGCCTGCGTGCTGCGCGGGCCTTGCAGGCCGCCAGCGGCACCGCGTATGGTGCGGACATCCACATCGACAAGACCGTGCCCTGGGGGGCCGGCCTGGGGGGCGGCAGCTCCGATGCCGCCACCACGCTGATGGCGCTGAATCGCCTGTGGGGCCTGCACTGGCCCCGGCAACGGCTCATGGACCTCGGTGTCACGCTGGGCGCCGACGTGCCCTTCTTTCTGGGCCCCGGACCCGCATGGGTCGAAGGCATCGGCGAGCGCCTCACGCCGCTCGACTTCGAGCCGGGCGACTTCGTGGTGCTCAAGCCGGCCCAAAGCCTGCCCACCCGTGAGATCTTTGCCTGCGAGCACTTGGTGCGTGACACGAAACCTGCTATAGTTGCGGACTTTCTTGCACGCCCCCAGGGATTTGGCAGGAACGACATGCAGGCTGCGGCGATGAAGCTCAGTGCGCAGGTCGGTCAGGCCCTGGCAATGCTCAAGGACCGTTACGGTCATGGCGGCCACAGCCGCATGACGGGTTCCGGGAGCGCCGTGTTTGCCTGGGTGGGCAAGGAAGACGGTGTCGGCAGCAACGCCGGTCCGAAGGCCAACGATCTGATCGTGCCTGAGGGTTGGCAGTGGCGCAGATGCCGGGGCCTGAGGCAGCATCCCCTGGCGGAGTGGCTTTCAGGCTGAGCGCGACAAGTTGCAGGTTGGCGCCGGGGCTTTCGGGCCCGGGCGACGGCCGGTGTAGGGGAGTCGCCAAGTTGGTTAAGGCATCGGATTTTGATTCCGACATGCGAGGGTTCGAGTCCTTCCTCCCCTGCCACCACAATCCAGAACCTCTGGATGAGCCCCTCGGGGGCCGTCCAGGGGTTCTGCAGTTTTAGACGCCCCCGATCACCGGGACCAGGGGCAACGCGACGCGCCGGGGACACCTCGGTGCCGGTCCCGACGGAGCCCACGATGCTGTCCGACACCCTGCTGTTCACCGGCAACGCCAACCCGGCGCTGTCCCAGGAAATCGCCAACCATCTGGGCCTCACCCTGGGACAGGCCTCGGTCGGCCGCTTCTCCGATGGCGAAGTCGCCATCGAGATCCAGCAGAACGTCCGCGGCCGCGACGTCTTCATCATCCAGCCGACCTGCGCGCCGACCAACGAGCACCTGATGGAGCTCTTCATCATGGTCGATGCCCTCAAGCGCGCGTCGGCCCGGCGCATCACCGCGGTGATTCCCTATTTCGGCTACGCCCGCCAGGATCGCCGCCCGCGGTCCACCCGCGTGCCCATCTCGGCCAAGGTCGTGGCCAACATGCTTGAGGCCGTGGGCGTGAACCGCGTGCTGACCATGGACCTGCACGCCGACCAGATCCAGGGCTTCTTCGACATCCCGGTGGACAACATCTACGCCTCGCCGGTGCTGTTGTCCGACCTCAAGAGCAAGAACTACCACGACCTCGTGGTGGTCTCGCCGGATGTGGGCGGTGTGGTGCGCGCACGTGCGCTGGCCAAGCAGCTCGGCTGCGACCTGGCCATCATCGACAAGCGCCGCCCCAAGGCCAACGTCTCCGAGGTGATGCATGTCATCGGCGAGATCGAGAACCGCAACTGCGTGATCATGGACGACATGATCGACACGGCCGGCACGCTGGTGAAGGCGGCCGAGGTGCTCAAGGAGCGCAACGCCAAGTCGGTCTATGCCTACTGCACCCATCCGGTGTTCTCGGGCCCGGCGCTCGAGCGCATCAAGAATTCCGAACTCGACGAGGTGGTGATCACCAACACCATCCCGCTGGCCGAAGCCGCCAAGCCGATCACCAAGATCCGCCAGCTGTCGGTGGCCTTCCTGTTTGCCGAGACCATCCGCCGCATTTCCGACGGCGAATCGGTCACGTCCCTGTTCTCGGAGCAGAACAACAACTTCTGATCCGGTTCACTGGTGGGGAGGCTCTCGGGCCCCCCGTTTTTTGCGTCTGGTCGCGGACGCTGACTCATTGGAGAGTTGCATGAAATTCGTCGCATTCGAGCGCACTGTGCAGGGGACCGGAGCGAGCCGCCGCCTGCGCCGCGCCGACAAGGTGCCTGGCATCGTCTACGGGGCCGGTGAGCCCAAGCAGATCGAGCTCGATCACAACGCGCTGTTCTTCGCGCTGAAGAAGGAAGCCTTCCACGCCTCCATCCTGGACATGGAACTGGCCGGCAAGGTCGAGAAGGTGCTGCTGCGCGACGTGCAGATGCACCCGTTCAAGCCCCTGGTGCTGCATGTGGACTTCCAGCGCGTCGATCCCAAGACCCGCATCCAGAAGAAGGTGCCGCTGCACTTCATCAACGAAGAAAACTCGCCGGCCGTCAAGACCGACAAGTGCCTGGTCAACAAGATCGTCACCGAGCTTGAGATCCAGTGCCTGGCGCAGGCCCTGCCCGAGTTCCTGGAAGTGGACCTGAGCGAGCTGGTCAAGGGCCAGACCCTGCACGTCAACGACCTGAAGCTGCCCAAGGGCATCAAGGTCGTGACTCACGGCAAACCCAACCCGGCCGTCGTGTCGGTGGTCGAGCCGGTGGAAGAGGTCATCGCCGCCCCGGCGCCTGCCGCCGCTCCCGCCAAGGGCAAGGACGCCAAGAAGAAGAAGTAAGCCTCGGCGCTTCGACTTCTCACAAACCCCGCTGCGGCGGGGTTTGTCGCTTCTGCTCCTGTCAACGACCCCCCGATAATGGCGCCCATGATTCGACTGCTGGTGGGCTTGGGCAATCCCGGGCCGCAATACGAGGCCACCCGGCACAACGCCGGGTTCTGGTGGATCGACGAGGCGGCGCGCAAGCTGGGCGCCAGCCTGCTGCCCGACCGGGCCTACCACGGCCTGGTGGCCCGGGTGAACCGGCCGCTGGCCGGGGTGGAGGGCCCCGTGTGGCTGCTCGAACCCCAGACTTACATGAACGTCTCGGGCCGGTCGGTGGCGGCGCTGGCGCGCTTCTTCAAGATCGCGCCCGAAGAGATCCTCGTCGTGCACGACGAACTTGACCTGCTGCCCGGCCAGATGAAGATCAAGCGCGGCGGTGGGCATGCCGGCCACAACGGCCTCAAGGACATCCAGGCCCAGCTGGGCAGCCCGGACTTCTGGCGGCTGCGCCTGGGCATCGGGCATCCTGGCGTGAAGGCCGAGGTGGCCGACTACGTGCTGCGCAAGCCCCCGGCGGCCGAGCGCGAGGCGGTGGAAGACTGCATCTGGCGGTCGATGAAGGCGCTGGAGCCCCTGCTGCGCGGCGAGATGGAGGCGGCGGCCCGGCTCATCCACACGCGGCCGGCGCCGCCGAAATCTGCGCCGCCGCCGGCCACTGGCGCCTGATGCGCCGTCTCAAGAGGCGCTGTCCTGTGCCGGCTGGGCCTGCGCCTGCAGCCGGCGGTACTTGGCCCAGAGGCTGTCCTGGTCTTCGCGGTGCTCGGGGTTGATCGGGATGCATTCCACCGGGCACACCTGCACGCACTGGGGCGCATCGAAATGCCCCACGCACTCGGTACAGCGTTGGGGGTCGATCTGGTAGTACTCCGAGCCCATCGAGATGGCCTGGTTCGGGCACTCGGGCTCGCAGACGTCGCAGTTGATGCACTGGTCGGTGATCATCAGGGCCATGGCGGCACCCCGTTCCTCTCTCAGTTCGCCTGTTTCACCTTGTGGCGAAGGCGCTCCAGCACCGACGGTGCCACAAACTTGGAAACATCACCGCCAAGCATGGCAATCTCGCGCACGAAGGTGCCCGAGACGAACTGGTACTGGTCCGACGGGGTGAGGAAGACCGTCTCCACCTCGGGCATCAGCTGGCGGTTCATGCCGGCCATTTGGAACTCGTATTCGAAGTCGCTCACCGCACGCAGGCCCCGCACCACCACCTTGGCCTGCTGGCCCACGACGAAATCGCGCAGCAGCCCCGAAAAAGGCATCACCTGCACGTTGGCGTGGGGTTGCGCAGCCTCGCGGGCGATTTCCAGGCGCTCTTCGAGCGAGAACAGCGTGCGCTTGTGGTGGCCGGCGGCCACGGCCACGATCAGCGCGTCGAACAGCGTGCTGGCGCGGCGCATCAGGTCTTCGTGCCCCAGGGTCATGGGATCGAAGGTGCCGGGGTAGACGGCGGTGACGCGGTGGCTGCGGCTCATGTCATGGCTTCCGGGTGGGCTTTTGTCGCCAGTGTAGAGGCGTCGGCGGCGCGCAGCAGGTGATAGTGCACCGCGCCGGCCCGGCCCTGGCGCCACAGTGTCAGGCCTGCCGAGGCCGCGTCATCCCCACCCCAGGCCCGGTCGGCTTCCAGGTAGATCAGGCCCCCAGGGGCGAGCAAGGGTCTTGCGGCCGACAGCGCCGGGGCAAAGAGCTGAGCATCGAAAGGCGGGTCCAGCAGGATCAGGTCCCATTGCGGCTGGGCCTGCTGGCGCATCCAGGCCAGGGCATCAGCCACGAGCACGTCGACGGCCGTGGCCTGCAGACGCTGTGCCGTCTCGCGCAGGCCGCGCGCCAACGCGGCATCACGCTCCAGCATCAGCACGCAAGCGGCGCCGCGCGAGGCGGCCTCAAGGCCCAGGGCGCCGCTGCCGGCGAAAGCATCCAGGCAGCGCCAGCCGCTGAGGTCCTGGCCCAGCCAGTTGAACAGGGTCTCGCGCACACGGTCCGGTGTGGGGCGCAGGCCGGGGCGGTCAGGGACGGGCAGCTTGCTGCGCTTCCAGCGGCCCCCAATGATGCGCACCTCATGGGCAGGGCCGCGACGGGCAGCCCGGGCGGGAGAGGAAGGGCGGGAGGCAGGCACAGCCCTGATTTTAGGCGGGCTCCTAGAATCAGGCCGAAGGACACCGACACCCATGTTCAGCTTTTTCCGCAAGAAGACACCGCCGCCCGAGACGCCCGCGGCAGCCCCGGCCCCTGTGGATGAGCCCCCACAAGCCCTCGCCGCCGAGCCTGCCGCGCAGCCCGCGGCGGAACGCCGTACCTGGCTGGACCGCCTGCGCAGCGGGCTGCGCAAGACCGGCAGCAGCCTGTCGCAGGTCTTCACTGGCACGCAGATCGACGATGCCCTCTATGAAGAGCTCGAGGCAGCCTTGCTGATGGCCGATGCGGGTGTGAAGGCCACCGAGTTCCTGCTGTCCGATCTGCGGCGGCGCGTGAAGGAGCACAAGGTCACCGACCCGGCAGCCGTGAAGGGCCTGCTGGCCGACGCCCTCACCGAGCTGCTCGCGCCGCTGGAAAAGCCGCTGGTGGTGGGCCAGCACCGGCCCACCGTGATCATGGTGGTGGGCGTCAACGGTGCAGGCAAGACAACCAGCATCGGCAAGCTCACCCGCCATCTGGCCGACGCCGACCAGAAGGTGCTGCTGGCCGCAGCCGACACCTTCCGTGCGGCCGCACGCGAGCAGTTGTCGGTGTGGGCCGACCGCAACCGGGTCGAGATCGTGAGCCAGGAAGGGGGTGATCCGGCCGCGGTCACCTTCGACGCCGTGACGGCGGGCAAGTCACGCGCCTGTGATGTCGTGATCGCCGACACCGCCGGGCGCCTGCCCACGCAGCTGCACCTGATGGAAGAACTGAGGAAGATCCGGCGCGTGATCGCCAAGGCCGATGCCTCGGCACCGCACGAGGTGCTGCTGGTGGTGGACGGCAACACCGGCCAGAACGCCCTGGCCCAGGTGAAGGCCTTCGACGAGGCACTGCAGCTCACCGGCCTCATCGTCACCAAGCTCGACGGGACGGCCAAGGGCGGTGTGCTGGCAGCGCTCGCCCGCGAGCGCCCCATCCCCGTCTATTTCATCGGGGTCGGCGAAAAGCTGGAAGACCTGCAGACCTTCAGCGCGCGCGAGTTTGCGCAGGCCTTGCTGGCCTGATCAACGGCGCCGGGGCAGCTCCGGCGGCGAGAGCGGGGCCGGGGCGGAATCGAGATCGTCGAACCAGGTGGAGGGCGGCGGCTCGGCCTGTTCCGGAGCGTCGGTGCCAGTGCGGCCCGGTGCTGCCGCACCCCGGGTGCTGACCTGGGCCGCACCTTCCTGGGTGGTCAGCAGCCCCAGCGACTGCAGGATCGCATTGCGAGCTTCTTCGGCATCTGGGATTGCGCCCTCGCGCCACACGTGCAGCGGCAGTCCGGAGGCCTTGATGACCCGCTCCATACGGGCCTGGCGTTTCTGGGCGCGCTCGCTCTCCTGACCATCGGCCGAACGGACCTCGACCACGGCCACGGCCAGCGAGTTGGGCTCGCAGATCACGATGTCGGCGCAGATCTGGCCCACGCGGCGCAGCCATTCGGTGTAGGAGTGCCGCGTGGGCACCTTGAGGAAACGCGCCAGCGGCACCTGGGCCAGGATGAGGTGCTCAGGCAGCGCACGGCGCAGCACCACATAGGCTTCGCGTTCACCGGCCGTGAGCACCCGCGTGGGCGTGGGCTGCCAGGCCATCAGCGTGTCCAGCGCCTCCACGGTCTTGGCGCGCTTGCCGCTGCTGCCGCTCGTCTTGGGTTTGCGCGTGAGCCAGATCACGACGCCCAGCACCAGGACGATGGCGACCACCAGGATGAGGATCAGATCCATGGGAGACATACTTTCCAGTCAATGAAGCGGACCTTAGCGGCCCGCATCGCAGGGGTCAACGTGCCTGTCGACGCCCGTCCACATCGGGTGGAGTCAGCGGCTCAGCGCCCCATGCCGGGCAGGCCCTTCATGCCGCCCATGCGCTTCATCATCTTCATCAGCCCGCCACCCTTCATCTTCTTCATCATGCCCTGCATCTGCTCGAACTGGTTGAGCAGGCGGTTCACTTCCTGCACCTGCACGCCCGCGCCGGCCGCAATGCGACGCTTGCGGCTGGCCTTGAGCAGCTCCGGCTTGCGCCGCTCGAGCGGTGTCATCGCGTTGATGATCCCCTCCATGCGGCGCACCTCGCGCTCGGCACGGTCCATGTCGGCCTGGCCGGCCTTGGCCGCCAGATGGGTGGGCAGCTTGTCCATCAGTCCGGACAATCCGCCCATCTTCTTCATCTGGCTGATCTGAGAGAGGAAGTCGTTCAGGTCGAAGCCATCGCCGGCCTTGACCTTGTCGGCCAGCTTCTGGGCGGCGGCCATGTCGACGCCCTTCTGCACCTCCTCGACCAGGGCCAGGATGTCGCCCATGCCCAGCACGCGGCCGGCATGGCGTTCGGCATCAAAGACCTCCAGGCCGTCGATCTTCTCGGACACGCCGGCGAACTTGATCGGCGCGCCGGTGACGGTGCGCACCGACAGGGCCGCCCCGCCACGCGAATCGCCGTCGAGCTTGGTGAGCACGATGCCGGTGAGGGGCAGGGCGTCCTTGAAGGCCTTGGCCGTGTTGATCGCGTCCTGGCCCTGCATGGCATCGACGACGAAGAGCGTCTCCACCGGCTTCAGCGCGGCATGCAGTTCGCGGATCTCGGCCATCAGGGCCTCGTCGATGGCCAGACGGCCGGCCGTATCGACGATCAGCACATCAAAATAGTGCCGTCGGGCATGATCGAGCGCGGCGCGCGCGATGTCCAGGGGCTTGTCGGACGGCTGGGACGGGAACCATTCGGCACCCGCCGCCTTGGTCACGGTCTTCAACTGCTCGATGGCCGCCGGACGGTACACGTCGGCCGACACCGTGAGCACCTTCTTCTTGCGCGACTGGATCAGGTGGCGCGCCAGCTTGGCCGTGGTGGTGGTCTTGCCCGCCCCCTGCAGGCCGGCCATCAGGATCACGGCTGGCGGCTGGGCAGCCAGGTTGAGGTCGCTGACCCCTTCGCCCATCGTGGCAGCCAGCTCCTTGTGCACCACCCCCACCAGTGCCTGCCCGGGTGAGAGCGAGCCCACCACCTCCTGGCCCAGGGCGCGCTCCTTGACGCGGGCAATGAAGTCGCGCACCACCGGCAAGGCCACGTCGGCCTCGAGCAGGGCCATGCGCACCTCGCGCAGCATGTCCTGGACGTTGTCTTCGGTGATGCGGGCGTGGCCGCGCATCTGTTTGACCAGGCGCGACAGGCGATCGGAGAGCGTGGATGCCATCGGGGGGGCGGCGCTGCCGACGGGGCGGTCGCCGCGAAAGTACACTGTGCGGATGATTCTAGACGCTCGTCTTCCATGCTGATCCCCGCCCTGGGCCAGTCCTCGCTGACCTTGGCGGCCGGGGCCGTGGCCCTCGTGGCCTACGCGCTGGCGGCGGTCCGCACCGAGCGGGCGTTCCAGGCCTTGCGCTGGGCGCTGACGGTCGGGTGGCTCGCGCACGCGGCCGCCCTGGTTCTTGACACCTCCGGGCTGGGCACGGCGGTGGAGGGCACACGCTTCGGCTTTGCGCCTGCGCTGTCGGCCACCTTGTGGCTGGTGCTGGCCGTCTATGCCATCGAGAGCCGCTTCGTGCCCCTGCCGGGAGTGCAGCGTTGGCTGGCGGCGCTCGGTGCGCTGGCCGTGGCCCTGATGCTGGCATTCCCCGGCGAGGTCCGGCCAAACGTCGCCTCGTCCTGGCTGCCGCTGCACTGGGTACTGGGTATCGCGTCCTATGGGCTTTTCGGTGCCGCGGTGCTGCACGCCGGCCTGCTCACGAACGCCGAGCGCCAGATGCGCCAGCATCGCGGCCTGGTCCAGCCCACGCCGCTCGGGCTGCCGCTGCTGCGTCTGGAAAAGCTCACCTTCCGCTTCGTGGCGGCGGGTTTCGTGGTGCTGTCGGCCGCGTTGGTGCTGGGGTGGTGGTTCGCCCAGCCCTGGCGCTGGGATCACAAGACCATCTTCTCGTTGCTGGCCTGGGGAGTCTTCGCCGGGCTGCTGGGCGGGCGCCGGGCGTTTGGCTGGCGGGGCCGGAAGGCCACGCGCTGGCTCTACACCGGCGCAGGCCTGCTGCTGCTGGCCTACGTCGGTTCCCGCTTCGTGATCGAAGTGCTGATCCAGCGCACTGCCTCGGGGGCGGGTCTGTGAAGTACCTGGTCGTGATCCTCGTGGTGCTGGCGGTGGTGTGGCTGCTGCGCAGCCAGCGTCGCCGGGACGAGCCGCCGCCGCGTGCGTCGACGCCGAACCGCAGGGCGGTTGAGGAGATGGTCGACTGTGCCCACTGCGGCGTGCACCTGCCGTCCGCCGAAGCCGTCCATGGCGAGGACGGACGCTACTATTGCAGCACCGCCCACCGCCTGGCGGGTCCGCGCTGAGCGGGTCGGGGTGGGTCAGAGGATGAACCGCCGCGCCAACGAACGTCGCAGCAGTGATCGGCGTGCTGCCGACCGGCGGTCCTCGTCGTCACCGCGCCCGGAGCCGGAGTCTTGGTTTGCGGCCCTTGGTGTCGAAGGCGACACGCAACTGGGGGACGAGGAGTCCCGCTACAACGACGGCAGCACGCTGCCCAGCGAAGACTCGCGCTTCCTCACGCGTCAGGCGCGACGCCTGCTGGGCTCGGGCATGCCGTCCTTTCAGCGCATCTTCCGCGCCTTCCTCGGCGCACGCGTGGCGGTGGGCCTGCTGTTGCTGGTGACCCAGGGCGCCACGTTCTGGTTCGGCACCGGCGTGCCGCAGAACGTGGCCCTGGGCTGTACGGCCTATGCGGTCCTCACCCTGCTGGCATGGATCGTCTTTCGTCATGCCGCAGCCCCGTCTCCCACGGGAGCACCACCCCCATCGCGCCTGAATCGCCGGCAGTGGTTGGCCACCATCGGGATCGACGTGCTGGCCTTTGGCGGGCTGCATCTGCTGGCGCCGCGCGGCGGGCTCAATTTCGTGCCCCTGCTGGTGTTGCCGGTGCTGATGGCCGGCGTGCTCACGCGTCGTCGGGCAGCGCTCGCGGTGGCTGCGGCGGTGACCCTGCTGCTGCTGGGCGAGGCCTGGCGGGAAACCCTGCGCGGTGGCGACATCAGCGTGCTGATGACCCAGGCCGGCCTCGTGGCCAGCGGCTTCTTCGTCATCGCCATCCTCGCGGGCGAGCTGGCCGGGCGCCTGGCTCGGGAGGAGCTTGCCGCTCGCGGCAGCCTGGAACTGGCCCGCCAGCAGGCGCAGCTCAACCGGCTGGTGATCGATGAACTGCACCATGGCGTGCTCGTGGTGGACCGTCGCGGGAAGGTGAGGGCGGCCAACCCGGCCGCGCGGCGCATCATTGCCGACTCCGGACTGGCAAGGCCTGCGCCCTTCCAGTTGCAGTCCCAGCCGGCCTGGGTGCCCCTGGCCCAGGCGGTACGCCGCGCCTTCGGAGAAGGTCAGTGGCCCGACACCGGCCGCGAGGTGCACCTCGTCTTCGATTCCGGCGTCGAACGCGCCCTGCGGGTTCGCATGCGCTTCACCCGCCGCCGCGACCCGGACAGCAGCGAGGAGTTGTGCGTGCTCTTCCTGGAAGACGAACGCGATGTTCAGGCGCGCGTGCGTCAGGAAAAGCTGGCAGCCATGGGCCGCATCTCGGCCGGGATCGCGCACGAGATCCGCAACCCGCTGGCGGCCATTGCCCAGGCCAATGCGCTGATGGCCGAAGATGCCGACACGCCGGCCCAGCGCCAGCTCACCCAGATGGTCAACGACAACGTGGAGCGACTCAAGCGCATCGTCGATGACGTGATGGAGGTGGCGCCGGGCGGGCCGACGACCACGGCGCCGGTGATCGACCTCACGGCGCTGGTGGGGGCGGTGTGCAGCGAATGGGCGCGCACCGCGCGGCTGCCGCTGGACGAGCGCAGCGCGCTGAAGGTGATGCTTCCGCAGCACGCCATCGGCACGCGCTTCGAACCCGATCACCTGCGGCGGGTGCTGGTCAACCTGCTCGACAATGGATATCGCCATGCCTCGGGCAGGTCGGGCAGTGTGCAGGTCCACCTGTATCCCGATGGCGACGACGTGGTCACGCTCAGTGTGGCGAGCGATGGCGACCCCATCCCGCCCGATGTCGAGCGCTACCTGTTCGAGCCCTTCTTCTCGACCCGCAGCCGGGGGACCGGCCTGGGCCTGTATATTTGCAAGGAACTGTGCGAGCGCTACGGCGCCAGCATCGACTATCGTCTGCGCAGCGCTCACCACGCTGCGCGCAACGAGTTCTATCTGGCCATGCGGCGCGAAGCCCTCGAAGCGCCCGCGCCCACCCTGCATCTCGACCCATGACGCTCGCCTCTCACTACAGCCTGCTGGTCGTCGACGACGAGCCCGATCTGCGCACCCTGTACGAGCTGACGCTGCTGCGAGAGGGCTATGACGTCGAAACCGCTGGCAGCGTCGAAGACGCCTGGGCGCGTTTGCACGACCGCACCTACAGCGCGGTCATCACCGACGTGCGGCTGCCCGATGGCACCGGCCTGGACCTGCTGCGTCGGCTGGAACAGGCCGGGCGGCGGGAGAAGACGATCGTCATCACCGCCTTCGGCTCGCCTGAGAATGCCGTGGAGGCGCTCAAGGCGGGTGCCTACGACTACCTGACCAAGCCGGTCGACCTCAAGCAGTTCCGCGCCGTGATTGCCTCGGCCCTGGGGCGGCAGGCGCCGGCCACGCCTCCCGCGGGTGGGTCCGCGCCGGCGGTGCGGCCACCTGCGCGCGCCACCTCCGTGGCCAGCGGCAGCGCCATCGAACGCATGGCCGGCCAGTCGGCCAGCATGCAGCACGTGCGGGCCCTCGTCGACAAGGTGGCGCGCAGCATGGCCCCGGTGCTCGTGGCCGGCGAGTCCGGCACCGGCAAGGAGCTGGTCGCTCGTGCGATCCACGAGGTGAGCCCGCGCCAGAGCCAGCCCTTCATCGCCGTCAATTGCGGGGCCATTCCCGAACAGCTGCTGGAAGCGGAGTTCTTCGGCTACCGCAAGGGCGCCTTCACCGGCGCGAACGAGGACCGGGAAGGCTTCTTCCAGGCCGCACGCGGCGGCACGCTGTTCCTGGACGAGATCGGCGACCTGCCGTTGTCGATGCAGTCCAAGCTGCTGCGCGTCATCCAGGAGCGTGCCGTGCGGCCGGTGGGAGCGGTGGCCGAAACGCCGGTGGACGTGCGCATCGTGAGCGCGACGCACAAGGACCTCGCCGCGGAGGTGCAGGGCGGCCGCTTCCGGCAAGACCTCTATTACCGTCTCAATGTCATCCAGATTCGCGTTCCTCCCCTGCGCGAGCGCCTGGAGGATCTGCCGGCCATCTGCGAACGGGTGCTCGAACGCATTGCCCAGGACGCCGGCGTGTGGCCGCCGCCGCGTCTGGCGCCGCAGGCCCTGGAACAGTTGCGCCGATACACCTTCCCGGGCAATGTTCGCGAATTGGAGAATCTGCTGCATCGGGCGGTGGCGCTGTCCGGTGGGGAATGGGTCGACGAGGGATCGCTGCTGCTGCCCGATGGCTATGAAGGCGACACCGTCGCCCAGGACCTCGACACCGGCGGGAGCAGCGCCCGGCCGGCGGTACCTGTCCCGCCGCCGGAGGCGCAGCACCCCTTGCCGAGCAATCTCGAAGACTACCTGGACGCTGTGGAACGCGACATCCTCATCCGTGCGCTCGAGCGCCACCGGTTCAATCGCACCGCCGCGGGTGCCAGCCTGGGCCTGTCGCTGCGCCAGATGCGCTACCGCATGGCCCGGCTCGGGGTCATGGTGGCCGAGCACGGAGTGGCGCCCGAAAGCGATGGCCTCGAGTGAGTCGCGGGTGCCGGCCCTGTGGCGTGAGGGCTGGTATCGGCCGGCGCGTGCGGTCTCCAGCCCCAACCACGGCCCTCGTCCGACGGGGCAGTCCGTCGATCTGGTGGTGCTGCACTCCATCAGCCTGCCGCCGGGCTGCTACGGCGGCGACGAGATCGAGCGCTTCTTCACCAACACCCTCGATCACGAGGCCCATCCCTATTTCGACACCCTGCGCGGCCTGGAGGTGTCGGCCCATTTCGTCGTGCGCCGGGAGGGAGAGCTGTTGCAATTCGTGTCCTGCGAGCGGCGAGCCTGGCATGCCGGACGCTCGAGTTTTCAGGGACGTGACAATTGCAACGATTTCAGTGTCGGGATCGAGCTCGAAGGCCTGGAAGGCGAAGCCTTTTCACCAGCGCAGTACCGCGTGCTGGCCAATCTGCTGCGCGATCTGCGCGCGGCCTACCCCATCGCCCATGTGGCGGGACATGAACATGTGGCCCCCGGACGCAAGGCAGATCCCGGTGCCGGGTTCGACTGGGAGGGGCTGAGGGCTGCACTCGCGTGGCCGCAAGCGTCGTTCCCCTTCGGTCCAGGGTGTCGCCCAACGGCCTGACCCCCGCGTGGCCTTCAGCAACTGTGCGGCTTGCAGGGTTGATTTGCCTTGCAGCCCGCGTCAATCCTGGGCGCGCATCGGGACAACGAATCGCCATGCGGGCTGGCGCGCGGGCGGTTTCGCCGAGCCATCCCCGCCGCATGCCGGCAAGCACCAAACGCGGTCAGCGTCAATCCTGCATTGCGACCAGTCAGGACACTAGCGCTAGCGCTTGAAAGGCGATCAGGCCCTAGATATAGTGTCCTGGTCCACACACAACAAGTGCATCCCGCCGGCCCACCGCATTGCCTGTGCGCCCCGCCTGGCGCGGAACCTGCCCGACCGATTGCAGACCTAGGGGAATCCATGCAGACATCCACCGCCTCCACCGAGCCGCACGCCGGCGCCGCCTTCAGCGCTTCCACCGGCCGCCCGGCTGGTGCCACCACCTCGGCCTACGCCGGTTACCAGATCATCCGCCGCAACGGGGCGGTGGTGGCCTTCGAGCCTCACAAGATCGCGGTGGCCCTGATGAAGGCCTTCCTGGCGGTGCACGGGACGCAGGGTGCGGCCTCGGCCAGCGTGCGCGAGACGGTGGACGGCCTGACCGAGTCCGTGGTGCGCGCGCTGCTGCGCTCGCGCCCGGGCGGCGGCACCTTCCACATCGAGGACGTGCAGGATCACGTCGAACTGGGCCTGATGCGCGGCGGGCACCATGAAGTGGCGCGTGCCTATGTGCTCTACCGCGAGCGCCGCGCCCAGGAGCGCGCCCGGCAGGGCGAGCAGGCCGCGAGCCAGCAGGCCCAGCCGGCGCTGATGGTGGTCGACGGCGGTCACCGCGTGCCGCTGGACATGGACCGTCTGCAGACCCTGATCGTCTCGGCCTGCGCGGGCTTGGGCGAAGACGTCAAGCCGGAGCCCATCCTGGCCGAGACGCGCCGCAACCTCTACGACGGCGTGCCCATCGACGAGGTCTACAAGGCCGCCATCCTGGCCGCGCGTACCCTGATCGAGAAGGACCCGGCCTACACCCGCGCCACCGCCCGCCTGCTGCTGCACACCATCCGCCGTGAAATCCTCGGCGAGGAAGTCATGCAGGCCGAGATGCACCAGCGCTACGCCGAGTACTTCCCCGGCTTCATCAAGAAGGGCGTGGACGCCGAACTCCTGGACGAGCGCCTGCTGCAGTTCGACCTGGCGCGGCTGGGCGGGGCGCTCAAGGCCGAGCGCGACCTGCAGTTCGACTACCTGGGACTGCAGACCCTGTACGACCGCTACTTCCTGCACGTGCGCAAGCAGCGCATCGAGCTGCCCCAGGCCTTCTTCATGCGCGTGGCCATGGGGCTCGCGCTGAACGAGATCGACCGCGAGGCCCGCGCCATCGAGTTCTACGAGGTGCTGTCCAGCTTCGACTTCATGTCGAGCACGCCCACCCTGTTCAACTCGGGCACGCGCCGCTCGCAGCTCTCCAGCTGCTACCTCACCACCGTGCCCGACGACCTGGACGGCATCTACGAGGCCATCAAGGAGAACGCCCTGCTGTCGAAGTTCGCCGGCGGCCTGGGCAACGACTGGACCCGCGTGCGCGCCCTGGGCAGCCACATCAAGGGCACCAATGGCGAGAGCCAGGGGGTGGTGCCCTTCCTGAAGGTGGTCAACGACACGGCCGTGGCCGTGAACCAGGGCGGCAAGCGCAAGGGCGCGGTCTGCACCTACCTGGAGACCTGGCACCTGGACATCGAGGAGTTCCTGGAGCTGCGCAAGAACACCGGCGACGACCGCCGCCGCACCCACGACATGAACACGGCGAACTGGATTCCCGACCTGTTCATGAAGCGGGTGATGGAGAACGGCGAATGGACGCTGTTCTCGCCCTCCACCTGCCCGGACCTGCACGACAAGTTCGGCAAGGACTTCGAGGCGGCCTACACCCGCTACGAAGACATGGTCGCGCGCGGCGAACTCAAGCTCTTCAAGAAGGTGCGTGCCGTCGACCTGTGGCGCAAGATGCTCTCGATGCTGTTCGAGACCGGCCACCCCTGGATCACCTTCAAGGATGCCTGCAACGTGCGCTCGCCCCAGCAGCACGTCGGTGTGGTGCACAGCAGCAATCTGTGCACCGAGATCACGCTGAACACCAACGACCAGGAAATCGCGGTGTGCAACCTGGGCTCGGTCAACCTGGCCCAGCACCTGAAGGACGGTGGCATCGACCACGACAAGCTCAAGCGCACGGTCGCCACGGCCATGCGCATGCTCGACAACGTCATCGACATCAACTACTACGCGGTCAAGAAGGCGCGCGACTCGAACCTGCGCCACCGCCCGGTGGGCCTGGGCGTGATGGCCTTCCAGGACAGCCTCTACCAGCTGCGCATTCCCTACGCCAGCGATGCGGCCGTGGAGTTCGCCGACCGGTCGATGGAGGCCGTCTGCTACTACGCCTACTGGGCCTCCACCGAGCTGGCCGCCGAGCGCGGGCGCTACTCCAGCTACAAGGGCTCGCTGTGGGACCGCGGCATCCTGCCGGTGGATTCGCTGGACCTGCTGGCCGAGCAGCGTGGCGGGTACGTCGAGGTCGACCGCTCCCGCACCCTGGACTGGGACGCTCTTCGCGCCCGCATCGCCCAGCACGGCATGCGCAACTCCAACTGCGTGGCGATCGCCCCGACGGCGACCATCTCCAACATCATCGGCGTGGACGCCTCGATCGAGCCCTGCTTCGGCAATCTCTCGGTCAAGTCCAACCTCTCGGGCGAGTTCACCGTGGTCAACGAGTACCTGGTGCGCGACCTGAAGAAGCTGGGCCTGTGGGATGACGTGATGGTCATGGATCTCAAGCACTTCGACGGCTCGCTGCGCCGCATCGACCGCGTGCCCGAGGACCTCAAGCAGCTCTATGCCACGGCCTTCGAGGTGGAGCCCGTGTGGCTCGTCGAGGCCGCTGCGCGCCGCCAGAAGTGGATCGACCAGGCGCAGAGCCTGAACATCTACATGGCCGGCGCTTCGGGCAAGAAGCTCGACGAAACCTACAAGCTCGCCTGGCAGCGCGGCCTGAAGACCACCTACTACCTGCGCACCATCGGTGCGACGCACGCCGAGAAGTCCACGGTGACGTCGGGCCAGCTCAATGCCGTGCCTTCGCAAGGCGGCGTGGCATCGGGCGCCTCGGCCATCGACGCCGCTGCGGCGAAGGCGCGTGAGCAGATGGCGGCCACGCCGGCGACCGATATGAAGTTCTGCGCCATCGACGACCCGACCTGCGAGGCCTGCCAGTAAGGTTTTCGACGTGATGCGAGACGCGGTGCCTGGCCGCTTCTCGCATCGATCTCATCGCGTGTGTTCCGTCTCCAGGCATCGATGGTGATGCGCATGCTGCGCAAATTTCGATGCAGCACAGCAACAAGTTCATCGCGTCGTTGTCAAGAAGTGCTTGGTGTTTGGACACAACACTCTCATAATTCGCACCCATAGGAAGTCCACCATGTTGGCCTGGGAAGAAGACCTCCAAGCTTCGAACTCTCTTGCGATGCAACCCATGACCTCTGCGCCTGGCGCGGCACGGTCGGTGGCATCGTCGCCCCAGACGGCGCAGCCCGCTTCGCAGTCGGCGCGTCGTGTGAACGTCGCCGACAAGCGCATCATCAACGGCCAGACCGACGTCAACCAGCTCGTCCCCTTCAAGTACAAGTGGGCCTGGGAGAAGTACCTCGCCACCTGTGCCAACCACTGGATGCCGCAAGAGATCAACATGTCTCGCGACATCGCACTGTGGAAGGACCCGAACGGACTGACCGAAGACGAGCGCCGCGTCATCAAGCGCAACCTCGGCTTCTTCGTCACGGCGGACTCGCTGGCCGCCAACAACATCACGCTCGGCACCTATCGCCACATCACGGCGCCCGAGTGCCGCCAGTTCCTGCTGCGCCAGGCCTTCGAAGAGGCCATCCATACCCACGCCTACCAGTACATCGTCGAGAGCCTGGGGCTGGATGAAGGCGAGATCTTCAACGCCTACCACGAGGTGTCGTCGATCCGCGACAAGGATGAGTTCCTGATCCCGTTCATCGACGCGATCATGGACCCGAACTTCAAGACGGGCACACCCGAAGCCGACCAGACCCTGCTGAAGAGCCTGATCGTCTTCGCCTGCCTGATGGAAGGTCTGTTCTTCTACGTGGGCTTCACCCAGATCCTGGCGCTGGGCCGCCAGAACAAGATGACGGGTGCAGCCGAGCAGTACCAGTACATCCTGCGTGACGAGTCGATGCACTGCAATTTCGGCATCGACCTCATCAACCAGATCAAGCTGGAGAACCCCCACCTGTGGACGCCTGAGTTCAAGGCCGAGATCAAGGCCCTGTTCCTCAAGGCGGTCGAGCTGGAGTACCGCTACGCCGAGGACACCATGCCTCGCGGCGTGCTGGGGTTGAATGCTTCGATGTTCAAGGGCTACCTGCGCTACATCGCGAATCGGCGCGCGACGCAGATTGGCCTGGAGGAGCTCTTCCCGAACGAGGAAAACCCGTTCCCGTGGATGAGCGAAATGATCGACCTGAAGAAAGAGCGCAATTTCTTCGAGACCCGCGTCATCGAGTACCAGTCCGGTGGCGCGCTGTCCTGGGATTGAAGCGCCGCGGCGAACAAGAACGCTCCAGGTCATGAACAGAGAAGGAACCGGATTCACAGGCGGATCGCTGCAGACACAGAAGCTGTACGAGCCACCTGTCATCGTATTCACCGGACCGGGGCGTCCCTCCTGGACAGAACCCCGGCCAGTGAATCTCCGCGCTGTATCGAGCGGCGCGGTGCTCTTTGCCACTTGATCAAGGAGATTCGTCATGGCAACTGCGAAGAAACCGGCCGCCAAGAAGGCGGCAGCGAAGAAGCCGGCCGCCAAGAAGGCCGCTGTGAAGAAGGCCCCGGCCAAGAAGGTCGTCGCCAAGAAGGCCGCGCCCGCCAAGAAGGCCGCGGTGAAGAAGGTTGCGGCCAAGAAGCCCGCAGCGAAGAAGGCCGCGCCCGCCAAGAAGGCTGCGGTGAAGAAGGTTGCGGCCAAGAAGCCCGCAGCGAAGAAGGTGGCCGCCAAGAAGCCGGCCGCCAAGAAGGTGGCAGTCAAGAAGGTCGCCGCCAAGAAGGCTGCACCGGCCAAGAAGGCTGCAGCCAAGAAGGCACCTGCCAAGAAGGCTGCGGCCAAGAAGCCGGCCGCCAAGAAGCCTGCTGCCAAGAAGCCGGCCGCCAAGAAGCCTGCTGCCAAGGCTGCCCCTGCCCCTGCTGCCGCGCCTGCTGCACCTGCAGCCAAGACGGCCTTGAGCCCCCAGGCGGCATGGCCCTTCCCGACGGGCAACAAGCCCTGAGCCGGAACGCGCCGCCCTGCGGCAGCGCCCCGTGCGAAACCCGGCTTCGGCCGGGTTTTTTCTTGGTCAGTCCAGTGCGAGGGTGGCGCGCTCGATGCGGTGGTTCTGCGGGCCGCTGCAGGCGATCTTCAGTGCGCCCAGCCGGTTGCCCAGTTCGGCGCAGCGTGCCAGCGCCCAGCCGCGTTCCAGCCCGTAGAGCAAGGCGGCACGGAAGGCATCGCCACAGCCCGTGGGGTCGACCACGGCCGTGGCCTTCACGCCCGGGATGTGCTGCCGCTCCCCCTGGGTCCAGACCTCACAGCCCTGGTCCCCCAGCGTCACGACCACGCCCTGCAGGTGCGAGCGCGACAGCGAGGCGAGGTCCTGGCCGGTGCGCTCGCACAGCATGCGCGCCTCATAGTCGTTGAGCGCCACCCAGGTGGCCTGGGAGACGAAGCGGCGCAGCTCCTCTCCGTTGAACATCGGCAGGCCCTGGCCGGGGTCGAAGATGAAGGGAATGCCGGCCGCAGCCAGCTGTTCGGCATGGCCGATCATCGCGTCGCGTCCGTCCGGGGCGATGATGGCCAGGCGGATGTCCTCACGCGCGGTGATGCGGGTCTGGTGGGCTTCGCCCATCGCACCAGGATGGAAGGCGGTGATCTGGTTGTTGTCCAGGTCGGTCATGATGATGGCCTGGGCGGTGTACTGGCCGTCGATCATGCGCACGAACTCGGTCGACACACCCCAGCCCTGCAGGCGCTGCAGGTAGTCCTGCCCATCGGAGCCCAGTGCGGCCATGACCAGCGGGGTGCCGCCGAGCTGCTGCAGGGAGTAGGCAATGTTGCCGGCACAGCCGCCGAACTCACGCCGCAGCGTGGGCACGAGGAAGGACACGTTCAGGATGTGGATCTGCTCGGGCAGGATCTGCTCGCGGAAGCGGCCGTGGAAGTTGGTGATGGTGTCGAAGGCCAGCGAACCGCAGATCAGGGCAGACATGGAGGCTCCAGTGACGAGAGGAAAAGGTCAGGGGTAGAAGGCTTCGACGGTGTAGCCGACCACCCGGTGACCGGGCGTGCGGAAGTCCAGGCGCAGGGTCGCGTCGCCGCGGGCGGCGAGGGTTTCTGCGGCCTGGAAGTCGGCCGGCAGCAACGCACGGCGGGTGACGAGGCTGCCTTGCAGGTCGGTGAGGGCCAGTTCGATGGCAGGAACGGCCAGAGCCACGTCGGCCCGGTTGCGCAACTGGATGATGAGGCGATAGCTTTCCGGCGAGCCGCCCGGTGCGAGGCTGCTGTTGTCGACGACCACATGGTCGATGGACTGCCAGGGGCCGACACGACAGTCGGTCCAGGCACACAGCTGCTCCAGCCAGGGGCGCGTCTGCGGATGATGAGCAGCGAGCCAGTTGCGCTCGTGCCGGGCCCATTGGAGGCCGAGGGCGCCCATGAGTACCACTGACAGCATGCCAAGCATCACGCGCACGGCCGGCCTGCGCCAGCGCGCCTCCCGCTCAGCCTGGCGCAAGAAGCCCGGCGTCTGGGCTGGATCCTCGCTCTTGGTTCGTCGGGCGCGGCCGTCATGGCGGCGTGTCGCCGGTTTGACGGCAGGGTCGGGGCGGGGGCTCCACGCAGCGGGCCGTGGCGGCTCAGGCCGCTCGTCGCCATGGAGATCGCTGTCCAGCCGTGCATCGGCGAACTCGTGCTCCACATCGCTCTCATGCAGCGCGCCGTAGGTGCTGCGGTCGAGGAAGCGGGAGTCGAGCACCTCCGAGGTGGTGGGCGCGTCCTCATCCTGCGTGACGGGCGGCGTGGCAGGTGCTGGGGCTGGTGGGCGGGTGCGTGGGCGGGCCGCCGGTGCAGGCGGCGCAAGGGGCGCAGGGGCGGGAGCGTCGACCGAGGCCTTGGACAGCAGGGCACCAAGCCCGGCCTGCACGGCGGCGCTGGGGCTGTCCTCGCGAGGACTGCTGGAGGCCGAAGCGGTCCCGCTGGTCGGTGCGGGATCACGCTCGAGGTCGAAGAGCCCGTCGAGGGCGTTGAACACCTCGTTGCAGCGACCGCAGCGCACCCAGCCCTCGGACACCTTGAGCTGATCCTGCACCACACGGAAGGCGGTGTGGCAGGCGGGGCAACGGGTAGCCAGGCTCATGGCGCAAATGATGCCATGACGATGGCCTCGCCCTGGCGACCGCGCAGCTCAGGCACGGCGGGCGGTCATCAGGATCCAGCCATCTTCCCGGTCGCTCACTTGCAGGCGCAGCCAGGGCGCATAGGCCGCTGTCAGTTCCTCAGCCTGGCGTTCCAGAATGCCCGCAAGCACCAGGTGCCCACCCGGCGCCACATGCCCGCACAGCAGGGGCGCGAGCAACTTGAGCGGTGTGGCCAGGATGTTGGCCAGCACCAGCGGATAGACGCCCTGGGCCAGGTCGGGCAGGCCCGCACACAGTGTGACGCCGTTGGCCTGTGCATTGCGGGACGTGGATTCGACAGCAGCGGGGTCGATGTCCACCGCCTCGATGCCCCGGGCTCCATGCAGGGCCGCACCGATGGCCAGGATGCCCGAGCCGCAGCCGTAGTCGAGCGTGCGGGCCCATCCCGGGCTCAGTTCGGGCGCCTGCGTGGCGATCCAGCGCAGGCACATGCGTGTGGTGGGATGGGTGCCCGTGCCGAAGGCGAGTCCGGGATCGAGGCGAATGATCCGCTCGGCTTGCGCAGGGGGTTCATGCCAGGTGGGCACGATCCAGAAGCTGGGCGTGATCTCCACCGGTGCAAACTGCGATTGCGTGAGGCGCACCCAATCCGCGTCGGGGACGTCCTGCACAGCCACCACGTGCACATCACCGGCCCACTCCTGCGCCAGCAGCAGCGTGGCGGCTTCGAGGGCGGCCTCCTCGTCAGGGTAGAGCGCCTTGACCGTGGAGCGCTGCCAGCCGGCCCGGGGGGCCGGCATGCCGGGCTCGCCGAAGAGGGCCTGCTCGGCTTCGCTGTCGGCATCGGCGTCCTCGACCGACACTGACAGCGCGTCGAGTTCCATCAGCGCGTCGGACACCGTCTCGACATCGCCTTCGGCGGCCAGCAGGATGAGCTCGACCATGCCTCAGCGCTGGTGCTGGGACATCCAGCCTTCCAGGTAGTGGATGCTGGTGCCGCCTTCCATGAACTTCGAATCGACCATCAGCTCGCGGTGCAGCGGGATGTTGGTGAGGATGCCTTCCACCAGCGTCTCGGACAGGGCGATGCGCATGCGGGCCAGGGCCTGCTCGCGCGTGTCGCCGTGCACGATGATCTTGCCCACCATCGAGTCGTAGTTGGGCGGCACGAAGTAGTTGGTGTAGATGTGCGTGTCCACGCGCACGCCGGGCCCGCCGGGGGCGTGCCACATCGTGATGCGTCCGGGCGAGGGCGTGAACTTGTAGGGGTCTTCGGCATTGATGCGGCACTCGATGGCGTGGCCGCGCATCTCGATGTGGCGCTGCGAGAAGGGCAGCTTCTCGCCGGCGGCCACACGGATCTGCATCTGCACGATGTCGATGCCGGTCACGAGTTCGGTCACCGGGTGCTCCACCTGCACGCGGGTGTTCATCTCGATGAAGTAGAACTCGCCGTTCTCGTAGAGGAACTCGAAGGTACCGGCACCGCGGTAGCCGATCTTCTTGCAGGCGTCGGCGCAGCGCGCGCCGATGCGCTCGATCACGCGGCGCGGGATGCCCGGGGCCGGCGCTTCCTCGATGATCTTCTGGTGGCGGCGCTGCATCGAGCAGTCGCGTTCGCCCAGGTAGACGGCATTGCGGTGCTGGTCGGCCAGCACCTGGATCTCGATGTGGCGGGGGTTCTCGAGGAACTTCTCCATGTACACCGCCGGGTTGTTGAAGGCGGCGCCCGCCTCGGCCCGGGTGGTCTGCACGGCGTGGATGAGGGCCGCCTCGGTGTGCACCACCCGCATGCCGCGCCCACCGCCGCCGCCGGCGGCCTTGATGATGACCGGGTAGCCCACCGAGCGCGCGATGCGGATGATCTCCTTCGGGTCCTCGGGCAGGGCGCCTTCGGAGCCGGGCACGCAGGGCACGCCGGCCTTGATCATGGCCGCCTTGGCCGAGACCTTGTCGCCCATGATGCGGATGGACTCGGGCGTGGGGCCGATGAAGGTGAAGCCGCTCTGCTCGACCCGCTCGGCGAAGTCGGCGTTCTCGGACAGGAAGCCATAGCCCGGGTGGATGGCCTCGGCATCGGTCACTTCCGCGGCCGAGATGATGGCCGGCATGTGCAGGTAGCTCTGGCCGGACGGCGCCGGACCGATGCACACGGCCTCGTCGGCCAGCTTGACGTACTTGGCATCGCGGTCGGCCTCGGAGTAGACGACCACGGACTGGATGCCCATCTCGCGGCAGGCGCGCTGGATGCGCAGGGCGATCTCCCCGCGGTTGGCGATCAGGATCTTCTTGAACATCGAGTGCGCCTCACTCGATGATCAGCAGCGGCTGACCGTATTCCACGGCCTGGCCGTTCTCGCACAGGATGCGGGTGACGGTACCCGACTTGTCGGCCTCGATCTCGTTCATGATCTTCATGGCCTCGATGATGCAGATCGGGTCGCCTTCCTTCACCTGCTGGCCCACTTCCACGAAGGCCTTGGCGCCGGGGCTCGAGGAGCGATAGAAGGTGCCCACCATCGGCGACTTCACCGCATGACCGGCCGGCTCGGCGGGGGCGGCCGGAGCCGCCGGAGCCGCTGCGGGAGCGGCCGCCGCAGGCACCACGGCGGGGGCAGCCGCCACCGGGGCGGCCATCACGGGGGCCATGGCCGTCAGCGCTGCTGCGTGGCCATCGGACTTGACGATGCGGACCTTGCCGTCAGCCTCGGTGATCTCCAGCTCCGAGATGTTCGATTCGGACACCAGGTCGATCAGGGTTTTCAGCTTGCGTAGATCCATGTTGTTCTCCAGCAGACGTCACGTCGTATGTATCGAGCGGCGCGCATTGTGCGCCGAGATGTTTTTGCAATGCGAAATCAGGCCCGGGTGCGTGCGAGGTGCTCGCAGGCCTGGTCGAGGGCGTAGCGGTAGCCCGCAGCCCCCAGGCCGCAGATCACGCCCTCGGCCAGCTCCGACATATAGGAGTGATGCCGGAAGGCTTCGCGGCGATGGATGTTCGACAGATGGACCTCGATGAAGGGCAAGTCCACGGCCGCCAGCGCGTCCCGGATGGCCACACTGGTGTGGGTGTAGGCCGCCGGGTTGATGATGATGAAGCGGGTGCCATCGGAGCGCGCCGCCTGGATGCGATCGACCAATGCACCTTCATGGTTGCTCTGGAAGCATTCCAGCTGGTGTCCGCGATCTGCCGCCAACTTGCCTAGATCTTCGTTGATCTGCGCCAGAGTGGTGGCACCATAGATCTCGGGCTGGCGGGTGCCGAGCAGGTTGAGATTCGGACCGTGAAGAATGAGGATCGCCATGAAAGTCAGGCTCTTCGGCCCAGTTCTGGTAACGAAGGCGTGACTTTACGCGCAAAAGGCGCCAGAAGTCGAGAGATTGTTTCAATGGCTGCGGCGGGTCCGGGTGGCCACCCTGGCAGCGGGCTCAGGCGCGGGGTGTCACCCACTCCAGCAATTCATCGTAGCTCGTTTCGCCCAGTTTGCGATGGGTGATCTCGCCAGCGGCGTTGAGGGCGACGGTGAACGGGAGGGCTCCGGCGGTGTTGCCCAGCGCCTTGCCGAGCTCCGTGCCGGCGAAGCCGGCGATGGCGATGGGAAAGCTCACCGGGACGCGGACCAGGAAGTCCCTCACGGCATCCGGGCGGTCGATCGCCACGCCCAGCACCTGCCAGCCCTGGTTGCGGTGGGTCAGGAAGAAGCGGTCGAGCTCGGGCATCTCCTTGACACAAGGCGGGCACCAGGTGGCCCAGAAGTTGACCAGCAGCGGGCGGCCGGCGAACTGGCGCAGCGCCAGGGTGGAGCCCGTGGGGGTCTCGAAGGTCTGGTCCAGGAGAGTGGCCACCGCACCGTCGGCTGCAGGAGCCGGGCTCAGGCGCCACCAGGCCAGCCCCGCGCCGGCCACGAGGGCGGCGCTGCCGGCCGCAGCCGAGTAGAGGAAGTGTCGTCGGTTCATGATGAGGTCGTGGATGGGGAGATCAGGGTGCGCACAGCGGCCAGCGGGCCTCGCTCGGCCCGACCCCGGGCATCACGGCGCAGCGCGCCGCGCAGGTCGTCGCGGTCGTAGACGCTGATGTGCACGAGCACGGGCTGGCCCAGGGCCTCGTGGTGGTCCGAGACGGTGAGCACGTCCACCGGTTCGCCTCGGAAGCCGATGGTCTGGCCGACGTCGTAGGTGATGCGCAGGTTGAGCAGGCCGATCTCGGCCGCCTTGGAATCGTCACAGAAAAGGTTGATCCACACGTCGCTGTGGCGTGTGGCCGTGCCGTTCCAGACGGCGCCAGTCAGGTGCGGCTCGAATTCGGCGAGGCGTTCCATCCAGCGCAAGGCCACGGTGCGCAGGGCGGCGAGTTCGCCGGGCTGGGTATCGGCGCAGAAGAGATCGATGTAAGCGCGTACTTCCTCTTCGACGACCGTGTTGTCAGGCAGATCGACTGGGCCACGGACGCGCGGGGCCACGAGCTTGGCGGCACGCCGCTTCGCCGGGCCATATTCCATGCCTTCCTCGACGATCAGGCGCGCGGCCGCAGCAGCGATTTCGGCAGAGAGGGAGGGGGACGCCATGGGCATCAGACTCCTGGAACGGGCCGTGGGTTCACGGCAGGGTGACGGCCCCCATGCGGGCCAGGATGGTCTGCGCACGGCGCTGCAGGTAGGGCGAGTTGGGGCGCTGTTCGTAGCGGCGAGGCGCCGGCAGCATCACCGCCAGCCGGGCCGCCTGCCAGGGGGTGAGCTGGTCGGCGCCGACGCGGAAGTAGTGGCGTGCGGCGGCCTCGGCGCCAAAGACACCTTCCCCCCACTCCACGTTGTTCAGGTAGATCTCGAGGATGCGCTGCTTGCCCAGCACGTGCTCGAGCATGTAGGTGATGACGATCTCCTGCCCCTTGCGCAGGAAGCTGCGCTCGCCGGAGAGGAAGAGATTCTTCGCGAGCTGCTGGGTGATGGTGGAGCCGCCGACGATGCGCACGGGCCGCGGCGGCGCAGCCGGGCGGCGTTCGGCCAGCCTGGCGGCCCGCTCCTGCGCCTGCTGGTTGCGCTCCCAGGCCTTCTCGATGGCCTCCCAGTCCACGCCGTCGTGGTCGGCAAAGCTCGCGTCTTCCGAGGCGATCACGGCACGCTTGAGGTGGTCGGAGATCCGGTCGTAGTCGCGCCACTCCTGGCGCCAGGGCAGGCGACCCTGTTCGAGCGTGATGCGCCAGGCCTGGGTGCGCTGGAAAGTGGTCGACTGCGGGTCGACCACGAGCATCAGGGCCACGCGGGCCAGGAAGTAGAGCTGTAGCGACAGTCCGCAGATCACCAGCAGCGCGGTGAGGCGCCAGGCCCAGGTGAGCAGCGCGCGCATCGGCCGCTCCTCAGCCGGCCAGGCCCGTGCGCAGTTCGCGCAGGACCTCGGCGGTGGGGGGGCGCATGCCATGCCAGACCTGGAAGGCCTCGGCCGCCTGCTCGACCAGCATGCCCAGGCCGTCGCGGGCCGCCGCGCCGTGGTCCCGGGCCCATTGCAGGAAGGGCTCGGCGGCGGGGCCGTACATCATGTCCAGGGCCAGGGCCCCCGGACCCAGCACCGCTGCGGGGACGGGGCTGCCGGCCCCCTGCAGGCTGGCGGCAGTGCCGTTGAGCACGACGGCGTAGCCGGTGCCGCAATCCTCCAGGCCGGCAGCCGACAGCGCCACGCCGTGCCGGTGCGCCCAGATCGCATGGCGGGCGACCAGGGCCTGCGCCTTGTCGAGGCTGCGGTTGGCCACCACCAGGCGGCGGGGGCGCTCGGCCAGCAGCGGGCCCAGCACGCCGGCACTGGCGCCGCCGGCCCCCAGCAGCAGCAGGTCGCGGCCCGCGAGGTCGATGCCGGCGTTGTGCTGCAGGTCACGCACCAGCCCGGCGCCGTCGGTGTTGTCGCCGAACCAGCCGTCGGCATCAAAACGCAGGGTATTGACCGCCTGGGCCAGCGTGGCGCGCTCGCTGCGCTGCGCAGCCAGATCGTAGGCTTCGAACTTGAAGGGCACGGTGACATTGCAGCCGCGGCCGCCGGCGGCGGCGAAGTCGCGCACTGTGGGCGCAAAACCGTCGAGCGGCGCGAGCACGCGCTCGTACACGAGATGCTGCCCTGTCAGCTCCGCAAAGCGGGCATGGATGAGAGGCGACTTGCTGTGGGCCACGGGATGGCCGATCACCGCGTAGCGGTCGGGTCGGTCTGCGCTGTGCATCAGTTGCCGGTGAGGGTGGTTTCCAGGGCCTGCTCGCGGGTGAAGCGGAAGCGCGAGACGACGACGATCTGGTCGGCCTTGGCCCGCATCTCGTTGCTGAAGCTGCCGAAGGGGCTGGCCGCATTCACGATGGCCACGGCCTGGCGGTCCAGCACGGACTGGCCGGAGCTTTGCACGATCTCGGTCTCGACCACCCGCCCCAGGGCATCGACGGTGACGATCATGGTGAGTTCGCCGTAGAGCTTTCTGCCCTGGTGTTCAGGGAAATTGCGCGTGCCGCGGTCCTCGATCTTGCGGCGCAGCTGGTCGTAGTAGATCGCATAGGTCGCCTCGCGCGTGCTGGGGCTGATGTAGCGGCGCTTCGGGCGGGCGTTCTCTTCGTTGATGCGCTTCTCGATCTCGGCCAGCATGCGCAGCAGCTGGCGGCGCTTCTCTTCCTGCGACTGCGCATCCTGGCTGCCGCTGTCGCTGCGCGGATCGGGCAGGGGCAGGGTGGCGAGTTCCCGGCGCAGGCTGGCCAGCAGCCGCTCCTGCTGTTCCATCAGCGTCTCGATCTGGCGCTGCGCATCTTCGAACGCGTTGCCGGTGGCCAGCACAGCCGAGGGCGGCAGTGGCGAGGTGGCACGGCCGCGTTCGACATTGCCACCGCCGGCGAGGTTGGCCTGGGCGATGGCCTGGGCGCGCTCGGGGCGTTCGGTGGAGCGCGCGTTGACGAGGATGACCTCGAGCGGCGTGTCCTCGAACACGCGGTTGAAGGCCTCCGGGTCGACGAAGCGGACCGTGAGCAGCATGGCGTGCACCCCCAGCGAGATGGCCAGGGCGATCTGCAAGGTGGTGAACTTCTTCAGCATGGGCGCGTGGGATCAGGCCGCCGCGGGGGGCGGCTCGGTGGACGCTGCATTGTCGCCCTCGCTGAGGTCGATCGCGAGCGACAGCGGGCCGGCGCTCTCTTCCTCGTCAACCTCTTCCTCCGGGGCCTCGGGCAGGACCTCGTCAAGACGATCGATCAGGTTGGCGTGGACGTCGAGAGTCAGTTCGTCCAGCCCTGTGATGCGCACGCGCACATGCGTGCCGCGCGGCAGGTTCTCGGTGCCGGCGGCGCGGAAGACCAAGGGCAGCGTGTCGGCGCGCACCAGGCCGTCCTTGAGCACCGCGGCGGTGAGGTCCTGCACGCCGTTCTGGGCGAGATGGCGCAGCGTCCAGTAGCGCTCGATGCCGTGCTGGAAGTCGTTGTAGGCGGTGTAGGCGGCATCGAAGCCGGAGATGACCGAGAAGAGTTCAGCGTCCTTGGGCTTGAAGGGCGCGGCCAGCGCGGCGGTGCGGCCATGGCGGGCGCAGGCGATGATCTGCCACTGGTTGACGAGGTCAACATAGCGGCGCAGCGGCGAGGTGGCCCAGGTGTACTGCTTCACACCCATGCCGGCGTGGGGCAGGGGCTTGGTGCTCATGCGCACCTTCACGCCGGGCAGCAGGCTGGCCTGGCTGCGGTAGATGCCGGGCACCCCCAGTTCGGCGAGCCAGCCGCCCCAGGTGGAATTCGCCAGGATCATGGCCTCGGCGACGATGAGGTCGAGCGGTTCGCCACGCTTGCGCGTGCTGATACGCACTGTTTCGCGGCCGGTGGGCTCGCTGCCGTCGTGGTCGTCGAGCTTGAAGCTGTAGTCGGGCCGCGTGAAGGTCTCGGGCTTGCCACGCACCACTTCGCGCCGGGCCTTCAGGTGCTGCGCCAATCGCCAGCAGAACGCGAGTTCGGTGGGGAAGGGGTAGGCGGCCGGGGCCGCGCCGGTCAGCGTGTCGGCCGTGATCACGCCGTCCAGCTGGTCGTGACGCAGGTTGGCGGCAATCGGCACGCGCTCCAGGCGCGTCTCCTGGCTGCGCACCTCCAGCGTGGCCTCGTCGAGCGTGAAGTAGATCGACACCGCGGGGCAGTCGCGCCCTTCCTGCAGGGTATAGGTCTGCACCACCTCGTCGGGCAGCATGGTGATCTTGTAGCCCGGCATGTAGACCGTGGAGTAGCGCCCGCGTGCCACCTGGTCGAGCGCATCGCCCGGGGCGATGGCCAGTCCGGGCGCGGCGATGTGCACCCCGAACACCACGGTGCCGCTGCCCAGGCCCTGCACCGACAGCGCGTCGTCGATCTCGGTGGTGGCCGAATCGTCGATGCTGAAGGCCTGCACCGCGGCCACCGGCAGCTCGTCGGTGATGGGCGGGGCGGCGAGGGCGGGGAAACCATAGCCTTTGGGGAAATGCTCGAACAGAAAGCGCCGCCAGTGGAACTGGTAGGGGCTGTCGATGGCCCCGGCAGCTTTCAGCAGGTCGAGCGGCGCCTGGTGAGCGCGCTTGCTGGCTTCGACCACGGCCTTGTATTCCAGGGCGTTCTTGTCGGGCTTGAAAAGGATCTTGTAGAGCTGCTCTCGCACGGGCTCGGGGCAGCGGCCCTCGGCCAGTTCGGTGGCCCAGGCCTCGACCTGGGCCTGCTGCTGCTGCTTGCGCTCGATGGCCAGCAGGGCCGCCTTGACGATCTCCTCCGGGGCCTTCTTGAAGCGGCCCTTGCCCACGCGGCGGAAGTAGTGCGGCGCCTCGAAGAGGCGCAGCAGTGCCGCGGCCTGCTGGACCACACCGGCGCTGGCGTCGAAATAGTCGCGGGCGAGGTCGGCGAAACCGAATTCATCGGCGGGGGCGAATTCCCAGGCGAGGTCGAGGTCGATCTCGGGCGCCAGGGCCTGGGCCTGCGCGAGCAGCTGGGCCGGCGCGGGCTGCTCGAACTGCAGCAGCACGTGGGCGGACTTGACCTTCACGCGCTTGCCGGAGTCGAGCTCGATCTGCATCGAGGCATCAGCCTGGGACATCACGCGGCCGGCCAGGAATTTGCCGGCGTCTTCATAGAGGGCGAACATGGCCCGATTGTCGCCTGTTCGCCAAAGGGGCCGGGATCAGACGGTCATGCCACCGGCCACCTCGATCACGGCGCCGTTGACGTAGGAGGCCTCGTCGCTGGCCAGGAAGGCATAGACGTTGGCGATTTCCTCGGGTCGGCCCAGGCGCTTGAGCGGCACATCCTCGCGCATGGCGGCCAGCACCTTGTCAGGGATGGTGGCAAGGATGGGCGTCTCGATGAAGCCCGGAGCGACGGCATTGACGCGGATGCCCTTGGGCCCGAGTTCGCGCGACCAGGTCTTGGTGAAGCCGATCACGCCGAACTTGCTGGCGGCGTAGTTGGTCTGGCCGTAGTTGCCGTAGATGCCCACCACGGAGGACGCGTTGAGGATCACGCCGGCGCCTTGCTCCAGCATGGCGGGCAGCACCGCCTGGGCGCCGTGGAAGACACCGCGCAGGTTCACGTCGATGACGCGGTCGAACTGCTCCAGCGTCATCTTCTGCAGCCGCGCGTCCTGGGTGATGCCGGCATTGTTGACGAGCACGTCGATGCGGCCGAAGCGCGCGAGCGTGGCGGCGGCCATCGCGTCGATCTGTTCGCGCGAGGTCACATCCACCACCTGGCCTTCGGCCTGGGCGCCTAGTGCGCGGCACTGGGCCACCGCGGCGTCGACGGCTTCGCGCCGGATGTCGCACACCATCACGCGGGCGCCTTCGGCGGCAAACTTGAGAGCCGTGGCCAGGCCGATGCCCTGGGCGGCGCCCGTGATGATGGCGGTCTTGTCGTGCAGTCTCATGAGTGGTCCAGGAAGGAGAGGATGTTGTCGAGGTGATCGGGGAAGCTGCTCAAGGCGTGGTCGCCACCTTCGAGCACGGTGAGCCGCGTACCGGCATAGCGGCCGGCCATCTCGCGCCAGTCGAGCACTTCATCACCCTGGGCGACGAGCACGAAGTAGCGCTCGGGCCGGGTGAGGGCGCCGGGCGCCAGCGCGCGCAGCTCGTCGATGAACTCGGCGCGGAACCAGAAGCGCTCCTCGCTGTGCCAGGCGGTGATCTCACCGATGTAGCGGGCCAGGTCGCGTGCCGGGTCCACGGCCGGGTTGATGAGCACGGCCGGGCAGCCGAAGCGTTCGGCCGCCACCGTGGCGTAGAAGCCGCCAAGCGACGAGCCGATCACGGCACGCCGATGTTCTGGCAGGGCCGACAAGCGGCGCTCGATCAGCGACCAGGCCTCGGCAGGCGAGGGGGGCAGCTGCGGGCAGGCCCAGTGCCAATCCTCGCCCAGGGCCTGCCGCTGCGCGATGAGCGCACCCATCTGCTGCGCCTTGGTGGAGCGCGGCGAGGAGCGGAAGCCATGGAGATACAGCAGGTCGCGGCGGGACATCGGAACAGCAGGGCCGTCGGCAAAGCGCTGCAGTCTAAGCCGGGTGCCACCGGCTCGGGCCGGGACTGCGGGTTTGCACTGGGGCCGAGCGTGAAGGGTTTTGCACCTGGGCAGCGCCGGAGCGAGGACGAGGCGGCATCATGTGGCCATGCATGCGACAGACCTCTTCCTTCGGCCCGCCTGGCGGGTCGTGATGCCGGCAGCTCTGGCCCTCAGCCTGGGGGCTTGTGCCAGCACCCCGCCCGCGCCGGCCAGTGCAGCGTCAGCGCCCGCGTCGCCGCCCGCAGCGCGCCCGGCCCCCGGAAGCCCACAAGCCTTTGCCGAGGTCGTCAAGGGGGCTACTCGCGAGGATGGCCACCTGCCCACCTGGCGCCGCGACGACAAGGTCTGGATCGAGCTTGCGCCGGCCCGGCTGGGGCAGCCCTTCCTGCTGAGCATCAACATCGCCGGCTCGGTGGGCCAGCGTGGCCTGTACGCGAGTCAGATGGGGCGCAGCTGGCTGGTGGAGTGGCGTCGTGTGGGCGATCGCCTGCAGCTCATCGCGCTGAACACTGCCGTGAGGGCCGATGGGGACGCGGCGCTGAGCCGCGCCGTGCGCGAGGGCTATTCCGACAGCCTGCTCGCCGCGCTGCCGCTGGCCAGTGCGCCGCATCCGCAGCACCAGGCGGTGCTGGTGGACGCGAGCTTCCTGCTGGGCGACATCGCCGGCTATGGCAGCGCGATCGAGTCGGCCTTCCGCCTGAGCTACACGCTGGATCGTGCCAATTCGCAGATCGAGCGGGTGCGCCAGTCCGAGCGGCTCACGGCGGTGCAGGTGCGTCAGCATCACACGGTGCCGCGCCTGCCCGTGCTGCCGCCGGCCGCGAACGGGCCCGCGGCCGCGGCCCGGCCCTCGCCACCCACGGTGCTGCCGGACGCCCGCAGCTTCTTCGTCGATCTGGTCTACAACTTCCTTGCCTTGCCCGGCGAGGCGATGCGGCCTCGCGCGGCCGATCCGCGCCTGGGCCACTTCACCCATGCACACACCGACCTCACGCGCGACCTGCCCCTCCAGCCGCGGGTGCACCACATCGCGCGCTGGCGGCTGGAAAAGGCCGACCCGATGGCCGAGCGTTCGCCGCCGCGCGAGCCCATCGTCTTCTGGCTCGACCGCAACATCCCCGAACGCTACCGCGAGGCCGTGCGCGCCGGCGTGCTCGAGTGGAACCTCGCGTTCGAGCGCATCGGCTTCGTGGGCGCCATCGAGGCCCGTCAGCAGCCCGACGATGCCGACTGGGACAACATGGATGCGCGGCATGCCTCGATCCGGTGGTACGTCGGCATCGATGCGGCCTCGGCCCGCGGCCCCCACCATGCCGACCCGCGCACCGGCGAGATCCTCGATGCCGACATCACGATCGCCGACCTGTTCGCGCGGGGCGCCCGCCGCTTCATCGTCGACACCCCGCGCGGCAGCAGCGAAGAACGCCTGGCCGAGCTGACGGCCGCCTGGCGCGGCGAAGGGGTGCCAGCGGCCTGCCACTACGCCCGCGAAGTGGCCGCCGAAGCCCAGTTCGCCTGGGAATTGCTGGAGGCGCGCGGCGACATCGCCCCCGACGGCCCCCAGGCCGAGGCCTTCGTGCAGGCGGTGATCAAGGACGTGGTGATGCACGAGGTGGGCCATGCCCTGGGCCTGAAGCACAACTTCAAGGCCTCCACGGCGGTGTCCTTCGCTCGCCTGGGCGACGCGGCCTACACCGCGGCGCGCGGGACCTCGGGCTCGGTGATGGACTACAACGCCTACAACATCGCCCCCGCCGGCCAGCCGCAGGGCGCCATCGTCAACACGACGCTGGGACCGTACGACTACTGGGCCATCGAATACGCCTACCGGCCCTTCGCCGGCGACGAGGAGGCGCAGGGCCTGGCCCGCATTGCCGCGCGCAGCTCCGAGCCCGCGCTGGCCTATGCCGACGACTTCGATGCGGGTGGGCTGGGGGGCATCGAGAGCTTCGATCCGCTGGCCAACCGCTTCGACCTGGGCGACGACCCGCTGACCTACTACGAGCGCCGTCTCGTGCTGTCGCAGGAACTGTGGCAGCGCGTGCAGGCGCGTGAAGCGCAGGAAGGCGAGGACCCGCTGCGCGCGCGGCGGGCCATGCTCAGTGGCTTCGGGCCGCTGCGCACGTCGGCCGACCTGGCCGCCAAGTACGTGGGCGGCATGGTGCAGGTGCGCGACCTGCCGGGGCCGCAGGCCCGGCCCACCTACACGCCCGTGGCGGCGGCCGAGCAGCGCCGCGCGCTCACCTTCCTCACCCGCCATCTGTTCAGCGAGGACAACTTCCGCTTCCGTCCCGAGTTCCTGCGCAGCCTGCCCACCGACTACCTCGACCGCAACGTGGCCGGGCCTGTGTCGGTGCCCGAGCTGGTGCGCAGCGTGCAGGCCACCGTGCTCGACCGCCTGATGAGCGCGGGCACGGCAACGCGCGTGCTGGAGACGCCGCTCTACGCGGGTGCAGGCGAGCGGGTGATGGGCCTGGACGAGGTGTACCGGCGCCTGCAGGCAGCCGTGTGGAGTGAGCTGCGTCGAGGCGGTGAGATCGCCCCGCTGCGCCGCCAGCTGCAGCGCGAGCATCTGCAGCGGCTGTCGGCGCTGCTCACGCGTGGGTCGGGGGCGTTGCCGGCCGATGCGCTGAGCCTGCAGCGCCTGCTGGCGCGTGAACTGCTGGCCGAGCTCGACCAGGCGGTGCGCCGCCCGGGTGGGTCGGTGACCACGCGGGCTCATCTGGAGGACAGCCGCGCCCTGCTGGCACGTTCGCTGGATGCGTCCTTCCTGCGCCAGCCCTGAGGCAGCGATCGGGGGGTCTCAGGGCTGCAGCCAGCGCGCGCCGTCGGCGTCGAAGCGGGCGCGGCGGTGGCCGTCGCGGTGCAGTTCCAGCCAGTCCAGGCTGTCCACACGGGCAAAGAGCACGCCGAAGTGCCCCCGATCGTCACGGGGCAGGGCAGGGCGCACCGGGTCGTCGATCACGCTGCCCGGCGGCAGCGGCGAGAGGTAGTCCTGGGCCGCCGGCGAAAGCTTCAGCCGCGCCCAGCGCGACAGCACGCTCACGCCCTGGGTGTCGAGGCTGAGCTGCACGCGGCAGCGCAGCTGCCAGCCCAGCGCGGACGACCACATCACCACGGTGGCGGTGGGCTGCTCGAGGCACTGGGCGACCTTGCCCGAGCGGGTGTCGGTGTAGAAGACCAGGGTGCGGGCCTGCGCATCGACCTCGCGCAGCACCACCACGCGGGCATCGGCCCCGTCGGCCAGCCCGGTGGCCAGCACCGGCGTGCGCCAGGCGTGGTGCTTGTCATGCGCGGCCCGGGCCAGTTCCTGCCACACCGCTGCCTCGACGGCAGCGAGCGTGTCAGGGCGTTCGGCGCGGGCCATGGTCGTGCTGGTCAGTGCTCCCGGCGCAGGGCAGGGAAGAGGATCACGTCGCGGATGCTGGGGCTGTCGGTCAGCAGCATGATGAGCCGGTCGATGCCGATGCCACAACCCCCGGTCGGGGGCATGCCGTATTCGAGCGCGCGGATGAAGTCGGCGTCGAAGTACATGGCCTCTTCGTCGCCGGCGTCCTTGTTGGCCACCTGCGCGTGGAATCGGGCGGCCTGGTCCTCGGCGTCGTTGAGCTCCGAGAAGCCGTTGGCGATCTCGCGGCCGGTGGCGTACAGCTCGAAGCGCTCGGTCTTGGTGGGGTCGGTGTCGGAAGCGCGTGCCAGCGGCGACACCTCCACCGGGTGGTCGATGATGAAGGTGGGCTCCCAGAGCTTGTCTTCCACCAGCTCCTCGAAGACGGCGAACTGCAGCTGCGACAGGCCCCAGTGGGCCGGCGCTTCCTTGCCCAGGATCTTGAGTTCTGCGCGAAGATAGTCCGGGTCGTCGAGCTGGGCGTCGTTCAGGCGTGGGGCGTGCTTGAGCAGGGCATCGCGGATGCTCAGGCGCGCGAAGGGCTGCGCGAGGTCGACCACGCGGCCCTGGTAGGTGAGCGTGGCCGAGCCGGTCGCGTCGCATGCGGCCTGGCGGATCAGCGCTTCGGTGTAGTCCATCAGGTCGTGGTGGTTCCAGTAGGCCGCATAGAACTCCATCATCGTGAACTCGGGGTTGTGGCGCACCGAGATGCCTTCGTTGCGGAAGTTGCGGTTGATCTCGAATACCCGCTCGAAGCCGCCGACGATCAGGCGCTTGAGGTAGAGCTCCGGCGCGATGCGCAGGAACATCTCCTGGTCGAGCGCGTTGTGGTGGGTCACGAAGGGCTTGGCGTTCGCCCCGCCCGGGATGGGGTGGAGCATGGGCGTTTCCACCTCCAGGAAACCGTGGCCGGTCATGAACTCGCGGATGGAACTCACGGCCTTGCTGCGCGCCACGAAGCGGCGCCGCGCATCCTCGTCGGTCATCAGGTCGACATAGCGTTGGCGGTACTTCTGTTCCTGGTCGGTCATGCCGTGGAACTTGTCCGGCAGCGGGCGCAGGCTCTTGGTGAGCAGGCGCAGGCGCGTCACCAGCACCGACAGCTCACCGGTCTTGGTCTTGAAGAGCTGGCCTTCGGCGCCGAGGATGTCGCCCAGGTCCCAGTGCTTGAAGGCGGCGTACACCTCTTCGCCCACGCCGTCGCGCGTCACGTACAGCTGGAGGCGGCCGCTGGCATCCTGCAGCGTGCAGAAGCTGGCCTTGCCCATCACGCGCTTGAGCATCATGCGCCCGGCCACGCTGACATTGAGCTTGAGCGGCTCCAGTGCCTCGTTCGGCATCTCGCCGTACTGCTGCACCAGGGCCGCAGCGCGGTGCTGGGGCTTGAAGTCGTTCGGGAAGGCCACCCCCTGCTGACGGATCGCGGCGAGCTTCTCGCGGCGCTCGGCGATCAGCTGGTTGGTGTCGGTGGCCGGGGCAGCAGCCTCGGCGGCGGCAGGCGTCGCGCGGTCGGTCATGGTGGGGGCGGAGGGCGGGAAAACGCGCGATTTTACCGGGCCGGCGCCGGCCCGACCGGCCCCGTATCATCCCGCCGATCCGCCCCCGCGCTGTCCCTCTGTGTCCACTCGATGCCTGCTTCCCTGACCCGCTCGGCCCTCAGCCACTTCCTGGCGAGGCTGTCCGCCGTGGGCCTGGGGCTCGCTTTGCTGGCCCTGGCGGCGCGCCAGGGGCCGGCCGAGCAAGGGGTGTTCTCGCTGCTGGTGGCCACCGAGGCGGTCTATGCCGCCCTTTTCTCCGGCTTCGGCCTGGTGATGGCGCGCCAGGTGTCCCATCACCGCGAAGCGGCCGCGCGCTGGCTGGGCGGGGCCCTGGTGCTGGCGCTGGGCGCCGGCGGCGTGGGCGCGCTGGTGTTCTGGGCCGCGGGCGGGGCGCTGGCCGATGCGCCGGCCTACCGCTACCTGCCGGCCCTGGCCCTGGCGGCGCCCTTGCTGCTGCTCACGCCCACGGTGTCGGGCCTGTACCTGGGGCTTGGCCGCATGGGGCCGATCAATGCCCTGACCGTTGCGCCCCCCGCGGTGGCGCTGCTAGCGCTCGGGGCCTGGGCGCTGGCCGGACAGCCCGTGACCCTGTGGGCCGTCATGATGGTCTGGCTGGGCGCCCGCATGCTCGTGGGCCTGGCCGGGGCGGCCTGGGCGTGGCGCGACCAGCGCGGCCGCGCGCCCGACTGGCCCGCCTGGCGCAGCCAGGCGGGCTTCTGCACCGTGCTGGGCCTGACCAACCTCATCAGCTGGCTCAACTACCGCATCGACCTCTTCATCGTGGAAGCCTTCGGCAGCCTGTCGGCCACCGGCGTCTACGCGATCGCGGTGACGGTGACCGAGTTGCTGTGGTTCATCTCGTCCTCGGTGAGTGCCGCCGCGTATGGCCGCATCGGCCAGCCCGACCGTGAGGCGGCCGCGAAGCTGACCGTGCGCCTGATGCACGTCAACCTGGCGGTGCTGTTGATCGCCTCGCCGGTGCTCGTCGGCTTGTCGGCCTGGGGCTTGCCGCGGGTGCTGGGCGAGCCCTATGCCGACGCCGTGCCGCTGATGCTGTGGTTGTTGCCCGGCGTGTGGGCCTATGGCTGCGCGTCCACGCTGTCGGCCTACTACACCAACTTCCTGGGCAAGCCGCGCCTGTCGGCCGCGGTGGCCGGGGTGTCGCTGCTGATCAACGTGGGCGCCTGCCTGGTGCTCGTGCCCCGCCTGGGCGCCACCGGCGCGGCCATCGCCACCTCGCTATCGTATGGGCTGGCCATCACCTGGGGCCTCGCGCTGTTCCGGCGGCATGCGGGCCTGCGCTGGCGCGACCTGCTGCGGCCGTCCCGGTAGACTGTGCGCCTGCCCTCTGACACGATGTCCATCAAGTCCTGGATCACCCGAGCCCTGCGTGCGTGGCTGCGCCCGCGCATGCTCTACGGCCATCGCCACCCCTCGGGGGCCTGGCTGGCCCACACCCGCATCGGCAGCACCACCGAGCTGGAAAGCCCCGAGCGGCTGGACCTCGGCGACCATGTCTTCATCGGGCATCACAACTTCATCGACGCGTCGGGCGGCCTCACGATCGGCGAAGGCACGCAGATCACCAATCATGTGTCGGTGCTCACGCACTCCAGCCATCGCGCCACCCGGCTGATGGGACGCGACTATTTCGGCGACCCGCAGCCCCTGGGCTTCGTGCGCCAACCCACCGTGATCGGGCCCTACTGCTTCATCGGCGCGAACAGCATCGTGATGCCCGGCAGCCGCCTGGGCCGGGGTGTGCTGGTGCGCGCCTTCAGCTACGTGAACGGCGAGTTCCCCGACTACGCCATCCTGGGCGGCCAGCCGGCCCGCGTGATCGGCGACGTGCGCGACGGCGACGCCGCCTGGATCGAGCGCCACCCGCAGGCGCAGGCCACCTATTGCGGCCAGGGCTGGCCCGGACGATGAGCGACGCCCACCTGTTGTTCGTGGCCGATGCCACCAGCGTGCACACGCGCCGCTGGGTGGGTGCGATCGCACAGCGCGGCTTTCGCTGCAGCGTGATCTCGCGCCACGAGGGCGAGGTGCCTGGCGCGCAGGTGCATGCCCTGCGCACCCCCGAAGGCCGCTGGCCCTGGCTGGCCGCGTTGCCGCGTGTGCGGGCGCTGGCCCGCGCGCTGCAGCCCGACCTGGTGCACGGCCACTACCTCACCTCCTACGGCTTCTGGGCCGCCAGCCTGGGCCGGCATCCCCTGGTGCTCTCGGCCTGGGGCTCGGACGTGCTGGTGAGCCCGCGCCAGAGCCGCCTGGTGCACGCGCTCACCGGCTGGACGCTGCGCCGCGCCGACCTCGTCACCGCCGACAGCCAGGACATGCTCGAGGCCATTGCCGCCTACCGCCCACGCGCGGCCCTGCACCAGGTGCTCTGGGGCGTGGACACGACCAAGTTCGTCGCGGCCCACAAGACGCCGAGCCCGCTGCGTCTGGTGAGCCTGCGCAACTGGGAGCCCAACTACTGCATCGACCTCGTCCTGCACGCCGTGGCCCAGCTGCGCGAGCGCCGTCCCGCGCTGCCCGTCGAGCTGCACCTGTGCGGTGGCGGGCCGCTGGAGTCGGCGCTGCGCGCCCAGGCCGAATCGCTGGGCCTGCAAGGTGTGGTGCATTGGCACGGCCGGGTCGATGAAGACCGCCTGGCCGAGATCGTGCGCAACGCCCATCTGGCCGTCTCGGTGCCCCGGAGCGATGCCACCTCGGTGGCCCTGCTGGAAGCCATGGCCGCCGGCCTGGCGGTGATCGTCAGCGACCTGCCGGCCAACCGCCAGTGGGTCGATGGCCGCGGCGGGCGTCGGGTGCCGGTGGGCGACGGCGAGGCGCTGGCCCAGGCCCTGGTCGAACTCGCCGGTGACCTGCAGGCGCTGGAGACCATGGGCCGCCACAACCGCCGCCGCGTGGTGCCCGAGGTGTCGCGTGACGAGCAGATGGACCGCATGGCCGCGCTCTACCGCGAGCTGCTTGGCCAGAGAGGCCGCTGATGCCCATCGTCTCGGTGATCGTGCCCTGTCGCAACGAGCGTGCCCACCTCGAGGCCTTCTGCACCTCGCTGCGGGCCCAGCAGCTCCCCGAGGGCTGGACGATGGAGGTGCTGGTGGCCGACGGCGACAGCGACGATGGCAGCCGCGCCTGGCTGGAAGCGCACGCCGGGCACTTCGGACTGCGGGTGGTGGACAACCCGCAGCGCATCGTCTCCACCGGCTTGAACCGTGCACTGGCCGACAGCCGCGGCGAGGTGATCGTGCGCATGGACGTGCACACCACCTATGCCAGCGACTACATCGCCCAATGCCTTGCGGCCTTGCAGGCCAGCGGGGCCGACAATGTGGGCGGCCCCTGGCGGGCGCAAGGCGAGGGCGGGCTGTCCTCGGCCATCGCTGCGGCTTTCCAGTCGCGCTGGCTGGCTGGCGGCGCCCGCTCCCGCCAGCTTGAGTACAGCGGCTGGGTCGACACCGTGTACCTGGGCTGCTGGCCGCGTGTGACCTTCGAACGCTTCGGCGACTTCGACGAGACGCTGGTGCGCAACCAGGACGACGAGCACAACCTGCGCATCACGCGGGGCGGCGGGCGCATCTGGCAGTCCGCCGCGATCCGCTCCACCTACCGCCCGCGCGATTCGCTGGCGGCGCTGTGGCGGCAGTACCGGCAGTACGGCTATTGGAAGCCCTTCGTGATCCGCAAGCACGGCGGGGCGGCCTCATGGCGTCACTGGCTGCCCGGCACTTTGGTGCTGGGCCTCGTGTTCAGCGCCGCCCTGGCCCTGAGCGGCGGGCCCGGGTGGGCGGCCGCCCTGCTGCCCGGGCTCTACCTGGCGGTGGTGCTGGCGGCCTCGCTCGCGATCGCTGCCCAGACGCGCTGGTCGCACCTGCGCTGGCTGCCGCTGGTGATCCCGGCGTGTCACCTGGGCTACGGCCTGGGCTTCCTGCTCGGGGTGCTCGATGCCTGGCGCGGGCAGGGGCCCCGTGCACGCATGGGGCGGCTCAGCCGTTGAGGATGCGATGACCCCACCCGCCGAACTGGACGCCGTGCGCGCACGCTATGCCCGCCGCACGCCCGAAGACCCCCGCTACAGCCTGCTCAACCCGGCGGCCCTGGCGGCTTGGCAGGAGCGCCAGCGTGCCATCGCCGCCCTGTTCCGGCGGCTGGGCTGGCACGACCTCTCGCAGCGCCGCCTGGTCGAGGTCGGCTGCGGCACGGGCGGCCTGCTGCTCGATGCGCTGCAGCTGGGCTTCGACCCCGCCCATCTCACCGGCCTGGAACTGCTGGCCGAGCGGGCCGCGCGCGCCCGCGAGCGGTTGCCGGCGGCCCTGCGCGTCCTGGAGGGCGATGCCGGCGCTGCACCGATCGAGCCTGCCAGCCAGGACGTGGTGCTGCAGTCCACGGTGTTCTCCTCCGTGCTCGACGACGCCGCCCAGCAGACCCTGGCCGATGCCATGTGGCGCTGGGTGCGCCCCGGCGGCGGCGTGCTCTGGTACGACTTCACCGTGAACAACCCGCACAACCCGGACGTGCGCGGTGTGCCGCTGGCCCGGGTGCGCGCGCTCTTCCCCCGGGGCCGGATCGAAGCCCGCCGCCTCACCCTGGCCCCGCCGCTGGCCCGCGCCCTCGTGCGGTTGCATCCGTCTGCCTACACTGTGGCCAATGCGGTGCCGCTGTTGCGCACCCACGTCCTGGCCTGGATCGCCAAACCTGCATGAACGCCACCGACACGCCCTTCCTGCCTTTCGCCCTGCCCGAGATCGGCGACGAGGAGATTGCCGAGGTCGTGGACACCCTGCGCTCGGGCTGGGTCACCACCGGTCCCAAGGCGCGTCGCTTCGAGGAAGCGTTTGCCGCCTACCTGGGGGATGCGGGCCTGCACTGCATCGCGGTCAACTCCGCCACCGCCGGCCTGCACCTGGCCCTCGAGGCGCTGGGCATCGGCCCTGGCGACGAGGTCATCACCACCACCCACACCTTCACGGCCACGGCCGAGGTGGTGCGCTACCTGGGGGCCGATGTCGTGCTGGTCGACATCGACCCGGCCACGCTCAACCTGGACCCTGCCGCGGTGGAAGCCGCGATCACCCCACGCACCAAGGCTCTCATCCCGGTGCACTATGCTGGCCTGGCGGCCGACATGCCCGCGCTCACCGCCATCGCGCGCCGTCACGGCCTGAAGATCGTCGAGGACGCCGCGCACGCCCTGCCCACCACGAGCAGCGGCCGGCTCGTCGGCACGCTCGACAGCGATGCCACGGTCTTCAGCTTCTATGCCAACAAGACCATCACCACCGGCGAAGGCGGCATGCTGGTCACCCGCAGCGAAGCGCTGGCGAAACGCGCCCGGGTGATGCGCCTGCACGGCATCGACCGCCACGCCTTCGACCGCTTCACCGCCAAGCGCCCGAGCTGGCACTACGAGATCGTCGCGCCCGGCTTCAAGTACAACCTCACCGACATCGCCGCCGCCCTGGGGCTGCACCAGTTGAAGCGCGCGGACGCCTTCCAGCAGCGCCGCGAGGCCCTGGCTGCGCGCTACGACGCCGCCCTGGCCGGCCTGCCGGTGATCCTGCCGCCCCGGGCCCCGGCCGGCGAGCGCCATGCCTGGCACTTGTACGTGCTGCGCCTGCGCGACGGCGCGCCCATCGGGCGCGACGCCCTGATCGAGCGGCTCTACGCTGCCGGCATCGGCTGCAGCGTGCACTACATCCCGCTGCACCTGCACCCCTACTGGCGCGAGCGCTACGATCTGCGCCCCGAGCACTTTCCGCACAGCCAGCACGCCTTCGAGACCCTGCTCAGCCTGCCGCTGTACACCCGCATGCGCGAGGCCGACGTCGACCGCGTGGCCGCGGCCCTGCGCGAGGCCTTGCAGGGCTGAACCATGCTCAAGCGCGCCTTCGACCTCACCGCGGCCCTGCTGGGCCTGGTGTTGCTCTCGCCGCTGCTGCTGGCCCTGGCGCTGTGGGTCAAGCTCGATTCGCCGGGGCCGGTCTTCTTCCGTCAGGAACGCGTGGGCCGCGGCGGGCGGCTCTTTCGCATCCACAAGTTCCGCACCATGGCGCATGACGCGGCCTGTGCCGGCCTGCCGCTCACCGTGGGCCAGGACGAGCGCATCACGCGCGCCGGCCGCTTCCTGAGACGCCACAGGCTCGACGAGCTGCCGCAGCTGCTGGACGTGCTGCGCGGCGAGATGAGCCTGGTGGGCCCGCGGCCCGAGGTGCCGCGCTACGTGGCGCACTATCCCGAACACCTGCGCGAGAAGCTCCTGTCGGTGCGCCCCGGTCTGACCGACCCGGCCTCGCTCGCCCACCTCGACGAAAGCGAGCGCCTGGGCCGCTCCAGCGATCCCGAGCGCACCTATGTCGAGGAGATCCTGCCGGCCAAGCTGCGCCAGGCCGAGCACTACGTGGAACACGCCTCGCTCACCCAGGACCTGCGCGTGCTGTGGCGCACCCTGTGCACATTGATGGCGGGGCGCTGAGCATGGACACCCGCCTGTGGCTCGCCATCGAACGAGGCCTCGCGCGCGTGCGGCCCCACCGGCAGGGGCTGTCGCTGGCGATCGACGCCGCCGTGATCGCCGCGGCCTGGAACCTCACCTACCTCTTCCGCCTGGGCTTCGAGCGCTGGATCAGCGCCCGTGCCGACTACGACCCCTGGGTGATGGCCGGCGTGATCGGCCTGTACCTGCTGGCCCTCGTGCTCATGCGTGTGCCCCAGGCGATGTGGCGTTTTGCCGGCTTCGCCGAGGTGCGGCGTCTGGCCTGGGCCTGTGCGGGCGCCGGCCTCGTGGCGGCGGTGGTCGTGCTGATGGCCGGCTGGAGCAAGATCCCGCGCTCGGTGCTGGCCCTGCACCCCCTGGTCACGCTGATGGGGCTGATCGCGGTGCGCATCGCCTACCGCATGGTCTATGAACACCTGCGCGAGCGCCTGTCGCTGGGTGGCCGGGCGCCGCGCCGCGCGCTGGTGCTGGGTGCCGGCCAGGCGGCGCGCCTGCTGTTGGCGGGCATCCAGCACCAGGGCTATGTGGTGCTGGGCCTGCTCGACGACGATCCGGCCAAACAGGGTGCGCGCCTGGGTGGGGTGCCGGTGCTGGGGCCGCTGGCGAGCCTGAACGAGCACGCCACCCGCCTGGGCGCCACCCATCTCATCGTCGCCATGCCCTCGCTGCGCCTCCCCCAGCGCCGACGGGTGATCGAGCTGGCCAGCCGCAGCGGCCTGCCGGTGCTCACCGTGCCGACGATGCAGGAGCTCATCGAAGGCTCGCAGGTGGGCCGGGTGCGCGAGATCGAGCCCGAGGACCTGCTGGGCCGCGAGCCCGTGCAACTCGACGAGGCCGGCATCGCCGAGTGCCTGTCGGGGGCCACCGTGCTCGTCACCGGTGCGGGCGGCAGCATCGGGTCCGAGCTGTGCCGGCGCATCGCCCACTACGGTCCGGCGCGCCTGGTGCTGTTCGAGCAGAGCGAATATGCCCTCTACGCCATCGAGCAGGAACTCGGCCGGCGCTTTCCGCACATTCCGCTGGTGCGCCTGCTCGGCGACGTGCGCGATGCCGCCCAGTTGCGCCGCTGCTGCCTGGCCTGGCGGCCGCAGATCGTCTTCCATGCGGCGGCCTACAAGCACGTGCCGCTCACCGAGGAGCACAACGCCTGGGCGGCGCTGCGCAACAACACGCTGGGCACGCTCCACGCCGCCCGCGCCGCCGCCGAGGCCGGGGCGGCGCGCTTCGTGCTCATCTCCACCGACAAGGCCGTCAACCCCACCAACGTGATGGGCGCCACCAAGCGCGCGGCCGAGATGGTGCTCTCGCAGCTCGCCGCCCAGGGCCACACCACACGCTTCATGGCCGTGCGTTTCGGCAACGTGCTGGGCTCCAGCGGCTCGGTGGTGCCCAAATTCCAGGCGCAGATCGCCCGGGGCGGGCCGGTCACCGTCACCCACCCGGAGATCACCCGCTACTTCATGACCATCCCCGAGGCCGCACGCCTGGTCATCCAGGCTGCGGTGATCGGCGAGTCGGGCCAGGTCTTCGTGCTCGACATGGGCGAGCCGGTGCGCATCGTCCAGCTCGCCCAGGACCTGATCCGCCTGTCGGGCCACAGCCTGGACGAGATCCCGATCGTCTACACCGGCCTGCGACCCGGCGAGAAGCTCTACGAAGAACTGCTGGCCGATGCCGACACCACGCTGCCCACGCGGATCGATCGCCTGCGCATCGCCCGCCTGGGTCGGCGCGATGACGAAGCCTGGGTGGCCGACCTGGCCCGCTCGGTGGAGCTGCTGGCCGAGGGCGACGACCGCGAGGTGCGGGCCTGGCTGCGTCGCCATGTGCCGGAGTACCGGAGCGCCGGCGAGCCGGTCGGGCCCGCCGATGCAGGGGCTTGTGCGGCCCGTGCGGACAGCGCACCGCCGGGTGGCGGATAATCAGCCTCATGACCGACCCATCCACCGGAACCGCCGAGCCCGGCGAGTTCTCGCTCCTGCCCCTGGACCCGTTGCTCCAGAAGGCCATCGCGGACCAGGGCTACACCCGCATGACGCCCATCCAGGCCAAGGCGATTCCCATCGTCCTGGCCGGCCGCGACGTGATGGGCGCGGCCCAGACCGGCACCGGCAAGACGGCGGCCTTCTCGCTGCCACTCCTGCAGAAGATGCTGCGCCACCAGAACGCCAGCATGTCGCCGGCCCGCCACCCCGTGCGCGCCCTGGTGCTGGCGCCCACGCGCGAACTGGCCGACCAGGTCGCCAACAACGTCAAGGCCTACGCCCGCCACACCCAACTGCGCGTGGCCTGCGTCTTCGGCGGCATCGACATGAAACCCCAGGAGGCCGAACTCAAAGCCGGCGTCGAGGTGCTGATCGCCACGCCGGGCCGCCTGCTCGACCACATCCAGGCCAAGAACTGCAACCTCGGCCAGGTGGAATACGTGGTGCTCGACGAAGCCGACCGCATGCTCGACATCGGCTTCCTGCCCGACCTGCAGCGCATCCTGAGCTACCTGCCCAAGCAGCGCCAGACCCTGCTGTTCTCGGCCACCTTCTCGCCCGAGATCAAGAAGCTCGCGCAAAGCTACCTGCAGGACCCGGTGCTCGTCGAGGTGGCGCGGCCCAATGCCACGGCCGCCACGGTGGAGCAGCGCTTCTACAGCGTCGAAGACGACGACAAGCGCCGCGCCGTGCGCCAACTGCTGCGCGAGCGTGCCCTCACCCAGGCCATCGTCTTCGTCAACTCCAAGCTCGGGGCGGCCCGCCTGGCCCGCTCGCTCGAGCGCGACGGCCTGAAGACCACCGCGCTGCACGGCGACAAGTCCCAGGACGAGCGCCTCAAGGCCCTGGACGCCTTCAAGCGCGGCGAGGTCGAGCTGCTCGTGGCCACCGACGTGGCCGCCCGTGGCCTGGACATCGCCGACCTGCCGGCCGTCTTCAACTTCGACATCCCCTTCAATGCCGAAGACTACGTGCACCGCATCGGCCGTACCGGCCGCGCCGGAGCGTCGGGCCTGGCGATGTCCTTCGTCTCGCGCAGCGACCAGCGCCTGGTGGCCGAGCTCGAGAAGCTGCTGAAGAAGAAGATCGAGATCGAGCCGCTGGACCTGGAAGACGACCGCCCGCGCCGGCCCCGTCGTCGTGAGGACGAAGACGCCTCGACGGCCGGTGCTGCAAGAGACTGGGCGCCGCCCCGCTACACTCCGCCGCGGTCCGTGCCCAGCGACCCCATCTTCAGCAAGCCCTACGAACCGCCAGTCGCGGCCAACGAGCCGCCTGCCTGGGAGCGGGAACGCAGCGCCGCACCGGTGCCCAGCCCGAAGTCGCTCTCGGCCTACATCCGGCCCAAGCGCAAGGTGGCCACGCTGCTGGGCGGCAGCGGCGGCAAGAAGCCGGCCGCCTGAAGCCGCTCAGCGCGCCAGCAGCGCAAAGACGGCGGGCCGGTCCGCCGGCGCTCGCCGGGCGGCCGGGCCGCGGCCCTCGCGCCACTGCGCCACCGGCGCGCTGTGGTTCCAGCCGTCCTCCAGGGTCAGCCCGCAGGCCACCGAGAGCAGGGTGGTCGGCTGCAGGTGCTGCAGCAGCGCGTGGAAGAGGGCGGCATTCCGGTAGGGCGTCTCGATCATCAGCTGCGTCTGTCCTAGCCGTCGCGACAGGCCCTCCAGTTCACGGATCCGTGCGGCCCGCGCCGCCTCGTCCACCGGCAGATAGCCCACGAAGGCGAAGCTCTGTCCGTTCATGCCGCTGGCCGCCAGTGCCAGCAGCAGCGCCGAGGGGCCGACCAGCGGGGTGACCGTGAGGCCCAGGGCCTGGGCGCGACGCACCAGCTCGGCGCCCGGATCGGCCACCGCCGGCATGCCGGCTTCCGACATCAGGCCCATTTCCTGCCCCTGCAGGGCCGGTTCCAGCAGGGCGTCGGGCAGGGCAGGTGCCGCCCCTCGTTGCCCCTTCGGCGCGCGAGGCAGCTCCTGGATCTGCAGCGATTGCAGCGGTTGAGCAAGCGGCACCACGGCATGTACCCGCTTGAGGAAGGCGCGTGCGGTCTTGGCGTTTTCCACCACCCAGTGCGTCAGGCGGGCGGCCGTCTGCAGCGTGCCCATCGGCAGCACCTCGCGCAGGTCGGGCGATTCACCGGCCGCGTCCAGGGTGCCGAAGTCCAGCGGGGTGGGCACCAGCCACAGGGTGCCGGGTGTCGGTGCGCTCATGTCACCCGCCCCAGCACCGGCACGCCGGCCGCACGCAGCAGCTCACAGGTGCGGATCAGCGGCAGCCCGATCAACGCCGTGGGGTCGTCGCTCTCCACCGCCTGCAGCAAGGCGATGCCCAGGCCTTCGACCTTCGCGCTCCCGGCGCAGTCGTAGGGCTGCTCTGCGGCCAGGTAGGCCCCGATCTCCTCATCGTTCAGGGGGCGAAAGCGCACCGTCACCGGCACCAGCACGGCCCGCTCGAAGGCGGTGGCCCGGCACACCACGGCCACCCCCGTGTGAAAGACCACGCGGCGCCCGCTCATCTGGCGCAACTGGGCCAGGGCACGCGCAGGGGTGCCCGGCTTGCCCAGGGGCTGTCCGTCCAGGTCGGCCACCTGGTCCGAGCCGATCACCACCGCCTCGGGGTGGCGTGCGGCCACCTCACGGGCCTTGGCGAGCGACAGCCGCAGCGCCAGCGCGGCCGGCGGCTCGTCCGGCTGAGGGGTTTCGTCCACCTGGGGGGTGACGGCCTTGAAGGGCAGGTGCAGGCGCTGCAGCAACTCGCGCCGGTAGGCCGAGGTCGAGCCGAGGATCAGGGGGCGGGGCAGGGCAGGCAGGGACATGAACGGCATTGTCTCTCGGCCTCGGGCTACACTGACCGCATGACCGCTGCCAAGTCCTTCGACCCCCTGCATCTCGATGTCGAGCGCTTCGCGCGCGACGGTGCCACGCTGGAAGGTGTCTGGCCGCTGGAGACGCTTGAACGCCTGGGCGAGAGCCAGGCCGAGGGCGGAGCGCCAGCGGGCCGGCAAGTCCAGTGGCAGGCCGGCGGGCAGCGCTTCGAACGCGTTGGCGCACCGGCCGAGGTCTGGCTGCATCTCGGTGCCCGCGCCACCGTGCGTCTGGTGTGCCAGCGTTGCCTGCAGGCCATGGAGGTGCCGCTCGAGATCGATCGCAGTTTCCGTTTCGTGCGCAACGAAAACGAGGCAGCCGAGCTCGACGCGCAAGTGGAAGAGGACATCCTCGTGCTCAGCCGCAGCCTCGACCTGCGGGAACTGGTCGAGGACGAACTCCTGCTGGCCCTGCCCCTGGTCCCCCGGCACGAGGATTGCCGTCATCCCGCGGCCGGGCTGGCCGAGGCGCCGGCTGCGGACGAGGCGCCGGCCGAGCGTCCGCACCCCTTTGCCGCCCTGGCGGCCCTCAAGCGCGATCTCACCTGAGCACTGGCGGGGCCGATCCGGGCCGTGCTAGAATCGCGGGTTTTCCAAGGAGCGAGCCATGGCCGTTCAACAGAACAAAAAGTCGCCTTCCAAGCGTGGGATGCACCGTTCGCACAATGCCCTGACCAATCCGGGCACCGCGATCGAGCCCACCACGGGCGAAGTTCATCTGCGTCATCACATCAGCCCCAACGGTTTCTACCGCGGCCGCAAGGTCCTGAAGACCAAGGCAGACGCCTGATTCCCTCAGGAATCATGGCGGTATCCGACGCTGCGCGCGCCACGGTGCGCTTGGCCGTCGACTGCATGGGCGGCGACCATGGTCCGGCTGTCACGCTGCCGGCCTGCCAGGCCTTTCTGGTTGCTCATCCGCAGGCCGAACTGATCCTCGTCGGCCGCGCCGAGGCGCTGGCGCCTGCGCGCGGCTGGTCGCGCTGCACGCTCGTCGAGGCCAGCGAGGTCGTCGAGATGGACGATCCGGTCGAAGTGGCGCTGCGTCGCAAGAAGGATTCGTCCATGCGGGTCGCCATCAGCCAGGTCAAGCCGGGCGAGGGCGGCCAGGCCGCCGCGGATGCGTGTGTCTCGGCCGGCAACACCGGTGCGCTGATGGCTGTGTCGCGCTACGTGCTCAAGACGCTTCAGGGCATCGACCGCCCGGCCATCGCCACGGTGATGCCCAATCAGAAGGACGGCTACACCACGGTGCTCGATCTGGGCGCCAACGTCGATTGCGAGCCCGAACATCTGCTGCAGTTCGCGCTGATGGGCAGTGCCCTGGTCAGTGCGGTGGAGGGCAAGGCCCAGCCCAGCGTGGGTCTGCTCAATATTGGCGAGGAAGCCATCAAGGGCAGCGAAACCATCAAAAAAGCGGGCGAACTGCTGCGATCGGCTGCCAACGATGGTCATCTGAACTTCTACGGCAACGTGGAAGGCAATGACATCTTCACCGGCCGGACCGACATCGTCGTGTGTGACGGCTTTGTGGGCAATGTGGCGTTGAAAACCGCCGAAGGTCTGGCCTCAATGCTCTCCAGCTTCATCAAGCAGGAGTTCACTCGGAACATCTTTACGAAACTGGCGGCGATCGTCGCGCTTCCGGTGCTAAATCACTTCAAGAAGCGCGTCGATCACCGTCGCTACAACGGTGCGGCCCTGCTTGGCCTGCGCGGCCTGGTGTTCAAGAGCCACGGCTCGGCCGACGCCTTCGCGTTCGAGCAGGCCCTGAATCGGGCGTATGATGCGGCCCGAAACCGGTTGCTCGACCGGGTGCACGATCGGATCGTCGAAACCCTGCAGGCCCTGCCGTCCACGGACGAGGCTGCAGCGCCGGGGCCGGTCGCCAAGACGGCATGACCCTTTCTTCTCAACGCTATTCCCGCATCACCGGCACCGGCAGCTACCTGCCGCCGCGCCGCGTGAGCAATGCCGAGTTCGCTGCCGAACTGGCCGCGCAGGGCATCGAGACCTCGGACGAGTGGATCGTCGAACGTACCGGCATCCGCGCCCGCCATTTCGCCGCCCCCGAGGTCACCTCCAGCGACCTGGCCCTGCAGGCTGCACGGCATGCGCTGGAAGCCGCCGGGCGCTCGGCCGCCGACGTTGACCTCATCATCGTCGCCACGTCCACGCCGGACATGGTCTTCCCGTCCACCGCCTGCCTGCTGCAGCACAAGCTGGGCGTGGCGGGCTGCCCGGCCTTCGACGTGCAGGCCGTGTGCTCGGGCTTTGTCTATGCCCTGAGCGTGGCCGATGCCATGATCAAGGCAGGCTCTGCGCATTGCGCCCTGGTCGTGGGGGCGGAGGTCTTTTCCCGCATCCTCGACTTCAAGGACCGCACCACCTGCGTGCTCTTTGGCGACGGTGCCGGTGCCGTGGTGCTGGAAGCCAGCGATCAGCCGGGCATCCTGGCCACCGAACTGCATGCCGATGGCAGCCACTCCGGGGTGCTGTGCACACCGGGCACCGTCAGCGGCGGCCAGGTCCTGGGCGACCCCTTGCTGAAGATGGACGGCCAGGCGGTGTTCAAGCTGGCCGTCCGGGTCCTGGACGAGGTGGCCCGCGCGGTGCTCGAGAAGGCGGGCCGCAAGGACACGGACATTGACTGGCTGATCCCGCACCAGGCCAACATTCGCATCATGCAGGGCACGGCCAAGAAGCTGAAGCTGCCGATGGACAAGCTGGTGGTCACTGTCGACGAGCATGGCAACACCTCGGCGGCCTCCATCCCGCTCGCGCTGGACCATGCCGTGCGTCAGGGGCGCATCCGCCGCGGGGACACGCTCATGCTCGAAGGCGTCGGCGGGGGCTTCACCTGGGGCGCCGTGCTCCTGGATTTCTGAGCGCCCCACGTTGGCGCCGTCCTGATTTCTCATCCATCTCTCTCTGCAACGTCCAACCCCATGAGCACTTTCGCCATCGTGTTTCCCGGTCAGGGTTCCCAGGCCGTGGGCATGCTCAATGCCTGGGGCGATCACGCCGCCGTGCGCCAGACGCTGGAAGAGGCCAGCGCGGCGCTGGGCGAGGATGTCGCCCGGCTGATCGCCGACGGGCCCAAGGAGGCTCTGGACCTCACGACCAACACCCAGCCCGTGATGCTGGTGGCGGGCATCGCCTGCTACCGCGCCTGGCGGGCCGAAGGCGGCGCCGCACCGGCCCTGCTGGCCGGGCACTCGCTGGGGGAGTACACCGCCCTGGTCGCGGCTGGCGCCCTGAGCCTGGCCGAGGCGCTGCCCCTGGTGCGCTTCCGCGCACAGGCCATGCAGGAGGCGGTGCCGGTGGGCACTGGCGGCATGGCCGCCATCCTGGGGATGGACGCCGACGACGTGCGGCGTCACTGCGCCGAAGTGGCCGCAGCCAGCGGCGAGGTGGTCGAGGCCGTGAACTTCAACGATCCCAAGCAGACCGTGATCGCCGGCAGCAAGGCCGGCGTCGAGAAGGCCTGCGAGGTGCTCAAGGCTGCGGGCGCCAAGCGGGCCCTTCCGCTGCCCGTGTCGGCGCCCTTCCATTCCAGTCTGATGAAGCCCGCGGCCGAGCGCCTGCGCGAGCGCCTGGCCCAGGTCAGCCTGACGGCCCCCCAGATTCCCGTGGTCAACAACATCGACGTGGCCGTGCAGACCGAGCCCGACGCCATCCGCGAAGCGCTGTACCGCCAGGCCTTCGGGCCGGTGCGCTGGGTCGAGTGCGTGCAGGCACTCAAGGTGCGTGGCGCCACGCACGTGGTCGAATGCGGTCCGGGCAAGGTGCTGGCAGGTATGGTCAAGCGCATCGATGCCGAGATGGCCAGCGCAGCGCTCTACGACCCGGCCACACTGGCCGAAGTGAAGGAATTCCTCGCATGAACGACATTGCCTTCAAGGGCCAGGTCGCCCTGGTCACGGGCGCCACCCGCGGCATCGGCCGCGCCATTGCGCTCGATCTGGCCCAGCAGGGGCTCAAGGTCATCGGCACCGCCACCACCGACGCCGGCGCGGCCACGATCTCCGAGACCCTGGCGGCCTTCCCGGGCTGCCGCGGCCAGAAGCTCGATGTGAACGACGCCGCCGGGGTCGAAGCCCTGGTCGACGCCATCGTGAAGGAGCACGGCGCGCTGCACGTGCTGGTCAACAACGCCGGCATCACACGCGACACCTTGTCCATGCGCATGAAGGACGACGACTGGGACGCCGTGCTGGACACCAACCTCAAGGCGGTGTTCCGCCTGAGCCGCGCGGTGATCCGCCCGATGATGAAGCAGCGCTACGGCCGCATCGTCAGCATCACCTCCGTGGTGGGTGCCAGCGGCAACGCCGGCCAGGCCAACTATGCCGCGGCCAAGGCCGGCGTGGCCGGCATGACCCGTTCGCTGGCCCGGGAGCTGGGCAGCCGGGGCATCACGGTGAACTGCGTGGCCCCGGGCTTCATCGAGACGGACATGACGCGGGCACTGTCGGAGCAGCAGACCCAGGCCCTGATGGGTCAGATCCCCCTGGGCCGCCTGGGCCGCCCCGAGGACATCGCCCATGCCGTGACCTACCTCGCGTCGCCGCAGGCCGGCTATGTGACTGGCGCGGAATTGCACGTCAACGGCGGCATGTTCATGAATTGATGTTGGTCTTGAGGTGCCGCGCAGGCGGCGCCGACCGGTTCGAGCCCGTCCGGGACCCCGGTCGTCAGGGTGCTTAGAGTTGTCACCCTAACGGTCGTAGAATCACGGGCTGTTTTGGAAAACCCTCCTGGAGGAGTCATGAGCGATATCGAAGCACGCGTCAAGAAGATCATTGCCGAGCAACTCGGCGTGGCGGAAGCGGAGGTCACCAACGAGAAGGCTTTCGTCGCCGATCTGGGCGCTGATTCGCTGGACACCGTGGAACTGGTGATGGCCCTGGAAGATGAGTTCGGCATCGAGATCCCCGACGAGGAAGCCGAGAAGATCACCACGGTGCAGCTCGCCATCGACTACGCCCTGAAGCACCAGAAGGCCTGATCGGCCTGTCTGGGTTCCTGTTCGCACTTCCCCGTCTCACATGACCCGTCGCCGCGTTGTCATCACCGGCCTGGGGCTTGTCACCCCCGTGGGCAACACGGTGGCCGAGTCCTGGCGCAACCTGGTTGCCGGAAAGTCCGGCATCGACACCATCACCCGGTTCGATGCCTCGAACTTCGCCTGCCGTTTTGCTGGCGAGGTCAAGGGCTTCAACATCGAGGACTACATCCCGGCCAAGGAAGCCCGCCACATGGACACCTTCATCCACTACGGCCTGGCAGCCTCGCTGCAGGCCGTGCGGGATGCGGGCCTGCCCATGGGTGAGGCGCTGGGCGAGGAGCTGGCCGAGCGGATCGGCTGCATGGTGGGCTCGGGCATCGGCGGCCTGCCGATGATCGAGGAAACGCAGCAGGAACTCAGCGCCCGCGGCCCGCGCCGCATCTCGCCCTTCTTCGTGCCGGCCTCGATCATCAACATGATCTCCGGCCACGTGTCGATCCAGTGCGGCTTCAAGGGCCCGAACCTGGCCATCGTCACGGCGTGCACCACCGGCCTGCACTGCATCGGTGAGGCCGGGCGCCTCATCGAGTATGGCGATGCCGACGTGATGGTTGCCGGCGGGGCCGAGTCCACCGTGTCTCCCCTGGGCATCGGCGGCTTTGCAGCGGCACGCGCACTCTCCACGCGCAACGACGATCCCAAGACGGCCTCGCGCCCCTGGGACAAGGACCGCGACGGCTTCGTGCTGGGTGAGGGTGCCGGGGTGATGGTGCTCGAGGAGTATGAGCACGCCAGGAAGCGCGGCGCAAAGATCTACGCCGAGCTGGCGGGTTTCGGCATGAGCGCCGATGCCTTCCACATGACCGCGCCCAACGTGGACGGCCCGCGCCGCTCCATGCAGGCCGCGATGCGCAATGCGGGCGTCAACCCCGACCAGGTGCACTATCTCAACGCCCACGGCACGTCCACGCCCCTGGGCGACGTGAACGAGACCAATGCCATCAAGCTGGCCTTCGGCGAACACGCCAAGGGCCTGGTGGTGAACTCCACCAAGTCCATGACCGGCCATCTGCTGGGCGGGGCGGGCGGCATCGAGTCGGTGTTCACTGCACTGGCGGTGCATCATCAGGTCTCGCCGCCGACGATCAACATCTTCAACCAGGATCCGGAGTGCGACCTGGACTATTGCGCGAATACCGCGCGCGAAATGAAGATCGACGTGGCGCTGAAGAACAACTTCGGGTTCGGCGGCACCAACGGCTCGTTGGTGTTCAAGCGCGTCTGAGCGCCGGCCCATCACCGCTGCGCAACACCCTCACCCCATGCGCCGCCGTGCTGCGCCTCCGCTTGCCGTGGAGGTTCGCCGGCATTCTCTGTGGCGGGCGGGTCTGATCCTGCTGGCGTCGGCATGGGCCCTGACCTGGACCGCATGGGTGGCGGGTCACCACGGCGTCTTTGCTGCGGTCGCGACGGGCATGGCCTGCGCGGCAGCATCCTGGTGGCTGTTGAGGGGCCACCTGCCGGCCCGCCCGACCCTGCTGCGCTGGGATGGCCAGTGCTGGCATTGGCGGACACGTGAAATGCGTCACGAAATACGGGGTCGTGCCGAGGTCCATGCCGACCTGGGGACCTGGCTGCTGTTGCGTCTCGTCCCCGCAGACGCCGCCTCGCGCCCTCAATGGCTGCCCGTGCAACGGGGCGGCCTGGAGCGTCACTGGCACGATCTTCGCTGTGCGGTATATTCGCCCACTCCCGATGCCGCCCCCCCGGCCGACCCCACCTCTTCGACCGCATGACCGCTGACGCCGATACCCTGCTGATTGAGCGTGTCAAGCGCGGCGACCAGAAGGCATTCGACCTCCTGGTGATCAAGTACCAGCGCAAGATCGAGCGTCTGATCGCCCGGATGGTGCGCGATACCGACCTGATCCAGGACATTGCGCAGGAAACCTTCATCCGGGCGTACCGGGCCCTGCCCCAGTTCCGCGGCGAGAGCGCTTTCTACACCTGGCTGTACCGGATCGCCGTCAACACGGCGAAGAAGAGCCTGGTGGAGCTGAAACGTGACCCGCTGGTCACGGAATCCGCCCGATTTTCGGCCGATGACGAGGACGAAACTTCCCGGGTGGAAAACGAACTAACCGACGGCGAAACCCCCGATGCCGTGCTGGCCAGCAAAGAAGTGGCCGCCACCGTGAACGCGGCCATCGAGGCCTTGTCCGAAGATCTGCGCCAGGCGATCACCTTGCGCGAGATCGAAGGTTTGAGCTACGAGGAAATCGCCGAAGTCATGAACTGCCCGATCGGCACGGTGCGATCGCGAATTTTCAGAGCGCGCGAAGCCATTGCGCAGCGGCTGCGTCCCTTGCTGGACACGCCCGATGGCAAACGTTGGTGATCAGGAGTGTTGTGATGTCTGCGGAACGGAAGAACAACATGGGCGATGACGCCGCCTCGCGCGAGCGCCTGTCGGCCATCCTCGACGGCGAGGCCACGCCGTCCCAGTTCGATGAATGGCTGGCGTCCCAGCAGGACGAGCCTGAGGGGCGCAGCCGAGCCTGCGAGGCCTGGCACGTCTACCACCTGATCGGCGACGTGATGCGATCCGACGATCTGGCCCGCAGCTCGCGTTCGGATGACTTCCTGGCCGGCGTGCGCGAACGACTGCGCGCAGAGCCGGTGGTGGTCGCGCCGGCCCCGGTGAGCCCCCGCGCGGGCGCTGTGCGTCGCCCGTGGCGCGCCCCGCTGGCCACCGCTGCCGGCGTGGTCGCGGTGGCCGGAGCGCTGATCGTGTTGCGCTTGGGTGATGTCGGCCTCGAAGGGGCTGCCCCGGCCGCCACGCTGGCCCAGCAGCCTGCACCGGAGGCCACCCTCGTGGCGGTACCGCCGTCGCCCGCCACCGAACTGCGGGTGGTGAACGGGGACCAGACACTGATCCGCGATGCCCGCCTGGATGACTACCTGGCCGCGCACAAGCAATTCGGCGGGGGTTCTGCCCTGGGCTCGGCGCCTTCGATGTTCCTGCGCAATGCTGCGCATGAAGGGCCGGGTCGTTGAGGGTGAGCAAGCGCATGCAGATCCGTCGTTGGCTGGCGCCCTGGATGGGGGCCGGAATGCTGGCGCTGGCCGGCTGGAGTGCCGCACAGACGCCGGCTGCCGAGACGCCGCTGGACAAGTCCGAGGTGCGATCGTGGCTGCTGCGCATCCATGATGCGGCCCAGACCCGCAACTTCCAGGGTACCTTTGTCGTCACGACCGCCGGGCAGATGTCCAGTGCGCGCATTGCGCACTACGCGGAAGGCAGCGACCAGTACGAGCGCATCGAGACGCTGGATGGCCAGGCCCGTAGCGTGCTGCGCCACAACGATGTCGTGGCCACGCTCTGGCCGGACAACCGTGCTGCACTGGTCGAGCGACGCGAGGCCTCCAACAGTTTCCCGCGTCTCATCGATCACGATGGCGACCGCATCGTCGAGCACTACGACGTGCGCCGCAAGGGCGTGGACCGCGTGGCGGGCCATGAGGCTCACTTGCTGCTGCTGATCCCCCGCGACGCGATGCGCTACGGCTATCGCCTCTGGTCCGAGAAAGCCACGGGCCTGCTTCTGCGGGCTGACGTACTCAACGCCGCCGGTGAGGTGATCGAGTCGTCGGCCTTCTCGGAGGTGTCCATCGGCGTGAAGCCGCAGCCGGACACGGTCACGCGACCCCTCGAGCGGCTGAAGGGCTACCGTGTCGAACGACCGGTGATGACCCCGACCTTCTACGAAAACGAAGGCTGGGCCTACCAGCGCGTGGTGCCCGGCTTCCGTCACGTGAGCTGCGTCAAGCGCAGTCACAACTCGGTCGATGGGGCCCAGGTCACCGAGGCTGCCGATCGCAGCATGCTGCAGACCATCTTCTCGGACGGCCTCGCGCATGTCTCCATCTTCGTGGAACCCTTTGATGCTGCGCGGCATCGCAGGGAAGTGGTCATGAGCATGGGAGCCACCCACACGCTCATGAAGCGCCACGGCGCCTGGTGGGTCACGGCTGTCGGAGAGGTTCCGGCGGCAACGCTGCACGAGTTCGTGCGCGGGCTGGAGCGCAAGAAGCCTCAATAGGGCTTGTGCTGGGCCCGGGTGCGTTCGCACCCGCCACCCTACGAACTTGAGGTGAAAACATGAAGGCAATGATCGCGATGGACACGGGGATCCTTTTGCGCGCCCGGCGCATGATGCTGGGCCTGCTGCTCGCAGGCATCGCCTGGACCTGGGCGGCGCCCCCTGTGCAAGCCCAGACGACGTCTCTGCCCGACTTTGCCGAACTGGCCGAGCGGGTGGGTCCGTCGGTCGTGAACATCCGCACCACCGAGCGCAGGGGCTCCGGCCCCGGGACCGCCGGCCCGCAGATGGACGAGGAGATGCAGGAGTTCTTCCGCCGCTTCTTTGGCGTGCCGCTGCCCGGGACGCCCGGTGCGCCGGGGCCACGCGGCGCGCCGCGCCAGGGACAACCGGAAGAGACGCCGCGCGGGGTGGGTTCGGGCTTCGTGATCAGCGGCGACGGCTTCGTGATGACCAATGCCCACGTGGTGGAGGGTGCCGATGAGGTCTATGTCACCCTGACCGACAAGCGCGAGTTCAAGGCCCGCATCGTCGGCAGCGACCGGCGCACCGATGTGGCGGTGGTGAAGATCGAGGCCGCCGGCCTGCCGGCCGTGCGCATCGGGGACGTCAATCGCCTGCGTGTGGGCGAATGGGTGATGGCCATCGGGTCGCCCTTCGGCCTGGAGAACACCGTGACCGCGGGCATCGTCAGCGCCAAGGCGCGCGACACCGGCGACTACCTGCCCTTCATCCAGACCGATGTGGCGATCAACCCGGGGAACTCCGGCGGTCCGCTGCTCAACCTGCGCGGCGAGGTGGTAGGCATCAACTCGCAGATCTACAGCCGCTCGGGCGGTTTCATGGGCATCTCCTTTGCCATCCCGATCGACGAGGCCATGCGCGTGGCCGACCAGTTGCGCACCACGGGTCGCGTGATCCGCGGTCGCATCGGGGTGCAGATCGACCAGATCACCAAGGATGTGGCCGAGTCCATCGGGCTGGGTCAGCCCACGGGTGCACTGGTGCGCAGCGTCGAAGCGAACGGCCCGGCGGCCAAGGCGGGCATCGAGGCCGGCGACATCATCACGCGCTTCGATGGTCGCGTGATCGACAAGGCCGGGGAACTGCCGCGCATCGTGGGCAACACCAAGCCGGGCAGCAAGGCCACGGTGCAGGTGTTCCGTCGTGGCAGCTACCGCGACCTGAGCGTGGTGGTGGCGGAGTTCGAGCCCGAGCCGCCGCGCCGCGTGTCGAGCGCCGAGCCGCGTGGCAACACCCCGTCCGGTGCGGCCCAGAGCCTCGGGCTGACCGTTGCCAACCTCACGGATGCCCAGAAGACCGAATTCAGCCTCAAGGGCGGCGTCCGGATCGAAGCGGTCGATGGCCCCGCGGCACGTGCCGGCCTGCGCGAAGGCGACATCATCCTGGCCATCGCCAACACGGAGGTGGCGGACGTGCGTCAGTTCGAGGCGGTGGTGGCCAAGCTCGACAAGGCGCGCCCCTTCAATGTCTTCTTCCGTCGTGGGGAGTGGGCGCACTACACGATGATCCGTCCGGCGCGATGAGGGTGGCCTGATCGAGCAGGAAGACGGACCCGGCATCCGACAAGGGTGCCGGGTTTTTTCACATGGCAGGATTCCGCGAAGGGTCGGCTTCGCAAGTTGTTCACCGAGCTCTGTTGATAACCTGTGAGTGGCGTTTGTCAGTGCAGACTGACTTTTTGCCGACGCGAAGGATTGGGGTCCTGGGCCGGTAGAATCGGAAGCGGTTCGACGCGCTTTACTTCCGACTGCGGAATGAACCCCTGCTGGCCTGAAACTGTCCCCAATTCATCCACAAGATTCTGTGGATAACATGTTGATAGTTTGGTTGTTGGCCGCGTGCAACGTGCTCCATCGCACGGCTGGCGCGGTTTCCAAGGGGGTGGATTTGGCTACAATGAAAGCCCAACAAAGCAGTTGCCAAACCTTTTGTTGGAAGGCGCGTCGCCGATTCGACGCGCCTTTTTTTTGTTGGCTCTTCCGCTGTGTCTGATGCATCGCGGCTCACTGGCGGGCCGCACATCCCGGGTTCCATGAAGCACATCCGCAACTTCTCCATCATTGCTCACATCGACCACGGCAAGTCCACGCTGGCCGATCGCATCATCCAGCGCTGCGGGGGGCTGAGCGATCGTGAGATGGAAGCGCAGGTGCTCGACTCGATGGACATCGAGAAGGAGCGCGGCATCACGATCAAGGCGCAGACGGCAGCCTTGCAGTACCAGGCCAGCGATGGCCAGGTCTACAACCTCAACCTGATCGACACACCCGGGCACGTGGACTTCTCCTACGAGGTCAGCCGCTCCTTGTCGGCCTGCGAAGGCGCCTTGCTGGTGGTGGACGCCAGCCAGGGGGTGGAAGCGCAGACGGTGGCCAACTGCTACACCGCACTCGACCTGGGCGTGGAGGTGATCCCTGTCCTGAACAAGATGGATCTGCCGCAGGCCGATCCCGAGCGGGCGAAGGAGGAGATCGAGGACGTCATCGGCATCGATGCGTCCGACGCGATCCCGTGCTCGGCCAAGACCGGGATGGGGGTGGACGAGATTCTCGAAGCAGTGGTCAAGCGCATGCCGCAGCCCCGGGGGCAGCCGGATGGACCGCTGCGCGCGATGATCATCGACGCCTGGTTCGACAACTACGTGGGCGTGGTGATGCTGGTGCGCGTGGTCGATGGCAGCCTGAAGAAGGGCGAGCGCATCCGCCTGATGGCCACCAATGCGGTGTACCCGGTGGACCACCTCGGCGTCTTCACGCCCAAGTCGGTGGATCGGCCCGAGCTGAACGCCGGCGAGGTGGGCTTCGTGATCTGCGGCATCAAGGAGCTCGAGGCCGCCAAGGTGGGTGACACGATCACTGTCGAGAAGAAGCAGCCCAACAATGCCGGCCCGGCCAGCGAGCCGCTGCCGGGCTTCAAGCAGATCCAGCCCCAGGTGTTTGCCGGGCTGTACCCCAGCGAGTCGAGCGAGTACGACCAGTTGCGCGATGCACTGGAGAAGCTCAAGCTCAACGACAGCTCGCTGCGCTTCGAGCCCGAGGTGTCGCAGGCGCTCGGCTTCGGCTTCCGTTGCGGCTTCCTCGGCCTCTTGCACATGGAGATCGTGCAGGAGCGCCTGGAACGCGAGTTCGACCAGGACCTCGTGACCACCGCACCGAGCGTGGTCTACCAGGTGGAGCTCAACGACGGAACGGTGCTCGACGTGGAGAACCCCTCGAAGATGCCCGACGTCGGGCGCATCCGAGAGATCCGCGAGCCCATCGTCACGGTGCACCTGTACATGCCGCAGGAGTACGTGGGTCCGGTGATGACCCTGGCCAACCAGAAGCGCGGTGTGCAGCTGAACATGGCCTACCACGGGCGCCAGGTCATGCTCACCTACGACATGCCGCTGGCGGAGATCGTGCTCGACTTCTTCGACAAGCTCAAGTCCATCTCGCGCGGCTATGCCTCGATGGACTACGAATTCAAGGAGTACCGCCCCGCCGACGTGGTGAAGGTCGACCTGCTGATCAACGGCGACCGGGTCGATGCCCTGTCCATCATCGTGCACCGCACCCAGGCCCAGTACCGCGGGCGGGCGGTGGCGGCCAAGATGCGCGAGCAGATCCCGCGCCAGATGTACGACGTGGCCATCCAGGCGGCGATCGGAGCCAACATCATCGCGCGCGAGAATATCAAGGCGCTGCGCAAGAACGTGCTGGCAAAATGCTATGGCGGTGACATCAGCCGCAAGCGCAAACTGCTGGAGAAGCAGAAGGCCGGCAAGAAGCGCATGAAGCAGATCGGCACGGTCGAGGTGCCGCAGGAGGCCTTCCTGGCCATCCTGCAGGTTGACGACTGAACGAACACCAATCGGCGGGAGAATCCTTTGTCACTGCTCACTGCAGTCCTGTATGCCTGCCTGGGGGTTTACCTCGGGGGCTGGTACCTCGGTCAATGGCACGGCAACTTCTCGCTTGTGCTCTTCTTGCTGACGACCGTCACGCTGGCTTACTGGCTGGCCGAGCGCTTTCACTTCAAGCCCCAGCGCGAACGCGCGGCGGCCCAACTGGCCGAGCAGGATGCCCAGCGTCGCGCCGCCCTGGCCGGCCAGGGCATTGCGCAGGTGGATGGCAACGTCGAGGAGGCCCGCGAGAAGCTGCTGATGCAGCCGTGGTGGCTGGACTGGACGGCCGGACTCTTCCCGGTGATCTGTGCGGTCTTCCTGGTGCGCTCCTTCCTCTTCGAGCCGTTCAAGATCCCCTCGGGCTCGATGGTGCCCACGCTGCTGGTGGGCGACCTCATCCTGGTCAACAAGTACCACTACGGCGTGCGCCTGCCGGTGATCCACACCAAGATCATCGACAACAAGGCGCCCCAGCGTGGCGACGTGATGGTCTTCCGCTACCCGCTGGACACACGCATCGACTACATCAAGCGGGTGGTGGGCGTGCCGGGCGACGAGGTGGCTTACCTCAACAAGCGCCTGAGCATCAACGGCCAGCCAGTGCCCATGGAATCACTGGGCGACTATTACGACGAGGACAGCCGGCGCTATGCCCAGCTCTACAGCGAGAAGCTCGGCGAGGTGGAGCATCGGGTGCTGACCAACAAGGACGTGCCGCCCTTCATGCTGGCCATCGACAGCTTCCCCTTTCGCGACCAGTGCCGCTACAACGCCGAGGGCGTGGTGTGCACGGTGCCCGAGGGCCACTATTTCATGATGGGCGACAACCGTGACAATTCTCAGGATTCACGCTACTGGGGCTTCGTGCCTGAGCAGAACATTGTCGGCAAGGCCTTTTTGATCTGGATGAATTTCGGTAACCTCGGCCGCGTTGGCACTTTCTTCCAGTGACCGGCCCCGCCCTCCAGAACATCGTCATGACACCGAGGAGCAGCTCGATGACCCTTCCCCTGCGGCAGCGCCAGCGCGGCGTCACCCTGATCGGCCTGTTGTTCTGGGCAGTTGTGATCGGCTTTGCCGCGCTGGTCGGCATGCGTGTCTTTCCCACGCTGAACGAATACTGGACCATCCAGCGCACCATCAACAAGGTGGCCCAGGAAGGTGGAACCACGGTACCCGAGATCCGCGCCGCCTTCGAGCGCCAGAAGCAAATCGAGTACTCGATCACCTCGATCGGAGGCCAGGATCTCGAGATCACCAAGGTCAACGAGAAGGTCGTGGTGAGCTTCGCCTACGACAAGGAAATTCCGCTGTTCGAGCCGGTCTACCTGCTCATCAAGTACCGCGGCACCTCGCGTTGATGCCCATGACTGCCGGGATCCAGGCCCCGTGAGCGATCCGCTGGATGCCCTGCAACGGCGCCTGGGCCACCGCTTTGCCACCCTGGCCCTGCTGCGCAGCGCCCTGACGCACCGCAGCTTCGGCGCGGACCACAACGAGCGTCTGGAATTCCTGGGCGACGCCGTGCTGGGGCTGGCCATCTCCAGCCTGCTGTACGAACGCCTGGGCCGCAGCGACGAGGGCGACCTGTCCCGGGTGCGTGCCCACTTGGTGCGCCAGGAGTCGCTGCACCGCATGGCCCTGGGCCTGGACCTGCCTCGCTGCATGCGCCTGGGAGAGGGCGAGGCCCGCAGCGGCGGCGCGCAGCGCCCCTCCATCCTGGCCGATGCCTTCGAGGCCGTGGTGGGGGCGGTCTACCTCGATGGCGGCTTCGAACCGGCCGGCGCGCTGGTGCGCCGGCTCTTCGAGCCGGTGCTGGCCCAGGGTGACGTGCAGGTGGGTGCCAAGGATGCGAAGACCGAGCTCCAGGAATGGCTGCAGGCGCGCCGGCTGCCGGTGCCCACCTATGCCATCGTGGAAACCCGTGGGCAGGCCCACCGCCAGGAATTTGTCGTACGCTGCACGGTGGCGGCACTGCAGGCCGAGCGCGTGGGCGAAGGCGCCTCGCGCCGTGCCGCCGAGCAGGTGGCCGCCCAGGCCATGCTGACCCACCTGAAGTCCCTGCCCCTCTGAACGGAACGGCGGTCGTCCGCCGATGGATCGTGAACCTCGAAGACCTGAACCAGCCTCCCGCCGCCCCCGTGCCCGGCCAGCGTTGTGGCCTGGTGGCCATTGTCGGACGGCCCAATGTGGGCAAGTCCACCCTGCTCAATGCCTTGGTCGGGCAGAAGGTGAGCATCACCTCGCGCAAGGCCCAGACCACGCGTCACCGCATCACGGGCATCCGCACCCTGGAGGACACGCAGTACATCTTCGTGGACACGCCGGGCTTCCAGACCCGGCACAGCAATGCCCTGAACCGCAACCTCAATCGCACGGTGCTCTCGTCGGTGGCCGACGTGGACGTGGTGCTCTTCGTGGTCGAGGCGGGTCGCTACGGCATGGACGATGCCAAGGTGCTGGCTCTGTTGCCCGAGGGCAAGCCGGTCATCCTGGTGGCCAACAAGCTGGACAAGCTGGTGCGCCGGGCCGAGCTGGCGCCCTGGCTCAAGAGCATGCAGGAGCGCCACCCCTTTGCCGAGTTCGTGCCCATGACGGCCAAGCGGCCCGAGGAGGTCAAGCGCCTGCTCGAGATCGTGCGGCCCTACCTGCCCGAGCAGGGCTGGTGGTATGACGAGGACACCCTGACCGATCGCAGCGAACGCTTCCTCGTGAGCGAGATGATCCGCGAGAAGCTCTTCCGCCTCACCGGCGACGAGCTGCCCTACACCTCCACGGTGGTGATCGACAAGTTCGAGGAGGAGGGCCGGCTGCGCCGCATCGCAGCGACCATCATCGTCGAGCGCGACGCGCACAAGGGCATGGTGATCGGCGATGGCGGCGAGCGCCTCAAGCGCATCGGCACCGAGGCGCGCCAGGAACTTGAAAAGCTCATGGACGCGAAGGTCTTCCTCGAGCTGTGGGTGAAGGTGCGCTCGGGCTGGGCCGACGACGAGGAGCGGCTGCGCTCCTACGGCTACGAGTAAGCTGCTCAGCGACCATGGCCACCGGCAAGTCGGGCGGGCGTCGGCACGCGCACCGCGTGGCGGGCGAAAGCGCCTACGTGCTGCATCGCTACGACTGGAGCGAGTCCAGCCTGATCCTCGATGTGTTCACTCGCCACCACGGCCGGGTGGCGGTGGTGGCCAAGGGGGCCAAGCGCCCCTATTCCCAGCTGCGCCCGGTGCTGCTGCCCTTCCAGCGTCTGCTGGTGGCCTACAGCAGCCGCGACGAGGAGGGTGCCGAGGTGCACACCCTCAAGTCGGCCGACTGGGCCGGGGGGGCGCCCATGATGGGGGGGGCCGCGCTGCTGACGGGCTTCTACCTCAACGAATTGCTCATGAAGCTGCTGGCACGCAGCGATCCGCACCCGACCCTGTTCGATCAATATGCTGCCACGCTGCCGGTGCTGACAGCCGGCGATGATGCCGGTGTGCAGGCCGCCCTGAGGGCGTTCGAGCTGGTGCTGCTGCGCGAAATGGGTGTCTTGCCGGAGCTCGGTGTGGACACGGTCACGCTGCAAGCCGTGCGCGAGGACCGGCGATACGCGCTGCACGCCGAGGCCGGGGTGGTGGAGGCGGCCGCTGGCGAGGCCGGGCTGCGAGGGGCCTGGCTGCGGGAGGCAGACATGGCCCTGGAGGCCTCGGCGCAGCCCGAAGGGCTGGCAGGTCTGCAACTGGTGTGCCGCCAGGCCTTGTCCGACCTCAAGCCGGCGCTGCGGGGCCTGCTTCACTATCATCTGGGCACGCCTGTGCTGCGCACCCGCCAGCTCCTGATGGAACTCCAGCAATCATGATCTTCTCCGGCTCCCCGAACGCGCCTTTGCTGGGCGTGAACATCGACCACGTGGCCACGCTGCGCAATGCGCGCGGCGGCCGCTTTCCGGACCCGGTGGCGGCTGCCGAGCTGGCGGTCGAGGCCGGGGCCGACATCATCACCTTCCACCTGCGCGAGGACCGGCGTCACATCCGCGACGACGACGTGCGCCGGCTGAAGGCCGCCTTGCACGTGCCGCTGAACTTCGAGGCGGCTGTGACCGACGAGATGCTGGGCCTGATCGAACAGACCCGCCCGGAACACGTCTGCCTGGTGCCCGAGCGCCGCCAGGAGGTCACCACGGAAGGCGGCCTGGACGTGGTGGGGCAGTTCGGCCGCGTGCAGGAGGCCTGTGCGCGCCTGGCGGCGGCCGGGTGCCGCGTCTCGCTCTTCATCGGCGCCGACCCGGCCCAGATCGAGGCCAGTGCCCGTGCTGGCGCACCCTGCATCGAGATCCACACCGGCGCCTATGCCGAGGCCTGGTGGGCCCAGGAGGCGGGCGCGATGCAGTCCGAGCTCAACCGCATCGAACAGGGCCTGCGCCTGGGCCGCTCGCTCGGGCTGCAGACCAACGCGGGCCACGGCCTGGCCGTGTGGGACCGGCCGCCGCCACATCCCGGGCCCAGCAGCACGGCAGCCATCGCGGCCCTGCCCGACGTGGCCGAGCTGCACATCGGCCACGCGCTGATCGGCCATGCCGTCTTCGTGGGCCTGCGCCAGGCCATCGCAGATTTCAAGGCCGAGGCCGTGCGGGCGAGGCAGCGCGCGTGATCTACGGCATCGGCACCGACATCTGCGACATCCGCCGCATCGAGGCGGCGTTGCAGCGCCATGGCGAACGCTTTGCGCTCAGGGTGCTGGGCCCGCACGAAATCGAGGTGTTCCGCCAGCGCCGGGCCAAGGTGCCGGCGCGGGGCGTACGCTACCTGGCCACGCGCTTTTCGGCCAAGGAGGCCTTCTCCAAGGCCATCGGCCTGGGCTTGCGCCTGCCGATGACCTGGCGCGCCTGCGAGATCGTCAAGGCGCCCAGCGGCAAGCCCGAGATCCGGCTGCATGGCGAACTGGCCGCCTGGTTCGAGGCCCGCAGCCTGCGCGCCCATGTGACCGTGACCGACGAAACCGACTACGCCGCCAGCTTCGTGGTGGTGGAAACCAAGGAATGAGATGAGCCTGCTTCCCGAGCACGCCCCGGTGGTCCTCGACATCGCCGGCACCGCGCTGGACGACAACGACCGCCGCCGCCTGCAGCACCCGCTGACCGGGGGCCTGATCCTGTTTGCGCGCAACTGGGCCGACCGCCGCCAGCTCGTCGAGCTGACCGCGGAAGTGAAATCGCTGCGCCCGGATGTGCTGATCTGCGTGGACCACGAGGGCGGGCGCGTGCAGCGCTTCCGCACCGATGGCTTCACCCATTTGCCGCCGATGCGCCGCCTGGGCGAGCTGTGGATGGACGATGCCCTGCGCGCCACCGATGCGGCCACGGCCTGTGGCTACGTGCTGGCCTCGGAACTGCGCGCCTGTGGCGTCGACTTCAGCTTCACGCCCGTGCTCGACCTCGACCATGGCCCCAGCGGCGTGATCGGCGACCGGGCCTTCCATCGCGATGCGCGGGTGGCTACCCTGCTGGCCAAGAGCGTGATGCACGGCCTGCTGCTGGCGGGTATGCAGGCCTGCGGCAAGCACTTCCCCGGCCATGGTTACGTGGCGGCCGATTCGCATGTGGACGTTCCCGTGGACCGCCGCTCGCTCAAGGCCATCCTGGCCGACGATGCCAAGCCCTATGAGTGGCTGAGCACCTCGCTGGCCTCGGTGATGCCCGCCCACGTGATCTATCCCAAGGTCGATCCCTTGCCGGCGGGTTTCTCCAGCCGCTGGCTGCAGGACATCCTGCGCGGCCAGCTGGGCTTCACCGGCGCGATCTTCAGCGACGACCTGAGCATGCAGGGCGCCAGCGTGATGGGCGATGCCGTGCAGGGGGCCGTGGCCGCCCTGCAGGCTGGGTGCGATCTGGTGCTGCTGTGCAACCAGTCCATGGTGGAGGCCGGCGCGCCGCTGGACGCCCTGCTGGACGGACTGTGGGCCGCGCGCGAGCAGGGCCGCTGGGAGCCCCAGGCCGACAGCGAGGCACGCCGCGTCGATCTGCTGCCCCAGGCCGCCCCGATGGCCTGGGACGATCTGATGCACCACGCGCCCTACCAGCAGGCGCTTTCGCGCCTGCCCTGAGTCAGCTCACTGGGGTTGCTGCTGGGCCGCCGGGGCCGTTGGGACCGTCTGGGCGGCCTCGAAGGGCAGGGTGACCTGGGCCAGATCCTTGCGGGTCTCGACCAGCACCAGCGGACCCTCGTCCAGCGCCACGACCGGCTTGCGCTCGCGCGGCACATGGATGGGCTGGGGCGTGCTGGCGATCAGTTCCTGCGCGGCGCGGACCTTGTCCGCATCGGACTGCACCCACTCCAGGCCGGCTGAAGCGGCCAGTTCGTTGAGGCTGGACAGCGGCAGGTCATAGCGCGGCACCACCACCGGCTGGGGGCGGACTGCAGCCACCGGGGCCACCGGGGCCGCGTACGCTGCCGTCTCGGCCGGCGGCGCCACTGTGGCTTCAGCCACCGTGGTTTCCACGGCTTCCTCGGTGTCTTCCTGGGGGCGACGCTCGCGGCGATAGCGGTCCCGGCCCCGGCCGCGACGGCCTTCACCTTCAGGCGCATCAGCGCTGCGGATCTCCTCCGACGGTGCCTGGGCTTCCACGGGTTCGGCCGGAGTCTCGGTTTCCGGCGCGGCCTCGGGGCTCACGCCATCCTGGTCAGGAGCCAGGCCCTCCACGCCGGCCTCGCGCTCGCGGCGGCCACGGCCCCCACGGCGACGGCGGCGCCCGCCTTCACGGGCGCTATCTGCCGCTGCATCTCCCTGGTCCTGGGGCACGGTATCGACAAAGGCGGTGTCTTCCACGACCTCGGGAGCCGCCGCAGCCGCCACCGCTTCGCGCTCGGGACGCGGTGCGTTGCGTCGGTTGTCGGGACGGCCTTCACCACGCGGCTCCCCGCGGCCTTCGCGGCGGTTCTCGGCGCGCGGCGCGGCCTCGGCGGCCTCGGCACGCGCTTCACCGCTGCGTCCGCGACCCTCGCCGCGCCCTTCAGCGCGTGCGTCATTGCGGCCCTCGCTGCGGCCTTCGCCACGCCCCTCACCACGCCCACCGCGCCCTTCGCGACGGTTCTCGCCACGCTCCCCGCGCTCCCCGCGTTCGCCGCCGCGTCCACCGCGGCGACCGTCGCCTCGACGGCCCTCACCGCGTTCGCCCTTGCCTTCCTTGGCCACGGGCTTGGCCTCCTTGGGCGCCGCCACCGGGGCCGGCGCTTCCGGGCTGCCGGCGAAGAGCTTCTTGAGCCAGCCGAAGAAGCCCCCGCTGGCCGGCACGGGCGCAGCCACCGGTGGGGCGGCCACAGGCGCGGCGGCCGGCGCGGCCTCCGGCTTGGGCGCGGCCACCGGTGCCGGGGTCTCGGGCAGGATGCCCTTGATGACCGGCTCCTGCTTGGACTTGCCCTTTTCGTTCGCGTCGCGGCGGCGGGTGATGCCCACCTCCTCGTCCGGCTCCTCGATCATCGTGTAGCTGGCCTGCAGGTTCTCCAGACGCGGATCGTCGTGGCGCAGGCGCTCGAGCTTGTAGTTCGGGGTCTCGAGGTGCTTGTTGGGCACCAGCAGCACGGTCACGCGCTGCTTGAGTTCGATCTTGGTGATCTCGGTGCGCTTCTCGTTGAGCAGGAAGCTGGTCACCTCCACCGGCACCTGCACGTGCACGGCGGCGGTGTTTTCCTTCATCGATTCCTCCTGCACCATGCGCAGGATCTGCAGGGCCGAGGATTCGGTGTCGCGGATGTGGCCGGTGCCGTTGCAGCGCGGGCAGGTGATGTGGCTGCCTTCGCTCAGGGCCGGGCGCAGGCGCTGGCGGCTGAGTTCGAGCAGGCCGAACTTGCTGATGGCGCTGAGTTGAACGCGCGCCCGGTCAGGCCGCACGGCATCGCGCAGGCGGGTTTCGACCTCGCGGCGGTTCTTGGACTCCTCCATGTCGATGAAGTCCACGACGATCAGGCCGCCCAGGTCGCGCAGCCGCATCTGGCGGGCGATCTCGTCAGCCGCCTCGAGGTTGGTGCGGGTGGCGGTTTCCTCGATGTCGCTGCCGCGCGTGGAGCGGGCCGAGTTGACGTCGATGGACACCAGCGCCTCGGTGTGGTCGATCACGATGGCGCCGCCCGAGGGCAGGTTCACCGTGCGCGAGAAGGCCGTCTCGATCTGGTGCTCGATCTGGAAACGGCTGAACAGCGGCGCGTCGTCGCGGTAGCGCTTCACGCGATGTCCCATCTCGGGCATCACGTGGTTCATGAACTGGCTGGCCTGATCGTAGATGTCGTCGGTGTCGATCAGGATCTCGCCAATGTCCGCGGTGAAGTAGTCGCGGATGGCGCGGATGACGAGGGAAGACTCCTGGTAGATCAGGAAGGCGCCCTTGCCGGCCTGGGCGGCTTCGTCGATCGCCGTCCACAGCTTGAGCATGTAGTTGAGGTCCCATTGCAGCTCGGCCACGCTGCGGCCGATGCCGGCAGTGCGGGCGATCAGGCTCATGCCCTTGGGATAGTCGAGCTGGTCGAGGTTTTCCTTCAGCTCCTCGCGGTCCTCACCCTCGATGCGGCGCGAGACGCCGCCGCCGCGCGGGTTGTTGGGCATCAGCACCAGGTAGCGGCCGGCCAGCGAGACGAAGGTGGTGAGCGCCGCGCCCTTGTTGCCGCGCTCTTCCTTTTCCACCTGGACCAGCAGTTCCTGGCCTTCCTTGATGACGTCCTGGATGCGGGCCTGGGACGGCGAGACGCTGCCCTGGAAGTACTGGCGGGAGATTTCCTTGAACGGCAGGAAGCCGTGGCGGTCTTCGCCGTAGTCGACGAAGCAGGCTTCGAGCGAGGGCTCGACGCGCGTGACGACGGCCTTGTAGATGTTGCCCTTGCGCTGCTCGCGTCCTTCGATCTCGATTTCGTAGTCGAGGAGCTTCTGCCCGTCGACGATGGCCAGGCGGCGTTCTTCGGCCTGCGTGGCGTTGATCAGCATCCGTTTCATGGGATGTTTTCCTTTACATCAGTACACATGCCCTGTGCGGGCGCACGATGCCGGAACTGACGCTTCGAAACGGAGGGAATTGCCGGAGAACCGCAGGCTCAGGGATTGAGCCGCGGTGTAGGCGCGTGGATGAGGGCGAGGGAAGACGTCTGTGGGGCCGCCACCAACTTGGCGGCCTGGGCTGCCCGCAGTGCGGGCGCTGATGGCTGATCCGTGCCGGGCAACAGCACGCGTACGCGCTGCAGGCACATGAGAATCAGGCACATCAACACAAACATTTCGCTTTGATCCGGTTGCCAGCTTATGGCTGGCAACACTGGGTATTCCGTTCAGTGTTTCTAGGCGTCGGTTGCGCCTTCCACTGGGCAGGCCACGGCAAGCAGCTGGCTTGCGGTTTGCGTACCCGGTGGTCGGTGACATCGACCTTCCAGCGCGGCGAGGCGACCATCTGGACTAAACTCCAGACAAATCAACCACTTACAGCTCGTCGCTAGTGAAACACATTATAGGGGGCAAAACGCCTGCCGCGAGTCCCCGTGTCGAAATCGTGACAGTCGACGAAGACTCGGCGGGTCAGCGCCTGGACAATTTCCTGCTGCGCCAGCTCAAGGGCGTGCCCAAAACCCATGTCTATCGCATCATCCGTAGTGGCGAAGTGAGGGTTAACAAAGGCCGTGCTCAAGCCGATACGAGGGTCGAGGCGGGCGACCAGGTTCGGGTGCCGCCGGTGCGCCTGTCCGAGCGGGCGGTAGAAAAGGCCGAGGCCATGGCCGCGCCCAACGCGCCGGCGCGTGAATTTCCGGTGCTGTTTGAAGACGAGGCCGTGCTGGCCGTGGACAAGCCGGCGGGTACGGCCGTGCATGGCGGCTCGGGCGTGAGCTTCGGCGTCATCGAACAGCTGCGCATGGCGCGGCCGCAGGCCAGGTTTCTGGAGCTCGTGCACCGGCTCGACCGCGAGACCAGCGGCATCCTGCTGCTGGCCAAGAAGCGCAGCGCGCTGAAACACCTGCAGGACCAGTTTCGCGAGCGCGAGACCGGCAAGACCTATCTGGCCCTGGTGGCCGGTGCCTGGCCGTTGAACAAGAAAGTGCTGGACAAGCCCCTGCACAAATACCTGCTGGAAGATGGTGAGCGCCGCGTCAAGGTGGTGGCCCGGGACGATCCGGATGGCATGAAATCGGTCACCTTGGTCAAGGTGCGGGTTCGCTCCGAGCATTACAGCCTGCTGGAGGTGACCATCAAGACCGGGCGCACCCACCAGATTCGCGTGCACCTGGCTTCCGAAGGCCTGCCCATCGTGGGCGATGACAAGTACGGGGACTTCGAGCTCAACAAGGTTCTGCAGAAACCCGCAGGCGGCGAGGGGGCGGTGCCGCTGCGGCGCATGTTCCTGCATGCCTGGCGTTTACAGTTCAACCATCCGGCTACCGGCGAGCGTATCGAGCTGACCTGCCCGCTGCCGCCTGAGCTGGCCCGTTTCGCGGGCCAGGTTCTTCCTGACACCGAGTCCTCATGAGTTTTCGACCACGCCAGTACGACCTGATCGCCTTCGATTGGGACGGCACCCTGTTCGATTCGACAGCGATCATCACGCGCAGCATCCAGGCTGCGGTGCGTGACGTGGGCGGCACCGTGCCCAGCGACAGGGATGCATCCTATGTGATTGGCATGGCCCTGGGCCAGGCCCTGGCCCACGCGGCGCCCGACGTGCCGCCCGAGAAGTATCCTGCGCTGGGGGAACGGTATCGCTTCCATTACATGTCGCACCAGAACGACCTGAGCCTGTTCGCCGGCGTGCTGGAGTTGTTGGCTGACCTCAAGGCGCGGC
>VFQQ010000081.1_pt1 | contig 254259 bp, 222 predicted proteins | sample 3512341 | NCBI WGS metagenome assembly VFQQ01 (sample SAMN10412373, study PRJNA504923) | tailings metagenome | isolation source: Relicate 2 Philex TSF1 revegetated site | place: Philippines: Tuba, Benguet | collected 2017-08-29 | reverse complement strand
GGGCTTGAGCGAGCGCAGCACCTTGAGCTTCTCGTCGCGGATGGCGTCGGCGTCGCTGGTGCTGGGCGGCTCCATCGCGATCATGGTCAGCAGCTGCAGCGCGTGGTTCTGCACCATGTCGCGCAGCGCGCCGGTGCGGTCGTAGAAGTCGCCGCGCGTGCCCACGCCGATGTTCTCGGCGATGGTGATCTGGATGTTGGCGATGCTCTCGCGCCGCCACAGCGGCTCGAACAGCGCGTTGCCGAAGCGCAGCGCCATCAGGTTCTGCACCGCCGGCTTGCCCAGGTAGTGGTCTATGCGCAGCGCCTGGCGCTCGCTGAAGCTGGCCGCCACGGCGCGGTTGATTTCCAGCGCGCTGGCCAGGTCGTGGCCCAGGGGCTTCTCCAGCACCACGCGCACCTGCGGCCCGTTCAGCCCCGCGGCGCCCAGCTGCTGGCAGATCTGCGGGAACAGGTGCGGGCTGGTGGCGAGGAAGAAGACCACGGTGTCGGCGCCGCGCGCATCGACCCAGTCCTTGAGCCCGGCGTAGTCGGCCGGCTGGGCCAGGTCCATGCGCCGGTAGTGCAGCAGTTGCGCGAAGCGCGCGAACTCCTCGGCGCTGGGCCGCTTGCTTTCCTCGACCTCGGCGAAGCGCTCGTGGATGAAGCTGCGGTAGGCCTCGTCGCTGCGCTCGTCGCGCGCCACCGCCAGGATGCGGCCGCCCCCCTCCGACAGGGTCTGCAGCTTGCCGTGCCGGAACGCCTGGAACAGCGCCGGCATCAGCTTGCGCCAGGTCAGGTCGCCGGTGCCGCCGAAGAGCACGAGATCGAAGGCCATCGAGCCGGACGCCCGCGAGGCGTCTGTAATTAAGTTACAGCCGCGATCATGCCGATGTTTCAGACGGCGGTCAACGCCGCCGCGCGGCCTGGCTCAGGCCTGCGCGCGCTGCAGCGCCTGCTCCAGGTCGGCGATCAGGTCCTCGGGGTGCTCCAGGCCCACCGACAGGCGCAGCAGGTCGGCCGGCGCCGGGGTGCCGGCACCCTCGACGCTGGCGCGGTGCTCGATCAGGCTCTCGGTGCCGCCCAGCGAGGTGGCGCGCTTCCACAGCCGCACCTGGGCCGCGGTGGCGATGGCCGCGGCCTCGCCGCCTGCCGATGCGCCCTTCACCCGGATCGACAGCATGCCGCCGAAGCCGCCGCTCATCTGCCGCGCCGCCAGCGCGTGGCCCTGGCAGGCGCGCAAGCCCGGGTACAGCACCTCGGCCACCATCGGGTGCTCGGCGAAGTGGTCGGCGATCTTCATCGCGCTGGCGCTGGCGGCGCGCACGCGCAGCGGCAGCGTGCGCATGCCGCGCAGCAGCAGCCAGGCCTCGAACGAACCCAGTGTGGATCCGAGTTGCGCGCGGATGCGGCGGATGCGCTGCCAGTGCTCGCCGTCCTCGCGCGTGACCAGCGCGCCGGCGATCAGGTCGCTGTGGCCGCCCAGGTACTTGGTGGCGGCGTGCATCACGATGTCGGCGCCCAAGGCCAGCGGCTGCGTCAGCACCGGTGTGGGCACGGTGGAATCGACGGCCAGCAGCGCGCCGGCGCCCTTGGCCAGCGCCGCCGCGCCGGCGATGTCGCTCACCGTCCACAGCGGGTTGGCCGGCGTCTCCAGCCACACCAGCCGGGTCTGCCCGGGCCGCAGCGCGGCGCGCAGCGCGTCCAGATCGGTGGTGTCGACCAGCTGCACCTGCAGGCCCCAGTCGCTGGCAAAGCCCATCAGCCAGTTGCGCAGCGACCAGTACATCACCTGGGGCGCGACCACATGGTCGCCGGGCCTGAGCGACTGGAACACCGCGGTGGCGGCGGCCATGCCGCTGGCGAACAGCAGCGCCTGGTGGCCGCCTTCCAGCGCCGCCAGCAGTGCCTCGGGCTGGTCGAAGGCCGGGTTGTCGGCGCGCGCGTAGACGCGGCCCGAGCGGTACTGGTTGTCGGGGTCGCGCAGATAGGTGCTGGACAGGTGCAGCGGCGGCGTCACCGCGCGCGTCTGTTCGTCGACCCAGCCCAGGGCCTGCGCGGCCAGTGTTTCGGGACGGAGCTTGGCTTGCTTGGGGTCCATGGTGACAGCATCGGATTGATGCGGCCGATGCTACCCGCCCGACCGGGGCTCAGCGCTGCCGGGCCCCCGGCGCCCAGCCGCTGCGCCCGACCACGTCCAGCTGGCGCGTGCTCGCCGGCCACTCGAATCCGACCCTGGGCGACAGGTTGCGGCCCTCCACCCTGCGTGGGTCGGTGCCGCTGCCGCGCCGCCGGCTGCCGGGCTGCAGCTCGAATCCAGCGGCTGGTCCGGCGTCCCGCAGCCGCCCGCGCCGGAAACCTCGGCCCGGGCGCGGCGGCCCTCGGCGGCCAAGCCGAGGCGCGCGGACGAGGCGAGGGAGGCCGGTACCGCGACGGTGTCTCGCGCGGCGCCGGCGGGCCTTCGCGCCACGCATTGCGGCGTTCGTCGCAAGCCCGCAGACAGGCCCGGCCGGCCGTCGCACAGTCCACCTGCCCCCCGTGTCGAACCCTCCTCGAAAGGACTGTCATGACCCGCAACCTGAAAGTGTTCGCTGCCGCGTCGACGATCATGCTGGCCGGTGCCGGCGCAACCGCCGGCACCCTCGACCAGCGCGTCGAGATCAACAGCACCGTCTCGGCCCCCGCACTGGCTGCCGCCCCCGGGCAGTACAAGCTGTCCAATGGGAAGATCCTGTCGCTCCAGCGCAGCAGCAACGGCGTGTTCGCGCAGATCGACAACGGCATCACCCGGGAACTGCTGCTCGTCGATCCCAACCGGCTGCGCTCCAAGGACGGGCGCATGGAGGTCGCCGTGGTGATCGACGCCAACGGCGAGGTGCACGACGTGACGATGAGACTGGGCCGCGCCTGAGGCCGCGCCGGCCCCCCGGCCGGCGCCGTGGTCGGCCGGGGCTTCAGGCCTCGCGGGCTGCCGGGGCGGGCTCTGCGCCTTCGCTCGCCAGCCCCCAGCGCCAAGCCCCGGCGGCCATCGCCGGGCGATCAGCCGGCCGCAGCCCACCCGCGCAGGCTTCGCGCGCGCGGGCTCAGCGCTGGTAGGCCCCCGGCGCCCAGCCGCTGCGCCCGCCCACCTCCAGCTTGCGCGTGCCCACCGGCCACTCGAACTCGGCCTTGGGCGAGAGGTCGCGGCCCTTGACGTTGCGCGGGTCGATGCCGCTGCCACGCCACCAGCTGTCGGGCTGCAGCTCGAAGGCATAGGTGTCGGCGTCGCGCAGCATGCGCATGGTGGCGGGGCGGTTGCCGTCGAAGTGGCCGCGCGCACCCAGCCAGAACAGGCCGGGGCCGACGGTCAGGTTGTTCACCGCCAGCACCTCGGTGGCCTCGGGCAGCTTGTCGCGGAAGACGCGCAGGTACCAGGCCGGCAGCAGGCCGTAGCTGATCAGCGTGTTGTGCGCCAGGCGCAGCTCGTTGCGGTCCCAGGGCGGGCCCTCGCTGCCGTAGGCCACCAGCACCGGGTTCTGCGTCTCGCTGCCCTGGCCGATGACGTTGCCGATGACGGTGGCCAGGCCGCCGGCGGCGATGTCGATCTCGTACGAGGCGCCGCCGCGTGCGCCGTCGTGGATGAAGTTGTAGGCGATGAGGTTCTCGCGCGCACGGGTCTTGATCAGGTGGCCCTCGAAGCCCTGCTGAAAGCGCGAACCCGTCACCTCCAGCTTCGCGATGCGGCCCACGTTGAGCAGGTGGTACAGGCCGCCGACGACACGCGGCGCCATGCCGAACACGCTGTTCTCGATCCTCAGCTCGGCCTTGTCGTCGTTGCTGGTGGCCAGGCCGTACTCGTTGTCGAAGAAGGTGCTGGCACGCACCAGCAGCTTGCCGCCTTCCAGGCGCAGCGCGGCGCCGTCGCCCTGCATCGACCGTGCGTTGCGCCACTCGATGTTCTCGACCGTCACCTCGCCGCCGCGCACCAGCAGCAGGGCCTTGAACGGCGGCAGGCCCTTGGCCGCGTCGGGCCCGCGGATCACCGGGGCGTTCGGACCCACGCCGCGCAGTGTCAGGCGGCGGTTCTCCAGCACCCAGCCGGCGCTGAGGTACTCGCCCGGCAGCAGCTCGATGACGTCGCCGTCCTTGGCCTGCGCCAGCGCCGCCGCCAGCGACAGCGGCGCATCCTGGGGCCCGGCGACCAGGGTCTCGGCGCGCGCGCCCGCCGCCAGCGGCAGCAGCGCCAGCGGCAGCAGCAACCTGGCCAGGCTGCGCGCCAGGCGCCACGCCAGGGACGGGGAGGCCGGGGCAATGGGGTCGCGCATGGGCCGCGATTGTGCCAACCCCCCAGCGGAACGGGCCGTCCCTTCGTCACCCCTAGCTGCGGGGATGCGGCTGCTGCCCCACGCACGCGGGCTTCCCCGCGTTCACGCCGTCTGCCGTCGCGGCCATGCTCGCGGCGAACGAACGTCGCCGGAGATCGACCATGCCCGCTTGCCCTCCCCGCCACCGCCGTGCACTGCTGTGCGCCGCCGCGCTGCTGGCCCTGTCCGGTGCCGCCCGGGCCCAGGACCAGCAGCTCAACGTGATCTGCTCGGTGCAGGCCGAGTGGTGCAACATGATCCAGACGGTGTTCGCGCGCACCACCGGCATCAAGGTCAACATGGCGCTGAAGGGCTCGGGCGAGGCCCTGGCCCAGCTGGCCGCCGAGCGCGCCAACCCCAAGACCGACGTCTGGTTCGGCGGCACCGGCGACCCCCACCTGCAGGCCGCCGAACAAGGCCTGACGCTGGAGTACAAGAGCCCCAGCCTGCCGCAGCTGCATGGCTGGGCACAGCAGCAGGCGGCGCAGAGCCAGTACCGCACCGTGGGCATCTACAGCGGGCCGCTGGGCTTCGGCTACAACCCCGAGCTGCTGGCGAAGAAGAAGCTCAAGGCGCCGGCCAGCTGGGCCGACCTGCTCAAGCCCGAGTTCAAGGGCGAGATCCAGGTCGCCAACCCGGCCAGCAGCGGCACCGCCTACACCATGGTCGCCACGCTGGTGCAGCTGATGGGCGAGGACAAGGCCTTCGACTACATGAAGCGCCTGCACCCCAACATCGCCCAGTACACGCGCAGCGGCACCGGGCCGATCAAGGCGGTGGCGCGCGGCGAGGCCACGGTGTCGATCAGCTTCGTGCACGACGGCCCGGGCGAGAAGATGCAGGGCTTCCCGGTCGAGACGGTGACGCCCGCCGAGGGCACCGGCGCCGAGATCGGCTCGATGAGCATCGTCAAGGGCGCGCGCAACCTCGAGGCGGCGAAGAAGTTCTATGAATGGGCGCTGACGGCCAGCGCGCAGGAGATGGGCGCCGCGGCCAAGCAGTTCCAGCTGCCCAGCAACAAGGCGGCCAAGGTCGACCCGCGCGTGCCCGACTTCAAGAAGATCAGGTTCATCGACTACGACTACGCGAAGTACGGCTCGTCGGCCGAGCGCCGCCGGCTGATCGCCAAGTGGGAGAAGGAAGTCAACGCGCTGCCGCGTTGAGCACCCCGGAGCCTGCGTCCGGCGCCCGCGGCATCGCCTTCGCCGGCCGCGCGGGCGCGCCGCGCGCCGCCTGGGCCTGGTGGGCGCTGGCCCTGGCCGGCTGGGCGCTGCTGCCCTGGTATGCCCAGCCCACGCGCGGCTGGGCGGTGGCACTGGCCGCGCCGTACACCGGCGGCGCCGAAGGCGCCAGCGGCCTGGGGCAGGCGCTGCTGCACGGCCGGCCCTGGCTGTGGGCGGCGGCGCCGGCGCTGCTGCTGGCCGGCGTGGGCCTGTTGCAGCGCGCGCCGCGCCGCCAGGGCGCGTGGCTGCTGGCCGGCGGCGCGATCGGCCTGCTGGCGCTGCTGGCCCAGGGCTTCGCCATCGGCATCCCCGGCTGGGCCTTCGAGACGCTGGAGACCCTCTTCGGCGCCCTGCCGCATGGCCAGGCCGGCCTGGGCCCGGGCGGCACGCTCACGCTGCTGGCGCTGCTGCTGCTGGCGGCCTGCGGCGCGGCACGGCGCGGCGCCTTCCGGGGCGACCTGTTCGTGGCCGGCGCCGTGGCCCTGTGCGCGGCGCTGCTGGCGCTGTTCGTGGCGCTGCCCGTGGCCAAGGCCTTGTCGGGTGCGCTGTTCGACGAGGCCGGCGCGCTGGCGCTGGGCACGGCGGCGGCGCGGCTGTTCAACGAACGCATCTGGGGCCTGGGCTGCGTCACCGCCGGCAGCAGCTGCGGCGTGGCCTGGAACACGCTGTTCCTGGCCCTGCTGTCGGCCACCGGCACCACGCTGATGGGCACGCTGATCGCGCTGTGGTCCGAGCGCGGCGCCCACCCGCGCTGGCGCAAGCCGCTGGGGCTGCTGGCGCTGCTGCCCATCATCACCCCGCCCTTCGTCGTCGGGCTGGCGCTGATCCTGCTGTTCGGCCGTGCCGGCCTGGTCAACCAGGCGCTGGAATGGGCCTTCGCGCTGCCGCCCACGCGCTGGTTCTACGGCCTGCCCGGCATCCTGCTGGCGCAGCTGTTCGCCTTCACGCCGGTGGCCTTCCTGATCATGCGCGGCGTGGTGCAGGGCATCTCGCCCAGCCTGGAGGAGGCGGCGCAGACGCTGCACGCCTCGCGGCTGCGCACCTTCTTCACGGTGACGCTGCCGCTGCTCAAGCCGGGGCTGGCCAACGCCTTCCTGGTGGGCTTCGTCGAGAGCATCGCCGACTTCGGCAACCCCATCGTCGTCGGCGGCTCGTATGCGGTGCTGTCCACCGACATCTTCTTCGCCATCGTCGGCGCGCAGTTCGACCCCGGCCGAGCCGCCACGCTGGCGCTGGTGCTGACCGGCTTCGCGCTGGCAGTGTTCGCGCTGCAGCAGCGCCTGCTGGCGCGCAGCCGCTACACCACGGTGTCGGGCAAGGGCGACGGCGGGCTGCCGCTGCCGCTGCCGGCGGCGGTGCGCCGCGCCTGCGTGGGGCTGGCCGGGCCCTGGCTGGCCTTCACCGCGCTGCTCTACGCCTTCGCCTTCGCCGGCGGGCTGGTGCAGACCTGGGGCCGCGACTACACGCCCACGCTGCGCCACTTCGTCACCGCCTTCGACCTGCAGTGGGGCGCGCATGGCCTGGTCTGGGCCGGCACGGCCTGGAACTCGCTGTTCACCACCGTCAAGCTCTCGGCCGCGGCGGCGCCGCTGTGTGCCACGCTGGGGCTGCTGGTGGCCTGGCTGATCGCGCGCTGCGACTTCGCCGGCCGGCGCGCCTTCGAGTTCGCGGCGCTGCTGTCCTTTGCCATCCCCGGCACGGTGCTGGGGGTGAGCTACATCCTGGCCTTCAACGTGCCGCCCTTCGAGCTCACCGGCACCGCGCTGATCATCGTGCTGTGCTTCGTCTTCCGCAGCCTGCCGGTGGGCGTGCGCGCCGGCAGCGCCAGCCTGCAGCAGATCGACCGCAGCCTGGACGAGGCCAGCAGCCTGCTGCGCGCCGGCACCGCGGCCACGCTGCGCCGGGTGCTGCTGCCGCTGCTCAAGCCGGCGCTGGTGGCGGCGCTGGTCTACAGCTTCGTGCGCAGCATGACCACGGTGTCGGCGGTGATCTTCCTCGTCACCGCCGAGCACGAGCTGGCCACCACCTACATCATCGGCCGCGTCGGCAACGGCGACTACGGCGTGGCGCTGGCCTACTGCACGGTGCTGATCGTGCTGATGAGCTCCGCCACCGCCGCCGTGCAGGCGCTGGTGGGCGAGCGGCGGCTGGGCCGCCGGAGCGCCGCAACTTGAGAACCCCGACATGAGCATCGAACTGCGCGGCATCGCCAAGCGCTACGGCGGCGCCGGCGCGCCGCTGGTGGTCAAGGGCATCAACCTCGTCGTGCCCACGGGCACGCTGACCACGCTGCTGGGCCCCAGCGGCTGCGGCAAGACGACCACGCTGCGGCTGATCGCCGGGCTCGAGTCGCCCAGCGCCGGCCAGGTGCTGATCGCCGGCCAGGACGTGACCACGCTGGGCGCGGCCGAGCGCAACGTCAGCATGGTGTTCCAGAGCTATGCGCTGTTCCCGCACCTGGACGTGCTGGACAACGTGCGCTACGGGCTGCGCGCGATGCGCGTGCCCGAGACGCAGGCGCGCGACCGCGCCCGGACGGCGCTGGAGCTGGTCGGCCTGAGCGGCTACGAGGGGCGCAGCACCGCCGAGCTCTCGGGCGGCCAGCAGCAGCGCGTGGCGCTGGCGCGCAGCCTGGTGCTGGAGCCGCAGGTGCTGCTGTTCGACGAGCCGCTGTCCAACCTGGACGCGCGGCTGCGCCGCAGCATGCGCGACGAGATCCGCGCGCTGCAGCAGCGCCTGGGCCTGACCGTGGCCTACGTGACGCACGACCAGAGCGAGGCGCTGGCCGTCAGCGACCAGATCATCGTGATGGAGGCCGGCCGCATCGCCCAGGCCGGCACGCCGCGCCAGCTCTACGAGCAGCCGGCCTCGGCCTTCGTCGCCGGCTTCATCGGCGAGGCGCAGCTGTTCGCGGGCGTGGCCGACGCGCAGGGCGGCGTGGCGCTGGGCCCGCTGCGGCTGCAACCGCGGCGCGCGCCGCCGCCGGGCGCGGTGACGCTGGCGGTGCGGCCAGAGGCCTGGCGGCCCTGCGCCCCGGGCAGCCCGCACAGCCTGGCCACCACGCTGGTCAAGCAGGCCTACCTGGGCAGCTTCGTCGAGCTGACGCTGGCCAGCGAGCTGGGCGAGCTGTTCGTGGTGTCGCGCGACACACGCCAGGACTGGCGCCCGGGCCAGGCGCTGGCACTGACGCTGGAGGAGGCCGGCGTGGCGGTGGTGGGCGCAGCGCCCGCCTGAGCCTGCGGCCGGCGCTCAGCCCAACGGCAGCTCCAGCCGCCGCCCGCGCCAGCGCAGCCACAGCACGCGTGCGCCGATGCGCTCGACGCGCAGCTCGGGCGCCAAGGCATCGCCCTCGCGCAGCACCTGGCCATCGATGACGACGAAGCGCTGCGCCGCCTGCTCGGAATGCACCCAGCCGCCCAGCCGCAGGGGCGGCAGCTCGGCGCGCTGCGCGGCGGGCAGATCGGCCAGGCGCAGCGGTGGCGCCTCGGTGGCCGGCGCCGGCGGCGGCCGCGACGCCGCGGCCGCGGGAGCGGGCACGGGCGGGTCGGCCGACACAACCTGGGGCAAGGGGCGCGGCAGGCCCGCAGGGACGGCGGCGGGCGGGGCAGCGGCCTGCACGGCACCGGTCGCGGGCAGCGCCGGCACGGCCGCCACCGGCTGCGCCGGGACCGGCGGCAGGGCACCGCCGGAGGCCGGCGCTGGGGAAGGGGAGCCGCCACGCAGACCCCACCAGGCCAGCCCGGCGGCGCCCAGCACCAGCGCGATGGCCGCGGCCAATACCAGCGCGCGCCGGCCCGGCGCAGGCTCGCCGGGTGGGCGCAAGGGCGGCGCGTCGGGCAAGGTGCCGGCCACCGCCGCGCCCAAGGGTGGCGGCTCGCCGCGGCGGCGTTCGGCCTCGGCGCGGCGCAGCGCGTCCAGGATCAGGCTCACGGCCGCATCCCCCTGCGCAGTGCGCTCATCGCTGCAGCCTCGGTTCGTCGTCGGTCGCCTCTGCGCCGGCGCGGGCCAGGCGCATCAGCGTCAAGGGGCCGGCCAGGCCGTCGGGCGCCAGGCCCTGGGCCAGCTGGAAGGCCAGCACGCGGGCGCGCAACGGCTCGGGCCCGCCATGGCCGGCGGCCTGCAGGCGCTCGGCGATCCAGGCGCGGCCGGCCGGGTCGGCCTGGAAGTCGGCGCCCTCGCGCCAGGCCGGCGGCACGCGCCACAGCGTGGCGAAGTCGCCGCCCCAGACCCGCGCCAGCGCCGGCAGCGTGAGCACGAAGCGCTGGTCGCCGACCTGCAGCGTCGCGGCGTCGGCGCCCAGCTGCACCAGCAGCGCATGGCGCACCGAACCGCGGCCGTCGCGCAGCGCGACGATGCCCGGGCGGTCGAACTGGCGCACCGCCGGCAGCCCGCCGCCGGCGATGCGCTGGCAGGCCAGGCGCGCGCGCGGCGCCACGGCGCAGGGTTCGCCCTCGCCGATGGCCACGTTCCAGCGCAGCGCCAGCTCGCGCCAGGCGGTGGCCTCCTGGCCATGGGCCTCGGCCAGCAGCAAGGACGGGTCGTCACTGGCCACGGGCCGCGGCGGCGGCCCCGGCACGCCGGGCACGGCCCCGGGCTCGGACGCCGCCGGCTGGGGCGCCGAGGCGGCGGAGGCCGGCGCCGACGCGGGCATCGCCAGGGCGGACGCCGAGGCCGCGGCCAGCGGCCCGGCCACGCCTTGCGCTGCCTGCCAGGCCTGCCAGCCGAACAACGCGCCGGCGCCCAGCGCCGCGCCGCCCAGCACCGCGGCCGCGCCGCCGGCCCAGCGCCCCGTTGCCGCGGGGCGCGGCGGCTCCTCGCCGAAGGCCTCGCGCGCCGCGCGGCGCAGCAGCGCCCGGTCCACGCCACGGCGCTGGGCCGCGTAGGCGCCCAGCAGCGCGCGGTCGGCCAGCAGGTTGATGCGCCGCGGCACGCCGCCCGTGAGCCGGTGCAGCTCGGCCAGCGCCGCGTCGTCGAAGGGTGGCGGGCCCTGCAGCCCGGCCACCGCCAGGCGGTGGCGCACGTACAGCGCCGTCTCGTCGCGGCTCAGCGCGCCCAGGTGGTAGCGGGCGATGACGCGCTGCGCCAGCTGGGCCAGCCCCGGCTGGGCGACGATGCCGCGCAGCTCGGGCTGGCCGATCAGCAGGATCTGCAGCAGCTTGCGCTCGATGGTCTCGAGGTTGGTCAGCAGGCGCAGCTGCTCCAGCACCTCGGGCGAGAGCTGCTGCGCCTCGTCCAGCACCAGCAGCGCCTGCCGGCCCTGGCCATGGACGTCCAGCAGGAAGGCGTTGAGCGCGTCGACCAGGGGCTTGAGGCTGGCGTCGGCGCCCGCAGGTCGCTCGATGCGGAACTCGTCGCAGATGGCCTGCAGCAGCTCCAGCGCCGACAGGCGCGGGTTGAAGACATAGGCCACCACGGCCTTGTCGGGCAGCTGCTCGAGGAAGGCGCGGCAGACCGTGGTCTTGCCGGCGCCGATCTCGCCGGTGAGCAGCACGAAGCCGCCGCCGCCGTCCACGCCATACAGCAGGTGCGCCAGCGCCTCGCGGTGGCGCGCGCTGAGGAACAGGAAGCGCGGGTCGGGCGCGATCGTGAACGGCTCGCGCTGCAACCCGAAGTACGCGGCGTACATGGGGCGCGAGGATAGCGGCGCGGCGACTGCCGGCACCAGGAAGGCGCCGGGCCGCCCCAAGCCTTCCTGCGCCCCCGCGGGGGGCCGGGTCGGGCACAGCCCGGCCCTGGGGGGCCAGGAAGGCGCCGGGCCGCCCCAAGCCTTCCTGCGCCCCCGCGGGGGGCCGGGTCGGGCACAGCCCGGCCCTGGGGGGCCAGGAAGACGCCGGGCCGCCCCAAGTCTTCCGCGCCCCCTCGGGGGGCCGGGACGGGCAAAGCCCGGCCCTTGGGGGCCAGCCCTTTCAGGTGCGCCAGACGCGCGGCAAGGTCGCCGGCATCGACCAGGCGATGCCGCGCCAGGCACCGCGCACGGCGGCGAACAGGCGCAGCAGCGGCTCGGTGCGCGGTGCCAGCGCGCGCAGCACCACCACGCCCTCTGCCGGGCTGGTGGCGCCGGCGAGCAGGCCACCATCCAGGTCGAGGTTCGCGCCCTGCCCGTCGCACAGCGCGCGCGCGGCGTCCAGCAGCGCGTCGCGCCGATCCGCGGCCAGCGTGCCGCCGCAGGCGAAGGCCAGCGTGCCCACGGCGCGGCGGCCGGCCAGGCCCAGCGGCGAGTCGAGCAGGCGCAGGTCGGTGGCGGCGATGCGTGCCGCCTCCAGCCAGCGCGGCGCGGCGTCGCCGTCGACCTGCAGGCTGAGGCGCTGCGTGTACACGCCGGCATCGAAGGCCTGCCCCGCCGCCGGCAGGCCCAGCGCCAGCACATCCCAGGCCATCGCCTCGGCGCCCAGGGCCAGCTGCAGCTCGACCGTGTTGCGCGCCTCGCAGCCCGGGTGGGCGATGGCCTCCAGCGGCAGCCACTCCAGCCGCGCGCCGGCGGCCACGCGCAGCGTGGCGCGCTGCTCGGCGCGGCGGCCGTCGCTGCGGTAGAAGCGCGTGGCGCCGGGTGTCGTCAGCAGCGCGTGGCTGCCTTCGTGCAGCGTGGCCTGCAGCGCCAGCGTGTCGCCGCCGACGATGCCGCCCGGCGGGTGCACCAGCACATGGTGCAGCACGCCAGGCCCCTCGGGGTGCAGCGGCTGCAGCACGCGCAGCGGGCCCTCGTGGCGGTCCAGCGCCGTGCAGCGGCCGTCGCGCTGGCGGTAGGCGATCTGCAGCCGCGCCGCCCAGCCAGGCTGGGCCGGCGGCGGCGCGGCGGCTGCGGCGGCGGCCGCGCTCACGGCGCGCTCAAGCCGCTGTCACACGGCTTGCGAGCCGCGGTGGGCCCAGGCCGTGGTGCGCCGCTCGACCCAGCTGAACAGCTCGTACATGGCCATCGCCATCGCGCCGATGGTCACCAGCCCGGCGAAGGCCAGCGCCATGCGCTGCTGGCTGCCGGCGGTCTGCATGAGATACCCGATGCCGCTGTCGCCGGCGGTCATCTCGGCCAGCACCGTGCCGACGAAGGCCAGCGTGATGGCGATCTTCAGGCTGCCGTAGAAGTAGGGCATCGAGCGCGGCAGCCCCACCTTGACCAGCACGTCCCAGCGCTTGGCGCCGAGCACGCGCAGCACGTCCTCCAGCTCGGGCTCCAGCGTCGCCAGGCCGGTGGCGATGTTCACCGTGATCGGGAAGAAGCTGATCAGGAAGGCGGTGAGGATGCCCGGCCCCAGGCCGATGCCGAACCAGACCACCAGGATGGGCACCACCGCCGCCTTGGGCACGGCGTTGAAGCCCACCATCAGCGGGTACAGCGCGGTGTAGGCCAGGCGCGAGCTGCCGATCAGGAACCCGAGCAGCACGCCGACCACGATGCTCACGTCGAAGCCCAGCATGGTCACCCAGAAGGTCTTCCACGCGGCCTCCAGCAGCGGGCCGCGGAACTCGGCGAACTCGCCGGCGATGCGCCAGGGACTGGGGAAGATGAACTCGGGCACATCCAGCAGCACCACCGCCAGCTGCCAGATCAGCAGCACGCCCAGCAGCACGATCAGCGGCGAGGCGCGCAGCAGCGCCTTGGCCTGGCGCGGGCTCATTGCGGCAGCCCCGTGGGCAGCGCACCCACCGGCGTACGCAGCGCGCCGATGTGGCCGCGCAGCTCGTGCACGATGTCGGTGAAGGCCGGCGTGTAGGTGGTCTCCAGGTCGCGCGGGCGCGGCAGTTCGATCTCGCGCCGCGCCAGGATGCGGCCGGGGCTCTTGCTCATCACGTAGACGGTGTCGGCGAGGAACACGCTCTCGCGCAGGTCATGCGTCACCAGGATCACGTTGAAGCGCTGCGCCGCGTGCAGGTCGCGCAGCGTGCACCACAGCTCCTCGCGGGTGAAGGCGTCCAGCGCGCCGAAGGGCTCGTCCAGCAGCAGCATCTTGGGCTCGTGGATCAGCGCGCGGCAGATGCTGGCGCGCTGCTGCATGCCGCCCGACAGCTGCCAGGGGAAGCTGTCGGCGTAGCCGCCCAGGCCCACGGTGGCCAGCAGCGCGCGGGCGCGCTCGGCGTACTCGGCGCGCTTGGCGCGGAAGCTGCTGCGGTAGGGCTCGACGATCTCCAGCGGCAGCAGCACGTTGTCCAGCGTGGTGCGCCAGGGCAGCAGGCTGGGGGCCTGGAAGGCCATGCCGCTGATCTTCAGCGGGCCGGTGACCGGCTGGCCGTCGATGGTGACGCGGCCGCGGCTGGGCATGCGCAGCCCGGTGGCCAGCTTCATGAAGGTCGACTTGCCGCAGCCGGAGGGGCCGACGATGGCGGCGAACTCGCCGGCGCGCAGCTGCAGCGTCAGGTCCTCGACGGCGAACTGGCCCTGCTCGAGCAGTTCGTCGTTGTAGGCCAGCCAGACACCCTGGAAGTCAACGAACGTGTCCGCCCCTCGGTCGCCGGGTACGGCGCCCGGTCCCCCGGGGGGACGCGGGCCGGCTTGGGGCGGCCCGGCGCTCGGCCCGCCCGGGTCGGCGGCGCTCACTTCTTGGCCGGCGGCAGGATGTTCAGCTCGGCCTTGGCCGGCAGCACGCTGTCGGTCCAGACCGCGGTCGGGTCGATGCGGGTCTTGGTGTTGAAGGCATCCGACACCTGCGAGGCCATCAGCGCCAGGCGCCCCGGCACCACCTGGCCGAAGCCCTCGGCGCGGGCGTCGGGGCTGGCGACCACGGCGTCGATGGCCAGGCGCAGGCGGCGCTTCTCCAGGTCCACGTTGATGATGCCGTCGCGCTGCTTGACGTAGTCGATGGCGGCGTCGGGGTTGGCCATCACCTCCTTGGCGCCCTTGGCGAAGGCGCTGAGGAAGCTCTTCACCGCCGCCGGGTTCTCCTTCAGCAGCTTGGGGCTGACGATGATGGCGTTGCCGTACAGCTTCACGCCATGCGCCGGGTAGGCCAGCGTGACCACGTCCTCGGCCTTCACGCCGCGCGCCTCCAGGTTGAGCAGGCTGGTGAACGAGAAGCCGGTGATGGCGTCGACCTCGCCGCGCGCCAGCATGGTCTCGCGCAGCGGCGGGTCCATGCTGACCCAGGTGACGTTGGAGATGCCGTTGGCCCGGGCGAAGATCGGGAAGGCGCGGCGGCCGGCGTCGAAGCCCGGCGCGCCCAGCTTCTTGCCGTTCAGGTCGGCCGGCGCCTTGATGCCGCTCTTCTTCAGCGCCAGCACCGCCGCCGGCGTGTTGTTGTAGACCATCATCACCGCCACCGGCTTGTTCGGCGCGTCGGGGTTGTTGGCGTGGAACTCCATCAGCGCCGCCAGGTCGGCAAAGCCCATGTCGTAGGCGCCGCTGGCCACGCGCGTCACCGCCGCGCCGCTGCCGGTGCCGGCGTCGATGGTCACGTCCAGGCCGGCGGCCTTGTAGTAGCCCTTGGCGGCGCTGGCCAGGAACAGCGCCGACGGGCCCTCGAAGCGCCAGTCGAGCTGGAACTTGATGGCGGTCTGCGCCGCGGCGGGGGCGGCCAGCAGGGCCAGCGCGGGCGCGGCGGCCAGGGCGACCAGGGTACGGCGGGTGCGGGACAGCAGGCTCTTCATCGGGGGGGCTCCGGGCAAGGACGGGTTCTGAAGGTCGGGACCAGCAAATTCTGTGCGCAGCGCAGGCCCGGCCCGCCCACGGGTCAACCCTGAAACGCCCCAGATTGGCACCCCCCACGCCCCGCGGCCGTGCATGAGGCCTCACGAAGGCGTGTCGGCACCGCCTTGGCAGTGCACGCGGCCCGGCCCTGCGCGCTGCGACCGGGTTCAGCCGGCGGTGACGGCGATGCCGCGGATCTGCCCGGCGCCGCCGGCGGCCGGCGGCCGCGGCCAGCGCGCCGGGTCCAGCTTGTGCAGCAGCTCGGCCTCGCGCGCGCGGGCCAGCGCCACGTTGGCCGCCTTCACATGGCCGAAGCCGCGCATCTGCATCGGCAGCGCGGCGATCTGGGTGGCCAGCGCCCGCGTGTCGGCGTTCAGCCGCGGCAGCAGGTCCTCGAGCACGCGGCGCTCGAACTGGTCGATCAGCGCGCGCTCCATGCGCCGCTCCTCGGTGCGGCCGAACACATCCAGCCAGCTGCCGCGCAGGCGCTTGCCGCGCGCCAGCCAGCGCATCGCCGTCATCATCCAGCCGCCCAGGCGGATCTTGCGCGGCGGCGCGCCGTCGCGGCCGCGTGACAACAGCGGCGGCGCCATCAGGAATTCCAGCTGCAGCTCGCCGTCGAAGTGCTCCTGCAGGTCGGCGAGGAAGCGGCCGTCGGTGTACAGCCGCGCCACCTCGTACTCGTCCTTGTAGGCCATCAGCTTGAGCAGGCTGCGCGCCACGCTGCGCGTGAAGGGCAGCGTCTCGTCGCCGCCCAGCGCCGCTTCCGCAGACCGCACCTTGGCGACGGTGGCGGCGTAACGCCCGGCCCAGGCCGCGTCCTGCCAGCCCGTGAGGTGCTCGCGCGCCCGCGCCAGCATGCCGTCCAGGCTCTCGTCGACGGCCGCCGCGGGCTCGGCATGCTGGCCCAGCAGCGCGTCGCAGCCGGCCGGGTCGGCGGCCGCCAGCCGGCCCAGCGAGAAGGCCAGCTGGTTGGCCAACACGGCCACGCCGTTGAGTTCGATGGCGCGCTGCAGCGCCTCCAGCGACAGCGGCACCAGGCCGCGCTGCCAGGCATAGCCCAGCGCCAGGATGTTGGCGACGATGGTGTCGCCCAGGAAGTCCTGCGCCAGGTCCTGCGCGTCGAAGGTCTCCAGCGCCTCGGGCCACTGGTCGGCGCCGACGGCGAAGCGCAGCTTGTCCAGCAGCGCCGGCACGCGCAGGCTGGCGTCGGGGTTCTTCAGCGACTCGGCCACCGGCACCTCGTGCAGGTTGGCCAGGATGCGGGTGCGGCCGCGGCGCACCGTGCCCAGCGCCTCGGGGCTGGCGGCGACGACCAGGTCGCAGGCCAGCACGGCGTCGGCCTGCTGGGTGTCGATGCGCACCTGGTTCAGCCGCTCGGGCCGGTCGGCCCAGCGCACGAAGGAGAGCACCGAGCCGCCCTTCTGCGCGAAGCCCATGAAGTCGAGCACGCTGGCGGCCTTGCCCTCCAGGTGCGCCGCCATCGCGATCACCGCGCCCACGGTGACCACGCCGGTGCCGCCCACGCCGGTGACCAGCAGGTCGTAGGGCCCGGTCCAGACATGTTCGGGCGGCCGCGGCAGCGCGGCCACCTTGGCCAGGAAGGCGTCCTGGCCGCTGCCCAGCACGCCGGGCTTGCGCCGGGGCTTGCCGCCGGTGATGCCGACGAAGCTGGGGCAGAAGCCCTTGGCGCAGCTGTAGTCGTAGTTGCAGCTGCTCTGGTCGATCCTGCGCTTGCGCCCGAACAGGCCCTCGGGCGAGCCCAGCGGCAGCACGGCCACGCAGTTGCTCTGCACGCCGCAGTCGCCGCAGCCTTCGCAGACCTGGGCGTTGATGTAGAGCCGCTGCGCCGGCTGCGCCAGCTCGCCCTTCTTGCGCCGGCGGCGCTTCTCGGCGGCGCAGGTCTGCTCGTAGATCAGCACGGTGACGCCGCCCAGCTCGCGCAGTTCGCGCTGCACGGCATCGAGCTCCTCGCGCGCATGGAACGTGGTGCCGGGCGGGAAGCGGCCGCGCAGCGCGTCGTACTTGGCGATGTCGTCGCTGGCCACGGCGATGCGCGTCACGCCCTCGCTTTCGCACTGGCGCGCGATGCCGTCGACGCTGACCGGGCCGTCCACCGGCTGGCCGCCGGTCATCGCCACGGCGTCGTTGAACAGGATCTTGTAGGTGATGCGCGCCTTGGCGGCCACGGCCTGGCGGATCGCCAGGTAACCCGAGTGGTAGTAGGTGCCGTCGCCCAGGTTCTGGAACACATGCGGGCGGCGCGTGAACATCGAGTGGCTGACCCAGTCCACACCCTCGCCGCCCATCTGGATCAGGCCGCCGGTGTCGCGGTCCATCCAGCTGGCCATGAAGTGGCAGCCGATGCCGGCGCGGGCCTCGGATCCGTCGGGTACGCGGGTGCTGGTGTTGTGCGGGCAGCCGGCGCAGAAGTAGGGCAGGCGCTTGACGGCATCGCCGGCGTTGGCCAGCAGCTCGGGCGGCATGAAGTCGCGCACATGCTGCAGGTGGTCGCCCAGCGTGGCGTCGCCGGGGAAATGCGCCGCCAGCCAGTGCGCCACCAGCTCGATCAGGCGCGAGGGCCGCAGCTCGCCGGTGTCGGCCACCAGCGGCGCGCCGTCGCGGTCGCGCTTGCCGACGATCAGCGGCCGGCGCGCGGCGTTGTAGAACAGCTCGCGCAGCTGGTTCTCCACCACCGGGCCCTTCTCCTCGACGACCAGCAGCTCCTGCAGCCCGTCGCAGAAGGCGCGCATGCGCGTGCTCTCGATGGGGAACGCGAGGCCGACCTTGTACAGGCGCACGCCCACCTGCTCCAGCATCTGCGGCGTGATCTCCAGCCGCCGCAGCACCTCCATCAGGTCGTGGTGGGCCTTGCCCACGGTGACGATGCCCACCCGGGCCTGCGGCGCCTCGATCACCAGCCGGTCCACGCTGTTGACCTTGGCGAAGGCCGCCACCGCTGCCAGCTTGTCCTTGAGCCGGGTCTCGATGCGCAGGCTGGGCAGGTCGGGCCAGCGGTAGTGCAGACCGTCGGCCGGCGGCTGGTGGCCGGTGGCGGCGCGAACGGCGTCGGCGTCCAGCCAGGCGTCGACACGCGCGTGGACGGCGTCCAGGTCGACGGTGGCGGCACTCTCGACGACCTCGCTCAGCGCCGTGAAGCCCACCCAGTTGCCGCTGTAGCGCGACAAGGCCCAGCCGTAGAGGCCGAACTCCAGGTACTCGGCCACGTCGGCCGGCGCCAGCACCGGCATGTGGAAGGCCTGGAACAGCTGGTCGCTCTGGTGCGGCATCGACGAGCTGACGCAGCCATGGTCGTCGCCGGCCACCACCAGCACGCCGCCACGCGGGCTGCTGCCGTAGGCGTTGCCATGCTTGATCGCGTCGCCGGCGCGGTCCACGCCCGGGCCCTTGCCGTACCACATGGCGAACACGCCGTCGTGGGTGCGCTCGGGGTCGCTCTCCACGCGCTGCGTGCCCAGCGCCTGGGTCGCGGCCAGTTCCTCGTTGACCGCCGGCACGAAGCGCAGGCCGGCTTCGGTGAAGCGCTGGCCGGCCTTCCAGATCGCCTGGTCCAGCATGCCCAGCGGGCTGCCGCGGTAGCCGCTGACGAAGCCGGCCGTGTTCAGCCCGGCGGCCTCGTCGCGCTGGCGCTGCATCAGCAGCAGCCGCACCAGGGCCTGGTTGCCGGTGAGGAAGACGGCGCCGCTGCGCGCCCACAGCGCGTGGTCCAGCTGGTAGTCGGGGCGTTGGATGGGGCTGTTGGCGTTGGAGTGGCTGAAGGCTTCGGTCATCGCGCGGGCTCCTGCCGCCGGCGGCGCGGCAAACACAGGCTGCCAAGGTTAGGCGCATCGGCACGCAATAGGGTTCCTTCTTGATGCCACAAGGCCGTGGAGGTGAGAGGATCGTTCCCGCAAACCACCATGTCTGAGCAAATCGATCTCGACACCGCGTGCCGCGCCATCCTCGCCGAACTGCAGGGCGACGCCCGGCTGACGGTGCAGCAGCTGGCCGAGCGCGTGGGCCTGTCGGCCACGCCGGTGTGGCGGCGCGTCAAGCAGATGGAGGCCGCCGGCGTGATCCGCGGCTACACGGCGCTGGTCGACCGCGACAAGGTCGGGCTGGGCCTGCGCGTGGTCGTCGAGGCCAACCTGCAGCAGCATGGCGAGGAACAGGTGCGCGCCTTCGAGACCGCGGTGGCCCAGGCGCCGCAGATCGTGCACTGCGTGTCCATCACCGGCGGCGCCGACTACCTGCTCACCGTGGTCGCGCCCGACATCAAGGCCTACGAGCGCTTCCTGCACGACACGCTGTTCAAGCTGCCCGGCATCACCCATGTGCGCTCGAGCATGGTGCTGCGCGAGATCAAGCCCGAGACGCGGCTGCCGCTCTGAAGCCGTGCATCCCCAGGAGACCCGCCGATGCCCACCATCCATGTCGAACTCTTTGCCGGCCGCACGGTCGAGCAGAAGCGCGCGCTGGCGCGTGCGCTCACCGAGGCCACCGTGGCCACGCTGGGCGGCTCGGCCGACAGCGTCGACGTGATCTTCAGCGACGTGCAGCGCCACGACTGGGCCACCGGCGGCCAGCTGTGGAGCGACCGCGGAGCCCCCGCGCCCCAGGCGCAGCAGCAACCCGCCGCGCGCAGCGCCCCGCCGGGCGCCGACCAGCAGCAGCAGTAGCCGCCACACCACCGCCACCACGACAACCGGGAGACCGACCATGCTGGGCCTGATGCAGCAGCAGCCGCTGCTGATTTCCAACCTGCTCGTGCACGCCGAGCGCCACCATGGCGAGCAGCAGGTCGTGTCGCGCCGCGTCGAGGGCGACATCCACCGCGAGACCTACCGCGAGCTGGCGCAGCGCGCGCGGCAGGCGGCGCAGGCCTTCACCGCGCTGGGCGTGGCCCCCGGCGACCGCGTGGCCACGCTGGCCTGGAACGGCTACCGCCACATGGAGACCTACTACGCCGCGTCGGGGATGGGCGCCGTGCTGCACACGCTCAACCCCCGCCTGCACCCCGAGCAGCTGGCCTACATCGCCAACCACGCGGAGGACCGCGTGCTGTGCTTCGACCTCACGTTCCTGCCGCTGGTCAAGGCGGTGCTGCCGCGGCTGGGCACGGTGAAGCACTTCATCGCCTTCTGCGACGCCGCCAGCCTGCCCGCCGACAGCGGCATTCCCGGGCTGCTCAGCTACGAGGCGCTGCTGGCGGCGCAGGACGGGCGCTACGCCTGGCCGCAGTTCGACGAGCAGACGGCCAGCTCGCTCTGCTACACCAGCGGCACCACCGGCAACCCCAAGGGCGTGCTCTACAGCCACCGCAGCACCGTGCTGCATGCCTTCGGCGGCGCGCTGCCCGACGCGCTGAACGTGAGCAGCCGCGACGTGATCCTGCCCGTGGTGCCGATGTTCCACGTCAACGCCTGGAGCCTGCCCTACGTGGCCTGCATGGTCGGCGCCAAGCTGGTGTTCCCCGGCGCGGCGCTGGACGGCAAGAGCCTGCACGAGCTGTTCGAGGCCGAGAAGGTCACGATGTCGGCCGGCGTGCCCACCGTGTGGCAGGGGCTGCTGGCCTACGTCGAGGCCGAGGGCCTGCGCTTCAGCACGATGAAGCGCACGGTGATCGGCGGCTCGGCCTGCCCGCCGGCGATGATCCGCGCCTTCCAGGAGCGCTACGGCGTGCAGGTGCTGCATGCCTGGGGCATGACCGAGATGAGCCCGCTGGGCACGGTGTGCAGCTTCCGCGAGAAGCACCTGGCGCTGTCCGACGAGCAGCGGCTGCAGCTGCAGCGCAAGCAGGGCCAGGCGATCTTCGGCGTCGACATGACCATCGTCGACGAGGCCGGCGCCGAGCTGCCCTGGGACGGCCAGGCCAGCGGCGAGCTGCTGGTGCGCGGGCCCTGGATCCTGCGCGAGTACTTCAAGGGCGAGGGCGGCGACCCGCTGCGCCAGGTGAACGGCCAGGGCTGGTTCCCCACCGGCGACGTGGCCACCATAGACCCCGACGGCTACATGCAGATCACCGACCGCAGCAAGGACGTGATCAAGAGCGGCGGCGAGTGGATTGGCAGCATCGACCTGGAGAACATCGCGATGGCGCACCCGGCGGTGGCCATGGCCGCCTGCATCGGCGTGGCCCACCCCAAGTGGGACGAGCGCCCACTGCTGGTGGTGGTGAAGAAGCCGAAGGCCGAGCTCACGCGCGAGGAGCTGCTGCAGTTCTACGAGGGCAAGATCGCCAAGTGGTGGACGCCCGACGACGTGGTCTTCGTCGACGCCATCCCGCTGGGCGCCACCGGCAAGATGCAGAAGATGAAGCTGCGCGAGACGTTCCGGGACCACCGGCTGCCGACGGCCTGAGCGCCGCTGCCCGCCGCGGCACAGGCGTCCAGCAGTCAGTCACAAGGGCGCAGCTTCGCGTCCTTCCACGCTGCGAGCCCGTCGCCGGCCGCCGAGGCTGTACCCCGGTCGGCCGCGTCCACACGCAGCGTGCCGCCCGCGTCGGGCAGCCAGCGCAGCAACAGCCGCGCGCCGCCCACGCCCAGCAGCGTGGCGGCATCGGCGTCGACGCGGCCGGCCATGGCCCAGCGCTGCTCGCCGGCGCGCAGCACGGCGGCCAGCTGCTGGTGGCGCTGCTGCAGCTCCAGCACCCGCGCCTCGGGCGCGGCGGTGCACCAGCGGCCCTGCAGCCGCGCCGGCACCACCCACAGGTGCAGGCGGCTGAGCTTCTCGCGGCCGATGGGCTTGTCGGGCGCGTCCACGGTCCAGGTGCGGTCGGGCAGCCAGTCGCCCAGATCCCAGTCGTGCGAGACGATGCGCGTGCCCGGCGCCAGCTGCTGCAGCCGCGGGCGCAGCCGCAGGTTGACCTCGGGCAGCAGGTACATCGTGATCACCGTCGCATCGGCCAGGTCGGTGGCGTACAGGTCCTGCTCGCGGAAGGTGGCCCGCGCAGCGACGCCGGCGCGGCGCGCGTTGTCGCGGCTCCTGGCCACCAGCTCGGGCACGATCTCGACGCCCAGCGCGCGCGCGCCGCGGCGCGCCGCGGCGATCACGATGCGGCCGTCGCCGCTGCCCAGGTCGATGAGCCGGTCGCCCGGGCCCACGCCGGCCAGGTCCAGCATGGCGCGGGTGACGCCGTCGGGGGTGACGATGAAGGGCACCTCCTCGGCCCAGGGGCTGGCCGGCGCGGCGCCGGCGGTGGCGGCCTCGGGCGGGGGCTCGGCGGGGGCGCCCGGTGCCTGGCCCGGCGGCTGGCCGGCCTGTTGTGCGGCCGCCGCCAGCGTGCCGGCGCACAGCGCGGCCGCCGCCAGCCGCCGCGCGCGGCATCGGAACTGCGTCGAGAATGCTTGCATCGCGCGAGTATCGCCGTCGCGCCGCTGAATCCGGCACCGCCCGGGCTGCGTAGCAGCCTCGTGCCCCGCAGCGCGCGCCTGCGGCCCTGCCCGCCACCGGATCCGCTTCCGACGACCGCCCTGCCCGCCCACTGCCCGATGCGCCGTCTCGCCGCCAACGTTTCCACGCTGTTCACCGACGCCCCGCTGCCCGAGCGCTTCGCCCGCGCCGCCGCCGCCGGCTTCGACGCCGTCGAGCTGCAGTTCCCCTACGGCCACGACGCCGGGCTGCTGCGCGAGCGCCTGGCCGCCGCCGGCCTGCCGCTGGTGCTGCACAACCTGCCGCCGGGCGACGCCGCCGCCGGCGAGCGCGGCATCGCCTGCCTGCCGGGGCGCGAGGCCGAGTTCCGCGCCGGCGTGGCGCAGGGCATCGCGGTGGCGCGGCAGCTGGGCGCGCCGCAGCTGAACTGCCTGTGCGGCATCGTGCCCCCGGGCCTGGCCGACGACGACCCTGCGCTGCGCCGTACGGCCGTGGCCAACCTGCGCTGGGCCGCCGACGCACTGGCCGACGCCGGGCTGCGCCTGCTGGTCGAGCCCATCAACCGCCACGACATGCCCGGCTTCTGGCTGCACCGGCCCGGCCTGGCCGAGCAGCTGCTGGACGCCGTGGGCCACGCCAACCTGTTCATCCAGCACGACCTCTACCACGCCCAGCGCAGCGAAGGCGAGCTGGCGGCCACGCTGCAGCGCCTGCTGCCGCGCATCGCGCACATCCAGATCGCCGACAACCCCGGACGCCACGAGCCCGGCAGCGGCGAGATCCACTGGCCCTTCGTCTTCGCCCACCTGGCGCACATCGGCTACCGCGGCGACATCGGCTGCGAGTACGTCCCCGCCGGCCGCACCGAGGACGGGCTGGGCTGGATGGCGGCGGCGCGCGCCGCGCTGCATCCGGCCGGCTGAGACCAGGCCCCGCTTCGTTTCCCTCAACCCGAGCCCTTCAACCCGACACACGCCTTTCGAGCATCACCATGACCCAGCCTCTGCCACGCCCTGCCCGCACCCCCCGACCCGTCCGGACGAGCCGCCCTGCCCTTGCCCCGCTCGCCCTGGCCGCCCTGCTGGCGGGCCTGGCGGCGCCGGCGCTGGCCGGCCGGCCGCTGCAGACCGAGGACGCCGGCGTGCTGGCGGCCGGCGCCTGGGAACTGGAAGGCGCCTGGGGCCGCGCCAAGGCCGGCGGCATCAGTGCCCGTGCCGCCACCGTGCAGCTGGGCCGTGGCTTCGGCCCCGCGCAGGCCGCGCTGCTGCTGGGCCGCGCCAGCGCTGCCGGCGCCGGCGCCGACATGGCCGCCTTCGTCGGCAAGGCCCGGCTGTGGGAGAGCGGCGACGCCGGCCTGGTGCTGGCCTGGGGCCTGGGCTGGGGCCGCGACCGCAGTGCCGGCGGCGGCTGGCAGCACGACACCAGCGAGCTGCGCCTGGTCTACAGCCGCCCCGTGGGCGCCGGCCTGACCCTGCACGCCAACCTGGCGCGCAGCCGCGACGAAAGGGCCCAGCAGCACAGCAACGGCTGGAACCTGGCGCTGGAGCACGAGGGCTTCGCGCTCGCCGGCGTGCACACCGCGGCCATGGCCGAGGTCTTCGGCGACAACCGCGGCGAGCGCTGGTGGAACGCCGGCCTGCGCTTCACGCTGGCCGCCGACAGCGCCTGGCTGGACACCAGCTACGGCCGCCGCTTCTCGGGCGGCGACGACCGGCTGTTCACGCTGGGGTTCAAGCTCGCCTTCTGAATCGAATCGCGCCCGCGAGGCCGGCCCAGGGTCCGGGTCCCCCGGCCCTGGGCACTCCCCCTCGGGGGGACGCGAGCGCAGCGAGCCTGGGGGCCAGCCCAGGGTCCGGGTCCCCCGGCCCTGGGCACTCCCCCTCGGGGGGACGCGAGCGCAGCGAGCCTGGGGGCCAGCCCAGGGTCCGGGTCCCCCGGCCCTGGGCACTCCCCCTCGGGGGGACGCGAGCGCAGCGAGCCTGGGGGCCAGCCCAGGGTCCGGGTCCCCCGGCCCTGGGCACTCCCCCTCGGGGGGACGCGAGCGCAGCGAGCTAGGGGGCCAGCCCTTTAGGTGACAGGCGCCGGGTTGAACAGCGTCAGCGCGTTGTGCAGCCCATGCCGCTCGGCCCAGCTGCGGCGGCCCGACGCGGTGTCCAGCAGCAGCTGCAGCAACTGCTCGCCCACCTGCGCCACCGTGGCCTCGCCGCGGGCGATGGCGCCGGCGTCCAGGTCCATCAGGTCGTGCCAGCGCCGCGCCAGCGCGCTGTTGGTCGCCACCTTGACCACCGGGCACTCGGCCAGGCCATAGGGCGTGCCGCGGCCGGTGGTGAACACATGCAGGTTCATGCCCGCGGCCAGCTGCAGCGTGCCGCAGATGAAGTCGCTGGCCGGCGTGGCGGCGTAGTACAGGCCGGGCTCGCCGATGCGCTCGCCGGGCGAGAGCACACCGGTGATGGGCGCGCTGCCGCTCTTGACGATGCTGCCCATGGCCTTCTCGACGATGTTGGACAGCCCCCCGGCCTTGTTGCCCGGCGTGGTGTTGGCGCTGCGGTCGGCGCCGCCGCGCGCCAGGTAGGCGTCGTACCAGGCCATCTCGGCCACGATGCGCTGCGCCACCGCCGGCGTGGCGGCGCGCGCCGTGAGCTGCTCCACCGCATCACGCACCTCGGTGGTCTCGCTGAACAGCACGGTGGCGCCGGCGCGGCGCAGCAGGTCGCTGCAATGGCCCACCGCCGGGTTGGCGGTGACGCCGCTGAAGGCGTCGCTGCCGCCGCATTGCACGCCGACCACGAGCTTGGCCGCCGGCAGGCGCTGGCGGCGGCGCGCGTTCAGGCGCTCCAGGTGCGGCACGGCGGCGGCCACCAGCGCGTCCAGCATCGCGGCAAAGCCCACATGCTGCTCGTCCTGCAGCCGCAGCTGCGTCATCGCCGCGGCCAGCGGCAGGCTGCCCGGGGGCAGCAGGCGCTCGGGCTGCAGCTTCTCGCAGCCCAGGCTGAGCACCATCACCTCGCCGCCGAAGTTCGGGTTCTGGCTGATGTGGCGCAGCGTGCGGATGGGGATGGGCGCGTCGGGCGCGTCGATGGCCACGCCGCAGCCGTAGCTGTGTTCGAGCCCCACCACGCCGTCGACGTTCGGGTAGCGCGGCAACAGCTCGGCGCGGATGCGGCGCACGGCGGCATCGAGCACCCCGGCCACGCACTGCACGGTGGTGGTGATGGCCAGCAGGTTGCGCGTGCCGGCGCTGCCGTCGGCGTTGAGGTAGCCGTCCCAGAACAGGCCTTCGAGGGGCGCGCCCACGACGCCGGCGCCGGTGGCCATGGGCAGGCCGGTCAGCGGCCGCGCGTCGGGCAGCGACAGCCGCCGTTCGTGCACCCAGCTGCCCGCGGCGATGGCCTGCAGCGCATGGCCGATGACCACGCCGTAGCGGCGCACCGGCTCGCCGGCGGCGATGTCGCGCAGCGCCAGCTTGTGCGCCGCCGGCACGCGTTCGCGCAGCAGCAGGCCCGGGAGCGCCTCGGTGCCAGCGGCCAGCCCGCCTTCGTTGCCGACGATGGCGACGTTGTCGTCGGCGTGCAGCTGGATCAGGACCGGGGCCGGCTGCTCCGCGCTCACAACACCGCCCCGCGCACGTTCAGGTGCAGGGCGTACAGGGAATGGCTGGCGGCCATGAACAGCCGGTTGTGCTTGGGTCCGCCGAAGCACAGGTTGGCGCAGCGCTCGGGCAGCACGATGCGCAGCAGCGGCCGGCCGTCGCGGTCGTAGCACAGCACGCCGTCCAGCGCCTCGGGCTCGGCGCCCGGTGCGCCACTGCTGCCGAAGCCGCACCAGACGTTGCCGCTGGCGTCCACCGCAATGCCGTCGTAGGCGCCGGGGCCGGCGGCGTCCACGTACAGCCGCTTGTTGCGCAGCGCGCTGCCCGCGACGTCATAGGCCCAGATGCGCCGGTGCGGCTGGTGGCGGCTCTCGACCACGTACAGCAGCTGCTCGTCGGGGCTGAAGGCCAGGCCGTTGCTGCCCTGCAGGTCGTCCAGCACCATCGTGAGCTGGCCGTCGGGGGCCAGGCAGTAGACGCCGTGGGGCAGCTCGGGCGTGGCCGGCTCGCCCTCCCACCAGCCCAGGATGCCGAAGGGCGGGTCGGTGAACCAGATGCTGCCGTCGCTCCTGCAGACGATGTCGTTGGGCGAGTTCAGGCGCTTGCCCTGGTACTGGTCGGCGAGCACCGTGATGCGGCCGTCGTACTCGGTGCGCGTGACGCGGCGCGTGCCATGCTCGCAGGCCAGCAGCCGGCCGGCGCGGTCGCGCGCCAGGCCATTGGCGTGGTTGGACGGCGCGCGGAACACGCTGACGGCGCCGCTGGCGTCGTCCCAGCGCAGGATGCGGTTGTTCGGGATGTCGCTCCACAGCAGGCAGCGGCCGTCGCCGAACCACACCGGGCCCTCGGCCCAGTAACAGCCGCTGTGCAGCTGCTCCAGCTTGCCCGACAGCAGGCGCAGCGCCAGCGCGCGCTCGTCCAGCACCTGGAAACGCGGCTCGGGCAGGCGGCCGCTGGGGGCGAAGGGGATGACGGGGCCGGTGTCCATGGCGCGCTCGCTGGGGCTGTTCGGTGCCGCAAGCCTACAAGCCCATGGCCCGCGGCAGCCACAGGCTCAGCCAGGGCACGTAGGTGACGAACATCAGCACGATGAACAGCGCCACGAAGAAGGGCAGCATGGCGCGCACCACCACCCCCATCTTCAGCTTGGCGATGGCCGAGCCGACGAACAGCAGCGTGCCCACCGGCGGCGTGATCAGGCCCATGCCCAGGTTCACCAGCATGATCATGCCGAAGTGCACCGGGTCGACGCCGATGCTGGTGACCACCGGCAGCAGGATGGGCGTGAGGATGAGGATCAGCGGCGCCATGTCCATCAGGCAGCCCAGCACCAGCAGCAGCCCGTTGATCAGCATCAGGATGGCCCAGGGCTCCCTGGCCAGGCCGGTGAGGAAGGCGGTGACCTTCATCGGGATCATCATCAGCGTCATCAGGTAGCCGAAGCAGGCGGCGAAGCCGATCAGGATCATCACGATGCACACCGTCTTCACCGTGCGGTGCACCAGCTTGGGCAGCTCGCGCCACTTGTAGTCGCGGTAGATGAACATCGTCACGAAGAAGGCCCACAGCACGGCGATGCTGGCGCTCTCGTTGGCGGTGAACACGCCGCTGAGGATGCCGCCCAGGATGATGACCATGGTCATCAGCCCCCACAGCGCCTCGCCGGCGGTCTTCAGCGCCTGGCGCAGCGGCACCACCTCGCCCTTGGGGTAGCCCTCGCGGCGGGCGATGAACACGCACATCACGGCCAGCGTCAGCCCCAGCAGCAGCCCCGGCAGCACGCCGGCCATGAACAGCGCGGCGATGCTGATGCTGCCGCCGGCGGCCAGCGAGTAGATCACCGCGTTGTGGCTGGGCGGGATCAGGATGGCCTGCACGCTGCCGCTGATCGTCACCGCGGTGGCGAAGGGCCGCGGGTAGCCCTTCTTCTCCATCTCGGGGATCAGCACCGTGCCCACGCTGGCGGTGTCGGCCACCGAGCTGCCCGAGATGGCGCCGAAGAAGGTGCTGGCCATGATGTTGACCAGGCTCAGCCCGCCGCGGATGAAGCCCACCAGCACCGCGGCCAGCGCCACCAGCCGCCGGGCCATGCCGCCCTCGGCCATGATCGCGCCGGCCAGCACGAAGAACGGGATCGCCAGCAGGCTGAACTTGTTCACGCCGGAGCCCAGCTGGATCATCACCGCGTCCAGCGGCAGCTCTATCCACAGCGCGCCGAACAGCGCCGCCAGCCCCAGCGCATAGGCCACCGGCATGCCCACCACCATCAGCGCGAAGAAGCTGCCCAGCAGCACGAAGGCATCCATGGCTTACGCGGCCTCCTCGATGCGGACCACGGCGCGCTCCTTCTGCGGGCCGTAGAACAGGTGCTCCAGCACGAACAGCCCCGTGGCCGCCGCCCCGACGGGGATGGCCAGGTAGGTGGCGCCCACCGGCAGCCAGGGCAGCTCGGCGATGGCCTGGCCCATGGTGGTGGCGCACAGCCGCGCGCCGTACCAGACGACGAAGCCGCAGACCAGCGCCATCAGCGCGTCCACCAGCCGGCCGGCCCAGGCCCGGCCGGCCGGCGGCAGCAGCGCGGTGAACAGCTCCACCGCGATGTGCGCGCCGGCACGGTAGGCGGCGGCGGCGCCGACGAAGGTGAACACGATCATCAGCAGGATCGCGATCGGCTCGGGCCACTGTGCGCCGACGCCGAAGAAGTAGCGCATCACCACCCCCACCGGGACGATCAGCGACATCGCCACGATGGCGACGCCGGCCACCCAGATGCAGGCCAGGTACAGCCCGTCCATCACCCCGGCGAAAGGGTGGTCTGCAGCGGCCGGCGTGGTGCTCATTGCACCGCCGCGATGCGCTTGATCAGCTCGCCATGCGCGGCGCCGTACTTGGCGCGCACCGGCTCGGTGGCGGTGTAGAAGGGCTTGTTGTCCATCTCGATGAACTCCACGCCCTCGGCCTTGAGCTTGGCGATGTAGTCGCCCTGGGCCTTGTCCCACAGCTGGCGCTGCTCGGCCTGGGCCTCGCGCGCCACCTTCTTCATCGCCGCCTGGTCGGCCGGGCTCAGCTTGTCCCAGGCCACCCGGGACATCACCAGGATCTCCGGGATGATCAGGTGGTGGGTCTGGGTGAAGTACTTGGCGCCGGCCTTGTAGTGGTTGGCGGCGTACAGGCTCGGGGGGTTGTTCTCGGCGCCGTCGATGACGCCGGTCTGCAGCGCGGTGAAGACCTCGCCGAAGCCCATGCTGATGCCGTTGCCGCCCATCGCGTTCATGGTGTCGACGAACAGCGGGTTGCCCATCATGCGCACCTTCAGGCCCTTGAGGTCCTCGGGCTTGCGCACCGGCTTCTTGGTGTACAGGCTGCGGCTGCCGGCGTCCATGAAGGCCAGGCCCACCAGCTTGGCCGGGCTGGCCGTGATCTTGTCCAGGATCTCCTGGCCGATGGGCCCGTCGATGACGGCGCGCATATGCGGCACGCTGCGGAACACGAAGGGCATGTTGAACACGTTGACCTCGGGCACCACCGGGCCCATCGGGCCCAGCGAGATGCGCGCCAGCTGCAGCGCGCCCACCTGGGCCTGCTCGATCATCTCCTTCTCGCCGCCGAGCACGCCGCCGGGGAACATCTGCAGCTTGATGCGGCCCTGGGTGGCGGCCTCCAGCCGCTTGCCCATGTTCTCCACGGCCTGCACCGTGGGGTAGCCGGCGGGGTGCACGTCGGCCGACTTCAGCACGGTCTGGGCCTGGGCCCCGGTGGCAAGCGCGGCGGCCGTGGCGGCCAGCAGCAGATGGCGTCGTTGCATGGTGGTGTCTCCTGGTTCGGTCTGGGTTGCAAGTGCGCGGGCCGGTGCCGCGCCAGCGTGTCGCCCGGGTGGCCAACGCGTCAGTCGTAGGGCCCCAGCGTGAGGAAGATGCCGCCCTGGTGGGTCAGCGTCGGGTCGTCGGCGGCCGGCCTGGGGTCGGCCGCCTCGATGGCGTCGCGCCAGGGCTCGGAGCTGTCCTGCGGCCGGTAGCCCACGTGGCGGCCCAGGCGGTCGTCCCACCAGCGCGTGCGGTTGTCACTGATGCCCCAGACGATGCTGTGGCCGACGCGCGGCGCGGTGAGCGCGGCGCGCACCAGGCGCTCCAGGTCGTCGTGGCTGAGCCAGGTGGCCAGCATGCGGCGGTTCTCGGGCGCCGGCGTGGCGCTGCCGATGCGGATGCTCACGGTCTCGATGCCGTGGCGGTCGTGGTACAGCTGGGCCAGGTCCTCGCCGAAGGCCTTGCTCAGGCCGTACAGGCCATCGGGGCGCGGCGGCGCGCTGGCGTCCAGCACCTGGTCCTGGCGGTAGCAGCCCACCACATGGTTGCTGCTGGCGAAGACCACGCGGCGTACGCCGCCGGCCTTGCGCGCCGCCTCGTAGAGGTTGAACAGGCCGACGATGTTGGCCTGCAGGATGGGCGCCCAGGCGGCTTCGACGGAGACGCCGCCCAGGTGCACGATGCCGTCGCAGCCCTGCACCAGCGCGCGCACGGCCTCGGCGTCGCCCAGCTCGGCGGGCATGCACTCCTCGCCCGGCGCGGCCTCGCCCAGGCCGGCGCGGTCGCTGACGCGCAGCGTCTCGCACCAGGGCCGCAGCCGCGGGCGCAGCACCCGGCCCAGCGTGCCGGCGGCGCCGGTGAGCAGCAGGCGGCGGAAGAAGGGCGAGGCCGGCGGCGCGGTGGCGCCGGGGCCAGGGGCAGGGGCGGCGGGGGCGTTCATCGCGGCGGGGTCGCGGGCTGGGGTGGAGCGGGCAAAGTGGACAAGTGGTCAGACCACTTGCCGCCGCGCGATGCTGGCCAGCCCGGACGCAGGCGTCAAGCCCGCAAGCACCCCAAGTGGATGGGCTACCACAGCCGCCCCGCGCCGGCCCCGGCGCGCACCACGCGGGCCACGTCGGCCACCGGGTGGCGCGGCGCCGGCGGCGGCGTCCAGCCCGGCTCGTCCAGCAGCCTGAGCGGCGAGCCGGCCTCGCGCAGCGCCGCCGCCAGGTCCAGCGGCGCGCCGTTGAACAGGCTGCCGCGCTCGACCAGCGTCTCGCCCTTGAGCGCGCGCACGATGCGCGCCGGCGGCACGCCTTGCAGCTCGAACACATTGGCCTCGCTGACGATGTGCGACTGCAGCCCGACGCCGATCGAGTAGCCGTAGGGGAAGTCGCCGTCGGCACGGCCGACGTAGAGGTTGTTCAGCACATGCACGCGGCCGTGGCGCACGCGCGGCGCGCGCTCCTGCACGTCCAGCCATAGGTTGTGGTGGTAGCTGACGCGCAGGTGGCCGGCGTCGTCGCGGTGGTTGTCGCTGCCGCCGACCAGGCTGGTCTTGTCATGGCGGGCGAAGCGGTTCCAGGCCACGGTGACGAAGTCGGACGCTCGCGTGATGTCGAGCAGCCCGTCGTGGTGCTGCACGCGGCGGCCGAACCAGACCGGCGCGAGGTGGTCGGGCCGGGCGCCGTCGTCGAAGCTGTTGTGGGCGATCCAGACGCGGGTGGCACGGCGCAGCGAGAGGTTGTCGTAGTCGCTGTTCCACTCGCCGTGGGCGCCGTCGCGCGGGTCCCAGCCGGGGAAGTGGTCGTGCGCGTCGGCGAAGTGCAGGTTGCGCACGATGACGTCGTGCACGCCGTCGAGCAGCAGCATGCCGTGCACGATCATCGCGTCGCCACCCAGGCCGACCAGCGTGGTGCGCGACGGAACCTTCAGCACCACCTGCGCCGCCTGGCGCCTGGCCGAGCGCTCGCGCGCCTCCTCCAGTGGCCCGCTGGGCGGCTGCCGGCCCCAGGTGGCGGGGTCGTAGGCGCGGCGGTAGGCGTCCCAGTCGAAGCCTGGGTCGCGCCAGGCCCCCGGGCCCAGCGGGCGGCCATGGGCATCGGCGTCGAGATCGATGCGGCCGCGCACGCGCACGATGCGCGGCGCGCCGGCGGGCACGCGGCCCGGGGCCAGCGCGGCGGCCAGTTCGTCGCGGTCGTGCACGTCGAACACATGCGCGGGCGCGGCGTCGGCGCCGCCGCGCACCGTGCCGTCCACCGCCGCCCAGCCGTCGCCGGCGGCCAGCACCTCGCGGCCCAGGTCGCGCGCCGGCACGGCGCGGTTGTTGAACCCGTGCAGCCGGTTGGCCTGCGGGCCGTCGACGGCAAAGGGCCGGCGCGCCGTGCTTGCCGCCCAGCCGCCGATGTGCGGCCCGATGGCGCTGTCGCGCACCAGCGCCTGGCCGTTGGGCGACGCGCCGGCCAACCATTGCCCGTGCGGCACGCCCTGGTCCCAGGCGCGGCCGATGGCCACGCTGCCGGCGGGCAGGTCGGGATCGGCGCTGAAGCGGCTGTCGACGACGAGAAAGCCCAGGCGCTGCGCTGCCGCCGTGCTGGGCGCCAGCACGATGCCGCCCTGCCCGGGCGTGCGCCGGCCACCGCGGTTGTGCAGCGTGCAGCGCTGCAGCACCAGCGTGGCGTCGCCGAACACGTAGTCGACGTCGCCGACGATCAGGCTGTCGCTGACCAGCACCCGCGCCGCGCCGCCGCCGGCCGGAGCCCGCGCATAGAACGTGTCCTGGTGGCCCAGCAGCCAGACGCCGTGCAGGCGGATGCGATCGCCCTGCAGCAGCAGCGCCACCGCCTGCGCGCCGCCGCTCTCGCCCACGCCGGCGGGGTAGCCCGCACCGCGGCGCACGCGGTCCATCGCGTCGTTGGCGATGGTGAGGTGGGCGATGCTGATGTCGTCGCCGATGAACACCGCCGTGGCGCTGCCGGCGGTGCCGGCGCTGCCGTTGGCCGCCGGCGGCACGCAGGGGTTGCCGGCGGGGCGATCGCCCTGCGGCATCAGGGCGTTGTAGCGGCCCTCGACGATGCGCACGGCGGCGGCCTCGCCCTCGGCACCGACCAGCAGGAAGGGCACCTTGCCGCGCACGCACAGCAGTTCGCGGTACAGCCCGGCCCGCACGTGGATGACGTGGCGGCGCGCGCCCGAGGCGGCCGCCGGCAGGGCGTCCAGCGCCGCCTGCACCGTGCGGTGCGTGCCGCTGCCGTCGGCGGCGACGACGAAGTCGGGTTTCCCGTCGTGCGCCTCGGCAGGCAGCGGCGCCGGCAGCCAGGGCGCCGGGCCCTGCGCGAGGTAGTCGGCCACGCCCAGGCCCGCGGCGCGCGCCGCGTCGAGCTGCGGCCGGTCGGCGGCCGGCGCGGCGCCGGCCAGCACCAGGCAGCAGGCCGCCAGCGCGGCCGCCGCGCCGCGCCTCATCGCGGGATCTCGGCCAGGTACAGCGCCGGCTCGCCCTCGGCGTCGCAGCTCCACAGCACCTGGCGCCCGTCGGGGGTGAACGAGGGGTGCGGGTGCGTCACCTGGCGGCTGGCCTTGTACACGCCCCAGCTGCTGCCGTGGCGCGCGATGGGCCGCGTGCGCTGGCTGGCCGGCTCGAACAGGTGCAGGTAGGGATCGCCCTGCAGCATCGCGTTGGCCGCGCCGGCCTGGTCCGAGGGCGCACCGCAGCCGTCGCCCACCAGCAGCGTGCCGTCGTGGTTGCTCATCAGGTGCGAGCAGGGCGGCATGGTCATCAGCGGCCGGTCCTGCAGCGTCACCGGGTCCAGCGAGCGGATCCAGCGCTCGGGGCTGTCGGTGCGGTAGCTAACGTAGACCATCGCCGAGCCGTCGGGCACCCAGAACTCGTGGGTGCAGCTCTCGCCGTCCTGGTGCGGCTTGCCGCAGCGGCGGTTGCTGCCGTCCTCGTCGATGAACCAGATGCGCGCGTCGATGCGGTCGTGCGGCCCTTCGTGGCAGTAGGCCACGGTGGCGTCGTCGAAGGGGCGGTACTGCGGGTGGCCCAGCCAGCCGTCCTGCTCCAGGATCACCGTGCGCCGGCCCGTGGCCAGGTCGATGCTGAACAGCCGGCAGCGCGGACGGCGTTCGAACATCTCGTCGAACTTGCGCCAGTCGGACAGCGGGAACCAGTCGCGCTTGGCGATCTCGATGCCGACGAGCTTGGTGCAGGCGCTGTTGGCCACCCAGGTGCCGTAGGCCACCCAGTCGTCGGGGGTGACGTAGACCACCTCCTCCTGCAGCGTGTGCAGCGCCAGCCGCACCAGCGTGCGCTCGGCGCGCACGAAGTACAGGTAGCGGTCGTCGGGCGAGAGGAAGCCGCCGAACGTGTTTTCGCCGCGGCCTTCGGTCAGCTGCAGCGCGTCGCCGCTGGCCAGGTCCAGCAGGTGGTAGTTCCAGTGCGGGCTGGGCGCGGGGCCGAACTCGCCGGCAAACAGCAGCTTGGACCCGTCCTGCGTGAAGCACTTCTGGTAGAAGTAGTTGCGGTGGCAGGTGACGTCCGGCGGCGTGAGCCGCGTGACCAGGGCGCCGGTGTCGGGGTCGGGGCGCTGGGCGAACTGAAAGCGGCGGATGCGGCCCTTGCTCATGTCCTGTTCCTCGTTCAGGCGATGCGCTGCAACAGCGCCTGGCCATCGCGGCGCAGGCGGCGTGCGGCGTCTTCGGCGCCCGACTTGCCGTAGGCGACGGTCTCGAAGACCTCGCGGATGAATTTCTGCATGCGTGCATGCTCGAACAGCGGCTGCGGCAGCGTGATGGCGCCGGCCTCGCGCTGGGCGCGCACCTGCTCGAAGGCCTGCAGCTCCAGCGCCGGCAGCTTGCCCGCGGCGCGCAGCCCCTCGTAGGCCTTGCGCGCCGACGGGATGCCGCGCGTGCGGCCCAGCATCTGCGTCGCCTCGGGGTCGGCGAGCAGGAAGCTGATGAAGCGCGCCGCCCACTCGGGCTGGCGGCAGTGCTTGCCCACGGCGAACATCAGCGTGGGGCGGCCGAACATGCCGCTGTTCTTCGCGCCATCCAGCGTGGGGAAGTCCCCCAGCGCCAGGCCGGCATCGGGCGGCAGCGTGCTGCCGCGCAGGCCTATGACCGAGTCCCAGGTGTAGTTGCCGGCCCAGCGCCCGCGCACCCAGTCGGGCTGCTGCTCGGTGGGCTTCTCGGCGCCGCCCAGGCTGGCGCGCAGCGGCAGCGAGGTGCAGACATGCTCGGCCACCAGGCGCTGGTAGAAGCGCACCCAGGCCAGCGCCGCCGCCTCGTCCATGGACACGCGCGGCGCCTCGGGATCCAGGTAGGCCACGCCGCGCTGCTGCTGCACCCAGGTCTGGGCCAGCAGCACCATGTCGTAGAGCTCGCCGTCCAGCGGGTAATGCTGCCCGCCCAGCCTGGCGCGGAAGGCCGGCCCGGCGGCCAGCAGCTCGTCCCAGCTGCCAGGCAGCGGCAGGCCGGCGGCGGCGAAGGCGCGGCGCTGCCACAGCAGCACGCGCGCGCTGTACGACACCGGCAGCGCGTTGAGCCGGCCCAGGCGCCGGCCCATCGCGATCTCGGCCGGGTCGTACTGGTCCAGCGGCAGCAGCTCGCGGTAGGGGTCGAGGTCGGTCAGGCCGGTGCCGCGCTTGCTGAACATCGCGATCCAGGCCCAGTTGATCTGCATCACGTCGGGCTCGCTGCGGCCGGCGATCTGCGTCGTCAGGCGCTCGAGGTAGCCGTTGAAGCCCATGTACTCGGCCTTGATGCGCACGCCGGGGTGGCGCTCGTGGAAGCGCCTGACCGCCGCCAGCGTGGCCTGGTGACGCGCCGAGCCGCCCCACCACGAGAAGCGCAGCACGGGAACGTCGGCGCGCACGGCGCGCGGCAGCGCCAGCGCCGCGGCCAGCGCCGGCGCGGCGGCCAGCAGGCGGCGGCGGGAGACCTGGGCGGGCGGCCGTGTCATGCGCGCAGCGCCACGCCGGTCTCGGCGTCGAACAGGTGGGCGGCGCCCAGCTGCAGGTGCAGCCGGGTGGCGGCGCCGCGCTGCAGCCCCGGCAGGCCGCCGGCCTGGTCGGCCGGCACGCGCGCCGTCACCGGCAGGCCGCCGACCTCGGCATGCACATAGATCTCGTTGCCCATGTGCTCGGTGAAGCGCAGCGCCGCCGGCACCTCGACGGCGTCGCCCTGCGGCCGCGGCAGCGCGCTGATGTGCTCGGGCCGCAGCCCGAAGCGCACCGCGCCGCGGCGCGTGCCCAGGCCGGCGGCCAGCTGCGGCGGCAGCGGCAGCGTCTGCGTACCCAGCTGCAGCGTGGCGCCGTCGGCGGCCACCTCGGCCGGGTGCAGGTTCATCTCGGGGCTGCCGATGAAGCCGGCGACGAAGGCGTTGGCCGGCCGCTCGTACAGCGCGGTGGGGGTGTCCACCTGCTGGATCACGCCTTCCTTGAGCACGCAGATGCGCTCGCCCATGGTCATCGCCTCGACCTGGTCGTGGGTGACGTAGATCACCGTCGCCGGCCGGCCCTGCTCGCGCAGCAGCCGGTGCAGCTCGGTCAGGCGCACGCGCATGCTGGCGCGCAGCTTGGCGTCCAGGTTGGACAGCGGCTCGTCGAACAGGAAGACCTCGGGCTTCTTGACGATGGCGCGGCCCACGGCCACGCGCTGCGCCTGGCCGCCCGAGAGCTGCTTGGGGTAGCGGTCCAGCAGCTGCTCCATCTCGAGCAGCCGCGCCGCCTCGCGCACGCGCTGGTCGACCTCGGCCCTGGGCGTGCCGGCCAGCTTCAGGCCGAAGGCCAGGTTGTCGTAGACGCGCATGTGCGGGTACAGCGCGTAGTTCTGGAACACCATCGCGATGCCGCGCTGCTTCGGGGGCAGGTCGTTGACGCGCCGCTCGCCGATGACCAGGTCGCCGCCGCTGATGCGCTCCAGCCCGGCGATCATGCGCAGCAGCGTGCTCTTGGCGCAGCCGCTGGGGCCGACGAAGACCATGAACTCGCCGTCGCGCACCTCCAGGTCCACGCCATGCACGGCCTTGAAGCCGTTGGGATAGGTCTTCTCGATCTTCGAGAGGCTCAAGCGGGCCATGGGAAATCCTGAACAGATGGCGCGTGTGCAAGTGGCGGAACCGAGCGGACGCCGCGGGTCCGGCTTCGCCGGCCCGCTGGCGTCGCCCCCCTCGAGGGGGGAGCGGCGAAGCCGCTGCGGGGGGGGAGCATGTTCAGCCCTTGATTCCGGACGAGGCTGCACCTTCGATGAAGTGCTTCTGCGCAGCGAAGAACACCAGCACCGAGGGGATCAGCGCCACCACCGAGATGGCGATCACGTTGGCCCACTCGACTTCCTCGGTGGCGCCGATGCTCATCTTCAGCGCCAGGCTCACGGGGTACTTCTCCACGCTGGCCAGGTAGATCAGCGGGCCCATGAAGTCGTTCATGGTCCAGATGAACTGGAACACGATGACGCTGATGATGGCCGGCTTGAGCAGCGGCACGATCACGTGCCACAGCAGCTGCGGCGCGTTGCAGCCGTCGATCATCGCCGCCTCTTCCATGTCGCGCGGGATGCCGCGCAGGAACTGCACCAGCATGAACACGAAGAAGGTGTCGGTGGCGAAGGCGCTGGGCAGCACCAGCGGCCAGTAGCTGTCCAGCCAGCCCAGCTCGCGGAACACCAGGTACTGCGGCAGCCGCAGCACGATCAGCGGCAGCATCATCGTGGCGATCATCACGCCGAACATCAGCCTGCGCCCGGGGAACTCGAAGCGCGCGAAGGCGTAGGCCACCAGCACGCAGCTGACCACGGTGACGACGATGCGCGGGATGGTGATCAGGAAGCTGTTCAGGAAGTAGGTGGCGAAGGTGTACTCGGTGCTGGTCTTCCAGCCCTTCTCGTAGGCCTCCAGCGAGAAGCGCGACGGCCACAGCCCCAGCTCGGTGAAGATCTCGGCGTTGGTCTTGAAGGTCGCGCCCACCAGCCACAGCAGCGGGTACAGCATCACCAGCGCCACCAGCCCCAGCGCCAGGTAACGCGGCCAGGCCGGGCCGCGGGCCTCGACGGCTGCCGTGGCGCTCATCCTTGCACCCTCGCGCTGCGCGCGGTCCCGCCAGGCGGGACGCAGCGCTTCCTTCGGAGCGGCCGGGCGGAAGCGCTCACTTGCGCTGCTCCTTCTCACCGGCGTAGAAGACCCAGTAGCGCGAGCTCCAGAACGACAGCGCCGCCAGCCCCGCCACCAGCGCGAACAGCACCCACGACAGCGCCGAGCCGTAGCCGATGTTGAAGTAGCGGAAGCACTGGTCGTAGATGTACAGCGCCAGCAGGTAGGTGGAATGCAGCGGCCCGCCCTCGGTGACCATGTAGGGCCCGTTGAATTCCTGGAAGGCGTGGACCATCTGCATGATCACGTTGAAGAAGATCACCGGCGTGATCAGCGGCACCGTGATGCGGAAGAACTGCGCCCACTTGCCGGCGCCGTCGATCTCGGCGGCCTCGTACAGGCTCTGCGGCACGTTCTGCAGCGCCGCCAGGAAGATCACCATCGCCGAGCCGAACTGCCAGGTGAACAGCAGGATGATGGTCCACATCGAGTAGTGCTCGTCGGCCAGCCAGGCGACGGGCTCGAAGCCCAGCTTGACCAGCACCAGGTTGACCAGCCCGTTGCGCGCGAACACGAAGCGCCACAGCACCGCCACCGCGATCGAGCCGCCCAGGATGCTGGGCAGGTAGAAGGCCGAGCGGAAGAAGTTGATGCCGCGCAGCTTGAAGTTCAGCACATGCGCGACGAACAGCGCGAAGCCCACGCGCAGCGGCACGGCGACGAAGGTGAACAGCAGCGTCGCGCCCATCGACTTCCAGAACAGCGGGTCGTCGGCCAGCATCTCGCGGTAGTTCTGCAGGCCCACGTACTGCGGCGGGTCCATCACGTCGTACTGCGTGAAGCTCAGCGCGAAGCTCATCACGAAGGGGAAGAGCTTGAAGCCGACGATGCCCAGCACGAAGGGCAGCACGAACAGCCACCCGAGCCGCTTGTTCTCGTAGATCACCCGTGCTCCACGAATGCTGATCGCCGCGCAGTTGCCCGCGGGGCACGGCCAAGCCAAGCGATCGCCGCGGAACCGGCTTCGCCGGGCCGCTGGCGATGCCCCCCTGGGGGGGAGGCGCCGCAGGCGCTTCGGGGGGGGGTCATCGAGCCAACCAGCCGCCGTCGACGGCGACGGTGTAGCCATTGACGTAATCCGAGGCCTTGGACGCCAGGAACACCACCGGCCCGGCCAGGTCGGCCGGCGTGCCCCAGCGGCCGGCGGGGATGCGCTCCAGGATGGCCGCGTTGCGCGACTCGTTGGCGCGCAGCTGCGCCGTGTTGTCGGTGGCCATGTAGCCCGGGGCGATGGCGTTGACGTTGATGCCCTGCGCCGCCCATTCGTTGGCCATCAGCCGCGTGATGCCCATCACCCCGCTCTTGCTGGCGGTGTAGCTGGGTACGCGGATGCCGCCCTGGAACGACAGCATCGACGCGACGTTGATGACCTTGCCGCCGCTGCCCTGGGCGATGAAGCGCCGTGCCACCGCCTGGGTGAAGAAGAACACCGCCTTCAGGTTGATGTCGATGACGTCGTCCCAGTCCTTCTCGCTGAAGCGGATCGCGTCTTCGCGGCGGATGATCCCGGCGTTGTTGACCAGGATGTCGACACGCCCGTTGAGCGCCGCGGCCTGCTCCACCAGCGCGCCATGGCCGGCGATCTCGGCCACGTTGGCGCGCAGGTCGAGGAAGCGGCGGCCCAGCGCGCCCACGCCCTCGGCGGTCTCGCGCGGCTCGCTGATGTTGACGCCGACGATGTCGGCCCCGGCCTGCGCCAGCGCCAGGGCCATGCCCTGGCCCAGCCCGGTGTTGCAGCCGGTGACGATGGCGGTGCGGCCTTCGAGGCGGAAGTCGTCGAGGATCATCGGGAGGTTCCGGAAGCGGCCCGCCGTGGCGCCTGGCGCGCGGCGGGCTGTAGGGGTTGCCTAGGGGCGGGCGGCGGCGCTGCTGGGCCGCGGGGTCAGCGCAAGGCCGGGACGGCGATGTGGTCCATGTCCTTGAAGACCTGGTTCTCGCCGACCATGCCCCAGATGAAGGTGTAGGCCTTGGTGCCCACGCCGCTGTGGATCGACCAGCTGGGGTTGATCACCGCCTGCTCGTTGTGCACCACGATGTGCCGGGTCTGGGTCGGCTCGCCCAACAGGTGGAAGACGGCGGCGTCGGGTGCCATGTCGAAGTAGAAGTAGACCTCCATGCGCCGGTCGTGGGTGTGGCAGGGCATGGTGTTCCACAGGCTGCCGGGCTCGAGCTGGGTCATGCCCATCAGCAGCTGGCAGGTGGGCAGCACGTCGGGCACCAGGAACTTGTAGATGGTGCGGCGGTTGCTGGACTCGGGCGCGCCCAGGGTCTCGGGCGAGGCCTCGGCCAGCGTCACCTTGCGGTGCGGGTAGGCGGTGTGCGCCGGCGCGCAGTTGAAGTACAGCTTGGCCGGGTTGGCGCTGTCCACGCTGGCAAAGGCCAGCGCGCGCGCACCCTGGCCCACGTACAGCGCCTCGCGCGGGCCGATCTCGTAGGCCTTGCCGTCCACCGTGACGGTGGCGGCGCCGCCGATGTTGATCAGGCCCAGCTCGCGGCGCTGCAGGAAGAAGTCGGTGCCGGTGTGCCTGCCCAGCTCGGGGGCGAAGCTCACCGCCTTCGTCACGGGGTGGATGCCGCCGACGATGATGCGGTCGATCTGGCTGTAGGTCAGCGTGGCCTGGTCGGGCTGGAACAGGTCCTGGACCAGGAAGTGGCGGCGCAGGCCCTCGGTGTCGAGGGTGCGCGCGTGCTCGCTGTGGATGGGTTGGCGGATGTCCATGGGGCAGTCCTCGCGGGGTTCCTTGCAGTGGGTCGGCGGCGCGCCGGGCCGGCGTCGGCCGGCCCGCGTGGCGGGGCGGCTGGCCCGGTTCCCAGGGGTTTCTCGCCCGGCTCCGACCGCTGGTGGGCCGCGAGCCTAAGCGAAGTCGGAAGCATACCGGAATCATGGTTAATCTCTAGTGAACCGACGTTTCATTTCAACTTCGGCGTTGCTATAGTGCCCGCGAACGGGCGTTCCGCCGCCTCCGCCCGGGGCGGCGTCGGCGCCCGCCATGCCTGCCGGAGACGCCCGCCGTGGACAGCCTGTACTTCGACCCCGCCACCGTGCCCTGGACCGACCTGGGCGACGGCATTCGCCGCAAGGTCGTGGCCCACACACCGCAGCTGATGTCGGTGCTGGTGCAGTTCGACCAGGGCGCGGTGGGCACCCCGCATGCCCACGAGCGGCATGACCAGATCGCCTTCTGCCTGTCGGGCTCGTTCGAGTGCGACATCGGCGGCCAGCGGCGGGTGATCCGCGCCGGCGAAGCCTTCGTCGCCCCGCACGGCACGCTGCACGGCGTGAAGGCGCTGGAGCCCGACAGCACCATCCTCGACCAGTTCGCGCCGCGCCGCGACGACTACCTCTGACCCCTGGCGGCCCCTGGCGCCGCCGCCCTGGAACCCACCCGGCCGCGCGCACTGCCGCACGTGACCGGCCCCACACGGCGCGCTGACCGCACCGTGCAAGACGACGAATCCCCCCGGAGACAAGCATGTCCGTTCAACGTCAGAAACCGCAACGCGCCCGCCTGACGGCGCTGGCCGCCGCCACCCGCGCGGCGATCCACACCCCGCTGCTGCTGGGCGCCGGCGCCCTGCTGGCCGGCAACGCCCTGGCCCAGGGGAACACGCCGGCCCCGGCGCCGCCGGCCGACAGCTCGACGGTGATCGTCACCGGCTTCCGCGCCTCGATCGAGAGCGCGCTGAACGCCAAGCGCGAGGACAGCGGCATCGTCGACGCCATCAAGGCCGAGGACATCGCCAAGTTCCCCGACACCAACCTGGCCGAGTCGCTGCAGCGCATCCCCGGCGTGGTCATCGACCGCGACGCCGGCGAGGGCCGCAACATCACCGTGCGCGGCCTGGGCCTGGACTTCACGCGCGTGCGCATCAACGGCGTCGAGGCGCTGGCCACCACCGGCGGCACCGACAGCTCGGGCGGCGCCAACCGCAGCCGCGGCTTCGACTTCAACGTCTTCGCCAGCGAGCTGTTCAGCTCGCTGACGGTGCGCAAGAGCCCGTCGGCCGACGTCGACGAAGGCTCGCTGGGCGCCACCGTCGACCTGCAGACCATGCGCCCGCTGGACCTGCGCGGCTTCCGCGCCACCGCCGCGGTCAAGGCCCGCTACAACGATCTCGCCGGCAAGACCGACCCGCGCATGGCCTTCCTGGTGTCCAACACCAACGCCGACCGGACCTTCGGCGTGCTGCTGTCGGCCGCCTACAGCCAGCGCAACCTGTACGAAGAGGGCTTCAGCACCGTGCGCTGGGACAACGGCGCCAGCAGCGGCGGCTGGTGCGCGCCCACCGGCGTCACCGCCAACCCGAGCAACAGCACCGCCACCACCTGCGGCCCTGCGGCGCAGGGCGTGCCGCGCGTCGCCGGCACGCCGGCCACCATCGCCGCCTACGACCTGGCGCGCAGCACCGACAACTTCCACCCGCGCCTGCCGCGCTACGGCCGGCTCACGCACGACCAGGAGCGCCTGGGCGTCACCGCCGCCGTGCAGTGGAAGCCGCGCGACGGCACGCTGCTGACGCTGGACATGCTCTACAGCAAGCTCAAGGCCACGCGCCAGGAGGACTTCCTGCAGGCGATCAGCTTCAGCCGCAGTGCCGCCCAGGGCGGCAAGCCGCAGACCAGCGTGCTGGACACCGCCTACGCGCCCAGCGGCGCGCTGCTGTACGGCGTCTACAACGGCGTCGACGTGCGCTCCGAGCAGCGCTTCGACGTGCTGTCCACCGAGTTCACCCAGCCCACGCTGACGCTGGAGCAGAACATCGGCGACAACATGAAGCTCAACGTGCGCCTGGGCCGCGCCGACAGCAAGTTCCGCAACCCGGTGCAGACCACGACCACGCTGGATGCGCTCAACGTCAACGGCTACGCGATCGACTTCCGCGGCAACGACCGCCTGCCCAAGATCACCTACCCCTTCGACGTCACCCAGGCCGGCGGTGCGCTGACCCTGGTGACGGTGCCGCAGGTGGCCAGCGGTACCCAGCCCAACACCATCCCCAACACCACCAGCAGCGAGATCCGCATCCGCCCGCAGGGTGCGAACAACGTCAACGAGGTGGCGCACTTCGACCTCACCTGGGACCTGCTGCCCGAGGTCTCGCTGCGCGGCGGCGGCGACTACAAGCGCTACCTGTTCAGCACCTACGAGTTCCGCCGCGTCAACCAGAACGACACGGTCTTCGCGCCGCCGGCCGGCACCTCGATCGCCAGCCTGACGACCACGATCAACGGCTTCGGCAAGGGCCTGAGCCTGCCCGCCGGCACGCCCACCAGCTGGGTGATCCCCAACCTGAACGCCATCGCCGCGGCCTACGACATCTACTGCAACTGCCTCAAGAGCGGCCCGGCCGGCGGCCCCGGCGACTTCACGCTGTCGTCGATCACCAACGGCAACGCGCGCGGCAACAACCGCCGCGTCACCGAGACCGACACCAGCGGCTTCCTGATGGCCGACTTCAACACCCGCCTGGCCGGCATGCGCGTGCGCGGCAACCTCGGCACGCGCTACGTGCGCACCGAGCAGGTCGCCACCGGCTACCTGGCCACCGGCGGCGGCACCGAGGTCACCGTCACCAACACCTACGAGGACTGGCTGCCCTCGCTGAACGTGGCCGCCCACCTGAGCAAGGACGTCATCGCGCGCTTCGCGATGGCCAAGGTGATGGCACGGCCGCAGCTGGGCTTCCTGAACCCGGGCGGCACCATCAGCACCACCGGCACGCTGTCGGTGAACACCGGCAACCCCTTCCTCAAGCCCTTCCGTGCCACCACCACCGACGCCAGCTTCGAGTGGTACTTCGCGCGCAACGGCTTCGTCGGCCTGGGTCTGTTCCAGAAGAACATCAACACCTACATCCAGAGCCTGCGCACCAACGTGCCGTTCAAGGAGACCGGCTTCCCGCTGTCGCTGCTGCCGGCCAACTTCACCGGCGACGAGGTGTTCCAGGTGACCACGCCGGTTAACACCAACGGCGGCAAACTCAAGGGCTTCGAGGTCAACTGGCAGCAGCCGTTCACCTTCCTGCCCGGCGCGCTGCGCAACATGGGGGCCCTGCTGAACTACACCCAGGTCGAATCGAAGATCGAGTACCTGGTCTCGCCCACCAGCAACAGCACCATCACCGACGACCTGCTCAACCTGTCGCCCAGGAGCTGGAACGCCACGCTGTACTACGACGACGGCAAGTTCAGCGCCCGCGTCTCGGCCTCGTCGCGCAGCGGTTTCCTGACCCGCGTGCCCGGCCAGAACAACAACGACGTCGAGGGCAAGAACGGCAGCGTCAACGTCGACGCCTCGGTCACCTACAAGTGGAACGACCAGCTGGAGTTCACGCTGGAAGGCGTCAACCTCACCAACCGCGCCAACGACCAGTTCATCAGCCGCGCGCGCAACAGCGTGGTGGTGAACCATGTCACCGGCCGCGAGTACCTGGTCGGCATGCGCTACAAGTTCTGAGCGACCCCGCCATGAAGACCAGCCCGCCGCGTCGCCGACTGCTGGCCGCGTTGGCGGCGCTGGCCGGGCCCGGCCGCTGGGCGCGGGCCCAGGGTGCGGCGAGTGCGGTGCCCTCTCCGGGTTCCGCCGCGCCTGCCCCGGGTCCGGTCGCCCCGGCGGCACCTGCGGCGACCGCCGCCAGCGTCGCGGCGCTGCCCCAGCTGCTGCTGGCAGGCGACTCGACGATGGCCGACCGCGACCCCGCCAGCGACCCCGTCGAGCATGGCTGGGGCATGGCGCTGCGGCGCCGGCTGCGCCAGCCGCAGCGGCTGCACAACCACGCCGCCAACGGGCGCAGCACGCTGCGCTTCCGCAACGAGGGCCGTTGGCAGGCGTTGCTGGACGCCGCCCGGCCCGGCGACTGGGTGCTGATCCAGTTCGGGCACAACGACAGCCACCGCGACGACCCGGCGCGCTACGCCGAGGCCGACACCGACTTCCGCGCCAACCTGCTGCGCTACGTGGCCGAGGTCCGCGCGCGCGGCGCGCTGCCGCTGTTGGCCACGCCGCTGGCCCGCCGCCGCTTCGACGGCCATGGCCATGCGGTGCCCTCGCATGGCCGCTACGCCATCGTCACCCGCGAAGTGGCGGCGCAGGCCGGCGTGCCGCTGCTGGACCTGGAGGCGCGCAGCTTCGAGCTGCTGCAGGCGCTGGGCCCCGAGGCCTCGCGCGGGTTGTTCGTGCACCTGGCGCCGGGCGAGCACCCGCGCTGGCCCGAGGGCAAGCGCGACGACACCCACTTCAGCGCCGTCGGCGCGGCGCAGATGTGCGCGCTGGCGGAGGCCGAGCTGCGCCGCCTGGCGCTGCCGCTGGCGGACTGGCTGCTGCCGGAAGACGCCGCGCCCACGCCGCTGCACCCGGCGGCACTGGTGCACCCGGGCTGGGCGCGCGCGCGCGGCGGGCGCGGCGGGCGCTTCGTGCGCGTCACCACGCTGGCGGCGCAGGGCCCGGGCTCCCTGCGCGAGGCGCTGGACAGCCCCGGGCCGCGCATCGTCGTGTTCGAGGTCGGCGGTGTCATCGACCTGGCCGGCGCCACGCTGAAGCTGAACCAGCCCTTCGTGACCCTGGCCGGCCAGACGGCGCCGTCGCCCGGCATCACGCTGGTGCGCGGCGAGCTGGTCATCGCCACCCACGACGTGATCGTGCAGCACCTCGGCTTCCGCCCCGGCGAGTACGGCCGGCCCAAGCGCGGCGGTGGCGACCACGACGGCATCAGCACCGCCGGCGGCGCCCGTGACGTCATCGTCGACCACTGCAGCTTCAGCTGGGCCACCGACGAGAACCTCTCGGCCTCGGGCCCGCGCTTCGACGGCGCCACCCCCGACGACTGGCGCCGCGCCACCTCGCACCGCATCACCTTCAGCCACAACCTGCTGGCCGAGTGCCTGGGCCACTCGGTGCACGCCAAGGGCGAGCACTCCAAGGGCACGCTGCTGCACGACAACGCGCAGGCGCTGCTGCTGCACGCCAACGTCTACCTGAGCAACCGCGAGCGCAACGCGTTGTTCAAGGGCGGCACGCAGGGCGCGATGGTCAACAACCTGATCGTCAACCCCGGGCGCATGGCCGTGCACTACAACCTGTGGCCCGACGAGTGGGGCCCTCAGCCCGCGCAGCTGGGCCGGGTAACGCTGCTGGGCAACCGGCTGCAGGCCGGCCCCAGCAGCGCCGCCGACCTGGCGCTGTTCACCGTGCGCGGCGCCGGCGAGCTGCTGCTGTGGGCCCAGGACAACCCGGCGCGCGGACGCGACGGTGCCGCACTGCCCCCGGTGGCCGAACGCGGCGACCGGCCCGGGCTGGTGCGCGGTTCGCCGGGCCCGGCGCTGCCGCCGGGGCTGCGGCCACTGCCGGCCGCGGACCTGCTGCCCCGCCTGCTGGACTGCGTGGGCGCAAGGCCCTGGGACCGCGACGCCATCGACCGCCGGCTGCTCGCCGACGCCGCCGCCGGCCGCGGCGGCATCCCCGACAGCGAGGAAGAGCGCGAGGGCCTGCCGCAACGGCCAGCCACCCGCCGCACCTTCGTCGAGGCCGACTGGAACCTGGCCGACATGAGCCCGGCCGCCGGCTGGGACAGCCTGTGGGCCGCGCCAGCGCGCCGGGGCTGAGCGTGTCAGCCGGCCGCGGACGACACGCGGGCAGGCATCAGGTCGGCCATCGCCTCGCGCGGGATCAACGCGCCCCGGTGCTGCACCACGCGCGCCGCCAGGCGGTTGCCGGCGGCGGCGGCGGCCGCTGCGGCACCGGCCAACCGGGCCGCCAGGTAGGCGCCGGCGAAGCTGTCGCCGGCAGCGGTGGTGTCGACGACGTGCGCGACGGGCTCGGTGGCCACCTCCTGCGCCGCCGTGCCGGCCAGCCGCACCAGCGTGGGCTGCGCACCGCGCTTGACCACCAGCTCGGGCGCCGGCAGCGCCAGCGTGCGCGCCAGTGCCTCGGTCTCGTCGACGCCGTGCAGCAGCATCTCGTCGTCCAGCGTGGCCAGCGCGATGTCGGCGACGGCGTAGGCGGCAGCAAACCAGGCGCGTGCCTCGGCGGCGTCGCGCCACAGGCGCGGCCGGTAGTTGTTGTCGAAGGCCACGCGAGCGCCGCGCGCGCGCAGCCGCCAGGCCAGCGCCAGCAGGCGCTCGCGGCCCTCGGGTGGCAGCACGGCCAGGCTGATGCCGCTGAACAGCAGCAGGTCGATGTGGTCGGCGGCCTGCTCCAGCGGCGTGGCGCCCGCCGGGCCGCCGGGCGGGACCTCGCTGAAGTGCTCGCGCACCGCGGCCCGGTCGCGCCAGTAGTGGAAGCGGCGCTCGCCGTCGGCTGCCAGTTCGATCAGGTACAGCCCGGGCAGGCGCCCGGGCACCCGGCGCACCAGCCGCGTGTCCAGGCCTTCGGCCTGCCAGCGCTGCAACAGGCCCTCGCTGAGGCCGTCGTCGCCCAGCGCGGTGGCATAGGCCACGTTCAGCAGGCCTGGCGGCGCACTGCGCGCCAGGTAGGCGGCGGCGTTGAAGCTGTCGCCGCCAAAGCCCTGGTGCATCGGCCCGAAGGCCTCGCCCCGCAGTTCCAGCATGCACTCGCCGAACGACACCACCTGCAGCATGTAGCTCCCGTCCGGCGCTCGCCGGCACTTAAAACAATGTTTTGATTATGTCAGAAACATGCTTCGCAATGAAGAACGACCTCCGCTGCACGCCTGTGGGCCGGAGGCTGGCCTTGGCGCCCCGGACGGCGCACAATGCACCTTGACCGGTTCAAATGAAACCATTTCCCGATGAATTCAAAACAGATTGACGACGACGGTGACGGCAAGTCACCCGAATCGGTGGCCGCGGTCCTGAAGGTGTTCGCCATCCTGCAGGCCCTGTCAGAGCGCGAGGAGACCGGCATCTCCGAGTTGTCGATCCGGCTGGCCATGCCCAAGGCCACCGTCTACCGCTTCCTGGCGACGATGAAGACGCTGGGCTACGTGCGCCAGGAGTCCGACAGCGAACGCTACGGCCTGACGATGAAGCTGTTCGAGCTGGGCACCAAGGCGCTGCAGTACCCCGACCTGGTGAACCTGGCCAACACGCAGATGCAGCTGCTGGCCGACCGCACCGGCGAGACGGTGCACCTGGGCATGCTGATCGACAGCGAGATCATCTACGTGCACAAGGTCGACTCGCGGCACATGCTGGGCATGTACTCGCGCATCGGTCGCCGCGCGCCGCTGCACTGCACCGCCATCGGCAAGGTGCTGCTGGCCTGGGAGACGCCCGAGCGGCGCGAGACCATCCTGGCCGGCGCCGAGTTCAAGCGCTTCCGCGACAAGACCATCACCGACCGCGCCGAGTTCGCGCGCGAGCTGGAGCGCACCCGGGCCCAGGGCTACGGCCAGGATCGCGAGGAGTTCGACGAGCACATCCGCTGCGTCGGCGTGCCCATCTTCGACCGCTTCAACCAGCCGGTGGCCGGGCTGAGCATCAGCTTCCCCACCTTCCGCTACGACGAGGCCAAGGAGGCCGAGGTGGTGGCCCTGCTCACCGAGGCCAGCCGCGCCATCAGCGAGCCCATGGGCTGCACCAGTTTCCCGCTGGGCCACGACGAGCCGGCGCCGCGCGCGCGGGCCGGCGCGCGCTGACACCCGTCACTGCAACCCGCCCGCCATGCGTCCCAACACCCTGCGCCAGCTCTGGCAACAAGACCGCGCCGCCGTCAACGGCTGGCTCGCCATCCCCAGCGCCTTCGCCACCGAGGTCATGGCCCACCAGGGCTGGGACACGCTGACCATCGACCTGCAGCATGGCGTGGTCGACTACGCGCAGATGCTGGGCATGCTGCAGGCCGTCAGCACCACCGCCACGGTGCCGGTGGTGCGCGTGCCCTGGCTGGAGCCGGGCATCGTCATGAAGACCCTCGACGCCGGGGCCTACGCGGTGATCTGCCCGATGGTCAACACGCGCGAGGACGCGCAGCGCCTGGTCTCGTACTGCCGCTACGCGCCGCGCGGCACGCGCAGCTTCGGGCCCGTGCGCGCCAGCCTGTACGGCGGCCCCGACTACCCCGAGCACGCCAACGACACGGTGGTGGTGTTCGCGATGATCGAGACGGCGCAGGCGCTGGACAACCTCGACGCCATTCTCTCGGTCGAGGGCCTGGACGCCGTCTACGTGGGGCCGTCCGACCTGTCGCTGTCGCTGGGCTGCAAGCCCAGCTTCGACGACGTCGAGCCCCCGGTGCAGCAGGCGATCGAGCACATCGTGCAGCGCGCCCGCGCGCATGGCGTGCAGGCCGGCATCCACAACGGCCGGCCCGACGTGGCCCAGGCGCGCATCGCGCTGGGCTACCGCTTCGTCACGCTGGGCTCCGACGCGCGGCTACTGGCCAGCGGCTCGCAGGCGCTGCTGTCGGCGATGCGCGGCTGATTACGCCGTGGGCCATAGCGCGATGGCCCATACCGCCGCGGCCAGCAGCAGGCTGCCCATCACCGCCGCGCTGCCGTAGTCCTTGGCCCGCCCCAGCAGCGGGTGGCGCGCCAGGCTCAGCGCGTCGGCCAGCGCCTCCAGCCCCGAGTTCAGCAGCTCGACGATCCACACCAGCAGCACGCTGGCGACCATCGCCGCCAGCTGCCAGCGCCCCGGCGCGATCCAGGCCGCCAGCGCGATCAGCGGCACGCCCAGCAGCAGCTCCTGCCGGAACGCCGCCTCGTGGCGCCAGGCCGCGCGCAGCCCGGCCAGCGAGAAGCGCGTCGCGTTGACGACCCGGCGCCAGCCGCCACGGCTCTTGAACGCGGAACGGGGGCCGGGGTCGTCGGGTTGGTGCATGGGCGCAGCGGGCCAGTCGATGACGCCGCGCACGGTAGCACCCCGCCGCGCCCGTGCCTTGCGGGCAACACTGGTTTGCCCGCGGTGCCGAGGCCGCCGGCCCCGGCACGCGCGCACAATGCCCTGCACGCTTCCCGCAGCACCAACCGGAGACCCCATGGAACCGATGTCCGACACCCCGCGCTGGAAGCACGACGGCGTGCGCGTCGTGCCCGGCGACCAGCTCGACCCCAACACCGCGCAGACCCCCGGCATGGACCGCAAGGCGGCCATCAACTTCGCCCGCGTCGGCGCGCAGAAGCTGTGGGCCGGCACCGTGCACATCCACGCCAACGCCAAGACCGGCGCCCACCACCACGGCCCGCTGGAGAGCGTGATCTACGTCGTCAAGGGCCGCGCGCGCATGCGCTGGGGCGAGCGCCTCGAGTTCACCGCCGAGGCCGGCCCGGGTGACTTCATCTACGTGCCGCCCTGGGTGCCGCACCAGGAGATCAATGCCAGCCGTACCGAGTTGCTGGAATGCGTGCTGGTGCGCAGCGACGGCGAGGCGGTGGCCGTCAACCTCGACATCGAGCCCGCCGAGCCGCCCGAGGAAGTGCCCTGGATAGACCCCGTGCACCGCGGCTGAGCCCGTTCCCCCCGCACCGTCACCCGATGCCACTGATCGCCGACCCGCGCGCCCTGCTGCGCCACCTCTACGACGCCGCCGTGCAGCGCGCCCTGCCGGCCCGCACCCTGGCCGAGCACCTGCCCCCGCCGCCCGACCCGCGCAAGGGCCGCACGCTGGTGCTGGGCGCCGGCAAGGCCGGCGGCGCGATGGCCGCGGCGCTGGACGCCGCCTGGCCGGTCGACGCGCCGATCTCGGGCCTGGTCGTCACCCGCTACGGCCATGTGCCGCCGGCCTACCGGGAGCGCCCCGGCCGCATCGAGGTCGTCGAGGCGGCGCACCCGGTGCCCGACCAGGCCGGGCTGGACGCCGCGGCGCGCATGCTGCAACTCACCGAGGGCCTGACCGAGCACGACCTGGTGCTGTGCCTGATCTCGGGTGGCGGGTCGGCGCTGCTGGTGCTGCCGGCGCCGGGGCTGACGCTGGCCGACAAGCAGGCCATCAACCAGGCGCTGCTCAAGAGCGGCGCGTCGATCGACGAGATGAACACCGTGCGCAAGCACCTCTCGGCGATCAAGGGCGGGCGGCTGGCGGCGCGCTGCGCGCCGGCGCGCGTGTGCAGCCTGCTGATCAGCGACGTGCCCGGCGACGACCCCGGCGTGATCGCCAGCGGCCCCACGGTGGCCGACGCCAGCAGCTGCGCCGACGCGCTGGCCATCCTGCGCCGGCTCGACATTCCGCTGCCCGCCGCCGCGCGCGAAGGCCTGGAGCGCGGCGCCTTCGAGACGCCCAAGCCCGGCGACCCGCGCCTGGCCGGCCACGCGCTGCGCCTGATCGCCACGCCGCAGGCCAGCCTGGAGGCCGCCGCCGAGGCGGCGCGTGCCGCCGGCCTGGCGGCGCACATCCTGTCCGACGAGATCGAGGGCGAGAGCCGCGATGTCGGCAAGGTGCACGCGGCGCTGGCGCGCGCCGTGGCGCGCCGCGGCCAGCCCTTTGCCGCACCCTGCGTGATCCTCTCCGGCGGCGAGACCACGGTGACGGTGCGCCCGCGCCCCGGCGGCGAACGCGGCGGGCTTGGCAGGGGCGGCCGCGCCGGCGAGTTCCTGCTCGGCCTGGCGCTGGCGCTGCAGGGCCAGGGCGGCGTGTTTGCGCTGGCCGCCGACACCGACGGCATCGACGGCATCGAGGACAACGCCGGCGCGCTGCTGGCGCCCGACACGCTGCCGCGCGCCGCCACCGCCGGCCTGGACGCGCGCGCCCACCTGGAGCGCCACGACAGCCACGGCTTCTTCGCCGCGCTCGGCGACCTCGTCGTCACCGGCCCGACCTACACCAACGTCAACGACTTCCGCGCCATCCTCGTCGACCCCTGAGGGCCACCGGAATGGGCGCGCCGGGCCGGGCGCGCCGGGCCGGGCGCGCCGCGCGCGCCGCCGCGTCAGGTCACGTCACTCGTGGCGGAACGGCTTCTTGGTGAACAGCCAGTCGCGCAGCTCGTGGTCCATCTTCGGGTCCTGGCGGCGGATCCACTCCAGCACCATCGCCGCGTGCTCCTTCTCCTCGTCGCGGTTGTGCTCGAGGATGCGCTTCAGGTCGGGGTCCTTGCAGGCGTCGACGCGCTGGTTGTACCAGTCGACCGCCTCCAGCTCCTCCATCAGCGACGTGATCGCGCGGTGCATGTCGCGCGTGGCATCGCTCAGCTCGTTGATCGGCTCGTGGTAGCCCTCGTTGGCCATCGGGTCCTCCTGGGTTGATCGGGTTGGATGCGCGGCAACTGTAGACCGCCTGCGGCGAACACCGCTTGCGGCCTCTCGGGCGCAGCCTATGCTGCGCCATCGCCGCCACGCGCCATGCCATGAACGACAGCCCAAGCCCCCGATCGGCCGTGTCGCCCATCGCCACCGCCGACTACGACGCCCACGACGGCCTGGGCCTGGCCGAGCGGGTGCGCCGGCGCGAGGTCTCGCCGGCCGAGCTGCTGGCCACGGCGCTGGCGCGCATCGAGGCCCAGGACGACGCGCTGCACGCCGTGGTGCGCCGCCGCGACGAGGCCGCGCGGCGCGAAGCCGCCGCCGTCGACCCCGCCGCGCCCTTCGCCGGCGTGCCCTTCCTGGTCAAGGACCTGGTGGCAACGCTGGGCGGTGAGCCCACCGGCAACGGCACGGCGCTGATGCAGCGGCTGCCGATGCCCTGCGACAGCGAGCTGCTGCGCCGCTGGCGCGCCGCCGGCCTGGTGGTTGCCGGGCGCACGGTGACGCCGGAGTTCGGCCTCACGCCCTACACCGAACCGGCCACCCACCCGGCGCCGCGCAATCCCTGGGCGCCGGACGATCCGGTGGGCATCACCCCCGGCGGCAGCAGCGGCGGCGCCGCGGTGGCCGTGGCCGCCGGCTATGTGCCGTTGGCCAGCGGCGGCGACGGCGGCGGGTCCATCCGCATCCCGGCCAGCTGCTGCGGACTGTTCGGGCTCAAGCCCAGCCGCGGCGCCACGCCCACCGGGCCGCTGCTGGGCGAGCTGTGGAACGGCTTCGCCATCGAGCACGCCATCACGCGCAGCGTGCGCGACAGCGCCGCGCTGCTCGACGCCACCGAGGGCGCCGACGCCGGCGCGCCCTACGCCGCGCCGGCGCGCGCGCGGCCGCTGCTGGACGAGGTGGGCGCGCCCCCGGGGCGGCTGCGCATCGCCTTCACCACCGCGCCGCTGATGGGCCGCGGCCCGGTGCACGCCGACTGCGTCGCCGCGGTGGCCGACGCCGCCGCCCTGCTCGAGTCGCTGGGCCACCAGGTGGAGGAGGTGAAGGTGCCGGTGGACGCCGAGGCCGCGGCGGTGGACTTCGTCACCGTGATCGGTGCCCAGGCCTGGGCGCAGATCGAGCAGGTGTCGGCGCTGGCCGGCAAGCGGCCCTCGGCCGCCGACTTCGAGCCCGCCACCTACGCCTTCGGGCTGCTGGGCCGTGCCGGCGGCGCGGCGCGCTACGTGGCGGCGCTGCAGCGTCTGCAGCTGCTGGCGCGCACGCTGGCGCCGCTGTTCGCGCGCCACGACCTGCTGCTGACGCCCACGCTGGGCGGCCCGCCGCCGCGCATCGGCGCACTGCAACCCAGCAGCGCCGAACGGGCGCTGATGCGCGTGGTCAACGCGCTGGGGGCGGGCTGGCTGCTGGACGCCGTCGGCGCCATCGAGCCGCTGGCCGAGAAGACCTTCGCCTTCATCCCCTTCACCCCGCTGTTCAACGCCACCGGCCAGCCGGCGATGTCGGTGCCGCTGCACTGGAACCCGCAGGGCTTGCCCATCGGCGTGCAGTTCGCCGCCCGGCTGGGCGACGAGGCCACGCTGCTGCGTCTGGCGGCGCAGCTGGAGGCGGCGCGGCCCTGGTTCAAGCGCCGGCCACCGCCAGGCCGCAGCGCGCCGGCCTGAACCGGGCGGCGCGGGCGCTCACCCGCTCCAGCCGGTCACCACTTGCAGCTGCCCTCGCGGCGCGCCGCGTCCAGCGCCAGCGGCACCACCGCCAGCAGGCCCATGCCGGCATAGGCCTCGCGGCAGTCCTTCCTGCCGGCCTTCTCGATCTCCCTGGCCAGCGCGTCGGGCTTGTCGGGCGGGCGCGGCAGCAGCGGCAGCACGCCGGGCGTGCCCTGGCGCGACAGCTCGCCACCGCGGGTGCGCGGCAGCGTCAGGTTCAGCCGCGGCGCGCTGGCCGGCACCGACGGCGCGGTGGCCACGTCACGGCCCACGGTGGCGCCCGCATCGGGCGCGCCACGCACGCCGCCTGGCATCACGGCGCCAGGCGGTGCCGCGGGCACCGTGCGCGCATCGGCCGGGCCTGCGGCCGCGTCGGGGAGCGCCGCCGCGGGTGCCGGGCCGGCCGGCTTGGCCGCGGCGGCGGCCGGCGGCGCCTGCACCTGCGACCCGGGCGACGGCAGCGCCGGCAGCTCCGGCAGCGCGCCCGCCACCGGGGCGGTGGCCGGCGGCGCCGGCGGCAAGGCCGGCGCCGGCGCCGCCGTGCCACGCAGCGCCGGTGCCACGCCCAGCCGTGGCGACGCGGCGTCGGCCAGCGCCGGCAGCGCCGGCAGCGGCAGCTCGGGCGGCGGCGCCGCCGCGGGTGCGGCCAGCGGCGCCTCGGGCACCGCCGCCGCCGGCGCCAGCGGCTGCAGGCGACGCGGCGGCGCCGGCACGGCGGCGGCCAGGTCGGGCAGCACCGGCAAGGCCTCGCCCGGCCGAGGCGGCTGCGGCGCCACGGCCTGCGGCGGGCTGATCGCCTCGACCCGCCGCGGTGCGGCGTTGGCCGGGGCCGCCGCGGGGCCGGCGCCCAGTCGCCCCTCCAGCGCCGCCAGCGGTGGCGGCGCGGGCAGGCCCTGCAGCAGGTCTGCCGGGGCCGCGGGCGGCTGCAGCGCAGGGGGCGCCAGTGGCGCGCGCTGGCTGTCGGGCTGCCGGCGCAGCGTGGGCGGGCTGCTCAGCGTCGGGGTAAGCGCCGGCGGCCGGCCCTGGGCCTGCACCGGCACCGGGCTGGGTGGCGGCGCCGGCTGCGGCGCATCGGCCGCCGGCGGCAGGTCGGGCAAGGGGCGCAGGGCCGGCTGCACCGGCACGGCACGTTCGGGCAGCTCGGCGCGCGGTGGCGCCCCCGGCGCCCAGGCGCCCAGGCGTGCCGCGCCGGGAGCGTCGTCCGGCGGCGCCGGGCGGCGGCTGTCGCGCACGGCGCCGCCGTGGCGCGGCGAGGGCGCGCCGCCGGCCGGCCCGGCGTCGGGCGCCGGCGCGGCGGGGCGCTCCGGTGGGCCGGCCTCGCCGCTGCCGCGCAGCGTGACGTTGATCGCCCCGAACACGCCCTGCCCCAGCGCTGCCGTGCCACCGGGCACGTTGCCCACCAGCGCGATCAGCAGCCCGTGCAGCAGCAGCGCCAGCAGCAGGCAGCGCTGCAGCCGGGCGGACGGCGCGCCGGGCGGTGGCCAGCCGTAGGGGGCGGCGATCGACGGGAACAGCACGCCGGCATTGTCGCGTGCCCCTGCGCCGCGCCGCTGCCGTAACCGGGCCGGAACCACTCTCGGGTCTAATCCGGGTTCCGCCGGAGGCAGGCAGCGCGCCCCGGCGTCCCCGGCCCCGCGCCGCATTGCACCGACCCCGCATGAATCCGCTCGAACAGCTCAGGCAGCACACCGTCGTCGTCGCCGACACCGGCAACTTCAAGGACCTGGCGCGCTTCGCGCCGCGCGACGCCACCACCAACCCCTCGCTGATCCTCAAGGCCGTGCTGCAGCCCGACTACGCGCCGCTGCTGCAAGAGGCGGTGGCCGCGGCGCCGGCCGGCACCGCGCTGCCCGAGCTGGTCGACGCCGTGCTGGTGCGCTTCGGGCTCGAGATCCTGAAGCTGGTGCCCGGCCGCGTCAGCACCGAGGTTGACGCGCGGCTGAGCTTCGACACCGCCGCCACCGTGGCCCGCGCGCATGCGCTGATCCAGCGCTACGCCGCCGCCGGCGTGCCGCGCGAGCGCGTGCTGATCAAGATCGCCGCCACCTGGGAGGGCATACGCGCCGCCGAGCAGCTGCAGCGCGAGGGCATCGCCTGCAACCTGACGCTGCTGTTCGCCTTCTGCCAGGCGGTGGCCTGCGGCGACGCCGGCGTGACACTGATCTCGCCCTTCGTCGGCCGCATCTACGACTGGCACAAGAAGGCCGCCGGCAGCACCTGGGACGAGGCGGCCAAGGCCGGCGCCCAGGACCCCGGCGTGCAGAGCGTGACGCGCATCTACCGCCACTTCAAGCGCCATGGCGTGCCCACCGAGGTGATGGGCGCCAGCTTCCGCAACGTGGGCCAGATCCGCGCGCTGGCCGGCTGCGACCTGCTGACCATCAGCCCCGAGCTGCTGGCCCAGCTGCAGAACGCATCGGAACCGGTGACGAAGCAGCTCGACGCCGCCGAGGCCGCCGCCGCCACCGACCTGCCCGAGCTCCACTACCGCGCCGCCGACGAGGCCGCCTTCCGCTGGGCGCTGAACGAGGACGCGATGGCCACCGAGAAGCTGGCCGAGGGCATACGCGCCTTCGCCGTCGACGCGGCCAAGCTCGACCGGCTGATCGAGAAGGCGCGGGCATGAGCGTGTCGCCGATGGAGCCGGTCGAGCAGACCGCCGCCTGGGCCGCGCTGGCCGCGCACCACGCCGCGGTGTTCGGCGCGCAGGCTGCCGAGCCCTTCGACCTGCGCCGCGCCTTCGCCCGCAACGGCGAGCGCTTTGCCGCGCTGTCCTTCGAGGCGCCCGAGGTCTTCGCCGACCTGAGCAAGCAGCTCTGGACCCCCGAGACGCTGCAGCTGCTGCTGGCGCTGGCCGAGGCGCGCGGCGTGGCCGCGCGGCGCGACGCGATGTTCGCCGGCGAGCCCATCAACGCGCCTGAGGGCCGCGCCGTGCTGCACACGGCCTTGCGCGCGCCGCGCGGCGCCGCCACGCGGCACAACGCCGAGGTGCACGCGGTGCTGGACGCGATGGGCGACTGGACCGACGCGCTGCGTGCCGACGAGGGCATCACCGACGTCGTCAACATCGGCATCGGCGGCAGCGACCTGGGCCCGGCCATGGCCACCCGTGCGCTGGAGCCCTGGCGGCTGCCGCGGCTGCGGTTGCACTTCGTCAGCAACGTCGACGGCCACGACATCGCGCCGCTGCTGGCGCAGCTGGACGCACGCCGCACCGTGTTCGTCATCGCCAGCAAGACCTTCACCACGCAGGAGACCATGGCCAACGCGGCGGCGGCGCGGGCCTGGTTCGATGCGCAGATGGCGGCGCATGGGGGCGAGGCGGACGTGGCGCGCCACTTCGTCGGCGTCACCACCAACCTGGCCGCGGCCGCGGCCTTCGGCATCACGCGTTGCTTCGGCTTCTGGGACTGGGTGGGCGGGCGCTACTCGCTGTGGGGCGCGATCGGGCTGCCGCTGATGTGCGCCATCGGCCGCGAGCGCTTCGCCGAGCTGCTGGCCGGCGCGTTTGCGATGGACCGCCACTTCCGCGAAGCGCGGCCCGAGGCCAACCTGCCGCTGCTGCTGGGGCTGCTGGACCTGTGGTGCCGCAACTTCCTGGGCTTTGCCAGCCGCTCGGTGGCGCCCTACCACCAGGGCCTGGCGCGGCTGCCGGCCTACCTGCAGCAGCTGGAGATGGAGAGCAACGGCAAGCGCGTGGCGCTGGACGGCTCGCCGCTGGCCGTGGCCACCAGCCCGGTGGTCTGGGGCGAGCCCGGCACCAACGGCCAGCATGCCTTCTTCCAGATGCTGCACCAGGGCAGCGACGTGGTGCCGGTGGAGTTCATCGCCGCGCGCCGCGCCAGCCACGACGCGATGGCGCTGCCCCCGGCCCTGCGCGAGGCGTTGGCCGACCAGCACCGCAAGCTGCTGGCCAACTGCCTGGCCCAGGGCCAGGCGCTGATGCTGGGCCAGGACGAGGCCACCGCCACCGCCCTGCCCGCGCCCACCGCCGCGCCCGACTACCCGCGCGAGGCGCTGGCGCGCCACCGCCACTTCCCCGGCAACCGGCCCAGCAGCACCCTGCTGCTGGACGAGCTGACGCCGCGCGCGCTGGGTGCGCTGCTGGCGCTGTACGAGCACCGCGTGTTTTGCAGCGCCGCCGTGTGGGGCATCAACGCCTTCGACCAGTGGGGCGTGGAGCTGGGCAAGGCACTGTGCGGCGCGCTGCTGCCGCGCCTGGCCAGCGGCGATGCCCGCGGCCTGGACGCCAGCACCGCCGGGTTGCTGGCGCGGCTGCGCGGATGAGCGCGGGTCGCGGCCCGGGCGGCCGGGCCCTGGTCTGGGACTTCGGCGGCGTGGTCTTCCGCTGGCGGCCGGCCGAGCTGCTGCGCACGACGCTGCCGCAGCGCGCGACCAGCGACGCCGACGCCGCCCACTGGGTGGTCGAGTTCTTCCAGGGCTACCGCGGTGACTGGGGCGAGTTCGACCGCGGCGCCATCGGCGTGCCCGAGCTGGCGCAGCGCATCGCGGCGCGCACCGGCCTCAGCGCCGACGAGGTGCGCGCCGTGGTGCAGGGCGTGCCGCAGGAGCTGCAGCCGCAGCCCGCCACGGTGGCGCTGATCGAGCAGCTGCATGCCGCCGGCATGCCGCAGTACTACCTGTCGAACATGCCCGCGCCCTATGCGGCACTGCTGAGCACGATGCAGCCGGTGCTGCGCCGCTTCGCCAGCGGCGTGTTCTCGTCCGACGTGCGCCTGGTCAAGCCCGACCCGGCCATCTACGCGCTGGCCGCCGAGCGCTTCGGCCGCGCGCCGGCGCAGCTGCTGTTCATCGACGACCACCCGGCCAACGTCGAAGCCGCCCGCGCTGCGGGCTGGCACGGCATCCACTTCCGCGGCGCCGGGCAGGTGCGCGAGGAATTGCGCGCGGTGGGTTGGTTCGCCTAGCGGCCACGTGCGGCGGTGGTTTGCGAGTCAACGACAGACGCAAGGCTGGAAGTGCCCGCGCGCTCGGAGCTATTGGGCCTGGAATTGGTGGCCGTTCAAGACTGATCTGGGACGTTCGGGCATCAGCGGCTGGCAGGCAGCTTCCGGCCGAGATCTGCCGTTGACGTCACTTGGGTGTCCGGCGTCCTAGTCAATATGCGAACAGCGTCCGAAGACGCGGAGACGTATCCTTCACCGGCAGCGATCGATTGAACCGACGGGAGGAGATGCCGGATGCCTAAGGTCTTCATCAGCTACAGCCACAACCCTGATGAGCGATGGAAGGACAAACTGCTCAGTCATCTGCAAGTCCTGAACACGGCAGGACTTGACTTGTCGGTTTGGGATGACCGCCGGATCAGCTCCGGAGATGAGTGGCGAGCCGAGATCAAAGATGCAATTGAGACCTGCCATGTCGCCGTATTGCTTATCTCCCGTCAGTTCCTCACTTCCTCCTTCATCATGGGAGAAGAAGTACCGCCCCTGCTGAAGCGTCGCAAAGAAGGCGGACTGCGTGTCATCCCGGTCATCTTGTCTCCGTGCCAATGGCAACACCACCGATGGCTTGAACCGATCCAGGCCCGGCCGAAGAATGCTGCACCACTCAGCGGAATGAATGAGCACCAAGCTGAAGATGCGCTGTGCCAGCTCGCCGGGGAGATCTGGAACCTTGCAGACCAGACGCCTGCGCATCCGTCTGCCCCACGGACAGAAACATCGATCTCCGGCGCGATCGCGAGCCAGTCTGCCAGGCGCATAGCTTCTTACCAAGCGATGCAGCTTTACGGGCGTGAATCGTTGCTAAACGAGATTTGCGCCACGCTGAACAGCGCAGACGCAATTGCGCTCTATGGCTTCCGTGGAAACGGAAAGTCATCGCTGATTCGCGCGATGATGAATATGGAGAGCTCAATGTGGGGCGAATGGCCCCATGTGAACGCGGCGGTCGAGCGCGACGCCGGTGCGCTCTTTAGGCGGATCGCTGAGCGACTCGGCGACCGCTCAGAACGACCGCGGCCGCCAACTGGTTCCGTGCACGAGATGGCTACAGCTCTACGCGAGCGTTGCCCAAGTGTTTCCTCCACGACCATTTGGATTGACCGAGCACACGCGTGGTTTGAAGGTGGTTCATGGCTCGATCCGACCCTTGCAGCGCTCTTCACTGCACTGCGCCAAGCATTTCCAGGGCGATTGCGTTGGGTGTTCGAGTTGCGAGAGAGGCCGCCCGCCGCGCTTCTTAGCGAGGGCGTTCGGGCTTTCGAGGTGCCGGGACTGGACCGACATGTGCTCGCCGATTGGCTGGCCGCCGCCGCGCCACACGATTCCGAAGGAGATTGGCGATACACCGGTGACCAGTTGCGGGGCATCTATCAATGGTTGGGAGGGGGGGGCGGGCAGCATGCGAGCCCACTTGCAACAGGCCTGCTGATCGACGTCGCAGTTGCACACGGCATCACGCCTCTCATGACGCTTCGCCGTGTGCTGGGGACTGTCGAAGGCAGGATCGAAGTCGCCTTGCTTGCCGACCTGTACCACAACGTGTTGCTCCCTCAGGAACAGCGCCTTCTCCAAGCCCTGGCGCTGTATCGCGGCGCGATTCCTCATGATCACTTCGCACGGCTGGAAGAAGTCCTTGACGTCGAAGGAGCTTGGGAGGGTCTTGACCGCCGATGCTTGTTGACGAGTGAGTCTCAAGGGGAGCGTTACTACATCCACGGATTTGTTGCCGGCTGGATTCGGCACCTAATGGGCTATACCGACGCCAGCGAGGAGGGCGGGAACAGTGACTTGCCTTTGGCGCTCAGTCCGGGCCAGCGCTCACACCTCCAGTCCCTTCATGCGGGAATCGCCGGCTGCTGGCTGGCCGAGCTCGGCGCGCGAGCACGAGTCACCCTTCCGAACGTGACCCGCGCACTCGAGGCGCTGCACCATGGCTTGATCGCCGAGCGTACGGCTGACATCGCGCGCATTGCGACAGACCTCTTCGGTGGGAGCGAGGCCTGGGTCGTCGATCGGTTGTGGCGGTTTGACGAGGTTCTAAGACAGCGCAATGCTCCGCTCAACGAACAAGTCGCGGTACTGGACTTGATTACTCGTGTCGACGCCGGTGCGCACAAGGCATGGCGATTTCTTGGCGAACTCCTGCGCAAGTTGGGGGCGCCTGCCGATCGCCTTGTCCAGTGTTTTGATCAGGCCTTGGCAGGTAGGCCAGGTTTCCCACCTTACTTGGCCAACCTGGGCCACGTTCTCCTGGAGCGAGGTCCAGCTGGTGCAGAGAAGTTCTTGGACATACTTGACCGGCACCGCCGGCAGCATCCCGAGGCGATTAACGACTACGTGCTTGCAATCGAATTCGACTGCCTTGAGTGCGTCGGCCATGGCGAGAAGGCCTCGCATCTCCGACGCCAACTTATCGATGAGCGCTCGATCAACCCGAGCTTCTACGGAGCAGAGGCCGACTATCAGCTGAAGCAGGGCCGCGCCGAGGAGGCCTTGCGGTTGCTAGAACTCGCTGCACAACGCGGCGCGACCGATAGCTACACCGACTCTATTCGAGCCAAGGCGCTGGAGCGGTCTGGAGATGGGAAGAAGGCTTCGGAGCTGCGGTGCCGGCACATCGAGCAGCACGCAACGAATCCTGCCTTCTACAGCGCCGAGGCTGAATATCAGCTGCGAATGGGAGACCCCGACCAGGCACTCAGGCTGCTGAACCTCGCAACGACGCGTGGAGCAGCCGACGGCTATACCGAACTCATCCGGGCCAAGGCGTTGGAGCACTCGGGGCGGCGCGCTATGCGCCACACTGATCGCGAGTAGCACAGGCATTGGCCTCTGCTTCGCGAGGCGACGAAAGGCATAGCACTGCCAGAGGGACGCCTGCGCGCATGAGGTGGTTTGACTGCTCCGAATCTCGCAAGCTCCGGGTTCAGCTGAATGCTTCGGGTCGGGAGCGGCAGTCCGGGCGACAAAGACTGAGTGACCTGAACCGCTGTACTACTGCCCTCCATAGAACCCGGCCCCGCCGCCCTAATCCCTCCAGTCGTACCGCGGCGCCTCGTCCACCCAGGCCAGCATCAGCGTCCAGGCCACGGCCAGCACCACCGGGCCGACGAAGATGCCGACCAGGCCGAAGGCGAACAGGCCGCCGATGACACCGGCGAAGATCAGCAGCAGCGGCAGCTCGGCGCCCATGCGGATCAGCAGCGGGCGCACCACGTTGTCCAGCGTCGAGACGGCCACGGTGAACACCAGCAGCACGATGCCCCAGCCGACCTGCCCGGTCCAGAACACCCAGGCCAGCGCCGGCAGCATCACCGGCAGCGGGCCGATCTGCGCGATGCTCAGCATGAACACCAGCGCCGTCAGCAGCGCCGCGAAGGGCACGCCGGCCAGCCCCAGGCCGATGCCCGACACCAGCGCCTGCACCAGGGCCGTGCCGCCCACGCCCAGCGCCACGCCACGGATCGCGCCGCCGGCCAGCAGCACCACCTGCTCGGCGCGCTGCCCACCCAGCCGCGCGGCCAGCTTGCGCACCAGCGCGGCGGCCTCCTCGCCGGTGGCGTAGAGCACGGCGGCGATCACCACCGTCAGCAGGAACTGCAGCAGCACCACGCCCAGGCTGCCCATCTCGGCGACGAACCAGCGCGTCAGGTCGCCGGCATAGGGGCTCAGGCGCGGCATCAGGTCGCGCAGGCCCAGCTCGGCCAGCTGCAGCCACAGCGACGGCACGTAGCCGCCCAGCAGCGGCAGGTTCAACAGCCAGTCGGGTGGCGCCTCGGGCATGCGCCAGGTGGTGGCCAGCCTGGCCCAGGCCACCAGCTGGTCGGCGTTGGCGACGATGGTGGCGATGGCGCCCACCAGCGGCACCACGAACAGCAGCAGCAGCAGCCCCGTCATCGCCGCCACCGCCAGGCCGCGCCGGCCCCACAGCAGCGCCTGCAGCCGGCGCATCAGCGGCCAGCTGGCGACGACCACCATCGCCGCCCAGATCGCCGCGCCCAGGAAGGGCCGCAGCACCCACAGCGACACCGCCAGCAGGGCCACGATCACCAGCACGGCGAAGGTGTTGCGCGTCAGATCCCCCGGGGCCTTGCCCATGCTGCTGCCTCCCTGGTTGGCGGGCGGTCCCGGGTCTGCAGCCCGTTCGTGCCCGCGTGTGCTTGGCGCGCCGGTCTCAGCGCTTCTCGCTGCTGTACGGCGCCACCGCCTGCGCCTCGATGCGGTAGGTGGACGCGCCCATGTACGAGTCGGTCCTGGTCTGCGTCAGCACGCCGCTGACCCACACCGTGTCCATCGAGCGGAACCTGGCCGGGCTGCGCGGCACCACGTGCACGATCTGGTTGGCCGGCGGCGGCGGGCTGTGGATGCAGGCGCCGAAGTAGGGCACCAGCAGGAACTCGCGGATGCCGTCCCGGCCCTCCTCCAGCGGCACCACGAAGCCGGGGATGCGCACCGCCTGCCCCACCAGCGCCGGGTTGGCCGGCGCGTTGTCCCAGGCGGCACGCATCTTGGCCAGCAGCTCGTCGGCGCGCGGGTCGCCGTCCTGCAGCATCTGGAAGTCGAAGCCCTTGAAGTCCTTGAACGGGTCCCAGTCCTTGGGCACCAGCGCGTCCCAGTTGATGGTGCGGAAGTTGGCGGCCTGGCCGGTGGCCGGCAGCGCCGGCTTCATCAGCGGCACGCCGTCCTTGGGCTGGCCGGCGGCGGGCACGGCAGCCAGCAGCAGCGCGGCGGTGGACAGGGACAGGGCGATGCGCAGCATGGCGTGAGCGGGTTGGATGCGAGGGAGGGAGCCGGTCGACCTGCGCCGCGGGCGCAGGTTCCGTGGGTCACAGCCGCGGCGACAGGCCATCGGCCAGCGACAGCCGGTAGGCGCGCCAGCCCGGCACCAGCGCGGCCAGCATACCCGAGGCCAGCACCGCGCCGAACAAGGCCCACTGGCCCGCCGTGGGCGCGCCGGCCTGCAGCGCGATGCCGAACTGCTGCTGCAGCCAGGGGCCCGCGCCCCACACCGCCGCCACGGCCGCCAGGGCCCCCAGCAGCGCGCCGGCCAGCGTCACCAGCAGGCCTTCGGCGGCCAGCAGCAGCAGCACCTGCGGCGGGCCGGCACCCACGGCGCGCAGCACCGCCAGCTCGCGCCGGCGCTCGTTCAGCCCGGCCAGCACCACCGCCACCAGCCCGGCCAGGCTGACCAGCGCCACCAGCCCCGAGATGGCCAGCAGCGCGCGCTCGCCCAGGCCCACGGCCTGCCACAGCTCGTCCAGCGCCACGCCGGGCAGCACCGCCTGCAAGGGCTCCACCGGGTGCTGGTTGATGAAGCGCTGCACGTTGAACACCGCGGCCCGGCTCTTCAGCCCGAACAGCGCCGCCGTCACCTGCTTGGGCTCGAGGTCGAACTTGCGCGCCTGCTCGGGCGCGATGCGCAGCCCCGGCAGCGGCGCGCCGCCCGACCAGTCCAGGTGGATGGCCGTTATCGCCTGCAGGCTGACATGCACCGTGCGGTCCACCGGCGTGCCGGTGGGCGCCAGGATGCCGACCACGGTGAAGGGCTTGTCGGCGTGCTCGGCGGCCAGCTCGCCCGGCGCCGCCGCCAGACCATGGGTCAGCGTGATGCGCTCGCCCAGCCGGTAGCCCAGCGCGCGCGCCACCTCGGCGCCCAGCACCGCCTCGTACAGCCCGTCCAGCGTGCCGGCGAAGGCGCGGCCCTGGCCGAAGCGCAGCGGCTGCCGGTCGCCGTAGAGGAAGTGCTCGAAGTAGGCCGGCGTGCTGCCCAGCACCGGCCGGCCGCGGTGCGAGTCGCCCAGCGCCAGCGGCACCCACCAGGCCACGGCGCGGTGCTGGGCCACCGCGCGCAGCGCCTCCATCGAGACGCCCTGCTGCACGCCGCCGACGCGGAACACCGCCTGCAGCACCAGCGGCAGCGCGCCGCCGCGCGCGCCCACCACCAGGTCGGTGCCGCTGACCGCCTCGCTGAAGCTGGCGCGGATGTCGGTGCGCAGGCGCTCCAGCGTCAGCAGCAGCGCGGTGGCCAGCGCGATGCCCGCCATCACCAGCGCCAGCGTGCCGCGCCGGTTCCAGGAGCTGCGCGCGGCCAGCGACAGCAGCGCCTTCATGCGGTGGCCCCGGCGGCGGCCCCTGCGGCGGCGGTGGCGCGGTTGATCGCCGGCAGCGCCACGCGGTCGTCGAAGCGCGCCGCCAGCCGCGCGTCGTGGCTGACGAAGACCAGCGCGCTGCCGCCGGCGCGGCACTCGTCCAGCAGCAGCTGCATGAAGCGCTCGCGCTGGGCCTCGTCCAGCGCCGAGGTGGGCTCGTCGGCGATCAGCAGCGCCGGCCGGCCCAGCAGCGCGCGCGCCGCGGCCACGCGCTGCTGCTGGCCCACCGACAGCGCCGCCGCGCGCCGGCCCCACAGCGCCTCGGGCAGGCCCATGTGGCGCAGCAGCCGCTCGGCCACCGCGCGCGGCCCGCCCTCGCAGCGGGCCGCGCGCGCCGGCGAGAAGCGCGCCGGCAGCAGCACGTTGTCCAGCACGCCCAGGTAGGGCAGCAGGTTGAACTGCTGGAAGATCACGCCCACCTGCTCGGCGCGGCGGCGGTCGCGCGCCGACGCCGGCAGCGTCTTCCAGTCAACGCCGTCCAGCGTCACCGTGCCTTCATCGGCCACCAGCACGCCGGCCAGCAGCGCCAGCAGCGTGCTCTTGCCGCAGCCGCTGTCGCCGTGCAGGAACAGCGTGCGGCCGGCGGCCAGCTGCAGTGCGGCGACGGCCAGCGTGTCGGCCTCGGCACCGGGCCAGCGGAAGCGCAGGTCGCGCAGCTGCAGCAGCGGCGTCGGGTCGCTCATGCGGCAGGCAGGTTCAGCGCGTGAGCGCGATGCGGCCCTGGCCGCGGCGCAGCGTGGCCTTCATCTGCCCGCGCGGCGTGGCGATCTGCACCTCGATGCGCTTCAGCCCCTTGAAGGCCTCGAACAGGCGCTGCTCGACGAAGGCCGGCACGGCGCGGCAGCTGAAGCCGTACTCGGCCTCCAGGTCGCCATGCCCGTCGTCCTTGCCGGCACCCTTGGCGGCGTCGGCCTTGCCGCCAGCGTCCGGCCCCAGACCCAGCGGCGCCGAGCGCAGCAACACCGGCAGCGCCGTGCAGCCGGCGGCGGGGTCGATGGCGAACAGCGCGGCGGCGTCGCCCAGCGCCTTCGCCAGCGCGGCCACCCTCGCGCGCTCGGCCTCGTTGCGGGGCGCGCGCTCGAAGCCGATCAGGTCGTGCAGCGGCGACTCGAAGACGATGCTGCTGCGGTCGGGCGCCACCGCCACGGTCAGCGTGGCCACGCCATGCTGGTGGGCGCCGGCGGCCAGCGTGGCGGCCGGCGCGCACAGCGCAGCGGCGGCCAGCAGGCGGGCGGCGAGGTGGGCGGTGCGGCACTTCGGCATGGTCGGGCAGCGGCAGCGGGGACGGCGTCGATTCTGCCAAGCGCCGCGCCGGCCCCGCGGCGCGCAGGGCCGCTACGATGCGCCGCCATGCCTGCCACGCTGGACGATCTGCTCGTCGTCGCGATCTCGTCGCGCGCGCTGTTCGACTTCGAGGAGGAGAACCGCCTCTTCGAGGCCAGCGACGACAGCGCCTACATGCGGCTGCAGCTGCAGCGGCTGGAGACGCCGGCCGCGCCCGGCGTGGCCTTCTCGCTGGTCAACAAGCTGCTGGCCTTCAACCGCCCGCGGCCGCGGGTGGAGGTGGTGATCCTGTCGCGCAACGACCCGGTGTCGGGGCTGCGCGTGTTCCGCTCGGCGCAGCACTACGGGCTGGACGTGCAGCGCGGCGTGTTCACGCGCGGCCGGCCGCCCTGGCACTACCTGCGGCCGCTGCAGGCGCAGCTGTTCCTCAGCGCCAACGACGCCGACGTGCGCGCCGCGCTGGCCGCCGGCGTGCCGGCGGCGCGCGTCTACCCCGACAGCGCGCGCGCCTCGGCGGCGCACCCGGACGAGGTGCGCATCGCCTTCGACGGCGACGCCGTGCTGTTCAGCGACGAGGCCGAGCGCATCTATGCCGAGGGCGGGCTGGACGCCTTCCAGCACCACGAGCGCGACCATGTCGGCCGGCCCTTGCCCGACGGCCCGTTCAAGCCGCTGCTGGCGGCGCTGCACCGCCTGCAGCGCGAGCCGGCCGAGCGCATGCGCCTGCGCACGGCGCTGGTGACGGCGCGCAGCGCCCCGGCGCACGAGCGCGCCATCCGCACGCTGATGCAGTGGCAGGTGGAGGTGGACGAGGCCATGTTCCTGGGCGGCCTGGCCAAGGGCAACTTCCTGCGCGAGTTCGAGCCCGACTTCTTCTTCGACGACCAGACCGGCCACATCGAGAACGCCGCGCCCCATGTGCCCGCCGGCCATGTGGCCGCCGGCGTGCGCAACGGCTAGGCGCCTGCGCGGCTCTTGCCGCGCAGGCGCCTAGCCTTCGGCCTATCCGTAGCTCCCCCCAGCCCCCTCCAAGAAGGGGCTCCAGTCTGTCAGCCCGCACCCTCCAGCCTCCCTCCGCGAGGGAGGCTCCGGTCAGTGTGACGAAGGGCGGGCGGCGATGCCGAAGCGCAGTCCCCCCCGGGGACAGGTCGCCGCAGGCGACCAGGGGGAGCGGCGGCGCCGAAGCGCAGTCCCCCCCGGGAACAGGTCGCCGCAGGCGACCAGGGGGAGCGGCGGCGCCGGGCGCGCACTCCCCTCACGGGGACAGACCGGCCGCAGGCCGGTCAGGGGTCAGCGGCGGTGTTAACGCCCTGAACCGGATCCGGCTCTGCCGGTCCGGTTCAGCAGCCCCCCTGGGGGGCGGCCGCCAGGCGGCCGGGGGCCCAAACGTTCACTTGAAATCCCCGCCCCAGGCCATCACGAACCTGGCCGGGTCCACGTACTTGCGCCACACCGCGTTGAGCTGCGCCAGCGTGACCTTGGCCAGCGCGTCGTCGAAGGCCTGGGCGAACGCCCAGTCGCGGCCCAGGTACAGGTTGCCGGCGGTGATGGCGGCCACGGCCCCGTCCTGCGCGCGCGACAGGCGGCGGAAGTTCAGGTAGCCCGCGCGGCCCTCGTCCAGCTCCTGCTGGGTGAAGCCGTCCTTCAGCGAACGCGCCAGCTCCTGCTGCAGCGCCGCCTCCACCTTGGGCTGGTTCTGCGGCGCGAAGATCGCGCTCAGGTTCATGCTGCCGGCCTCCTCCAGCGCGCGCACGTCGAGCACGCTGCGCACGTCGTAGCTCAGGCCCTCGGTCTCGCGGATGCGCACCCACAGCCGCGAGTTGCCGCCCAGGCCGAAGATGTAGTTGGCCAGCGCCAGCGCCGGGTAGTCGGCATGGCGGTCGGACAGCGGCAGCGGCAGCAGCCCGCGCAGGTTGGCGTTGGCCTTGTCGGGCGTGCGCTCGACGAAGCGCGCCGGCGGCGGCAGCACCAGCGGGCGCGGCACGCGCACGAAGGGCGCGGCGCCTTCGGCCGGCTGCGTCCAGCCGCCCAGGGCCTTGGCCAACGCCGCCTGCATGGCGGCGGCGTCCAGGTCGCCGACGGCGGCGAACTCGCCGCGCGCCGCGCTGTAGAAGCGGCGGTGGTAGGCGCGCAGCTGCTCCACCGTCACCGCCTTCACGTCCTGCTCCTGCTCGTCGAAGCTGGGCGCATGGCGCAGGTCGCCGCGCGGGTAGGGGTTGCCGTGGCGCGCGAGCAGGCGCGCGATCACCGCGTCGGGCTCCTTGCGCGCCTCGGCCAGCGCGGCCAGGCTCTGGCGCCGGGTCTCCTCCAGCGCCTCGGCCGGGAAGGCCGGCTCGCGCAGCAGCCGGCCGACCAGCTCGATCACCGCCGGCAGGTGCTGGCGCTTGGTGGTGATGGCGGCGGTCACCGCCTGCTCGCCGCCGCCGAAGCTCACGCTGGCCTGCAGCTTGTCGAAGGCGTCGGCGATCTGCTGCCGCGTCAGGCCGGCACCGCCCTTGTCGAGCATGGCGCCGACGAAGCTGCCCACGGTCTCCTGGCCAAACAGGCTCTTCTCGTCGCCGAAGCGCAGCGTCAGCCGGGCGGTGACGGCGTTGCCGCGCGTGCCCTTGGCCAGCCAGGCGGCCTGGACCCCGGTGCCGGGCACGGCGGCCTTCTGCGTGCGCTGGTCCAGGTTGGCCGGGGTGGCGTCGAAGGCCTCGGCCTGCGCCGCGGTGGCGTCGCCGCGGTAGTCCTTGACCAGCGCGGCCACGTCGACCTTGACGCCCTGCGGCGCGCGCTCGGGCTTGTCGGTGGGGTGGTACAGGCCGAAGGTGCGCGCATCGCGCTTGAGCCAGGCAGCGGCCACGCGCTGCACCTCGGCCAGCGTCGCCTTGCGCACCTGGTCGCGGGCCAGGAAGTACAGCCGCCAGTCGCCCTGGGCGATGGCCTCGCTGATCTGCACGCCGATGCGTTCGGGGTCGGCGAAGCCGCGCTCCCAGCCATTGAGCCAGGTGGTGCGCGCGCGCTCCAGTTCCTCGGCCGTCACCGGCAGCGCGCCGGCCACGCCGTCGACCACCGCGGCCATCGCCGCGCGTGCCTTGTCCAGGTCCTGGCCCGGGGCCAGCTGCGCCGCCAGCAGCAGCGCGCCGGGCTCGGCCAGCGAGAAGGCGAAGGCGAAGGTGCCGGCGGCCAGCTGCTTCTCGACCAGCTGCTTGTGCAGCCGGCCGCCGGGCGTGTCGCCCAGCACCAGCTGCAGCAGGCGGATGGCGGCGAAGTCGGGGTCGCTGCCCGCCGGGGTGTGCTGCATCAGGAACACCAGCGGCGTGCCGCCGACGCGGCGCACGTGCACGATGCGCTCGCCGTCCTGCGGCGGGTCCAGCGTGTAGGTGGGCGGCAACGCGCGCTGCGGGCGCGGGATCTTGCCGAAGTCGGCCGCCACCTGGGCCAGCACCGCGGCGCGGTCGAAGCGGCCGCTGACGATCAGCGTCGCGTTGTCGGGCTGGTAGTGCTTGCGGTAGAAAGCCTGCAGCCGCTCGATGTCGACGTTCTCGATGTCGCTGCGCGCGCCGATGGTGCTCTTGCCGTAGTTGTGCCACTGGTACATGGCGGCCATGGTCTGCTGCAGCAGCACGCGGGTGGGGTTGTTCTCGCCGTTCTCGAACTCGTTGCGCACCACCGTCATCTCGGTGTCGAGGTCGGCCTTGGCGATCAGGCTGTTGACCATCGCATCGGCCAGCCAGCCCATGTACCAGCGCAGGTTGTCGGGGTTGGCCGAGAAGCTGGCGAAGTAGTTGGTGCGGTCGTACCAGGTGGTGCCGTTGGCGCGCAGGCCGCGCTTGGTGAAGTCGGCCCAGACGTTCTTGTGCGTGGGCGTGCCCTTGAACAGCATGTGCTCGAGCAGGTGCGCCATGCCGGTCTCGCCATAGCCCTCGTGGCGCGAGCCGACGCGGATCGTCAGGTTGACGGTGGTGCTGGGCTTGCTGTCGTCGGGCACCAGCAGCAGCTGCAGGCCGTTGGCCAGGCGGTACTCGGTGATGCCCTCGACGCTGGTGACCGTGCTCAGGCCGGAGGGCAGCGCCTCGGCGGCGGGGCGCTGGGCCAGTGCCGGAGCGGCGCCGGCCAGGGCCAGCGCCAGCAGCGCGGCGCCGCAGCGCAGGCGCAGCAGGGTTCGCGACAGGTTCATGGTCGGTGCGGCCGGCGCCTGCCGGCTCGGGCTTGCGGAAGGGGCGCAGTGTAGGCGCGCGCGCATCGGGCCTTGCCCGCCCCCCGAAGCGCGGGGGGAGGGATGTGCAAACGCCGCGGCTGTCACGCAGCATTCACGCCTGGCACGCAAGCTGCCTGGACCGAACGCGGCGGATGCCGCAGCCGATCCACTAGGCACCGCGTTCACCCCACGAAGGAAGCCCATGACCCGCCCCTCGCTGTCCAAGACCCTGGCCGCCCTGTCGGTGCTGGCCGTCGCCGTTCCGGTGCAGGCCGCACTCAGCGTGGGCAGCACGGCGTACACCTACGCCCAGTCCTTTGATTCGCTGGCCACCAGTGGCGCGAGCAACGTATGGGCCAACAACGCCACCCTCCCGGGCTGGAGCCTGTTCACCGCCGGCGGCGCGGCGATCACCACCTACGCGACCGCCAACGACAACACCGGCGCATTCAAGAGCTTCGGCAACGGCGCCGATCGCGCCCTGGGTGGCACGGGGTCGGGCGGCGCGTACTTCGGCTCGCCCGCCAGCGGCGCCATCGCGGGCTACATCGTGCTGGCCTTCACCAACAACACGGGCGTGGCGCTCGACGGGTTCACGCTGAACTTCGACGGCGAGCAGTGGCGCAACGGCGGCAACGCCAGTGCCCAGGCCATGGTGCTCGAGTACGGGTTCGGCAACACCTACGCGACGACCACCTTCGCCGCCGCGCCGGCTGGCTTCACCTGGAGCTCGCCGATCACGGGTGCCACGGCGGCGGTCCTCGACGGCAACTTGGCGGCCAACCGTGTCGCCGGTGTCGGCGGCACGCTCAACACCAGCTGGGCCAGCGGGGGCACGCTGTGGCTGCGCTGGGTGGAGCGCAACGACGTTGGCAATGACCACAACCTGGCCATCGACAATCTCAGCTTCAGCGTCGTCGCCGCCCCCATCCCCGAGCCCGGCAGCTACGCGCTGATGCTGGCCGGCCTGTCGGCCGTCGGCTTCCTGGCCCGCCGCCGCCGCAGCCGCTGAGGCCCCCCGCCCGATGAACACCGCCGCCGCGCCCCGCCTCCCGGGCGCCTGCGGCGGCCAGGATCCCCGCGCAGCAGCGTGAGGCCCGCCGCCGCGGCGGGCTTCGTGTTTTCCAGCCGGCTGATCCCGGCATCCCAGAACAAGCCCCACCAGGCCCGCCTCCCACCATGCCCCTGACCCACACACCACCGCAGGCGCTGCGTTCGCCGCTGCCGGGCCGCTCGCTGCGCACGCTGCTGGCCGGCACGGCACTGGCCCTGCTCGCCGCGGCCGCATCGGCCCAGGTCGTCATCAGCCAGGTCTACGGCGGCGGCGGCAACACCGGCGCCACCTACACGCACGACTTCATCGAGATCTTCAACCGCGGCAACAGCGCGGTGGCGGTCGGCGGCTGGTCGGTGCAGTACGCCAGCGCCGGTGGCAGCAGCTGGCAGGTGACGGCGATCCCGGCCAACACCACGCTGGCCGCCGGCCAGTACTACCTGATCCGCCAGGCGCAGGGCAGCGGCGGCTCGGTCGCCGTGCCCGCCGACCTGATCCCCGGCACGCCGATCGCGATGAGCGGCACCAATGGCAAGGTCGCGCTGAGCAGCAGCAGCGCCGCGCTGTCCGGCACCGCGCCCAGCGGCGGCGCCGTGCAGGACGTCGTCAGCTACGGCAGCACGGCGACGCCCACCGAGGGCAGCCCGACGGGCACCCTGAGCAACACCACGGCCGCACTGCGCAACGGCGGCGGCTGCACCGACACCAACAACAACAGCGCCGACTTCACGGTCGCCGAGCCCAGCCCGCGCAACCTGGCCAGCGCGCTGAACCCCTGCGGGGGCGGCGGCGGCGGCGGCGGCGGGGGCGGGGGTGGCGGCGGCGGGGGCGGCAGCGCCGTCGCGATCCCCGCCATCCAGGGCAGCGGCGCGACCAGCCCCTATGCCGGCCAGAGCGTGGTCACCAGCGGCGTGGTCACCCGCGTCAACAGCAACGGCTTCTTCATCCAGGACCTCAACGGCGACGGCAACCCGGCCACCTCGGACGGCATCTTCGTCTTCACCAGCAGCACGCCGCCGGCCAGCGCCGCGGTCGGCAACCTGGTGCAGGTGGCGGGCACGGTGACCGAGTTCAACGTCGGCAGCTCGGCCAACGCCGACACCGCCACCAAGCCGCTGACGCAGCTGACCAGCCCCACCGTCAACCTGCTGGGCACCGGCTACACGATCGCGCCGACACCGCTGGCGCTGCCGCTGGGCTCGGGCGACAGCCTCGAGCGCTTCGAGGGCATGCTGGTGCAGATCACCACGCCGCTGACCGTGCAGCAGAACTACTTCCAGGCCCGTTTCGGCCAGCTCACGCTGGGCGTGGGCCGGCACGAGACGCCGACCAACCGCCACCGCCCCAACAGCACCGAGGCGCTGGCGCTGGCCGACCTGCAGGCGCGCAGCCGCCTGCTGCTGGACGACGGCAGCAGCGCGCAGAACCCCAACCCGACGCCGTACATCGGTCCGAACGGCGCGCCGCGCGGCGGCGACACCATCGCCACGCTGACCGGCGTGATCGACTACGGCCTGGCCACCAGCAGCAGCGCCGGCGCCGGGCTGTACCGCATCCACCCGACGGTCTCGCCGACGATCACCATCAGCCACCCGCGCCCGGCGGCGCCGGCGGCGGTGGGCGGCAACGTGCGCGTGGCCGCGATGAACGTGCTGAACTACTTCACCACCTTCACCGACGGCAGCACCGCCAGCGGCCAGACCGGCCAGGGCTGCCGCCTGGGCAGCGGCAGTTCGGCGGGCAACTGCCGCGGCGCGAACAACCTCGACGAGTTCCAGCGCCAGCGCGCCAAGATCGTGCTGGCCTTGGCCGGCCTCGACGCCGACGTCGTCGGCCTGATGGAGATCCAGAACAACGGCAACACCGCGGCGCAGAACCTGGTCGACGCGCTCAACGCCGTGGTCGGCGCCGGCACCTATGCCGTGGTGCCCGATGCGCCGGGCGTCGACAGCGCCGGCACCGATGCGATCAAGGTGTCGATGATCTACAAGCCGGCGCGCGCCAGCCGCGTCGGCGACTCGGCCAGCGACACCCACTCGGTGAACAACCGCCCGCCGCTGGCGCAGACCTTCGCGATGGCCAACGGCGAACGCTTCGCCGTCGTCGTCAACCACCTCAAGAGCAAGGGCAGCTGCCCCAGCGGCGGCGGTGCCGATGCCGACCAGGGCGACGGCCAGGGCTGCTGGAACGCCACCCGCCTGCAGCAGGCCCAGCGCCTGCGCACCTGGGTTGCGCAGCTGCAGGCACGCACCCCGGCCGCCGGTGGCACGCCCGACATGCTGCTGGTGGGCGACATGAACGCCTATGCCAAGGAAGACCCCATCTTCGACCTGACCAGCAACGGCTTCATCGACGAGGTCGGCCGCTTCCACCCGGTGCTGGGCTACAGCTACGTCTTCGACGGCACCGTGGGCCGTCTGGACCACGCGATCAGCACCGCCAGCCTGTCGGGCCGGGTGATGGGCGTGGCCAAGTGGCACATCAATGCCGACGAGTCGCTGGCCCAGGACTACAACCGCGAGTTCAAGCAGCCGGCCTGCGCCACCTGCGCACCCGACCCCTACGACGGCAGCGTGCCGGCGCGCTCCAGCGACCACGACCCGACGCTGCTGGGCCTGAGCCTGTTCAAGCTCATCCAGGGCACCGACGGCCGCGACGTGCTCACCGGCACGCCGGGCGACGACATCCTCGTCGGCGGCGGCGGTGCCGACCTGATGACCGGCGGCGGCGGCATCAACATCTTCGCCTACGCCTCGGTCCGCGACGCCGGCGACACCATCACCGACTTCGTGCCCGGCAAGGACCTGCTGGACCTGCGCACGCTGCTGGCCGGTCTGGGCTGGAGCGGCAGCAACCCGGTGGCCGAGGGCTGGATCCGCTTCGTCAGCCACCCGCAGGGCACCAGCGTGCAGCTGGATCCGGACGGCCCGGCCGGCGCCGCCGCCTTCCGCGCCCTGGCCACGCTGCAGGGCGTGAGCCCGGCCAGCCTGAGCGCCACGCGCGATCTGATCGCGCGTTGATGCCCCGACCTGATCGCGCGTTGATGCCCGCAGCGCCCCCACCGAGAACGACCATGAACCACCGCTCCCTCCTCCGCAACGCCTTGGCCACCGCCGCCCTGGCCGGCGCCGCGGCCGCCGCCCAGGCCCAGGTGCAGAACGGCGACTTCACCCAGGGCCTGGCCTTCTGGAACCCGCAGGGCGACGTCGCCGTGCAGGGCGGCGTGCTGAAGCTCAGCACGGCCAACTTCAGCTTCGAGACCGGCAGCCTGACGGGCAACGTCGCGCCGCTGGGCATCGAGGCGCTGGAAGCCGCCGCCGGCGTGCCGGCCTACGCGCTGGACGTCGGCTGGGAAGCCGCCGTCGAGGGCTCGTTGGCCAAGCAGAGCTTTGCCGTGCAGGCCGGCAGCACGCTCAGCTTCAGCTGGAGCTTCAGCACCACCGAGGCCGGCCCGCTGGCCGCGCTGGACCATGCCTTCGCCGTGATCAACGGCCAGGTCATCACGCTGGCCACCGCGGGCGCCAACCAGCAGGCCACGGCGGCGCCCAGCGCGCAGTCGACGATCTCGGTGTTCGAGCACACCTTCGGCCAGGCCGGCATGGCCACGCTGGTGTTCGGCGTGGCCGACACGCTGGACGACCTGGCGCCGTCGACGCTGAGCATCCACGGCGTGACGTTGGCCGCGCCGGTGCCCGAGCCGCAGACCTGGGCGCTGATGCTGGGCGGCCTGGCGCTGCTGTCGCGGCGCCTGCGCAGGCGCTGAGGCCGCGCGCCGGGGCCCTGCCCCCGCAGCCACGACGGCGGCCCACGGGCCGCCGTCGTCGCGTCAGTGCACGCCGCCGAAGCTGCGCAGCCGTTCCAGGTCGGGCACGCGCAGGCCGCCGTACTCGATGTGCACCACGCCGGCCTCCTGCAGCGCATGCAGCGCCTGGTTCACGCGCTGGCGCGACAGCCCCACCAGGTAGCCCAGCTCCTGCTGCGTGATGCGCAGCATCTCGCCCACCCCCGGGTACAGCAGCGGGTGGAACAGCGCCGCCAGGCTGCGCGCCACCCGCTGATCCGGGTCGACCAGGCGGTCGATCTCGCGCGCCGCGATGAACTGGCCCAGGCGCTCGTTGAGCTGCGTCATCACGAAGCGGTTGAAGCCGATGCTGTGGTCGAGCAGCCAGTGGAAGGTCTCGACCGTGATGCCGGCCAGCCGGCTGCGCCGCAGCGCCTGGATGTTGTAGCGGTAGGGCTCGCGCTTGAGCAGCGTGCCCTCGCCGAACCAGCCGCCCGGCGGCACGCCGGTGAAGGTGATGGGCATGCCCTGCGCGCTGTCGCCGCTCATCTTGAGCAGGCCGTCGAGCACGCCGAACCAGTAGGACACCGGGCGCCCGATGCGGCAGACCAGCTCGCCGGCCTCGACCTCGATGGTGCGCAGGTCGGCCACCGCGCGTTCGCGCTGCGCCGCGTCCAGCGCGTCCAGCCAGGGGATGTGCACCCACTCCTCGCGCAGCGCCGGGCGCTGGCGGCTGGGCTGCACCGGCGGCGCGCTGCGCGCGTCGGGCAGCAGGCCGGCCTGGCGGCGGTGAGGGGTCGGCGACGGCATGGCCGGCAAGGATGCGTGCGGACGAAACCGCTTGAAACCGCGGGAAATGCCTGTGGGGGCGAACCCGCAAATTGTCGTCGCAACGACAACATGGCGTCAAAGCGGCGCCCAGAATGAAATCAAACAAGGACACCGGCGACCCACCCACAGGTCCGCCGGCCGCCCGGCTGCCAGGAGACACGCGTGCAGACCACCTTCCCCCGCCTGATGCTGCAGCATGCCCAGCAACGCCCCGATGCGGCGGCGCTGCGCGAGAAGGTGTACGGCATCTGGCAGACCACCACCTGGGCCGAACTCGCCGCGCTGACGCGCGCGCTGGCCTGCGGCCTGGCCCAGGCCGGGCTGGCGCGCGGCGAGCACATCGTGGTCATCGGCGACAACCGGCCGCGGCTGTACGCGGCGATGCTGGCGGCGCAGGCCCTGGGCGCGGTGCCGGTGCCGCTGTACCAGGACGCGGTGGCCGAGGAGTACCGCTTCCCGATCAACAACGCCGAGGTGCGCTTCGCCATCGTCGAGGACCAGGAGCAGGTCGACAAGATGCTCGAGCTGCGCGAGACCTGCCCGCAGCTGCAGCGCATCTGGTACGACGAGCCGCGCGGCTTGCGCGGCTACGACGAGAGCGGGCTGGACGCGCTGGACGCGCTGGCCGAGGCCGGCCGTGCCCACGACGCCGCGCACGCCGGCTTCTTCGACGCGCAGGTGCAGGCCGGCCAGCCCGACGACGTGGCCGCGCTGTTCTTCACCTCGGGCACCACCGGCAACCCCAAGGGCGTGGTGCACACCCACTTCACGCTGCTGGACCGCGCCCAGGCCGGCGCGCGCTTCGACCGCCTGAGCGAGCGCGAGGAGGTGCTGGCCTACCTGCCGCCGGCCTGGATCGGCCAGAACATCTTCAGCTTCGCGCAGTGGCTGGCCTGCGGCTACGTGGTCAACTGCCCCGAATCGGCGGCCACGGTGATGATCGACCTGCGCGAGATCGGCCCGACCTACTACTTCGCGCCGCCGCGCGTCTTCGAGGGCCTGCTCACCACCGTGATGATCCGCATGGAGGACGCCTCGGCGGCCAAGCGCTGGGTCTTCGAGCGCTGCATGGCGCTGGCGCGCCGCATCGGCCCCGACATCCTCGACGGCCGCGCCGTGCCGGCCCTGGACCGCCTGAAGTACCGGCTGGGCGAGCTGCTGGTCTACGGCCCGCTGCGCAACACGCTGGGCCTGTCCCGCGTGCGCGTGGCCTACACCGCCGGCGAGGCCATAGGCCCCGACCTGTTCAGCTTCTACCGCAGCATAGGCATCAACCTGAAGCAGCTCTACGGCAGCACCGAGACCGCGGTCTTCGTCTGCCTGCAGCCCGACAACCAGGTGCGCGCCGACACCGTGGGCGTGCCCATCGAGGGCGTCGAGGTGCGCGTGGCCGAGGGCGGCGAGATCCATGTGCGCAGCCCGGGCCTGCTCAAGGCCTACTACAAGAACCCCGAGGCCACCGCCGAGGTGCTCACCGCCGAGGGCTGGTACCGCACCGGCGACGCCGGTTTCCTCGACGACACCGGTCACCTGAAGATCATCGACCGCGCCAAGGACGTGGGCAAGCTGATGGGCGGGCCGCACGACGGCGCGATGTTCGCGCCCAAGTACGTCGAGAACAAGCTGAAGTTCTTCCCCTTCATCAAGGAGGCCGTGGCCTTCGGCGACCGCCGCGAGTTGGTCTGCGCCTTCATCAACATCGACTTCGAGGCGGTGGGCAACTGGGCCGAGAAGCGCAACCTGCCCTATGCCGGCTACACCGACCTGGCCGGCAAGCCCGAGGTGCTGGAGCTGGTGAAGGACTGCGTGCAGAAGGTCAACGCCGACCTGGCGGCCGACCGCATGCTGGCCGGCTGCCAGGTGGCGCGCTTCCTGGTGCTGCACAAGGAGCTCGACGCCGACGACGGCGAGCTGACGCGCACGCGCAAGGTGCGCCGCGGCCACATCGGCAGCAAGTACCAGGTGCTGGTGGACGCGATGTACGGCGGCAAGGCCGAGCAGTTCATCGAGACCGCGGTGCGCTTCGAGGACGGCCGCAGCGGCAGCGTCAGCGCCACGCTCGCGATCGTCGATGCCGAGACCTACCCCAGCCTGAAGAGAGCCGCCTGATGCCACGACGCGCCATCGGCGAGGTGATCCTCGCCGTCGACCACATCAGCCTGAGCTTCGGCGGCGTGAAGGCGCTCACCGACATCAGCTTCGACGTGCGCGAGCACGAGGTGCGCGCCATCATCGGCCCCAACGGCGCCGGCAAGAGCAGCATGCTCAACTGCATCAACGGCGTCTACACGCCGCAGCAGGGGCGCATCAGCTTCCGCGGCCAGAGCTTCAGCCACATGAACAGCCGCCAGGTGGCCGAGATGGGCATCGCCCGCACCTTCCAGAACCTGGCCCTGTTCAAGGGCATGAGCGTGCTGGACAACATCATGTCCGGGCGCAACCTGAAGATGAAGACCGGGCTGTTCGCCCAGGCCATCCGCTGGGGTGCCGCCGAGCGCGAGGAGGTGGCGCACCGCGAGGTGGTCGAGCGCATCATCGACTTCCTCGAGATCCAGGCCCACCGCAAGACCCCCGTGGGCCAGCTGCCCTACGGCCTGCAGAAGCGCGTCGACCTGGGCCGCGCCCTGGCGATGGAGCCGCAGGTGCTGCTGCTGGACGAGCCCATGGCCGGCATGAACGTCGAAGAGAAACAGGACATGAGCCGCTTCATCCTCGACGTCAACGAGGAGTACGGCACGACCATCGTGCTGATCGAGCACGACATGGGCGTGGTGATGGACATCTCCGACCGCGTCGTGGTGCTGGACTACGGCAAGAAGATCGGCGACGGCACCCCGGACGAGGTGCGCAACAACGAGGACGTGATCAGCGCGTACCTCGGCACCAGCCATTGAGGAACGATATGAAGCCCCCAAGCTCACTGCGTTCGCGGCCCCCCGAGGGGACGCTCAGCACCTTCGGAACGGCCGGGCGGTACTGACATGGGCTTCTTCATCGAAGCACTGATCGGCGGCCTGATGACCGGCATGCTGTATTCGCTGGTCGCGCTGGGGCTGGTGCTGATCTTCAAGGCCAGCGGCGTGTTCAACTTCGCCCAGGGCGCGATGGTGCTGTTCGCCGCGCTGGCGATGGCGCGCTTCTCGGAATGGTTCCCGGCGCTGCTGGGCTTCGACAGCCGGCTGCTGGCCAACCTGCTGGCCTTCGCCGCGGCGCTGGCGCTGATGGTCGCCGCCGCCTGGCTCATCGAGTGGCTGGTGCTGGGCCGGCTGGTCAACCAGGAGGCGGTGACCCTGCTGATGGCCACGCTGGGCATCGCCTACTTCATGGACGGCTTCGGCCAGACCCTGTTCGGCAGCGACATCTACAAGATCGACGTCGGCCTGCCCAAGGAGCCGCTGTTCCTGCTCGAGAGCAGCTTCCCCGGCGGCATCCTGGTGAACAAGGAGGACCTGTACGCGGCGGTGATCGCCGCGGCGCTGGTGGCGCTGCTCAGCCTGTTCTTCCAGAAGACCGCCACCGGCCGCGCGCTGCGCGCCGTGGCCGACGACCACCAGGCGGCGCAGAGCATAGGCATCCCGCTGTCGCGCATCTGGGTCATCGTCTGGAGCGTGGCCGGCTTCACCGCGCTGGTGGCCGGCATCATCTGGGGCAGCAAGCTCGGCGTGCAGTTCTCGCTGACCGTGCTGGCGCTGAAGGCGCTGCCGGTGGTGATCCTGGGCGGCCTGACCAGCGTGCCCGGCGCGATCATCGGCGGGCTGATGGTGGGCGTGGGCGAGAAGATCTCCGAGATCTACCTCGGCCCGCTGATCGGCGGCGGCATCGAGATCTGGTTCGGCTACGTGCTGGTGCTGGTGGTGCTGCTGGTACGCCCGCAGGGCCTGTTCGGCGAGAAGATCATCGACAGGGTCTGACGCAGTCATGAGGACGTATTCAGTCGAGTCTGTGCGTGGGTCCGGCTCCGCCGGCCCGCAGCACGCGCCCCCTCGGGGGGCAGCGACCAGCGGGAGCGTGGGGGCCCATTCATCATGATCTATAGAGAAAACGGCCAGTTCAAGACGAGCTACGCCGCCGACCAGCAGGTCTTCCCGATCCGCCAGGACCGCATCGCCATCGCGCTGCTGCTGGCCTTCGCCACGGTCGTGGTGCCGCTGCTGGCCAGCGAGTACATGCTGCGGGCCTTCCTGATCCCCTTCCTGATCCTGTCGCTGGCGGCGCTGGGGCTGAACATCCTGGTCGGCTACTGCGGCCAGATCTCGCTGGGCACCGGCGCCTTCATGGCGGTCGGCGCCTACGCCGCCTACAACTTCGTCGTGCGCGTCGAGGGCATGCCGCTGGTGGCGGCCATCCTGCTCGGGGGCGTGTGCGCCACCGCGGTGGGCATCGTGTTCGGCATCCCCTCGCTGCGCATCAAGGGCCTGTACCTGGCGGTGGCCACGCTGGCGGCGCAGTTCTTCGTCGACTGGGCCTTCCTGCGCATCAACTGGTTCACCAACAACTCGGCCTCGGGCTCGGTGTCGGTGGCCCAGCTCGACGTGTTCGGCTGGATCGTCAACACGCCGGCCGAGAAGTACCTGTTCTGCCTGGCCTTCGTCGCGCTGTTCGCGCTGATCTGCAAGAACCTGGTGCGCGGCCACATCGGCCGCGAGTGGATGGCCATCCGCGACATGGACGTGGCCGCGGCGGTGATCGGCATCCGCCCCGTGTACGCCAAGCTCAGCGCCTTCGCCGTGAGCAGCTTCATCGTCGGCGTGGCCGGCGCGCTGTGGGGCTTCGTGCACCTGGGGTCGTGGGAACCGGCGGCGTTCTCGATCGACCGCAGCTTCCAGCTGCTGTTCATGATCATCATCGGCGGCCTCGGGTCGATCATGGGCAGCTTCTTCGGCGCCGCCTTCATCGTCGTGCTGCCCATCCTGCTGGACCTGATCGGCGTGCGCGTGGGCTTCGACACCGCCACCGCGGCGCACCTGACGCTGATGATCTTCGGCTCGCTGATCGTGTTCTTCCTGATCGTCGAGCCGCATGGCCTGGCGCGGCTGTGGTCCGTCGGCAAGCAGAAGCTGCGCCTGTGGCCGTTCCCGCATTGATCGTTTCCGAGCACCGGCTACCCTGGTGAACTGACGCGTGCCACGGCGCGCACCCCGTGCAACCCCAAGAGGAGACAGCGATGAAGATGAAGACCACGCTACTTGCCGCCGGCCTGCTGGCCGCCGGCCTGGCGGCCACCGCCACCACCGCCCTGGCCCAGGCCAAGGAGCAGTTCTTCCCGGTGCTGGTCTACCGCACCGGCGCCTACGCGCCCAACGGCGTGCCCTTCGCCAACGGCTATGTCGACTACCTCAAGCTGGTCAACGCGCGCGGCGGCATCAACGGCGTGAAGCTCATCTGGGAGGAGTGCGAGACCGGCTACGCCACCGACAAGGGCGTCGAGTGCTACGAGCGCCTGAAGGGCAAGCATGGCGGCGCCACCGTGGTCCAGCCGCTGTCCACCGGCATCACCTTCGCGCTGACCGAGAAGGCGCCTGTCGACAAGATCCCGCTGATCACCAGCGGCTACGGGCGCAGCGAGAGCGCCGACGGCATGGTCTTCAAGTGGAACTTCCCGCTGGTGGGCACCTACTGGGTGGCGGCCGACGTGCTGGTGCAGCACATCGGCAAGAAGGAAGGCGGCCTGGACAAGCTCAAGGGCAAGAAGATCGCCCTCGTCTACCACGACAGCCCCTACGGCAAGGAACCCATTCCGCTGCTGACCGAGCGCAGCAAGATGCATGGCTTCGAGCTGCAGCTGCTGCCCGTCACCCACCCCGGCGTCGAGCAGAAGGCAGCCTGGCTGCAGATCCGCCAGAGCCGCCCCGACTACGTCTTCCTGTGGGGCTGGGGGGTGATGAACAGCACGGCGCTGAAGGAAGCGGTGGCCACCGGCTACCCGCGCGAGAAGATGTACGGCGTGTGGTGGTCGGGTGCCGAGCCCGACGTCAAGGACGTGGGCGCGGGCGCCAAGGGCTACAACGCGCTGGCGCTGCAGCATGGCGCCGAACCCAACGCCAAGATCACCAAGGACATCCTGAGCATGGTCCACGACAAGGGCCAGGGCACCGGGCCGCGCGACGAGGTCGGGCAGGTGCTGTACATGCGCGGCCTGAGCGCGGCGATGCTCGCCGTCGAGGGCGTCAAGCGCGCCCAGGAGCGCTTCGGCAAGGGCAAGGTGATGACCGGCGAGCAGGCGCGCTGGGGCTACGAGAACCTGGCGCTGGACCAGAAGAAGCTGGACGCACTGGGCTTCGCCGGCGTGATGCGCCCGGTGTCCACCAGCTGCGCCGACCACATGGGTGCGGCCTGGGCGCGCGTGCACACCTGGGACGGCAGCAAGTGGAGCTTCACCAGCGACTGGCTGCAGGCCGACGAATCGATCCTGAAGCCGATGGTGCGCCAGGCCGCCGACAAGTACGCGGCCGAGAAGAAGATCGAGCGCCGTTCGCCGCAGGACTGCCAGACCTGAGCCTGGCGGCTCACGGCTGGCAGTCCCTGGACTGCGGCACAGGGCCGCTCCCTCCCCCTGCCCCCTCCCTCCGCGAGGGAGGGGAAGGGCCCCTGGCGGGGCCCCTCGTCCAAGTGCCGCGCGCGACGCTTGGACGAGTCAAGAGGCCGAAATGAGCAACATCCTCCTCAACGTCAACGGCATCGAGGTCATCTACAACCACGTGATCCTGGTGCTCAAGGGCGTCTCGCTCACGGTCAGCGAGGGCCAGATCGCGGCCATCCTCGGTGGCAATGGCGCGGGCAAGACCACCACGCTGCGCGCCGTCTCCAACCTGCTCAAGGGCGAGCGCGGCGAGGTCACCAAGGGCAGCATCGAGCTGCGCGGCGAGCGCATCGAGGCGCTGTCCACCGCCGACATGGTGCAGCGCGGCGTGGTCCAGGTGATGGAGGGGCGGCACTGCTTCGCCCACCTGACCATCGAGGAGAACCTGCTCACCGGCGCCTACACGCGCAAGGACGGCAAGGCCGCCATCGCCGAGACGCTGGACAAGGTCTACAGCTACTTCCCGCGGCTGAAGGAGCGGCGCGGCTCGCAGGCCGCCTACACCAGCGGCGGCGAGCAGCAGATGTGCGCCATCGGCCGCGCGCTGATGGCCAACCCCAGCATGGTGTTGCTCGACGAACCCTCCATGGGCCTGGCGCCGCAGATCGTGGAAGAGGTGTTCGAGATCGTGAAGGACCTGAACCTGAAGGAGGGGGTCACCTTCCTGCTCGCCGAGCAGAACACCAACATGGCGCTGCGCTACGCCGACTACGGCTACATCCTGGAGAACGGCCGCATCGTGATGGACGGCGAGGCCAAGGCCTTGCGCGAGAACGAGGACGTGAAGGAGTTCTACCTGGGCATGGGCCGGTCCAAGGACGGCAGCGACCGCAAGAGCTTCCGCGACGTGAAGAGCTACAAGCGCCGCAAGCGCTGGTTGTCTTGACCCCCCCCGTAGCGCCTTCGGCGCCTCCCTTGCGTGGCGCGTCGGGCCAGAGGCCCGGCTCCTCGCCAGGCGATGCAGGTCCGCAGGGACCTGCATCGTCCGGGCTCGGCCCCCAGGGGGGCGCCGCCAGCCGACCGGCAAAGCCGGATCGGCGGCGGCTGCTTGGTTGCGCCAGTGGCCTGGCTGCGCCGCGTGCGCTTGGCCACACCGCCTATGTCTGACGAAGACTGGGGCTTCGCCGCGCCGCCGTTCAAGCCGGCCGACGCGCTGCTGGCGCTGAAGCGCACGCTGCGCGAGCTGGGGCTGGCCGAGCGGGCCGGGGGCTTCGAGCAGCGCGGCAGGCGGCTGGTGGAGCTGGCCGCGGATGACACGCAGATCACGGTGCGGCTGGCGCGCAGACCGGCGCTGACGCCCGAGTGGGACACGCTGACGCTGCGCTCGCACGACGAGCGCGGCCGTCTCGTCGACGAGATCAAGCGCCGCTTGCGGCGGTGGGAGGACGCCGAATGAACAGCGGCAGACAAGAACACCACGACGAACTGGAGACCCGCGACCCGGCCGAGCGCGAGGCCGCCCTGATGGCCGCGCTGCCCGGGCTGGTGCACGCCGCGCAGGCGCTGCCGGCGATGGGTGAGCTGCTGGCCGGCGTCGATGCCAGGTCCATCGACTCGCGCGCCGCGCTGGCCAGGCTGCCGGTGCTGCGCAAGCCCGAGCTGCTGCAGCGCCAGCAGGCCAGCCGCGCCGCCGGCGGCGACCCCTTCGGCGGCTTCTCGGCGCTGGGCTGGCGCGCGCTGGCGGCACGCCGCCACGCGCGCCGCGTGTTCCAGTCACCCGGCCCGATCTACGAGCCCGAGGGCGCGGCCATCGACGGCTGGCGCAGCGCCCGCGCGCTGCACGCCGCCGGCGTGCGCTGCGGCGACCTGCTGCATGTGTCGTTCAGCTTCCACCTGACGCCCGGCGCCTGGATCATGGACGCCGGCGCGCAGGCGCTGGGCTGCACCGTGTTCCCCGGCGGCGTGGGCAACACCGAGATGCAGCTGCAGGCCATGTTGGACCTGCGCCCCGACGCCTACGCCGGCACGCCCAGCTTCCTGCGCATCCTGCTCGAGAAGGCCGAGGAGGCGAAGATCGCGCTGCCGACGCTGAAGAAGGCGCTGGTCAGCGGCGAGGCCTTCCCGCCCAGCCTGCGCGACTGGCTGGCCGAACGCGGCGTAATGGCCTACCAGGCCTATGCCACCGCCGACGCCGGCACCATCGCCTACGAGACCCGCGCCCGCGAGGGCCTGGTGCTGGACGAGGCGGTGATCCTGGAGATCGTGCGCCCGGGCACCGGCGACCCGCTGCCCGACGGCGAAGTGGGCGAGGTAGTGGTCAGCGTGCTGCACCCCGACTACCCGCTGCTGCGCTTCGGCACCGGCGACCTGAGCGCCGTGCTGCCCGGCGCCTGTCCCACGGGCCGCACCAACACCCGCATCCGCGGCTGGCTGGGCCGCGCCGACCAGACGACCAAGGTGCGCGGCATGTTCGTGCACCCCGGCCAGGTGGCGGCGCTGCTCAAGCGCCACCCCGAGCTGGCCCAGGTGCGGCTGGTGGTCAGCGGCGAGATGGCCGACGACCGGCTGCTGCTGCGCGCCGAGTGCCAGGCCGACGCCGCGGCGCCCGAAGGCCTGCCGGCGGCCCTGGCCGCCAGCGTGCGCGAGCTGACCAAGCTGCGCGCCGACATCGAGCTGTGCGCGCCCGGCAGCCTGCCCAGGGACGGCAAGCTGATCGACGACGCGCGCAGCTACCGCTGAGAGCGCGCCCCGGGGCCGCGGCTCAGGCCTCGCGACCCGGGCGCCGGCGGCGCAGCCACAGCCCGATCGCCGCCAGCCCGCCCAGCCACATCGCGTAGGTGGCGGGCTCGGGCACGGCCACCACGCTCAGCGTGCCGCCGGCAAAGCTCAGCGCCAGCGTGGGGTCGCTGGGCACGCCGCCGGCGTCACCCCAGAAGCCGACGCCACCGAAGGCGTCGCGGTACCACACCGCCCAGCCGCCAACACCCAGCGTGCCGGCCACTTGCAGCGCCGCAAAGCTCGCGCCGGCCGTCGGCCTGAAGCCATCTGCCAGCATGAAGCGCAGGTAGCCGATCTGGGCCGAACCGCTGACGAACACCTGGTCGAAGCTGCCCAGGCCGTCGAGCTCGATCTCCAGCTCCGAGCTGCCGGCTTCCAGGTCGCCCAGGAAGCTGAGCCTGCCCACCGAGTGCCCCGGCGCGATCACGCTCCAGTTGGCCAGCACGCGGCCTTCCAGCGTGCCATTGCCGCTCAGGCGCGAACCCGACAACTGTATGGTCGCCCCGCGCACCTGACCGTCGACCACCAGCTCGCTGCCGAAGCCATCGGACTGCAGCGCGGCGAGCCAGGGCTCGTTGGACACCAGCAGCGCATCGCGCTCGATCACCAGCCGGCCGTTGTTGACGATGCGGAAGTGGGACTCCAGCGTGGCGCCGCTGCGCAGCGTCAGCGTGGCGCCGGTCTGGTTGAACACGTTCATCGCCGTGGCGGCGCCGGCCAGGTCCATGCTGCCGGCGTTGGTGATCGGCCCCGCGCTCAGCCGGCTGCCGGCGAAGCCGGTCCAGCTGCCCTGGTTCAGCAGCTCGCTGACGCTGCCCTCGCCGCGCCACAGCACCTCGCCGCCGGCCTCGTTGACCAGGCGCAGCGCCGTCAGCTGGTGGCCGGCGCGGTGGCTCAACAGTCCCTGGTTCGTCAGCTCGTTCAGGATGTCCCTGCCCAGCCGGTCGGCCGAGAACGCCGTCTGCCCGGCTGGAATCACGTGGTTGCCAGAGGCCGGCAGCGGCACGGCCGCCGGGTCGAACAGGTCGAGGCGGCCGCTGGCCGGGTCCAGCACGGCGTGGAAACCGCCCGGCGCACCCAGCACGCTGATGCTGGCGCCGGCCAGGTTGGTGCCGCCGGCGGCGCGCAGCCAGTCGAAGCTGTCGCCGTCGCGCGGCACCCAGCCGCTGGGGGCGAAGCCGAGCTGGATCGCCGAGCCCGGATCGGCCTGGAAGAAGCCGCCGACGACGACGCGGTCGTGCATCAAGGGGTTCACGAACTCCAGCTCCAGCCGGCCCTGCAGCAGCACGTCGCCGGTCACGGTCATCGTGCCGGGCGAGTTGCCCGGGGTCCACAGCGCCGTCGGGCCCAGCGTCAGGTGCCCGTCCAGCGTGCCGCGGCCAGCCAGCAGGCCGCTGTCGATGAAGATGCCGCCATCGGCGCGCAGCAGCCCGTCGACGAAGCTGGCGCCGGCGAGTTGCGTGTAGCTGCCCGCACCGGCCAGCTCGGCGCCGTCGGCCAGGAACAGCGCGCCATCGATCAGGGTCAGGCTGCCGTCGTTGGCCAGCACGCTGCCGGCGTGCAGGGTCAGCTGCCCTTCGAAGCCGATGCTGCCCAGGTTGTCGAAGCGGCTGCCCGGATGCAGCGTGAGCCGGTCGTAGGCGTCCCAGCTGCCGGCGTTGCGCGCGCTGCCGTGCAGGTCGGTGGCGCCGACGTTGACGTGGACGGCGGCACCCTCGTTGTTCAGCGCGCCCTCGACGCGCAGCGTGCCCATGCCCAGCTGGCCGGAGGCGCCGCTGTCGATCTGCAGCGTGGCGCCGGCAGTGATGTTCACCACGCCGGGGTAGGCGAACACGTTGCCCGTCAGCCGCAGGTCGCCGCGCTGGGTCAGCGTGCCGGCGGACAGGTAGCCGCCCTGCAGCAGCAGGGCCTGGTCCAGCTGCAGATGCCCGCCCACGGTCAGCGCGTGGCCGGGCGCCAGCGCAAAGCCGCCGCGCTGGTGGAAGCCGCCCTGGATGACCACGTCGCCCCCCGGCTCGAACAGCCCGCGGTTGTCGAAGTCGCCGGCCATCGAGAAGTGGCCGCCGACGCGCAACCAGCCCTCGTTGAGCACGCCGCCGCTGAGCGTCAACGCGCCGGCGTGGTCGAGCGCGGCGGTGCTGGCGATCACCAGCGAGCCGGGCTCGAACACACGCCCGGCGGCGCTGGCGAAGCTCACGCCCGGCAGCAGCGTCAGCCGGCTGGCGCGCACGTCGATGTCGCCGACCATCGCCACGCCGGTGCCCAGGGTGACCGGGCCGCCCAGCTCGATCAGCGCGCCGGGGTCGGCCTGCAGCAGGCCGCCGCCGAAGCTGCCGCCGCCGGCCAGCACCAGCGTGCCGGCGCGCGCGCGCAGCATGCCCTGCTGGCTGACCACCGGGACGTTCATCGACAGCCGGCCGGTCGACGACTCCTTCGAGAACATCGCGCCGGACTCCAGCGACAGGCTGCCACCGCCGCTGGCGCTGAAGTCGCCATGGGCCAGCAGCGCCTGACCGGCGGCCACGGTCCAGGCGCCGCCCCAGTTGGCGAAGCCGCCGGCCTGCCAGTCGGCCGAAGCGTTCTGGTGCAGGCTGCCGCTGAAGCCGCGGCTGCCGGCCAGCAAGGTGATGGGCGCGTCGACCACGATCTCGCCGTTGAGGCTGCCGTTCTGCCATTGCAGCCCACCCGCTACCGTCAGCGGCGTGGCCGCGTGCACCGACCCGGCCTGCATCTGCAGCTGGCCCACGCGGTTGTGGCCGGCGTTGAAGCGCAGCTCGCCGGACTCGACACGCAGCGTCTGCACGTGGTGGTTGCCGGCGCCGTCGAACACCAGGGTCGGGAAGCCACCGCCCAGCAGCGTGACGCTGCCCAGCGTGGGCGAGACGCCGTCGAAGCGCAGCGAGCCGTTGTCGCCCAGGTTCAGCGCCGCGGCGCTGAAGCTGCCGCGCACCCGGTGCGTGCCGCGGCCCACGGTCACCGTGCCCTGCGTGGACAAGGTGCTGCCCGCCTCGAACACATGGCCGCCGGCGAAGCCGCCCAGGCTCAGCGTGCTGCCCGCGGCGCCGACGAAGCGGCCGCTGTGCTGGCCGACCAGGCCGATGCTGAACCTGGCGCCGTCGTCCACCTGCACCGTGCCGGCGTTGTCGAAGCGCACCGCGCCGATGTCCAGCGCGCCCGCGAGCGACCCGGTGTTGACGAAGCGCGGCAGCGTCTGCAGGTCGGCCGTGCCCTGCAGCATCACCGAGCCCGACAGCGCGGTCTGGGTGCCGCTGTTGACCAGGGTCGCGGTGGGGTTCAGCGTCAGCAGCCAGGGCGAGCCGCCCGGTGTCGACTGGGGCGTCGGGTTGGCCCATGCGGCCGCGGCGCCGGCCAGCCAGAGCGTGTGGCTGCCGGACACATGGGCCTGGAAGCTGCCATCGCTGGACCAGCCGTTCACCGTGGTCGTGCCGCTGCCGTGCAGGCTGATGGGCCCGGCAGTGCGCAGCGTCTGCACGCTGATGTGGCCATCGCTGCGCAGGTGGGAGAAGGCGAACATGTGCAGCCGGTTGATGCCGCCATTGGGCGTGCTGAGCTGGGCGAAGCTGCCGATCTCCACCGTGCCCGCGGCGCTGACGACCGCGGCGCTGGCATCGGCCGCGATGGCCCCCAGGTAGGCGCTCTGGAAGCCCCCGACGCGCACCGTGTGGCCGTCGGGCACGCGCACGTCGCCGGCGACCGGCGACGGGATGGCGTTGCCGTCCCAGTTGCCGGCCACGTTCCAGTAGGCGATGGCCTGGCAGCTGCTGCCCGCGCGGGCGTTGCACCAGCCCTGCCAGTCGGTGGCGAACTGGAACTCGTGCACTTCGGTGACGCTGCCGTTGAACCAGCTGGCCAGGTACACCGGCCGCGCACCGGTGAAGGTGTCCAGCGCCGTCACCGGCTGGGTCGACGCCAGGGCCAGGCAGGCCAGTGCGGCGCGCGCGGTCGGGGTGAGTGCAGGCAGGTGTCGCATGGCGGGTCCCGTGTGAAGGCGGCGCGCCACATGGCGCCCCTGCCAACACGGACGCGGAACGCCTCGCCGACGGGACATCCCCCCCAGCTTCGGGGGGATCCGCGACCAACCCGGCTCAGGCCTCGCCCAGCAGCGCCAGCAGCAGCAGCCGCGCCTTCTCCCAGTCGCGGCGCACGGTGCGCACATGCACGCCCAGCGCCTCGGCGATCTCGGCCTCGCTGTAGCCACCGAAGTAGCGCATCTCGACGACCTGGGCCAGGCGCGGCTCGACGGCCTCCAGCCGCTGCAGCGCCTGGTGCACGTGCAGCACCTCGTCCTCGGCCGCCGGCAAGGCGGCCGCCACCGCGGTGTCCAGCGTCAGCGGCGGCTCGCCGCCGCCGCGCCGCAGCGCCTGGCGCTCGCGCACCTCGTCGACGATCACCGAGCGCATCACCCGGCCCGCGTAGGCGAAGAAGGCGGCGCGGTCGGCGCTGCGCAGCGCACCCTGCTCCAGCCAACGCAGGTAGCTCTCGTGCACCAGCGCCGTGGTGTCCAGCAGCGTGTGGCGACCGCCGCCGCGCAGGCGTGAACGGGCCAGGATGCGCAGCTCGGGGTAGGCGGCGGCGAACAAGGCCTCGCGGGCGGCGCCGTCGCCGGCCTGCACACGCGCCAGCAGGGCCGACAGGTCGACCGGGGCGACGGGGGGCGGCGGCATGGCGGCATTATCCCGGGCTGCGGCGGCGCCGCCTGCGGGCCTGCGGGATGTCCCGTCGCACGCGCTGGCTGCGTCTGGGCCAGCATCAGGCACCCGCGCCGCCCGACACGATGACGCACCCGCCGCCCCCCGACGACGACGAGCTGCGCCGGCTCAGCCGGCTGCTCGACGCCGCGCTGGCGCTGGACGGCGCGGCGCTGCAGTCCTGGCTGGCGGCGCTGCCGCCGGAGGACGCGCGGCTGCAGGACCGCCTGCGCCAGCTGCTGGCGCGGCGCCTGCCCGAAGGCCGCGACGGGCGCCTGAGCGGGCTGCCGGCGCTGCAGGACGACGCGCCCGTGGCGCAGGCCGGCGACGTTGTCGGCCCCTACCGGCTGCTGCGGCCGCTGGGCCGCGGCGGCATGGGCGAGGTCTGGCTGGCCGAGCGCGCCGACGGCGCCTTCGAGCGCGAGGTGGCGCTGAAGCTGCCGCGCCGCGACGGCGACGCCGAACTGGCCGAACGCCTGCGCCGCGAGGTGCGCGTGGCGGCCCGGCTCGAGCACTCCGGCGTGGCCCGGCTCTACGAGACCGGCAACGACGCCGCCGGCCGGCCCTACCTGGTGATGGAGCATGTGCAGGGGCAGCCGGTGGACCAGTGGGTGCGCGACCGACCCATGGCGCAGCGCCTGGAGCTGCTGCGCCGCGCCGCCGCGCTGCTCGGCGTGGTCCATGCGCGGGGCGTGGCCCACGGCGACATCAAGCCCGCGCATGTGCTGGTCGACGGAGAAGGCCTGCCGCATCTGCTGGACTTCGGCATCGCCTGCCTGCACGGGCAGACCGGCGGCGGTGCCGGCAGCCCGGTCGGCGATTCGCCCCGCGCGCTGACGCCGCGCTACGCCGCCCCCGAGCAGCGCGACGGCGCCCCGCCCCTGCCCGCCACCGACGTCCACGCGCTGGCCGTGCTGGCGAGGGAGCTGCTGCCGCCACCGCGCTCGGCCGACCTGGAAGCCGTGCTGCGTCGCGCGAGCGCCCTGGATCCGGCGCAGCGCTACCCCGACGGAACAGCGCTGGCCGAGGAGTTGCGGCGCGTGCAGCGTGGCGAGCCGGTGCAGGCGCGCGCCCTGCCGACCGCGCGCCGGCTGGGCCGCCTGGCCTGGGCGCGGGCGCGCGCCCAGCCGGCCCTGGCCACCGGCGTCACGGCCTTGGTCCTGCTGGCCGGCGCCGCCGGCTTCGCGACGCTGCAACAGCGGCGCGCCGAGCAGGCGGCATCGCTCGAGTCGACCACCCAGGCCTTCGTCCTCGAATTGATCCGCGCCGACGCGCGCGCCGCGCCCGAGGCCGGCCTGCTGCGCCGCGGCACCGAGCTCGTCGAGACGCGCTTCGCCGGCCAGCCGGCGCAGCAGCTGCGCCTGTACGCGCTGCTGGCCACCGCCTACCGCGACGCCGGTGACAGCGCCGCGGCGCTCGGCCTGCAGCGGCAGCGCTGGGTGCTGCAGCAGCGCCACGGCGACGGCGCAGTGGGGCCGCGGGTCGACGCGGCGCTGGACCTCGTCGACGTCCTGATCCAGCGCGCGCTGCTGGACGAGGCGCGGCAGCGCCTGGCCGAACTGCCGGCCCGGCTGCCGGAGCCCGGCCAGCGCCGCCGCGCACTGCTGCATGCGCGTCTGCTGCTGGCGCAGGGCCGGCTCGACGAGCTCGCAGCGCAGATGTCGGCGCTGGACGCGGCGCTGCCGCACCAGGGGCGCGAGCGCGCCGAGTGGACGGCGCTGCAGGCCGAGCTGCACCGGCGCGGCGGCCGCGCCGCCGAGTCGCTGCAGGGCTTCGAGCAGGCCGCCGCACTGGCCGATGCGGCCGGCCAGCCGGCGCTGGCCGCGCAGCAGCGCGACCTTGCCGCCTACTGGGCCGCCGAGGCCGGGCAGCTCGACAAGGCCTGGCCGCTGTTCCGCGCGTCCCAGGCCACGCTGCGCGACCTGGGCGGCCCGCACCGCGTGCGCGCGGCCTACAACCAGCTCGAGTTCTGGAGCGCGCTGCTGCGCCGGCCCAGCGTCGGCCAGGACGAGGCCGACGCCGGCATGGCCGATGCGCTGCGGCAGCTCGAGGCGCTGGGCGACGAGGTCTCGCCGCGCCTGCTGGCCGCGGCGCGCAAGACCCTGGCCAGCCGGCGCCTGGAGTACGGCGACGTGGCCGGCGCGGCGGCGCCGCTGCGCCACGCGCTGGCGGTGCTGCTGCCGCTGGAGGAGCGGCCGCTGCACCGCTCCTTCCTGCTCGCCTTGGCGGCCCGGCTGCACGCGGACGAGGCCCGCCCCGACGAGGCCGACGCGCTCTACGAACGGGCCCTCGCCGACCGCCGGGCCGCGGGTCACGGACAACACCCGGCGATCGGCAACCTGATCCGCGAGCGTGCCCTCGCCGCCAGCCGCGCCGGCCGGCACGCCCGCGCGCTGGCCTTGCTGGATGAGGCCCCGACGCCCGAGGCCCTGCGCGAGGCGGGACACGACCCCGGCGCGTACGCCGCGACCCTGCAGCGCGCGCGCGCCCGCGTGCTGATCGACGCCGCGCGGCCGGCCGAGGCGCTGGCGCTGCTGGCCTCGCAGGCCCCCAGGCCGGTCGACCGCACGCTGGCCGGCATGGAGATCGGCGTGCTGCAACTGCGCGGAGAAGCCCTGTGCGCGATGGGCCAGGCGACCTCTGGGCAGGCCCTGCTGCGCCAGGCGGAGGCCCAGCGCACGCGCGACCACCATGCCCGGCATCCCGGCGTCGCGCGCCTTCGCGCCGCCGGCGCCGACTGCGCACGCCGCGCCGGCGCATCCGCTCCGGCCCACAAGGCCGGTCCGGGCGGCCCGCCGCAGGCGACGCCGGCCTGAGCCTTCGGCGGCCGGCCGGCGCCCGGCGCTGGAAGGCACGCCGGGCACCGGCCCCATAGGTAGTTTCCACGCGGCGCGCCGCCTGCGCACCACTAGCATCGTCCTCCCCTGCCCCCTATTCCGCACAGGAGACACGCGCATGAACAAGACCCTCGTGGCCCTGGCCGCCGCGCTGCTGGCCGGTAGCGCCTTCGCCGCCTACCCCGACAAGCCCGTCACCATCGTCGTACCCTTCGCCGCCGGCGGCCCCACCGACAAGGTGGCGCGTGACCTGGCCGAGGTGCTGCGCAAGAGCCTCAACAACCAGACCGTGGTCATCGAGAACGTCGGTGGCGCCGGCGGCACGCTGGGCGCGGCCAAGGTGGCCAAGGCCTCGCCCGACGGCTACACGCTGCTGCTGCACCACATCGGCATGTCCACCGCGCCGGCGCTGTACCGCAACCTGCCGTTCAAGGTGCTCGAGGACTTCGAGTTCCTGGGCATGGTCAACGAGGTGCCGATGACGCTGATCGGCCGCCCCACGCTGCCGGCCAACAACTTCGCCGAGTTGCAGAAGTGGCTGGAAGCCAACAAGGGCAAGATCAACCTGGCCAACGCCGGCCTGGGTGCCGCGTCGCACCTGTGCGGCCTGCTGTTCCAGCAGAGCCTGAAGATCGACATGACCACCGTGCCCTACAAGGGCACGGCGCCGGCGATGACCGACCTGCTCGGCGGCCAGGTCGACATCATGTGCGACCAGACCACCAACACCAGCGGCCAGATCGAGGCCGGCAAGGTGAAGGCCTATGCCGTGACGACGATGAAGCCGCTGACCACGCCGGCGCTGTCCAAGCTGCCGACGCTGGACTCGCAGGGCCTGAAGGGCTTCAACGTGAGCATCTGGCACGGCCTGTACGCGCCCAAGGGCACGCCCAAGGCCATCGCCGACCAGCTCAACGGCGCGCTGCGCAACGCGCTGAAGGATGCCGAGTTCATCAAGCGCCAGGAGGCGCTGGGCGCGGTGGTGGTCACCGACAGCCGCCTGGCCCCGGCCGAGCACAAGAAGTTCGTCGAGGCCGAGATCAACAAGTGGGGCCCGGCGATCAAGGCCGCCGGCCAGTACGCGGACTGAGCCCCGCGGCTCCAGGTCGCCCTGCGGCGACCTGGACGGGGCGAGGGCCACGACCCTCCCGGGTCGTGGCTGAGGACGTGAGTCCCTGCCTGCGCAGGGACGATCGCCTCAGTCCGGGCGAGCGCATGCAAAGCGCGAGCGCGGCCTGCAGGGCGGACTGATCGAGGTCCGGCAGCAGCCCAGGCACCGCGCGCGCGGTGCCGGGCCTGGCGCAACGAGGCCGCCCCGTGGGGCGGCCTCGTCGTTGCGGGCGCCGCAGGGTCAGCGGATCTGCAGCGGGATCGTCACCGGCCCGTCGTTGACCAGGTGCAGCAACATGTCGGCGCCGAACCGGCCGGCCGCCACCTGCGGGTGGCGCGCACGGGCCTCGGCCAGCACCGCCTCGTACAGCCGGCGGCCCAGCTCGGGCGGCGCGGCGCCCGTGAAGCTGGGCCGGTTGCCGCCGCGGGTGTCGGCGGCCAGCGTGAACTGGCTCACCAGCAGCAACCCGCCGGCCACGTCCTGCACGCTGCGGTTCATCTTGCCGGCGGCATCGGCGAACACGCGCAGCTTCAGCAGCTTGTCGACCAGCTTGCGCGCCTGCTCGGCGCCGTCGGCAGGCTCGGCGCAGACCAGCACCAGCAGGCCGCGGCCGATCGCGCCGACGGTCTCGCCCGCCACCACCACGCGGGCCTCGGCAACCCGCTGGATCAGCGCCAGCATGGCCTGCAGCGCGCCGTCACAGCGGGTCCTGCTCGGCCGCCACCCCGGTGGCGGCCGGCTCGCGGTCGCTGGGCAGCAGCTGGATGCTGGCGCGCAGGCCGGGCACGGCCGCCATCAGGGCCTGCTCGACGCTGAGCCGCAGTGCCGCGGCGCGGCCCAGGCTCCACGCCGCCGGCAGGTGCATGTGCAGCTCGACGTAGTGGCGTGCACCGGCGCGCCGCGTCGTCACGTGGTCGAAGCGCAAGGCCGGGTGGGCAAAGCCGGCGAGCACGGTGTCGATCTCGCGCCGCGTGCCGTCGTCGAGTGCGTGGTCCATCAGGCCATCGGCCGAGCGCCGCACCAGGGCCACCGCCTCGCGCAGGATGTTGGCCGCCACCGCCAGGGCCAGCAGCGGGTCCAGCCACAGCCAACCGGTGGCGCGCGCGGCCAGCAGGCCGACGACCACGCCCGCGGTGGTCCACACGTCGGTGAACAGGTGGCGCGCGTCCCCCTCCAGCGCCATCGATCGCACCGCCTGCGCCTTGCGCAGCATCGACCAGGCCAGCAGGCCGTTGAGCACCGAGGCCAGCACCGACAGCGTCAGGCCCAGGTCCAGGCGCTGCAGCGGCTGCGGGTGTAGCCAGCGGTCCACCGCGGCCCAGGCAATGGCCAGCGCGGCGACGCCGATCAGCACGCCCTCGAAGCCGCTCGCGAAGTACTCGGCCTTGTGGTGGCCGTAGGGGTGGTCGTCATCGGGCGGCCGCGCGGCGATGCCCAGCATCGCCAGCGCGAACACGGCGCCGGCCAGGTTGACGCCCGACTCCAGCGCGTCGGACAGCAGGCCCACGCTGTCGCTGACCCACCAGGCGCCGGTCTTCAGCGCGATGGTGGCCACCGCCACCGCGACCGACAACCTGAGGTAGCCGCTTGGGCTCATGCCGGTCACCGCCAGCTGCCGCTCAGGGCGACAGCGTGACGCGCGCGAACTTGCGCTTGCCCACCTGCACGACGCAGGTGCCGGCCGCCACCTTCAGGCCCTTGTCGCTGACCACCGCGCCGTCGATGCGCACGCCGCCCTGCTCGACCAGGCGCAGGGCCTCGCTGGTCGAGGGCACCAGGCCGGCCTGCTTGAGCAGCGCCCCGATGGCCAGCGGTGCGCCGGACAGCGCCAGCTCGGGGATCTGGTCGGGGATGCCGCCGCGCGCGCGGTGCTCGAAGTCCTGCTCGGCGCGGTCGGCGCCGGCGGCACCGTGGAAGCGCGCGGTGATCTCGCGCGCCAGCATCACCTTGGCGTCCTTGGGGTTGCGGCCGCCCTGCACCTCGCGGCGCAGCGCCTCGATCTCGGCCTGCGGGCGGAACGACAGCAGCAGGTAGTAGCGCCACATCAGCTCGTCGCTGATCGACAGCAGCTTGGCGAACATCTGCTCGGGCGCCTCGGTGATGCCGATGTAGTTGCCCTTGCTCTTGGACATCTTCTCGACACCGTCCAGGCCCTCGAGCAAGGGCATGGTCAGGATGCACTGCGGCTCCTGGCCGTACTCCTGCTGCAGGGCGCGGCCCACCAGCAGGTTGAACTTCTGGTCGGTGCCTCCGAGCTCGAGGTCGCTCTTCAGCGCCACCGAGTCGTAGCCCTGCATCAGCGGGTACAGCAGTTCGTGGATGCTGATCGGCAGGGCCGCCTTGAAGCGCTTGGTGAAGTCGTCGCGCTCGAGCATGCGTGCCAGCGTGTACTTGGCCGCCAGCTCGATCATGCCGCGCGCACCCAGCGGGTCGCTCCATTCGCTGTTGTAGCGGATCTCGGTCTTGGCCGGGTCCAGCACCAGGCTGGCCTGCGCGTAGTAGGTCTTGGCGTTGGCCTCGATCTGCTCGCGGGTCAGCGGCGGGCGCGTGCTGTTGCGGCCCGAGGGGTCGCCGATCATCGAGGTGAAGTCGCCGATCAGGAAGATGACGCGGTGGCCCAGGTCCTGCAGCTGGCGCATCTTGTTCAGCACCACCGTGTGGCCGACGTGGATGTCGGGGGCGGTGGGGTCCAGCCCGAGCTTGATGCGCAGCGGCGTGCCGGTGGCCTCGCTGCGCGCCAGCTTGGCCAACCAGTCGGCCTGCGGCAGCAGTTCCTCGGCGCCGCGCAGCGTCACCGCCATCGCTTCGCGCACTCGATCGGTCACGGGGTGTGGCGCGGAGGCCACGGCAGGCGGCTGGGACGGCATCGCTGGGGTAATCCTGGGTACGCAATACAGACGAGACGGCGCCTTGGATGGCTACAATTCGGCGCTCGACCAGGGGGGTTGACGCGCCGGCGCAACGTTTGCTCGGGTGGCCATCGCGTCCTTCTGGATTCTAGGGGACCGCCCCGCGCCGCCCGCCGGCAGCTGGCTTCCCGCTCACCCGGCTGGCTGCCCATGGGCGCCGGCCCCGTTCAGCCAAACAACCCCTGGTGTTGGATACACGAATCCGCAGTGCCCTCGTCGGCGCGATTCACTTTGGCAGACGTCATCGCACCGGCATCGTCGTCGCGATCGTGACGCTGCTGGGTGGGTTCGGCATCACGGCCGTGGCCGTGGCGCCGCTGATGCCGGATGCCGCGCTGCTGCCCCAGCGCACCGTGGTGCAGGCGGTGCAGCCGCAGGGCATCGCCGAACAAGTCGAGGCGCTGGCCGCGCTGGACCTGGCGCTGGTGCGCAACGAGATCACCCGCGGCAGCGACACCATCGAGTCGCTGCTGGGCCGCCTGGGCGTGCGCGACGCGGGTGCGGCCAGCTTCATCCGCGCCAACGCCAGCGCGCGCCAGCTGCTCGAGGGCCGCGGCGGCAAGATGGTGCAGGCGCGCACCGACGCCAGTGGCGCGCTGACCGAACTGGTCGCCCGCTACCCAGCGGCGCAGGACGAGTTGCGCGGCACGCACTTCACGCGGCTGCGCATCCACCGAGGCAGCGACGGGGTCTGGCAGGCGCGCATCGAGTTGGCGCCTTTCGCCGCCCAGACCCGGCTGGCCAGCGGCGTCATCCACAGCTCGCTGTTCGCCGCCACCGACGCCTCGGCCATCCCGGACAGCGTGGCGCTGCAACTGGCCGAGATGTTCTCGACCGACATCGACTTCCACCGCGAGCTGCGCAAGGGCGACACCTTCAGCGTGGTCTACGAGTCGCTCAGCGCCGACGGCGAACCGGTGGCCTGGAACGAGGGCGCCGGCCGCGTGCTGGCGGCGCAGTTCGTCAACGACGGCCGGGCCCACCACGCGATCTGGTTCCAGGGCAGCACCGGCAAGGGCGGCTACTACGGACTGGACGGCAAGAGCAAGCGCCGCGCCTTCCTGGCCAGCCCGCTGGCCTTCTCGCGCGTCACCTCGGGCTTCGCGATGCGCTTCCACCCGCTGCAGAAGACCTGGCGGCAGCACCTGGGCGTGGACTACGGGGCCCCCACCGGCACGCCGGTGCGCGGCGTGGGCGACGGGGTGGTCGAGTTCGCCGGCTGGCAGAACGGCTACGGCAACGTGGTGCAGTTGCGCCACGCCAACGACAAGAGCACGCTGTACGCGCACCTCAGCCGCATCGACGTGCGCAAGGGTCAGCGCGTCGAGCAGGGCCAGCGCATCGGTGCCGTGGGCAGCACCGGCTGGTCGACCGGGCCCCACCTGCACTTCGAGTTCCGCCACCGGGGCCAGCACCAGGACCCGCTGCGCGTGGCCAAGGGTTCCGAGGCCGTGGCATTGGACAGTGCCTCGCTGCCGCGCTTCGCCGAGCTGGCGCAGCAGGTGCGCGTGAAGCTGGACATCGCCGAGACGCTGGCCGGCCGGCGCATGGCAGCCGAGTAAGCCGTCGCGACGCCCTGTGGCCTGGTTCATCGGGCTGATGTCGGGCACCTCGCTCGACGGCGTAGACGGTGTGCTCGCCGACCTGCCGGAGCCAGGCACCACGCGAGCCCCCCAGGTCGCCGCGCAGGCCCACAGGCCGATGCCGGCGCCGCTGCGCAACGAGCTGCTCGCACTCAACGCCGCCGGCCACGACGAGCTGCACCGCGCGGCGCTGGCGGCGAACGCGCTGGTCGCCCTGTACGCGGACGTGGTGGCCGGGCTGCTGGCGCAGGCGGGCGTGGCGGCGGCCGACGTGGTCGCCATCGGTGCCCACGGCCAGACGGTGCGCCACCGTCCCGGCGAGTTCGACGGCACCGGCTACACGATCCAGCTGATCAACGGCGCCCTGCTGGCCGAGCGCTGTGGCGCGGCGGTGGTCTGCGACCTGCGCAGCCGCGACGTGGCCGCCGGCGGGCAGGGTGCGCCGCTGGTGCCGGCCTTCCACGCGGCGCGGTTCGCCGAGCCCGGTCGTGACACCGCGCTCCTCAACCTGGGCGGTATCGCCAACCTGACGCTGCTGTTTGCCGACGGCCGCGTGCAAGGCTTCGACACCGGGCCGGGCAATCTGCTGATGGATGGCTGGATCGCACGCCATCAGGGGTTGGCCTTTGACGGCGGTGGCGCCTGGTCGGCCGGGGGCCGCGTCGACGCCGACTTGCTGGCGCGACTTCTGGACGCCCCCTACTTCGCGCGGCTGCCACCCAAGAGCTGCGGCCGCGACGGCTTTCATCTGGACTGGCTGGACGGCCTGCTGGCGACAGGCTCGCCGGTGGCGCCGCGCGATGTGATGGCCACGCTGTGCGAGCTGACTGCGCGCGCCGCCGCCGATGCGCTTGGCCGGCATGCGCCGGCGGCCAGTCGCCTGTCGGTTTGCGGCGGAGGCGCCTTCAACGCCGATCTGATGGCCCGCCTGGCGCGGCTGTGCGCGCCCTGCGCCGTCGACACGACTGCCGCCCAGGGCGTGCCGCCTGACCAGGTCGAGGCACTGGCCTTCGCCTGGCTGGCACAGTGCTTCGTCGAGCGGCGGCCGGCCAACCTGCCGGCGGTGACCGGCGCCGCGGGGCCGCGGCTGCTGGGTGCACTGTACCCGGCGGGATGAGCGCGCGGACCCTGCCTGCGCAGCGGCGTTGCCGGCCGCCGTTCCGGCCGCCGCGTGCTGGAGGTGTCAGGCCGAGAACGAAGACCCGCAACCGCAGGTCGTGGTGGCGTTGGGGTTCTTGATCACGAACTGCGCGCCCTGCAGGTCTTCCTTGTAGTCGATCTCGGCGCCAACCAGGTACTGCAGGCTCATCGCGTCGATCAGCAGCGTGACCCCGTTCTTGGTCATCGGCGTGTCGTCCTCGTTGACCACCTCGTCGAAGGTAAAGCCGTACTGGAAGCCCGAGCAGCCGCCACCCTGCACGAAGACGCGCAGCTTCAGGTCGGGGTTGCCTTCCTCGGCCACCAGGTCGGCGACCTTGGCCGCGGCGCTGTCGGTGAAGACCAGCGGGGGCGGGATCTCGTTGGCGGCGGTGTTGACGGTCTCGGCAATGGCGTTCATGGCGTTTCCTTGGGCGGTGTGGCGCGTCGCGGCGGCCGGTCAGGCGTCGTTCGACGCCGCCAGCTTGAGGGTGGCGGGTTTGTCGGCGGATTTCAAGGGCTTGAGCTCGCCATCCACGCTGGCACCCTGGTGCATCTCCAGCAATTCGTAGCGCAGGTCGCCGACAACGCGGGCCTTGGGCAGCAGTTCCAGCAGCACGGTCGACTGCACCGGCCCCTGGACCTCCCCGTTGATGATCACATGGCCGGCGCTGACCTTGCCCTGCACGCGGGCTTTCTCGCTGATCACGACGATGCTGTGCTGCGGATCGGTGGCGACCAGGTTGCCAAACACCTCGCCGTCGACGCGCAGGCCATCGACGAAGACCAGGTCGCCGTCGATGCGCGTGCCCTCCCCTACCAGGTTGCGGATCGGAGGCGGCTTGCGGCGGTTGAACAAGGACATCGTGGGCGGCGCGGGCGCGGGTTGAAAGCTGGCGTCGCGCCTCAGGGCTGGAACAGGGCCGTTGCGCGCACGGCGCCGCGTGCATCGAGCACGCGGGCCTGAACGGTTTTTATCACGGCCTGCGGCGGATGGTCGACCAGGCCGTCGATGCGCGCATAGCGACGCAGTTGCAGCGGCTGCGGCCCGCCAGGCAGCGCCATGGTCCAGGGCTTGCCGTCGAGTTGGCCGCTGAGCACCAGCTCGTAGCGGCCGCTGAAGCTGTCGACCTGCTTGCCGCTCTGCAGCACCAGGGCCTGGTAGCGCAGCTGCCCGGGCGCGGTGGCGTCGACCTGCAGCCCACGAAGATGCAGGCCCTCGCCGCCGGTGGGCAGCAGGCGCTCGAAGAATCCGAGGTCGGCACTGAGCGCCTGCTTCTCGGCCTCGGCCTGGCGCAGCTGCTGGGCGAGCCGCTCCTGGGCCGCGCGTTCGGCCTTCAGCAGGCTGTCGGCGGTGTTGGCGATGGTGCGCGTCTGCTCGAACTGCTCGCGCAGCGCCACGATCTCGGCCCGCAGCTGCTCGCGCTCGGCACGGGCTTCGCCGTCGATGCCGGCGATATCCTTGCCGAACTCGAAGGCCCACAGGGCCAGCGCCGCCGAGAAGCCCAGCATCAGTGCCAGCGCCGCCCAGCGCAACGGCCAGGGCAGGTGGCTGCGCACGATCATGCGCGGGGCGCTGACGGACAGCCGGCGTCGCAGCAGCTTCCAGCGCATCGCGTTTCAACGGGCGCGCAGGCGCGCCGGGGGCGCAGTTGCGCAAGGCGCCGTCCACCCAGGCCGGGCGGCGGCGTCGACGGGCAATGAAGTCTTGCAGCGCATCGGCACCGCGCGGCGCCGTGGCCTTGCTGCGGCTGCCGCACGCGGCCCCGGCAGATCCGGACCGCGCACGGCGCTGCGGCTTAGCGCTTGCTGAACTGCTTGCGACGGCGGGCGCCGTGCAGGCCGACCTTCTTGCGCTCGACCTCGCGCGCATCGCGCGTCACGAAGCCGGCGTTCGACAGTTCGGGCTTGAGCGCCGCGTCGTAGTCGATCAGCGCACGGGTGATGCCGTGGCGCACCGCGCCGGCCTGGCCGCTCTCGCCGCCGCCGTGCACGTTGACCTTGATGTCGAAGGCCCCGTCGTTGCCCGTCAGCAGCAGCGGCTGCTTGACGATCATGATCGAGGTCTGGCGCCCGAAGTAGGCGTCGATCGGCTTGCCGTTGACGACGATGGCGCCGGTGCCCTTCTTGATGAAGACACGCGCGACGCTCGACTTGCGGCGGCCGGTGCCGTAGTTCCACTGTCCGATCATCGTCCTGTCCTCACAGAGCCAAAGGCTTGGGTTGCTGGGCGGTGTGCGGGTGCGTGGCGCCGGCGTACACCTTCAGCTTCTTGATCATCGCGTAGCCCAGGGGGCCCTTGGGCAGCATGCCCTTGACCGCCTTCTCCAGCGCGCGGCCGGGGTGCTTGGCCTGCATGTCCTTGAAGGACGTGGCGCGGATGCCACCCGGGTAGCCGGTGTGGCGGTAGTAGATCTTGTCGGTGGCCTTGGCCCCGGTGACGCGGATCTTGTCGGCGTTGACGACGACGATGAAGTCGCCGGTATCGACGTGAGGCGTGTAGATGGCCTTGTGCTTGCCGCGCAAACGGAGTGCCACTTCGCTGGCAACACGTCCGAGCACCTTGTCGGTGGCGTCAATCACAAACCACTCGTGCGTCACTTCGGCCGGCTTGGCGCTGAAGGTTTTCATGAGGGTCTCTTGCTGCGCATGCCAGGCCCCGCGCAGGCGGCGTCTTGGAGCATGCAGGGTTGTGATGGCTCAGGCTGCCGGCGTCCTTCGGTTCCGTTCTTGCTGCCGTGAACCCGACCCTGGACGGGGCTTGCACACGGCGCTGGCGGACTCTCGGGGCCGTTCGGCGGCCAACGGACTCGCCTGTTGGCGAACCCGGTATCCCCGGCCATCTTCGGGAAAGCCCGTGACTATACCGCAAGTCCCGCCCCTCTGGTCACCGCTTGCCAAGCAGCGACCTGCCCGGCAATCTAGGGTTAACCCTAGGACTCCGCTAGAATGCCCGCCATGTCCCCGGACAAGCCCCGGGGGGGAGCCCCTACATGAGCGACCTGACCGACCTGGTGGACACCGCGCTGCAGCGCGCCGGTTCACCCGAAGCCATGCCGCCCCGCGCCAGCGGCTGGCTGCCCGTGCGCCGCCTGCACACCGGCCACCGGCCACAGATACGGACCCACCTGCTGGCGCTGGACGCCAGCGACCGCCAGTTGCGCTTCGGCCAGCCGGCCAGCGACGAGCAGATCGCGCACTACGTCGAACAACTGCGCTTCGACCGCGACGAGTTGCTGGGCATCTTCGATCGCGCGCTGCGGCTCAAGGCCATGGCCCACCTGGCCTTTGCCGAGACGCCCGAAGGCCCGGGCGGCAGGGCCGAGTTCGGCGTGTCGGTGCTGGGCGCGGCGCGCGGCCGCGGCTTTGGCTGGCGCCTGTTTGAACAGGCCATGGTGCATGCGCGCAACCGCGGCATCCGCAGCCTGGTGATCTACGCGGCGCGCGAGAACGCCCCGATGCTGGCCATCCTGCGTCGGGCCGGCGCCCGCATCCAGTACGACGGCGCCGACGCGCTGGCCGAGTTGCCGCTGCCCCCGCAGACCTTGGCGTCGGTGCTGAGCCAGTCGCTGGACGAGCAACTGGCGCAGATGGACTACCAGCTCAAGCGCGAAGGCCGGCGCCTCGACCGGCTGTGGAGCCGGGCGCTGGGTGTGCCGCCCGCCGGGCAAGACAGCGACTGAAGCCAGGCCTGGTGCCCAGCGGCAGGAGTCCGCAGCGGATGGCCTCAGCACGTAATCACGGGGGACGGTTACGCCCACGCGCCGGTTAGTATTCCCGCTGTTGGAATCCCTGGCCGCAGCGTCGCCGCGGCTTTGCCGCCCGCCCGCCGCGGCCCTATGCAGCAACACCTTCCTCTGATCCTCGCGTCGCTGTCGCTGGCCTTGCTGCTGGCCGCCGCAACGCTGTGGCTGATCCGTCGCAGCAAGCCCAAGCCGCGCCCACTGCCAACGGAGTGGACGCTCACCGCCAGGCCGGTGTTCAGCAGCGACGAGCGGCGTGTCTACCGCCAGCTGCGCGAGGCGCTGCCGCACCACATCGTGCTGTCCAAGCTGCCCCTGGTGCGTTTCTGCCAACCCACCGACCCGCAGGAGGTGCGCTTCTGGTACGAGTTGCTGGGTGGCATCAACGTCACCTTCGCCATCTGCAGCGCCAACGGCCGGGTGCTGGCCGCCATCGACCTGGACAACGAGCGCACGCCGTCTCGCCGCGCCACGCAGATCAAGCAATCGGTGCTGGCGGCCTGCCGCGTGCGCTACCTGCAATGCCCGGTGGACCACTTGCCCTCGGTGCCCGAGCTGCAGTTGCTGGTGCCGCAGAGCGGCTCGTCGGCGCGCGGCCCTCAGCCGGCGCCTGCCCACGCACCTGCTCGCGACGCCCTGGGCGGCGTCGCCGCGCGCCGCCGCGAGCGCCCCACCCTGTGGCAGGACTCGGGCTTCATGCAGGACTCCTTCTTCGGCCCCGACGCCCGCGCCGACCTGGGTGCGCCCAGCAGCTTCGGCGCACTGCGCAGCGGCTTGTCGGTGCACGAGATCCAGCCGGGCGAGGATGTCGGCGGCGTCGTCGTCGACACGCCCGGCTCGCGCCTGCGCCACTGACGCGCCGGGCCAGCCCGGGCCACGCCCTGCGTGGCGCAGGCGGCCGGCCGGGTCAGCCCCCACACCGCCCGATGGACTATGTCGACCTGCAGCCCGCGCAGCTGCTGGCTGCGCTGGACGCGGTGTGCCTGCGCGGCGACGGCCGGCTGCTGCAGCTCAACTCCTACGAGAACCGCGTCGTCCAGGTGTTCCTGGAGGACGGCGACGTGGTCGTGGCCAAGTTCTACCGGCCGCGGCGCTGGCGCGACGCGCAGATCCTGGAGGAGCATGGGTTCGCGCTGGAGCTGGCGCAGGACGAGGTGCCGGTGGTGGCGCCACTGCGGCTGCAGCCAGCCGACGACGCCCCGCCGGCGCTGCGCCTGCTGGGTGATCCGCCGACGCTGGCCCGGCTGGGCGACGACGCGGGCGCGCACCGCTTCATGGTGGCGCCCCGCCGCGCCGGTCGCGAGCCCGAGCTGGAGGACCCGGCGGTGCTTCGCCGCATCGGCCGCTTCCTGGGCCGGCTGCACGCGGTGGGCCGGCGCCGGCCGTTCGTCCACCGGCACCGGCTGGACGCCGCCGTGGACGGCCGCCGCGCCATTGCCCTGCTGGTGGATGGCGGCCATGTCAGCGACGCCGAGCGCCCGGCCTGGCAGGCGGCCGCCGAGCAGGCCCTGGCCGCCGCCGAGGACGCCTTCGCCGCCCTGCCCGATCTGGCCACGATGCGCCTGCACGGCGACTGCCACCCGGGCAACATCCTGTGGCGCGACGGCGCGCCGCATGTGGTGGACCTGGACGACGCGATGCAGGGCCCGGCGGTGCAGGACCTGTGGATGCTGGTCAGCGGCGACCGCGGCACGATGGCGCGCCAGCTCGACACGCTGCTCGACGGCTACGAGCAGTTCGGCCACTTCGACGACCGCGAGCGTGCACTGATCGAGCCGCTGCGCACGCTGCGCATGCTGCGCCACGCCGCCTGGCTGGCCGAGCGCTGGGGCGACCCCAGCTTCCCCATCCACTTCCCCTACTTCGGCACCCCGGCCTACTGGAGCCAGCAGACCACCCAGCTGCGCGAGCAGCTGGAGCTGATGGCGGGCGACTGACGCAAACGACGACGGGCGCCCGCGGCGCCCGTCGTGCCACGGCGCTCTGAGCTCAGCCCGCCAGCAGGGCGTTCACCCGCCGCACATAGGCCGCCGGGTCGTCCAGCTGCCCGCCCTCGGCCAGCAGGGCCTGGTCGAGCACGATGTGCGCCAGGTCGTCGAAGCGCTCGCTGCCCTCGGCCGAGTCCAGCTTGCGGATCAGCGCGTGCTCGGGGTTGATCTCCAGGATGGGCTTGGCGGCCGGCGCCTCCTGCCCGGCGGCCTTGAGCATGCGCGCCAGGTGGGCGCTCATGTCGCCTTCGTCGACCACGGTGCAGGCCGGGCTGTCGACCAGGCGCGTGGTGGCGCGCACGTCCTTGACGCGCTCGCCCAGCGCCTTCTTCATGCGCTCCAGCAGCGGCTTGGCGGCCTCGGCGGCGGCCTCGGCCTGCTTCTTCTCGTCCTCGTCCTGCAGCTTGCCCAGGTCGACGGCGCCCTTGGCCACGCTGACCAGGTTGTGGCCCTCGAACTCGTACAGGTGCGACAGCAGCCACTCGTCGACGCGGTCGGTCAGCAGCAGCACCTCCAGGCCCTTCTTGCGGAAGATCTCCAGCTGCGGGCTGGCCTTGGCCGCGGCCAGGCTGTCGGCGGTGAGCACGTAGATGTCCTCCTGCCCCTCCTTCATGCGCGCGACATAGTCGGCGAAGGACACGCCGCTGTCGGCGTGGGTGCTGGCGAAGCGGTACAGCTTGGCCAGGCGCTCGCGGTTGGCGTGGTCCTCGCCGATGCCTTCCTTGAGCACGGCGCCGAACTGCGCCCAGAACGCGGCGTAGGTGTCCTTCTGGTTCTCGGCCACGTCCTCCAGCATGGACAGCACGCGCTTGGTGCAGCCCTCGCGGATGGCCTTGACGTCGCGGCTTTCCTGCAGCAGCTCGCGGCTGACGTTCAGCGGCAGGTCGGCGCTGTCGACCACGCCCTTGACGAAGCGCAGGTAGACCGGCATCAGCGCCTCGGCGTCGTCCATGATGAAGACGCGCTTGACGTAGAGCTTCACGCCGCCGCGCTTGTCGCGGTTCCACAGGTCGAACGGTGCCTTCTTGGGCACGTACAGCAGCTGCGTGTACTCGGTGCGGCCCTCGACGCGGTTGTGCGTGTAGGCCAGCGGCGCCTCGCTGTCGTAGCTGATCTGCTTGTAGAAGTCCTGGTACTCGGCGTCGGTGATGTCGCTCTTGGGCCGCGTCCACAGCGCGGCGGCCTTGTTCACCGTCTCCCACTCGTCGGTGAGCACCTGCTCCTTCTTCTCCTCGTCCCAGCGCTCCTTGCGCATCAGGATGGGCAGCGAGATGTGGTCGCTGTAGCGCGAGATGATGGACTTCAGCTTCCAGGCCGAGAGGAACTCGTCCTCGCCCTCGCGCAGGTGCAGGATGACGTCGGTGCCGCGCGCGGCGCGGGCTATGGTCTCGACCTCGAACTGGCCGCTGCCGTCGCTGCTCCAGCGCACACCCTCCGCGGCAGGCAGGCCGGCACGGCGGCTCTCGACGGTGATGCGGTCGGCGACGATGAAGCCGCTGTAGAAGCCCACGCCGAACTGGCCGATCAGGTTGGCGTCCTTCTTCTGCCCGTCGCCCAGCTTGGCCAGGAACTCGCGCGTGCCGCTCTTGGCGATGGTGCCCAGGTGCTGCACCGCCTCGTCGGCGGAGAGGCCGATGCCGTTGTCGCTGATGGTGACGGTGCGCGCCGCCTTGTCGAAGGCCACGCGGATCTGCAGCGTCGGCGCGTCCTCGTACAGCGCGGCGTTGTCCAGCGCCTCGAAGCGCAGCTTGTCGCAGGCGTCGCTGGCGTTGGAGACCAGCTCGCGCAGGAAGATCTCCTTGTTGCTGTAGAGCGAGTGGGTGACCAGGTGCAGGATCTGCTGCACCTCGGCCTGGAACGAGAGGGTCTGCTTGTCCATGACGGGGCGTCTCTTGGGTGGGGCCTGGCGGGCTGGCGCCCGCGGAAACCCCCATCATGGGGACGGGTCCGGCCGTTTCAAGCCCCGCCTGCGCCCGGCGTCGGCGCCCGGGCCCGCCGGCTCACTCGGGTTCGATCCCGGCGGCGCGGATCACGTCGCCCCAGCGCTTGATCTCGCGGTCCAGCAGCGCCTGCACTTCGGCCGGCGTGCTGGCCGCCACGCGCATCCCGAGCCGGCCCAGCTTGTCGCGCACGGTGGCCGACTCCACCGCCTCGCGCGCCGCCTTGCCCAGGGCGGCGATCAGTTCGGGCGGCGTGCCCGCCGGCGCCGCCAGCGCGTTCCAGCTGGCCACGTCGTAGCCGGCCACGCCGGCCTGCTGCACCGTGGGCACCTCGGGCATGGCCGGGTTGCGCTGGTTCGAGGTCACGGCCAGCGCACGCACGGCGCCGGCTTGCACCTGCGGCAGCATCGGGCCGACGATCTCGAAGGCCACGTCCACCTCACCGGCGCGCAGCGCCGTCAGCACCGCCGGGCTGCCCTTGTAGGGCACCACCAGCGTGGCCGTGCCGGCCACCGTCTCGAACAGCTTGGCGCTGAGGTGCTGGGTGCTGCCCGGGGCGATGGTGCCCACGTTCAGCTTGCCCGGGTGGGCCTTGGCAAAGGCCACCACGTCCTTCAGCGCCGCGAAGCGCGAGTTGGCGGCGACGTAGATGCCCAGGTCGAAGAAGCCCAGCGTGGTGATGGGCGCGAAGGCGGCCTGCGTGTCGTAAGGCAGCTTCTTGAACAGGCCCACGCTGACGGCGTTGCCATTGCTCATCAGCAGCAGCGTGTGGCCGTCGGGCCTGGCGGTGGCCACCGCCAGGCTGGCGACGATGCTGCCGGCGCTGGGCCTGTTCTCGACGACCACCGGCTGGCCCAGGCTGCGGGCCATCTGTTCGGCTACGGCACGCGCGGTGATGTCGGCGATGCCGCCGGGCGCGAAGGGCACCAGCAGCGTGATGGGCCGCGTGGGAAAGCGGGCCTGCGCGCGCAGCAGCGCCGGGGCGCCCAGCGGGGCGGCGGCCAGCGCCAGCAGCGCATGGCGGCGGTTCGGGTCGTTGGGCTTCATGGCGGGCGCCTTCGGCAGGGTGGCGAGCGGTACGATGGCCAGCAGCGCAGTGGCGCCGCTGGCGCCGCTGGCGCTGCGGCACCCGAGTCAGCTGCGGTAACTGGGGTCCAGCCGGTCGAGCTTGCGCAGCAGCGCCGGCCACTCCAGCAGCCCGTAGGGCCGGCGGGTGCCGCGCTGGTAGTTGTTCCAGGTGGCCTCCAGCACCTGCTGCGGCACGGGGCGCAGCGCGGCGCCGGTGGCCATGGCTGCCAGCTGGCTGCGGCAGGCCAGCTCCAGCCGGTGCATCCAGTTGAAGGCCTCGCCGATGCTGAGGCCCACGGTGAGCGCGCCGTGGTTGCGCAGGATCAGCGCCTCGCCGTCGCCCAGGTCGGCCAGCAGGCCGGCCTTCTCGGCCTCGTCCAGCACCACGCCCTGGTAGTCGTGGTAACCGATCCTCAGGAAGCGCATCGCCGTCTGCGTGATGGGCAGCAGCCCGCAGTCCAGCGCGCTGACCGCCATCGAGGCCCAGGCATGGGTGTGGATCACGCAGGCCACCTCGGGTCTTGCCTCGTGGATCGCGCTGTGGATCACGTAGCCGGCGCGGTTGATGCCGTAGTCCAGCGCGCCGAAGTCGGGCTTGGCCAGGATCTCGCCGGCCAGGTTCACCTTGATCAGGCTGGACGCGGTGATCTCCTCGTACATCATCCCGTAGGGGTTGATGAGGAAGGCGCCGGGCTCGTCCGGCACATGGGCGCTGATGTGGTTGGCCATCATGTCGCTCAGCCCGTACAGGTCCACCAGGCGGTAGCAGGCGGCCAGGTCGACGCGGGCCTGCCACTCCTGCGGCGTGCACTGCGGCTGCATCGAGGCGATCTTCATGCGGACTCCTGCGGATGGCGGCGCCGGTTCATCACGCGGGCCTGCGGCGCCGGGCCGACTGTAGGCGCGACGGGCCGGGGGCGGGCTTCGCCCACCGGCATGGGGCCTTCAGCGCCCGTGAAGCGCCGACGGCGGCTCGCCCAGCTCGGCCAGGATCTGCGCCGTGTGCTCGCCCAGCGCCGGCACCGCGCCCAGGGCCGGGTGGTCGGCATCGGCACCCGGCGGCAGCCAGGCCGGCAGCGGGCCCACCGGCGTGTCCACCTCGCGCCAGCGCGCGCGCGCCGCCAGCTGCGGGTGGGCCCACAGCCCGGCCATGTCGTTGACACGCGCCTGCGCGATGCGCGCCGCGTCCAGGCGGCGCTGCAGCTCGTCGCCGCTGAGCCGCGCCAGCGCCGCCTCGATCAGCGGCTGCAGCTCGTCGCGGCGCGCGCAACGTGCGTCGGCGCCGGCATAGCGCGGGTCCTGTGCCAACTCGGGCATCTGCAGCACTTGTTCGCACAGCGCCTGCCACTCGGCCTCGTTCTGCACCGCCAGCATCACGGTGGCGCCGTCGCCGGCGCGGAACGGGCCGTAGGGGTAGATGGTGGCGTGGCGCGCGCCGCTGCGCGGCGGCGGCTCGGCGCCGTCGAGCGCGTAGTACAGCGGGAAGCCGCTCCACTCGGCCAGCGACTCCAGCATCGACACGTCGATGCGCCGGCCCTGTCCGCTGCGCGCGCGCTGCAGCAGCGCCGCCAGCACCTGCTGGGTGGCGTACAGGCCGGCGGCGATGTCGGCCACCGGCAGCCCGGCCTTGGCCGGCTGCTCCGGCGTACCGGTGAGGCTGAGCAGCCCGGCCTCGGCCTGGATCAGCAGGTCGTAGGCCTTGCGCTCGCGCAGCGGCCCGGGACGGGCCGTGTCGTCGCCGTAGCCCGAGATGCCGCACCAGACCAGGTCGGGCCGCTGCGGCGACAAGGCCTCCCACGACAGGCCCAGCCGCGCCGCGGCGCCCGGGCCCAGGTTCTGCACCAGCACGTCGGCCCGCTCCAGCACCAGCCGGCGCAGCAGCGCCAGCTGCTCGGGCACCTTGAGGTCCAGCGCCAGGCTCTGCTTGCCGCGGTTGACCCAGACGAAGTGCGACGACAGGCCGCGTGCACGGCGGTCGTAGTCGCGTGCGAAGTCGCCGCGGCCCGGGCGCTCGACCTTGATCACGCGGGCGCCCAGGTCGGCCAGCTGGCGCGTGGCCAGCGGCGCGGCGATGGCGTGCTCCAGCGCGACGACGGTGAGGCCTTGCAGCGGCTGCATGGGGGTGCGCGCGGCCCGGCTCAGGGCGAGGCCAACGCGTCCATCGCCAGCGCGCCGCGCTCGTCCAGCACCCACAGCCGCCAGCCGCCGTCCTGCGGCGCGCCGCACAGCCGCAGCGGGCGCTCGGCGAAGCAGGGGCGCAGCGCGCGGAAGGCGAAGCGTGCCGGCGGCGCGGCGCCGGCCTCGTGCAGCAACCCGTCCATCAGCAGCGTGGCCAGCAGCGGGCCGTGCACCACCAGGCCGGGATAGCCCTCGACGGCGGTGGCATAGGGGTGGTCGTAGTGGATGCGGTGGCCGTTGAAGGTCAGCGCGCTGTAGCGGAACAGCAGCACGGCGTCGGGCGTCAGCGTGCGCTGCCAGCGCGGCGCGGGCAGCGCGGGCTCGGCCGCATCGCGCGCGACGCTGGGGCCCGGGCGCGGCGGCTCGCGGTAGACGATGTGGTGCCATTCGCGCAGCGCCGGCGCCGGCGCGTCGCCGGCATGCAGGTCATGGCGCACGGCGACGAAGACCAGCGCGCCGCTGCGGCCCATGCGCTCGCTGACCGACTCGACGGTGGAGACGCGGCGCAACATTCCGCCCAGGCGCAGCGGCTCGCCGGCCCACTCGAGGCGGCCACCGGCCCACATGCGGCGCGGCAGCGGCACCGGCGGCAGGAAGCCGCCGCGCCGGGCATGGCCGTCGCGCCCCAGCTCGGATTGCGGATGCAGCGGCAGGCCATACAGCCAGTGCCACAGCGGCGGCAGTGCATCGCCCTCGCGCGGCGGCGCGCGGTCCAGCGTGGCGGCCAGCGCGCGTGCCGGCGTGGGGTGCAGCAGGTCCTGCACTGTCTCGCTGCGGCCTAGCCAGTCAGCCCAGGGAGACGCAGCGCCGGCAACAGCTTCGGGCTCGGCGGCGGCCATCAGTCGCCCTCGGTGTCGACCTCGGCGCGGGTGGCGGCGCTGTAGCGCGCGCCGACCACGCGCCCGGGCTGCAGCAGCTCGCCGGCACGCACCAGCAGCTCGGGCGGCAGCTGCATCGACGCGGCGGCCACGTCGTCGCGCAGGTGCTGCACGCTCGTCGTGCCGGGGATCGCGACGACATGCTCGCCGCGCGACAGCACCCAGGCCAACGCCAGCTGGGCCAGCGTGATGCCGGCCTCGTCGGCCAGCGCCTGCAGCGGCACGCGCAGGGCCAGGTTGTGCACCCAGGCCTCGGGCGAGAAGCGCGGCATGCCTCGGCGGATGTCCTTGGCCGCGAGCTCGTCGACGCGGGCAAGCGTGCCCAGGTAGCCGCGCGCCAGCGGGCTGAAGGCGACGAAGGCGGCGCCGAGTTCGGCGCAGGCCTGCAGCACGCCCAGCTCGGGGTTGCGCGTCCACAACGAGTACTCGCTCTGCACCGCGGCGATGGGGTGCACGGCGTGGGCGCGGCGCAGCGTGGCCGCCGAGACCTCGGACAGGCCGATGGCGCCGATGTGCCCGGCACGCACGGCGTCGGCCAGCGCGCCCACGCTGTCCTCGACGGGCACGCGCTGGTCCCAGCGGTGCAGGTAGTACAGGTCGATGTGGTCCACGCCCAGGCGCTGCAGGCTGGCGGCGACGTCGCGGCGGATGGCCTCGGGGCGGCCGTCGATGACCCGCTGCAGCGCGCCGCCGGGGCCGACGGGTTGCCCCGTCATGCCGCCCTTGCTGCACAGCAGGATGCGGCTGCGCTGCGCGCGCAGCACGCGGCCCACCAGGGCCTCGTTGGCGCCGAAGCCGTACAGCGACGCGGTGTCGAACAGCACCACGCCGGCGTCCAGCGCGGCGTGCAGCAGGCGCTCGCCCTGCGCCGGCGGCGGCGGCTCGCCGTAGGCGTGGCTGAGGTTCATGCAGCCCAGCCCGATGGCGGGCACGCGGCGGCCGGCGACGCTGCGCTGGATCATGGGGTCAGCCTCACGACGAACAGCGTGATCGCCGGGAAGGCCACCAGCACGGCGACGCGGATCAGGTCGCTGGCGACGAAGGGCATCACGCCGCGGTAGGTGTCCTTGATGGCGATCCACGGCGCCATCGACTGGATGACGAACAGGTTGATGCCCACCGGCGGCGTGATCAAGCCGACCTCGACGACGATCAGCACCAGGATGCCGAACCAGATGGCGGTCTCCTCGGCGCTCAGCCCGAAGTCCAGGCCCGAGACCATCGGGAAGAAGATCGGGATGGTGAGCAGGATCATCGACAAGGAGTCCATCACGCAGCCAGCGACCACGTAGAAGACCAGGATCGCCCACAACACCTGGTAAGGGCCGAAGCCCTGCTGGCCGACCCAGCCGGCGAGCTCCTGCGGCAGCTGCGACAGCGCCAGGAAGCTGTTGTAGGCCGCGGCGCCGAGCACGATGAGGAAGATCATCGCGGTGCCGCTGGCGGTGGCCTCGAAGGCGCCCAGCAGCCTGGCGCGCGTCATGCCGCCGCGCCGCCAGGCCAGCAGACCGGTGGCCACCGCGCCCACCGCCGCCCCCTCGGTGGGCGTGAACACGCCGGTGTAGATGCCGCCGATGACGACGGCGAAGATCAGCAGCACCGGCCACACCGCCATCAGCGCCTGCCAGCGCTCGGGCCAGGGCAGCGGGGCGATCAGCCCCGCGCTGTCGGGCCGCCAGCGCGTGTACAGGTTGATCACCCCCATGTACCCGAGCGCCGCGAGGATGCCGGGCACGAAGGCCGCGGCGAACATCTTGGCGATGTTCTGCTCGGCCAGGATGGCGTAGATCACGAGCACGATCGACGGCGGGATCAGGATCCCGAGCGTACCGCCGGCGGCCAGCAGGCCGCTGGCCAGGCCGGGGCCGTAGCCGGCGCGCTTCAGTTCGGGCAGTGCCACCTGGCCCATGGTCGCGGCGGTGGCCATCGACGAGCCGCAGATCGAGCCGAAGCCGGCGCAGGCGCCGATGGCGGCCATGCCGACGCCGCCGCGGCGGTGGCCGAGGAAGGCCTCGGCGGCCTTGAACAAGGCCTTGCTCATGCCGCCCAGCGCCGCAAAGTGGCCCATCAGCAGGAACAGCGGCACGATGGACAGCGAGTGCGACGAGAACTGGCCATAGGCCAGGGTCTTGAGCTGGTTGAGCAGCGGCGCGGCGTTGCCGTAGACCTGCCAGGACCCGAACAGGCCGACGAGCAGCATCGCCAGGCCGATGGGCAAACGCAGGAAGATCAGCACCAGCATCAGCGGGAAGGACCAGGCGGCGAGGGTCAGGGGGTCCATGTCTTGCTCGGCGTGAGGTCAGTGTTCGGCCGCGGCCGTGTGGAAGCCCTCCGGGGCGTTCACGAGACCCAGCGTCTCGAGCAGCCGCCACAGGTAGACCAAGCAGCCCAGCAGCGCCGGCACCAGCGACGCGGCGTAACCCCACCAGACCTTGAACTGCAGGATGAAGGTGACCTCGCCGTTGGCGCGGTAGTCGGCGGTGGCCACGGCCATGCGCCAGGTCAGCAGCAGCCAGGCGGCCAGCATCAGCCCGTCGGCCAGCACCTCCAGCACGCGGCGCAGCGCCGGCGGGTAGCGGCCCCAGAACAGGTCGACCACGGCGTGGCCGCGCTTCAGGTGGGCCCAGGGCAGGAAGCAGAACACGGCCAGCGCGGCGCCGGCCTCGACGAGTTCGAAGTCGCCCGGCACAGGCCCCAGGCCGAAGCCCGACAGCGCCCTGCCGATGATGCTGACCACGCTCATCGCGGCCAGCCCGGTCAGCACCCCCGCGCCGACCCAGGCCATGGCGCGGCTGATGCCGTAAACGAGTGCTTGCATGGTGGGCTCTCAGCGCGGCGCACGGCGGCTGGTGGGCCGCCCTGCGCCGCTGCCGGCACGTCCCTCGGGAGACCCGCGCCGGCGCTCGGTCGTCACTTGCTGTGCTTGTTGATCAGCGCCTCGGCCTCGGCGGCCAGCTTGGGGCCGTCGATGCCCTTGGCCGCCACCTCCTTGAACCAGGCGTCGCGCACGCCGGCGGCGGCCTTCTGCCAGCGCGCCGTCTCGGCGGCGTCGAGGTTGACGATGCGGTTGCCGGCCTTGGTGGCCAGCTCCAGACCGCCCTTGTCGCCCTCGTCCATCGCGCGGCCGAACATCGCCGCCGCCACCTGGCCGCTGTTGGCGTCGATGACCTTCTTCAGCTCGGGCGGGAGCTTGTCGTAGGCGGCCTTGTTCATCGCCACGGCAAAGGTCTGCGTGTACAGGCCCTTGGCGCCGGCAAAGCCGGTGTGGTTCTTGACGATCTGCTGCACCTTCAGCGCCGGCACCACCTCCCAGGGGATGGTGGTGGCGCTGATCACGCCCTTGGACAGCGCCTCGCCCACCGCCGGCACCGGCATGCCCACCGGCGTGGCGCCCAGCTGCTCGAGCATGATGTTGATGACGCGCGAGCCGCCGCGCACCTTCATGCCCTTCAGGTCCTCCAGCTTGGTCACCGGGTCCTTGCTGTGGATCAGGCCGGGGCCGTGGATGTGCACCGCGATCAGCTTGACGTCCTTGAACTCGTCCATCGCGTGCTTCTCGACGTACTCCTGGAAGGCCTTGGAGCCCGCCTCGGCGTTGCCGGTGGAGAAGGGCAGCTCGAACACCTCGGCCTTGGGGAAGCGGCCCGGGGTGTAGCCCAGCACGGTCCAGATGATGTCGACGACGCCGTCCTTGGCCTGGTCGAACAGCTCGGGCGGCTTGCCGCCCAGGGCCATCGCGTCGAAGCGCTGCACCTTGATCTTGCCGCCGCTGTCCTTCTCCACCTTCTCGGCCCAGGGCTTGATGGCCTTGGACGGGATCACCGCCTGCGGCGGCAGCATCTGGTGGAAACGCAGCGTGATGTCCTGCGCGGCGGCGGTGCCGTGCAGCGCCAGCGCGGCGGCACCGGCCAGCGCGCCGAGGAACAGTTTGCGGGTGAGGGTCATGGTCTTGTCTCCGTGGTGTGTGGGGGGGGGGCGGTCGGGGAAAGGTCCTGGGGAAGATCAGGCCGCCAGCTGCTGCTCCAGCCGGTGCAGCACCTGGTAGCAGGGCAGCACCTGGGCCACGCTGGCGTTGGGCTCGCGGCCCTCGCGGATGGCGGCGACGAACTCGCGGTCCTGCAGCTCGATGCCGTTCATCGACACGTCCACCTGCGACACGTCGATGGGCTCGTCGCGCCCGGTGAACAAGTCGTCGTAGCGGGCGATGTAGGTGCCGCTGTCGCCGATGTAGCGGAAGAAGGTGCCCAGCGGCCCGTCGTTGTTGAAGCTCAGGGACAGCGTGCAGAGGGCGCCATTGGCGGCCTTGAGCTGGATGCTCATGTCCATCGCGATCTTCAGCTCGGGGTGGATGGGCCCCTGGATGGCGTTGGCCGCCACGATGGGGGAACGCGCCTGGTAGGCGAACAGGTCCACGGTGTGTGCCGCGTGGTGCCACAGCAGGTGGTCGGTCCAGCTGCGCGGCTGCCCGAGCGCGTTCATGTTCTTGCGCCGGAAGAAGTAGGTCTGCACGTCCATCTGCTGGATGCTGAACTCGCCGGCGACGATCTTGCGGCGCAGCCACTGGTGGCTGGGGTTGAAGCGCCGCGTGTGGCCGCACATGGCCACCAGGCCGGTCTCCTTCTGGCGCTGCACCACGGCCTCGCCGTCGCGCAGCACGTCGCACAGCGGGATCTCCACCTGCACATGCTTGCCGGCCTCCAGGCAGGCCCGCGCCTGCGCCGCATGCATCTGCGTGGGCGTGCACAGGATCACCGCGTCGACGGCCTGGATCGCCAGGCTGTCGGCCAGCTCGGTGCTGACATGCGGGATGCCGTACTGGTCGGCCACCTCCTGCGTCTTGGCCCGCTCGCGGCTGACCAGCGAGACCACCTTGACGTCGGGGATCTTCTGCAGCGCGTCGAGGTGCTTGATGCCGAAGGCACCGGCGCCGGCGAGGGCGATGTTCAAGGTCATGACGACCTCCGCCGGGCCGCCCCAAGGAGGTCGGATCCCCATGGGCCGCGAGTCGGCCCCTTCCGGGCCGCGGGGGGCGAGAACGAGTGTGAGCTTGGGGGCTTCATGTGTTCTCCAGAATGAGGTGGCCGACGGCGGTGTTCGACGCAGGCACGTGATAGAAGCGGTGCGCCACGCGCGGCGGCGGGCCGCCGGCGACATCGGCCATCGCACCGCGCGCGATCAGCCACATCACCAGCTCGATGCCTTCGCTGCCGGCCTCGCGCACGTAGTCGATGTGCGGCAGCTCGGCCAGCGCCGCCGGCTCGGCGATCAGGCGGTCGAGGAAGCGCTTGTCCCACTCGGCGTTGATCAGGCCGGCGCGCGGGCCCTGCAGCTGGTGGCTCATGCCGCCGGTGCCCCAGATCTGCACGCGCAGCGGCTCGTCGTAGCTCTCGACGGCGCGGCGTATCGCCTGGCCCAGCTGGAAGCAGCGCCGGCCGCTGGGCACCGGGTACTGCACCACGTTGACGGCGAAGGGGATCACCGGGCAGGGCCAGGCACCGGTCTGCGGGTGCTGCTCGCCGCACATCAGCGACAGCGGCACCGTCAGGCCATGGTCGACGTCCATCCGGTTCACGATGGTGAGGTCGAAGTCCTGCTGGATCACGCTCTGCGCGATGTGGCTGGCCAGCTCGGGGTGGCCGAGCACCGGCGGCACCGGCCGCGGGCCCCAGCCCTCGTCGGCCGGCTGGTAACGCGCCGCGGTGCCGATGGCGAAGGTGGGGATCATCTCCAGGCTGAAGGCGGTGGCGTGGTCGTTGAAGACCAGGAAGACCACGTCGGGCTGGTTCTCCTTCAGCCACTGCTGGCTGAAGGTGTAGCCGGCGAAGACCTTCTGCCAGTAGGGCTCCTGGGTCTTGCCCTGGTCCAGCGCGGCGCCGATGGCCGGCACATGGCTGGTGTAGACGGATGCGGTGATGCGGGCCATCGCGATGCTTCGGTCTCAGAACGTGGTGGACGGCGCCGAGCCCTGGGGCTGGCGATGGGGCTGCGCGTCGCCGTCCTCGCCCAGGCGGCGGTTGCCGTCGATGCGGCGGCCGCCGGCGACCATCATCTCGCGGTACTCGGCCTCGGTCTTGCCGGTCATGCTGCCGGCCATCTGCTGGAAGCTCTTGCCATGCGTGGCGCCCAGCTTGGCCAGGAAGTAGATGTTGCCGCCCTCGGCGATGCAGCGGTTGAGGTCGCGCGCCAGCACGGCCTGCTTCTGCGCCTCGGTCATCGGCCACTCGTCGAGCACGGCCCGCGGGTCGGCCAGGAAGCGCGCGCGCTGCTCGGCCTGCATCAGGCTCATGCAGAACTGGTTCAGCCAGTAGCCCTTGCGGCTCTGCTCGGCATCGAAGATGGTGGTGCCGGGGATGTCGGTGTAGGGTTTGTAGAGCGACATGGCGTGCCTCGGGTTTCAGCGGCAGACGAAGCTGGCGGCGTCGTCCAGGCTGCCCGTGCCGCGGTAGCGCGACACCTGTGGCCAGGGGCACAGCGCACGGGTGCGCGTGGCGGCCCAGCCGGCGGGCAGTTCGGGGTTGGCGCCGCCGGCGTTGCCGGCGCCGCGCGCGGCGGCCGCCAGCGTGGCCGGCGCCTCGCCGTGCTCGACCCAGCGCACCAGCGGCGTCAGCGCGTCGAACTGGTCGGTGGCCGGGCCGCCAGTGCAGTGGGCCATGCCGGGCACCGGGAAGTAGCGCGCGAAGTCGGCGGCGCGGCCGCCCACCGCGCGGTCCACGCGCTGCATCAGCGCCACCGTGTCCTGCGCCGAGAAGATGGCGTCGCTGACCCCGTGGTAGACGAGCAGCTTGGCGCCTCGTGCGCGCAGGCCCGCCAGGTGGCGCGGGTCGTCGTGGCCGGGCATCGCGATGGTGGCGAAGGCCGACGCGCCAAAGGCCGGGTCGACGGTATGGATAGCCTTCAGGCCTTCCTCGATGTCGACCTTCAGCGGGTCCAGCGAGCGCGGCGGCGACATGAAGATGTAGCCCGCCGCCGGGTCCAGCACCAGCGAGTTGACGAACTTCCAGCGCGCCCAGTTCTCGGCGGCGATGCCGGTGTCCCAGTCGAAGCCGCTGTAGATGGCCTGGCCCGAGGGCGTGCGCGCGCCGGCGTGCACGGCGGCCAGCAGCTGCTTCTGCGGCGCGCTCAGGCAGAGGCCGTTGCGTTCGCCGCTGCAGGTGGGCACGTCGCGCGGCAGCGAGAACGCGGCCTGGCAGGCGGCGGTGTCGGCGACGATGCCGTCGGCGGCGCCGTCCAGCGCGTCGCAGCGCGCCAGCACGGCGCGGGCCACGGTGGCGCGCTCGGCGGCGGTCAGTGCGCTGCCCAGGTCGGGGATGCGCGCGCTGGGGTTGAAGGGATGCGCCACGGTGGCGCCCGGCGTGGCCAGCGCATGCCACTGCGGCGCCGCCCACAGCTGCGCCAGCGCGGCATGGGGCAGGCGGTAGCCGGGGGCGCCGATGAGGTAGCCGTCGTAGTGCTGGCCATGGCGCGCCGTGGCCACCAGCGCATGCCGGCCGCCGTTGCTGCAGCCACCGATGTACGAACGGTCGGGGCCCTTGCCGTAGGCCGCGGCGATCAGGGCCTTGGCCATGGGCGTGAGGGTGCCCACGGCGGCGTGGCCGTAGTCGGCGCGGGCCTGGGGCTCGGCGCCGAAGCGCGGGTTCTGGCGGCCGGTGTGGCCGGCGTCGCTGCTGATCACGGCGAAGCCCTGGGCCAGCGCCCCGGTGAGCGGGCCGCCGCCCAGCGCGCCCAGCGCCGGGTGCACCGTGCCGTCGATGCCGCCGTTGGCCTGGTAGTAGAAGCGGCCGTTCCAGGCCTGGGGCAGGCGCATCTCGAAGCCGATCGCGTAGTCCTGCCCGTCGCTGCCCTTGCGCACATTCATCGCGCCCTTGACCAGGCAATGCGCGGCCACCGCGTGCCCGCCCGGCACCACCGGGCCGGCGGCCACCGGCACGGCACTGGCCAGCTGCGTGGCGGCGAAGCGGAACTGCGCGGCCAGCGCCTCGCAGGCCTGCAGCGGTGCGCCGACCGCCGCAGCCAGCCGGGCCGGTACAGCCGGCGGGCCATCGACCGCCGGGGCGCCCGCACAGCCGGCCAGCAGCGCCGCAAGTGCTGTGGCGGCGGTGGCGAAGGTCGCTTGTTGCGTCATGGCGTCTCCTCGGGCCAGTACAGGCGCATCGGGTTGTGAACCAGCAGCCCGCGCTGCAGTTCCGGCGTGACCGCGATGTGCGGGATGAAGTCGACCAGCAGCCCGTCGTCGGGCATGTGGTCCTTCAGGTTGGGGTGCGGCCAGTCGGTGCCCCACAGCACGCGGTCGGGGAAGGTCTCGACCACGGTGCGCGCGAAGGGCACGACGTCCCGGTAGGCGTTCATCTCGCCGTCGAGCGCGCGCGGCCCGGCCACCGACAGCCGCTCCGGGCAGCTCACCTTGCTCCACACGTTGGCGTGCTCGCGCATGAAGCGCAGGAACAGCGCGAACTCGGGGCCATCCACCGGCTTGGTGACATCGGGCCGGCCCATGTGGTCGACGACCACGCTGACACCCACGTCGTCGTGCACGGCGGCGAAGAAATCCCACAGCTCGGGCAGGTCCTGCGCCTCGAAGTAGACGACCACATGCCAGCCCAGCGGCTTGATGCGCGCCGCGATCTCGAGCAGCTCGTCCTTGGGCGTGAAGTCGACCAGGCGGCGCACGAAGTTGAAGCGCACGCCGCGCACGCCGGCGGCGTGCAGCGCGCGCAGCTCGGCGTCGGCCACGCTGCGCCGCACGGTGGCGACGCCGCGTGCACGGCCGCCGCTGGCGGCGCAGGCCGCGGCCATCGCGCGGTTGTCGGCCCCATGGCAGGTGGCCTGCACGATGACGTTGCGCGCGAAGCCCAGCCGGTCGCGCAGCGCGAACAGCTGTGCGGCGCTGGCGTCGCAGGGCGTGTACTTGCGCTCGGGCGCGTAGGGGAACTCGGCGCCAGGGCCGAACACATGGCAGTGCGCGTCGACGCTGCCCGCGGGCAGCTGCAAGCGTGGCCGGGACGGGCCCTCGTACCAGTCCAGCCAGCCCGGCGTCTTCTCGAAATCACCGCTGGTGGGCTTGCCGCTCATCGCTGCGGCTCCGCGGTCGCGAGCCGGGCCAGGATGCGGTCCGACTCGGTGCGCCAGTCGGCGCTGCGCGCGAAGCCCGCCTGGCCGCGCTGGCCGAACAGGCCGGCATCGGCCAGGTCGGCCACCCAGGCCTGGCGCTCGGCGGTGCCGGCGGCGCTCCAGGGCGTCAGGCCGGCCTCGCGCACCGTCTGCGCCACCTCGCGCAGCTCCTCGCTGCGCCGCCGGCCATGCTCGATGACGCGCTGGAAGAAGTAGGCGCCCTGCTTCTCCCAGTCGATGGCGGGGAAGGTCTCGCGCAGGCTGGCGATCACGGCATCCTCGACGCCGTAGTGCCGCGCCGTGGTGTAGGCCTCGATGAGCATCGCCTCCAGCCCCTTGATCACCACGCTGCGGCACATCTTGGTGGCGCTGGCCACGCCCAGCCGCGCGTCGTGGAAGCTCGCCGCGAAGCCGATGGCGTTGAGCGGCCCGACCAGGGCCTGGGCATCGGGCCCGCCCAGCAGCAGCGGCACCTTCAGCCGGTGCGGCGGCACCGAGGTCATCACCGCGCCCTCGACGTAGCGCGCGCCGACACCGAGCACATGCTCGGCGGCGCGCTGCTTGGCCCCGGGCGATGCCGAGTTGAAGTCGAGGAAGTAGGCGCCGGCGGCCAGGCCCGGCGCGCAGTCGCGTGCCACGTCCACCGCCTGGCTGGCGGTGACGGCGCTGACCACCAGCTCGGCCCCGCGCACGGCGTCGGCATGCGAGCCGGCCAGCGCCACGCCATGGCGCAGCGCGTGCTCGCGCAACGCGCCGTCCAACTCGCCAAGCAGCTTCAGGTCGAAGGCGCTCACGCCCAGGCCCTGCGCGCGCAGGTCCTCGGCCAGGATGCGGCCGACCTCGCCGTAGCCGATGAGTGCGATGCGATTCATGCGGAAAGGCCCGGCGCCGGGCCGCCCCAAGCCGGGCGCGGCCCCAAGGGTCCCCGAAGGGGCCCGTTCGGGCCCTGGGGGTGGCGAAGGACCTTTGGGACGAGCCTGGGGGTCATGTTCAGTCGATGTACTTGAGCCCGGCCTTGGCCAGCGGCTCGCGCATCTTGTACATGTCCAGCCCCAGCACGCCGGCGGCGAGCTGGGCGCGCTTCTCGCCCTCGTTGGCCTCGCGCGCCGCGGCGGCGGCCAGCGCCCTCTCGGCCAGCGCGCGCGGCACGCAGACCACGCCGTCGTCGTCGGCCACGATCACGTCGCCCGGGCACACCAGCGCGCCGGCGCAGACCACCGGGATGTTGACGCTGCCCAGCGTGGCCTTGATCGTGCCCTTGGCGCTGATGGCCTTGCTCCAGACCGGGAAGCGCATTTCGGTGAGCGTGCGCACGTCGCGCACGCCGGCATCGATGACCAGCGCGCGCGCGCCGCGGGCCTGGAAGCTGGTGGCCAGCAGGTCGCCGAAGTAGCCGTCGGTGCAGGGCGCGGTGATGGCGGCGACGACGATGTCGCCGGGCTGTATCTGCTCGGCCACCACATGCATCATCCAGTTGTCGCCCGGGTGCAGCAGCACGGTGACGGCCGTGCCCGCCACCTGCGCGCCGGCGTAGATCGGGCGGATGCCGGTGTGCAGCAGGCCGACGCGGCCCAGGGCCTCGTGCACGGTGGCGCTGCCGAAGCGCGCCAGCTGGTCGGCCAGGTGTGCGGGGCTGCGGGGGATGTTGCGGTAGACGACGCCCAGTTCGTACATCGCGGTTCCTTGAGGAAGAGCGGGACGACGCTGCGCGTCGCCCTTGCCGGTTAATTGCCGCGGGCCTTCAGCGCCGCGTCCAGGCGCGGGTAGACGCGCCGCGCATTGCCTTCGTAGATCTGCTGCTTCTGCGCCGGCGTCAACAAGGTCGACGCATCGATGTAGCGCCGGGTGTCGTCGTAGTTGAAGCCGGTCTCGGGGTCGACGCCGCGCACCGCGCCGATCATCTCGCTGGCGAACAGGATGTTGTCCACCGGGATCACCTTGGTCAGCAGGTCGATGCCCGGCTGGTGGTAGACGCAGGTGTCGAAGAACACGTTGTTCAGCAGGTGGTCCTGCAGCAGCGGCTTCTTCAGCTCCTGCGCCAGCCCGCGGTAGCGGCCCCAGTGGTAGGGCGCGGCGCCGCCGCCATGCGGGATGACGAAGCGCAGCGTCGGGAAGTCCTTGAACAGGTCACCCTGGATCAGCTGCATCACCGCCGTGGTGTCGGCGTTGATGTAGTGCGCGCCGGTGGTGTGGAAGCAGGCGTTGCAGCTGGTGCTGACATGCACCATGGCCGGGATGTCGTACTCCACCATCTTCTCGTAGAGGGGGTACCAGTGGCGGTCGGTCAGCGGCGGGCTGGTCCAGTGGCCGCCGCTGGGGTCGGGGTTCAGGTTGATGGCGACGTTGCCGTACTGCTCCACGCACTTCACCAGTTCGGGGATGCAGGTCTTCGGGTCCACCCCGGGGCTCTGCGGCAGCATCGCCGCGGGGATGAAGTGCGCGGGGAACAGCCGGCTCACGCGGTAGCACAGCTCGTTGCAGATCGCGGCCCAGGTGCTGGACACCTCGAAGTCGCCGATGTGGTGGGCCATGAAGCTGGCGCGCGGGCTGAAGATGGTCAGGTCCGCGCCGCGCTGCTGCATCAGCTTCAGCTGATTCGTTTCGATGGTCTCGCGGATGTCGTCGTCGCTGATCCGCAGGTCCTGCACCCGCGGCTTGGCCGCCGGGTCCTTGAGGGCGGCGACCTGCAGCTCGCGCCAGGCGCCCAGCGCGGCGGGCGCGGTGGTGTAGTGGCCGTGGATGTCGATGATCACGCGGTGTGTCTCCGGTGGGGTCAGTCGCGCGCCGGGCTCATGCCGTGGCGCCGCTTGGCGGCGTCGGCCTCGGGCGAGGCCAGCCAGGCCAGCAGCGCGCGCGCCGCGTCGGCCTGCACCGACGCCGCGGCCACGCCGGCCGAGAAGGTGGTGATGAAGTCGGCGCCGGGCGGCAGCAGCCCCAGCACCTGGATGCCGTCCAGGCCCTGCAGCTCGCTGAGCTGCTGGAAACCCAGCGCGACGCGGCCCTCGGCCAGCAGCCGCCCCACCGGCACGCCGGGCGGCGGCACCACCATGCGCTCGCGCAGTTCGTCGGCCAGGCCCCAGCGCGCGAACAGGGCCTCCAGGTGGCGGCCGCTGGGGCCGGTGCTGGTGCCCAGCGTGGGTGCGTCCTGCACGGCGGCGCGCAGCGCGGCCTCGGTGGCGATGTCGGGCCGCGGCGCGCCGGCGCGCACCGCCACCGCCACCGGCGAACGCATCAGGTCCACGCGCGGGCCCTGCAGGTGGCCGGCGGCGGCCAGCGCATCCAGCGCGTCGGCGGCCAGGAACACCAGGTCGAAGACCTCGCCGGCGGCCACGCGCCGCGCGGCATCGACGCCGCCCACGCTCTCGATGGCCACGGGCGCGCCGCCGCGCCGCTGCCAGGCCTCGGCCAGCTCGGCCAGCACGGCGCGCGTCGCCATCGACGAGATGCCCTTCATTGCCATTGGCGCCTTGTCTCCTGTGCCTGCCCGCAGCTTGTTCTGGCGCGCATTCTGAGCCGGCCAAGCCATGCTGATTCGCGCGGTTTCGACTAGCTGCTAGAACGGATCGGCATGACAATGGCGCATGGACCTGAAGCAGCTCGCCACCTTCGTGCAGGTCGCCGAGACCGGCAGCTTCACCCGCGCCGCGATGCAGCTGCGCGTGGCACAACCGGCCTTGTCGCGCCAGGTGCGGGCGCTGGAGGTGGAGCTGCGCATGCCGCTGTTCGAGCGCAACGGCCGCGGCGTCACCCTCACCGACGCCGGCCGCCGCCTGCTGGCGCATGGGCGCGGCATCCTGCAGCAGGTGGATCGCGCGCGGCAGGACCTGGAGGAGCAGCGCGGCGGCGCCGCCGGGGCGCTGAGCATCGGCATGCCGCCCAGCCTGTCGCGCACGCTGACCGCGCCGCTGGTCGACGCCTTCCGCCACCGCTTCCCCAAGGCCACGCTGACCATCGTCGAGGGCCTGTCCAGCTACCTCGTCGAGTGGCTGGCCCAGGGCCGCGTGGACACGGCGCTGATCTACAACGCCGAACCCTCGCCGGCGCTGGACCTGCAGCCGCTGCTGGAGATGCCCATGTACCTGCTGTCGGCGCGGCCCGAGGGCGGCGCGCTGCTGGGCCCGCCGGCCACGCTGCGCCAGCTGGCGGCGCTGGAGCTGGTGATCCCCAGCCGGCCGCATGGCATCCGCATGCGCATCGAGGCGGCGCTGGCGCGCCAGGGCCTGAAGCCGCGCGTGGGGCTGGAGATCGAGAGCGTGCCGGCCATGCTGCAGCTGGTGCAGCGCCATGCGCTGCATGCGGTGCTGTCCTTCGACGCGGTGCAGGGCAGCGGGCTCGAAGGCCAGCTGCAGCTGCGCCAGATCGGCCAGCCGCCGCTCACCGCCACGCTGTGGCTGGCCGGCTCGGCGCAGCGCCCGGCGCGCGCGCTGCAGCGCAACGCCGCCGAGCTGGTGCGCGAGCTGCTGGCCGACTACCCGGTGCGCGCGCCGGAGGCCGCCAACGCGCCGCCGCCGCGGCCGCGGCGGCGGCACCCGCGCTGACCCCATACCCGACTGCGACCCAAGGTCGGGCCGCTGACGCATCATCGACGCACACTGGCATGCCGCCACGAGGAGACACCCGATGCCCCGCCTGACCGTCAACGGCCAGACCCGCGACTACGAGGCCGACGCCGACACGCCGCTGCTGTGGGTGTTGCGCGAACAGCTGGCGCTCACCGGCACCAAGTACGGCTGCGGCATCGCGCAGTGCGGCGCCTGCACCGTGCACATCGACGGCGCGCCGGTGCGCAGCTGCGTGATGCCCGCCGCCGCCGTGCAGCCCACGCAGCAGGTCACCACCATCGAGGCGCTGGAGCAGAGCGAGATCGGCCGCCGCCTGCAGGCGGCCTGGGTGCAGCTGGACGTGCCGCAGTGCGGCTACTGCCAGAGCGGCATGCTGATGGCCGCCGCGGCGCTGGTGAAGGACAAGCCCAGGCCCAGCGACGCCGACATCGACGCCGCCATCACCAACATCTGCCGCTGCGGCACCTACAACCGGGTGCGCGCCGGCATCAAGCTGGCCACCGGCCAGGCCGCCGAGGCCCGGGTGGCCGAGATCGGCGTCGTGCACCTGCAGCGGAGCGCGTCATGAAGGCCCCCAAGCTGCGGGCCCTGCCCGTCGCGGCCCCCCGAGGGAGCGCAAGACAACTTGGGGCGGCCCGGCGTTCTCTGGCCCACGCCGCCCCCTCGCGCACGCTGCCGGCCGTCCCGGCCACCGCCACCGAGCAGTCCGCCCCCGTCGAGATCGGCCGCCGCGGCTTCCTGGCGCTGGGTGCCGCCGGCGCCGGCACGCTGGCGCTGGGATTCCCGCTGCGTGCCGATGCGGCCGAGGCCACGCCCGAGATCGGCGCCTGGGTGGTGGTCCACCCGGACGACCGCGTGGTGATCCGCATCGCGCGCAGCGAGATGGGCCAGGGCACGCTCACCGGCCTGGCGCAGCTGGTGGCCGAGGAGCTGCAGTGCGACTGGACCAAGGTCTCCACCGAGTACCCCACGCCGGGGCAGAACCTGGCGCGCAAGCGCGTCTGGGGCAGCTTCAGCACCGGCGGCAGCCGCGGCGTGCGCGAGAGCCACGAGTACGTGCGCAAGGGCGGCGCCGCGGCGCGCATGATGCTGGTGCAGGCCGCCGCCGACCGCTGGCAGGTGCCGGTGGCCGACTGCCGCGCCGAGCGCGGCGTGGTCACGCATGCCGCCAGCGGCCGCCGTGCGCGCTACGGCGAGCTGGCCGCCGCCGCGGCCAAGCTGACCGTGCCCACCGAGGTGGCGCTGAAGGCCCCGCAGGACTGGCAGATCGCCGGCAAGCGCCTGGCGCGGCTGGACACGGTGGACAAGACCAACGGCCGCCAGGTCTATGGCTCGGACCTGCGCCTGCCGGGCATGCTCAACGCCGCCATCCAAGACTGCCCGGTGTTCGGCGGCAAGCTCAAGGGCTTCGACGCCGCCGCGGTGAACAAGCGCCCTGGCGTGAAGGCCGTGCTGCGCGTCAGCGACAGCGCGGTGGCCGTGGTCGCCGACACCTGGTGGCGCGCCCACCAGGCGCTGAAGGCGCTGCCCGTCGAGTGGGACCTGGGGGCAAACGCCGGCGTGCAGCAGGCGGCGGTGGATGCGATGCTGCGCGAGGGCCTGGATGCCGACAAGGCCGCCGAAGGCAACCGCCAGGGCGACGCCAAGGCGGCGCTGGCCGGCGCGGCGCGCCGCATCGAGGCCGTCTACAGCTACCCGCACCAGAACCACGCGACCATGGAGACCATGAACGCGACCGCGCGCTGGACGCCCGAGCGCTGCGAGGTCTGGACGCCGACGCAGAACGGCGAAGGCGCGCTGGCCGCCGCCGCCGAGGCCGCCGGGCTGCCGCCGGCGCAGTGCGAGGTCTACAAGATCCACCTGGGTGGCGGCTTCGGCCGCCGTGGCGCGGTGCACGACTGGGTGCGCCAGGCCGTGGCCATCGCGCGCCAGCTGCCGGGCACGCCGGTGAAGCTGCTGTGGTCGCGCGAGGACGACATGCAACATGGCCAGTACCACCCGGTCACGCAGTGCAGGCTGACGGCCGGGCTGGACGCGCAGGGCAGGTTGCAGGCGCTGCACATGCGCATCAGCGGCCAGAGCATCCTGGCCGGCATCTTCCCGCAGAACGTGCGTGACGGCCGCGACCCGGTGGTGTTCCAGGGCCTGAACCCCGGCGGCCCCGAGTCGGCCATCGGCTACACGGTGCCGCACCTGCTGGTCGACCACGCGATGCGCAACCCGCATGTGCCGCCGGGTTTCTGGCGCGGCGTGAACCTGAACCAGAACGCCATCTACCTGGAGTGCTTCCTCGACGAGATCGCGCACGCGACCAAGCAGGACTCGCTGGCGCTGCGCCTGCAGCTGATGCAGAACCACCCCAAGCACCGCGCCGTGCTCGAGGCGGTCGCGCAGCGCGTGGGCTGGGGCAAGCCGGCGCCCGACGTGGGCGGGCAGAAGGTGTTCCGCGGCCTGGCGCAGACGCATGGCTTCGGCAGCTACGTGGCGGCCTGTGCCGAGGTCTCGGTGGCGCGCGATGGCCAGCTGAAGATCCACCGCATCGTTGCCGCCACCGACTGCGGCCACGCGGTGAACCCGCAGCAGATCGAAGCCCAGGTCGAGGGCAGCTTCGTCTACGGCCTGTCGGCCATGCTCTACGGCGCCTGCACCGTGAAGGACGGCGCCATCGTGCAGAAGAACTTCGACAGCTACCCGGTGATGCGGCTGGCCGAGATGCCCAGGGTGGAGACCATCGTGATGCCCAGCGGCGGCTTCTGGGGCGGCGTCGGCGAGCCGACCATCGCCGTGGCGGCGCCGGCGGTGCTCAACGCGATCTTCGCCGCCACGGGCAAGCGCATCCGCGATCTGCCGCTCTCGAAGCACAGCCTGAAGGCCTGAGCGACGGCATGGCGGGCGCGGTGGCGGCGGCAACGGTGGTGGCCTTCGCGGTGGTCGGCGACGGCGTGCCGCAGCCGCTGACCGGCGAGCCCGGCGACGCGGCGCGCGGCCGCGCCATCGTCGTCGACCGCCAGCGCGGCCTGTGCCTGCTGTGCCATGGTGGGCCCTTCCCCGAGGAGCCGCGGCCCGGCACCGTGGCTGGGAGCCTGGCCGGCGCCGGCAGCCGCTGGACCGAGGCCCAGCTGCGCCTGCGCGTGGCCGACGCGCGGCGGCTCAACCCCGACAGCCTGATGCCCAGCTTCCACCGCGCACCGGCGGCCGATGCCGCCCAGCGCGTGGCGCCGGCCTGGCAGGGCCGCCCCATCCTGGGCGCGCAGGAGGTCGAGGACGTGGTGGCCTTCCTGAAGACGCTGCGCTGAAGCGACGACGAACATGGCCTCATCCCATCGCAACGCCCTGCCCCGCCGCCACTGGCTGCGCGGCGCGGGTGCGCTGGCCATCGCCGGCCCGCTGGCCCTGGCCGTGCGCCCGGCGCATGCCACGCCCGCGGCGCTGCAGGCGGCGCTGGCGCGCTTTGCCGGCAACGCCACGCCACGCGACGGCCGCGTGCGGCTGGAGATCGCGCCGCTGGTCGAGAACGGCAACGCGGTGCCGGTCAGCGTCTCGGTGCCCGACAGCCCGATGACGGCGCAGCAGCATGTGCGTCGGCTGGCGCTGTTCAGCCCGATGAACCCGCTGCCCGAGGTGGCGGTGTTCCACCTGGGCCCGCGCAACGGCCGCGCGGCGGTGGCCACGCGCATGCGGCTGGCGACTTCGCAGACCGTGCTGGCCGCGGCCGAGCTGTCCGACGGCAGCGTGTGGGTGGCGCGCACCGAGGTCATCGTCACGCTGGCCGCCTGCGTGGAAGGCAGCTGATGGCGACGCGTGCCCTGGTTCATGTGCCGCCGGCCATCCGCGCCGGCGTGCCCTTCGAACTGCGCCTGCTGGTGCAGCACCCGATGGAGACGGGCTTCCGCGCCGACGGCGCCGGCGGCGTGCTGGCGCGCAACATCCTGCGCCGCGTCGAGGCGCGGCTGGACGGCGAACCGGTGTTCGCCGCCGACCTGCACCCGGCCATCGCGGCCAACCCGCTGCTGGCCTTCTGGCTGCGCGTGGACGCACCCGGCATGCTCGAGATCACCTGGCGCGGCGACCGCGGCTTCGAGCACCGCGAGCGCGTGGCGCTGACGCCGCAGCCCTGATGCGCGCCCGGGCTGCGGCGGCACTGCTGGCCGTGTTCGCGGCGCAGGCCTGGGCCCAGGCGCCGCACACCCTGCACAGCCTCCCCGATGGCCGCAGCTCGCAGCTGCCGCAGATGAGCCCGGCGCTGCAGGCCATGCAGCGCGACGACACGCTGAACCCGGCGGCGCTGTGGCTGGCCGATGGCCGCGCGCGCTTCGAGGCGCAGTGCGCGCGCTGCCACACGCCCGAGGCGCTGCGCGGCGCCGCGGCGCGCCACCCGGCTTATCACGCCGCCAGCGGCCGCGTGCTGAGCCTGTCGCAGCGCGTCGAGCAATGCCGCCGCCGCGACCCGGCGGCCCAGGCCCGCCTGCCCGACGACGACGAGCGCCTGGCGCTGGAGACCTACGTGGCCAGCCTCTCGCGCGGCCAGCCCATTGCGCCCGACCCGCACCCGCGTGTGGCGGCGGCCGCCGCGGCCGGCCAGGCCCTGTATCGTCGCCGCATGGGACAACTCGACCTCAGCTGCGCGATGTGCCACGACGGCGCCGCCGGCGCCCGCCTGGCGGGCAGCCTGATCCCGCAGGGGCACCCCACGGGCTACCCCATCTACCGGCTGGAATGGCAGGGCATGGGCACGCTGCAGCGCCGGCTGCGCGGCTGCCTGACGGGCGTGCGTGCCCAGCCCTGGGACTGGGACGCCGACGAGCTGGTGGCGCTGGAGGCGCACCTGATGCGCCGCGCCGCCGGCCTGGCCGTCGAGACGCCGGCGGTGCGGCCATGAGTGGCGGCGCCGGCGACGAGGACCCGATTGCCGACGTGCAGCGCTGGCTGCAGCGCGCCGTCGTCGGCCTCAACCTCTGCCCCTACGCCAAGGCGCCGCTGGCGCGCGGCCGCGTGCGCTTCGTGCTCAGCCAGGCCGAGCAGCCGCGCGCGCTGCTGCGCGACCTGCTGGCCGAGCTGCGCGCGCTGGCCGCGGCACCGGTCGATCAAGTCGAGACCACCGTGCTCGTGCATCCGTACGCGCTGCAGGACTTCGAGGACTACAACGACTTCCTCGACGTGGCCGACGCGGCGCTGCAGGACCTGGGTCTGGACGGCGTGATCCAGATCGCCAGCTTCCACCCGCAGTACCGCTTTGCCGACACCGGGCCCGACGACCTCGGCAACTTCACCAACCGCTCGCCGCACCCGCTGCTGCACCTGCTGCGCGAGGACAGCGTGGCCGCGGCGCTGGGCGACGAGGACCCCGAGGCGGTGTCCGCGGCCATCGTCGAGCGCAACCAGGCCACGCTGCAGCGCCTCGGCCTGGCCGGGTGGCAGCAACTGATGAACGAGCCGGAAGCCAAGCCATGAGCGCCACCCTGCCCTTGCGCGTCGCCATCGTCGGCCTGGGCGCGATCGGCGGCCTGGCTGCCGGCTGGCTGCTGCGCCGCATCGATCCGGCGCGCGTGACGGTCTCGGCACTGGCACGCGGCGCGACGCTGGCCGCGGTGGTGCGCGACGGGCTCACGCTGCACGACGCCGACGGCATGCACCGTCTGCCGCTGCGCGTGGCCGAGCGTGCCGCCGAGCTGGGCGAGCAGGACCTGGTGATCCTGGCCGTGAAGACGACGGCGCTGGCCGCGGTGGCGCCGGCGGCCGCCGGGCTGTGCGGCCCGCGCACGCGCGTGCTGACGGCGATGAACGGCGTGCCCTGGTGGTTCTTCGACGGCCTGCCCGGCCCCTGCGCCGGCCTGGCGCTGCACAGCGTCGACCCCGAGGGCCGCCTGCGCGCGGCGTTGCCGGCCTCGCGCGTGATCGGCGGCGTGGTGCACCTCTCGGCGCTGGCCGAGGCGCCGGGAGTCATCCGCCACGGCGGCGGCAACGGGCTGATCCTGGGCCGGCCCGACGGCGGCCACGACGCCGCCACCGACGCCGCGGCCACGCTGCTGCAGGACGCCGGCTTCGCCGTCACCCGCTCGGCGCAGATCCAGCGCGACGTCTGGTTCAAGCTGTGGGGCAACATGACCATGAACCCGGTCTCGGCCCTCACCGGCGCCACCTGCGACCGCATCCTCGACGACGCGCTGGTGCGCGGCCTGTGCAGCGCGGTGATGCGCGAGGCGCAGGCCATAGGCGCCGGCTTCGGCATCGCGATCGACCAGGAGCCCGAGGCGCGCCATGCGGTGACGCGCAAGCTGGGCGCCTTCAAGACCTCGATGCTGCACGACGCCGAGGCCGGCCGGCCGCTGGAGATCGACGCGATGCTGGGCGCCGTGCGCGAGATCGGCCAGCACCTGGGCCTGGCCACGCCGCACATCGACGGGCTGTACGGGCTGACGCGGCTGTTGGCTTCGGTACGGGGGCTGGGGGCCTCGACCTGACGTTGCTGTTCGTCGCCGCCACTTCGGAGGCGTGCGCCGCGACGCGGCAGGGGGCACCCGCCGGGGGCTTCGATGGAGCGGTCGACGCCTGCGGCGCCGACTGCGCTGCGCTGCTCGGCCCGGGGGCGCGCCGCAGAACTCGCTTCGCTCACTGCGTTCGCTGCGCTCGAACAGCCGCGGCGAGTCAGTTCACGATGCGCGCTGCGCGCGCCGCCCCCGCGCCTGCGCTGCTCGCCGCTCCATAGGCGCCCCCAGCGGGCGCCCCCTGCCACGCCGCGTCGGGTGCATGCCACTCGCCGCACGCCACCGCTCGCGGCGCAGGGCCGGGCGGGTGGCCGGCGGCGCGCATCTGCGCAGCCGAGCATCGCAGGGCGAGCGGGCCGCGCGCCGAAGGCGCGCCACCTTTCTGACTCGTCGGGGGTGTCTGAGTCCGGCGAGCGCAGCGAGCAGGACGAGTTACCCGACGGGCCCGTTCGACCGAGAAGCGCAGGGCACCCTCGCGCAGCGAGGGCAAGCAGCTAAGCGACGCCGGCTGCCCGCCCGGACCTTCGCCGCGCGCACGCCCCGGTCCCCGGCAAGCGGCAAGGACATGCTCAGCGCTTCAACACCTTGGCCACCGGATTCGGCCGCAGCCGGAAGGCATCGGGCATGCGCGAGCCCAGCAGCGGGCGCAGGTACAGGCGGAACAGGTCGGTGATGTCGGTGCCCGAGGGCGCGATGAACTCGTCCTCCATCGTGCGCGTCTTGCCGGCCACCGCCTCCAGCGGCAGCAGCTCGTAGTCGGCCGAGTAGAAGCCGGTGCGCTTGATGGCCACCGAACCGTCGCGGTCGCCCCACATCGCGTACTGCACCGCCTTCTCGCCCACCTCGCGCGCCTCGCGCGCATCGACGTCGCTGACGCAGCCCACGAAGCTGCGCTGCAGATAGCCGAAGGTGTCGCCGCGCACGCGCTTGATGCCCAGGCGCGCCTTGATCTCCTCGCACAGCAGGTCGGCCAGCGCGCCGCTGCCGCTGAGCTGCACGTTGCCATGCGCGTCGCGCTCCACCTGCTTGGCCAGCTGCGCCAGGATGGGCGTGCCGCTGCCGTCGTGGATGCCCTCGCTCACCGCCACCACGCAGCGGCCAAGCCGATCGTGCACCGCCTTCACGTCGGCCAGGAAGCGCTCGATCGAGAAAGCGCGCTCGGGCAGGTAGATCAGGTGCGGGCCGTCGTCGGGGAACTTCTTGCCCAGCGCGCTGGCCGCGGTGAGGAAACCCGCGTGCCGCCCCATCACCACGCCAATGTAGACCCCGGGCAGCGCCGCGTTGTCGAGGTTGGCGCCGGCGAAGGCCTGGGCGACGAAGCGCGCCGCGCTGGGATAGCCCGGCGTGTGGTCGTTGCCGACCAGGTCGTTGTCGATGGTCTTGGGGATGTGCAGGCAGCGCAGCGGGTAGCCGGCGGTGCGCGCCTCGTCGGCGACGATGCGCACGGTGTCCGAGCTGTCGTTGCCGCCGATGTAGAAGAAGTGCGCGATCTGGTGCGCGCGCAGCACGTTGAAGATCTCGCGGCAGTAGGCCAGGTCGGGCTTGTCGCGCGTGCTGCCCAGCGCCGAGGCCGGCGTGGCCGCCACCAGCTCCAGGTTGTGGCTGGTCTCCTGGGTGAGGTCGACGAAGTCCTCGTCGACGATGCCGCGCACGCCATGCTGGGCGCCGTAGACGCGGGTGACGCCGATGTGGCGGCGCGCCTCGAGCACCACGCCGACCAGGCTCTGGTTGATCACCGCCGTGGGGCCGCCACCCTGGGCGACCAGGATCTTGCCGCTGCTCATCGCCTGCCCCTCTCGCTGCTTGGACCAGCCCATTGTGCGTTGCACCGCCGGCGGCGGGGAAGGCGCAGGTCTGGAGGAGGAGGAAACGCCGGGCCGCCCCAAGTTTCCTCGCGCCCCCTCGGGGGGCCGGGCCGGGCAACGCCCGGGCCTTGGGGGCAGAGGAAACGCCGGGCCGCCCCAAGTTTCCTCGCGCCCCCTCGGGGGGCCGGGCCGGGCAGCGCCCGGGCCTTGGGGGCTCGGTCTTTCAGTCCGGCAGACGCAGCGGCCGGTTGCTCGCGGCCTGCAGCAGGGCGGCCTGCAGGTGGGCGCACAGCTCGGCCTCGTCCCAGGGCTTGGTCAGGTAGCGGAACACGCCGGCATCCTGGATCGCGCGCTGGGCGCTGCCGAAGTCGGCGCTGCCGGTCAGCAGCAGGCGCACGCACTCGGGCTGCAGCGCGCCGGCCAGCGCCAGCAGCGCCACGCCGTCGATCTCGGGCATGCGCAGGTCGGAGACGACGATGTCGAACTCGTCGCGCTTCAACCGCGCCAGCGCGGCCAGCGCGTCGCTCTCGGCGTGCACCTGCAGCGCACCGGCAAAGCGCTGGCGCAGCACGCGCTGCAGCGCGGCCAGCACCGCGGGTTCGTCGTCGACCAGGAGAATGCGTGCCATCGGCGCCCCTGTCAGTCGGCCGCGCCCGAGGCCGCGGTCTTCACCAGGATGTGGATCTGCAGCTGGCCGCCCTCGCGCTGCTCGAACTCGCGGATGCGGCGGATCAGCGACGGCGTGAGCCGGTGCCCGGCGGTGAGCATCAGCACGCCGCGCGTCGAGACCAGGTCGCGCGCCAGCACCATGTCGGCCTCCAGCGCGGCGCTGGGCACCAGCAGCGAGGGCGGCGGCGGCGGCGCCTCGGCCTTGGGCTGGGCCGGCTCGGTGATGTGCAGGAAGACGTCCAGCACCTCGGGGTCGAACTGCTTGCCGCGCAGCTGGCGCAGGATGGTGCGCGCCTCGGCGGGGCTGAGCCTGCTCTCCACCAGCTGGCCTTGCTGCAGGTCGTCGTAGGCGTCGGCCACGGCCAGGATGCGCGCGCCGACGGGGATCGCGTCGCCGGCCAGGCGGTCGGGGTAGCCGTCGCCGTCCCAGCGCTCGTGGTGGCCGCGGATCATCGGCAGCACGGGCTGCAGGTCGTCCAGCGCCATCAGGCTGTGCTCGCCGGCGGCGGCATGGGCCTGGTACTGCTGCAGCTCCTCGGCGCTGAGCTTGCGCACCGCCTTGGCGCTGAGGCTGGCGCCGACGCCGATCAGGCCGATGTCGTGCAGCAGGCCGGCCACGAAGACCTGCAGCGCCTGCACCTCGTTCCAGCCCATCGCGCGGGCGATGTCGCGCGCCGTCTCGGCGACGCGCCGGCCATGGCCGGCCATCTCGCCGCCGCGCAGCTCGAGCAGGTTGCTGAAGACCTTGATCGTCTTGAGGTGGTTGCGCTGCAGGCGCTGGTTGGCGTCGGCCAGCTCGGTGGTGCGCGCCTGCACGCGCTGGTCGAGCTCGGCGTTGAGCTGCTGCAGCTCGCGGTTCTGCGCCTCGGTCAGCGCCTGCAGGCGCCGCGCCTCGCGCTCCAGCGCCACGCGCTCCAGGCCCTCGCGCAGCACGCCCAGCAGTTCGTGCTCGTCCCAGGGCTTGCTCAGGTAGCGCAGGATGCGGCCGCGGTTGATGGCGGCCACCGTGGCCTCCATGTCGGCATGGCCGGTGAGCAGCACGCGCAACACCTGCGGCCAGCCTTCGTGCACGCGCTGCAGCAGCTGCGCGCCATCCATGCCGGGCATGCGCATGTCGCTGATCACCGCGTCCACCGGCAGGTTGCCCAGGTGCTCCAGGGCCTCGTCGGCGCCATCGGCGCAGAACACCGTGTAGCCGGCGCCGCGCAGCATGCGCTTCAGCGCGGCCAGGATGTTGGGCTCGTCGTCCACGCACAGCACGGTCCAGCGCTCGCCACCGGGGTGCGGCGGGGCGTCCAGCGCGTGCAGGCGTTCGGGGGCGTTCATCGTGCTGTCCGTCGCCGCCTCAGGCGCCCATCGTCTCGCTCAGCGCCAGCACGCCGGCCTCGGTGGCGGCGAACAGCGCCAGCATCTCGGCCGCCGGGCGCATCGCGCGCGCCAGCACGCCGGCATCCAGCGGCGGCACCATCTCGTCGGGATCGCTCGCCAGGTCCAGCGCATGGGCGACGCAGTCGGCCAGGTGCACCACGTCGGCCAGCGTGGCCGCGCCGTCGGCCGGCACCGGCGGTGCATGGTGGCCGGCGATGGCGTCGACCACCTCGGCCGGAAACTGCCAGTGCCGCGCCACCAGCGCGCCCACGGCCACATGGTCATGGCCCAGCAGCGCCACCTCGAAGCCGTGCAGCGGCTCGTCGCGCTGGCGCGCCAGCGCGTCGGCCTGCGCCAGCTCGGCCGGCGCCACGGTGGCCAGCAGCAGCCGGCCGATGTCGTGCAGCAGGCCGGCGGTGAAGGCGGTCTCGGCGTCCAGGCGCAGCGCCCGGGCCAGCTCGCGCGCCGCCAGTGCGCTGGCCAGCGCATGGCGCCAGAAGCCCAGCAGCGGCCGCGCGGCGGCCGCCTCGGCCGGAAACTGCGCCGACACGGTGGCCACCGTGACCAGCGAGGCCAGCGTGCGCCGGCCCAGCAGGTGCACGGCGTCGCGGATCGCGGCGACGCGGCCGGGCACGCCGTAGAAGGCGCTGTTGGCCAGGCGCAGCGTGCGCGCGCTCAGCGCCTGGTCGCGCGCGATCAGCTCGGCGCAGTGGTCGTTGCCGCTGCGCTCGTCGCGCAGCGCCGCCAGGGCCTCCAGCGCCGCCTGCGGCAGCGGCGGCAGCGCACGCAGGGCCTGCAGCAGCCGGTCGCGCGAGGGCGCGCCGGCGTCGCCGGGCGCGGGCGCCGCGGCGGCCAGGGCGGTGGCGGTGGCGGTGCTCATGCCCTGCCGTCCTGCCGCGCCGGGTCGGTTTCGCGGTAGCGCTGCAGCAGGTGCTGCAGCGGGTGGATGCGGCCGGCACGGTGCTCGGCGCGGAACAGGTGCAGCACGCGCGCCGCGGCGGCGGCGGGCTGCGCCGCGGCCTGCGGCGGCGCGCCGGCCTGGGGGGCGGGGTGCGGGTCCATGGCCATCAGCCGGCACCGTCCGGTTGCAGCAGCAGCAGGCAGCCCTTGGCACCGCCGGGCCGCGGTACCGGCCGCGCCAGCGCGCGCCAGCGCCGGCCGCCCAGCTCCAGCTGCAGCGGCGCCGGCTCGGCCCCGCCCGCCAGCAGCCCGACCATGGCCGCCGGCAGGTGGTCGTTGGCCGGCTCGCCCAGCGCCAGCGCGGCGCCGGGCAGCAGCCGCTCGGCCTCGGCATTGACGAAGACCAGCTGGCCATCGGGGTCGACCACCAGCACCGGCGCGGGCAGCTCGTCGAGCACGCCGCGCAGGCTGCCGGCGCTGTCGGCCATCAGCTCGGACTGCTCGCGCTGCTGCTGCAGCAGCCGCTCCAGGCGGTCGTTCAGCGCGGCCAGGTCGGCATTGGCCGCCGCCACCTCGGCGGCCAGGCGGCGGTTCTCGTCGGCCAGCTCCTTCTGCCGGAAGGCCTCGGCGACATGGCCGCGCAGGCGCTCGTCGTCCCAGGGCTTGGTCAGGAACTTGTAGGTCGCGCCCTCGTTGACGGCGTCGATGATGGACTGCAGCTCGGTGTAGCCCGACAGCACCATGCGCACCGTGTGCGGGTACAGGTCCTTGGCGCGGTGCAGGAACTCGACGCCGGTCATGCCGGGCATGCGCTGGTCGGAGATGATCACGTCCACCGGCTCCTCGGCCAGGCGCTGCAGGCCTTCGGCGGCACTGGTGGCGGTGAGGATGCGGTAGCCGTCGCGGCGCAGCAGGCGCTTCAGCGCGGCGAGGATGTTGTCCTCGTCGTCGACCAGCAGCAGCGTGCGCGTGCGCGTGCGCCCGCGGCGGATGAAGCGCTCGGGCAGGCCCTTGGCCGAGCCCAGCAGCGCGGCGAAGCGGTCGGCCGGCACCGGCGGGCTGAACCAGTAGCCCTGCACCTCGTCGCAGCCGGCGGCGGCCAGCAGGCTGAGCTGGCCCTCGGTCTCCACACCCTCGGCCAGCGCGCGCATCTTCAGGCTGTGCGTCAGGCTGATGATGGCGCGGGTGATCGAGACGTCGTTGACCTCGGCGGTGACGTCGTGCACGAAGCTGCGGTCGACCTTGACCACGTCGATGGGCAGCCGCGCCAGGTAGGACAGGCTGGAGAAGCCGGTGCCGAAGTCGTCCAGCGAGATCTGCACGCCGATGCTGCGGATCTCCGACAGCACCCGCGCCGCGCCTTCGACGTCGGCGGCGAGCATGCTCTCGGTCAGCTCCAGGCCCAGGCTGGCGGGGTCGGCACCGGTCTCCAGCAGCACCGCCTGCACATGCGCGGCCAGGTCGGGCCGCTGCAGCTGGGCGCTGGAGAGGTTGACGCCGACGCGCAGCGCCGGCAGCCCGGCACGCTTCCAGGCGGCGATCTGCTCGCAGGCGCGGCGCAGCACCCAGTCGCCGATCGCGCCGATCAGCCCGCAGCGCTCGGCCACCGGGATGAACTCGCCCGGCGAGACGCGGCCCAGCTCCGCCGAGTTCCAGCGCAGCAGCGCCTCGGCGCCGTTGACGCGGCCGTCGTCCAGGTCGACCTGGGGCTGGTAATGCAGCTCGAACTCGTTGCGCGCCAGCGCCTGCGCCAGCGCCGACTCGATGGCCATCTCGCGCTGCGCGCGCGTGGTGGCCTCGGGGTTGAAGAAGGCCAGCCCGTTGCCGCCGGGCACGTCCAGGCGCGCCGTCTGCGCCGCCTCCAGCAGCCGGTCGGGGCTGTCGCCATGCGCCGGGAAGAAGGCGATGCCGATCTGCGCCAGCACGTAGACGTCGGTGGCGCCCAGGCGCACCGGCAGCTGCAGCGCCTGGTGCAGCTGCGCGGCGCGCTGGCGCAGCAGCTCGGCCTGCGCGCCGTCGTCGGCGGCGGCGCTGAGGTCCAGCATCACCGCGAACTCGGCGTCGCCCAGCTGGGCCACCGCCTCGCCGGCGCGGCAGGCCTCGCTGAGCCGCGAGGCCAGCGCCATGCACAGGGTGTCGCCGGCGCCGAAGCCCATGTTGGCCTTGACCTCGGCGATGCGCGGCAGGTCGATGGCCAGCAGCGCCACGCCGCGCTGGTCCCAGCGCGCCGCGTGCAGCGCCGCGTCGACCTGGTCGAGCAGCCAGGCGCGGTTGGGCAGGCCGGTCACCTCGTGCTGGGTGGCCAGCTCCTGGATGCGGCGCTCGGCCTCGACGCGCTCGGTGATGTCCTGCAGCAGCGCCACGCCGTGGCCGGCGTCGTCGATCTGGCCGCGGTGCAGCACCACCAGCTTGTGGCCGTCGCGGTGCTGCACGCGGTGCTGGAACTCGAAGGGCTCGCCGGGCTCGGCATGGCGCCAGATGCCGGAGACATAGGCCCGCTCGTCCGCGGGCACCCAGTCCAGCTCGTCCAGCGTGGCCGCCTGCGCCGGCGCGCCATCGCGGCCCAGCAGCGCCATCAGGCCGGCCGAGACGGTGATGCGGTCGGTGGTCACGTCCAGCTCGAAGGAGCCGGCGCGGCACAGCGTCTCGGTGCGCGCCAGCATGCCGGCGTTCCACTCGGCGCGGCGCAGCGCCGCCTTCAGCTCGGACAGGTCCAGCAGCGTCAGCATGTGCGCCGGCTGGCCGTCGTAGTCCACGACGCGCAGCAGCAGGCGCACATCCAGCCGCGTGCCGTCGCGGCGCAGCACCACCAGCTCGGGCGCCGGCACGCCCGGCGCCGGCGGCGGGCCCTGCATCAGGCTCAGCAGCACCGGCTGGTGCTCGGCCACCATCAGCGTGGCCGGCGCCCGGCCCAGCAGCGCGTCCACCGGCCAGCCCAGCAGCCGGGCCAGCGCGGCGTTGGCGTAGACGATGTGGCCGTGCGCCACCACCGCCAGGCAGTTCAGCGAACTGTCCAGCAAGGCACGCGCCTGGGCCGTGACGGAGGCCGGGCGTCCGGAGTGCGCGGAGGTGGGCAGGTCGTTTGGTTTCATGCGCTGCCGGCGCCCCGCCAGGCAGGTTGCGCCGCGCGTGCAGCGTAGACCCCTCTCTTCGGCAGCCAGCGCCGGAAGTCAAGGGCCAAGGCCCGCCAGTTCGTCACGAATCAGCGCTGCGGGGGAGGCGCCGGCGGCCGGCGCGGCCGCGCCCCCCCCGGCTGGCGCGGCCGCGCCACGCCGCTCAGCCGGCGCGCTCGGTGGCGTAGACCGCCGCCTGCACCCGCGAGCTCAGCTTGAGCTTGCGCAGGATGTGCTGCACGTGGATCTTCACCGTGGTCTCGGCAATGCCCAGCGCGCGCGCGATCTCCTTGTTGCTGGCGCCGCGGGCGATGTGGGCCAGGATCTCGCGCTCGCGCGGCGACAGCGTTTCGATGGGATCGGCCGGTGCCTCGTCGGCGGCGGCGCCGCCGCCCTGCAGCGTGCGAAAGGCCTGCACCAGCTTGCCGGTCATCTCGGGGCTGACCGTCGACGCGCCGCGCAGCGCCGCCAGGATGGCGTCGGCCAGCATCTCGATCTCGACCGTCTTCAGCAGGTAGCCGGCGGCGCCGCCGCGCAGCGCCGCGGCCAGGTCGTCCTCGTCCTCGCTGACGGTGAGCAGCAGCACCCGGGCCTGCGGCGCGGCCTCGCGCAGCCCGGGCAGGGCGTCGACGCCGTTGACCCCGGGCAGGTGGTTGTCGAGCAGGATCACGTCGGGGCGCATGGCGGCGGCGCGGCGCTGCGCCTCGCCGGCGTCGCCGGCCTCGGCCACCACCTCGAAGCGCCCGTCGGCGGCCAGCAGCGCGGCCAGCCCGCGGCGGAACAACGCATGGTCGTCGACCAGCATCACGCGGATGGCGGCGGGCGCGCTCATGCCGCCAGCTCCTGCGTCACCGGCTCCGCCGAGACCGGCGCCGGCGCGGCCGGCAGCACCAGCACCACGCAGCTGCCCTGGCCCGGCACCGAGTGCAGCTCGACCTGCGCGCCGATGCGCGCGGCGCGCTCGCGCATGATGCGCAGGCCCACGTGCGTCTCGTCGGGGGCCTCGGCGGTGTCGAAGCCGCGGCCGTCGTCGCGCACCTCGAAGCGCCATTGCGGCTGGCGCTGCACCTCCACCCACACATGGGACGCGCCGGCATGCTTGCGCACGTTGGACAGCGCCTCCTGCAGCACGTGCAGCACCTGCACCTGCACGTCGGGCGCCAGCGGCAGGCCGTGGCCCGACACGCTCAGTTCGGCCTGCAGACCGCTCTGGTGCTCGAACTTGCGCAGCGTGGTCTGCAGCGCCGGCACGATGTCCTCGGCATTGGTGCGGGTGCGGAAGTGCAGCAGCAGCTCGCGCACGTCGGCCACGCTCTCGCGCAGGCCGGCGTCGATCTCGTCCAGCGCCGCATGCTGGGCGGCGGCATCGCCGCGGCGCTGGGCGTCGCGCAGCAGCTGCACCTGGATGCGCGCGAAGGCCAGGCCCTGGGCGATGGAGTCGTGCAGCTCGCGCGCCAGCAGCCCGCGCTCGGCGGCCACCGCGGCCTCGCGCTCCAGCGCACCGGCGCGCAGGCCCTCCATCGCTCCGGCCAGGTGCGCCGCCAGCGCCTCCAGCAGCGCACGGTCCTCGGCGCCGGGCAGCTCGCCGCCGCGGAAGAACAGGTCGACCTCGCCCAGCAGCCGCTCGTGCAGGCGCACCGGCACGCTGACGATCTGCTGGTAGCCGGCGTCCTGGCAATGCCCCAGCGGCGCGTCGGCGCGGATGGGGATCACGCGGCTGCGCAACGCGGCGGCCGGCGCGTCGGCCGGCATGCCGCACAGGCAGGCGCCGGCATCCACGCAGTGCTCGGCACCGGCCATGGCCTTGGGCAGGCAGTCGCTGCCGGCCAGCAGGTAGCGCTGGGTGGCCTCGTCGCTCCAGCGCACGGCGCAGCCGGCGGCGCCGGCCACGCGGCGCATCTGGCGCGCAAAGCCGCCCGCCAGCTCGTCCAGCGTCTCGGCATGGGCGACGAAGGCGCTGGCGTCGTACAGCTCGCCCAGGCGGCGGCTCTCGGCGCGCTGGCGCTCGGTGCGCTCGGCCAGCTGGGCCTGCAGCTGGCCGTACAGCGCCTGCAGCCGCTCGGCCATGCCGTTGAAGCCGGCGCCCAGCGCGCCGAATTCGTCGTCCGAGTCGATCTGCACGCGCGCGCCCAGGTCGCCGGCCTCGGCCTGGGCCTGGGCGCGGCGCAGCCGCTCCAGCGGGTGCAGCACGAAGCGGAAGGCGGCGTAGAGCATGGTCAGCGCCGCGGCGATGGCCATGCCGGCCAGGACGACCTGCAGCGTCTTGAGCACCCGCGTCCAGCCGGCCAGCTCGCCCTCGATGGCATCGACCAGCGCGTCGACGCGGCCGACGAAAGCCGCGGCCTGCGCCGCGCTGCGCACCGGCGGATGTGTCTGCGGCGCGTGCAGCCAGTCGCCGCGCAGCTGCCCCCAGTCGCGCTCGACGGCGGCCAGCGCCTGGCGCGTGCGCGCCGCCTCGGGCAGCGCCAGCGGGCGCGAGGGGTCGCCGTCCTGCAGCAGCTGCAGCGTGGCGTCCAGCCGCCCGGCCAGCTCCTGCAGCCGCGGCGCATCGCCATCGGGCAGGGCCTGAGCCAGGCGCCAGGTCATCATGCGCAGCCGGCCGGCCTCGTTGACCGCCGCGGCACCGCCCTCGAACTGTCGCGACACCCACAGCGTGAGGCCGATCGACAGCAGCGCGAGCAGCAGCATGGCCGCGCCCAGCAGGTGGAACTTGCGCGTCAGCGTCCAGGGGTGGCGCATGGGCGGCAGTGTGCCGCCGCTGCCCGCGCGGCCGTTTGACGGGGGTCAAGCTCGGCGCTCAGCCCCCGGGCCCGGCCGGCGGCGCCGCGACGCCGCGCCGCTGCGCCATCTCGGCCCCCATCGCGCGGCGCTCGGCAGCCGCCAACGCCGCCAGCGCCGCCGGGAAGGCCAGCGCCTCCTCGGCGGCCACATGGCCCTGGTACAGCGCGGCGAAGGCCTCGGCATCGCGCCGCAGCGCCTGCGCCGCGTCCGCGGGCAGTGCGCCCCGCGCGGCCGTGGCCTGCAGCGGCCCGCGCAGCGCCGCCCAGGCGGACTCCATCGCCGCATGCTCGCGGCGCAGGCGCCCGGCCAGCTCGCGCAAGGCGGCATCGGACGCGGCGGCCAGGCGCGGCAGCACATGGCGCTCCTCGTCCTGGTGGTGCAGCGGCGCGGCGACGTCGAAGTAGCGCAGCACGGCGGTGGCGGCGTCGCGCGCCTGCGCCGCGTCGCCCTGCGCCAGCAGGTGCGCCGCCAGCCGCTGCAGCAGCGCCAGCCGGTCGTGCACGCGGCCGTGGCAGGCCAGCAGCAGCGCCAACGGGTCGTCGAAGCCGGCGTCGGGGCTGGGCAGCAGGCTCATGCCCTCAGCCCAGCCAACGCCAGGGCGGCAACTTGAGCAAGGCGACGGCCGCCATCGCCGCCACCGCGGCCAGCGCCGCCAGCAGCCAGGCGCCGCTGCGCCGGCGCAGCGCCAGCGCACCGCAGACCACGTACAGGGGCAGCAGCGCCAGCTTGGCGAAGAACCAGTCGTCGCGTTGCGGCTGCACCGAGATCGCCAGCGCCAGCAGCACGCCGCTGGCCAGCAGCGCGGTGTCGACGGCCACGCTGGCGCGCCGCGCCGCCGCGGCGCGCGGCCAGGCGGCGCCGCGCAGCGCGGCGCAGGCACGCCAGGCGAACAGGCCCACGCTGGCCGCGACCAGCCCCAGGTGCGCGGCCTTCAGCGATGCGTACTCGGCGAGCAGCGTGGCCATCCGGGGCGCTAGAACTTGTCGGGCTGGTGCACGACCACGTCAGCCATGTAGATCACCAGCCCGTAGTGCGCCGCGTACTTGCGCTCGACCAGCTCGATCAGCTGGCGGCCCACGGCCTCGCTGCACAGCGTCTCGATGCGCACGTTGCTCGACAGCGCCCAGCGCGTGTCGCGCACGCCGCGGTTGCCGCGCCCGCGCACCTCGCTCACCGTGTAGCCGGTGGCGCCGGCGGCGAGGAAGTCGGGCAGCACCAGCGGCTCCAGCGCCTCCTCGCAGACCAGCACCACCAGCTTGGTCTTGTGCTCCTTCATGCTCCGGCCCCCAGCGCGCCCTGCGCCCAGCGCGCCATCTGATGGTAGAGCGGCACCCCCAGCAGCACGTTGAAGGGGAAGGTCACGCCCAGCGACGCGCCCAGCGACAGCGCCGGATTGGCCTCGGGGATGGCGATGCGCATCGCCGCCGGCGCCGCGATGTAGGAGGCGCTGGCGTACAGCACCGCCAGCAAGGTGGTGCTGCCCTCGCCGAGGCCCAGCAGCCCGCCCACGGCCACGCCGCCGATGGCCGAGACGATGGGCATCAGCACGCCGAAGCCGATCAGGAACCTGCCGACCCGGCGCAGGTCGTCGATCTTGGCCGCCGTCACCAGGCCCATGCCCAGCAGGAACAGCGCCAGGAAGCCCTTGAACATGTCGTCGAAGAAGGGGATCAGCGCGGCGCCGCCCTCCTTGCCCCAGACCCAGCCGATCAGCAGCGCGCCCACCAGCAGCAGCACCGCCTTGCCGGTGAGCACCTCCTGCGCCAGGTGCTTCCAGCGCGTGCCCTTGTGGATGCCCTTGGCCAGCAGCACGCCGATGATGATGGCCGGGAACTCGAGGAAGACCAGGAACACCGACAGGTAGCCGTCGTAGGCGATGCCCTGGCGCGCCAGGTACGAGGCGCCGACGGCGAAGGTCACCACCGACACCGAGCCGTAGTGCGCCGAGATCGAGGCCGCGTCCGCGTGCGGCAGACGGCCCAGGCGCAGCAGGATCTGGTAGCCCAGCAGCGGCGTGCCGGCGGACAGCGCCACCACCACGGCGATGGGCCCCACCAGGTCCAGCACCGAGCTCTGCGACAGCTCCAGCCCGCCCTTGAAGCCGATGGCGATCAGCAGGTACAGCGTGAGCGTGTCGTACAGGCCGTTGGACAGCTTCAGGTCCGAGCCCAGCAGACCGGCGACGATGCCCAGCACGAAGAAACCGACGACGGGGTCCAGGCTCATGGGAGGGACGGCAGGGGCGGCAGGAACGGCAGGGGCGTGGGGCGACCCCGCCGCGCAGCGCGGCGGCGGTGGCGGGCGTTCACGGCGGGTGCTCGGGACCTACTGCGACAGCGGCGTCGCATCGGCATCCAGGTCCACGCCCTCCAGCGTGCTGGCCGCGGCCAGCTGGCGCAGGTAGGGGCGCAGCGCGGTGGCGAAGGCCTGCTGGCGCAGCGCCTGCTCGACGGCGCCGCGCACCGCCTCGAACGGCGGCACCTCGCCGGGCTGGCGCGCCAGCACCTCGACCACGTGCAGGCCGAAGCGGCTGTGCACCAGGCGCGGCAACACGCCCACCTCGGGCTGGCCGAACAGCTCGCGCGCGAACTCGGGCGCGCAGTCCTCGCGCCGCAGCTCGCCCAGCTCGCCGCCCCGCGCGCCGCTGGGGCAGTTGGACAGCGCGGCGGCGCGCGCGGCGAAGCCGGCGGGCTCGGCGCGCAGCTGCAGCAGCTCGGCCTCGGCGCGCTGGCGCAGCGCCACCACGTCGACGCCCGGTGTCACGGCGAACAGGATGTGCCGCGCCCGCAGCACCTCGCCCCGCGCGTACAAGGCCGCATGCGCCTGGTGGTAACGGCGGCAGGCGGCCTCGTCCGGCGCGGGCAGCAGCAGCTCGGCGTCGAGCAGGCGCTCGATGGCCGCGCTGGCGGCCTCGCTCGTCGAGCCGTCCGCCGCCGGCCGGTCGTCCGCCGCCAGCAGTCCGGCCAGCTGCGCCCGCTGGCGCAGCAGCTCGGTGCAGGCGCGCTGGCGCAGCGTCTCGTCGTCGGGCCGCTGGCCCGGCGCATGCAGCGCCACGCCACCGACCCGCGCCACCGTCTGCGCGGCCGCCGCGGCGCCGCCGCCGCAGCCGCACACGCCGCCCTGGGATGCACATCCGCTCATGTCGTTCTCCTGTGTGGGGTCGCGTTCAGGCGCCGAGCTTGCGCTGCGGCTCGGTGTGGCCGGCCGGCACGTTCAGGCGCCGGCTGCGCACCACCTGGTAGGGGCGGAACACATAGCCCACCGAGGCGAAGCCGCTCCACACATGCACCAGCCGCGTGAACGGGAAGACCAGGAAGATGGTCATGCCCAGGGCCATGTGCAGCTTGAAGACGGGGCTCATGTCCAGCATCAGCTCGGCGGCGCCGCCGCGGAAGGTGACGATGCGCTGCGCCCACTCGGACAGCGCCAGCATCACCGAGCCGTCCAGGTGCTGGGCCGACAGCGGGATGGTCGCCAGCCCCAGCGCGAACTGCGCCCACAGCAGCCACAGCAGCGGGATGTCGCCGGGGCGCGAGGTCTTGCGGATGCGCGGGTCGGTGAGGCGGCGGTGCAGCAGCAGGCTCACGCCGATGAAGCCCAGCACGCCGAACAGGCCGCCCGAGACCATCGCCAGCAGCTGCTTGTCGCCCGCGGTGATGAAGCCCTCGTAGACGACATGCGGCGTGAGCATGCCGAAGCCATGGCCGAAGAACAGGAACAGGATGCCCACGTGGAACAGGTTGCTGCCCCAGCGCAGCTGCCCGCTGCGCAGCAGCTGCGAGCTGTCGCTCTTCCAGGTGTACTGGTCGCGGTCGAAGCGGATCAGGCTGCCCAGCAGGAACACCGCCAGGCAGAGGTAGGGGTAGATGCCGAAGACGAAGTGGTTGAGCGCGTTCACGAGGCGGCTCCTGGCTGGGTGGCAACGCCGGCGTCGCGGCGCACGATGTGGATGGGTTGCGGCGCGCCCGGGCGCGACTGCCCGGCGGTGCTGCAGCCGTCGAAGGCCGGCGGTTCGGCCCAGGCCTCGTCCAGGCCGGGCTCGGGCTGGATGGGCACGGCACGCGCGCGGCCCCCGGCCAGCTCGACGCAGGCCGCCAGCGCCGCGGCGTAGGGGCTGTCGCGCTCGAGCAGCGCGCTGAACACCGCCGCCAGGATGTGCGCCATCTCGGCCAGGAAGCCCCGGGCGACATCGTTCGGCTGGGTGCTGGCGAACTCCAGCACCACGGGCAGGAAGTCGGGCAGCTCGCCCTCGCCCAGGTACAGGCCGGCGGCCTCGTAGGTCTGGACCAGGTCGGCCATCGCCGGGCCGCGGTCGCGCGAGTCGCCATGCACATGCTCGAACAGGTGCAGCGACGTGCGCCGGCCGCGGTCGAAGGTGTCGACGTAGCCGGCCTCGACCTCGTAGGGGTCGGCGAAGGCGAGCCGGGTGGCGAGCGCGTCCAGTTCGTCCAGCCGCGACGAGCTGAGCGCGCCATCGTCGCGCAGCGCCATCACGATCTGCGGCAACGCGGCACGCAGCGCGGCGTCGGGGTAGCGCAGCAGCGCGGCCAGCGCGCGCAGCGTCAGGCGCGGGGTCGCACCCGGGCCGGCGGCGGTCTTGCGGTTCTTCGTGTTCATCGCGGGGCCTCCTTCAGACCGTGGCCTTGATCGGGATGGTGCGCGGCTTCTTGCCGCCGAACAGGCTTTGTTCCGTGTGGCCGTCGCTGCAGGCGTTGCCGAAGCTGAAGCCGCAGCCGCCGCGCAGGTCGAAGGCGTCCTCGGCGTACTCGCGGTGCGCCGTGGGCACGACGAAGCGGTCCTCGTAGTTGGCGATGGCCATGACCTGGTACATCGCCTCCACGGCCTCGGCCTTCAGCCCGACCTGGTGCAGCACCTCCAGGTTCTCGACGCCGTCGACCTGCTGGCAACGCTTGTAGGCACGCATGGCCAGCAAACGCTCCAGCGCGCGGCGAACCGGCGGCACGTCGCCCGCGGTGAGCAGGTTGGCCAGGTACTGCAGCGGGATGCGCATGTCGTCGAGCTCGGGGATCACGCCGCCGAACCTGGACGATGGCCCGAGGTGCCCGGCCTGCGCCGCGGCGCTGATGGGCGACAGCGGCGGCACGTACCAGACCATGGGCAGGGTGCGGTACTCGGGGTGCAGCGGCAGCGCCACCTTCCAGTCCATCGCCATCTTCCACACCGGGCTGTTCCGGGCTGCTTCCAGCCAGCTCTCGGGAACGCCGTCGGCGCGCGCCTGCTCGATCACCTTGGGGTCGTGGGGGTCGAGGAAGATGTCGAGCTGGGCCTGGTACAGGTCCTTGTCGCGCTCCACCGCCGCGGCGGCCTCGATGCGGTCGGCGTCGTACAGCATCACGCCCAGGTAGCGGATGCGGCCGACGCAGGTCTCGCTGCACACGGTGGGCTGGCCGGCCTCGATGCGCGGGTAGCAGAAGATGCACTTCTCGGCCTTGCCGCTGGCCCAGTTGTAGTAGATCTTCTTGTACGGGCAGCCCGAGACGCACAGGCGCCAGCCGCGGCACTTGTCCTGGTCGATGAGGACGATGCCGTCCTCCTCGCGCTTGTAGATCGAGCCCGAGGGGCAGGAGGCGACGCAGGCCGGGTTCAGGCAGTGCTCGCACAGCCTGGGCAGGTACATCATGAAGGTGTTCTCGAACTGGCCGTAGATGTCCTTCTGGATGTCGTCGAAGTTCTTGTCCTGGCTGCGCTTGGCGAACTCGCCGCCGAGGATCTCCTCCCAGTTCGGGCCCCACTCGATCTTCTGCATGCGCTGCCCGGTGATCAGGCTGCGCGGGCGCGCGGTGGGCGCGGCCTTGCTCTCGGGCGCGCTCTGCAGGTGGTCGTAGTCGAAGGTGAAGGGTTCGTAGTAGTCGTCGATCTGCGGCAGCTTGGGGTTGGCGAAGAGGCGCATCAGCAGCTTCCACCTGCCGCCCTGGCGCGGCACCAGCGAGCCGTCGGCGCGGCGGCTCCAGCCGCCGTGCCACTTGTCCTGGTTCTCCCATTCCTTGGGGTAGCCGATGCCGGGCTTGGTCTCGACGTTGTTGAACCAGGCGTACTCGACGCCGGGCCGGTTGGTCCAGACGTTCTTGCAGGTCACGCTGCAGGTGTGGCAGCCGATGCACTTGTCGAGGTTGAGCACCATGCCGATCTGGGCGCGGACTTTCATCGTGTTCTCCTAGCGGCGTTGGGGGCTCAGGCGGCCGGCGCGGCGGGTTCACCGTCCAGCCAGTCGACCTTGTTCATCTTGCGCACCACGACGAACTCGTCCCGGTTGGTGCCGATGGTCCCGTAGTAGTTGAAGCCGTAGCTGTACTGCGCGTAGCCGCCGATCATGTGGGTGGGCTTGGTGACGATGCGCGTCACGCTGTTGTGGATGCCGCCACGCGTGCCGGTGATCTCGCTGCCCGGCGTGTTGATGATCTTTTCCTGCGCGTGGTACATCAGCACCATGCCCGGGTTGACGCGCTGGCTGACCACGGCGCGCGCGGCGATGGCGCCGTTGCTGTTGAACAGCTCGACCCAGTCGTTGTCGACGATGCCGGCGGTCTTCGCGTCGTCCTCGCTGAGCCAGATCACCGGGCCGCCGCGGTTCAGCGTCAGCATCATCAGGTTGTCGCTGTAGGTGCTGTGGATGCCCCACTTCTGGTGCGGCGTGATGAAGTTGAGCGTGATCTCCTTGTGGCCGTTGGGCCGCTGGTTCATCACCAGCGCCGTGGTCTTCAGGTCCACCGGCGGGCGGTAGCTGCTGAAGCCCTCGCCGAAGGCGCGCATCCAGGGGTGGTCCTGGTAGGCCTGCTGGCGGCCGGTGAGGGTGCGCCAGGGGATCAGCTCGTGCACGTTGGTGTAGCCGGCGTTGTACGAGACCTTCTCGCTCTCCAGCCCGCTCCAGGTGGGGCTGCTGATGATCTTGCGCGGCTGCGCCTGCACGTCGCGGAAGCGGATCTTCTCGTCCTCGCGGTGCAGCGCCAGGTGGGCATGCTCGCGGCCGGTGGCCTTGGACAGCGCCTGCCAGGCCTTGACGGCGACATGGCCGTTGGTCTCGGGCGCCAGCTGCAGGATGACCTCGGTGGCGTCGATGTCGCTGACGATGCGCGGCAGGCCCTTGGTCGGCCCCTCGGTGTGCACCTTGCCGTTGAGCTCGGCCAGCTGGCGCACCTCCTCGGCGGTGTTCCAGGCGATGCCCTTGCCGCCGTTGCCCAGCTTCTCCATCAGCGGGCCCAGCGCGGTGAAGCGCGCGTAGGTGTGCGGGTAGTCGCGCTCGACCACCGTGATCTGCGGCGCCGTCTTGCCGGGCACCAGCGGGCACTCGCCCTTCTTCCACTCCTTGACGTCCAGCGGCTGCGCCAGCTCGGCCGGCGTGTCGTGCATCAGCGGCGTGAGCACCACCTCCTTCTCGACGCCGAGGTGGCCCACGCAGACCTCGCTGTAGGCCTTGGCCAGGCCCTTGTAGATCTCCCAGTCGCTGCGCGCCTGCCAGGCCGGGTCCACCGCCGTCGACAGCGGGTGGATGAAGGGGTGCATGTCGCTGGTGTTGAGGTCGTTCTTCTCGTACCAGGTGGCGGTGGGCAGCACGATGTCGCTGTACAGGCAGGTGGTGGACATGCGGAAGTCCAGCGTCACCAGCAGGTCCAGCTTGCCCTCGGGGGCCTGCTCGTGCCACTGCACCTCGGTGGGCTTGGCATCCCCCGGCCCCAGGTCCTTGCCCTGCACGCCGTGGGTGGTGCCCAGCAGGTGCTTGAGGAAGTACTCGTGGCCCTTGCCCGACGAGCCGAGCAGGTTGCTGCGCCAGACGAACAGGTTTCGCGGCCAGTTGGCCGGGTGGTCGGGGTCCTCGCAGCTCATCTGGAGCGAGCCGTCCTGCAGCGACTGCACGACGAAGTCCTTGGTGTCCAGGCCCTTGGCCTTGGCCGCGGCGTCCAGCGTCAGCGGGTTGGTCTGCAGCTGCGGCGCGCTCGGGAGCCAGCCCATGCGCTCGGCGCGCACGTTGTAGTCGATCAGGCTGCCGCCGAACCGGGCCTTGTCGGCGAAGGGCGAGAGCACCTCGCCCACCTGCAGCGTCTCGTAGCGCCACTGGTCGGTGTGGGCGTAGAAGAAGCTGGTGCTGTTCTGCTGGCGCGGCGGGCGCACCCAGTCCAGCGCAAAGGCCAGCGCCGTCCAGCCGGTCTGCGGGCGCAGCTTCTCCTGGCCCACGTAATGCGCCCAGCCGCCGCCGCTCTGGCCGATGCAGCCGCACATCATCAGCATCTGGATGATGCCGCGGTAGTTCATGTCGGCGTGGTACCAGTGGTTCATCGCCGCGCCGATGATCACCATGGCCTTGCCGCGCGTCTTGTCGGCGGTGTCGGCGAACTGCCGCGCCACGGCGATGACCTGCTCGCGCGGCACGCCGGTGATGGCCTCCTGCCAGGCCGGCGTGTAGGGCGCGTTGCTGTCGTAGTCCACCGGCGTCTCGCCGTCCAGGCCGCGGGTGATGCCGTAGTTGGCGGCCATCAGGTCGAACACCGTGGCCACCAGGGTCTCGCGCTGCTCGCCGGCCTTGCCCAGCGGCAGCTTCACCACCGGCACGCGGTGCACCACATGGTCGCCGCCCCCCTGCGCGTTGGCCGGGAAGTGCGGCGCCGCGATGCCGCCGAAGTAGGGGAAGGCGACGTCCTCGATGCTGTGGGCCTGCTCGCCATCCTCGAGCACCGACAGCTTCAGCCGGACCTCGGCGCCGTGGCGCGCTTCCCTGCTCTCCAGGTTCCACTTGCCGGCATCGGGCCGCCCGTCCGGGCCCCAGCGGAAGCCGATCGACCCGTTGGGCAGCACCACCTTGCCGGTGGCGTCGAAGGCCAGGGTCTTCCAGTCGGGGTTGTTGGGCTGGCCGAGCTGGCCGTTGAAGTCGCTGGCGCGCAGGTAGCGGCCGGGCACCAGCACGGTCTTGCCCTTGTGGGGCCCGTCGGCCAGCGTCTGGCGCTCCAGCTGCACCAGCATCGGCAGGTCGGTGTAGCGGCGCGCGTAGTCGTCGAAGTAGGCGGATCTGACGACCCCCGGGGTGCCTGTCGGCACCCACCCCCCGAGGGGGGCGGACGAGCTTGGGGCGGCCCGGCGCTCGTCCTGCTTGCCGAAGTAGAACTCCTTCAGGATCACATGGCCCATGGCCATGGCCATCGCCGCGTCGGTGCCCTGCTTGGGGTGCAGCCACAGGTCGGCCAGCTTGGCGACCTCGGAGTAGTCGGGCGTCACCGCCACCGTCTTCGCGCCCTTGTAGCGCACCTCGGTGAAGAAGTGCGCGTCGGGGGTGCGCGTCTGCGGCACGTTGCTGCCCCAGGCGATGATGAAGTGGCTGTTGTACCAATCGGCCGATTCGGGCACGTCGGTCTGCTCGCCCCAGATCTGCGGGCTGGCCGGCGGCAGGTCGCAGTACCAGTCGTAGAAGCTCATGCAGACGCCGCCGATCAGGCTCAGGTAGCGGCTGCCGGCGGCGTAGGACACCATGCTCATCGCCGGGATGGGCGAGAAGCCGATCACCCGGTCGGGGCCGTGCTGCTTGGCGGTGTAGACGTTGGCCGCGGCGATCAGCTGGTTCACCTCGTCCCAGCTGCTGCGCACGAAGCCGCCCAGGCCGCGCTGGCCGGTCCAGTCCTTGCGCTGCTGGGGGTTCTGCACGATGGCCGCCCAGGCGTCCACCGGGCTCCTGGCCACCGCCAGCGCGGCGCGCCAGTGCTTGAGCAGCCGGCCACGCACCAGCGGGTACTTCACGCGGTTGGCGCTGTACAGGTACCAGCTGTAGGACGCACCGCGCGCGCAGCCGCGCGGCTCGTGGTTGGGCAGGTCGGGCCGCGTGCGCGGGTAGTCGGTCTGCTGCGTCTCCCAGGTGACGATGCCGCCCTTGACGTAGATCTTCCAGCTGCACGAGCCGGTGCAGTTGGTGCCGTGCGTGCTGCGCACGATCTTGTCGTGCTGCCAGCGCTTGCGGTAGCTGTCCTCCCAGGTGCGGTCCTCGCCGGTGGTCAGGCCGTGGCCGTTGGCGAAGCCTTCCCTGGGTTGCGAGAAGTGCGTGAGTCGATCGAGGAAGTGGCTCATGTGGACCCCTGGGTCGTCGAGTACGCCGACCCATCCCCCGAGGGGATGCGGGCCGGCTTGGGAGCGGCCCGGCGCTCGGCCCGCTGCTCGGTTGATGGAAGGTGGAGGTGCGCGGTCATGGAACTGCGCGCCTCAGGGGTTCTTCACGTACGCGTCGCGGCGCAGGTAGAACCACCAGTTGATGAGCAGGCAGGCGGCGTAGAAGGCGGCGAAGCCGTACATCGCGACCTGCGGCGTGCCGGCCTTGATCTGCTGGCCGATGACCACCGGCGCGATGAACGAGCCGTAGGCGCCCACCGCCGCGGTCCAGCCCAGCACCGGGCCGGCCTGCAGGCGGTCGAAGATCACGCCCACGGTGCGGAAGGTGCTGCCGTTGCCGATGCCGCTGGCTGCGAACAGCACGATGAACAGCGCCATGAAGGGCCCGAAGTACTGCTCGGGCGTGGCCGACTGGTAGGCCAGCATCATCACGTAGCCCACCGCGGCCGAGGCCAGCACCATCACCGCCGAGATCCACTGCGTGACGATGGAGCCGCCCACCTTGTCGCTGATCCAGCCGCCCAGCGGGCGGATCAGCGCGCCGACGAAGGGGCCGATCCAGGCATAGGTCAGCGCCGACGGGGCGTTGGGGTTCTTCAGCGTGTGCGTCATCACGCCGCTGGCGTCGGGCACGTGCTGGAAGCCGAAGATCACCGTGATCGACAGCGGCAGCGCCATCGAGAAGCCGATGAAGGAGCCGAAGGTGACGATGTACAGCGCCGTCATCGACCAGGTGTGCTTGTTCGAGAAGATCTCGAACTGCTTGGCGATGTTGGCCTTCATCTCGCCGAAGGCGGCGAGCTTCATCACCCCCACGGTGGCGACGATGATCAGCGGCAGCGCCACCCACATGTTGAGCAGCCCCAGGCCGGTGGGCGCGGGCAGGTACAGGTACAGGCCCAGCGCGCCCACGCCGCCGCACAGCAGCCACAGGTAGAGGATCTTGGCGAAGGCCGCCAGCGTGCCGCCGTAGGTGGGCGAGATGCCCAGCAGGTTGTTCATGCCGAACCAGGCCAGCGCCACCAGCGGCACCAGCACCGCGGCCCAGACGAAGCCGGCGTTCTGGATGTAGGTGGGGGTGCCGGCGCTGATCTTGCCCAGGATCCAGCCGCTGTCCTTGGTCAGCGTCATCGCGTCGCCGGCGAGGGCGCCGAACAGGCCCACCGTCATCACCAGCGGGATCACCACCTGCATGGTGGTGACGCCGAAGTTGCCGAGGCCGGCGTTGAGGCCCAGCGCCAGGCCCTGCTGCTTCTTCGGGAAGAAGGTGTTGATGTTGGACATCGAGGCCGAGAAGTTGCCCCCGCCGATGCCCGACAGGAAGGCGCAGGCCTGGAACACCCACAGCGGCGTGCTCTTGTCCTGCAGCGCGATGCCGGTCCAGATGGCCGGGATCAGCAGCAGCGCGCTGGTGAAGAACACCGTGTTGCGGCCGCCGGCCAGGCGGATGAAGAACGAGGCCGGGATGCGGAAGGTCGCTCCCATCAGGCCGGCGATGGCGGTCAGCGTGAACAGCTGGGCCGGCGTGAACGGGAAGCCCAGGTTGATCATCTGCACGGTGACGATGCCCCACATCAGCCACACCGCGAAGGCGACGAGCAGGTTGGGGATGGAGATCCACAGGTTGCGCTGGGCGACGCGCTGGCCGGTGCTGCGCCAGAAGCGCTCGTCCTCGGGGCGCCAGTCGACGATGTCGGCGCTGCTGCGCGGGACCGGTGCCGGATTCGGGGCAGGCGCGGCGGCCTGCGCCGCGCCGGGGTTCAGGGTGCTGGGCATGGAGCTCTCCAGTCTGGTGTGTGAGGGGCGCGTGCGCGTGCTTCAGCGGGCGCCGATGGGCGCAGGCTGGGTATGCAGCACGGGGGTGTCGGGCGAGTTCGGACCCATCAGCTCGGTCTTGCGGACCTCGGTCCAGTACATCCAGATCAGCGAGACCCAGACCACGCCGTACATCAGCATGAAGGCGGTGCTGCGCACGCCGGTCCAGTCCAGCAGCGCGCCGAACAGGATGGGCAGGATGAAGCCGCCCAGGCCGCCGGCCAGGCCGACGATGCCGCTGACGGTGCCGATGTTGTGCGGGTAGTCGTCGGCGACGTACTTGAAGACGCTGGCCTTGCCCACCGCCCAGGCGATGCCCAGGATGAACATCAGGATGGTGAAGGTCCAGACGTTGTGCGCCAGCGTGAAGGTGGCCGGGCCGCCGGTGGTCTGCACCGTGTAGCTGGTGGCCGGGTAGGAGAGCAGGAACAGGCAGATCCAGCTGACCCACATCACCCACCAGCTGACGCGGTGCGCGCCCCACTTGTCGCTCATCCAGCCGCCAAAGGCGCGCAGCACGCCGCCGGGCAGGCTGAAGCAGGCCGCCAGCAGCGCCGCGACGCGGATGTCCAGGCCGTACTCGCCCACGTAGTACTGCACCATCCACAGGCTCAGCGCCACGTAGCCGCCGAAGACGATGCTGTAGTACTGGCAGTACTTCAGCACGCGCGGGTCCTTCAGCATCTTCAGCTGGTCGACGAAGCGGGTGTTGGCCGGCACCAGGTGCTCGGGCCTGGACGCGCTGCCCAGCCAGAACACGATCACCGTGCCCAGCATCACCGCGGCATAGACCTTGGGCACCATGGCCCAGCCGGCCGCGACCAGGATCGCCGGGGCGAGGAACTTGTTCACCGCGGCGCCGGCGTTGCCGGCGCCGAACACACCCATCGCCATGCCCTGGCGGTTCTTCGGGAACCAGCGCGCCACGTAGGGCGTGCCCACCGAGAACGAGCCGCCGGCCAGGCCCAGCACCAGGCCGATGGCCAGGAACTGCCAGTACTGGGTGGCGTAGGCCATGGCCCAGATCGCCGGCACCGTGATCGCCATCAGGAGGGTGAAGACGATGCGGCCGCCGTACTTGTCGGTCCAGATGCCCAGCGGCACGCGCACCAGCGAGCCCGACAGCACCGGCATCGCGGTGAGCAGGCCGAACTCGGTGGCGTTGAGCCCGAGCTCCTTCTTCAGCGGCACGCCGATGACGCCGAACATCATCCAGACCATGAAGCAGGTGGTGAAGGCCAGCGTGCTGACGACCAGCACCGACCAGGCCTTGGCCGGGATGGGCGCGGCGGCGCCCGGGGCAGCGGGTGTGGCAGGCATGCCTTGTTCTCCTCGTTGCATGCCTGGCACTGTCGGTGCGGCGGCGCGCGCCGCCCATCCGCCGGCGGGGCACCGGGCGGGCGGCGGAAGAACGAGGCTGGCGCGCGGCGCCTGGTCCTGAAGAACTAGTCCGGCCGGTGATGCGGCGGTGTTTGACGCCGCGCAAAACCCTGGCGGCGCCGATCGTTCAACCTGCCGCTGCGGCGCGGCGTCTGCGTGCGCCGGGCGCAGCCCCGTCACAGGCCCGACGCAGGCCGGCGGGGGCGGGGCGGACCCCGCACGGCGGCGCGGGGCCGCCGGGCGCGCCGCTCAGAAGTCGACGACCTCGACGCGCAGGCCGCGCGCGGCCAGCAGGCTGCGGGCACGCTGCGCCAGTTCGGCACGCAGGAAGGGGAAGCCAACCACGCGCCAGTCGTCGCCGGCGGGCAGCACCTCGACCTGCAGCAGGTCCTCGCCCAAGGTCGCCAGCAGGGCCTGCATGGCCACCTGCACCTGCTGCGACTCGGCGCGGGTGCGCAGCGGGCGCGTGGTCACGGCAAAGGCAGCGCCCGGCGCCGGCATCGCCACCGGCGCGCGCGCCGGCACGGCCACGGGCCTGGCGGCGGCGGTCGAGGCCTGCGCGGCGTCGGCTGCCTTGGCTCTGCCGGCCGCGGGCCCGTCGTCGGCACGGGCCTGGCGCACCGGCTCCGGCGGCGGTGCGGGGCGGACCTTCATCAGCGCCTCGCGCTGCGCGCGCGCGGCGGCCTTCTCGTCGTCCGACAGCAGCGGCACCAGGCGCGGGCGCAGCGACCCGTCGCTGCGGGTCGGCGTGCCGGGCGGCGCGGCGGCGAGCCGCTGGGCGTCGGCCGGCAGGTTGGCCGGCACCGCAGGCAGCGCCGAGGCCAGGGCGGCCGGCACAGCGGCCGGCACGGTGGCGGGCGCGCTCGCCGGCAGCACGATGGCCACCTGGCGCTGCGTGTCGACGGCGGGCGTCGAAGCGGGCGTCGAAGCGGGCGCTGCGAGCGCGATCGCCGCGGCGCCCGAGGCCGGCGCCGCGACGATGGCCGCCGACCTGTTCGCGACGGCCGCGGGCGCCGAGGCGGCCGAGGCCGCGCCGGCCGCGGCCAGCGGTGCGTCGGGCGAGGCCGCCGGCACCAGCCGCCCCGCCAGCGGCGTGGCCAGCACCAGCGCGGCCAGCATGCCCGCGGCGGCGATGCGCCCGCGCGCCAGCGGCCGCGTGCCCAGCACTTGCGGCCGCGCGCCCGAACCCAGCAGCACGCGGTGGCGCTGGCCGTCGATCTCGAAGGCGGCCGTCAGCAGGAACAGGTGCCGCACCGGCCCGGCGCCGGCGCTGCGCACCAGGCGCAGCGGCGCCTCGGCCGGCTCGCCGGCCTGCAAGGCGCCGTGCTGCGCCGCAAAGGCGGCCACACGCTGCGCCTTCAGCGGCGGGATGAAGTCTTCGTCGAAGCGTGCCAGCGCCGCCGCGCGGCGGCGCCAGCCGTCGGCGGCGGCGGCCGGCGCGGGCCGGCGCCACGCCAGCGCCAGCCGCTCGCGCAGCGCCGCCCAGCCGCGCCTGGCCGGCGGCGCGGCATCGCCGGGGTCGGCAGCCAGCAGCGGCCCGGCCGGCGCGGGCGGCGCCATGTCCGGCGGCGCCGGGTCGGGCGCCGGGCCCGCAGGCGGCAACTCGGCCGGCGTGGCGGCGGCGTCGTCCTGGGCGGCGGCCTCGGCGGCCGCCGCGGCCCAGGGGTCGGCAGCGGGCGCGCTCGCATCGCCGGCGTGCTCACCCTGTTCGGCCTGGGCCTTGGAGCGCGCGGCCGCACGGTCGCGCAGGCTGCCGGTGGCGGCCGGTGCGGCGCTGGCGGCGCTTGCATCGGCCCAGGGCATGGCCGCGCCGGGCAGCGGCAGGCTGCCGTCGTCGGCGAAGGGCAGCGCCACGTAGCCGATCGACTGCACCTGCGCCGCCGCGATGCGGCGCGCCAGCGGATGGCGGTGCTGCCAGGCCAGCAGGTGGGCCCGGACTTCGGCGAGGCGCAATGCGTCCATGGTCGGGACGCATTGTTCGCGCCGCACCCGCGGCCCGGGCGCCGAACAGGCCGGCGATGACGGGCCTGTTCCGCCGGCCGTGGCGCCGAGGCCGGCTCAGCGCCGCGGGGCTTTAGCCGACCACCGTCGCCGCCACCTCGCCCAGGCCTATGCGCACCGCGCCCGGCGCCTCGCACCAGGCCCGCAGCAGCACGCGGTCGCCGTCCTCGAGGAAGGTCCTTGTCTCGCCGTTGGGCAGGCTCAGCGGCTGCTTGCCGCCGTGGCTCAGCTCCAGCAGGCTGCCGCCCTGCCCCGGCCCGGGGCCGGACAGCGTGCCGGTGCCCAGCAGGTCGCCCACCTGCAGGTTGCAGCCGTTGCTGGCGTGGTGGGCCAGCAGCTGGGCCGGCGTCCAGTAGGCGTCCAGCGCGTTGCTGTGCGAGATGCGCACGGCCGCCTCGCCGGCCTGGCGCATGCGCGCCGTCTGCAGCCACACCTCCAGCTGCATGGCTATGGCGCCGGCGGCGCGGTTGAAGGCGCCGTCCAGGTAGGGCAGCGGCTGCGGGTCGCCTTCGGGCCTCACGAACGGGCGGCGGAACGGCGCCAGCGCCGCCCAGCCCACCACCCAGGGCGAGACGCTGGTGGCGAAGCTCTTGGCCAGGAAGGGCCCCAGCGGCTGGTACTCCCAGGCCTGGATGTCGCGCGCCGACCAGTCGTTGAGCAGGGTGATGCCGAAGATGCGGCGCTCGGCCTCGTCCAGGCTCACCGGCTGGCCCAGCTCGTTGGCCACGCCCACCCACAGGCCCAGCTCCAGCTCGTGGTCCAGGCGCTGGCTCTTGCCGAACCTGGGTGCGCCCTCGCTGCTGCGCAGCTGGCCCTGCGGCCGGCGCACCTGGTCGAACACGCCCACGCTGCTGGCGCGGCCGTGGTAGCCGATGGGCACCCATGGGTAGTTGGGCAGCAGCGGCTGCTCGGGGCGGAACAGCGCGCCGACGGCGCGCGCATGGTGGATGCCGGCGTAGAAGTCGCTGTAGTCGCCGATGCGCATGGGCAGCGCGTACACCGCGTCGGCCTGCGGCAGCAGGCAGTCCTCGAGGAAGGGCGCCTGCACGCTGCCCTCGGCCAGCGCCTGGCTGAAAGCGGCGCGCCCGCGCTGCCAGGCCTCGGGCCCCAGCGCGGCGAAGCCCTGCAGGTCGCCGCCGGCCAGCAGCGCGATCAGCGGCTCGACCTCGGCCGGCCAGGGCGCGCCGTCCAGCGCCCGCCGCAGGTCCAGGATCTGGTCGCCGATGGCCACGCCCACGCGCAGCGGCGCGTCGGGCTCGACGCGCGGGCGGAAGCGCGCCAGCGGCAGGTTCTGGATCGGGAAGTCGGCGCCGGGCGCGTTGGCCGACACGACCCAGCTCTTCAGCGCCGGGTGGTGCGTGGCATCGGTCAGCGGCGGGGGCACGGCACTCATCGCGGGGTCTCCTGGGGAGGCTTGAACTGGTCGCGCAACCCGGCCCAGCAGCCGGCGTAGGCGGCGTCCAGCGTGCCGCCGCGCAGCGCCCAGTCGGTGGGGCGGAAGGGCCAGCGGCTCTCGAACATGAAGGCCAGGGTCTGCTCCAGCTTGTGCGGCGCCAGCGTCGCCGCGCTGGCCTTCTCGAAGGCCTCGGCGTCGGGGCCGTGCGGCACGTAGCTGTTGTGCAGGCTCATGCCGCCGGGGCGGAAGCCCTCGGGCTTGGCGTCGTACTGGCCCAGCACCAGGCCCATGAACTCGCTCATCAGGTTGCGGTGGTACCAGGGCGGGCGGAAGGTGTCCTCGGCCACCATCCAGCGCGGCGGGAAGATCACGAAGTCGCAGTTGGCGGTGCCCGGGGTGTCGCTGGGGCTGGTCAGCACGGTGAAGATGCTGGGGTCGGGGTGGTCGAAGCTGACCGTGCCGATGGTGTTGAAGCGCGCCGTGTCGTACTTGAAGGGCACCAGGTTGCCATGCCAGGCGACGACGTTGAAGGGGTTGGCCACGCGCGCGCGCCACAGCCGGCCGCCGGCCCGGCGCAGCAGCTCGATCTCGCCCGCATCGTCATCGAAGGCCGCCACCGGCGCCAGGAAGTCGCGTGCATTGGCCAGGCCGTTGCTGCCTATGGGCCCCAGCTCGGGCAGGCGGAACGGGGCGCCGTGGTTCTCGCAGACATAGGCCCGCGTGGGCCCGGCCACGGCGATGCGCCAGGCCATGCCGCGCGGCAGCAGCAGCACCTCGCCCGGGGCCACGCGAAGGCGGCCGAGCTCGGTGCTGACATCCAGCACACCCTGCTGCGGCACGACCAGCATCTCGCCGTCGGCGTTGACGCAGGCGCGCTGCATGCTGGTGTTGCACAGCACCAGGTGCGCCGCCGAACCGGTCTGCGCGTCGACATCGCCGTTGACGGCCACGGTGCGCAGGCCGTCGACGAAGTCCAGCGGCTGCTGCCCGGCGGCGGGCACCGGCGCCGGGTGCCAGCGCAGCGGGTCGGGCGGCGCCAGCTCGCCGCTGGCCGCGCCGCTCTTCCACAGCGGCTGTTCGTAGGGCTCGTAGGGCCCGGCGGCCACGCTGGGGCGGCGGCGGTACATCCAGGTGCGGCGGTTCTCGGCGCGCGGCGCGGTGAAGGCGCTGCCCGACAGCAGCTCGGCGTACAGGCCCAGCGGCGCACGCTGCGGGCTGTTGCGGCCCACCGGCAGCGCACCGGGCACGGCCTCGCTCTGGAACTGGTTGCCGAAGCCGCTCTGGTAGCGCAGGTCCTCGTCTTGCATCGTGTTCACCCTTGGGTCGGCGGCGCGGCGGGCGCGTCCAGGCCGGCACGCGCCGCGGCCAGCGCCTGGCGCAGCACGGCCAGGTCGCCGATGTGGTTGGCCAGGATCAGCACCAGGCGCGCGTGCAGGCGCTGGCTCTGCGCGTCGCTGAGGCCCTCGTGGGCCTGGATCAGCGCGTCGTAGAAGGCATCGCCCGGCTGGTAGGCATGGCGCGCCGGCCGGCCGGGCTCGTGGAAGTGGGGCTGCAGGTTCAGCTCGCTCATGCGCACCTCTCCGCTTCGGGCCGGGCCAGGGCGCGCGCGATGGCGCTGCGCACGGCCTCGGCGTCGAACTCGCGCCAGCGCGCCGCCACATGCTGGTCGGGGCGCAGCAGCACGCAGCTGCCATGGCGGGCGTCGAGGCGCTGCCAGGCCAGCTCGGCCTGCGGCGGCACGAACAAGGTGGCGCAGGCCAGCGGCCCGGGCCGCGCCAGCGCGCGCAGCGCCTCGCGCAGGGCCGGCGTGGGCTGGCCGTCGAACACCAGCAGCGTGAAGCCGCCGGGCAGCCGGCGCAGCAGCCAGTCGCCGGCATCCGGCCCATCGTCCATCCCGCCGTCGCCGCCGCGCGGCAGCGGCGCATCGTCCAGCGGCGCGCCGGGCCGCATCCAGCCGGCCCAGGCATCGGTGGCGCGGTCGGGGGTGTTCAGAGGCGAGTCGTCCAGCCAGCTCGGCACCGACAGCCGGCCGCTGTTGACCAGCGGGCGCGCGAACGGATACTGGCCCGCCAGCGCCAGCACCTCGTCGCGCAGCAGCCGGCTGACGGCGCTCTTGGGCGTCATGAAGTCGGTGCTGCGCGTGCTGTTGAGGATGTTCTCGTCGGCGGCCGCGCCGCGCTCGGCGTCGTAGCTGTCCAGCAGCGCCGCGGGCGCGTCGCCGCGGATCACGCGCACCAGCTTCCAGACCCCGTTGTCGGCGTCCTGGATGCCCGAGTTGGCGCCGCGCGCGCCGAAGGGCGAGACCTGGTGCGCCGCGTCGCCGGCGAACAGCAGCCGGCCATGGCGGAAGCGCGCCATGCGCCGGCACTGGAACGTGTAGACGCTGCACCACTCGAGCCGGAAGTCCATGCCGGCGTGGCCCATGCCGTCGAGCAGTGCGCGCACGCGCGGCGCCACGCGCTCGGGGGTCTTCTCCAGCTCGGGGTCGGCGTCCCAGCCGAGCTGGAAGTCCATGCGCCAGACGCCGTCGGGCTGGCGGTGCAGCAGCGCGCTCTGGCCGTCGTGGAAGGGCGGCGCGAACCAGAAGCGGCGCTCGGTGCGCTCGGCCGGAAAGGGCTCGCCATCGAGCACCACGTCGGCGATCAGGAAGCGGTCCTGGAACACCCGGCCCGCGATGTCCAGGCCCAGCTGGCTGCGGATGCGGCTGCGCGCGCCGTCGGCCACCACCAGCCAGTCGGCGCGCAGCCGGTAGCCGCCGTCGGGGCTGTCGATCACCAGCTCGACATGGTCGTCGTGCGGCTCGACACGCTCGACACGCGTCTTCCAGCGCAGCTCCAGCAGCGGCGCCAGCTGCAGCGCGCGCCGCACCAGGGCCTCTTCCAGGTGGTACTGCTGCAGGTTGACCATGCCCGGGCGCTGGTGGCCGGGCTCGGGCAGCAGGTCGAAGGCGAAGACCTCGCGCGCGCCGTGGAAGCTGCGGCCCACGTTCCAGGTGACGCCCCTGGCCGCCACCGCGTCGCCCACGCCCAGCCGGTCCAGGATCTCCAGCGTGCGCTTGGCGCAGCACACGCTGCGCGAGCCGACGCTGACGGTGTCGTCCTCGTCCAGCAGCAGCACCGGCTGGCCCTGCAACGCGGCGTCGATGGCGGCGCACAGGCCCACGGGCCCGGCGCCCACCACCACCAGCGGCACGCGGCGCGGCGGCGTGCCCGCCGGCGCGTCCAGCTCGGGCGCGCGGCGCGCCTCGAAGCGCGGCCAGGTGTAGGTGTCCAGCATGGCGCGGCGGCGGTCGGTCAGCCTTCCAGCGCCTTCCACATCTCGATGTCGCGCTCGGCGGTCCAGATGCGCGGGTCGCGCGTGCCCTGGGCCTCGTCGTAGGCGCGCGTCACGTCGAAGGGCATGCAGTGGTCGAAGATCACCCAGTGGCCGTACTTGGGCTTGAGCCTGGCGTAGGTGTCCTTGTAGACGGCCTTGAGGTCCTTGCCCGCCGCAACACCTTCCTGCACGCTGGCGTATACGTCGGCAATGAAGCTGCGCGTGCCGGCCAGGCCGGCCTGCACCTGCTCGGGCGTGGTCAGTGCCGCGCCGCGGCCGGGCACGAGCTTTTCGGGCTTCAGGGCGGCGATGTTGTCCAGCGTCTGCGGCCAGTCCTTGAAGTAGGCGTCGCCGGCATAGGGCGTGGCGTCGAACTCCACCAGGTCGCCCGAGAACAGGATCTTCTGCTGCGGCAGCCAGGCCACCGTGTCGCCCTTGGTGTGGCCGCGGCCCAGTTGCAGCAACTGCACTTCCAGTTGGCCCAGCCACAGCGTCATCTTGCCGCTGAAGGTGAGGGTGGGCCAGGTCAGGCCGGCGGGCACCGTCTCGACGTTGCGGAACAGGCGCGGGAAGCGGCCGATCTCGCTGGCCTTGTCCTGCTCACCGCGCTCGCGGATGAGGTCCAGCGTGTCGTGGCTGGCGATGATGTGTTCGGGTTGGTAGGCGGATGCGCCCAGCACGCGCACCGCGTGGTAGTGGGTGAGCAGCACGTACTTGATGGGCTTGTCGGTGACCTCGCGGATGCGGCGGATCACGTCCTGCGCCATCGCCGGCGTGGCCTGGGTGTCGATGACCATCACCGCGTCGTCGCCGATGACGACGCCGGTGTTGGGGTCGCCCTCGGCGGTGTAGGCGTAGGCGTTGTCGGACAGCCGCGTGAAGCTGACCGTCTTCTCCTGCAGGTCGGCCTGGCTGGCGAAGGCCTTGGGCTGCGGCTGGGCGGGCGTGTTCATGGCGGGACCTCGGCAGGCGGCGGGATGCGACGGGCTTGATGGTAGCGCGATGATTCGATAACGTCTAACGTGTTCGTTTTAGCCAAACACCCCATGCCCCCGCGCCCCACCGCCGCCCGCCCCCCCGCCAAGCCCGTGCCGGCGAAACGCGAACGTGTGGCGGCGCAGCGCGGCATCCAGAGCATCGAGGTCGGCGGCGCGCTGCTGCAGGCGCTGGCGCGCGAGGGCCGGCCGCTGCCGCTGAAGGACCTGGCCGCCGCCGCCGGCATGAGCGCGGCCAAGGCCCACCCCTACCTGGTCAGCTTCGGCAAGCTGCAGCTGGTGCAGCAGCACGAGGCCACGGGCCACTACGGGCTGGGGCCGCTGGCGGTGCAGCTGGGGCTGATCAGCCTGCAGCAGCTGGACCCGCTGGCGCTGGCCAGCGCGCGCCTGCCGGCGCTGGCGCATTGCTGCGGCCAGACGGTGGCGGTGGCGCTGTGGGGCGAGGCCGGCGCCACCATCGTGCGCGTGGCGCTGCCGCCCACCGCCGTGCACGTGGCCATGCGCCATGGCGCGGTGATGAGCCTGCGCGGCACGGCCTCGGGCCGGCTGTTCGCGGCGCTGCTGCCGCGCGCGATGGTGCTGCCGGCCTGGCGCGCCGAGACCGGCCGCGCGCGCATCGACGCCGAGTTCGAGGCCGCGCTGGCGCTGGTGCGCAGCGAAGGCCTGGCCCGCGCGCGCGACCTGGCCGTGCCCGGCGCCAGCGCCGTGGCGGCGCCGGTGTTCGACGCCGAGGGCCGGCCGGCGCTGGCGCTGACCGCCATTGGCCTGACGCCCGGCTTCGACGCCGGCGGCGCGGTGTCGGCCGTGCTGCGCGACGCGGCGGCCGAACTGTCCGGCCAGCTGGGCTGGCGCGCCGCGGCCTGAGCCTGGCCTGAACCTCGCCTGAGCGCGGCCGCGCCGGCGCGCTGTCAGCGCCCGCTCACCACTGCCCGAAGAACACCCCGGCGCGCTTGTGCCCGGCGGTGGCGCGCTGCACCTGCTCGTCGGTCACCGTGTGGCGGTGGCGGCGGCGGGCCAGGAAGTCCAGCAGCTGCGTGCGGAAGGCCGCGCGCACCGCGGCCGTCGTGTCGTCGGCGCCCAGGTCGTGGAACTGGCCGGGGTCGGCCTGCAGGTCCCACAGCTGCTCGCGCTCGCCCAGCCAGTAGACGTAGCGCCAGCGTGCGTCGCGCAGGCTGTAGCCGCGGCAGTCGTGCACGCCCTTGCCCAGGATCAGCCGCGCCTCGCGGTAGCTGTAGTCCAGCTCGCTGTAGGTGGACATGCGCCAGGCGAGTGGCGCCTCGCCGCGCAGCAGCGGCAGCAGGCTGGCGCCCTCGAGCCGGTGCGTGGGCAATGGCGCGCCCAGCGCGTCCAGCAGCGTGGGCACCAGGTCCACGGACTCGACGAAGTGCGTGGCGTCCACCTGCCCGCGCGTGGCGTCGGCGGCGGCGCGCGGGTCGACGACGATGAAGGGCAGGCGCTGCACGGTGTCGTAGAACAGCTCCTTCTCGCCCAGCCAGTGGTCGCCCAGGAAATCGCCATGGTCGGCGGTGAACACGACCAGCGTGTCGTCGAGCACGCCCTGCGCGGCCAGGGCGTCGAACAGCCGGCCCAGGTGGTGGTCCAGCTGGCTGATCAGGCCCTGGTAGGCCGGGCGCACGGTGGCGATGCAGTCGTCGCGCTGGAAGCTGACGCATTCCGCCTGGCGGCGGTAGGCGGCGGTGACCGGGTGCTCGTCCACGCGCTCGGCGGCGCTGCGCTGCACCGGCAGGCACTGGTCGGGCCGGTACATCGCGTGGTAGGGCGCCGGCGCCATGTAGGGCCAGTGCGGCTTGACGTAGCTGAGGTGCAGCACCCAGGGCCGGCTGCCCTGCTGGCGCACGAAGCCGATGGCCTGGTCGGTCATGTAGGCGGTCTCGGAATGCGGCTCGGCCACGCGCGCCGGCAGGTGGCAGTGGCGCATTTGCCAGCCGCTGACGACCTGGCCGCCGGCGTCGATCGCCGAGATCACGTAGTCGCTCCAGGGGTCGGCACCGGCGTAGCCCTGGGTCCGCAGGAAGGCCGGGTAGCCGCTCTCGTCGCCCGGCGGGTGGTGGCCGTCGTAGCGGTCGACCTCGACGAAGCCGCCGCGCGCCAGCAGCGTGGCCAGCTCGCTGCCGCCTTCCAGCTGCAGGCGCTGCAGCCCGGCGGTGTCGGGCATCACATGGGTCTTGCCGGCCAGCGCCAGCCGGTGGCCGGCGCCGCGCAGCATCTCCCCGAGCGTGACCTCGCCCACCGACAGCGGCACGCGGTTCCAGGTGGCGCCATGGCTGATGGGGTAGCGCCCCGTGTAGAAGCTCATGCGGCTGGGGCCGCAGACGCCGCTGTTGGCGTAGGCGCGGTCGAAGCGCAGCCCGCGCGCGGCCAGCGCGTCGAGATTGGGTGTCTTCAGGTAGGGGTGGCCGGCGCAGCCCAGGTGGTCCCACCGGAGCTGGTCGGCCATGATGAACAGGACGTTCATGTGCGTGATCGCGCTGGCGCGGGCCACCGCGTTGCCAGCGCGAGGGCCCAGGTGGTTCAGGCTACTGCCCCGGCTTGAAACCGCTCTCCCGGATCACCGGCCCCCAGCGCTCGTGGTCGGCCTTCATGATCGCCGCCAGCCGATCGGGCCCGTGGCCGGTGGGCTCCAGGCCCATCTCGACCAGGCGCCTGTGCAGCGCCGGGTCCTTCAAGGTCTCGGCCACGGCGCGCGCCAGCCGCTGCACCACGGCCGGCGGCGTGCCGGCCGGCGCGAACAGGCCGTACCAGGGGCTGGCCACCAGGTCGTGGCCCTGCTCGCGGAAGGTGGGCACGTCGGGGAAGTTGGGGCTGCGCGTCTCGCCGGCCACGGCCAGCAGCCGCGCGCGGCCGCCCTGCACCAGGGTCTGGATGTCGGCCGACACGGTGGACAAGGCCTTGATCTCGCCGCCGGCCAGCGCCTGCATCGCCGCCGCCGTGCCCTTGTAGGGCACATGCGTCAGCTTCAGCCCGGCGGTGCGCGCGAACATCACGCCGAAGAAGTGCGGGATGCTGCCGGCGGCGGCCGAGCCGTAGAAGCTGCGCTTGTCGGCGTCGGCCTTGACCCAGGCCACGTACTCGGCCAGGTTCTTCGCCGGCACGTCGGCGGCCACGCCCAGCCCGACCTGGAAGTTCGCCAGGTGCGCCACCGGCGCGAAGTCCTTGAACGGGTCATAGCGCAGCTCGCCGGCGTACGAGTGCGGAAAGATCGACATCGTCGCCACCGGCGTCATCAGCAGCGTCGTGCCGTCGGCCGGCGCGGCCTTGACCAGCTCGTTGGCGATGCGGCCGCCGGCGCCGGCCTTGTTCTCGACGATCACCGTCTGCTTCAGCCGCGCCGCCAGGGCCTCGGCCAGCACGCGGGTCAGCGCGTCGCTGGTGGCGCCGGCGGGGTAGCCGACCAGGATCCTGATCGTGCCGTCCTGGGCGGCGGCAGGCAGCGCAGCGGCGGCCAGCGCGCCGGCGGCGCAGGCCAGCAGCAGGCGGCGTAGCGGGTGAACGGCGCACAAGCGCATGGCGGGTCTCCGGTGCACGCGGCCCCATTGCCGCGCCGGCCCTGTGCGGGGCTGCGCCACTCTAGGCCGGCGGCGTAGAGTTGCGCTAAACAACCGTCCCCCGGATTCACCCTGAGCCTGCGCCGCCCCACCCGCCTGGACGAGCTGCTGAACTACCGCCTGGTGCGGCTGCAGGCCGCCGCCGGCGCGCCGGTGCTGCGGCTGCTGGAGGGGCGCTACGGCATCGCGCGGCGCGAGTGGGGCCTGCTGGCGCTGCTGCACGACGGCGGGCCGCAGAGCCCGTCGGCCCTGGCCGCGCAGACCCAGCGCGACCGCCCGCGCACCAGCCGCGCGCTGGCGGCGCTGGTGGCCAAGGGCCTGGTGGCGCGCGAGCCGTTGCCGGGCGACGCGCGCCGCGTGCGCTGCGCGCTGACCGAGGCCGGCCGGGCGCTGTACGCCCAGGCCTTCCCGCAGGTGGCGGCGCTGAACGCCGAGCTGGCCGCGGCGCTGGACGACGCCACCCTGGACGCGCTGGAGCGTGCGCTGCAGCTGCTGACCGAGCGCGCGCAGCAGCTCAACGCGCGCCGCCACCAGGACCTGCGCGCCGACCGCCGTGCCGGCGGCACGCGGCGCGCCCGCTTGCCGCCGCGCTGAGGGCGACGGGCCGCACGCGCGGGCCGCGCGGGCCGCGGGCCCTGCCGTGCCGGCAGCACGCCGACGCGGCGCCGGCGCGCTGCCGGCGGGCCGCCAGCGGCCTCAGTGCTTGTGCCCGCCGCCGTGCGCCGCGCCGGCGCCGCCGGGCGGCGTCATCGTCACCGCCATCTCCACGCGCTGCTCGCCGGCCCTCTCGAAGCGCAGCGTCAGCGCGATGCGGCTGCCGGCCTGCAGCGGCTGCTTCAGCTCCATCAGCATCAGGTGCAGGCCACCGGGCTGCAGCTTCACGGTCTTGCCGGCGGGCACCTCGATGGCGTCGACCTGGCGCATGCGCATCACGTGGCCGTCCATCGACATGCTGTGCAGCTCGACGCGGCCGGCCGCCTCGCTGTGGGCGGCCAGCAGCCGGTCGGGCACGGCGCCGCCGGTGATCTGCAGGAAGCCGCCGCCCGCAGCCTGGCCGGCCACGGTGGGGCGGGCCCAGGCGTCGCTGACGCGCGGTGCGGCGGGCTGCGCCGATGCCTGCAGGGGGGCCAGCGGCGCGAGCAGGCTGGCCAGCAGCAGCGTGCGGCGGGTGATGGACCCGCGTTGGCGGGTGGAAGCGCGGGAACGGCGCATGGTGGAGTCCTCGGATTCGGTGGGCGGCCTGGCAAAGGGCCGGCGCGGGGCGCTGCGCGGCAGCGTCGGCCCGACGGGGCAAGGGTCGCACGGCACGCCCTGCGTGCGCGGCGACGGTGCCGCAGGGTGCGGCGGCGGCTGGCGATCAGGCCGCCGGCGGCGGGCCGCGTGGTGCGGCGTGGCGCGGCAGCGCGCCGGCGTGCGGCGAAGCCCCGCAGCCCGCGGGCCGTGCACGCGCGGCGGTGCTTGCCGGCGCCGCCGGCGCCCAGGCGGGCGGCAGCGCCGCGGGCCCGAGGCCGCCGGCGCAGAACAGGCAGTGCTCCAGCTGCGCGTGGGCGGCAGGCAGCGCGGGGGCCTGCGTGCCGGCCGCGTCCGCCACCGCCACCAGGCGCAGGCCCTGGGCCGTGCAGACCTCGGCCCACTGCGTGTGGCCGCCCTGGGCCCAGGCCAGCGCATGCGACACGCCGGGCAGCAGCGCCATCGCCAGCATCGCCCACAGCGCCAGCCACGCTGGCCAGCGGCGGCGTCGGGGGTGCAGGCTGTGGAGCGGGTTCATGGCACGGGCGGCGCGGCGCGTTGCGGCCGGGGCCGCCGCTGGCGAAGCGGGCGCGAGTCTACCCGTGGCGGTCTACGCCGCGGGCCCGTGCGGGGATCCCGGCGAAGGGTCGGCGGCGGGGCGCAGCGCCGCGCGGATCGCCGGCCCCTGCGCGTCCAGCGCCGGTGCGTCCAGCCTGTGCGCCTGCGGCGTGCGCGACAGCTTGGGCACCAGCCCGGGAACCTGCAGCGGGGTGCCGTCGGGCAGGGTGACCGTCTGCAGCATGCCGCGCGCCGCGTAGTGCGGGTCCTGCGCGATGTCGGCCACGGTGTAGATGCGGCCGGCGGGCACCTGGGCCGCGTCCAGCGCGGCCAGCACGGCGGCCACCGTGCGCGGCAAGGTCCAGGCCTCGATGGCGGCGTCGATCTCGGCCACGCGGGCCACGCGGCCGGCGTTGCCGGCCAGCTGCGGGTCGGTGGCCAGGTCGGGGCGGGCGATGGCCCGCATCAGGCGCTTGAAGATGCTGTCGCCGTTGCCGGCCACCAGCACGTGGCCGTCGGCGCAGCGGTAGGCGTTGCTGGGTGCGATGCCGGGCAGCGCGCTGCCCGCGGGTTCGCGCACCACGCCGAAGGCGCTGTACTCGGGCAGCAGGCTCTCCATGCAGTTGAAGACGGCCTCGTACAGCGCCACGTCCACCACCTGGCCGCGGCCGCTGCGCTGGCGTTCCTGCAGCGCCGCCAGCACGCCGATCACGCCGTGCAGCGCCGCCAGCGTGTCGCCGATGCTCACGCCCACGCGCACCGGCGTGCGCCCGGGCTCGGCCGTGAGGTGGCGCAGCCCGCCCATGGCCTCGGCGACGACGCCGAAGCCGGGCCTGTCGCGGTAGGGCCCGGTCTGCCCGTAGCCGCTGATGCGCAGCACGATCAGCCGCGGGTTGGCGGCCATCAGGTCCTGCGGATCCAGGCCGTAGCCCTCCAGCGCACCGGGGCGGAAGTTCTCCACCAGCACGTCGGCCTGCAAGGCCAGCGCGCGCACCAGGGCCACGTCGTCGGGGTGCTTCAGGTCGGCGGCCAGCGAACGCTTGTTGCGCGACTGCACCTGCCACCACACCGAGCTGCCGTCCTTGACCAAGCGCCACTGGCGCAGCGGGTCGCCGCCGCCGGGCGGCTCGACCTTGATCACGTCGGCGCCCAGGTCGGCCAGGGTGCGCGCGGCGAAGGGGCCGGCGATGAGCTGGCCCAGCTCCAGCACCCTGATGCCGGCGAGCGCGCCGGCGCTGGGTGGCAGCCAGGCCGAGGCCTCGGCGGGGGCGGCGGCGCGGTCGTCGTCTTGCATGCGGCGATGGTAGTCAGCCGCCGGCGGCAGGCCTGCGCACGGCCATCAGCACGGCCAGGGCCACCAGCGCCACGCCGAAGCTGAGCCACAGCGCACCATCGCCCCAGGCCTGCAGCGCCAGCCCGAACAGCCAGGGCGCGGCGGCCTGCACTGCCAGCGAGGGCAGCGCCAGCCAGCCCTGGCGCTGGCCGTAGCCGGCCGGGCCGAACAGCGCCAGCGGCAGCATGCCCTTGGCGATGGTGAGCACGCCGTTGCCCGCGCCATGCAGCAGCGCAAAGGCCGGCGCCGCCACCGGCCCCAGCGCCAGCAGCGCCAGCGCCGCCAGCGGGTGGCCCAGCGCCGCCAGCCGCGCCGAGATCAGCGGATGCACGCGGCGCAGCAGGCCGAACTCGGCCAGCCGCCCGGCCACCTGCGCCGGCCCCACCAGCATGCCCACCGCCACCGCGCCGGCCAGCGTGCTGCCGGCGGCCATCAGCAGCGCCGGCAGGTGCACGCCGATGGCGCTGGCGACGAAGCGCGTGGTGGCGAAGACGAAGGCCAGCGCCGCCAGCAGCAGCAGCGGGTGGGTGGCGCGCGGCGCCGCGGCCGCGGCGGTCGCCGGCGGCGCACCCGCCGGCGTGGCCGGTGCCGCCGCGGGTGCCTGCGCGGCTGCCCGCGGCAGCCGCGCGTTCAGCGGCAGGCCCAGCACCAGGTGCAGCGCCGCCCAGCCCAGGCAGGCGCCACGCCAGCCCCAGGCCTCCAGCATCAGCGCCGTCAGCGGCCAGCCCACGGTGCTGGCAAAGCCGGCGATCAGCGTGATGCCGGTGATCGGATCGCGCGAGGCGTGGCCGTGCAGCCGCACCAGGCTGGCGAAGGCCGCTTCGTACAGCCCGCAGCCCATGGCCAGGCCCAGCAGCAGCCAGGCGCCGAACAGGCCCCACGGCCCCTGCACGGCAGCCAGCGCCACCAGGCCCAGCGCGAACAGGCCGTTGCTGGCCATCAGCAGGCCGCGCCCGCCATGGCGGTCGATGTGGCGGCCGGCCAGCGGCGACACCGCGCCCGCGGCCAGCAGGGCCAGCGAGAACGCGGCGAACACCGTCGCCGTGCCCAGGCCCAGCTCGGCGGCCTGCGGCGCGGCCAGCAACGCCGGCAGGTAGAAGGACGAGGCCCAGGCCAGGGTCTGCGCCGAACCCAGCGCCAGCACCTGGGGCCAGGCGGCGGTCATGCGGCGCGAGTCTACGGGCGGCGCCGGCGACGCGGCGCGCCGCGCGCCGCGTCGTGTTCAGCCGCAGCAGCCGCGGCCTTCGGCCTGGACGGGCGGGCAGGCCACGCTGCCGTAGGAGCAGAACACGCAGCAGTCGCCGGGCTTGGGGCGCAGCAGCTCGCCGCAGTGCGTGCAGGCGTAGAACCACTGGCAGGCGTCGGTGGGCATGGTCTCGGTGCGCGCATGGCCGCAGGCCGGGCAGGTCAGCCGCGACTGCAGCTGCGGCGCCGGCACGGCGGCGGCCGGCGAGGTCGTGGCGTCCCCGCTCACGGCTGCGCCACCGGCTTGGACGGATAGCCGGCGTCGCGCGTCGCCTGCGTCAGCGCCGCAACATCGGTCAACACGTCGTCGTAGACCACGCTGGCCAGGCGCTTGCCATGGTCGACCTGGACCTGCTCGACACCCTTGACGCGGCTCAGCGCCTTCTTCACGGTGATCGGGCACAGGGCGCAGTCCATGCCCGGCACCGACAGCTGCACGGATTGCCGTGCCGCCTGGGCCGGCAGGGGCAACACGAGCAGCAGCGCCAGGCACAACGCCAGGCACGGGGCGGAAACGAAGCCGGCAACGCGGTTCATGGCAAACCTTGGTGGGGGTTGCAGCGCGCCTCAGTAGAACCAGGGCGCGACATGGGGGAACAGCGCCGCCGCGAGCACCAGCAGCGCCACGGCGACGAAGGCCACGCGGTACCAGCGGCGGGTGGCCGGACGGGCACAGACCGCATCGGCGTCGCAGGCCGCCACAGGCCGCCAGATCGACCGCGCCGCCCACGCCAGCGCCAGCACGGCGGCCAGCAGGAAGAGCGGCTGCAGCGGCGCCAGCAGGCCGAGGTTGCCGATCCAGGCGCCGGAGACGCCCAGCATCAGCAGCAGCAACGGGCCCGCGCAGCAGGCCGAGGCCAGCAGCGCGGCGGCGGCGGCGCCCCACAGCGCAGCCGGGGTCCAGCGCCTCGGCGCCGACGATGATGTTCGGGCCAGGCGGGTCGGGGTCGTGTCGGCATGCATGGACTAAGCTTAGGACCGTACTCAAGTACGGAGTCAAGCCCATGCCCGCATCGCTCGAACCCGGCACCTACCGCGTCGGCGAGCTGGCCGCGGCGGCCGAGGTCGGTGTCGAGACCATCCGCTACTACCAGCGCCGCGGCCTGCTGGCCGTGCCCGTGCGCGCCGACGCCGGGACGCGGCGCTATGGCGACGCGGCGCTGCAGCGGCTGCACTTCATCAAGGCCGCGCAGCGCCTGGGCTTCAGCCTGGACGAGGTGGCCGAGCTGCTGCGGCTGGACGACGGCCGCAGCTGCGGCCAGGCGCGCCAGAGCGCCGAGCACAAGCTGGCCGACGTGCGCGCCCGCCTGGCCGACCTGCACAAGGTCGAGCAGGCGCTGGAGGACCTGGTCGGACGCTGCACCGCAGCCCGTGGCCGGGTGCGCTGCCCGCTGATCGCCGCGCTGCAGCGCGGCGATTGATCGGCCGGCAGCGCGCGGCTCAGCCGCCGCGCTTGGCCACCAGGGTCAGGATGTCGTAGCTGGCCACCAGCTCGCCGTGCTGGTTCGTCACCTCCACGTCCCAGGCGACCACGCCCTGGCCGACGCCGTCGGCGCCGACCTTGCTGCGGTCGACCTTGCGCTTGGCGGTGAGCCGCGCCTGGATGGTGTCGCCGATGGCCACCGGCTTGACGAAGCGCAGCGTGTCCAGCCCGTAGTTGGCCAGCACCGGCCCCGGCGCCGGGCTGACGAACAGCCCGGCCGCCGCCGAGAGCACGAAGTAGCCATGCGCGATGCGCTGGCCGAAGGCCGACTGCTTGGCGGCGACTTCGTCGAAGTGCATGTAGAAGTAGTCGCCGCTGACGCCGCCGAAGGCGACGATGTCGGCCTCGGTGACGGTGCGGCAGTGGGTCAGCAGGCTCTCGCCGACCTGCAGGTCCTCGAAGTGGCGGCGGAAGGGGTGGACCTCGGTCGCTATGCGCTGCGCGCCGCGCACGTACTCGCCGGTGGCCGCCGCCAGCATGGTCGGCGAGCCCTGCACGGCACAGCGCTGCATCAGGTGGGCCACGGCGCGCAGGCCGCCCAGCTCCTCGCCGCCGCCGGCGCGGCCCGGGCCGCCATGCTTGAGGCCCGGCAGCGGCGAACCATGGCCGGTGCTCTCGGGCGCCGCCTCGCGGTCCAGCACCAGCAGCCGGCCATGGTGGGCGCCGAACACCGGCAGCGCGCGCGCCACCGTGGCCGGGTCGTGGGTGACCAGCGTGCCGACCAGGCTGCCGCGGCCGGCCGCCGCCAGCGCCAGCGCCTCGTCGAAATGATCGTAGGCCAGCAGCGTGCTCACCGGCCCGAAGGCCTCGACCGCATGCGCCGCGCTGGCCATGGCGTCGCGCGCCAGCAGCAGCGTGGGCGCGAAGAAGGCGCCCTCGGCCACGCCCTCGCCCTGCGGCGCGAAGCCGTCGCGCTCGCCGTAGACGATCTCGGCACCATCGGCCAGCCGCGCCAGCGCCGCCAGCACGTCGTCGCGCTGCGCACGGCCGGCCAGCGCGCCCATCTTCACGCCCTCCAGCGCCGGGTCGCCGACCACGGTGCGCGCCAGCCGCGCGCGCAGCGCCTGCGCCACCGCGTCGACCTGTGCCCGCGGCACGATGGCGCGGCGGATCGCGGTGCACTTCTGCCCGGCCTTGACCGTCATCTCGCGCGCCACCTCCTTGACGAAGAGATCGAACTCGGGGTCGTCGGGCCTGACGTCGGGCGCCAGCACGGCGCAGTTCAGGCTGTCGGCCTCGGCGTTGAAGGGGATGCTGCGCGCCACCAGGTTGGCGTGGGTGCGCAGCATCGCCGCCGTGCCGGCGCTGCCGGTGAAGGTGACCACGTCGGTCTCGAGCAGGCGGTCCAGCAGGTCGCCGCTGCCGCCCATCACCAGCTGCAGCGCACCGGCCGGCAGCAGGCCCGATTCGTCGACCAGCCGGCCCAGTTCATGCGCCAGGTAGGCGGTGGCGCTGGCCGGCTTGACGATGCAGGGCAGGCCGGCCAGGAAGCTGGGCGCCAACTTCTCCAGCAGCCCCCAGACGGGGAAGTTGAAGGCGTTGATGTGCACCGCCACGCCGCGCCGCGGCACCAGCACATGGGTGCCGGCGAAGGCGCCGGTCTTGCCCAGCACCTGCACCGGGCCCTCGTGCCAGACGTTGCCCCCCGGCAGGCCGTTGCCGGCGGCGCTGGCGTAGGCGAACAGCGTGCCGGTGCCGCCCTCGATGTCTATCCAGCCGTCGGCGCGCGTGGCACCGGTGTGCGCCGACGCGGCGTACAGCCGCTCCTTGTGCTGCAGCAGGAACTTGGCCAGCGCCTTGAGGATGGCGGCGCGCTGCTGGAAGTCCAGTGCCAGCAGGGCCGGCAGCCCGGTGCGGCGGGCATGGTCCAGCATGGCGCCGAAGTCGGGCGCCTCGGCGGGCAGCGCCGCCACCGGGCGGCCGTTGACGGCGCTGCGCAGCAGCGTGGCGGCGGCACCGCCGACCCATTGGCCGGCGGCATGGTGTTGCAGGACGGGTGTGCTCATGGTGGGTGCGGCCGCGGGGGCCGGGTGCTGCGCCGGAGACGGCGCGAAGGGCCCGCAGTGTCGCACCGCCGCACCGCGGCGCCCCGCGCCGGCGACAGGCTGCCCGCGATTGGTGCCGATTGGACCCCGCCGCCGGCGCTGCGCCTTCCGTCCATCCGTGCGCGCCGGTCAACACTGACCTGCACGCGGCGTTGCGTTGCGTCCGGGGTAACACCCGGTTGCAAGGCCGGCTGAGGCTTTCATAGTCGGGGCGTTCCCCGCGCAGGCGGCGCGCAGACATGGCCGTCGGGATCACAACGAGGAGACAGACATGAGCGACAACACCCTTGTCAGCCAGGCGCCGGCGCGCCGGCGCTTCCTGGGCACAGCCGCCGGCACGGCGGTGGGCGCCGCCGCGATGGCCGCGCCCATGGTGGCCGTGGCGCAGAGCCCCATCGTGCTGAAGATGCAGGGCTCCTGGGGCGCCAAGGACATCTTCAACGAGATGGCCGAGGAGTACGTCAAGCGCGTCAACGAGATGGCCGGTGGCCGGCTGCGCATCGACTACCTGGTCGCCGGCGCCGTGGTCAAGCCCTTCGAGGTGATGGACGCCGTCAGCAAGGGCGTGCTCGACGCCGGCCACACGGTGCCGGTGTACTGGTACGGCAAGAGCAAGGTCGCGTCGCTGTTCGGCAGCGGCCCGATCAACGGCTGCGATGCACCACAGACCCTGGCCTGGATCTACCGCGGCGGCGGCCTGGAGCTGTACAACGAGCTGCTGACCAAGCTCAACCTCAACGTGGTCGGCTTCTTCGCGATGCCCATGCCCACGCAGCCGCTGGGCTGGTTCAAGAAGCCGATCAAGGACGCCAAGGAACTGGCCGGCCTGAAGTACCGCACCGTGGGCCTGGCCGCCGACCTGTTCCAGCAGATGGGCGCCAAGGTCACCCAGCTGCCCGGCGGCGAGATCATCCCGGCGCTGGAGAAGGGCGTGATCGATGCCTTCGAGTTCAACAACCCGACCTCGGACATGCGCTTCGGTGCCCAGGACGTGATCAAGAACTACATGATGGGCAGCTTCCACCAGGCCATGGAGTTCTTCGAGATCCTGTTCAGCAAGCAGAAGTGGAACGCGATCCCCAAGGACCTGCAGGCCATCCTGCGCTACGGCGTCGAGGCCGCGTCGTCGAGCAACTGGTGGACGGCGATGGACAACTACTCGCGCGACCTGCAGGAGCTGCAGGGCAAGCACAAGGTCAACGTGATGCGCACCCCGAAGGCGGTGTTCCAGGAGCAGCTCAAGGCCTGGGACATCCTGGCCAAGAAGCTGTCCGACGAGGACCCGTTCTTCAAGAAGGTGGTCGACTCGCAGCTGGCCTGGGCCAAGCGCGTCGCCTACTACATGTTCGTCAACGAGGCCGACTACGCCATGGGCTACGAGCATGTGCACAAGGTGAAGCTGCCCGTCTGATGCGGCAGCGCGCGGCGGCCCGCCCCGGCGGCGGCCGCCGTGCGACGCAGAACCGGCGGGGTGGCCCTGGCGCCCCGCTTTTTTTCGACCGCCGCCCAGGCGCCCCGCGAGGTATGCCGTGCGACCCCTGATCGCCACCATCGACCAGCTCAGCAAGACCGTAGGCCATGCCTTCGCCTGGTGCATCGTGATCCTGACCGTCGGCACCTGCTTCGAGGTGACGGCGCGCTACCTGTTCAACGACCCGACCAGCTGGGCCTTCGACCTGAGCTACCTGATGTACGGGGCGGTGTTCTACATGGCCGGCGCCTACACGCTGTCGCGCGGCGGCCATGTGCGCGCCGACATGTTCTACCGCAAGTGGCGGCCGCGCACGCAGGCGGTGGTGGAGCTCACGCTGTACCTGCTGTTCTTCTTTCCCGGCATCCTGGCGCTGGTGTACTCGGGCTGGGGCTACGGGCATGAATCGATGCGCATCGGCGAGGTCAGCGTCAACAGCCCGGCCGGCGTGCCGATCTGGCCGCTGAAGATGATGATCCCCTTCGGCGCCGCGCTGATCGCGCTGCAGGGCTTCGCCGAGGTGCTGCGCTGCGTGGTCTGCCTGCGCGAGGGCGAGTGGATGCCACGCGCCCACGACGTGAAGGAACTGGAGGAGCAATTGCTCGAGATGCACGCGGCCAAGACCGCCGCCCCCGCCGCCGCCGCGGCCGCCAAGCCTGGAGCCGCAGCATGAGCGATCCCGCCATCGCCCTGACGATGCTGGGCATCCTGGTCTTCGTCATCTGCATCGGCTTCCCCGTCGCCTTCACGCTGATGGCGCTGGGCGTGGGCTTCGGCTTCTACGCCTACTTCCAGGCCGGCCAGGCGCTGTTCGACAACCGCGTCTTCTACCTGCTCACGCAGAACACCTTCACGGTGCTGAACAACGACGCGCTGGTGTCGATCCCGCTGTTCCTGCTGATGGGCTACCTGGTCGAGCGGGCCAACATCCTCGACGACCTGTTCAGGAGCCTGCAGATCGCGCTGAAGCATGTGCCGGGCTCGCTGGCGGTGGCCACGCTGGCCACCTGCGCGCTGTTCGCCACCGCCACCGGCATCGTCGGCGCGGTGGTCACGCTGATGGGCCTGCTGGCGCTGCCGCAGATGATGAAGGCCGGCTACGACTCGCGCCTGGCCACCGGCGTGATCTGCGCCGGCGGCTGCCTGGGCATCCTGATCCCGCCGTCGATCATGCTCATCGTCTACGGCGCGATGGCCGGCCTGAGCGTGGTCAAGCTCTACGCGGCGGCCTTCATCCCGGGCTTCTTCCTGGCCTCGATGTACATCCTGTACGTGATCGGCGTGGCCATCGTCAAGCCGCACCGCGCGCCGCCGCTGCCCAAGGACGAGGGCGACGTGCCCTTCGGCACCGTGCTGCTGATGCTGCTCAAGAGCTTCGTGCCGCTGGCGCTGCTGATCCTGTCGGTGCTGGGCGCGATCATGTTCGGCATCGCCACGCCCACGGAAGCCGCCTCGGTGGGCGCCGCCGGCGCGGCGCTGCTGGCGGCGGCCTACCGCTCGCTGACCTGGAAGGCGCTGCGCGAGTCGGTGTTCCTCACCGCGCGCACCTCGGCGATGGTGTGCTGGCTGTTCGTCGGCTCGGCCACCTTCGCGTCGATCTTCGCCTACCTGGGCGGCAACCAGATCATCGCCAAGTTCGTGCTCGGTATGGACCTGGGCCCGATCGCCTTCATGCTGCTGGCACAGGTGATCATCTTCATCCTCGGCTGGCCGCTGGAGTGGACCGAGATCATCATCATCTTCGTGCCCATCTTCCTGCCGTTGCTGGAGCACTTCAAGATCGACCCGGTGCTGTTCGGCGTGCTGGTGGCGCTGAACCTGCAGACCGCCTTCCTGTCACCACCAATGGCGATGTCGGCGTACTACCTGAAGGGGGTCAGTCCACCCTCGGTGCTGCTGACGCAGATCTTCAGCGGCTGCATGCCCTTCGTCTACGTGGTCATCCTCACGATGGTCGCGATCTACGTCTTCCCCGAGCTGGCGCTGTGGCTGCCCGGCGTGATCTACGGCCGCTGACGGGGTGCCCGGCGCGATGAGCAACCCCGCCGACTGGAGCGCCACGCAGGCGGCGCGCGCGCTGGAGGCCGGCGAGCTGTCGGCCGAGGAGCTGGCGCGGGCCTGCCTGGCGCGCATCGCCGAGCGCGACGCCGCGGTGATGGCCTGGCAGTTCATCGACGAGGCGCGTGTGCTGGCGCAGGCGCGCGAGCGCGACGCCTGGCGCGCCAGCGGCCAGCCCTGCGGGCCGCTGCACGGCGTGCCGGTGGGCGTGAAGGACGTCATCGACACCGCCGACATGCCCACCGAGGACGGCACGCCGCTGCACGCCGGGCGCATTCCGGAGCGCGACGCCACCGCGGTGGCGATGCTGCGCGCCGCCGGCGCCGTGATCCTGGGCAAGACCGTCACCACCGAGCTGGCCACCTACGCGCCGGGCAAGACGCGCAACCCGCACGACCCCGCGCGAACGCCCGGCGGCTCGTCCTCGGGCTCGGCCGCCGCGGTGGCTGCCGGCATGGTGCCGCTGGCGCTGGGCACGCAGACCAATGCCTCGGTGATCCGCCCGGCCTCGTTCTGCGGCGTGGTCGGCTTCAAGCCCAGCTTCGGCTGGCTGCCGCGCGGCGGGGTGCTGAAGTGCGCGCCCTCGCTGGACAGCCTGGGCGTGTTCGCGCGCACGCTGGATGACGCCGCGCTGTGCGCCGAGCTGATGGTGGGCGCCTGCGAGCGCGACCCGGCCGCCCGGCCGCGTGCCCGCCCGCCCTGGCTGGCCACGCTGCGCGGCGAGCCACCGATGCCGCCGCGGCTGGCGCTGGTGCGCACGCCGATGTGGGAGCGCAGCGCCGACGACACGCGCGAGGCCTTCGCCGAGCTGGCCCAGGCGCTGGGCGCGCAATGCCAGGAGCTCGGCCTGCCCGATGGCGTGGCCGAGGCCTGGGAGCTGCACCGCACGGTGATGGAGGCCGAGTTCGCCCACCACCTGCACCTGGAGTACGAACGCGGCGCAGCGCAGCTCTCGGCCGGCCTGCGCGCGCAGATCGAACGCGGGCGCGCCGTCAGCGCGCTGGCCTACCAGCAGGCGCTGGCGCGCGTGCCGGCGCTGCAGCGCAGCTTCGACGAGCTGTTCGTCGAGTTCGACGCCATCCTCACCCCCGCCGCCGCCGGCACCGCGCCGGCGGCCGACGGCACCGGCGACCCGGCCTTCGGCACGCTGTGGACGCTGTGCGGGCTGCCGGCGCTCAGCCTGCCGCTGATGCATGGCGCCGACGGCATGCCGCTGGGCGTGCAGCTGGTCGGCGCACGTGGCAACGACGGCCGGCTGCTGCGCACCGCGGCCTGGCTGGCCCGCGAGATCCTCGGAGACACCCCATGAGCGTGAAGATCGTCTCGGCCGTCGTCGCCGTGCTGCTGATGCTGGCCTACCTGCTGCCGCTGGTGCTCAAGCTGAAGGAGTGGACGCTGGCCGTGGTGGTGCTGGGCGGCGTCGTGATGATGCTGGTCGACCTGCTGCAGACGCTGAAGCAGGACGACGTGTAGCGGCGCGGCAGCGCCGCGACCGCCGCTCAAGCGGTGGTCAGCGCCAGCAGGATGTCGGCGTACCAGGCGCAGTTCAGGCCCAGCGACTCGTCCTGCACGCGGTCGCGGTTGCCCATGTCCAGGCGTGCGCTGTGCACGCCCAGCAGGCGCCAGGGCAGCGCGGCGGCGCCGGCGCTGCGCCGGCCACGCACCGGCCGCGGCGCCGGCGAGGCGTCGCGCATCACCACCGGCGCGCCGCTGGTGCCGCGGTGGGTGCGGCCGTCGGTGAGGAAGAAGCCCTGGCCCTGGAAGCGCAGCCCGAAGGACGAGGCGATCGCCGACTGGCGCACCACCGGCAGGTGGTGCAGCGTGTCGTGGAAGCCGAGCGGGAAGCCGACGATGCGGATCGCCGTGCCCACCTCGACCTCGTCGTAGGCATGCACCAGGTGGCGCGGCGTGAAGGCGTGCAGCAGCGCGCCGGTGGGCAGCTGGTCGCGCTGGATGCGCAGCACCGCCACGTCGACCTCGCCGCCGCTGTCGGCACCTGCGGCCCAGACGCTCTGCCCGTCGCGGTACAGCGCGATCGAGAACGGCGACGACGAGGCCAGGTTGCCCGCGTCGTCGTGGAGCTCGAGCTCGATGCGGTCGGGGAAGTGCCGGGTCGGCTGGTCGACCAGCACATGGCGGCTGGTGACCACGTACAGCCGCCCCTCGCGCTCGAAGAAGAAGCCGCTGGCGCCGGTGAGCAGGCGCGGGCCGTCGAAGGTGCTGATGCGCGCGGCGGTGAGCAGCAGGGGCTCGATCACGGCCCGCATGTTAGCCGCGGGCGGCGCGCGGCCAGCGGCTGCGCCGGGGCCATCCCGAACAGCGTGCATGACAGCGGCGGCCGCCGACCACAGAATCCGGGGCTTTCCATGCACCCGCTTTCCGGAGGTACCCCGATGTCCCGCACCAGGCTGCTCGTCGCCGTCGCGCTCGCGTCCGCCGTCGCACCCGCCGCCGCCCAGCGCACCGAACTCGGCCAGGGTGGGTCCATGGTGTCCGGCAGCGCCGGCCCGCAGGGCGCCAGCAACGCCAGCAGCCAGCTCGAGAAGTGCGACGCACCCAAGGGCACGCTGGCGGTGGTCGAGGCGCAGAGCCAGGTGCTGGCGGCGCTGGGCCGCTTCGGCCTGCAGTCGCCCACCACCGTGATCCGCATGCTGGTGCAGCAGAGCAACTGCTTCCAGGTCGTCGAGCGCGGCGTGGCCATGCAGAACCTGATGCAGGAACGCGCGCTGGCCGCCGGCGGCCAGCTGCAGGCCGACCAGAACATCGGCAAGGGCCAGATGGTCACCGCCGACTTCATCCTCACCCCCAACGTGCTGTTCAACGAGAGCAACGCCGGCGGCGCCGGCGCGGCGCTGGGCGGGCTGCTGGGCCGCTTCGGCGCTCTAGGCGCGGTGGCCGGCGCGGTGGCCGGCGGGCTCAAGTTCAAGGAGGCGCAGACCAGCATCCTGCTGGCCGACACGCGCTCGGGCATCCAGGTCGCCGCCGCCGAGGGCAGCGCCAAGGCCACCGACTTCGCGCTGGGCGGCTCGATGTTCGGCTGGGGCGGCGGCGCCGCCGCCGGCGGCTACTCGAACACCAACGAGGGCAAGGTCATCGCCGCGTCCTTCCTGGACAACTGGAACAACATCGTGCGCGCGGTGCGCGACAGCGCCAGCCTGGTGGCGCCACGCGCCAACGCCGCGGCGCAGGCCAACGCGGCGGGCAGCGTGCGCGCCAACGCCGCCGCCGCCGGCGACGTGATGATCGCCAAGATCGCCGGCGTGAAGGTGCTCAACGCCCCGGCCGACAACGCCGGCGTGGTGATGACGCTGACCAAGACCGACGAGGTGCTGTACCTGGGAGAGGAGAAGGACGGTTTCGCCAAGGTCACCTCGGCCAGCGGCGACGGCTGGGTCAAGGCGGTGCTGCTGCGCAAGCCCTGATCGACGCGTGGCGCGACGCTGCGGCGGCCTGCGGGCCGCCGCGTCGTTTGCGGGGTTCGCGCCGCTTGGCGAAGCGGCGGCTTGCCGCTAGCCTGCCACCCGCGCCCGGCCCACCGGCCGCGGCGCCCGCGGCCGGCGCGCGCCACCCTGCGTGCCGGCTCCATGGCATTCGGCCCACCGGCCTTGCAGGAGAGCAGCCCCATGCGCATCGGCGTCCCCACCGAGATCAAGAACCACGAGTACCGCGTCGGCCTGGCGCCGCCGGCGGTGGCCGAGCTGGTGCGTGAAGGGCATGCGCTGCTGGTGCAGGCCGGCGCCGGCGCCGGCATCAACGCCGCCGACGCCGACTACGCCGCCGCCGGCGCCAGCATCGTCGCCGACGCCGACGCCGTGTACGCCCAGGCCGAGATGGTGGTCAAGGTGAAGGAACCGCAGGCCGCCGAGCGCCAGCGGCTGCGCCCGGGGCAGATCCTGTTCACCTACCTGCACCTGGCGCCCGACCCCGAGCAGGCGAACGATCTCGTGGCCAGCGGGGCGGTCTGCATCGCCTACGAGACGGTGACCGCCGACAACGGCGCGCTGCCGCTGCTGGCGCCCATGTCCGAGGTGGCCGGCCGCATGGCGGTGCAGGCGGCGGCGCAGCACCTGGAGCGCGCCCGGGGCGGCCGTGGCCTGCTGCTCGCCGGCGTGCCCGGCGTGGCGCCGGCGCATGTGGTGGTGCTGGGCGCCGGCGTGGTCGGCACGCAGGCGGTGACGCTGGCGGTGGGCGCCGGCGCGCGGGTCACGGTGCTGGACCGCAGCATCGACGCGCTGCGCCGCATCGACGCCCGCTTCGGCGCGCGCGTCACCACGCTGGCGGCGCAGCGCGGCGCCGTCGAGGCCGCGGTGCACGACGCCGACGCGGTGATCGGCGCCGTGCTGGTGCCCGGCGCCGCCGCCCCGAAGCTGGTGACCCGCGCGATGCTGGCCGGCATGCGCCGCGGCGCGGTCATCGTCGACGTCGCCATCGACCAGGGCGGCTGCTGCGAGACCTCGCGCCCCACCACCCATGCCGAGCCCACCTACGTGGTCGACGGCGTCGTGCACTACTGCGTGGCCAACATGCCCGGCGCCGTGCCGCTGACCAGCACGCATGCGCTGAACAACGCCACGCTGCCCTTCGTGATGGCGCTGGCGGGGCGCGGCTGGCGCGACGCGCTGCGCGCCGACGGGCACCTGCGCAACGGCCTCAACGTGGCGCAGGGCCATGTGACGCATGCGGCGGTGGCGCAGGCCCTGGGCCTGGCCTACCGCAGCGCGGACGAGGTCCTGGCCGCCTGAACGGGCCTGCCCGGCGGCGCGCCGGCCCCGTTCACTTCAGCAGCGGCCGCACCGCGGTGAAGCCGCCGTCCACCGGCAGCACCTGCCCGGTGATGCGCGCCGCGGCGTCGGACAGCAGCCAGGCCATCGCGTCGGCCACCGCCGCCGGGCCCTGCACGCCGCCCAGCGGGTATTGCCGACCGGCAGCCTCGCGCACCGCATCCAGGCGCAGCAGGCCGGCGGTCATCGGGGTGTCGGTCATGCCCGGCGCCACGGCGTTGATGCGCAGGCCCTGCGCCGCGTAGGTGGCGGCGGCGCTGCGCACCAGCGCCTCGACGCCGCCCTTGGCCGCGGCGATGGCCTCGTGCCTGGCCACGCCGATGCGCGCCACTACGCTGGACACCAGCACCGCGGCGCCGGGCTGCGGTGCCGCCCGCAGGCCCTCCACCCAGGCCTGCAGCATGAACAGCGCGCTGTCGAGGTTGACGCGCAGCAGCTCACGCACCTGCGCCGGGCTGCTGAGGTGCAGTGGCGCGATCAGGGTGCTGCCCACGCAGTGGGCCAGCCGCGCCGGCGGGCCGCCCAGCTGCTCGATGCAGGCGGCCACCGCCGCCGCTGCGCCCTCGGGGGTGGTGGTGTCGGCGGCGATGCGTGCGTCGGCGGGCACGTCGGCCAGCGCTGCGGCATCGCGACCCACGGCGGCCACGCGGTGGCCGCTGGCCTGCAGCTGCGCCGCCAGCACGCGGCCGATGCCGCCGCGGGCGCCGGTGACCAGGGTGATGGGGTGGGCGTCGTTCATCGCGTTGCCTGTGATGCCTGTGACGGCCATGGTTGAGGACGGGTGCCGGTGTCGAACAAGGGTCCGGCCGAACCGGCGTCGACGAGCGCCGCCAGCCCGGGCAGGTCCTGCAGCCGGTGCAGCCCGCGCGTGGCGCGTGTCCACCAGCCGGAGAACGAGGCGCAGGGCTGGTCGACCGCGGGGAACAGCCGCGGCGCGGCGCGCCGCGCCACCTGCGCCGGCAGACAGGCATCCAGATGCGGGTCGGCCAGCGTCTGCACCGAGCGCGCCGGCGCCAGCAGGCGCGCCAGGCCGGCGCTGTCGGCCATGGACTGCAGCGGCGCCAGCGCGGCCATGCGCGCGCCCACGAAGGCCCAGCGCGCCGCGCTCCAGGGCCAGGCGGCGTGCAGCTCGGCCGGCCACCAGCCCAGGCACAGGCTGCCCTCGGGCAGATCGCGCGGTGGCTCGCCCAGTGCCCAGGGGTGCACCAGCCAGATGTCGCGCCCGGCCAGCGCCGCGGGGTGCGGCGCCGCCGCGCCCGGCAGTGCCCCCGCAGGCGGCAGCGCGTGCAGCGCGGGCTCCTCGACGCCCTCGCCACTGGGCTGCGCCGGCAGCGCCCGCGGGCCGCGCGCCAGGGCGTCCAGGGCCTCGTAGGACGCGTCGACCCCCGTGCCGGCACTGTGCCATTCGGGCGGCGCGTGGCGCGCCACGTTGCCGGCGTTGAACAGGTAGGGCTTGGGGCTGGCGGTGCCCGCCACCCACTGCCAGCTGAGGTGGTTGCTGGCCAGGTCGCCGTCCAGCAGGTGGGCCAGCATCCAGTCGGCGCCGGCGCTCCAGTGGACCTTGCGCAGGTGCACCACGTAGCTGGCCAGCCACAAGCGCGCGTGGTTGTGCAGGGTGCCGCTGGCGTACAGCGTGCGCACCGCCTGGTCCACCACCGGCACGCCGCTGCGCGCCTGGCGGATGTCGGCCGGCAGCTCGGGGGCGTAGGCAGCGTCCGGCAGCGGGCCTTGGTGCAGCGATCGCAGGATGCCGCTGCCGCGCTGCAGCCAGACATGGCGGAAGTACTCGCGCCAGCCCAGTTCGTAGACCAGCTTGTGCTGCACATGCAGCCGATGGCGCGCGGCCACGCCGGCCAGCACCTGCGGCAGGCTGACGAAGCCGTGGGTGATGTAGGGCGACAGCCGCGTCACCGCGCCGCCGAGCGCGTTGCGGCTGCGCGCGTACTCGGCCGGGCGCACGGCGGCGATGCGGGCGTGGGCAGCCGCCGGCGTTGGCGGGTACAGCTCCGTTGCCCTCAGCGGCATGCACCCACCTCGCCGGCGCGGATGGCGGCGGCGCGCGCAGCGATGGCGGCACGCTCGGCCGCATCCAGCCGCTGCGCGTTCTTCAGCTGCAGCGCCATGCGCGGGTTGCCCGCCAGCCGCGTCGCATGGCGCAGCAGGAAGTCCCAGTACAGCGTGGTGAAGGGGCAGGCGCGCTCGCCAGTGCGCTGCGCCGGGTCGTAGCGGCAGCCGGCGCAGGGCCCGCCCATGCGGCGGATGTACTGGCCGCTGGCGGCGTAGGGCTTGCTGGCCATCAGGCCGCCGTCGGCGTACTGGCTCATGCCCAGGGTGTTGGGCAGCTCCACCCAGTCGACGGCGTCGACGTAGACGGCCCCGTACCACTGGTGCACCTGCTGCGGCCGCACGCCCAGCAGCAGCGCGAACAGGCCGGTGACCATCAGCCGCTGGATGTGGTGGGCGTAGCCGTGGCGCAGCGTCTGCGTGATCGCCTCGCGCAGGCAGGCCATGTCGGTGTCGCCGCTCCAGTACCAGGCCGGCAGGTCCTCGGTCGCCTGCAGTTCGTTGAGTTCGGCGTAGCCGGGCATCTGCGTCCAGTAGATGCCGCGCACGTACTCGCGCCAGCCCAGGATCTGGCGGACGAATCCCTCCACCGCGGCCAGTGGCGCGGCGCCGGCCCGCCAGGCGGCCTCGGCGGCGGCCACCACCTCGCGCGCGCTCAGCAGCTTCAGGTTCAGCGCCGCCGACAGCTGCGAGTGGTAGAGCCAGGGCTGGCCCGGCCACATCGCGTCCTCGTAGCGGCCAAACAGCGGCAGCCGCTGCTCGACGAAGGCGCGCAGCGCCTGCAGCGCCTGCGCCCGGTTCACCGGCCAGGCGAAGTCGTCGAGCGCGCCGGGGTGGTCGGCGAAGCGCTCGCGCACCAGCGCGATCACCTCGCGCGTGAGCGCATCGGGCGCGCAGGCGGCGCGCGGCGGCAGCGCACCCGGGCCCTCGGGTCCGAAGGCCTCGCGGTTGTCGGCATCGTAGTTCCAGCGCCCGCCGGCGGGCTCGTCGCCGTCCATCAGGACGCGGTGCCGCCGCCGCTGCTCGCGGTAGAAGTACTCCAGCCGCAGCGCCTTGCGGCCCCTGGCATGCGCGGCGAACTCGCGCACCGAGCCGAAGAAGTGGTGGTCCTCGCAGATCTCCAGCGTGAGCCCGGCGGCCTGGACCACCGCCTTCAGCGACTGCCACACCCGCCAGTCGCCCGGCGCCGTCATCAGCACGCGCTGCGGCGCCAGCGCCGCCAGCGCCGCCTGCAGCTCGGCGGCCAGGCTGCCGCGGTTGGCCGGGTCGTCCAGGCGGCGGTAGTGCAGCGGCCGGCCGGCGGCGCGCAGCGCCTGCGCGAAGTGGCGCATCGCCGCCAGGAACAGCGCCGTGCGCGGCTGGCTGGACCACACCAGGGTCGATTCCTCGGCCACTTCGGCCATCCACACCGCGTCCTGCGCCGGGTCGAAGCCGTCGAAGGCCGCCGCGTCCAGGTCCAGCTGGTCCCCCAGCACGAGGACCAGCGTGCGCAGCGCGCTCATGCCCCGTTCCCGGTGCACTGCATGCTCAGGCGCCGGACTCGGGGCCGCGCGGCGTGGCCGGGCCCAGGATGGCCGCCGCCAGCGCCCGGCCCGAGCACCAGGCGCCTTCCACGCCCGAGCCGCCCAGCGCGTCGCCGCAGACGCCCAGGCCCGCGGCAGCGTCCCACCAGCAGCGGCCGGGCACCGCCGCGCCGCGCGGCGCGGTGGCGTAGCGCCAGCGGTGCACCGCGGCGTGGCGCCACGCGGGTGTGCGGCCCAGCCAGGCGGCGAAGGCCTGCTGCAAGGCCGCCTGCACCTCGGCCGGCGTCGCCTCCAGGTGGGTCTGGCTCCAGCCGGCCGACGCGTGCAGCACCCAGTGCGCCACGCCGGGCCGCCGCTCGCGCCCCGGCTTGGCGTCGTTGCGCACGATCTCGGCCAGCGGGCCGTCGCTGGGCCAGGCCAGGTCCCAGCCGTCGAAGGCCGGGTCGGCGTCGCTGACGCCCATCAGCACCCAGCCCGGCAGCATGGGCATCTGCTGCGCCCGCTGCGCCCAGTCGGCGCGGTGGGCGCGCAGCAGCGGCGCCGCCTGCGCCGGCGGCACGGCCACGACGACCCGGTCAAAGGCCTCGGCCACCACGGCGCCGTCGCTCTCCAGCCGCCACGCGTCGCCGCTGCGGCGCAACGCATCGACGGTGCAGCCCGTGTGCAGCACCAGGCCGGCGGCGAGCGCGCGGCACAGCGCCGGCATCTCGGGCTGCGGCACCCACAGCGCCGGCGCATCCAGGGGCGTGTAGCCGCCGGGGGCCACGCGCGGCGTCCAGCGCGCCACCAGGCCGTCGCGCTGGGCCTGCTCGACGAAGCGCAGGAAGCCGGGATCGCGCGCGCCGAAGCCGGGCGCACCATGGTCGAAGCGCGCCGGCTGCTCGCGGCCCTGCTCGTCCAGCCAGGTCGCGCGCCTTGTCGCCAGCCGGCCACTGACGCCGCGCGACTTGTCGAACAGCTGCACGGCGTAGCCTGCGTCGGCCAGGAAGCGCGCGCAGGCGGCACCCGACAGGCCGGCGCCGACCACCGCCGCGCGGGGCCTGGCGCTGCTCATGGCCGCCCCCGCCAGGCCGGCCGCAGGCGCAGGAAGCCGCGGTAGCCGGCCTCCAGCAGGCGCAGGCGCCAGCCTGCGCCGAGCAGCCGCCCCAGCCAGGCCCAGCCCGGCAGCGCGCGCCACAGCGTGGTGAAGGCCTCGGCGCCGCTGACGAGCCGGCCGTCGGCCCGGCGCAGGTGCAACCGGGCCATGGCCGCGTCGCGCTGCAGGCCGGCGCCCAGCTGGGCGGCATCGCAGCGCGACACGTCGACCCAGGCCAGCGCGTCGGCGCCGCGCTGGCGCCGGTACAGGGCCACCTCGCGGGCACACAGCGGGCAGGCGCCGTCGAAGTACAGCGTGGCGGATGGGGTGGGCACTGCGTCCATGCAGCATTCTATTCAGGCACGACTCATGACCAACTCGGCGAAGCGGTTAATCGCTGGATATGGCCTAATGCACGGGCTCACACAAACGACTCACACTCGACTCATGGTGAAGACCCGGCCCACACCGAAAGCCGCTGCCCAGGCCCTGCCCGAGCCGCCCGGGGCGGGCTTCCGCAGCGCCGCCGTGGCGCGCATGGCGCAGATGCCGGTGGCCACGCTGCGCATCTGGGAGCAGCGCTACGGCGTGGTGCAGCCGGCCACCGCGCCCACCGGGCACCGGCGCTACAGCCCGGCCGACGTGCAGCGCGTGCTGCTGCTGCGGCAGCTGACCGGCCTGGGCCATGCGATCGGCTCGATCGCCGCGCTGGACACCGCCCAGCTGCAGCAGCTGCTGGCCTCGGCCCAGGCACCGGCCTCGACGCGCAGCGCGTCCCGCGCGGCCGCGCCGGGCGCGCAGCCGCTGCGCCTGGTGGTGGTGGGTCCGGCGCTGGCCCAGCGCCTGCAGCGGCCGGCGCTGGCCCAGCGCCTGGGCGCAGGGCTGCGCGGCGTGGGCGTGTTCGAGTCCTTCGCCGCCGCGGCCGGCGCCGGGGCCCGCGCCGACCTGCTGCTGTGGCACACGCCCGAGCTGCGCCCCGAGCTGCTGCCCGAGCTGCGCGCCGCGCAGCGCGCCTGCGGCGCGGCCCAGGCCGCGGTGCTCTACCGCTTTGCCGGCGCCGGCGCGGCGCGGGCGCTGGCCGCCACCGGCGCGCAGGCGCTGCGCGAACCGGCCGACGACCAGGCCCTGGGAGCCTGGCTGGCGGCGCTGGCCGCCGGCCTGCCGCGGCGCGGGCGCGGCGCGGCGCCGGCGGCGGCCAGGCCGGCCCCCAGCGCGCCGTCGGCCGCGCCGCGCCGCTTCGACGACGCCACGCTCACCGCCATCGCCGGCCTGTCGCCCACGCTGGCCTGCGAATGCCCGCGGCACGTGGCCGAGCTGCTGATGCAGCTGGCGGGCTTCGAGGCCTACAGCGCCGGCTGCGCGTCGCGCAGCCCCGCCGACGCCGAGCTGCACGCCTACCTGCAGCAGGTGGCGGGCGCGTCGCGGGCGCTGTTCGAGTCGGCGCTGGAGCGCATCGCCCACCACGAGGGGCTGGCGCTGCCCTGAGCGCCTCAGGACAGCGTCGCGACGATGGGCGCCAGCGCCGCCTCGATGCGGGCGCCCTGCGCCGCGTCGATCATCGAGCCCAGGATCTCGCGGTAGCGCGCATCCTGCACGCCGCTGGCGATGTACTGCCAGCGGTAGGCCGCCAGCATCGTGGCGGCAACCTGCTGCCTTTGCGCCTCGTCCAGGCGCGCGCCGGCGCATTGCACGAAGTACGCGGCGTCGGCCTCGGCCTGCATGCGCACGATGCCGTCGACGGCGCCCACCAGCGCGATCAGCTCGTCCACCGCGCGGTCGCGCTGCGCCGCGTCGAGCTTCGCGTCCTCGCGCATCCACTCGATCTCGTCGACGATCGCGTGCTGCGACTCCTCCTTCCAGTGGAACAGGAAGACGTCCTTCCACAGCGGGTCGAGGTCGGGGTCGGGGTCGATGCTGCTGCGGTAGTGCGCCTGCGAGAACAGCTCGATGTCGCAGACCAGCGCCATCACCGCCCAGGTGCCGGCGGCCAGCACCGCGTGCGCGACATCGTCGGGCTGCGGCACGAAGCGGTAGCCGGCGGGCATGCCCGGCGCCATCATCAGCTCCAGCCGCCGGAACATCGCCTGGTGCTTGAGCTCCTCGTCGGTCAGCCGCACCAGCGCCTCCAGCGCCACCTGGTCGCCCAGCCAGTGGCCGCGGCTGATCTCCAGCGTCTTGGCCGAGATGAAGCGCTCGACCAGCGCGAACATGTTGGCGTAGGTGCGGCCCTGCACCTGCGAGAACAGCCGCCGGTCGTCGGCGCTCAGGAAGGGCAGCCGCCCGACCAGCGACAGGCCGTCGGGCAGGAACTTGCGGCCGAAGTCGAAGTGGCGGCCGCGGATGACGTCGCGCTCGGTGTCCCAGCGGATGCGCTTGGAGACCTCGATGCACTTGGCATAGCGGGGGGTGTCGGTGCGGCGTTCGGTGACGTGCGACATGGATGGCTCCTGGTGCTTGGGGGGGGGGTCGGGCGGCCACCTGCGGCGGCCGTGGCCCACTGTGCGCCGGCGCCCCGTGGCCGGTCCTCAAGCCGGCGTCAAACCTTCTCAAGCCTTGTCGCGGGCTGCATCATCCGCGCCATGCCCCGCGCCGACGCCGACCCGGAGACCGACGCCGCCCTGCGCTTCGAGCGCTTCGAGATCCGCCCTGCCGAGCGCGCGCTGCTCGTCGACGGCCGCCGCTGCGCCATCGGTGCGCGCGCCTTCGACCTGCTGCTGGCGCTGGCGCAGCGGCGCGGCCGGCTGGTGGGCAAGCAGGAACTGCTGGACCTGGTCTGGCCCGGCGTGGTCGTCGAGGAGCACAACATCGCGGCGCAGACCAGCCAGCTGCGCAAGCTGCTGGGCGCCGACGCGATCGCCACCGTGCCCGGCCGCGGCTACCGGCTCACCGCGCGGCCGCTGGACGCGGGCCCGCAGCCACCGGCGCCGGCCGCCGCGGCCGCCGGCGCACCGGCGCCGCAGCCCACGCGGCTGCCGCGCACGCTGACGCCGCTGCTCGGCCGCGACGAGGAGCTCGCCGCGCTGGCCCAGGCGCTGCGCCACCACCGGCTGGTCACGGTCACGGGCGCCGGCGGCATCGGCAAGACGCTGCTGGCACAGCACGCGCTGGCGGCCGCCGCGCCCGCGCATGCCGACGGCGTGTGCTGGGTCGAGCTCGCCGGCATCGCCGACGGCGACGCGCTGCCGGCGCGCATCGCCGAGGCCCTGGGCCTGCGCCTGCCCGAGGGCGGCGACCCGCTGGCCGCGCTGTGCGGCGCCACGGCGCCGCTGGCGCTGCTGCTGGCGCTGGACAACGCCGAGCACCTGCTGGACGCCGTCGCGCGCAGCGCCGCCGCGCTGCTCGAGGCGGCGCCGGCGCTGCGGCTGCTCGTCACCAGCCAGCTGCCGCTGCGGCTGGCGGCCGAGCAGGTCTGGCGCGTCGGGCCGCTGGCGCTGCCGCAGGGCGCGCTGCCGGCGGCGCTGGCGCTGCGCTTCGGCGCCGTCGCGCTGTTCGCCGAACGCGCGTGCGCCGCCGACGCGCACTTCGTGCTGGGCGACGACGACGCGGCGGCGGCCATCGAGCTGTGCCGCGCGCTGGACGGCCTGCCGCTGGCGATCGAGCTGGCCGCGGCGCGCGCGCCGCTGCTGGGCGTGCGCGCGCTCGCCGCGGCCATGCACGACCGGCTGCAGCTGCTGACCCGCAACCGCGATGCCGCGGCGCCGGCGCGGCAGCGCACGCTGCGTGCCGCCCTCGAGTGGAGCCATGGCCGCCTGGGCGAGCGCGAGCGCATCGTGTTCCGGCGCCTGGCGGTGCTCGCCGATGGCGCGTCGCTGGGCTTTCTGCAGCGCGTGCTGGCCGATCCGCCGGCCGAGGCCGATGCGGGTGGTCTGGACCCCTGGGCCGTGGTCGACGCGCTGGGCGAGCTCGTCGAGGCCTCGCTGGTGGCGGTGCTGCCGGCGGCCGACGACGACGAAGGCGCGCCCCGCTACCGCCTGCTCGAGTCGCCGCGTGCGCTGGCGCTGGAGCAGCTGCGCGCCGCCGGCGAGGAGGCGGCGCTGCGCCGGCGCCACGCGCTGGCGCTGGCGGCCGACTTCGACGCCGCCTGGTGGCAGCGCTGGCGCGGCGAGATCGGGCTGCAGCGCTGGGCCGAGACCGTGCTGCGCGACGCGGTGCATGCGCGCGAGGCGCTGGCCTGGGCCCGCGCCGCCGACGAGCCGGCGCTGGCGGTGACCATCGCCGCGACGCTGCGGCTGGCGCTGCCGAAGTCGACGCACCTCGAGCGCATGGCGCTGTCCGACCTGTGCGAGGCGCTGGCCCCGCGCGTCGAGCCGCCGGCGCTGCGGCTGCGGGCGCTGCAGGCTGCCGTGCGGCCGATGTCGCACGCGCGCCAGCAGCAGTCGCTGCAGACCGCCGGGCGCGCGCTGGCGCTGGCACGGGAGCTGGAGCAGGGCGCGCCGGATGCGCAGCGGCTGTACGCGGCCCTCGCCGACTGGGTGGGTTCCGCGGCGGTCGTCGCCCGGCCCGAGCGCGCGGCGCTGGCCGCCGGCGTGGCCGAGCTGCAGGCGCTGGAGGACCCCGCGTGGCCGGCGCAGCTGCTCGCCGAGGGGCTCAACGCGATGCGCTGGGCCAACTCGGCGCTGCACGCGCTCGACGCGAAGGACGAGCAGCTGCGGCTGACGCGGCGCTGGATCGCCGCGATCGAGGCCGCCGGCGGCGATTCGTCGTTCTGCATCGGTTCGTGGATCGACGCCGAGCTGGCCTGCGGCCACGTCGACGAGGCCCTGCGCATCGGCGAGCAGGCGCTGGCGCGGCTGGCCGGCAGCCGCGACGAGTGGAGCCGCATGATGGTGATGGCGAACCTGGCGCTGGTGCGGCTGTCGCTGGACGACGTGGCGCGCGCGCGGCCGCTGCTCGAGGCCGTGTGGCCGCTGGCATTGCGCTGGGACATGCATGTGCTGTGCGCCGACTCCCCGGCGCTGCTGGCTGCGCTGGAAGGCCGGCCGCGCACGGCGGCGCGGCTGGTCGGCTACGCCGACGCCGCCTGCGCCACGCGCGACCTCATTCGCCACCCCAACGAGGCGGCGATGCGCACGCGCACCGAGGCGCTGCTGCGCGCTGCGCTCGGCGATGCGGACTTCGAGGCGCTGCACGCCGAAGGACGGACGCTGCGCGACGGGCAGGTGCAGGCACTGGCCTTCGCCGCGGTGGACGGCTGCTGACGCGCCGCAGGCCGGCGGCCGCGGTGGTCGGCGCGCCGATCCCGCCCGCGCTGCCCGCAGAATCGCGGCTTCGCCGCGCCCGCGCGCCGCCGGCGCAGCCCCCCGACCCCATGCTCCGCTACCGCACGATCGCCGTCACCCCGTTCGCGCAGAACTGCTCGCTGGTGTGGTGCGAGCGCACGCGCGCCGCGGCGCTGATCGACCCCGGTGGTGAACTCGACCGGCTGCGCGCCACCGTGCGCGAGGCCGAGGTCCGGCTCACCGCCATCTGGCTCACCCACGCCCACATCGACCACGCCGGCGGCGCGGGGCAGCTGGCGCGCGAAGACGGGCTGCCCATCGTCGGCCCGCAGCGCGGCGACCAGTTCTGGATCGATGCGCTGGCCCAGCAGTCGGCGATGTTCGGCTTCCCGCCGGCCGAGCCCTTCACGCCGACGCGCTGGCTGGAGGACGGCGACACGGTCGAGCTGGGCGAGTGCCGGCTGGCGGTGCGCCACTGCCCCGGCCACACGCCGGGCCATGTGGTGTTCCACGACGCCGACACCCAGCGCGCCTTCGTCGGCGACGTGCTGTTCGCCGGCAGCATCGGCCGCACCGACTTCCCCGGCGGCAACCACCCCCAGCTGCTGGACAGCATCACCCAGCGCCTGTGGCCCATGGGCGACGACACCGTGTTCATCCCCGGCCATGGGCCCGAGAGCAGCTTCGGCCGCGAGCGGCGCCACAACCCCTACGTGCGCGACGGCTGAACATGCCGGCGGCCGGCGCCGCTGCGCCGTTCGGCGTATCCGCCGCCGCCGCGCGCCATGGCGACAATCGCGGCCATGGAAGCCACCGCCTTGCGCATCGAGCCCTGCCACGTCCTCGACGAGGCCACGCTGCAGGGCCTGTCCGAGCTGCTGCTCGACGCCGTCGAGGGTGGCGCGTCGGTCAGCTTCATGCACCCGCTGCCGCTGGCACGCGCGCGGGCCTTCTGGCAGGGCGTGGCCGAGGGCGCGGCGCGCGGCGAACGCGTGCTGCTGGTGGCGCGCGACGGCGAGGCCGGCGCCCCCGTGCTGGGCACCGTGCAACTGGTGCTGGCCCAGCCCGACAACCAGCCGCACCGTGCCGACGTCGCCAAGATGCTGGTGCTGCGCCGGGCGCGCCGGCGCGGCATCGGCGAGGCGTTGATGCGCGCCGCCGAGGCCGCCGCGCGCAGCGCCGGCAAGACCCTGCTGGTGCTGGACACCGCCAGCGCCGATGCCGAGCGCCTGTACCAGCGCTGCGGCTGGGTCCAGGCCGGCCGCGTGCCCGGCTACGCGCTGCTGCCGCAGGGCGGGCTGTGCGACACGGTCTTCTACTACCGCCAGCTCGGCTGAGCGCGGCGCGGCCGCGGCCCGGCGGCGGGCCGCCGGGCGGGCGCTATGCTGGGCCCATGAAGACCGCTGCCCTGCCCCGTCTCGTCGCCGCGGCGCTGGCCGCCGCGCTGCTGCACCCCGCCGCCGCCGCCGATCGCGTGGGCGAGGTCGACACCGCCTTCAAGCTGATCGGCCCCGACCACAAGGTCATCGTCGAGGCCTACGACGACCCGGCGGTGGCCGGCGTCACCTGCTACGTCTCGCGCGCCAAGACCGGCGGCATCAGCGGCGCGCTGGGGCTGGCCGAGGACCGCGCCGAGGCCTCGATCGCCTGCCGCCAGGTCGGGCCGATCAGCTTCGCCGCCCCGCTGCCGCAGCAGGACGAGGTGTTCAACCAGCGCATGTCCATCCTGTTCAAGAAGCTGCGCATCGTGCGCATCGTCGACAGCAAGCGCAACGCGCTGGTCTACCTGACCTACAGCGACAAGCTGATCGACGGCAGCCCGCAGAACGGTGTCACCGCGGTGGCGGTGGACCGCGGCACGCCGATACCGGTGAAGCGCTGAGGCGGCCCCGGCCGCTCGCGCCCTGCCGGCGCGGGGCGGCGATGCACCCGCCGGCCACGCCCCCTCGCCGCCATCCATCCGCCGCAGGACCGGCGCCCGCAGCCGCCTTGTCCGATCCGGGACTGTCCCTAGTTCAGGCGGCCCTGCGAGCCTGAAGAATCGCGGCCCAACGAGCGGTGCCGCGGCCAGTTGCGGCGCCGAGAACATGCAGGGATGGAACATGACAAGCAAGACGCTGCGGCGCCTGAAGGCGGCCCTTGTCCTCGCCGCGCTGCTGCCGCTGCCACCGGCCTGGTCGCAGGCCGGCAGCACCGGCGCCGCACCCGCCGTTGCCGACGCCAGGCGCCTGCCCGCAGCCCCCCAGCCGCGCAACGTGGCGCCCGGCTTCGCCGGCCTGCAGCCCGGTGACAAGGTGCTGCTGATGCCGGTGGACGTCGAGCTGTTCTCGCTCAGTGCCGGTGGCGTGGCCGAGCCCAAGGCCGACTGGACCGCGGCGGCGCAGAAGTTCATGGGCGAGGCCGTGGCCGCGAAGAAGGTCCAGTGGCAGCTCAACGCGCAGGCACTGAGCGAGTCCCAGGCCGACGAGTTCGCCGAGCAGATCGGACTGCATGCCGCGGTGGCCGGCTCCATCGCGCTGCACCACGGCGCCGGCGGCGTCTGGGCCTTGCCGACCAAGAACGGCGTGCTCGACTGGAGCTTCGCCGATGCGATGAAGCCGCTGCAGGAGAAGACCGGCGCCCGCTACGGGCTGTTCCTGTGGGTGCGCGACTCCTATGCCAGCGCCGAACGCAAGGTGGCCATGGTGGCGCTGGCGTTCCTCGGCGTCGGGCTCACCGGCGGTTTCCAGACCGGCTACGCCTCGCTGGTGGATCTGCAGACCGGGCAGGTCGTCTGGTTCAACAGCCTCGTGCGTGGCAGCGGCGACCTGCGCGAGGCCGCGCCGGCCCGCGAGTCCATCGAGGCCTTGCTGAGCGGCTTTCCTGCTGGCCGCTGATGGACCGGCGAGGCTGGCTGCGCTGGGGCTGCGCCCATTGCATGGCCCTGTCGTCGCTGGCCATGGCGCAGGCGACGCCCCCGGGCCCGACCGCGCCGGGCGCGGCGGCGCCGGCGTCGCCGCCCTTCGACGCCAGCGGCTGGGCCACGCCGCCGCGCTTCACCCGGCCCGACCTGGCCAGCGACGAAGGCGGGCTGTGGGCGCTGATGGACCGCGAGGAGACCCGGCTGCGACGCAGCCCGTTCCGCATCCAGGATGCGGCGCTGGCCAACTACCTCGGTGGCGTCGCCGCACGGCTGGCCGGCGCGCACGCGGCCGACATGCGCGTCTACGCGCTGCGCACGGCACTGTTCAACGCCAGCATGGCCCCCAACGGGATGATGCAGCTGTGGAGCGGGCTGCTGCTGCGCATCGAGAACGAGGCCCAGCTGGCCGCGGTGATCGGGCACGAGGTCGGGCACTACCTGCAGCGCCACTCGCTGGAACGGCTGCGCGACGTCAAGCAGCGCGCCGCCTTCGGCACCTTCACGGCGCTGTTCGGCCTGGTCGGCGCGATCGGGCAGCTGGCGGCGGTCGCCGGCCTGTTCAGCTTCTCGCGCGAGCACGAGCGCCAGGCCGATGCCATCGGCATCCGGCTGATGCAGGACGCCGGCTACGACCCGCGCGAGGCGGCGAAGGTCTGGGCCAACCTGCTGCAGGAACTGCAGGCCAACCCCGACGCCGACCCGTCGCGGCAGAGCCTGCTCTTCGCCACGCACCCGCCGTCGCACGAGCGGCGGGAGACGCTGGCCGCGCTGGCCGCCGGCGGCAGCGGCGGGACCGGGGCCGAGGCCTACCGCCGGCATGTGGCGCCGCACCGGTTCGGGTGGCTGGGCGACGAACTCAAGCGGGCCCGCCCGGACGAGACGCTGGCCCTGCTGAACCGCCTCATCGCGCTGGAGCCAGGCAGTGCCGAGCTGCTGTACTTCCGCGGCGAGCTGCGCCGCCTGCGCGCGACGGGCGACGACGCGGCGCTGGCGCTGGCCGACCTCGATGCCGCGCTGCGCGCCGGCGGCGAACCGCCGCTGACGCACCGGGCACTGGGCTACCTGTACCGCAGCGCGGCGCGCCCGGCCGACTCGCGGGCCGCGTGGCAACGCTATCTCGAACTCTCACCCAACGCAGCCGACGCCGAACACATCCGGCAGGCGCTGCAGGAGCTGCCGACATGATCGCTTCCGTTTCCCTGGCCCGCGCGGGCCGCGCTGCCGTGCTGGGCCTGCTGGTGCTGGCTGCCGGCTGCGCGCAGGTCAGCCATGTCGCCAGTGGCGAGGTCGTGGTGCGCGACCGGCTCGCGCTGACCGTGGACCGGCCCTGGAACCAGTTCGAGCGCACGGGCGCCGACAACATCCCGACCTGGACACTCGAAGGCTTCAACGTCGACGCGCTGCGCATCTACGCCGGGCTGAAGGACGGCGACCTGATCGCCGCAACCCCCAACGAACCCAAGGGCAGCAAGCCGCTGGCGTTCCGCGCGACGATGCAGACGGCCGAAGTCGTCGCGCTGTTCGAGTCGCTGTACTCGCGCGGCGGCTCCACCTTCACGCTGGAGCGGCTGTCGCCGCAGCCCTTTGCCGGGGCTGCCGGCTTCCGCTTCGAGTTCAGCTCGGTGCGCAAGCACGACGATGTGCGCCTGCGCGGCGTGGGCTGGGGCACGGTGCGCAATGGCGAGCTGTTCGTCATCACCTACACGGCACCGCGGCTGACCTTCTTCCCCAAGGGGCTGCCGGCGGCCGAAGCGCTGGCCGCCACGGCGCGCATCAGGGGCTGAGCCTGAAGATACAAGGCGCCCGGGCCGCGCGTCGTCGCGGCGCTCAGCCACCGGCCAGGGGCTCCAGCTCGCCGCCCGCCGCCCGCCAGGCCTCGATGCCGCCGGCCAGGTGGCGCGCGTCCACGCCCAGCGCGCGCAGTGCCGCCGCCAGGCCCTGGCTGATCTCGTGGCCATGGGCGCAATAGACCACCGCCGGCCGGTCGCCGGGCACGCCGTCCTTCCAGTCCAGCCACAGCGCCGGATCGCGCCACTGGCTGCCGGGGATCTGGTCGCCCTCGCCGGCGCGCTTGGCGGCGCGCCGGGTGTCCAGCAGCGTGAAGCCGAAGCCGCCGCGCCGCCACAGCGCCAGTTCGGCCGGGGTGATGATCTGCATGGTCTGCTCCCGGGCGCCCTGGCGCCCCTTGTCGGTGGAATCGAAGGCCGGCGCTCAGCGCAGCCCCGTGACGAGCAGGCCGGCCAGCGCGCTGGCGGCGATGACCTCCATCACCCCGCGCTTGAAGCGCAGCAGCGCCAGCGCCGCCGCCAGCGCGATGGCCAGCGCCGCCCAGTCGATGCCGGCCAGCGGCCCTGCGCCCAGCCCCTGCGGCCACAGCACATGGCCGCCGAAGAAGGCCGCCAGGTTGACGACCACGCCCACCACCGCCGCGGTGATCGCGGTGAGCGGCGCGGTGAAGCCCGGCATGTCGTGGGTGGCCTCCACCAGCGGCCCGCCGGCCAGGATGAACACGAACGAGGGCAGGAAGGTGAACCAGGTGACCACCGTGGCCGCCAGCACGCCGGCCAGCAGCGGGTGCGGCGGGCCGCCGGGCAGGGCCAGCAGGTCGGCCGCGCCATGGCCGCCGACGAAGCCGACGAAGGCCACCACCATGATCAGCGGCCCCGGCGTGGTCTCGCCCAGCGCCAGCCCGTCGATCATCTGCGTGCCGGTCAGCCAGCCATGCTGCAGCACCGCGCCCTGGTAGACATAGGGCAGCACGGCGTAGGCGCCGCCGAAGGTCAGCAGCGCGGCCTTGGTGAAGAACCAGGCCATCTGCGCCAGCGTGCCCTGCGCCCCGCCCCAGGCCGCCAGCAGCGCCATCGGGCCCAGCCACAGCAGCGCCGCGGCGGCGCACACCGCCGCCAGCCTGGCGCGCGAGAAGCGCGCATGCGGCGGCGTGGGCGTGTCGTCGTCGATCAGCGGCGGCGGCGCATCGGCCGCTGCCGCCGCGGCCCGGCCGCCGCCGCCATGGCCGCCGCCGGCTCCGCCACCGGGGGCGAAGGCCGCCGGCACGAAGCGCCCGCCCAGCCAGCCGGCCAGCGCCGCCGCGGCCACGATCCACGGGAAAGGCACGCCGCCGGCGAAGATGGCGACGAAGGCCGCCGCGGCGATCGCCCACAGCCAGCCGTTGCGCAGCGTGCGGCTGCCGATGCGCCAGGCGGCGTGCAGCACGATCGCCGTCACGGCGGGCTTGATGCCGTAGAACAGCCCGGCCACCAGCGGCTGCTGGCCCCACAGCAGGTAGACGGCACCCAGCGCCACCAGGATGAACAGGCTGGGCAGCACGAACAGCGCGCCGGCGACGATGCCGCCCCAGCTGCGGTGCATCAGCCAGCCCAGGTAGGTGGCCAGCTGCTGCGCCTCGGGCCCCGGCAGCAGCATGCAGTAGTTCAGCGCGTGCAGGAAACGCTGCTCGCTGATCCAGCGCCGCCGCGTCACCAGCTCGCTGTGCATGATCGCGATCTGCCCGGCCGGCCCGCCGAAGCTGATCCAGCCCAGCTTCCACCAGAAGCGCAGGGCCTCGGCAAAGCTCACGGCGGCCGCAGCCTCGGCAGGGGGCGGGGCCGCGCTGGCGGCGGTGTCGGCAGGCTTGTTCATCGGGGTCTCTCCTGGCCGGCGGCCACCAGCAGCGCGTCGAACACGGCCGCCGCAGCGGCCAGCAAGGCATCGTCGTCGGCATGCTGCTCGCGCAGCCCGGCCAGCACCGCCTCCAGGCCGGCGGCCTCGGGCACGGGGATGCCGCCGGCATCGAGCGCGTGCACGATGGCCCCGATGTGGCGCAGCGCCGGGTTGTCGTCCAGCCCGAAGCGGGCCAGCAGCACCTCGAAGCTGACCCGCGCGCCCTCGTGGCTGAAGCGCGCGCCGTCGTAGTCGAAGCCCAGCGCGCCGCGTGGCGGCCGCTGGCCCGGCGCCAGCCAGACGAAGCGCGCCGTCTCGTCGATGAAGCGGCCGATCAGCCAGGCGCTGGCCAGCCGGTCCACCCAGGGCCGCGCACGCGTGGCCCAGACCCGGCCCTGGAAGCGGGCGCGGTCCAGCCGCTGCAGCGCGCCGGCACCGCGCGCCGCACGGGCGCTGGGCTCGTCCGGCGCATGCTGGCGGTCCAGCTGCGCGCGCAGCGCGTCCAGCGCCGCCAGCGCCTGCTGCGACGCCGGGCCCGGCAAGTAGTCGATCTGCTGCAGCGCCTGCAGCGCCGCGGCCTGGGCGCGCAGGCGGCGGCGCGCCTCGGCCTCGCTGAGCCTGGGCAGCTGGGCGCGCAGCGCCTCGGCGCCGGCGCGCCAGGCGGCGTAGTCGTCGCCGCGGTCGAACAGCGCGCGCAGCTGCGCCTCGGCCTCGTCGTCGGGTGCCTGCAGCCACATCAGGCTGGCCTGGCCGCCGAGCTCGCGCGCCTCGGCCGCCAGCGCCCGCAGCGCCGGCGCCTGCGCGCGCGGCAACAGGTAGACGCCGTCGCGCAGCGCGCCGCAGCCCAGCGCCTTCAGCGCCCGCCACAGGCGCAGCCGCACGCCGCTGGGCCGCGTCGGCAGGGTGAGGAACAGCGCGGCCCACATAATTGAGGCAGATATTACATCTAACGTAATGACTGCTACATGACCATGCCGGCGTCCCCGGCTTGCCACCGCGTCACCGGGTGCCCCCCGGTGTGCCGGCCGGCGGGAGCGACGGGCGCAGGCCATGCAGGCCAAGACCCCGCCGCCCCCCGGTCTTCACGGTCTTGGCCATCATCGGGCCATGACGACGCTGGTCTGGCTGAAGCGGGACCTGCGCGTCGCCGACCATGCGCCGCTGGCCGCGGCGGCCGCCGGCGGCGCGCCGGCGCTGGCCCTGTTCATCGTCGAGCCCGAGTGGCTGGCCAGCCCCGAGTTCGACCTGCAGCACGCCGCCTTTGCGCTGGCCGGGCTGGCGCCGCTGCGCGCGGCGCTGGCGGCGCGCGGCCTGCCGCTGCTGGTGCGCCACGGCCCGGCGCTGGCCGTGCTGCAGGCACTGCACGCCGAGTTCGGCCTCACGCGGCTGCTGTCGCACGAGGAGACCGGTCCCGGCTGGACCTGGGACCGCGACCGCGCCGTGGCGCGCTGGTGCCTCGCCATCGGCCTGCCCTGGCAGGAGCACCCGCAGACCGGTGTGCGGCGGCCGCTGCGCAGCCGCGACGGCTGGGCGCGCCACTGGCAGCGGCGCATGGACGCGCCGCTGCAGGCGGCTCCGGAGCGCTTCGCCGCGCCACCCGCGCTGCGCGACGGCCCGCCGCCCCTGCCCACGCTGCGCGACCTGGGCCTGCACGGCAGGCCACGCCCGCTGCCGCCGGCCGGCGAGGCGGCGGCGCAGGCCTTGCTGGCCGACTTCCTGCACCGCCGCGGCGCCGACTACCGCCGCAGCATCAGCAGCCCGCTGAGCGCCGCCGAGGGCTGCTCGCGCATCAGCCCGCACCTGGCCTGGGGCATGCTCTCGATGCGCCAGGCGCACCAGGCCACCGAGGCGCGCATCGCCGCGCTGCGCGCCGGCCGCGCGATGGACGAACCCGACGCGCCGCGCTTCGCGGCCTCGCTGCGCGCCTTCGCCGGGCGGCTGCGCTGGCACTGCCACTTCATCCAGAAGCTCGAGGACGAGCCGCGCATCGAGTTCCAGAACATGGCCCGCGCCTGCGACGGCCTGCGCGAGCATCACTTCGACGCCGCCCGCTTCGACGCCTGGTGCGAGGGCCGCACCGGCTTCCCGATGGTCGACGCCTGCATGCGCTGCCTGCGCGCCACCGGCTGGCTCAACTTCCGCATGCGCGCCATGCTGGTGTCGGTGGCCAGCTACCACCTGTGGCTGCACTGGCGGCCCACCGGGCTGTTCCTGGCGCGGCAGTTCCTGGACTTCGAGCCCGGCATCCACTGGAGCCAGATGCAGATGCAGAGCGGCACCACCGGCATCAACACGCTGCGCGTCTACTCGCCCAGCAAGCAGGCGCGCGACCACGACCCGCGCGGCACCTTCATCCGCCGCTGGCTGCCCGAGTTCGGCAGCCCGGCCTACCCCGAGCCCATCGTCGACGAACGCGCCGCGGCGCGCGCCGCGCAGCAGCGCCTGTACGCGCTGCGCCGCGCCGCGGCGGCGCGCGCCGAGGCCGACGCCATCCAGCAGCGCCATGGCTCGCGCCGCAGCGGCTTGGCCGGCACGGCGCGGCGCAAGGCGGCGCGGGCCGCGGCGGCCGCCGACACGCGCCAGGGCGAGCTGTTCGGCGCCGCGGCCGAGGGGCCACGGTGAGCCGCGGCCAGCCCGGTGCCGGCGGCAAGGCCTGGAAGGGCCACAAGGCGGCGCTGCCCGCCAAGCCCTGCGCCACCTGCGGCCGCGAGATGGTCTGGCGCAAGCGCTGGGCGGCGACCTGGGAGCAGGTGCGCCACTGCAGCGACGCCTGCCGCCGCGCGGCGCGCGGTCGTGGCGCCGCGGCGCCCACCGGAGAACCCGATGCCTGAGCCCACCAAGGCCCCCACCCGCTGCATCGCGCGCGCCCTGGCCACCGCCGCGGGCAGCGCCCTGTTGCTGGCCGCCGCCGCGGCCAACGCCGCGGCCGACAACCCCGCCGGCATCAGCTGGATGCCCGTGGGCGCGATGGAGGTGGCGCGCACCGAGACCACGGTCGCCCAGTTCCGCCGCTTCGTGTCGGCCACCGGCCGCGTCACCCGCGCCGAGCGCGCCGGCGGCGGCCAGGTCTACGAGGCCGGCTGGGTGGTCAAGCCGGGCTGGACCTGGCAGCGGCCCTTCGGCGTGCCGGCGGCCGACGACGAGCCCGCCGTGCACATCGCCTTCGACGAGGCGCAGGCCTTCTGCCGCTGGGCCGGTGGCCGGCTGCCGCGCGACGCCGAGTGGGTGGCCGCCGCCTACACCGAGCAGCGCGCCGCGCCGCCCGCGCCCTTCGAGCGCGGCAAGACCTACCCCTACCCCACCGGCGAGCGGCCCGAGGGCGCCATCTGCCTGGACGACTGCGGCGCGGCGGCCACGGCGCTGGCGGTGCGCCATGGCGCGGCGCTGTGGCGCGGTGCCGGCCATGCGCCGGCCGGCGCCTCGCGGCCCGGCGTCAACGGCCTGCACGAGATGGGCGGCAACGCCTGGGAATGGGTGGACGAGCCGCCGGCCGACGCCGACGCCGCGGCGCGCAGCGCCAGCCCCAAGCGCACGCGCGGCGGCTCCTGGTGGTACGGCGCGGCGCAGATGACGGCCGGCCATCTGCAGGACAAGCCCGCCGACACCACGGTGGTCTACATCGGCGCACGCTGCGTGCGCGACAGACGCTGAGACGACCCCATGCCCATCTCCACCGCCCCCATCCGGCCACCGGCCGCCGCCGCCCGGCGCGGCCTGCTGCACACCGCCGCGATGGCCGCCGCGATGGCCACCGCGATGGCCACCGCGTGGCTGCTGCCGCTGGCCGCTGCCGCGCAGGCCGCCGCGCCCGCCGACGCCAGCGCCTTGCTGGCCGCCGACGGCCATGTGCTGCTGATCCGCCACGCCAACGCCCCCGGCGTCGGCGACCCGCCGCAGCTCAAGCTGGGCGACTGCAGCACCCAGCGCAACCTCGACGAGGCCGGCCGCGCCCAGGCCCGCGCGCTGGGCGACGCGCTGCGCGCCAAGGGGCTGCGCGCGGGCGCGGTCTGGACCTCGCCCTGGTGCCGCACCCGCGACACCGCGGCGCTGGCCTTCCCGGCCACGCCGGCGCGCGTGGTGCCGGCGGCGGGATCGACCTTCGAGCAGCCCGAGCGCCGCGCCGAACAGGCCGAGGCGCTGCGCCGGCAGCTGCTGGCCTGGCGCGGCCCGGGCGTTCTGGTGGTGGTGACGCACCAGGTGGTGATCACCGCGCTGACCGGCGGCTGGGCGGCCTCGGGCGAGGCGGTGCTGCTGCGCCGCGTGGACGAGGCCGCCGGCGCGCGCTACGAACCGGCGCTGCGGCTGCCGCCACCCTGAACGCCGCCGCAGGCCCGGCGCGCACGACGGCACCCGCCACATGGACGACCCGCCTCCCGGCAGCAGCGCCGCCGCGCCGGCCGACTACCGCTGGTGGCCCCTGCCCGCCGGCGCGCCGCTGGCGCCCTGGCTGCTGGGCATCAGCGTGCAGCGCGCCGGCGCGGCGGCGGCCGAGTTCGTGCTGCCGGCCCATGGGCTGCTGACGCTGACCCGCGTGGCCGCCGGGCGCCTGTGGCGGCTGGGCGAGCAGGGCCGCTGGCTGCCGCAGCCGGCCTGGACGCTGCAGCACCCGCAGCGGCGCGCCACGCGCTGGCGCATGGCGCCGGGCACGCGGCTGGTGGCGGCGCTGTGGCATGGCGCGCTGGGCGCGGCGGCCACCCCGCCCGCCACCGGCGATGACGCCGCCGCCGCACTGGCCGAGCGCCTGCGCTGGGGCGCGGCGGCCGAGCCGGCGGCCGTGGCCGCGGCCCTGGCGGCGCGCCTGGGCCCCTGGCTGCAGCAGGACCCAGGCGTGCAAGCCGCACGCGCCCAGGCTGCGGCCTTGCTGGCGGCGCTGCGCGACGCCGCCGGCGTGGCCGAGGCCGCGGCGCGCGCCGGCCTGTCGCCGCGCACGCTGCAGCGGCGCTGCGACGCGGTGCTGGGCCTGCCACCGGCGCTGCTGCTGCGCCTGGCGCGGCTGCACCGCAGCGCCGGCGCCTGGCTGGCCGGCGGCGCCGCCGTCGACGCCGCCGTGGCCGCCGGCTACTTCGACCAGCCGCACATGCTGCGCGACTGGCGGCTGCTGGCCTCGACCACGCCGGGGCGCGTGGCGCGCGGCTGCGCCGGCTGCGAGGCCATGGCCGTGGCGCCGCCGGCCGCCGACGCCGACTGGCCGCTGCGCGTCGGCGCGGCGCGGCTGGCGGCGGCCTACTTCGCCTTCGCCGACGGCCCGGCCTGAAGGTGCCGGCGTCGCCGGACACTGCGCCGCATCGGTCGGGCGCTGCCTGTCGCATCGTTCCAAGACCGCCGCCGCCGCGCGCGCCAGACTGCGAGCATGCACTCCGGCGACACCCCGTCCCCCCATCGGCCGGCCGCTGCGCACGGCATCCCGCCCGACGCCATCGTCGAGACGATCACGCTGGCCGTGCCGGCCGAGCAGCTGTTCGCCACCTGGTGCCGCGTCGCCGACTGGCCGCTGTGGGACCCCGACACGCGCGAGGCCTGGCTGGACGGCCCGCTGCGGCCCGGCGCGCGCGGCCGGCTGCGCCCGCGCAAGGGCCGCGCCGTGGCGATGCGGGTCGACGCCGTCGAGCCGGGGCGCCGGCTGCTGCTGCACTGCCCGGTGCTGGGCTCGTCGCTGCACTTCGACCACCGCGCCGAGCCGCTGCCCGGCGGTGGCTGCCGCGCCACGCATGCGGTGTGGTTCCGCGGCTGGCTGGCGCCGCTGCTGCGCGCCAGCGTGGGCCGCGATGTGGCGCGCGGGCTGCCGCACACGCTGGCCTCGCTGAAGCGCTTTGCCGAGCGGGCCCAGCCGGCGCAGGCTGCCAGCGCCTGAGCGCTGCCGGCACGCCCGGCCGGGCGGCGGCTACAGGGCATGCCAGTCAAAGCGGCGCGCGCCCCGCTCGAACACCGCCCCGCCGCTGGCCTGCATGGGCAGGCGCAGCAGCAGCCCGCCACCGGCGTCGGCCACCACGCTGCCGCCGCCGTCCACACTCTCCTCGGGGCGGTTCAGCGCGTGGGACCCGTTGGTCTGCACCACCTGGGCCCGCGTGGCGGCGGCCAGGCGCTGGATGTCGTGCACGAACTCGGGCGGGTCGCTGCGCGGCCTGGCGGGGTCCTGGCGCAACGCCCCGGGCACGTAGACCAGGTCCACGGCACCGGGCGGCAGCGCGGCGCTGAGCGCGTCCAGGTCCTCGACCTCGCGGCAGATTGCCGCCGAGCAGCGCAGGCCTTGCAGCAGACCCACCGGGCGCGCCGCGCCGCGCGCGAAGAACGTGGCCTCGGGCTCGGTCAGGCCGCGCTTGGCCACGTCGGCGACCAGCCGGCCCTGCTCGTCGATCAGCAGCTGCGAGATGCAACGCTCGCCGCCCGCGCCGAAGCTGGGCGCGCCCACCGACACCGCCAGCCCCAGCCGCGGCGCCAGCGCGCCCGCCGCCGCACTGGCCCGCTTGCACACGCTGCCGGGCTGTGCCGGAGGTGGGCAAACAGCGTGGCACGCGGCGGCTCAGCCGCGCGCTGCAGGCCCGTCGCCGCTGCGCGCCACGCGCACCGCGCAGTACTTGAACTCCGGGATCTTGGCCACCGGGTCCAGCGCCGGGTTGGTCAGCTCGTTGATCGCCGCTTCCACCCAGCAGAAGGCGGCGAACACGCTGCCGCGCGGCGTGCCCTCGTCGGGCCGCGCCCACAGCGTGACGGCACCGCGCCGCGACTCGACGCGCAGCGCGTCGCCCTCGCCCGCCCCGAGCGCCGCCAGGTCCAGCGGGTGGATGTGCAGCGTGGGCTCGGGCTCCAGCGCATCGAGCACGCGGGCGCGCCGCGTCATGCTGCCGGTGTGCCAGTGCTCGAGCTGGCGGCCGGTGATCAGCACCAGCGGGTAGGCGGAGTCGGGGCGCTCGTCGGCGGGCACGATGTCGGCCGGCACGAAGCGCGCCTTGCCGCCGGCGCGCGGGAAGCGCTCGGCGAAGACCACAGGCTGGCCGGGGTCGGCCTCGTCGGCACAGGGGTAGGTGACGGCGCCCTCGCGCTGCAGCCGTGCCCAGCTGATGCCGGCGATGCTGGGCATCACCGAGCGCATCTCCTCGTACACCGCGCCGGCGTCGCGGTCGGGCCAGTCCAGGCCCAGGCCGCGGGCGTTGGCCTGGATGATCCACAGGTCCTGGCGCGCCTGGCCCGGCGGCGGCACGGCGGCGCGGCCCAACTGCACCAGGCGGTCGGTGTTGGTGAAGCTGCCGGTCTTCTCGGGCGCGGCGCTGGCCGGCAGCACCACGTCGGCCAGCGCCGCGGTCTCGGTGAGGAACAGGTCCTGCACCACCAGGTGCTGCAGCGCGGCCAGCGCCTCGCGCGCGTGGTTCGCATCCGGGTCGGACATCGCCGGGTTCTCGCCGACGATGTACATGCCGCGGATGCGGCCTTCGTGCGCGGCGTTGAGGATCTCGACCACGGTGAGGCCGCGCTCGCTGGGCAGCGCGCCCGCAGGCAGCCCCCAGGCGGCCTCGAAGCGCGCGCGCACGGCGGCGTCGGCGGCCAGCTGGTAGTCGGGCAGCATCATCGGGATCAGCCCGGCGTCGCTGGCGCCCTGCACGTTGTTCTGGCCGCGCAGCGGGTGCAGGCCGGTGCCGGGGCGGCCGATCTGGCCGGTGGCCAGCGCCAGCGCGATCAGGCAGCGCGCGTTGTCGGTGCCGTGCACATGCTGGCTGATGCCCATGCCCCACAGGATCATGGCCGCACGGCTGGTCGCGTACAGCCGCGCCACCTCGCGGAGGGTCTCGGCGGCGACGCCGCACAGCGGCGCCATCGCCTCCGGGCTGTAGCCGCGCACCGTGTCGCGCAGCGCGGCGTAGCCCTCGGTGCGCGCGGCGATGAAGGCCGGGTCGGTGAGGCCCTCGTCGACGATGACGTGCAGCATCGCGTTGAGCAGCGCCACGTCGGTGTCCGGCCGGAAGGCCAGGTGGCGGTGGGCATGGCGGGCCAGCGCCGAGCGCCGCGGGTCGATGACGATGAGCTTCGCGCCGCGCATCACCGCGTTCTTGATGTGCGTGGCCGCCACCGGGTGGTTGACCACCGGGTTGGCGCCGATGACCACGATCACCTCGGCCTGCGCCACGTCGGCCACCGGGTTGCTCACCGCCCCGCTGCCTATGCCCTCAAGCAGCGCCGCCACGCTGCTGGCATGGCACAGGCGCGTGCAGTGGTCGACGTTGTGCGTGCCGAAGCCGCTGCGCACCAGCTTCTGGAACAGGTAGGCCTCTTCGTTGCTGCCCTTGGCCGAGCCGAAGCCGGCCAGCGCCGACGGGCCGGTGCCGGGGCCGCTGCCGTCGCGGATGTCGCGCAGTCCCTGCGCGGCGCGGGCCAGCGCCTCGTCCCAGCTCGCTTCGCGGAAGAAGGCGCGTGCCGCCTTGGCGTCCAGCGCGTGGGCGCCGGACTTGGGCGGCGCGTCGTCGCGGCGCACCAGCGGCACGGTCAGGCGCTCGGGGTGCTGGATGTAGTCCCAGCCGTAGCGGCCCTTGACGCACAGCCGGCCGCCGTTGGCCGGGCCGGGGAGGCCGCGCACGCCGACGATGGTCTGGCCGTCGCGCACGCGGTAGGCCAGCTGGCAGCCGACGCCGCAGAAGGGGCAGACCGAGGCCACCTCGCGCTCGTCCGGCACCGGGGCCGGCGGCGCGGCCAGCTCGTCGGCGTCGAAGCGGTCGGCCAGCGCGCCAGTGGGGCAGGCCTGCACGCACTCGCCGCAGCCCACGCAGCTGCTGGCACCCATTGCATCGCCCTGGTCGAAGACGATGCGCGTGGCCGCGCCGCGGCCGGCCAGGCCGATGACGTCGTTGACCTGCTCGTCGCGGCAGGCGCGCAGGCAGCGCGTGCACTGGATGCAGGCGTCCAGGTTCACCGCGATGGCCGGGTGCGAGGTGTCGGCGGGCAGCGACACGCCCTGTTCCCTGCCGAGCGCCGTGCGCGCCGGGCCGAAGCGCGGCGCGCCCAGGCCCAAGGCGTCGGCCCAGCGGCGCAGCTCGTCGTGGCGGCTTCTCGGCAACGCCGGCATCTCGGCCAGCAGCAGCTCGACGACGCCGCGCTGGGCGCGTTGCGCACGTTCGCTGCGGCTTTGCACCACCATGCCCTCGGTGGCGGCGCGGCAGCAGGACGCGGCCAGCGTGCGCTCGCCGTCGACCTCGACGACGCAGGCGCGGCAGTTGCCCGCCGGCGCCAGGCCCGGGCTGTGGCACAGGTGCGGGATGGTCACGCCGGCGCGCAACGCGGCGGCCCAGATCGTCTCGCCGCTCCGCGCCTCGACGGGCTGGCCGTCGAGCGTGAAGCGCACGGCCTCGGACGATGGGGCCTGCAGCGCCGTGTTCATAGCGCCGCCCCTGCGTCGTCGCCCGGGGCGCCCACTTCGTGCGGGAAGAAGCGGATCACGCAGTCCACCGGATTCGGCGCCGCCTGGCCCAGGCCGCAGATCGAGGCGTCGCGCATCAGCGCCGACAGGTCCTGCAGCAGCGGCACGTCCCAGCGCGGCGCCTGCATCAGCGCCAGCGCCTGCGCCGTGCCGTTGCGACAGGGGGTGCACTGGCCGCAGCTCTCGTCGGCGAAGAAGGCCATCTGCTGGCGTGCGGCGTCGGCGGCGCGGTCGTGCAACGACAGCACCACCACCGCCGCCGAGCCGATGAAGCAGCCGTGCGGCTGCAGCGTGTCGAAGTCCAGCGGCAGGTCGGCCAGGCTCGCCGGCAGGATGCCGCCGCTGGCGCCGCCGGGCAGGTAGGCATACAGCGTGTGGCCCTCGGCCATGCCGCCGCAGTGTTCATCGATCAACTCGCGCAGCGTGATGCCCGCCGGCGCCAGCTTCACGCCGGGCTGGCGCACCCGGCCCGAGACCGAGAAGGCGCGTTGGCCCTGGCGGCCATGGCGACCCTGCGCCGCGAACCACTGGGGGCCGCGTTCGACGATCTCGCGCACCCAGTGCAGGGTCTCGGCGTTGTGCTCCAGCGTGGGCCGGCCGAACAGGCCGCGCTCGGCGACGTAGGGTGGGCGCAGCCGGGGCATGCCGCGCCGGCCCTCGATCGACTCGATCAGCGCCGACTCCTCGCCGCAGATGTAGGCGCCGGCGCCGCGGCGCAGCTCGATGGGCGGCAGCCCCGGCACCGGCGGGTTGGCCTGCAGCGCCGCCAGCTCGCGCTGCAGCAGCGCGCGCAGCGCCGCGTACTCGTCGCGCAGGTAGACGTAGATGCGCTCGCAGCCCACCACCGCCGCGGCCAGCAGCGCGCCTTCGAGGAAGCGGTGCGGGTCGCGCTCCAGGAACCAGCGGTCCTTGAAGGTGCCGGGCTCGCCCTCGTCGGCGTTGACCACCAGCAGCCGCGGCGCCGGCTGGCCGCGCACGATGCGCCACTTGCGCCCGGCGGGGAAGCCGGCGCCGCCCAGGCCGCGCAGGCCGGCGTGTTCCAGCGCGGCGATCAGCTCGTCGGCGCTGCGGCGGCCGGCGTGCAGATCGCGCAGCAGCGCGTAGCCGCCCTGCGCGACGTAGCCGGCCAGGCCGATCGCGCCGGCGGGGATCTCGCAGCGCGGCCCGGCACGCAGCACGGCGGCGATGGCTTCGGGCGTTGCCGCGGGCAGTTCCTGCGCCCGGTCGCCGGTGCCGCCGGCCTGCACCACGCAGGCCGCCGGCGCGGCGTCGCAGCGGCCGATGCAGGGCACCCACTGCACCCGCACCTGGCCCGGGGCCACGGCTGCCTGCACCGCGTCGTGCAGCGCCTGCGCGCCCGCCATGCGGCAGGACAGGCCGCCACACACACGCACCGTGGTGGGCGGTGGCGGCTCGGCGCCCTCGGCCACCACGTCGAAGTGGTGGTAGAAGCTGGCGACCTCGTAGACCTCGGCCTGCGACAGGCGCAGGGCCTCGGCCAGCGCCGCCAGGTGGGCCGCCGGGAGGTGGCCGCGTGCGTCCTGGATGCGGTGCAGCGCCTCGATCAGCTGGTCGCGGCGGCGCGGCAGGCCCCCGGCCGCCTCGTCGCCCAGCAGCGCCCCGACCTCGGCGCGCGCCGCCGCGTCCACCGAGCGGCCACGCGCGGCGCCGCGGCGGCGGCGGGCCGGCGGTGCTTCGTTGACGGGGCGGTCGCTGCTCATGGCGCGGGCTCGGCGAGCGGCTGCGGGGCCGCCGGCTCAGACGCCAAGATACCCCGCCAGCGCCGGGTCCTGCGCCAAGGCGTCGGATTCGCCCTGCAGCACCACGCGGCCCTTCTGCAGCACCAGCGCGCGGTCGGTGTGGGCCAGCACGCGGCGGTAGTCGCGGTCGACGATGAGCACGGCGATGCCGCTGCCGCGGATGTCGCCGATCACGCGCCAGATCTCGGCCACGATCAGCGGCGCCAGGCCCTCGGTGGCCTCGTCCAGCAGCAGCAGCTGCGGCTGCGTCATCAGCGCCCGCGCGATGGCCAGCATCTGCTGCTCGCCGCCCGAGAGCTGGCCGCCGCCATGGCCCAGGCGCTCGCCCAGGCGCGGGAAGCTGTCCAGCACGCGATCGAGCGACCACGCATTGGCGTCGGCGGCCGGCCGCGCACACATCAGCAGGTTCTCGCGCACGCTCAGGTTGGGGAACACGCCGCGGCCCTCGGGCACGTAGGCCACGCCCAGCCGCGCCAGCTGGTGCGGCCGCGCACGCGAGACATCGACGCCGAAGGCCGTGATGCGGCCCTGGCGCTCGCGCACATGGCCCAGCAGCGTGCGCAGCAGCGTGCTCTTGCCCATGCCGTTGCGGCCCAGCAGGCCCACGGCCTCGCCGCGCGCGATGCGCAGGTCCACGCCGTGCAGCACATGGCTGCTGCCGTACCAGGCCTGAATGCCGTGGGCCTCGAGCAGCCATTCTGTGTCTGCCATTAGCGGCCTCGCGGGAGGGGTGAGCGCCCGCCCGCCGGGCCGCCCCAAGGGCGGGCGAGCCCCCTCGGGGGGTGGCGAAGGCGCGAAGCGACAAGCCTGGGGGTCAACATCTCAGCCATGGCCGAGGTAGGCGTTCTGCACTTCGGGATCGGCGCGCACCGCGTCGGGTGCGCCGCTGGCGATGACGGCGCCGTTGACCATCACGGTGATGCGGTCGGCGACGCGGAACACGGCGTCCATGTCGTGCTCGACGAGCAGGATGGCGTGGCCGGCACGCAGCTCGGCCAGCAGCGCCAGCATGCGCTCGGTCTCCTCGGCGCCCATGCCGGCCAGCGGCTCGTCCAGCAGCAGCACCTGCGGCGCGGTGGCCAGGCACATCGCGATCTCCAGCTGGCGCTTCTGGCCGTGGCTGAGCAGCCCGGCCTCGCGGTCCAGCTCGGCGGAGAGCCCGGCACGCGCCGCCGCGTCGCGCGCCGCGGCCAGCGTGGGCGCGTCGGCCATCGCCGAGCGCCACCAGGCCCAGGGCCGCTGCCGCCGCGCCTGCGCCGCCAGGCGGCAGTTCTCCAGCACGCTGAAGGGCGGGAAGATCGTCGTGCGCTGGTAGCTGCGGCCCAGCCCGGCCTGGGCGCGGCGCGGCTGGCTCCAGCCGGTGGCGTCGTGGCCCAGCAGCTCGACGCGGCCGGCCGACGGCGGCACCTCGCCCGACAGCAGGTTGATCAGCGTGCTCTTGCCCGCGCCGTTGGTGCCGATCACCGCATGCACCTCGCCGCGGCGCAGGTCCAGCGTGACGTCGTCGACGGCGACCACGCCGCCCCAGCGCCGGCTCAGGCCCTGGCCGCGCAGCAGCACCTCGCCCATCGATGCCACGCCGCTCATGCGCCGTCCCCCGCCGCCGGCTGCGTGCGGCCGGCCAGGCGCTGGCGCCACCGGGCCGGCAGCCCCACGAGGCCGATCAACCCCGTAGGCAGCAGCGCCACGCTGGCGATGATGGTCAGCCCCAGGCCCAGGTGCCAGTGCTTGGCGAAGTGGCCGAACACCGCCTCGCTCTTGAAGAACTCCTGCAGCAGCACGAAGGCGAAGGCGCCCACCAGCGCGCCGCGCAGGTGGCCGATGCCACCGAGGATGATCATGATCAGCACCGCGCCGCTGAGGTGCCAGGAGAGCATCTCGGGGTTCACGTAGCCGTCCTTCACCGCGAACAGGAATCCAGCCAGGCCGGCGATGCCGCCCGACAGCGTGAACGCCGCCAGCTTGTAGGGGTAGGTGGCGAAGCCGGTGGCGCGCATGCGCGGCTCGTTGACGCGGACGCCGGCCAGCGCGCGGCCGAAGGCCGAGCGCCCCAGCAGGGCCAGCCCGGCAAAGCTGCCGGCCAGGCCCGCCAGCGTGAAGAAGTACATCGTGCGCGGCGCGTCCAGGTCCAGCCAGGGTGCGTCCAAGGGCCCGAGCACGGGCTTGATGTAGAGGTAGATGCCGTCGGTGCCGCCGCCCAGCGGGGTGTCGTGCACCACGTAGTAGGCCATCTGCGCGAAGGCCAGCGTGACCATGATGAAGTACACGCCCTTGGTGCGCAGGCTTAAAGCGCCCACCGCCAGCGCGTACAGCGCCGCGGCGCCCACCGCCAGCGGCAGCAGCGCCGCCAGCTGCGCAGGTGCCGTCTGCGACGAGCCCAGCACCGCCGCGTAGGCGCCGATGCCGAAGAAGGCCGCGTGGCCGAAGCAGACCAGGCCGGTGCCGCCCACCAGCAGTTCCAGGCTCAGCGCCAGGATCGCGTAGACCATGATCTTGGTCGCCAGGTCCAGGCCGTAGGCCCCGGCCACCAGCGGGTAGGCGGCCAGCGCGGCAAAGGCGGCAGCGACGAACAAGAGCTTCCCTCGACTCACGCGGACCTCTGAACTGTCGAGCGGTCGCCGCGGAACCGGCTTTGCCGGGGTGCAGGCGACGCCCCACGCGGCCGCGCAGGGGCCGCTTCGCGGCCGTGGGGGAGCGCCGAAGGCGCAACGGGGGTGGGCGTCATGACCCGGGCTTGAAGAGGCCCTCGGGCTTCCACAGCAGGATCAGCGCCATCAGCACGTAGACCAGCACCCCGGCGGCCTGCGGCAGCAGCACCTTGCCGAAGGTGTCGACCACGCCGATCAGCAGTGCCGCGGCCAGTGCGCCGCGGACCGAGCCGATGCCGCCGATCACCACGACGACAAAGCAGACGATGAGCACCGAGTTGCCCATGCCCGGGTAGACGCTGGACACCGGCGACGCGATCATCCCGGCGAACACGGCGATGGCCACGCCGGCGGCGAACACCACGCGGTAGAGGAACTGGATGTCCACACCCAGGCTCTGCACCATCTCGCGGTTGCTGTTGCCGGCGCGCACCATCATGCCCAGCCGCGTGCGCGCCAGCACCCACCACATGCCGCCGGCCAGCAGCAGGCACACGCCGCTGATGAACAGCCGGTAGACGGGGTAGGTCATCATCTCGCCCAGCGGGATCGCGCCGGCCAGCGCCGGCGGCACCGGCACGCCGTGCACGTCGTCGCCCACCAGCAGGCTGCGCAGCTCCTCGAAGACCAGGATCAGGCCGTAGGTCATCAGTACCTGCTGCAGGTGCTCGCGCTCGTAGAGGAAGCTGAAGAAGGCCCACTCCAGCAGGTAGCCCAGCGCCACCGCCAGCACCAGGCCCACGGCCAGCGTGCTGAAGAAGCCGCCGCCGAAGCTGGCGCCGACGATGGGCGCCAGCGCATAGGCCATGTAGGCGCCGATCATGTAGAAGCTGCCGTGCGCCAGGTTGATGACGCCCATGATCCCGAAGATCAGCGTCAGCCCCGAAGCCACCAGGAACAGCAGCAGCCCGTACTGCAACGCGTTCAGGCACTGGATCAGAAAGGTGGCAAGGTCCATCGAGGCGGCGCAGGCAGAGGGCCGCTCAGGCGGCGAAGCGAAAAGTCAGGGCAGCGCCGAAGCGCGCGGTGGTCCCTTTGGGACAGACCGCGCAGCGGTCAGGGGCAGCGCCCCCGAAGCGGGCGCCACGCGATCCGGGTCTCCCGGTCGCGTGGCGTGCCCCCTCGGGGGGCCGGCGCCAGGCGCCGGGGGGCACTCACATCCTGCAGCCGCGGCCCGGGTCGGCCAGGGCCTTGGAGGCGATCCCGATCACCTTGTTCTCGCCGCCCACCACCTGACGCAGGTACATGTCCTGCACCGGGTTGTGGCTCTTGCCGATGGTGAACTTGCCGCGCGGGCTGTCGATGGTGGCCTTCTGCACCGCGGCGGCGAACTCGGCCTTCTTGCCCACGTCGCCCTTGGTCGCGGCCAGGCCCACGGCCAGCATCTGCGCCGCGTCGTAGCCCTGCACGGCGTAGACGTCGGGCTGCAGCTTGAAGGCCTGCGCGTAGGCGGTGCGGAAGGCCTTGTCCTTCGGGTTGTCCAGGCTGTCGGCGTAGTGCAGCGCGGTGAGCAGGCCGTCGGCGTCGGCGCCCTGGGCGGGCAAGGTGCCGTCGGTGAGGAAGCCGGCGCCCACCAGCGGGATCTTGCCCTTCAGGCCGGCGGCGGCGTAGTCCTTGACGAACTTCACCGCGCCGCCGCCGGCGAAGAAGGTGTAGACGGCGTCGGGCTTGAGCGCGGCGATCTCGGTCAGCAGGGCCTGGAACTCGACGTTGGGGAAGGGCAGGCTGAGCTCCTTCACCACCTTGCCGCCGCCCTTCTCGAAGGCCTCCTTGAAGCCGCCCACGGACTCGTCGCCGGCGGCGTACTTCCAGGTGATGGTGACGACGTTCTTCGCGCCGCGCTTGGCCAGCGCCTCGCCCATCGCGTAGCCCGGCTGCCAGTTGCTGAAGCTGCTGCGGAAGATGTTGGGCGCGCACATCGGGCCGGTGACGGCGTTGGCGCCGGCATTGGGCACGATGAGCAGCGTGCCGCTGTCCTTGGCCGCCTTGGCCATGGCCATGGCCACGCCGCTGTGCACGGTGCCGACGATGACGTCGACGTTGTCGCGCTTGATCAGCTTGTTGACGTTGTCGGTGGCCTTGGCCGGGTCGCTCTCGTCGTCGACCTTGACGTACTCGATCTCGCGGCCGCCGAGCTTGCCGCCCAGCTCGTCGACATGCAGGCGGAAGCCGTTCTCGATGGCCGTGCCCAGCGCGGCGAAGGTGCCGGTGTAGGGCAGCATCAGGCCGACCTTGAGCTTGGCGCCCTGGGCCAGCGCGTTGCCTGCGCCCAGGGCCAGCGTGGCGGCAGCCACCGCCGCCAGGCCGAGTTGCAGCGCCTGGCGCTTGCTGGGGTGCTTCATGTTTGGTCTCCTCGTGGTGGTGGGGGTCGGTGCGCCCCGGATGGGGCCTATCGTACGAAGCCTTGCACCGCTTCGATCAGGGCCTGGGGTTGATCCCGATGGGGTGAATGCCCACAGGCCGGCAGTTCCAGCAGCCGGGTCTGCGCCGGCAGCAGCCGCTGGATGCCGCGGATCTGCTCCAGCGTGCCGTAGGCGTCGTCCAGGCCCTGCACGGCCAGCAGCGGGCAGGTGATGGCGGCCAGTTCGGCGCGGATGTCCCAGGCACGGAAGGCCGGGTCCAGCCAGATGCCGTTCCAGCCCCAGAAGGCCGAGTCGGGATCGGCATGGTGGCGGGCCAGGCGGTCGCGCAGGCCGCCGGAGCGATCGTCGAGGTAGGCATCGCGGGCACGCGCAATGCTGTCCAGCGCCACCGTCTCGACATGGGTGTGCGGCGCCAGCAGCACGGCGCGGGCCACGGCCTGCGGAAAGTGCGCGGCATGCAGCAGCGCGATGCTGGCGCCGTCGCTGTGGCCGAACAACACGTACCTGGCCCCCAAGGGCCGGGCTTGCCCGGCCCGGCCCCCCGAGGGGGCGCGAGGAAACTTGGGGCGGCCCGGCGTTTCCTCATCGGCTTCGTCCAGCCCCAGCGCGCGCAGCAGCGCCGGCAGCACGTGTGTGGCCTGCCGGTGCATGAAGTCGGGCGCCCAGCGCTCGTCGGGCGCGCGCGGCGTGCTGCGGCCGTAGCCGGGGCGCGAGTAGACCAGGCCGCGTGCCCCCAGCGCGGCGCACAGCCGCGCCGGAAAGTCGCGCCACATGCTCAGGCTGCCCAGGCCCTCGTGCAGGAACACCCACAGCGGTCCCGGCGCGTCGGGCGTGCCCACGAAGGCATGCTCGATGCGCAGCGCGCGGCCGTCGACGGCGATGTCGATGAAGGCCGGCGCCGTCTCGGCGCGCGCTTGGCTCACGCCGCAGAACCCCCCGCGCGTTCCTGCTCGCGCAGCCGGAAGCGCTGGATCTTGCCGGTGGCGGTCTTGGGCAGCTCGGCCACGAAGCTGATCTGGCGCGGGTACTTGTAGGGCGCCAGCCGGTCCTTGACGAAGGCCTTGAGTTCGGCCTCGTCGGCCGCGCCGCCGGGCTTGAGCACGACGAAGGCCTTGGTCTTGGTCAGCCCCTCGGCGTCCTCGACGCCGATCACCGCCGCCTCCAGCACCGCCGGGTGCTGCACCAGCGTGGCCTCGATCTCGAAGGGGCTGACCCAGATGCCGCTGACCTTGAGCATGTCGTCGCCGCGGCCGCCGTAGGTGTAGCTGCCGTCGTCGGCGTTGCGCAGGTACTTGTCGCCGCTCTTCACCCAGCCGCCCTGGAAGGTCTCGCGCGACTTGGCGCGGTTGCCCCAGTACATCAGCGCGGCACTGGGGCCGGCGATGTAGAGGTCGCCGGGCTCACCATCGGGCACCGGGCCGCCGTCGTCGCCACGCAGTTCCACGCGGTAGCCCGGCACCGGCCAGCCGCTGCTGCCGTCGCGCACGCGGCCCGGCGCGTTGGACAGGAAGATGTGCAGCATCTCGGTGCTGCCTATGCCATCGAGGATGTCCACGCCGAAGCGCTCGCGCCAGCGCTGGCCCAGCTCGGCCGGCAGCGCCTCGCCGGCCGACGAGCACAGGCGCAGCGCCACCTCGCCGCGTGCCGGCAGCGCCGGGTGCGCCAGCATCCCGGCATAGCCCGTGGGTGCGCCGAAGAACAGCGTGGGCCGGCGGCCTTGCTGCGGCGCGGTGGCACCGCGCAGGCGCTGAAACACCGCCTCGGGCGTGGGCCGGCCGGCCATCAGCAAGGTGGTGGCGCCCACCGCCAGCGGGAAGCTCAGCGCATTGCCCAGCCCGTAGGCGAAGAACAGCTTGGCCGCCGAGAAGCACAGGTCGTCCTTGCGCAGCCCCAGCACGCGGCGGCCGTAGAGCTCGGCCGTCCACCAGGCGCTGGCCTGCGCGTGCACCGCGCCCTTGGGCCGGCCGGTGCTGCCCGACGAGTAGAGCCAGAAGCCAGGGTCGTCGGGCCCGGTGCGCGCGGCGCGCGGCGCCGGCGGCTGGGCGGCCAGGAAGGACTCGAACTCGACCTCCGACGGATGCAGCGGCGCAACGGGCAGGGACACCACCACGCGCTGCACCTCGTGGTCGGCCTTGACCAGCGCGGCATTGAGCACGGGCAGCAGCGCGCCCGAGACCAGCGCCGCCTGGGCGCGGCTGTGCTCCAGCAGGTAGGCGTAGTCGTCGGCCGTGAGCAGCGTGTTCACCGCCACCGGCACGATGCCGGCGTGGAGGGCGCCCAGGAAGGCCACCGGCCAGTGATTGCCGTCCAGCATCAGCAGCAGCACGCGCTCCTCGCGGCGCAGGCCCAGCGCCCGCAGCGCTGCGGCCATGCGGCGCACGCGCTCGTCCAGCTCGCCGTAGCGCAGCACGCCGTGGTCGTCGATGAAGGCGGCACGCTCGGGGTGGCCGGCGTTGGCCTGCAGCCAATGCGCCGCGAGGTTGAAGCGCTCGGGCGGTGGCGGCAGGTCGGCGACTTCGGCAAGGGCAGCGGCCGACGGGGAGCCGGGGGCGGGCATGGTGTCTCCTCGGGTGCGGCCTGGCGGCACCGGCGTTCGGCCACGCCCGCCACGCCGGTCGCCAGAGCTTGTTGCCTGCGCTTGCCGCAGCAGGCGGCATGCAGTATTGTGCTTGTCCGCAATCTACGGCCGACCTTCCGCCATGTCAAGCAAGATATTGCAGGCCGACGACGCGGCCGCCGCCCGACCCGGCGCCCAGCCCGCCGGCACCGAAGCGGCCTCGGTGTCGACCACGGCCGACAACGACGAGCGCCACCCCTTCCTGATCGCCCTCGGCGAACGCGCCCGCGCGCTGCGCGCCCGCCGCGGCATGACGCGCAAGGCGCTGGCGGCGGCGGCCGACGTGTCCGAGCGCCATCTGGCCAACCTGGAGTACGGCCAGGGCAACGCGTCCATCCTGGTGCTGCTGCAGGTGGCGCGCGCGCTGCAATGCCCGCTGGCCGAGTTGGTCGGCGACGTCACCACCACCAGCCCCGAGTGGCTGATGCTGCGCGAACTGCTGGAGGGCCGCGACGAGACCACGCTGCGCCGCGTGCGCGTGGCCGTGGGCGAGTTGCTGGGCACCGGCGGCACGCCGCGCGCCGCGGCGCGCGGCCAGCGCAGCGAGCGCATCGCCCTGATCGGCCTGCGCGGCGCCGGCAAGAGCACGCTGGGGCGGCTGCTGGCCGAGGACCTGGACGTCCCCTTCGTCGAGCTCAGCCGCGAGATCGAGCAGTTCGCCGGCTGCAGCATCAACGAGATCCAGGGCCTGTACGGCCAGGCCGCCTACCGCCGCTACGAGCGCCGCGCGCTGGAGGAGGCGATCCAGATCCACCCCGAGGCGGTGATCGCCACCCCCGGTGGCATCGTTTCCGACCCGGCCAGCTTCAACCTGCTGCTGAGCCACTGCACCACGGTGTGGCTGCAGGCCACGCCCGAGGACCACATGCAGCGTGTGCTGGCCCAGGGCGACACCCGGCCCATGGCCGCCAGCCGCGAGGCCATGGCCGACCTGAAGACCATCCTGGCCGGCCGCGCCGCCTTCTACGCCAAGGCCGAGTTCCGGCTGGACACCAGCGCCCAGCCGCAGGACGCCACCTTCCTGGCGCTGCGCCAGCTGGTGCGCGAAGCGCTGGGGCTGCCCACGGACTGAGCTGCGACCCCAGCCGGCATCGGCCGCATATGCATCAAACTGCACGTATTCGTTTGACGCAAGTCGTCTGCTGCACTATCCTGCTCTGAACCTCCCCTCCGGCAAGCTTGCCGAACCCCAGCCCGGAGCCGCCCATGAGCCCCAGCGCGCCGCCTGCCCCTGACGCCCGCGTCAACCACGAGACCCATCCCTCGCGCTACCGCCACTGGCGGCTGCAGGTGGAGGGGCCGCTGGCCACGCTGGTGGCCGACTTCGACGAGGACGGCGGCCTGCGCCCCGGTTACCAGCTCAAGCTCAACAGCTACGACCTGGGCGTGGACATCGAGCTGCACGATGCCGTCAACCGCATCCGCTTCGAGCACCCGGCCGTGCAGTGCGTGGTGCTCACCAGCGGCAAGGACAAGGTGTTCTGCTCGGGCGCCAACATCTTCATGCTCGGCAGCAGCAGCCACGCGTGGAAGGTGAACTTCTGCAAGTTCACCAACGAGACGCGCAACGGCCTGGAGGACAGCAGCGCGCGCGACGGGCTGCGCTTTCTGGCCGCCGTCAACGGCGCCTGCGCCGGCGGCGGCTACGAGCTGGCGCTGGCCTGCGATCAGATCATCCTGGTCGACGACCGCAGCAGCGCCGTGAGCCTGCCCGAGCTGCCGCTGCTGGGCGTGCTGCCCGGCACCGGGGGCCTGACCCGCCTCACCGACAAGCGCCGCGTGCGCCACGACCTGGCCGACGTCTTCTGCACCACCACCGAGGGCGTGCGCGGCCAGCGTGCCAAGGACTGGCGGCTGGTGGACGAGATCGCCAAGCCCGCCCAGTTCGCCGCGCGCGTGCAGGAACGCGCGCTGGAGCTGGCGCGCGCCAGCACCCGGCCCGGGCCCGACGCCGGCGCGCAGGGCGTGGCGCTGCCGCCGCTGGACAAGGCGATCGAAGCCGACGCGCTGCGCTACAGCCATCTGCGCGTCGACATCGACCGCGCCGCCCGCAGCGCCACCTGGACGCTGCGGGCGCCGCAGGGCCCGCTCGCCACCGAGCTGGCCGGCATCGAGGCCGCCGGCGCCGCCTGGCAGCCGCTGGTCATCGCCCGCGAGCTCGACGACGCCATCCTGGAGATGCGTTGCAACGAGCCCGAGATCGGCCTGTGGCTGCTGCGCACCGAGGGCGACGCCGACGCGGTGCTGGCCATGGACGAAGCCCTGGCCGCGAGCGCCGGCCACTGGTTCGTGCGCGAGGTGACGGGCCTGTGGCGGCGCACGCTGGCGCGGCTGGACGTCTCCAGCCGCAGCCTGTTCGCGCTGGTCGACGAAGGCTCGTGCTTCGCAGGCCCCTACCTGGAGCTGGCGCTGGCCGCCGACCGCAGCTACCAGCTGATGCTGCCCGACGCGCCCGGGCGCTCGCCGGCCATCACTGTCACCGAGTCCAACTTCGGTCGCTTTCCAATGGTGACGGGCCAGAGCCGCTTGGGCCGCCGCTTCTACGACGAGGCCGCCGCGCTGGACGCCGTGCGCGCCCGCCTGGGCCAGCCGCTGGACGCCGACGCCGCCTTCGCCCTGGGCCTGGTGACGAGCAACCCCGACGACATCGACTGGGCCGACGAGATCCGCATCGCCACCGAGGCGCGCGCCGCGATGAGCCCCGACGCGCTCAGCGGCCTGGAGGCCAACCTGCGCTTCAACGGCCCCGAGACCATGGCCACGCGCATCTTCGGCCGCCTGAGCGCCTGGCAGAACTGGATCTTCCAGCGCCCCAACGCCGTCGGCGAGCGCGGCGCGCTGAAGACCTACGGCACCGGCGAGAAGGCCGCCTTCGACTGGAAGCGAGTTTGACCCACCCCCGAAGCGCCTTCGACGCTCCCCCTCCAGGGGGCGCCGCCAGCAGCCCGGCGCCGGTTCCGCGGCGACCGCTCGAAGGCGCAAAGGCACACCACGGCCAGCGCATGCAGGAGTGATTGAGTGAGCAGCATCAACTACAGCGAGAAGATCCCCAACAACGTCGGCCTGGCCGAGGACCGCACGCTGCAGCGCGCGCTGGAGCAGTGGCAGCCCAACTTCCTGTCCTGGTGGGGCGACATGGGCCCCGAGGGCAGCCAGGGCTTCGACGTCTACCTGCGCACCGCCACCAGCGTCGACCCGCAGGGCTGGGCGCAGTTCGGCTACGTCAAGATGCCCGACTACCGCTGGGGCATCTTCCTGAATCCGGCCGAGCCCGACCGCAGGATCCACTTCGGCGACCACCTGGGCGAGGCCGCGTGGCAGGACGTGCCCGGCGAGCACCGCGCCAACCTGCGCCGCATCATCGTCACCCAGGGCGACACCGAGCCGGCCTCGGTCGAGCAGCAGCGCCACCTGGGCCTGACGGCGCCCAGCCAGTACGACCTGCGCAACCTGTTCCAGGTCAACGTCGAGGAAGGCCGCCACCTGTGGGCCATGGTCTACCTGCTGCACAAGCACTTCGGCCGCGACGGCCGCGAGGAGGCCGAGGACCTGCTGCAGCGGCGCAGCGGCGACGTCGACAACCCGCGCATCCTGGGTGCCTTCAACGAAGCCACGCCCGACTGGCTGAGCTTCTTCATGTTCACCTACTTCACCGACCGCGACGGCAAGTTCCAGCTCTGCGCGCTGGCCGAGAGCAGCTTCGACCCGCTGGCGCGCACGACCAAGTTCATGCTCACCGAAGAGGCGCACCACATGTTCGTCGGCGAGAGCGGGGTCAGCCGCGTCATCCAGCGCAGCTGCCAGCTGATGAACGAACTGAAGACCGACGACCCGGCGAAGCTGCGCACCGCCGGCGTGATCGACCTGCCCACGCTGCAGCGCTACCTGAACTTCCACTACAGCGTCACCATCGACCTGTTCGGCGCCGACCAGAGCAGCAACGCCGCCACCTTCTACAGCAGCGGCCTGAAGGGCCGCTACGAGGAGGGCCGGCGCGACGACGACCACCGGCTCAAGGGCCAGAGCTACCGCGTGCTCGACGTGGTCGGCGGCCAGCTGGTGGAGAAGGAGGTGCCCATGCTCAACGCGCTCAACGAGGTGCTGCGCGACGACTTCATCAAGGACAGCGTGGCCGGCGTGAACCGCTGGAACAAGGTCATCGAGAAGGCCGGCCTGCCGCAGCGCCTGACCGTGCCGCACAAGGCCTTCCACCGCAACATCGGCACGCTGGCCGGCGTCAAGGTCGCGCCCGACGGCCGCGTCGTCAGCGACGCCGAGTGGGCGGCCCGGCGCGACGAGTGGCTGCCCAGCGAAGCCGACCGCGCCTTCGTCGCCAGCCTGATGGGCCGCGTCGTCGAGCCGGGCAGGTTCGCCCACTGGATCGCGCCGCCGATGATGGGCATCAACCGGCAGCCCGTCGACTTTGAGTACGTCCGGTTTGATTGAGCCCCCCGGCGCCTGGCGCCGGCCCCCAGGCCCCGAAGGGGCCCTTCGTGCCCGGGGGGCTGCTGAACCCGACCGGCAGAGCCGGATCGGGTTCAGGGCGCTGACACCGCCGCGCCCCCTGACCGGCCTGCGGCCGGTCTGCCCCGCGGGGACTCAGCGCTGCGACGCGGCCGCCGCGTCGCACAGCCCCGAAAGCGGCCTGGGCCTACCCCGGCAAGAGATCGCACATGGACCTGACCGACGCCAAGCTGCTGAAGCAGCATCTCATCGACCCCGAGATCTGCATCCGCTGCAACACCTGCGAGGCCACCTGCCCGGTGGGCGCGGTGACGCACGACGACCGCAACTACGTCGTCGACCCGGACAAGTGCGAGCACTGCGGGGCCTGCATCCCGCCCTGCCCCACCGGCAGCATCGACAACTGGCGCCTGGTGCCGCGCGCCCAGGCCTACAGCGTGGCCGAGCAGCTCAGCTGGGACGAACTGCCGGGCGAACTCAGCGCCGAGCAGCTGGCGCAGGCCGGCGCTGCCGAAGCGCCGGTGGCCGAAGCGGCTGAACCCGTCTCCACGCTCGGTGCACCCGGTGCCGGCGGCGCCGAGCACGCCCCCTTCCGCGCCGCCGCCTGGGGCGCCACGGTGCCGCCCTGGTCGGCGGCGCACCCGTACCTGAACCTCTACGGCCCGAAGGCGGCGAAGAAGAGCGTGACGGCACGCGTCAGCGGCAACGTGCGCGTCACCGAAGTCGGGCGCGACTACGACACCCACCACATCGTGCTCGACTTCGGCGCCCTGCCCTTCCCGGTGCTGGAGGGCCAGAGCATCGGCATCCTGCCGCCCGGCACCGACGCCCAGGGCCGGCCGCACCATGCGCGCCAGTACAGCGTGGCCAGCCCGCGCAACGGCGAGCGGCCCGGCTACAACAACCTGTCGCTGACGGTGAAGCGCGTGCTCGAGGACCACCAGGGCCGGCCGGTGCGCGGCGTGGCCAGCAACTACCTGTGCGACCTGCAGGTGGGCGACACCGTGGAAGTGATCGGCCCCTTCGGCGCCAGCTTCCTGATGCCCAACCACCCGAAGAGCCACATCGTGATGATCTGCACCGGCACCGGCAGCGCGCCGATGCGGGCGATGACCGAGTGGCGCAGGCGCTTGAGGAGCGCCGCCGCCGGGCCGCCCCAAGGCGGCGCAGCCCCCTCGGGGGGTGGCGCAGGCGCAGCCGGAGCCTGGGGGCCCGGTTCGGGGAAATTCGACGGTGGCCGACTGCTGCTGTTCTTCGGCGCGCGCACGCGCGAGGAGCTGCCCTACTTCGGGCCGCTGACCAGCCTGCCCAAGGACTTCATGGCCATCAACCTGGCCTTCAGCCGCACGCCGGGCCAGCCCAAGCGCTATGTGCAGGACCTGATGCGCGAGCGCGCCGCCGACCTGGCGCCGCTGCTGCAGGACAGCAACGCCTTCTTCTACGTCTGCGGCCTGAAGGCCATGGAGGAGGGCGTGGTCGGCGCGCTGCGCGACATCGCCACCGACGCCGGGCTGGACTGGGCCGCCGTGGGCGCAGCGCTGCGCGATCAGGGGCGGCTGCACCTCGAAACCTATTGATCGCCCCCGACAGCCGGGCCCCCATGGGCCCCGGCCTGCCGCAGCCGCCGCACGGGTGACAGCGCGCGCTGCGCCGGCTGCGGTAGCCTCGCCGGCGTACCCGCGCTGCGCTACCGTCCTGCCATGAGCCCCGCCCCGTTCCAGACCCTGCGCGTCGAGACCGACGCCGCCGGCATCGCCCGCGTCAGCATGTCGCGGCCGGCCGTGTTCAACGCCTTCGACGAGACGATGATCGGCGAGCTGGCCGCCGCCTTCGCCGCGCTGGGTGCCGACGAGGCCGTGCGCGCCATCGTGCTGGCCAGCGACGGCAGGCACTTCAGCGCCGGCGCCGACCTGCAGTGGATGCAGCGCGCCAGCCAGGCCAGCGTCGACTGGAACGTGCAGGACGCGCGCCGCTTCGCCGCGATGCTGGCGGGCATCGCCGCCTGCCCCAAGCCCACGCTGGCCCGCGTGCAGGGCGCGGCGCTGGGCGGCGGCGTGGGCCTGGTCTGCGCCTGCGACATCGCCATCGCCGCCGACAACGCCAGCTTCTCGGTGAGCGAGGCCAAGTTCGGCATCCTGCCCGCGGTGATCGGCCCCTACCTGATCGGCGCCGTGGGCCGGCGCGCCGCCACGCGGCTGGCGCTCACCGCCACGCGCATCGCCGCGCCCGAGGCGCTGGCCATGGGCCTGGTGCAGCAGCTGGTGCCGGCCGACGAACTGGACCCCGCCGTGGCCGCCACGCTGGCCGAGCTGCAGGCCTGCGGCCCGCAGGCGCAGCGCGAGATCAAGGCGCTGTTCGCACAGCTGAGCCCCGGCGACCTGGGCGCGGGCGTGCGCGAGCTGACGGCGCAGACCATCGCCCGCGTGCGCGGCACGCCCGAGGCGCGCGAGGGCTTTGCCGCCTTCCTGGCCAAGCGCCGGCCGTCCTGGAACCCCGACTGAGGCCCAGCCCATGACCCCAGCCCCGATCCAACTCGCCCCCGCCGACACGCCGCTGCTGGTGGTCGGCGCCGGCATCATGGGCAGCGGCATCGCGCAGGTGGCGGCGCAGGCCGGCCATGCGGTGTGGCTGCACGACGCCCGCGCCGGCGCCGCCGCCGCGGCGCGCGACAAGCTGGCGGCCACGCTGGACGGCCTGGTCGCCAAGGGCCGGCTGGCGGCGGCCGACGCGCAGGCCGCCCTTGCGCGCATCACGCCCATCGAGTCCCTCGACGCGGCAAAGGGTGCGCGCGTCGTCGTCGAGGCCATCGTCGAGGACCTGGCCGCCAAGCGCGCGCTGTTCGCGCAGCTCGAGGCGCTGCTGGCCGACGACGCCATCCTGGCCACCAACACCAGCTCGATCAGCGTCACCGCCATCGCCAACGGCCTGCAGCGCCCGGGCCGGCTGGTCGGCATGCACTTCTTCAACCCGGTGCCGCTGATGAAGCTGGTCGAGGTGGTCAGCGGGCTGCGCACCGAGCCGGGCGTGGCCGAGGCCATCCATGCGCTGGCCGGCGCCTGGGGCAAGACCGCGGTGTTTGCCAGGAGCACGCCCGGCTTCATCGTCAACCGCATCGCCCGCCCCTTCTATGCCGAGACCTGGGCGCTGCTGCTGCAGCAGGCCGCGCCGCCCCAGGTGCTGGACGCCTGCCATCGCGGCGCCGGCTTCCGCATGGGGCCCTGCGAGCTGATGGACCTGATCGGCCACGACACCAACCTCGCCGTGACCGCCTCGGTCTACGAGGCCAACTTCCAGGACGCGCGCTACCGGCCCTCGCTGCTGCAGCGCGAGATGGTCGACGGCGGCCTGCTGGGGCGCAAGAGCGGGCAGGGCTTCTACGCCTACCCGGCCGGCGCGCCGGCGCTGCCCGACGCAGCCGCCGCCGCACTGCCCGACGACGCCGCCTGCACCGTGCACGGCGACGACCCGGTCGCCGAACGCCTGGCCTCCAGGCTGTCCGCGGCCGGCGTCGACGTCACGCGCCGCCGCGGCAGCGGCTGGACCGGGCTGCAGACCGCCGACGCGCAGCTGCGCCTGACCGACGGCCGCTGCGCCCACGCCATCGCCCGCGAAGAGGCCGTGGCCGATGTCGCCGTGTTCGACCGGCCGCTGCACACCGCGCCGGACGACGCGGCGCTGGCCTGGGCGCCGGCGCGCGGCGCCTCGGCGGCCTGGCAAGCCGAGGCCGCCGCCTGGCTGGCTGCCGCCGGCTGGCGCCCGCAGCGCGTGGCCGACACGCCGGGGCTGGTCGTCGCGCGCACCGTGGCCATGCTGGTCAACGAGGCCGCCGACGCCGTGCTGCAGGGTGTGTGCGACGAGGCAGGCGCCGACGCCGCGATGCGCCTGGGCGTGGGTTACCCCGCCGGCCCCTTCGACTGGCTGCGCCACTGGAGCGTGGCCGGCGTCGTCGCCGTGCTGACCGCGCTGGACGCCGCGCACCGCGGCGAGCGCTACCGCATCAGCCCCTGGCTGCAGGAACGCCTGTGAACCGGCGGCCCTGACCCGATCCACCCCTTCAAGCCAAGCCCCCCATGGACCACGCCTTCATCTGCGACTACCAGCGCACCCCCTTCGGCCGCTACGGCGGTGCCTTGTCGTCGGTGCGCACCGACGACCTGGGCGCGATCCCCATCCGCGCGCTGATGCAGCGCCACGCCGGCGTCGACTGGGCCGCCGTCGACGACGTGTTCTACGGCTGCGCCAACCAGGCCGGCGAGGACAACCGCAACGTCGCGCGCATGGCCGCGCTGCTGGCCGGCCTGCCGGTGGACGTGCCGGGCGCGACCATCAACCGCCTGTGCGGCTCGGGCCTGGACGCGGTGGGCAGCGCGGCGCGCGGCATCCGCGCCGGCGAGCTGCAGCTGGCCATCGCCGGCGGCGTCGAGAGCATGAGCCGCGCGCCCTTCGTGATGCCCAAGGCGGAGTCCGCCTTCAGCCGCAGCAACGCCGTCTACGACACCACCATCGGCTGGCGCTTCGTCAACCGGCTGATGAAGGAACGCCACGGCATCGACTCGATGCCCGAGACCGCCGAGAACGTGGCCGTCGACTTCCAGATCGAGCGCGAGGCGCAGGACCGCATGGCCCTGGCCAGCCAGCGCAAGGCGGTGGCGGCGCAGCAGGCCGGCCATCTGGCCACCGAGATCGCGCCGGTGCACATTGCGCAGAAGAAAGGCGACGCCGTGGTCGTCAGCGCCGACGAACACCCGCGCGACACCAGCCTGGAGGCGCTGGCCAAGCTGAAGGGCATCGTGAAGCCCGACGGCACGGTGACCGCCGGCAACGCCAGCGGGGTGAACGACGGCGCCGTGGCGCTGCTGCTGGCCAGCGAGGCCGCAGCCCGCAAGCACGGACTCACGCCGCGCGCCCGCGTGCTGGCCATGGCCACCGCCGGCGTGGCGCCGCGCATCATGGGCTTTGGCCCGGCACCGGCCACGCGCAAGGTGCTGGCGCTGGCCGGGCTGAAGCTGGACCAGATGGACGTGATCGAGCTCAACGAGGCCTTCGCCGCGCAAGGCCTGGCGGTGCTGCGCGACCTGGGCGTGGCCGACGACGACGAGCGCGTCAACCGCTGGGGCGGCGCCATCGCGCTCGGTCACCCGCTGGGCGCCAGCGGCGCACGGCTGGCCGGCACCGCGGTGCAGCAGCTGCATGCGCTGGGCGGCCGCTACGCGCTGTGCACCATGTGCATCGGCGTGGGCCAGGGCATCGCGCTGGTGCTGGAGAAGGTCTGAGGCTTCGGCGCCGCATGAGCCACCCCTTCGACGCAGCGATTGCGCTGGCCCCCGCCGGCGAACACCGCTACACCGGCGCCACGCACGCCGCCTGGGCCAACATGGTCGGGCCCTTCGGCGGCATCACCACGGCGCAGCTGCTGCAGGGCGCGCTGCAGCACCCGCAGCGCCTGGGCGACCCGGTGGCGCTCACCGTCAACTTCGCCGCGCCCATCGCCGACGGCGCCTTCGAGATCGACGCGCGTCCGCTGCGCAGCAACCGCAGCACGCAGCACTGGGCGCTGCTGCTCCTGCAGCGTGGCGAGGTCTGCGCCAGCGGCAGCGCCGTGTTCGCGCAGCGCCGCGACACCTGGGGCGCGGCCGAGGCGCAGCCCCCGGCCGACATGCCGGCCGCCGACACCTTGCCCCGCGCACCGGTGCAGGGCCGGCCCACCTGGGTATCGCGCTACGACGTCGGTCTCGCGAAACTCACTTCCCGCGATCATGCACACAGCAAGTCAAGCGGGGGTGGCCTGACGGCACCTTGAGAGCGCAATCGAGGTCGGTGAGGGCGTCCATCGGAGCCAAAGTCGCAGGGCCATGAACGCAAGCAAGAGCGCGACAACACCGCCACGGGCAATGGCCCGCAGCAGCTAGCGGATGTTGAAGCCGGCGGTGCACAGCACCGCGTGCAGGGCGTCGCCATCGGCGCCCTTGAGCCAGCAGCGTTTCATCCCGTGATCGTGCTTGGTGTGCCCGATCGTCGGTTCGATGGCCTGTCTTCTCTTCAACCATCGCCTGTGCTGATCGGTCATCGTCTTGTATCGCCCGCGGTGGATGATGTTCACCGGCACCAGGTGATCGACACCGCGATAGCCCAGGTCGACCACCGCAGTGGTGGGCTTCGCACCGATGTCTTCCAGCAGCGTGGTGGTTTGCTCGATCTGGCCGGCCAGCGTGTGGCCGTCGTACGGGTTGCCGGGGAAGCTGCGGGCGCCGACGATCAGGCCACTCTTGTGCGTGACGGCCATGCTCACCTTCACGCCGAACTCGAAGGGCTGCCGGGCCTTGCCCTTGCCGATGCTCAGCTGTTCAATTGATGTAATGGTCACTTCTTGGCTTCCCTGAGGTAAAGATTCTTAGAGAAGGTCTTGTAAGCTGGGCCATCGGACCAACAGACCTTGACTGTAGGTGCGGCGAGAAGAGTTCGCTCGGGCTTCGTCCATGAATATGAAAAACTCGTATACGTTGCAAGGACGTCAGCCGTCACCAAATCAGTGACTGTGTAAAGAGTTCTTTTGAACCGCTCGTCGTTATGGAATCCCTGGATCTGTATGGAAAGCGCGTAGCGCGGCAACTTTGATGCATCGACCTCTGATCTAATGTATTTGCGCTCATTGGATCCGATATAGCCATCAGACCGAACGTCAAACTTCCTTCCGCTCTCGTCCGTGAACCGAACAAAGTCTACTTTTTCGAACGCAAAAGGGGACTCAAAGGTCGCCAAGTTGCCGGGTTCTACCAACCAACCCTTGTTGGGTTCTACGACACCCAGGAACTTTGGTCCGCCTTCGGTTTCGCAAAGATTATCGAATTTCCATCGTCCAGTAAGGGCGTCGAAGTTATAGAGAGTTGCCCCACATATCACGATGAGCAAGAAAATGACTGCTTTACTCATCCCCTCCTCTTTTGACCCGCAGAGAAAGTCGACAATGAGGTGCGTACTACGCCGCACTCCTCCAGACCGGAGTTTTGGGTGCGTTCAGGCGAAGAAGATTGCCGTGAGCGCTGGCCCCCACGTCGCTTTGCCGGCCGTCACGCCAGATGACGTCTGGCACCTTCGCCACCGTCAAGTTCGCTTTCTTTGAACACATGCGCAGCTCGTGCGGCACAGGTGTTGATGGTTCACTTACCGCTCCTTCGCACTGTCATGCAGCACTTCCTTCACTGGGCTTAACAAGAAGTCCAGGACTCTGCGCCGCCCAGTCTTCAATTCCGCTGTGACCTGCATGCCCGGACTCAGCTTCACTGGTTTGCCGTTGACTTCCAGTTCCGCCCGGTCCAGCCGCAGCGTGGCGGGGAAGATGGCCCCACGCTTGTCGTCACTCACCGCATCGGCCGTGACCCAGCTCACCGTGGCAGGCACGGTGCCATAGCGCGTGAAGCTGAAAGTCTCCACCTTGACCTCGGCCTTCTGCCCCGCACTGACAAAACCGATGTCCTTGTTGTCAATGACCACCTCGGCCAGCACTTCCACGCCATCTGGAACGATGACCATCAAGGTTGGCGCAGGCGTGACCACGCCGCCGGTGCTGTACACCGCCAGCTGCTGAACCGTGCCGGCTGCCGGTGAAGTCAGCTGCGTGAAGCGCTCGCGCTGCACAGTCTTGGCACCCTGTTGGGCCAGTTGCGCTAGGTCTTGCAGCGCTTTGGCCTGACGGTCGCTCAAGCTGCGTTGGGTTTCTGCCAGGTAGGCAACCTTGGCTTGGCGGCTTTCGGCAAGGGCCGCTTCGCTTTCCTTCAGGCGTGCTTGCTGGGTGGCCAGATCGCGTTCAATCTCGACGCGTTCTCGGGTGCGGTCCTGGCCGGCATGGCCTGTAACGAATCCCTGCTCAGTGAGTGCCTTGAAGTCGGTTTCCCGTTGGCGCACCAGCGGCAAGGTGGCTTGCAGCTTGGCCACCCCTTCGCGGACCGTTCCAATCTCGGCTTCCCGCCTGATCAGTTCGGCTTCCAGCCGCGCTTGGCGGGCCGTGATGTCGGCCCACTCTGCCGTGAGTTGTGTCCGCGCCGCGCGGTCTTGCAGGCTGGGCGTGACGCCCGTGCGCAGGCCGGTCAGCAAGGCTGAGGCCCGGGCAGCTTCTTGAGCTGAGGTACGACGCTGCTCCTCCACACCCAGGCGGTCTGCCGTGGCGCTGGTAGGGTCAAGCTCTATCAGCAGCTGCCCGGCGGTCACCTTATCTCCGTCGCGCACATGGATGGCTTGGATGACCCCAGCCTCCAGCGGCTGAACCACCTTGGTCCGGTCGCTTACGACGATTCGGCCTGGCGCCACGGCCACGATATCCACTTGGCCAATGGCGCTCCACACCAGGGCCGCTGAGAACAAGGCCATGATGGCCCAGGCCGCACGGCGCGGCGCCGGGTGAACGGGCGTTTCCTGGATCTCCAGTGAAGCGGGCAGGAAGGCGGTTTCGTCGGCCAGTCTTCTGGGGCCTGCCAGCTCACGGCGCGCAGCCCATGCGGCAGAAAGCACCGCGCGGTAGCGTGCCATCAGCTCCAGCGCGGGGTGGCGCAGTGCGGCAGGCGCGCTTGTTTCGGACGAGATCATGCGGTCCGCTCCGATCGCTGTACTGTGGAATTTGTCTGCAAACGCCACAGGTGGGCGTACAGGCCTTCTTGCTTCACCAGTGTGTCGTGCGGGCCTGCTTCCACGATGCGGCCCTTGTCCATGGCAATGATGCGGTGGGCTTGCCGCACCGCCGTCAGGCGGTGAGCGATGATGATGACGGTGCGGCCCTTGCAGATGGCGACCATGTTCTTGTGCAGGATGGCTTCGCTTTCGTAGTCCAGCGCGCTGGTGGCTTCGTCCAGGATCAGGATGCGCGGGTTGGTGAACAGGGCGCGAGCGATGGCGATGCGCTGCCGCTGGCCGCCCGAAAGGCCGGTGCCTTGCTCGCCGACGATGGTGTCGTAGCCCTGCGGCAGCTCGCTGATGAACTCGTGGGAACCAGCGAGTTGGGCCGCCGCGATCACCGCTTCCAGTGGCGCGGACGGGTCGGCGACGGCGATGTTCTCGCGCACGCTGCGGTTGAACAGCAGGTTCTCTTGCAGGACGACACCCACCTGGCGGCGCAACTGGGCAGCGTCAATGAGGCCGATGTCGATGCCGTCGATCATCACCCGCCCTTGCTCGGGCGAGTACAGCCTTTGCACCAGCTTGGTCAGCGTGCTCTTGCCCGAGCCCGAGCGGCCCACGATGCCGATGACCTTGCCAGCCGGAATGTCGAGACTCAGTTGGTGCAATACCGGTGGGGCATCGGGCCGGTAGCGAAAGGTGACACCGTCCAGCGTGATCCGGCCCTTCAGCGGCGGCAACTGCACGCTGGCTTGCGGGGGCACTTCGGTTCGGGTGTTGAGGATGTCACCCAAGCGGCGCACGGAGATGCCCGTCTGCTGGAAGTCGGTCCACATCTGCGCGATACGCATGATGGGTTGTGCGACACGGTTGGAGAACATGGTGAAAGCGACGAACATGCCCACCGTCAGCTCGCCGGCCATCACTGCATGGGCACCAAACCACAGCACAGCGGCCGAAACCAGCTTGCCGATGAGGCTCTCACCCTCGTGCCCCGCAGTGGCGAGCGTCTGCGTCTTGAAGCTGGCGGAGACGTAGGCCGCCAGCTGCTGGTCCCAGCGGCGGGCGAAGGCGGGCTCCAGCGCGCCCGCCTTCACCGTCTGCGCGCCGGTGATGCTCTCGACGAGGAGCGCCTGGTTCTCGGCCCCGCGGGCGAACTTCTCTTCCAGTCGGGCACGGAGCACGGGCACGACCGCCAGGCTGAGCAGCAAGTACAGCGGCAAGCTCGCCAGCACGATGAGCGTGAGCTTGACGCTGTACAACAGCATGACGCCGACGAACAGCACCGAAAACACAACGTCAAGCACCAGCGTCAGTGCGTTGCCGTTGAGAAAGCTGCGGATGTTCTCCATCTCGCGCACGCGGGCGACCGAGTCGCCGACGCGCCGGCTCTCGAAGTAGGCCAACGGCAGCGCCAGCAGGTGGCGGTATAGCCGCGAGCCGAGCTCGACATCGATGCGGCTGGTGGTGTGGCTGAAGACGTAGGCGCGGAGCATGGTCAGCACGCTCTCGAACAACATCACCACGACCAAGCCCACCACCAGCACGTCCAGCGTGCTGGTGCCGCGGTGCACCAGCACCTTGTCCATCACCACCTGAAAGAACAGCGGCGAGACCAGCGCGAAGAGCTGCAGGAACATGCTGACCAGCAGCACCTCTCCCAAGAGCCTGCGATGCTTCACGAGGCTGGGGATGAACCAGCTGAAGTCGAACTTGGCCAACTCGCCCGCCAGGCTGGCGCGGCTTGTGATCAGGATCAGCTCGCCACTCCACTCTGAAAGAAAGTTCGCAAGCGGCTCGATCGTGGGTCGTGGCTCCTGGTGCGGGCCAAAGCGCTGCAGCAGAACGCGCTGCGCGTCGCACTGGGCTAGAACCGCGTAGGTGCCGTCCTTCAGAAGGGCCAGTGCCGGCAGTGGAGTCAGAGGCAGCCGCTCGGGTGCGCAGCGGGTGTGCTTTGCGCGCAGCCCAAGGTCCTTGGCGCAGAGCAAGACCTCGGAAGGGCCAAAGGCGTCGTTCGGCGACAGACCCAGCTTGTGCAGCAGTGCCGCGGGGTCCGAAGGGATGTGGTGAAGGCGGGCTACGAGGCAGAGCGCCTGAACAGCCCACATCGCTGAGGACGAGCCGCCGGCGGCCGGCGCCGGTTCGCTAGCGACTCCGGTCTGCCCCTGGGGCGCGGCCACCCACGATGAACCCATCGGCGCGCTCGACGCAGCGCCGACGCCTACGGTTGACACACCAATACCCCCTGAACTCGTCAGATCGGACAGGCCGATCTGATCTTTTAGTGGGGCGGATTCTGAAGCCCCGGTAAGGCAGTTGTGCCCCTGGGGAGGTACTCAATCGATACGAAAAACGACACGTCCGAGTCAAAGGATTGACGTGGCGGTCGGATGGCGCCATGGACGCATTCGAGAACTGCGCAACGTCAGCAGTACCCTGCACTACATCGACCGTGGACATCGCCAGTTCGTTGAGCGCCAAGTGCCGCCCACCCCATGATGAAGATCTTCGACGGCGCTCAAGCCTGCGCCGCGTACTTCGCGTAGGCCGCCGCCAGCTTCGTGTCGTACTCGTTGGTCTTGTAGGCCGGGCCGTTGTAGCCGGCGGCGAACTCGACCCAGTTGCGCGCCTGCAGCCACTGCAGCAGGCTGCGGCCCTTGCGCCGGTTGGTGGCGATGAAGCGACCGAAGGCGTCGAGGTGGTCGGCCTCGCTGCGCGACATCGCGGCAACGAAATCGTCGACACCGGCGTAGCCCAGGCTCTCGGCGTGCAGCCCGAGGACCTGGAACAACCCCCACGACGCCGCGCGCTGCGCGCAGCGCGCGTCGATGACCTTGGCGCGCTCCAGCCGCGCCCACTCACCCAGCCCGCCGACGTAGCTCTTCGGGTTGTAGCTGGGGAACAGGATGTCGGAGTTCTCCGGCCGCGCCAGCGCCAACGGGTCGCGCCCGGCGGCCTTCAGCTCACGCCAGAACACATGGCCCTCGAACAGGATCTTGGGCTGCAGGCCGACGAAGCCGATGCCGTTGGCTTCCACCGCGTAGACCGCGCGCACCGTGGGCACCTCCAGCTGGCGCTGCTGCGCGAAGTCGGCGATCTGCTGTTGCGACAGCCACTTGGCCGACAGCTGCGCCAGCAGCTGCGGGTGGCGCGCGAACAGCGCGGTCCAGGTCTTCTCGCCGGCCACGCCGTCGACGATGAGCCCGGCGTCGCGCTGGAAGGCGCGCAGCGCGCGCTCGGTGCCGGGGCCGAAGCTGCCGTCAGGGTCGACGGCGTAGCCGCTGGCATGCAGGAAGACCTGCAGGATGGTGGCTTCGCGCGCCGGCGCGGCGCCGCGGCGGATCTCGTCCATGGGCTTCTCCGGGTCTGGCAAGGTCCGGCTTGTACCGCGTGCAGCGCGGCGTCCAATCCCTATGGCGCAGAACGCGATGGCCTGCGGGCATCGGCGTCGGGCGGGCCGTTTGTCATCAGGTGCAATTCCCGAGCGCAGGACATGCGTATCAGCGGCGGCGGCGCGACCTACCCCACCGGGGTCATGGACAATGGCGGCGTCATGCATCCCGCCACGGTCGACCCGTATCAACAGCAGCTCCAGCGTGTGACCACGGCCTTGATGCAGGCGGTGGTGGTGCCGCTGGGCCTGGACGACAGGCCGGGCGTGCCGCTGCCGGCCCATGCGGCGGCGATGGGCGAGCCCGACATCCGGAACTGGGCCCGGATCCTGGTCGACCAGCTTGCGGCAGGCTGGCCACTCGACGCCCAGCCGCGCATCGATGCCGCGGTGGACACCGCCGTCACCAGCCTGGCCCAGCGCCTGGCGATGGAGCCCCGGCGCTACACGGGCCACGCCATTCAGCCGCTGCTGACCATGCTGATGCGCCTGGCCATGGTCCGCCAGACGGCGCGCGAGACCTGCACCGGTCATCTGCAGCCCTGGCGCTGAGCCCGCCCGCGGGCCTGGGCACCACCGCGGCCAGGAGCGCCGCCGCAGGGTACCGGTTGGGACGGCACATGACGTTGCGCAACCCGGCCGCCACGCCGGCACCCCACAATGGCGGCGGCGCGGTGCCTGTCGCGCGCCACCCGCGCCGCGTCGCGTGGCGCAGCCACCGGGAGCCCCGATGAAACCCCACCTGCCCGTCTCGCCCCCCCCGCACCCGCGCGTGCTGCACGGCCAAGCCGGCGGCGCGGGCTCCAGGCCGCGGCATCCGGCCGCGTGGCTGCTGGCCGCGGCGCTGGTGCTGGGCCTGGCCGGCTGCGCCATCGAGTTCCAGAACCGCCAACCTGCGCAGCAGCTGGCGCGCGAGGCGCAGCCGCCAGGCGCCGTCTACGTGGGCTGGCGCGTGTTCCAGGACCGCTGCGCCAGCTGCCATGGCGCCGCGGCCACCGGCGGCAACGGTGCCACCGCCGGCCCCGACCTGCTGCCGCGGCTGCGCGAGATGGGGCCGCGGCGCTTCGTCAACGCCGTGCTGCGGCGCTACGACCTGGGCGACCTGCCGCGCACGCAGGCCGGTGCCGACGACGCCCCGGCGCGCGACGCGCTGGTCGACGAGGTGCTGCAGCGCCGCCGCGGCACGCTGACCATGCCCGCCTGGGAGGGCGAGCCGACGGTGTCGGCGCACATTGCCGACCTGTACGCCTACCTCGCGGCACGCGCCGAGGGCACGCAGGGCCCGGGCCGGCCGGCGCGCTGACCCAGCGCCGGTCGCCAACCGCCGGCCGATGAACCACCGCTCGCTGACGCTGCGCCGGCTGGGCATCGACACCCAGCGCGAGCATGTCGTCTACATGCACCGCGACTGCCCGGTGTGCCGGGCCGAGGGCTTCGTCGCGCAGGCACGGGTGCAGGTTGCGCTGCAGGGGCGGCGCATCGTGGCCACGCTGGCGGTCGTCGACTCGGACCTGATCACGCCGGGCCAGGCGGGGCTGTCCGCCGGCGCCTGGGCGGCCCTGGGCGCAAGCGAGGGCGACACGGTGGCCGTGACGCATGCGCCCACGCTCGACTCGCTGAGTGACCTGCGCGCGAAGATCTACGGCCACCGGCTGGGCCGCGCGGCGCTGCGCGGCATCGTCGCCGACATCAGCCAGGGCCTGTACGACGACCTGCACATCGCCGCCTTCATCACCGCCTGCGCCGCCGGGCGCATGAGCGTGGACGAGACCATCGAGCTCACCCGCGCGATGGTGGACGCCGGCGAGCGCATCCGCTGGGGGCGCAGCCCCATCGCCGACAAGCACTGCGTGGGCGGCCTGCCCGGCAACCGCACCACGCCCATCGTCGTCGCCCTGGCCGCCGCCGCCGGGCTGACCATGCCCAAGACCTCGTCGCGCGCCATCACCTCGCCGGCCGGCACCGCCGACGTGATGGCCACGCTCACGCGCGTGGACCTGGACCTGCCCACGCTGCGCCGCGTCGTCGAAGCCACCGGCGCCTGCCTGGCCTGGGGCGGCGCGCTGGCGCTGAGCCCGGCCGACGACGCGCTGATCCGCGTCGAGCGGCCGCTGGACATCGACAGCGAGGCGCAGCTGGTGGCCTCGGTGCTGAGCAAGAAGATCGCCGCCGGCGCCACCCATGTCGTGCTCGACCTGCCCGTGGGCCCCACGGCCAAGCTGCGCACCGAGGCCGACGCCGACGCCGTGCAGGCACTGCTGCAGCAGGTGGGCGACGCGCATGGCCTGCAGCTGCGCATCCTGCGCAGCGACGGCAGCCAGCCGGTGGGCCGCGGCATCGGCCCGGCGCTGGAGGCCTGGGACGTGCTGGCCGTGCTGCGCGGCCAGCCCGACGCCCCGGCCGACCTGCGCGCGCGCGCGCTGGCGTTGGCGGCGGTGCTGCTGGAGTTCGCCGACCATTGCCCGCCCGGCCAGGGCGCGGCGCGCGCCGAGGCGCTGCTGGCCGGCGGCCAGGCCTGGGCCGCGTTCCAGCGCATCTGCCAGGCGCAGGGCGGGCTGCGCGAGCCGCCGCGCGCCGAGCACACGCAGCCGCTGACCGCGCCGCACGACGGCGTGGTGGCGCGCATCGACAACCGGCTGCTGGCGCGCGCGGCCAAGCTCACCGGCGCGCCCTCGGCGCCGGCGGCCGGGCTGTTGCTGCACGCCCGGCTGGGCCAGCGCGTGCAGCGCGGCGAGCCGCTGTTCACGCTGCACGCGCAAACGCCCGGCGAGCTGGCCTACGCGCGCGCCTGGGCCCACGCCCACCCGGCCTTCGACATCGCGAAAGACATCGTGTGATGCCAGCCGCCCCTGTGCCCACCCCGCCGATGCTGCTGCCCCTGCCGGGCGAGGAAGCCCGCGCCGCGCGCCTGGCCAGCGCGCTGGGCTGGCGGCTGGGCCAGCCCGAGCTGCGCCGCTTCCCCGACGGCGAGAGCGCCGTGCGCGCCGACCCCGCCGTGGCCGGCGCGCCGGCGGTGCTGGTGGCGTCGCTGGACCGCCCCGACGACAAGCTGGTGCCGCTGCTGCTGCTGGCCGCCGCCGCGCGCGAGGCCGGCGCGACGCAGGTGGTGCTGCTGGCACCCTACCTGCCCTACATGCGCCAGGACATCGCCTTCCGCCCCGGCGAGACGGCCAGCGCCTTCCATGTCGGCACCTGGGGTGCGCGGCACTTCGATGCGCTGGTCACCGTCGATCCGCACCTGCACCGCATCCACGACCTGCAGCAGGCCTGGCCGGTGGCGCAATGCCGGGTGCTGCAGGCAGCGCCGCTGCTGGCCGCGTGGATCGCGCGCGAACTGCCCCGCCCGCTGCTGGTGGGGCCGGACGAGGAAAGCGCGCAATGGGTGGCCGACGTGGCCGCGCGCTGCGGCGCGCCGCATGTGGTGCTGGCCAAGCAGCGCCGCGGCGACCGCGACGTGCAGGTCAGCGTGCCCGACGTGGAGCGCTGGCGCGACCACCAGCCGGTGCTGGTGGACGACATCTGCTCAACCGCCCGCACGATGATCGAGACCGTGCACCACCTGCTCGCCGCCGGGCTGGCGCCGCCGGTGTGCCTGGCGGTGCACGGGCTGTTCGCCGGCGACGCCTACGCCGAGCTGCAGGCCGCCGGCGCGGCGCGCATCGTCAGCACCGACAGCGTGGCGCATGCCAGCAACGGCATCGGGCTCGATGCGGTGCTGCTGCAAGGGCTGTCGGCACTGAACTTCGGCTAGCCACAGGGCCTGTTCACGCGGCCGGCCTGCGCGCCACGGGGGCGACTCCGTCGCCGATCAGAACGAGTGCCTCAGGCCCAGCTCGAAGCCGCTCTTTGCGTCCTGGCGGCTGGTCTTGTCACGAATCACGGTGCCGTAGACCAAGGTCCGCTTGGACAGCGGGTGGTCGTAGCCGACCGCCAGCAGGGTCCGGTCGGTCTGCATGCCACTGCCGCGGTCGTCCTGCTTCGAGTAGGCCGCCCGCAACTCGCCCTTGCCCACGGGCGCCGTCGCGCCCGCCAGCCAGGTGGCGCGGTCGCGCCCGGCACGCTTGCCGGTGTGGTATTGCACCATCGGCTTGACGACCTTGAAGTCGTAGGACGCGCCGAAGGAGTTGACGTGGTTGCCGGCGGACAGGTCGCCAACCCCCAGCGACACATCCAGCGGGCCCTTGGCGTAGCGCAGCCGGATCGAGTGGTAGCGCTCGTCGGTGGGGCCCGGGGTCTCGTCCATCGAGTAGGCGGCGAACACCGTGAAGCCGCCGAGCCTCGGGGTCTCGTAGTACAGGCCGTTGTCCATCCGCACGAAGGTGGCCGACGGGTGGCCCAGGAGCAGGCCCCCGGAGCCGAAGGACCCGATGCCGTCGGTTCCGTGGGGGTCGTAGTTCGACGCGATGCGCTGGGACGGCGACAGCGTGCGGCCCGCGCGCAGGGTGCCGAAGCCACCCCGCACGCCGATCCAGGACTCCCGGCCCCAGAAGCGCGGCGTCTCGGTCGTGCCGTTCTGCGGGTTGATCCGGCTCTCGAGCTGGAAGATCGCGACCACCCCGCCGCCCAGCGTCTCGCTGCCGCGCAGGCCCAGCCTGCTGGTCGACGACTGGTCCATGCGCCACGCCTCGCGGCTGACATGGGTGAGGTTGAGGTCGACGCGGCCGTACATCGTCACACCGCTGCTCTGGCCCCATGCGGCGGCCGACCCGGCCAACAACACGGCAGCCGCCGCGATCGTCTTGGTTCTGTGCAGATTCATCGCTTCACTCCAGTTGTAGTCTTGAGGTCCACCTGGGCTCGTGCACACGCCGGGACGGGTTGCGCCACGGCCTGTGCACGATGCCTAGTCCGTCGTCAGGCAGTCGGCTCCGATTGCCGTCAGGTTGTAGGCCGCCAGGCGCGGCCCGGCGTTCATGTCCAGCACGGTCAGGCTGCCGGGCTGGACCGCGACGATGCGATCGGCCGACAAGCCCAGCGCGAGGCCCAGCGCGGCGCGGATCACGCCGCCGTGGGTGATGACCAGCACGTTGCCGTCCTGCCCGCGCAGCGCCTCCAGCGCCGAGCCGACACGGGCGCGGAAGTCCGCCATCGACTCACCGCCCGGCGGCGCCTCGTGGCCGTCACGCCATCGCTGGTAGCGCTCGGCGTCGGCCCCGACCAGTTCGCTGACACGCCGCGAAGTCCAGTCGCCCAGGTGCGCCTCGCGCCAGCGCTCGTCGACCGCCGCTTCGGCCCAGCCCAGCAGCGCCGCCGTCTGGCGCGCGCGCTGCAGGTCTGATGTCCAGGCCCGCTGCGGTGCCCAACGCTGCACCAACGGCGCCAGCGCGCGGGCCTGGTCGCGGCCATGCGCGGACAGCTCGATGTCCGCCTGGCCCTGCAGCACCTTGGACGCATTCCACGCCGTCTCGCCATGGCGCACCAGCAGCAGGTGATTCATCGCCGGCCACCTTCCAGGCGACGGCCCGTGGCGTCGAAGCGGATGCGCGGCTCGGCCGGAAAGGCCACGCTCATCATCGTCCCCGGCTCCGCCCGCGGCGGCTCCGCGGTGACCACGGCAATGCGCGTCGCATCCAGCATCAGCGTGCACACGAAGGCGCCAGCCATGGGCGCCACCTCGACCAGTGCAGCCCGCAGCCGCGGCTGGCCGTCATCGGCATCGCCGGACTCCGGCAGCGACAGCTCGGTGGCGCGGTACAGCAGCTGGGCCTGGTCCGGACCGCCCTGCACCGCGCACAGCGGCACGCCGGCCAGGCAGTAGCGGCCGCCTTCGGCCCGCACCGGCAGCACGTTCGCCGCCGGCGTGCCGATGAAGGTCGCGACGAAGGCGCTGGCCGGGTCGTTGAGCAGCTGCTGCGGGCTGCCGAACTGTTCGACGACGCCTTCGTTCATCACCGCCACGTGGGTGGCCATCGTCATCGCTTCGACCTGGTCGTGCGTGACGTAGACGCTGGTGGCCCGCGTCTCGCGGTGCACGCGCAACAGCTCGCTGCGCATCTCCAGGCGCAGCTTGGCGTCCAGGTTCGACAGCGGCTCGTCGAACAGCAGCAGCCCGGGCGCCGGCGAGAGCATGCGGGCGATCGCGACGCGCTGCTGCTGGCCTCCCGAGATCTCGCTCGGGTAGCGCTCGGCCAGCGCCGCGATCCCCATCAGCGCCAGCACCTCGTTCACGCGCTGGGTGCGGGCGGCCGATGGCATGCGCGCGACCTTCAGCGGCCACTCGACGTTGGCGCGCACCGTCATGTGCGGCCACAAGGCATAGCTCTGGAACACGAGCCCGAGGCCGCGCTCGCCCGGCGGCACGACGATGCCCTGCACGCCATTGGCCACTTCGCGCCCCAGGATATGCAGGGATCCCTCGCTCGGCGCCTCCAACCCCGAGAGCATGCGCAGCAGCGTCGACTTGCCGCAGCCCGATGGCCCCAGCAGCACCAGGAAGCTCTGTGGCGGCAGCGTGAGATCGATGCCCTTGACGACGTGCGTGGCGCCGAAGCGCTTGTGCACGCCGCGCAGCTCGATGGCGGTAGCCGATTGCTTTTGACTCATTCCTTGGGCCAGTCTGGAGATGTCGTTGGCACCCACCGCGTCAATCCTTCATCCAGGGTTGCGAGGCGCCTTGCAGTCTTTCGGCGGCCAGCGTGGCGCCGACCGATATCAGCGTGATCAGCGTCGTGATCGCGTTGGCGTGCTGGAGAAACCCTTCGCTGGCATAGCGGTAGGCGACGACCGAGAGCACCGGCATCGACGGCGTGAACAGCAGCACGACGAGCGAGAGGTCGCGGATCATCTTCACCACGACGAGCACACCGCCCGCAAGCAGGCTGCGCAGCGTGAGCGGCAGATAGATCGCGAGCAGCCGGCGCGGCAGCGACGCGCCGGCGATCGTCGCCGCGTCCTCGATATCGCCCGATACCTGCGCCATCGCAGCGCGCGCCGACTGCACGGCGAACGGCAGCGTGTAGGCCGCGCCGGCGATCACCAGCAGCGTGAAGGTGCCGTACAGCGCGGGCAGCGGGCCCCAGCTCTGGCCGAACAGCGCAATGAAGCCGGCGCCGAAGGCGATGCCGGGAATCATCGACGGCACGAAGGCGATCGTCGCCAGCGGGCCGGTGACCCAGCTGTCCTTGCGGCGGGCGGTGACGTAGGCGGTGAGCAGGCCGATCAGCAGCGCAAAGAACGCCACCGCCAACCCGAGCGCGAGCGTGATGCCGAGCGCGCGCAGGATCTGCGGATCGCGCAACACCCCGCCCATGCCCTGAGAGATTTCGGTGCCGGTGGCACCCAGCCAGTAGTGCAGCGTCAGGCCGGCGCCCAGGTTCCCCGCTTCGGTGGCCAGGCTCGACAGCACCAGGACCACCATCGGCGCGACCGTGGCGACCAGGCCCAGCCCCAGGCCCAGGCCAGCCATCGGCAACCGCCAGCGCCCGAGGTCGAAGCGCTGCGTGCGGCCGCCCTTGCCGGTGACGGTGGCGAACGACTTGCGGCCGGTGATGGCCTTGGTCGCGTACCACAGCACGAGTGCCGAGATCACGATGAGGATCAGCGACAGCACGTAGCCGCGCTCGACACTGCCGGTGGAAATCATGCCGAACAGCCGTGTCGACAGCGTGTGCGTGTTGACCGGCAGGCCCAGCAGTGCCGGCGCGGCGAAGTTGGACACCGCGCCCGCGAACACCAGTGACGAGGAGCTGATGACGGCCGGTGTCACCACCGGCAACACGATGCCGCCGAGCACCCTCGCCCGCGACGCGCCGGTCATCTGAGCGGCCTCGACCATGTCGGCGTGAACCGACGCCAGCGCCGCGGCCACCAGCATGAACACCAGGCTGGAGTAGTGCAGCACGAGCACGATCGTGGTGGGCGTCAGGCCCCAGGCCATCCAGTCGGGCACGTCGAGGCCCCATTGCTCGAGCCAGCCCACGCTGCCGCCGACGCGCTCGTTGCGGAACACCACGCCCCAGGCGAACGCCGAGGCGAAGCTCGGAATGACGAAGGGCAAGGCCGCCAGCACCGCAATCAGGCGGCGGAACGGCACGTTGGTCATGACCACCAGCCAGGCCAGCACCCCGCCGATCGCCAGGGTGCCCGCCACCGTGGTCACCCCGATCACCACCGTGTGCCACAGCGGCTTCCACAACAGGCTGCGCGAGATCTCGCTGGCCACCACCTCCTGCCACACGCCCATGCCGTGCTCGGACACGGTCAGCCAGGCGATGCGGCCCAGCGGGGCGAGCACGCCGATGGCGAGCACGGCAGCCAGCGCGAGCGGCAGCCATTGGCTGCGCCCGAACAGGCGCGCGATCATTCCGGCGCCACCCTGTGGCGCCGCAAGCATGGCGGTGGTCATGGGCGGCCGCGGACCCCGGTCACTGGCGGGCCAGGATCATGTCGGCGACCCGCTTGCGCGCCGTGATGGTCTTGGTCGGATCGATCCGCCAGGCGTCGAGCTGCGCCAGCGGCGCGGCGTCGGGGTGCGACACGATGTCGGTTCGGGCCGCGTAGTCGCCTGCGACGTAGAACGGTGCGAACCCGGGGCCGCCGTTGGGCGTGTCGTCGCCCATCATGAACTGGATCAGCAGGCGCGCCGCTGCCGGATTCTTGCCGCCCTGCACCAGACCCAGCGACGCCGGAAACAGGATGCCGGTGGCCGGCTGCACGCCCTTGGCGACCTGCAGCGCGCGGCCGCGCTCCTTGTTGTCGCGCCGGTCGCTGTAGGTGGCGAATCCCACCGGCGGGTTGGTCTGGCCCAGCTTGCCGATCGCGTCGGCCGCGGCGTCGGTGTTGGCGACGAACACCGGTCGATTGGCCAGCCAGTCCTTGAGCCACCTCTCGCCCGCGGTCTCGCGGCCCTGCAGCGCGATCGGCTTGCCGAAGGCCTCTTGGTAGGCCTTGGCCATCTCGTCGCTGCGCAGCACGATCTCGGTGAACAGGTCGAGGTAGTCGCCGCGCACCGTCGGGTCGACCGAGACCACGCGCCCCCGCCACTCGGGCTTGGTGAGATCCCAGAGGTTCTTCACCGGCGAGCCGCTCGGGTAGGCCTGCTCGCTGTACATCAGCACCTTGGTCGACAGGCGATTGGCCAGCAGCGGCTGCTGGAGATCGGCGGGCACCCGGGATGCGAACTGCGCGGGCACGTAGCGCGCGAGAACGCCGGTCTTGACGAGGTCCTCGTACACGACCGGGATGTCGCTGATGTAGGCGACGTCGGCGTTGCCGATCTTGGCCGAGGCCTCGCTCTTCAAGCGTGCGATCTGCTGCGTGCTGTTGATGTCGAACGGCACCAGGTCGATCTTCGGGTACTTGGCCTCGAAGGCCTTCTCGATCCGGGCAATGCGGCTGGTGAACGAGTACACGACGACCTTGCCCTCGGCCTCTGCTCGGGCCACGAGTTCGGCCTGGGGCAGCGTGTCGAGGTTGGGGGCTGCATGGCTCGATGCGCAGGCCAGGAGGGCCAGGGTGGCCGATGCCAGAACGGTTCGCATGCGGATGTCTCCGGGGTCTTTGTTACTCGGTTGCGCCGAACTCACGGCGCAGTTGTTCCAGCAGCTGCAATCCATGAATGGAGCGGCCGTGGTCGCGTTGGGCCAGCGTCAGCACCAGCGCGTTGCAGATGAGCATGGGTACGCTCAGCGTCAGGAACTTCTCGTCGTCGCCGCGCGGCGCCGCCAGCTGGATGTCGGGCCGTTCGGCCAAGGTGTGACCCACCATGTCGGCAATGAGCAGCGTGCGCGCCTTCACCGTGCGTGCGTGCCGAAGGATCGACGCCAGCGCCTTGGGCTGACGCCGGAAGGCAAAGGCGACGACGACATCGCCCTCGGCCAGCGTGACCAGGCGCTCGGCCAGCTCCCGGCCTTCGTGCGCGATGTTTCGCGCCGGCAGCCCTGCGCTGCGCAGACGCCGGTCCAGCAGGTCGGCCAGCACCTTGGCGTTGCCGGCGGCCCAGATGTGAATCTGCCGGGCCCGGTGCAGCAGCTCGGCCGCCTGATCGAGCTGCACCTGGGTGACATGCCGCTCGCAGGCCAGCAGCGACTCCACCTCGCGCCCGAGCAAGGAGCCCCACAGCCCCCTGTCCGATGCCGAAGCCAGCGTGCGGGCCACGCGCAGTGACGGGCCTGCCACGGCCTCGGCACGCTGCGCCCGCAGCGCGCTGCGCAGCGCCGGGTAGCCGTCGAACCCCAGCTTCTGTGCCAGCCGCACCGCGCTGGACTCGTGCACGCCCGCGCGCTGCGCAAGCTCACGGCCCGACAGGAAGGCAGCAGCCTCGGGATCGCCGGTCAGGACCTGGACGAGACGGCGCTCGTTGTCGGTCAGCTGGCCCCGATGGCGATCGAGCAGTGCGGCGAGGGTGTCTGCAGGCATGATTGCAAGTATGCGATCAATGCACACTTTGTTGCATAAGCGGTTTCCCGAAGCCCTGGCCGCGCGTGACCACGGCCCAACGCGCCTCTGAGCTCTGGGAGCGCCAGCGCCAGCGCCGGGCCGCGCCGCTGCAAAGCACCCGCTGGGCAACCGGTAGCCGGCAACTCAGCGTCGACGGGTGCCGGGGCCCGTCTCGCGAGCCGCAGGCGGCGCCAGTCCGGCCAACGCGTCCAACAGAACGCCGATGCAGGGCCAGGCGCCCTCGCTGCGGCGCATCGCAAGAAGCACCCGGCAGATGACCCCGCGTGGAAGCCGACGGCGGGAGCAAGCGACTCCGGGCACGAAGCACCGCCGCCGTCGCTTATCGTCGGCGCCGACCCCGCAGCACCACCCCATCACCGCCCCGGCATCCGCCACCGAACGCAGGAAAAAGCCGCATGGAAGCCCGCCTCTCGCGCGACCAAGTCCCCGTTGCCGCCACCTGGGACCTCAGCGACCTGTTCAGCAGCGACGCCGGCTGGGAAGCCGAGTTCCAGGCCGTGGACGCGGCCCACCCCGCCCTGGCCGACTACCGCGGCCGGCTGGCCGACGGTGCCGCCACGCTGCTGGCCTGCCTGAACGCGGTGGAGGCGGTGCAGGCGCGCATGGTGCGCGTGGGCACCTTCGCGCACCTGCGCAACGCCCAGGACGGCACCAACCCCGCACACCAGGCGGCCACGGCGCGCGTGGCGGCGCTGCATGCGCGGGTGGGGGCCAGCCTCAGCTTCGTCGACTCGGAGATCCTGGCCCTGCCCGAGGGTCGGCTGGAGCAGTACCTGGCCGCCGAGCCCGGGCTGGCCGACTTCGAGACGCACCTGCGCGACCTGCTGGACCTGCGCCCGCACCGCCTGGGTGCCGACACCGAGCAGGCGCTCGCCGCGCTGGGCGAGGTGCTGGCAGCACCGTCGATGGTCTACAACCGCTCGAAGGCCGGCGACATCCAGTTCGCGCCGTTCCAGGACGCGGCCGGCACCGCCTACGTCAATTCGTTCAACGGCTTCGAGTCGAACTACGAGACGCATGCCGACGCGAGCGTTCGCCGCGGCGCGTGGGCGTCGTTCAGCACCGGGCTGAAGGCCTACAACCACACCTGGGCCGCCACCTTCGCCACCGAGGTCAACAAGAACGTGGCCCTCGCGCGGCTGCGCCGCTACGCCAGCACCGAGGACTACCTGCTGCAGCCGCACAAGCTGCCGCGCCGCGTCTACAACGACATCCTCGACATCATCCAGGCCGAGCTGGCGCCGCACATGCAGCGCTATGCCCGCCTGCGCCGCCGCGTGCTGGGCCTGGACCAGTTGCTGTACTGCGACATCAAGGCGCCGCTGGACCCCGAGTTCAACCCGCACATGTCCTTCGACGAGGGCTGCCAGCTGGTGCTGGAGGCGCTGGCGCCGCTGGGCCCCGACTACGGCGCCTTCGTGCGGCGCGCCATCGAGCAGCGCTGGATCGACCGCGCCGACAACGTTGGCAAGAGCTCGGGCGCCTTCTGCTCCTCGCCCTACGGCGTGCACCCGTACATCCTGATCACCTGGGCCGACAGCATGCGCAACGTGTTCACGCTGGCGCACGAGCTGGGCCACGGCGGCCACTTCAACCTGGCGATGCAGCACCAGCGGCTGACCAATACGCGCCCGGGCATGCCCTTCATCGAGGCGCCGTCGATCATGAACGAGATGCTGCTGGCCCGGCATGTGCTGGCCGGCAGCCAGGAGCGGCGGCTGCGCCGCTCGGTCATCATGCAGGTGCTGGGCACCTACCACCACAACTTCGTCACCCACCTGCTCGAGGCCGAGCTGCAGCGCCAAGTGTATGCGCTGGCCGAGGGGGGCAAGTCCGTCACCGCGGCGCTGCTGAACGAGCGCAAGGGCGCCATCCTGCAGCGCTTCTGGGGCGACACCGTGCAGATCGACGACGGCGCGCGCATGACCTGGATGCGCCAGCCGCACTACTACATGGGCCTGTACCCCTACACCTACGCCGTGGGCCTGGTGGCCGCCACGGCCATGGGCCTGCGCGTGCAGCACGAAGGCGCGCCGGCCGTGCAGCGCTGGCTCGAGGTGCTCAAGGCCGGCGGCACGAGAAAGCCGCTGGAGCTGATGGCCATGGCCGGCATCGACATGAGCACGCCGCAACCCATCCACGACGCCGTGGCCTACGTCGGGCGGCTGGTGGACGAGCTGGAACGCTCGTTCGACTGACGCACGGGCCGCCTGGGCCACGGTGGGTCGGCCACCGCAAGTGCTCTAAAAAGAGGCAGATTCACCTGTCTGTTCCGCCGAGCGCAAGCGGCCGCACACAGGCACGATGGGGACGCCCTATGGGCCGACCATGAACCACACCGCCATCGAGCACGCCGAAGTGGCCGCCATCGACCAGGCGGCCGCTGTGCCGCTGGCCGATGCCGAGCTGCGGGTTTCCTTGTCGGCAGACAAGCTGCGGGCCTTCCTGACCTGGACACCGGCAAGCGATCGACGGCCGGCCGACCGCGAGCAAGTCCTGGCCGCTCTGCAGCAGGCGGGTGTGGTGCAGGGCGTCACGCTAGCCGGCCTGGATGCCGCGCTGGCGGCGGGCCACTGCGAAGACCTGCTGGTGGCCGAGGGCGTGGCGCCGGTGGCCGGTGAAGATGCCGTGTTCGAGTCGCTGGTCCCGGACGCGAAGGACCGCCGGCTCAGGCTGGACGACAGTAGGACGGTGGACTACCGCGAGCTCGGCCTGTTCGTCAGCGTGCAGCCGGGCACCCCGCTGATGCGGCGCACGCCGGCCACCCCCGGCACGCCGGGCGTGGACGTGCTGGGCCAGGCCTTGTCCCCCAAGCCTGGGCAGGACCAACCCTTCGCCCCGCAGCTCCCCGGCACCGTGATCGACCCGAAGAACCCGCTGCAGTTGCAGGCTGCCATTGCCGGCTTGCCGGTAGTCGTGCCCTGCGGCATGACGGTCGAACCGGTGCTGACGGTGCCCGAGGTCGACCTGCACACCGGCAATATCGACTTCGCCGGTTCGATCAACGTCGTCGGCGACGTGCGCGGCGGCATGAAGCTCACGGCCCAAGGCGACATCACGGTCGGTGGTGTGGTCGAGGCCGCCGAGCTGGTGGCCGGCGGCAACATCGCGATCAAGGGCGGCGTGATCGGCCACAGCGAGTGGAGCGTCGGCACGGCCGAGGCGCATGCCACCGCCAAGGTGATCGCCGATGGCGAGGTCTGCACCCGCTTCGCCGAACACGCGGTCATCGAAGCCGGCGGTTCGATCCACGCGATGGACGCTTCGCGGCAGAGCCTGCTGCGGTCCAACCAGAAGGTGGTGGTCGGCAAGGGCGATGGCCGCTCGGGCCACATCATCGGCGGCCGCGTGATCGCCCTGCTGCAGGTGCAGGCGGGCGCCATCGGATCGGCCACCAACGTGCCGACACTGGTCGAGGTCGGCCGCAACCCCGTGCTGGCGAAGAAGCTGGAGGCGCTGGAGGAGCGCATGCTCCAGCTGGCCAAAGAGCAGACCAGCCTGACGCAGTTGCTCGACTACGCGCGAACCCACCCCGGGCGCCTGAACGACACGGTGCTGGGCAAGGCCAAGCTGACGGCGGTGCAGGTGGCGCAGTTCATCAGCGCCGGCGAGCACGACCGGCAGGTCTACCTGGACCAGCTCAGCCTGGCGGCCGACGCCACCGTGGTGGTCGGGCAGAGGCTGTACGGCGGTGTCACCGTCAAGATCGGCGACCTCGCGCACAGCTTCGCCGAAGAGCGCGCCGCCGGCACGCTGCGGCGCGTCGAAGACACGATCGCGTTCGACTGACCTCGGACCGTGGCTGGGTCCGCGGCGAGACAGCTTGTGCCGCAAGCGGCGCAAGATCTGGCGTGCCTTTGGCGCGCTCAGTCCGTCACTCGACTGCGCCAAGGATGGTGGCAAGGGTTGAGTCGCCTTCAGCTCGTTACCCTTCGGCGTGTACCCGTTCGTCCTGATCACCTGGGGCGACACCATGTGCAACGCGTTCACGCGGGCGCACGAACCGGGCCAGAGAGGTCACCTCGGGCTGCGCGTGCAGCGGGAAGGCGCGCCTGCGGTGCGACTCCGGCTGCAGGGCCGCAGGCCGGTGGCACGAGGTAGCAGGTGGCGCTGACCGCCATGGCCGGCATCGACATGGGCACGCCCCGACCCATCCGCGACGCCCTGGCCTGCGCGGGCCGTCGGGTAGACGAGCTGGAAGCGGCATCTGCCTGAACGGGCCCGCTGCCGGAGACGTCGCTGGGAAACCCGATGGCGGCGCGCTGGGCGCTGGCTACACTCTTCGGCGCCAAAGCATCTGGAAAGAGGTCGGTCGATGGGCAGGATCCAGCAATGGGGCGGCGCGCTGGGCATAGCAGTGCTGGTCGGTTCGTCGCAAGCAGCGCTTGTGGACCGCGGCGGCGGCATGGTCTACGACACCACGCGCAACCTCACCTGGCTGACCGACATGAACCACGCCCACACCTCGGGCTATGCCGCGGCGAACGCCGGAGGCGCCGGCGCGAACCTGGTCCTCGCCGATGGTCGAATGGGCGGGGACGCCGCCAAGGCGTGGGCCGACAACCTCGTCCACGGTGGCTACACCGACTGGCGGCTGCCCAGCATCAACCCATCCGACACCAGCTGCAGCGAAAGCGCCGACCCCGGCGGTGGGTTCCCGATCAAGTACTTCGGCTACCACTGCACCGGCGGTGAACTGAGTGGCCTGTTCGTCACCGACCTGGGCAACAAGGGCGGTGAGACGGTGCTCAACCAAGCCGGCGACACGGCCGAACAGATCGCCAACCTGGCACTGTTCAGCAACGTCAGCGGCAACCAGGACTGGGGTGGCTACTACTGGTCCGGCACGCAGGACCTGCCGTTTCCGACCGACTCGTGGGTCTTCTTCAACGGCAATGGCGGCCAGTACACCGCCGACCGTTCGAAGTTCACGTTTTTCGCAACGGCCGTGCGCACCGGCGACGTGGCCTCCAGATTGCCCGAGCCGCAGAGCTGGGCGCTGGCCCTGTTGGCACTGGCTGCCACAGCGGCAGCGCGCAAGAGACCTCAACGCTGAAGCAACGGCGCTCCCGCGCCACCACGCGCCGGGCTGGTTCAGCCTCAGGGTTCCCGAGCGTCTCGCGCGCTGACAGGAGCCGTCTAACCGCGGTGCGCTGGCGCAGCCGCGCAGGCGTGGCGCGCCGCGCCATATGTCCGGTTCGGTCGTTCGGGCCACGCGCGGCAGGCGCCGGCCACGCCGCGCCCGCCGGCGCGCCCGCCTGCCCCTATGGCGCGCGACGCGATCGGCTGCGTGCCGGCGGCGGGGCCACCCCCAGCCCCTGCAGCACCAGACGCAGGCCCAGCTCGAAGGTGGCGTCGAACTGCGCCGGCACGAACCAGCGGCCGGCAGCGGCCACCGCCGGGAAGCGCGCTGCCAAGGTCTGCTCGTCCAGCGGCTCCAGCGACGAGCGCCCCTGGCCGTAGCCGTCGATCTCGTCCAGCGTCGCGCCCAGCATGTAGTAGCCCAGTACCCGCAGCCCCCGCGCCGCGGCCTCGTCGTCCAGCCCGGCGGCCTGGAAGCAGGCCAGCAACTGGCCGAGCAACGCCACGCCGGTGGCCGAGTTCCAGCGGTGCAGGGCGATGAAGGCATACAGCTTGGGGTGCTGGCGTGCCATCGCCCGCCAGGCATGGGCCAGTCGCCACAAGCGCGCGCCCGGCGACAGGCGGCGCTCGGGGATGGGAATGCCGGCCAGCACCCGGTCGACCAGCGCATCCAGGACATGCGCCTTGCTGGGGAAGTGGTGGTACAGGCTCATGGCCTCGCAGCCCAGCGCCTGGCCCAGGCGACGCATGCTGAAGGCCTCCAGCCCCTCGCGGTCGATCAGCGCCAGCGCCTCGAGCTCGATGCGCTCGCGGTTGAGCGCCGCGCGGGGCGCGGCACGGCGGCGGCGGGCGGGGGCGGCGGGCGGGGCTGGCATGGCGGACGCCACTTTACAGCGTAAGCCGGCTTGATAGACTTACGACGTAAGTTCAAGCCGAGACCCCCATGCCCACCCTCCTCAGCCCCTTGTCGCCCGTGGCCGTGGCCGCGCTCAGCGTGGCCCTGCTGGCCCTGGGCCTGACGCTGCTGTCGCTGAACGTGTCGCGCCTGCGCCTGCGCCACCGCATCAGCTTCGGTGACGGTGGCCACAAGGACCTGCTGATCGCCTCGCGCGCCCACGGCAATGCGCTGGAGCAGGTGCTGCTGTACGCGGTGCTGGCCGCAGCCTACGCCGCGCTGCCCACCGCGCACGCGGGCCTGCTCGGCGCCTGCGCAGGGGCGTTCCTGCTGGCGCGCGTGGTGCATGCAGCGGCGCTGCTGGGCCGCCGGCTGTTGCCACGCCAGCTGGCGCACCTGGCCAGCACCGTGGTGCACGCGGTGCTGGCGCTGGCCATCATCCGGTCCGTGCTGGGCAGCGCGTGATGCCCGCCAGCGCTGGCGCGGGCCCGCAGCAACTGGCGGACTGGCGCCGGCAAGGCCGATGGGTCGAGGTTGGCGGCCGGCGGCTCTTCGTGCGTACCGGCGGCAGCGGAGCGGCAGTGCTGCTCCTGCACGGCTACCCCACCGGGTCGTTCGACTGGTTCGCGCTGTGGCCGCTGCTGGTGCCCGACCACCACCTGGTGGCGCCCGACCTGCTGGGCCTGGGCTTCTCGGACAAGCCGGTGCTGGACGAGTACCCGCTGGCACTGCACGCCGCGCTGGTCGACGAGCTGCTGGTGGCGCTGGGTCTGAGCTCGGTGCACGTCGTGGCGCACGACCTCGGGGTGCGCGTGGCGCAGGAAATGCTGGCCCGGCGTGCGGAGCCGGGCCCGCGGCGCCCGCGCATCGACAGCCTGGTGTTGCTCAACGGCGCAATGTGCCCGGAAGCCTATCGCCCAAGGTTCATCCAGCGCCTGCTGGCCACGCCACTGGGCGACTGGATCGGGCCGCGGCTGCCGCGCTCGGCCTTCGACCGTGCCATCGCGTCGCTGTTCGGCCCCGGCCAGGCCCCTGAGCCGGGGCTGCTGGACGCCTTCTGGGCCCTGGTGAACGAAGGCGACGGGCTGCGCGTGGCCCACCGCGTCGGCCGCTTCTGGCTGCCGCGCCAGGCGCAACGCGACCGGCTGGTGGGTGCCTTGCTGGCCGCGCAAGTGCCGCTGCGCGTGGTCAACGGCAGCGCCGACCCCAACTCGGGCCGGCACATGGCGGACCGGCTGCTGGAACTGGCACCGGGCATCGCCGTCGAGCGCCTGGACGGCGTCGGGCACTGGCCACAGATCGAGGTACCCGAACGGGTGGCCGCGGCGGTGCAGGCCACCGTGCGCAGCCCCACGCGCGCGGCAACCCTGCCCGGGACTGGTTGACCGCGGGCCAGGCCCCCCGGCGGCAAGGCCAGGCTGGCCACGCCGTGCGCCGCAGGCGGCGCACCGACATCGCCACCCGGCGGCGGCCTCTGGCCGAGGCCTGCGGCACGACGAATACCGTGATCACGGGACGCTCGCCCGGGCTCCCGCGCGCAGAGTCGGCGACCACCTGGCAGACCTTCGTCGGCGCGATCATTGCCAAACTTTGCCAATCGACTTACGCTCACGCCATGAGCACGATGAACATTTCCCTCCCTGACGCCCTGAAGTCCTTCGTGGATGAGCAGGTCAGTCAGCGCGGTTACGGCACCAGCAGCGAGTACGTGCGCGAACTCATCCGCCGGGACCAGGATCGATCGCAGCTGCGCAGTATGCTGATGGCGGGTGGGGCTTCGGCGCCGAGTGCACCGGCGGATGCCGGCTACTTCGAAGGCCTTCGCGCCCGGGTGCGCAAGACGACCAAGTCCGGCACCAAGGGGTGAAGGCCAAGGCGGTCGTCCCGCGCGAACAGGCCAACCGGGACGTCGAAGAGGCCGTCGGCTACTACTCAAGGGAGGCGACAGTACAAGTCGCGCTGGGCTTCGTCGACGCACTCGAGCATGCCTACGCCCACGTCGGGCGGAACCCCGCGACGGGCACCCCGCGCTACGCCCAAGAACTCAACCTGCCGGGCCTTCGCGCATGGCCGCTGAAGCGGTACCCCTACATCGTCTTCTACGTAGAGCGCCCAGACTGCATTGACGTCTGGCGCGTGTTGCACGGCCAGCGAGACATCCCTGCATGGATGCAGGATCCCGACTCCGCGTGACGGCTGCTCCGGCGGACACGCTGCACAGTCCCAGTCGCTGGAGCTAGCGACAGGCGGCACACGAGGAGGCGGTCGCCAGCGCCGCAACCAGGTGCACTCTGCGTCGCCCTCAACTTAGTGGGAGTGGGTGCTGTCGCTGCCAAGTCTGACCGGCGGCTTCAGGGCGACGAATTCGAGACCTTGAATGGCGCTGATGGGTCACGGGCTGCCGCTCGCTTCAAAGTGAAGCGGTCACCGGAAGCGGGTCGTATGCACAGCGCGGTGACCGTCACTCGACGGTCACGCTCTTGGCCAGGTTTCTCGGCTTGTCCACATCCGTCCCGCGTGCGCAGGCGGTGTGATAGGCCAGCAGCTGCAAGGGCACCACGTGCAGGATGGGGCTGAGCATGCCGTAGTGCTCGGGCATGCGGATCACGTGCATGCCGGGCTCGCTCTCGATGCGGCTGTCGCCGTCGGCGAATACATACAGCTGGCCGCCCCGCGCGCGCACTTCCTGCAGGTTGCTCTTGAGCTTCTCCAGCAGCGCGTCGTTGGGCGCCACCGTCACCACCGGCATCTGGTCAGTCACCAGCGCCAGCGGGCCATGCTTCAGTTCACCGGCCGGGTAGGCCTCGGCGTGGATGTAGCTGATCTCCTTGAGCTTCAGCGCCCCTTCCAACGCAATCGGGTAGTGCCGGCCGCGGCCCAGGAACAGCGCATGCTCCATGCGCGCAAAGCGCTCGGCCCAGGCCACCACCTGCGGCTCCAGGCTCAACACCGCCTGCAGTGCCACCGGCAGGTGGCGCAGCGCCTTCAGGTGCTCGGCCTCCTGCTCGTCACTGAGCCTGCCGCGCACCTGCGCCAGCGCCAAGGTCAGCAGGTACAGGCCGGCCAGCTGGGTGGTGAAGGCCTTGGTGCTGGCCACGC